>Ga0137298_10012_pt1 | contig 221391 bp, 206 predicted proteins | sample RamsorincwithD2O_2_FD_97182 | JGI IMG/M metagenome (GOLD analysis project Ga0137298, IMG submission 97182) | Mouse cecal microbial communities from Vienna, Austria - Glucosamine amended with D2O | ecosystem: Host-associated > Mammals > Digestive system > Large intestine > Cecum | place: Austria...
TGTCCCGTATATCGGAAATCCTATTGCGGGCAAAGAGCAAATAGGAAACAATAAGTTCTCCGGAGTTCACGGTCGAAGTAATGTAAAGCGGATCATACGTACAGATTTTATCCAATAAACTCATAGCTTGGGCAAAATTTTCAGCATTGCCTTTTGCCGCAATCTCAGGATACAAGGTATACAAGGCATTCAAATAATCACGCACGACAAGAATAACACCTTGCACTTCATAGATTTTATTGTCCAACTCATAAAAAGACAAATTTTGAGAATTTTGCAATAAACCAAGGGCATATCCAAAAACGGTTTCTCCCAAAATAACGTTGAACGCTTCATAAATATCATCGGTTCTCGCATTATAAACAGCTTTTTTATTCAGCAAATCCGTTTGATATTTTTTGATGGAGTTCAAACCTTTTTTATATGCCTGTTCCGCCGACGGAATAAAGAAAATTCCCCAGCGCTGCGGGGCAAAAGCGAATTGGTTCAAGCGGGCTTTGTATAAATTTTCATTTTCTCTGTCGCTGCTGCCGAGTTTTGCGATAACAGTCGAATAATTGTCAAGAAGCATTTTTGTTGCGACATATGTTCCGAATTGGCGGTATGCCCTGTTATCCATCACCCATTTATTAAAAATAATATCATTAGCCGACCAGCCATAGGTTGAATCAAGCTCATACCGCATTCTGTTCACCAAAGCATCCAAAAGCTGCACGCCTTTTTCTTCTTCTGTCATTTCAGGCGAATAGCTTACTTGATAACATTCGGGAAAAACGGTTTGGTCCGTGAGGGCGTAAAGTTTTTGAAATCCCCACATGGACGCAATAAGAGCGATAAAAATCGCAACTTGCATGAGCAATGTTCTTGCCACAATAAAAATATGGTCTTTACTTGGTGTGTACATATATTCCTCTTTTACAAATACGCAATGATCATTTCATACGCATATTCAAAAAACATTTTTTGCGCTTGCTGATGATCATACGTTGTTAAAATATTTTCCGATGCATTTTCCCGTTTGCCGAAAGGCTGTCCGATACGGGCCACACAATTGCCCAACGTGAAAGGTGCGACGGAATAATCCAAATACACATTTACCCATTTTTTTATATGTTCAGCCTGACCGTGCGGACGAACAAGCCCCACGGGATCAAGACTAATCACCAAATCAACAGGAAGAGCCGCATACTGCCAAAAAGTTTTAAATACGGAACAAGCCCCCCAGCTGTGTCCGACAATAAAAATCTTTTTGTCTTGCTTATGGTATGCAGTCAGCAGTTCTTCCATACCGTGCAAATCATCATGTTCACGATAAAAGACATCAAGAGCAAAATTATTTTCCGCAAGCCGCTTTTTAAATTCAGGAATAACCCGGTACAAATAGGCATGAAAGCCATCGCAAAAACCACCGACAAACAAAAGGGCATCATTCTCGATTTGCTCCTGATGCTTCAGAATTTCGGCGATACACCCGTTTTCTTCCTGCCAGTCCGCAGGCTTTTGCAGCCGCAAACGTTTCAACAATTCCGCGTCATTTCTTTCATAGGTAAAATTAGTCTTCTTATGCCTTATAAAATCAGCAAAGCCCATAAAATTACCATAAAAAATCACGAGAAAAACGATGATAAAAAAAGCAAGAAATTTCATACGGCAAAAACCCCGTCATGAAAACAGGCTTCCTCATTATTTCTTTTTCATTTTCTTTTCATACATGGAACGTTTCAGATAACTGATCCTATCCACAAAAAGTTTACCGTCCAAATGGTCGGTTTCATGCTGCAGACAAGCCCCGAAATACCCCTCGCCCTCAAAATGGACAAGGTTGCCATCCAAATCCAAGCCGTCCATCGCCACACGTTTCGGACGTGCGACTTTAGCCCGAAAGTCCGGAACAGATAAACAGCCTTCATTTTCAATATGCTTCGCCGGATCCAAAACCGTAATCACAGGGTTGACAACCACCCGAAAATCCTGAGGAATTTCCTCATCCGTATCATGGGACCGCAATAAGCTGACATCAACAATGACAACCCGGCGTAAAACACCTATTTGGGGAGCGGCGATACCCACACCGCCGACAGTTTTTAAAGTATCCAGCATATCTTGCGCAAGTTCACGCACGCTGTCGTCGATTTCTCCGACAGGCTCCGAAACTTTTTCCAAACGCGGATCCGGATATTGCACAACAGGTCTTAACATAATTTACTCTTGCTCCGCCTTTTTGTTTTCTTCACGCAAACGGAGCCCGAGATCGCGAAGCTGTGCCGCCGCAACAACATCCGGCGCATTTGTCAAAAGGCAGGTTGCTTTTTGCGTTTTAGGAAACGCAATAACATCACGGATAGAACCCGCTCCAGCCAAAAGCATCGCTATGCGGTCCAAACCAAAAGCAATACCGCCATGAGGAGGCGTGCCATATTCCAGCGCATTAATGAAATAGCCAAACTGCGCATACGCTGATTCGTCTGTAAAGCCAAGCGCCTCAAACATATTGAACTGGTCTTCCGAAGTATGGATACGAATGGAACCGCCGCCGATTTCATTACCGTTTAAAACCATATCGTAAGCACGGGCTTTCGCCTTTGCAGGGTCTGATTTCATAAGGTCTTTCGTATCTTCCCTGACCGCCGTAAAAGGATGGTGGCAAGCTACGTAACGTTTTTCTTCCTCACTGTATTCAAAAAGCGGAAAATCCGTAACCCAGAGGAAATTCCATGAATTTTCCGGAATTAATCCAAGCTGCTGCCCCAAACGGATACGAAGATTACCAAGAGCGGCATTAACCATGGATGCGGCACCTGCTTGGAAAAACGCAATATCCCCAACATGCAAATCCAGCGCTTCTTTGATCGCTTGTTTTTCTTCTTCGCTAAAGAACTTGGTAATAGGAGACTGCCATTCGTTTTCATGAACTTTAATCCATGCCAAGCCTTGAGCACCGTAAATTTTCACAAATTCCGTATGGTCTTCAATTTCTTTACGGGTCATGGCTGCGCCGCCGACAACCTTCATACCTTTAACAAGTTCCGCTGTCGCAAAAAGCTTAAAACCCGAACCGCGCACAATGGACGTGATATCTTTTAATTTCATGTCAAAACGGGTATCCGGCTTATCCACCCCGTAATCACGCATCGCATCATCATAAAACATGCGAGGGAAAGGAACGGGAATGTCAACATCCATAGCTTCTTTGAAAATACGCTTCATCATGCCTTCAGCCATTGTCATCACATCATTTTCCGCAACATAGCTCATTTCAATATCGATTTGCGTAAATTCGGGCTGACGGTCCGCCCGCAAATCTTCGTCACGGAAACAGCGCGCAACTTGGTAATAACGGTCAAGCCCGCTCATCATGAGCATTTGCTTAAATTGCTGCGGGGATTGGGGAAGAGCGTAAAATTCTCCGTGATTAAGCCGGCTCGGAACAAGAAAATCGCGGGCGCCTTCCGGAGTGGATTTTGTCAAAACAGGCGTTTCGACTTCCAAAAAGCCCAATTCATCCAAATAATTACGGGCTGCATTGGTGATACGGTGACGCAAACGCAGATTTTGGGTCATACGCGGACGGCGAATATCCAAATAACGCCATTGCAAGCGTAGATTTTCACCGGCATCGGTTCTGTCTTCAACCGGGAAAGGCGGAGTTTTGGCTGTATTCAAAAGTTTCCAGTCAAGAACGACAACTTCGATTTCACCGGTTTTCATGCCGGCATTCACCATTCCGTCAGGGCGATGGCGAACCTTGCCTTTTATGGCAAGAACATATTCACTGCGGACAATATGGGCGTCCGCATGCGCTTCCGGAGCAATTTCGGGACTGAACACAACTTGCGTCAACCCCTCACGGTCACGCAAATCAACGAAAATAAGTCCGCCATGGTCACGGCGATATTGCACCCACCCCATGAGGCAAACCTCCTGCCCATCGTTTTGCGCTGTGAGTTCAGCACAATGGTGCGTGCGTTTCCAATCACCCAAAGGTTTGATATAGACCGCATGTTCTTTTTGCAAATTCATATTTTGTTTTTCAACTGACTGACTCATTATTTTCCCTCTTTAATATAGGATACCGCGTTTTCAAAAGGCACTGCCTCCTGAGAACCGTTTTCCATATTTTTTATCATAAGATTATTTTGTTCCAATTCCGAAGAACCGATCAAAACGGCAAAACGGGCTTCCGATTTATCAGCTTGGCGCATTGCGCTTTTTATGCTTCTTGATTCAAATCCCATTACTCCGCGAAGTTCTGCCCGCCGAAATTCCTGCGCAGCTTTAAAAGCATATTCCCTGCACGTATCATCAAGGGCGGCGATATAAAAATCAAGTTTTTCCCCTTGAGGAGCTTCAAGCAAAAGCGCCAGCCTTTCCATGCCGCAGGCAAAACCGATACCTGCGACGGAAGGTCCTCCGATGGATTCCACCAGCCCATCGTAACGCCCGCCGCCGGCAATGGAGCCTTGTGCCCCGATATTATTGGATACGACCTCAAAAGCGGTTCTCGTGTAATAATCAAGTCCGCGCACGAGCCTATGGTTGATTTCATACGCTATATTTTGCGTATCAAGACAATTTTTCACAACCTGAAAATGTTTTGCGCATTCTTCGCAGGCATGGTCAAGCATGAGCGGCGCGTTTTTTGTCGTTTCCTGACACTGGGGATTTTTACAGTCAAGGACTCGAAGAGGATTGGTTTCCATTCTTCTTTTGCAATCCTCACACAATATATCCGTATCCAAGCTTTTCAGCCAAGATTTCAACAAATCCCTGTATGCGGGGCGACAATTCGGACAGCCTAGGGAATTAAGCTGCAATGTTATATTTCTGATACCTATGTACGCTAAAAAATACATAAGCATACTGATCATTTCTGCGTCCGCTTCCGGCTCTTTCGGCCCTATGCATTCGCAATTTATTTGATGGAATTGGCGCATACGCCCTTTTTGCGGGCGTTCATGGCGGAACATCGGACCTGTGGTGAAAAACTTGCTTACGCCTTCTTTCGCTCCGACATTATTTTCCACATACGCACGCATGACGCCAGCCGTTGCTTCAGGACGCAAAGACATGGAACGCCCCTTGCTATCGGCAAACGTATACATTTCTTTCTGCACGACATCGGTTTCCGTACCGATGGAACGGCAAAACAAATCCGTATATTCCATCAGAGGAGTACGCAGCTCCGTAAAACCATAACGAAAAAAAACAGTGCGGGCGCTCTGTTCCAAAAAAGCAAATAAGCGACTTTCATCGGCGAATAAATCTGCAAAACCTTTAATCGCTTGAATTTTAGCCATTCTATACTCCAGTATAAAATTATTGAAAAATACTTTAATATGTTTATGATACATTGTCAAAGAATAGTTTTATGGAAAACAAACGGAAAAAATTTCCCTTTGCCGCTTTTTTTCTGACAACTGTTTTCCGCCTCTATTAATATGCGATAATTTTACGATATAGAATAGAAAAGGTACAATTTTTGCAAAAAAAATTACAAAAATCATGCGAAATAAAAAGGAACGCGTCATGAAAAAAAATATCAAAAACAGCATAGCCTTCATTCTTGGCTTTGTTTTCATATTCGGAACAATTGTTCCAAGTTTTGCCGCCGACGGCGGAGTCGGTCTTGTTTGGATACGCTCTCCCTACAAAGGACATGATGATTATTACATTCCCTTTCCTTCTTTACAAATAGAATCGAAATATTTCTTTATCAGGGAATTGAAACTCGGCTTTTACCTTTACCGGGACGATACGGAAGAAAACGAGCTGACTCTTGGCATAATGCCCGGTTTCACCATGTTCAACCCGGACAAAACCACTGACTACAAACTCAGTTTCCTTGACAAGCGCAAAATGGCAGCCGATGTTTATTTACAATTCGTAAAACGGTACCGCTACGGCACAATCGGAGCAAAAGCCTTTATGGACGCCCTCGGAAATGCCGACGGTTTCGGCATTGACGCATTTTACAAGCTTCCCATTTTTATCAATGAATTCACCATTACCCCCGGAGCCGGACTGAGTTACCTAAGCGGCGACAGAACGGAATACTATTACGGAATCAGCCGTGCCGAAGCTCTGCGCTCCGGTTTGGCGGCTTATCATGCGGATTACAGCATTACCCCTTATGTTTCTTTGGAAGCAAGCCTGCTTACGGAAAACGGCTGGAATATTTTCGCTAACGCGAAATACAGCTTTTTGAGCGACGAAATAAAAGACAGCCCGATGATTGATGAAGAGCATGAGCTGATACTAAGCGTCGGTGCAATGATGAGTTTTTAAAAATGATGAGTTTTTAAAAAAAATGAAAAAGCAATTTCTGCGCAGAACCCTTAAAAATTCATGCGTTAAATCTTGCCAAGCCCAAGGCTTTACAGTATTTTAACCTCATGGATAGCTTAGGGAAATTAATAGCCATCGATTACGGCGTAAAACGTGTGGGACTGGCAATTTGCAATCTTGAAACGCAAATTGTTTTTCCTCTTTGCACTCTTGACAGAACTGTAAAAAAAAATTTTTTTGAAAATTTTTCAAACATAATCGCCGAACATAAACCGACAGCGCTTGTTCTTGGGCTTCCGCTTCATGAAGACGGAAGTCCGTGCATCACGACAAACCAAGTAAAAAATTTCGCGGCTTCCCTTGCAAGACGCTACCCGCTTCCCATTTATCTTATGGAGGAGCTGCTTTCCAGCTTTGAAGCGGAAGAAAATATGCGTTCCATGGGAGTGAATGCGAAAAAAATCAAAAAACATGTTGACCAAGAAGCCGCAGTGCTTATTTTGGAATCATTTTTAACAGCCCCGAAAAAAAATCTCTACCGGTCCGGACAGGATTTTTCAGGAAACAAATAAGGATTACCTATATCATGCTAAAAATAATCAGAAATTTCTTCATTTTCATCTTTCTTGCCTCATGCTTGGGACTGGGAGCCATCGCCTATTTTTCCTATTCCTATATCAACACGCCTGCCGATGAAAACGCCCAAGCTCTCGCTGTAGAAATTCCTGAAGGAAGCTCATTGCAGCAGATTTGTCAAATTCTTGCGGACAATAATATTATCAATGATACGGTTAAATTCAAATTATACGCCCAATTCAAAAACGCAGCCACCCACATCCAAGCGGGAACATTTTTATTAAGCCCCGCATGGACGCCGAAAACCATTTTATCCGAACTCACCACAGGCTCCGGAATTTTATATAAGCTGACCATCCGCGAAGGCTTGCCATGGTGGGAAACCGCCAGAATTCTTGAAGAACAGGGCTATTGCAAAGCGTCTGATTTCAAAGAAGTCATTCATGATAAAGAATTTCTCCTGAAAAAAAATATCCCTTTCAAAAATGCGGAGGGTTACCTCTATCCCTCCACATATTTTTTACGCAAACCGAAAGAAATGACTAAAGAAACTGCCTACACAGCCGTTAATAGGCTTATAGACACCTTTTATGAAAAAACAAAAGATCTTATGGATAACGCACAGTATGAAAGCATTTTCCATAATCCGCAAAAACTCAATGAGCTTTTAACCTTAGCCTCCATTATAGAGAAAGAAACAAAACTCATAGAAGAAAGACCTATTGTTGCAGGTGTTTATACAAACAGGCTTAAAAAAAATATGATTTTACAGGCTGACCCCACGGTGATTTACGGACTGGGCGAAAATTACCGCGGGCAGCTTCTGACAAAACATTTGCAGGATGCCGATAACCCTTACAACACATACCAACACGCGGGACTTCCGCCGAGCCCCATCTGTTCCCCTTCCCTTTCAGCCATAAAAGCCGCCCTTGAACCGCAGGAACACGATTATATCTTTTTTGTGGCGAAAGGTATCGGAGCAAGCCATGTGTTTTCAACCAATTTGCAGGACCATAACAAAGCCGTCCGTGAATACAGGAATAACTTAAAAAGAAACCAATAAGATGGATACGCAACAATTTTTTGATGAAAATAAACTTCTTCTCACAAAAGAAGAAATAAACCTTTTGCCTGCAATCAGTTACGAGGGAGAAATCGTTCTTGTGCGCTCCGACGAAGAACTGGATCTTGCGGTCAATGAATTGAAAAAAAATTCCGTACTGGGTTTCGACACGGAAACACGTCCCCGTTTCACCAAAGGCGCAATGCACTTGCCCTCCCTCATCCAGCTTGCGACAGATAAAAAAGTTTATATCATTCAATTGAAACATATCGGCAATACCGAAAAATTGGCAGAACTTTTATCCGACGAACAAATCATAAAAGCAGGAGTGGCAATACACGAAGATTACCGCTCCCTTGCGCGGCTTTTTCCGTTAGAAAGCAACGGGCTTGTCGACCTTGCGAAACTTGCGAACCAAAAAGGGATGAAAGCCCAAGGGTTGCGGACTATCAGCGCCAACTTGCTGGGATACAAAATCAGCAAGGGCGCTCAATGCTCAAACTGGGCGGCAGATACCCTGAACCATTCCCAAATCTTATATGCGGCAACAGATGCCTGGCTCGGACTGATTCTTTACAATCAGCTTGCCCTGCTTGCCGACAGTCCGAATTATCAGCCGGAAACGCCTAAAAAAAAGAAAAAGAAAAAATTCCGTTTTTTCAACAAAAAAAATATGGAAAAAGAAACTATTGAAGAAATAAAAGATTAAATATATATTGACCTAAACTTTTAAAATTAATTGTCGAAAAAACTAGTATCAACAATAAAATTTAAAATCTGAGGAAGCTATGAGTCAACAATTAAACTTTCAAGCAAACAATGATAACAAGCTGGCACAACTTGTTTCTTTTAAAGTAAGTGAGGAAGAATTTGGCATTGATATTCTCCAAGTACAGGAAATTATCCGTATGCTTCCCATTGCGATCGTACCTTCAGCACCGAACTTCGTAAAAGGAGTGATTGACCTGCGCGGTGAAGTAATTCCTATTATCGACATGCGGAAACGTTTTAAACTCCCCAGCATTCCTTATAATAATGAAACAAGAATCATTGTTGTGCATACGCATGATTTTACCGTCGGTTTCATTGTCGATGCCGTATGCGAAGTCGTCCGCATCAACGAATCCGCTATCGAACCCGCTCCGCCGGTCCTCACAAATGCCGACGGTTCAAACTATATCCGCGGCGTAAGCAAACTTGACAAAGGCTTACTTATTCTTCTCGATCTCAACAGCCTTATCAGCCTTGAAATTTTGGAAGAATTGATGAACAGTGCCAAAATAAGCGGTCGCTGCCAAGAATGTCCGGAAGCGCAAAAAGCGTAACGCATATTCATAATATTACCGATAAAGGCGATAAATGGGAATTTGTTGCCTTTTTTTTTATGCGCAAATATAATTATTTACATTTTTTAACTTCTGTTGTATTATTGAAAAAAAGGAGGAAGTGATGAGCTATTCACAATATATGGATATTGCTAATTCCGTCATGTGGGAAGCTATTCATGCAACCAACTACAATTCTCATAATACGAGCAGAGAATTTAAGCCCGTTGCTTTTCACTATTCTGATTTATCAGACAAAACTCCTGAAGCGTATATCTACCCTTATACGGATACCTTTAATCCTTTCGTAATGATTGAAGGCTCCACAAAATCTTTTACGTCTTTTGTTTACGGACTTATCAATCCGGAAACCTATGACCCGTCAATGCTTCTCACCATTTCTTCAGGGGGAGAACCTAACACCATCACCAATTACGAAGCGACACAAAAATTTCTGACTACGCACCCTGCGGCACGCTTAAGTTCGGAATTATCCTACGGAATTGTGATTGATGAACAAGCATAATAAAAAAGGAGCAGCTCTTTCATAAATAATATATAATATGCCGAAGTGGTGGAATTGGTAGACACGCTGGTTTCAGGTTCCAGTGCAGCAATGTGTAGGAGTTCGAGTCTCCTCTTCGGCACCACATATCAAAATATAAGCAACCATACAGTGCTGTGATATAAAACTATGCCTGCACAGATTAATAGGTTGCTTTATTTTTTAATTCAATCTGTTTTCTGAAGAATACAAATCAGAACATTTCCGTATCATATTGCAATAACATATTGATAAAATCAGACAATAAACGCAAACTCGTTACAAACAAAGTTATAACGAGTTTGCGTTTAAGGGGATTGGGGAAGCGACAGCCGTCAGCACGTTTTCGAGCGTTACGGATAGCGGCAGCAGAGCCATACTTCCCTCCAAAAAATAAAAAAATTATGAATGTTATACAGAACCACCCTAGTCTAAAGCTAAAAACTATTGTCTACCATATTACATCTCACACAAAAATCTAACAATTATGATACAACCCCTTTTCATAAAATCCATAATAAACAAAAACACTATTCATAAGCATTAACCATAAAAACCCTATACCGATAGGGTTCTTATGTATGGAACAAGCTGTAACTATTTAATTCTGTTTAACCGTTTTGTTTTGCCGGATTTGTCCAATTCAAAATAAGATAGCCATTTTTATCTTTAAATTTTCCAATAATAATGATAATAAAATCAATAAAAACCCAAAAAGAAGCAATTCCAATCAGAACAAGACCGACTCCCAAAAACGATGTAAACCAACCAATAACATTTAAAACTAAAATACTGACAGCACTTAAAGTACGTCCCGCATAAAAACGATGTGCCCCAAATACCCCTAAAAAAAAGCAAAGCAAAAATGCAACCAATCGTTCCTTTTGACTAACTACAACATTTAATTCACCAAAAGTCTGTGTCATATTGTCCTCTCCTTATTATTTTCTTAATGATTACTAATAATACATAAATTGTCAACCAACACGTAGTCACAACACATCACCACATTATCAATAATCAATACAACATAACCAACACTTCCAACGCACCAACGCATAATCATTCTTGATAGTTACCCAAAAACCAATTTTAAAAAGATAAAACTATTTTTTTCAATATAATATGAATAATAAAAGCCGCGTGGTACACAAATAACGTATAAAAAATAAGCCCTGCAAAACTCTTAAGCTAAGCAGGGGCTCCTTGAAATATGTGGTAGCAAGGGGGAGATTTGAACTCTCGACAACTCGGGTATGAACCGAGTGCTCTGACCAACTGAGCTACCTTGCCACGCTGTGTATTAACGTGAAAGAATATGTATATGCAAACCAAAAAAAATGCAAGCTTTTTTTTATATTTTTTCATTTTTTTTTATAATAACCACAAAACCGCTTTCATTCTAACGTGTTAATACACCATAAAATAATAAACAGGAACAACCAAGAGCAGGTGGTACACCGCAAAAGGCGCTAAGCCGACTTTTAAAGCATGGCAACAAAGCCTTTAATCGCCACCAAGGCAGAAAGAAAAGAAACAACGGTCCCCACAACAAAAAAAGGAATATCGCCAGCCAAAATCAAGGAATATGATTTAAACAAATCATAACAAGCAGCCCCGACAATGATAGGCACGGCTGCCAAAGCACAAAACCGCTTTCATTCTAACGTGTTAATACACCATAAAATAATAAACAGGAACAACCAAGAGCAGGCGGTACACCGCGAAAGGAGTTAAACCGACTTTTGAAAGCATGGCAATAAAGCCTTTAATCGCCACCAAGGCGGAAAGAAAAGAAACAACGGTCCCCACAACAAAAAAGGGAATATCGCCAGCCAAAATCAAGGAATACGATTTAAACAAATCATAACAAGCAGCCCCGACAATGATAGGCACGGCTGCCAAAAAAGAATATTCCGCCGCAATTTCCCTTTTCAGCCCTAAGATCATTCCTCCGCAAATAGTTGAAGCAGAACGGGAAAAACCGGGCCATAAGGCGCAGCACTGAAAAAGCCCGATGCCCAAAGCTGTTTTATAATCAATGTCATCAATACCTGCATATTTTGCTTTGAACTTGATTTTCTCCACAACAAGCATGAAAATTGCCCCGACAAACAAAGCTATTGCAACGTATAAAGGCGTAAAAAGCGTTTTTATGAATGAATGGAACAGTAAACCGAAAAATGCCCCCGGAAGTGTGGTAACCATAAGAAGCGTTATCCCGCGCAATCCGCTGAAAGATTTTTTCTTTTCTTTTTGCGGAAAAAGCAATCCCCAAAATCTATTGAAATAGCACAAAACAACTGCAAACATCGCCCCAACTTGAATAACGATTTCAAACGTTTCACCGGAAGCACCGTCAAGTCCGAGCAATTCGCCCGTAAGGATTAAATGCCCAGTTGAAGATACAGGCAAAAATTCAGTCAATCCTTCAACAATTCCCATAATAACAGCGTAAAAATAAGAATCCATACCAAGTCCTTGTCGTTTTGTTTTTTATACCGTACTTTATGGAAATATACAAATATAAATATCAGGCTTTCCACGCTTGCTTTATGCTAACAATTCGCTATAATCAAAAAAATACAACCGAAGGAGGTGCGTTATGAAAATATTGGCTTTTAACGGCAGTCCGAGAACAAACGGCAACACCAGACAACTTATTGATATTTGCCTGAAACCATTGCAAGAAAAAGGATATGACACAGAAATCATTCAAGTGGGCGGAACGCTTTTGCACGGATGCAGCGCTTGCCTTTCCTGCCGTAAAACAGGACAGTGTATTTTCAAGGACGACCCGATCAACGAATGGGTAGAAAAAATAAAAACCGCCGACGCGATTATTCTTGCCTCTCCGACCTATTATGCCAATATGACTTCAGAAATGAAAGCATTTATCGACAGAACAGGCTATATTCTCGGTCCTACGGGTATTTTGGCCCGTAAAGTGGGCGCGCCTATTGTTGCCGCCCGCCGCGGCGGAGCGATAAATACCTATAATACGCTTATGGCGTTTTTTGGTATCAATAGCATGATAGTACCTATGAGCAGCTACTGGAATTTAGGCATCGGACGTGAAAAAGGCGAAGTGCTCAAAGATGAGGAAGGCGTCAGAACAATGACAAACCTTGGAAACAATATGGCATGGCTCTTAGAAAAACTGCATGCATAGCATGGTGTGGCGTGCAAACAAAAATTATCCGATACGCTATCTTCAAAAATCACTCAAATAAAGACCAGCGGCTTTGAACAGCCCCTATTTGCTGGACACAGCCAAACCAATAACTGTTTTATGCTGAAGCGACAAAAAAAGTCCCTCTCAAATACGAGAGGGACTTTTTATTATTTTTGTACGATTTTTTCAGCATGCCATGCGCCAATCATACGTGATGACAAAACGCATAGCCCATGCTGTTCATATAAAAATCATACAATTTACGCGCCTAAGCATTTAAAGCCTTTTTTGGTTGCGCCGCAAACAGGGCATCTCCAATCATCGGGCAGATCTTCAAATTTTGTGCCTGCCGCAATTTTGCCTTTTTTATCGCCTTTATCCGGGTTATAAATATAACCGCAGTTAGCCACTTGGCACATCCACATATCTTTTGCGTCAGCCATTTCACTTATACCCCATGCGTGTTGTAAAAAATGCCTGCGGATGATCACATGCAGGACAAGTTTTAGGAGCTTCATTTCCTTCATGCACAAAACCGCAGTTCAAACAGCGCCATTTTTTTGCACCTTTGAATACGGTACCGTTTTTTATGTTGTCTGCAAATTCCAAAAAGCGTTTTTCATGCGCTTCTTCGGCAACAGCGATATTGCGCATCACGCATGCGATTTCCGGAAAACCTTCTTTTTCCGCAATTTTGGCGAAACTTGGATACATATCACTATGTTCATGATTTTCACCAGCCGCAGCGGCAATAAGGTTATCAACAGTTGAACCGATTACTCCGGCAGGAAAAGAAGCGGTAATTTCAACTTCTCCGCCTTCAAGAAATTTGAACAAGCGCTTCGCATGTTCTTTTTCCTGGGAAGCGATTTCTTCAAATGCCTGCTGCATTTCAACATAGCCATCTTTTTTTGCTTGGGAAGCAAAGTATGTGTAACGATTGCGGGCTTGGGATTCTCCTGCAAAAGCAGTGAGAAGATTCTTTTCTGTTTTGGTACCTTTTAAAGATTTTTTCATAATATCTCCTTTTGCTAGAGGTTTATATTTTTTGTTCTGCAAATAAACTATAATTATTTGTAATAATTATTATTTTTTTTGAGAACATTCAGTGCAAACTCCGTCAAGTTCAACCCTGATATTGATATGCCGAAAAGCATTCAAACACTCGCTGTTCAAATTCAATTTTGACGTATCTATGTACGGAACATCAAAAATTTTTCCGCAAGAAACACAGCGGATATGGGAATGAGGGTTCATATTTGCGTCATAACGCCTGATATTCCCCGCTGTTTCAAGTTTTAATACCTGATTATTTTCTGCAAGTAAATCTAAATTTCTATAAACGGTTCCCAAACTGATATTGGGCAGCTTTTCTTTAACCATTGTATATATTTCGTCAGCCGTGGGATGCGTGTAAACTTTGCCCAGTTCTTCAAGAATCACTTTCCGCTGGCGTGTCATTCTGCTTTGTGTGGTTCTCATGGAAGACTCCTTTGGTTTCTCTTATCAAGAATGATTATCATTGTCAAGTTCATACCGGCTGTACAATGTATTGACTGTTTTTCACCCCCGCGACAAAAGCCCGAAACGCATTAACACAGCGGAATATAATAATATTTTTAATACATTCACTGTGGTTTTAAATTTTAGTCAAATGGCACAAAAATTGCTTATCAAATTGTATACATACGTATTTTGAAACGTTTAACCTTTTGTGAATACACATAACGGAATAAACAATGAACAATTTTAAGAATAAAAACAACATATTGAACGCAATAGTAATTCCTAGTGCCAATTCTATGACACATATTGAAAACAGATGTAAAAAAGCTGTGCGCACAGTAATCACACATACGAAATTCAAACATTTTGTTTTACTTTTGCTTTTGCCTGTTTTTCTTTTTCCGATCACCGGTTTTATTCAGAAAAATCCCGAACAATCATATTTCGGCGTATTAAATACCAATCTGCTCCAATTTTTGCCCCTTAAAAATGAGACTGGCAAGCGCGATTCGCTGCCGACCAGCGGAATTATCGCCATAAATAACAAAATCGACGCAATATACCAAAATACGGCTCCGCTGCAGAAAGCGGAACATGTGGAAAAACAATCTTCGCCAAGCAAAAATATGCCCGGCAAAATATATCGCAATATCACAGCTTCTTCACAGGAACGTCCGAATTTCATTGAAAACATCAGCCGAACTGAAATCATTTCCCTCATGCCCCATTTGGCTAAGGACAAATACCGTTCTGACACGCGAAAATCATACAGCAAACGTAAAAAGGCGATAACCCCTTATGTCAACCGTTATGCGGACAAATTCGGTTTGGACAGAAACCTCATCATGAGCATTATCGAAGTTGAAAGCAATTTCATTCCGCAGGCTCTCAGCAAGCAAAACGCACACGGCCTCATGCAGGTAGTGCCAAACACGGCGGCGGCGGAAGTGAACCGTTTTTTCAAACACAAACAAGAAATTACAGACATGGAATTGATGCACCCTGAAAACAATATTTACTATGGAACAGCATACCTGTATCTGATTAAAAAATATCACCTGAACGGAATAACAGACCATGACAGCCTGAATTCCCTGCTGATCGCCTCCTATAACGCAGGCTCCTCCGCGGTTCTCCGCCATTTCGGCGAAACAAAAGAAAAAGCCATCCGGGCTATCAATGCCATGAGTCCGCAGGAAGTTTACAACAGCCTTATCCAAAATTACCGTTCAGGCGAAACAAGGGAATATTTAAAACGGGTTACAGAAAGTTTAAGCTAAAATTTTTCTATTGCCAATTCTGAATAATATCAGTATACATATTGAAACATGTTTAAAGGAAATCCTATGAAAAAACTTCTTATACTTATCTGCTCTTTCACTCTCGGCATTTCATTTTTGAACGCAGCAGCTTTCGCCCAATCTTTGGCGGTTGTCGATACGAATAAAATTTTTGAACAAAGCAAACACGGTCAAAGCATTAACAGCTATTTTGAAAAATTGCAGAGTGAAGGCATTAAACAATTGGAACAGCTTGAAGACAAGCGCAAAAAAGCCGATGAACAGAAAGATGAAAAACTCATTCAAAATCTGGAATCGGAAATTCAGGCAACAGCCTACGAACTGCAAAACAAAATCCAAAATCAGCAAACAGTCCTGTTTACGGTTATTTCGGACAAGCTTATGAACGTCATTGATACTTACAGAAAAGATAACAATATCGATGTGATTTTGCATGCAACGGAAACAGCAAGCTACAATCCGGATATTGATGTTACGGAAAAAATCATACAGGAATTTAATAAAATCGAATTTGATATTCAAAAAGAATTGAAACAATAGCCGCAAGCCCTCTTTTGAGGGCTTTATCGTATCTTGGAGTTTTTTATGAAAAAAATCATTCTTACCCTTTTATTTTCTTTTTTATTCCATTTTCAACCAGCGCAAGCGAACGAATATCCTCATATCAGCCAATTACAAAACGGGCTGACCGTGCTCATTAAAGAAGATCACAGATTTCCCATTGTTTCCACCCGCCTTTATGTGCGAAGCGGTTCAAGCAATGAGAAACAAGATAAATTAGGAATTGCTCATCTACTTGAGCACATGCTCTTTAAAGGCACCAAAACGCACCCGAAAGGCATTGATTTCATTGTTGAAAATGAAGGAGGCGATTTAAACGCCTACACTTCTTACGACAGAACGGTCTATTATAACGATATGCCTTCCCAAAAATGGCGATTAAGCCTTGAAGCGATACAAGGACTCGCCTTTGAACCAATCCTGCGCAGGCAGCAGCTGAATGAGGAACGGGAAGTCGTTATTGCGGAACTGCGCCAGCGCGGCGATATGCCGGAAACCAAGCTCCTGCACCTTTCAACGTCTTCAACGCTCCACGGCACGCCTTACGCCAATCCCGTCATCGGAACGGTGGAAACGCTCAAATCCATTACGACTCAAGATATTCAGGAATATATAAAAGCAAACTACAATCCGAACAATATGCTCCTTGTTGTCGCCGGCGACATCGACAGGAACGATGTGCTCAAAGAAGCGAGCAAACGCTTCGGGCAATACAAAAATAGCGGAATCATACAAAAAAAACGTCCTTTATCCCTTGAAGAAGTCCAAGCTTTGGCACGAGGAACACAAGTCAATATGGAAAAAGGCTCATGGAACAAAAGCTATGTGAATATCAGTTTTCCCGTTTCCCATGAAGCAAGCCCCGACAGCTCCGCCCTCCTGATCTTGTGCATGCTTTTAAGTTTTGATGACAACGCCCTCTTACAGCAGGAATTTATCTATAAGGAAAAAATTGCGGATACCATTGCCGCCTATCCCATGTTTTTTGAAACAGTGGGACAATTTAACATTTATGCCGAACTTGACGAAAAAAACATTCCGCAGTTCATTGAAAAAATCAGCAAATTTTTTGCGAAACTGAATGCGGACACATTCAGCGATACGGAATATGAACAAATAAAGACCATGCTTGAAAATCTGCATTGGAAAAAAGCGGAAACCATTCAAAGCCTTGCCACAACATACGGGGATAATTATTTCAACAATCCAACGGACCCTTTGGCGGAAAATGCGTTGCAGCAAATTTATTTGACCAACAAAGAAAGCGTTGACACGGTCATTCAGCGTTATCTGCGACCGACAGCCCTCAATCTTTCTTTGATTCTTCCCGACACAGCCAAAATCAATAAGGAAGAACTCGTCAAAACAATAGAAAAAAACTGGCAAGCCCCAAAAACAAATGCAGAACAATCCAAACAAACGGAAAATAAAACGGAAGTCATAGAAACGAAAAACAAAACCGTCATCCTCATGCAGGATAACCATATTCCTTTTATGAGCGTTGATGTGAGCTACCTTGGCGGAGAAAGCCTTTTGCCTTTTGTCGGCGCAAAAAACAAAGAGGCGCTGCCAGCGCTCACTGCCCGGTTATTGACCATGGGCACGAGTAAAAAAGATTATAAGGAACTCACCCGCTATCTTTCTGAAAGAGATTTGTATTTGTCAGCCTCTTCCGGCACGCTGTCGTTCCAAATTTCAGCAGGCGGGCATAAACGCCATGCCAAAGAAATTATCGGTCTTTTGGCTGAAACCGTCAAAAAACCCGCATTCAGCAAAAAAGACCTCAAACACATACAAATCGAGCAAATCGCCGCTATCCGCAAAAATGAAGATTCCGTTGTCACAAGCATGATGACAAAATTGCCCGGTTTCCTTTATCCGAACCATGTCTACGGAAACAATAAAATTGGAACAGAAGCAGGCGTCAGCGCCGTAACGGTGAAAGACATCAAAAAATATTGGGCTGTCCAAAAAGAACAGCGTGTTGTAATCAGTGTGGCCGGCGACTTCGACAAGGAAGAAGTCCTTGCCGCCCTTGCGGAATTGCCCGCTCCAAACCCCAGGGAAATTCAAATTTCCAATCCAAAATGGACGGATGAAAAGTCTTTTGAAACCGTTGTGGAAGGAAGAAACCAAGATTTAACCCTGCTTATTTTCCCTGCGGTCGCTCTCGATCATCCGGATGCACCTGCCCTTGAAATATTAAATTCCGCCCTGCAAGGTTTTAACGGCATTTTATACCAAGAATTGCGCGAAAAAAGGAATTTGGGGTATTCCGCATTTCCTCTCCTGCTGCAAAGCGAGCACACCGGCTTTATCGCCTATGGGATCATTGCGGCTCCGGAACACAAACAAAGCATAGAGGAACAATTTAAAGCCATTACAAAAACACTGCGCACACAGGGAATTGATAAAACAACCTTCAACCGGGCAAAAGCAAGCGTGCAAATGAACTTCATCAATAATCAGCAAAAAGTGCAGTCAAGAGCTTCTTCTGCGGCAAATGCGGTGCTTTTTGAACGCTCCCCAAATTACAGCCAAGAACATTTGCAAAAATTATTGAACGTCAGCCTCGACGATATTAACGCCTGCATAAAAAAATACCTTGTCTTAGACAAGGCGTATACTGCTCATTCCGGTTCAAAGTAAAGGCGTATATGCAAAAAATACTTATTTCAGGTCTTAGCGGCGGAAGCGGAAAAACCATTGTCAGCCTTGGTTTGTCAAGATTTTTCACCAATAACGGCTACACAGTCTGCCCCTTCAAAAAAGGCCCCGACTATATTGACGCGGCATGGCTTATGCAGGCTTCCCGCAAACCATGCTATTGCCTTGACTCTTTCTTTTTAGATGATGAGGCATTGGCACGGCATTTTTATGCGACATGTCAGAATGCTCCCCAAAAAAGCATAGCCCTCATCGAAGGAAACCGCGGTCTTTACGACGGCAAAGACTATTTGGGCTCTTGCTCCACGGCATATCTTGCCCATACCCTCGACTGCCCCGTGCTTTTAACCGTAAATTGCGCAAAAATCACCCGCACAACGGCGGCGCTCGTCTTAGGCATACGAAATTTCGACCCTGAGCTCAGGCTTGCCGGCGTCATTCTGAACAATATCGCCTCTGCGCGGCACCAAACAATCATCCGGCAATCCATTGAGGAATATACGGATATTCCTGTGCTCGGCGCTATTCCCCGCCTAAAGGACAACCCTATTCCTGAGCGGCATTTAGGCTTGAGCCTCAATAAAAACGACGATAAGCAAAGCATGCTCGATTCCTTGGCTGAACTTATCGCCGACAATACGGACACACAAAAAATTCTGGCAGCCACAGGCGATATGCCCCGACTTCCCGATCCGCCCCTTGAAATAACACGAAAAATGCAGTCTAGCCCTCTTAATATCGCGTATCTGTACGATGACGCTTTTTGGTTTTATTACCAAGAAAATTTTGACGAGCTCAAAAAATTGGGAGCGAACCTCGTCCCGCTTTCCCTATTGTCGGAACAAAGCTTTGCGGAACAGCTGCAAGCCCGCAAGCTCACCGCAAAGGATATTGACGGACTGTACATCGGAGGAGGCTACCCCGAATTGTATGCCAAAGAAATCAGCCGCTCTCCGAAACTTCCGCAAATAAAGGAATGGATTGAACAGAATATGCCCGTATATGCCGAATGCGGAGGCTTTATGCTTCTTGCCAAACAGCTTCATTTTCCTGAAGAAAAAAAATACGAAAGCTATCCCATGATCGGCGTTTTCGATATTGAAACAAAATTTTTCGATAAGCCGCAAGGGCTCGGATATGCGGAAATAAAAACAATTCGGGAAAACCCCTATCACCCGCTGGGAAGCATTTGGAAAGGGCATGAATTTCATTTTTCAACAGCGGTAAACGCCAAACCGGACCAAGAATTTCTCTTTGAACTGAAAAAAGGACGCGGCATGACGCAGAAGGAAATGCAAAACAATAATCTTGCGTTTGACGGACTTATCTATAAAAACTGTTTTGCATCCTATACCCACATTTTTGCTCCCGCTGTTCCGCATTTTTCCAAAAACTTTATCGAAACAGCCCGTCAATACCGCAAAAATCAAAAGGAAAACGCATGAATACAAAAAAAAATGAAAACGGCAACCCTCTTTTCGGCATGCTCGGAACAGCCTCGACCATGGGTCTGCACATGGTGTCAGGTCCGCTCGTGGGAGGAGGGCTTGGCTATCTGTGCGACACGTATCTGTTCGATTCCTATCCGATCGGATTGAGCATAGGAGTTGTTCTGGGGATTTTCGCAGGGTTCAGAAATGTTTATATTGATGCGAAATACCTCCAAAAAAAGCAAGAAGAACTTGATAACAACGGAGAATAAATGAAAATATTTTCATCCGCTCAAAACTATATAAAAAAAAATATCACAAGTCCCGCCATTCAAAGAATTATTTTTTTCGACATGCTCCTGTTAGGACTGCTTTTTCTTGCCGCCCTATGCACAATTGCAAAAAGCACATTTTTTCTCTGGATTTTTTTAGGAGGAATTTTATCTTTTTGGAATTTTTTTTTCATGGCAATTTTTATGCAAAAATATTTTAATTCCAAACTGTTAGGAACAAGCACAGACAAACTTTTACCCTTCGGGCAGATTTTAACCTCAAATTTAAGGCTTTTCTTAACCGGATTTTTATTATATATATTTTTAAAGCATTGGAATGCCGACCCTGTCGCTTTATGCATAGGACTTTCCGTTCCAATGTCGACGATACCTATCTTATTGATATGCAATAACAAAATTTGAGAGGACATTTATGGCAGCTCAAGGTTTAGCACATCCGCTTCTGTTATCTTCCGTTATGAACATGGATACGATGAACATCGGCGGAACTGAAGTCCAAACCACCTATGTGTTTTTCACATGGTGCGGAATGATTTTCCTTCTTTTGCTCGGTTTATTTGTTAAATCAAGGATTTCCCTCATTCCGGGAAAGACCCAATCGCTTTTTGAAGCCATCATCGGAGGACTGGAAAATTTCATCGTGGACTCCCTTGGCGAAAAAGGACGTCGTTATGTTCCTCTTTTAATTGGAATTTTTCTTTATATTTTCAGCATGAACATGCTCGGGCTTGTTCCCGGTTTCGACGCTCCGACGGCAAACCTCAATACGACGGTTTCCGTGGCGTTATTTGTTTTCATTTATTACAACTACCTCGGCATCAAAACATGGGGCTTCCATTATATCGGACATTTCACAGGTCCCAGCAAAGCCCTTATGCCCCTGATGTTTCCTATTGAAATTATTTCCCATTTGGCACGCCCTCTTTCCATGTCCCTGCGTCTGTTCGGCAATATCTTCGGCGAAGAAATGACGCTGCTTATTTTCTTCAGCTTCGGCGCAAGCATTTATATCGGCGCCCTGCTTGGCACTGTGCCTTTATATTTCCTTTTCCTTTTGGGAAAAACCTTGCAGGCATTCATTTTATTCGTTCTTTCTTTGATTTATATCAAGGGTGCGATTGAACACGCCCATTAATAACAGCGGAACCATTAAAATAGTGGGGAATGGTCAACTGACCAAAACAATATAACAAATAAAGGATTTAGAAATGCGTAAAACACTTCTTACCGCACTTAACACTCTTATGATGCTCTCTTTCGCAACTGTCGCTTTTGCAGCTGAAGGAGATGCTTTCTCCACCGGTTTCGGTCTTATCGCCATAGGCACAGCTCTCGGCATCGGGCTTGCAGCAGCAGGCTGCAGTATCGGTCAAGGTCTTGCAGTGAAATCTGCTTGTGAAGGTATTGCCCGCAATCCTGAAGCAAGCGGCAAAATCTCTCAATCCCTTATCTTAGGTCTTGCATTTATCGAATCTCTTTGTATTTATGCTCTTTTGATAGACCTTATCTTACTCTTCGTAAAAATGTAATACTGTACAGTACAAAAGGACTTGTTCCTTTTGTACTTAACTTTTAGCCCTTTTTTCCACCATGCAAAAATACGATCATATTCCCAGAGCGACTATCCAAAGACTTGCAACCTATATGCAGGTTTTGGAAACAATGAAAAAAGACAATATCAAAATTACTTCCTCCGAACCGCTTGCAACAGCTTGTGATGTCAATGCTTCCCAAGTCCGTAAGGATTTAGCGTATTTTGGTGAGTTTGGAGTGCGTGGGGTGGGCTATTATGTTGATTATCTTTTGGATGCGATTAAAGACTGCCTTCATGCCAACAGAGAATGGCGCACAGCCCTTATCGGCGTTGGAAACTTAGGTCGTGCTTTATTGAACCACCAAGAATTTAACCGCCGCGGCATCAGAATTGTCGGAGCTTTTGACTGCGACCCTTTTAAAATCGGCGAAGTCGCTTACGGATTGGAAATTTTTTGCTCCAAGCGCTTGCAGGAAAAAGTCCCCGAACTGGGTATCGAGCTTGGGATTATCACAACTCCGCCGGAACGCGCTCAAAGAGCCGCCGACCAGCTCATTGAAGCGGGAGTGAAAGGTATTTTGAATTTCAGCTCGGCGCGCATTGTGACTCCGAACCACGTATATATTGAATATGTGGACTTTTTCCATCAAATTTATTCATTGACGTTCAATATTTCAACCAAAAACTAAATATTGCTTTTTTTGCAATCAGTTATGAAACAATATTTTCATGCTGCCTTTTCTTTTTTAACCATTCTGGTGAAAGGCAAAGAATATTCTCATGCGGCCATGCAAAAAAGCATATATTGCTATCCGTTTGTCGGAGCCGTTCTTTTTTTTCTTTCCGCCTGTTTTTCATTGTTATTTCAAATAATTTTAAATAATTATCTTCTTTCCGCTCTTGTTTTTCTCTTCTGCGGCTGCCTGCTTATCCGAGGTCTTCACCATGACGGACTGGCGGATGTTGCCGACGCTTTTGGAAGCGGCAAAAGAGGAGAAGAGTTCAGAAAAATACTGAAAGACAGCAGAATAGGTTCTTTCGGAGCGCTTGCGCTTATTTTCTATTTCCTCTTCGGAATGACGCTCATAAGCCGAATTTTGGAAATAAATATCACTCAAAAAAGTTATTGGTCCTTTATGGAAGAAATGATTTTTGTCGGTTTTTGGAGCAGATTGGGCTTATTGACACTCCCCTTTTGTTCACAAATTTACGAACCTCAAAACCAAGAATTTTCCCTTTCAAAAATACTTTTTGAAAATTTCAATAAAAGCTCCGTACCGGCATGGTATTTTTTTATTTTCATTTTTTCAGTCCTTTGCTTTAATGCCTCATTAATCATCATCTGCACAACGATTTCTTTTCTCTTTTCCCTGCCGTTATACCGCTTGGCTCAAAAAGAAAAAGGCTATAACGGCGACTTCTTGGGAACAAATTGCCTCTTATGGGAATTGGCGGGATTTCTTTCTGTCCTGCTTTTTCATTCATTATAAAATGTTTTCTTTGGAAAATTTGGGAAATTTCACTTCCAAGGCTTGCTTTTTATTCTTCGCTATGATAAAAAAAATTTATGGAACTTTTAGAACTTTTAGAAAAACGTGTAGATGCATTACTTGCGGAAATTGAAAGATTAAGAACAGAAAACTCGGTTTTGCAAGAGCAGCTTTCCTCTTATGAACAAAAATTGGAAGAAAGTTCTCAATATATTGGTACGCTCAAGAGCGAACAGCAAAACGTACAACTTGTGAAAGAACGTCTTGAAGTATTAATGCAAAAAATTGAAACTGTTTTAACCGAATAAACAATTTTTATGCAAGAATATAATCTCAATGCTTTTGACCTGGTGAACGTATCGTTCAAAACCGAAGCAAGCGGCGAACGGGTTCAAAAAGCCCATGAATACGCGCAAAGCCTTTATGAAGAACTAAAAGTACATGGCGGTAATCTCACTCGTGACAGATTATTGGCAATTTTGCTCTTAGGTATTACTGATGATTTATTGCAGCAAAAAGACAAGGCTAAGAACCTGAATACTTTCCTTATTTCTTTGCTGAAAAAAATAGATGATTGTATTCCTGATAATCCGCAATAGGATTATTTGAAATATATCCCCTGAGGTGTACGTGTTGCAATTCAATGGTGCCGGCCGTACAAGCGATTTTAGGGAGTTGATAGACAAAATGGTGTGCATGCCTTGCCGCAAGGAAGCCTGAAGTTTTGCTGATATTCCCACCCTGGCAAGCCAGGTCACGTGCCCTTATTGGTCACGGCATCTTGGGGTTTCACATTAAATCTTCCCTTATCTGTTAAATACCCTTGCAATACGCCAGCAATCAAGCATTACCGCTTGATTTTATTTTTTAAAGGCTTTTTTATAAAGAGGAAAAAATGTATATAATCTCATTATCCGTCAGTATTATTCTCACTGCCATTGTCGGTATCGTTGCCGGCTGTTTCATACAAAACAGGGTGACAGCCAAACGCTTGGGCGACGCCAAAGATTTGGCGACACGCATTATTAACGAAGCGAGAAAAGAAGCGTCAGCGCAAAAAAAGGAATTATTGGTTCAATGCCAAGATGAAATTTTGCAGCAAAAAAAGGCGATGGAAATTGAATACCGCGAACAGGAACGTGAAATAAAAAACCGTGAACGCAAAGTCCAAGACCTTACGGAAAGGCTTGACGAAAAAATCGAACGCGTAACCAAAAAAGAAGACGAAATCATCGCCTTTGAGAAAGAACAGGCAGCCAAAGAACGGCAACTGGCAGAAAAAGAAGCGGAACTGCAAAACCTCATGGACGAGCAGGAACGCAAACTCCAAGAAGTTTGCGGACTGACTGTTGAAGAAGCCAAAGCCCGCTTATTCCAGGAAATTGAAGCAAGAACCCGCCATGAAGCTGCCCATATCGTCCGTGTCATTGAAACGGAAGCCAAGGAAAATGCGGACAGAAAAGCGAAAGAAATCATTGCAGGGGCGATACAGCGCTATGCGGGCGACTACGTCGGCGAACAAACGGTCACGGCGGTTCCGCTCCCAAGCGAAGATATGAAAGGGCGTATCATCGGTCGTGAAGGCAGAAACATCCGCGCTATCGAAGCCGCTACCGGCGTCGACCTCATTATTGACGACACGCCGGAAACAGTCATTTTATCCGCATACAGCCCGATGCGCCGCCAAGTAGCCCGCATGGCGCTTGAAAGACTTATCCAAGACGGCAGAATACACCCTGCGCGCATTGAAGATATTGTCTTAAAATGTGAAGAAGAACTTGATATCCAAGTCCGCGAAGTCGGCGAACAGGCGACCTTTGACGCCGGCGTGCACGGTATTCATGCGGAAATCGTCCGCTTGCTCGGACAATTGAAATACAGAACAAGCTTCACCCAAAACGTTTTGCAGCACTCTTTGGAAGTTTCCGCGCTTTGCGGCATGATGGCAGCGGAACTCGGCATGGACGTGAAAAAAGCGAAACGCGCAGGTCTGCTCCATGACATAGGCAAAGCGGTCGACCATGAAGTCGAAGGGTCCCACGCGTTGATCGGGGCTGATATCGCCAAAAAATACGGTGAAAGCAAAGAAATCATCCACGCCATCGCGGCCCACCATGAAGACCAGCATCCGGAAACCGCCCTTGCTGTTCTTGTGCAGGCAGCAGACTCCTTGTCCGCCGCCCGTCCGGGAGCAAGAAAAGAATTGATGGAAAGCTATGTCAAACGTCTTGAAGAACTTGAAGGAATCGCCACCGGTTTTGACGGTGTTTCCAAAGCATATGCCATTCAAGCCGGACGCGAACTCCGCGTTATGGTTAATTCCGACAACATCGATGACGACAGGGCATATTTGCTTTGCAAAGATATTGTTGCTAAAATTGAAGAAACATTGACTTACCCAGGACAAATCCGCGTTACCGTGATCAGGGAGCGCCGGGCAGTTTCTTTTGCACGCTAATCCCTTTGCCTCATGCCAACAGAACAGTCATGCAACAGTCGCGGAACAAGGTAGAAAATTGTCATGAAAATCCCATTTGAACCCAATTTTAAAAAAGGCGGCGGACTTATCACTGCCGTAGTGCAGGATATTCATTCCAATGAAGTTATCATGCTTGCTTACATGAATGAAGAGGCCTACCAGAAAACATTGGAAACAGGGGAAGCCCACTATTACAGCAGAAGCAAACAAAGGCTCTGGCATAAAGGGGAAACTTCCGGACATATCCAAAAAATACATTCCATCCGTCTGGACTGCGACAGCGACGCTCTGCTTCTGAAAGTGGAGCAAATCGGCGACATAGCTTGCCATGAGGGATATCATTCCTGCTTTTTCAGGGAATTGAAAAACGGTATCGTATCTTACTGTTTCAAACAATTGAAACACCCAACATTAATATACAAAAAGTAAGAGGAAACTATGCCTAATCAGCTTAAACTTGGTCTTCCCAAAGGTTCGCTCGAAGATCCCACCATTTCCCTTTTTGACCGCGCAGGCTGGAAAATCCGCAAACATATCCGAAATTACTTTCCTGATATTGATGACCCGGAAATAACCGCCCGCCTTTGCCGGGTTCAAGAAATCCCCCATTACATCCAAGACGGTATTCTTGACCTTGCCTTGACCGGAAAAGACTGGATAGAGGAAATGGGAATCGACATGAAAAGTGAAAATTCTCCCGTCATCCATATTGCCGACCTTGTTTATTCAAAAGTTTCCAACAGACCCGCCCGTTGGGTTTTAGCCGTCGCAGGCGATTCTCCCTATCAAAAACCGGAAGATTTGAAAGGCAAACGCATTTCGACAGAACTCAAAGGCGTAACGCAGAAATACTTTGAGCGCCTCGGTATTCCCGTGCAAATTAATTATTCATGGGGAGCGACAGAAGCAAAAGTCGTGGAAGGCTTGGCGGACGCTATCGTTGAAGTCACAGAAACGGAAACGACCATAAAAGCGCATAATCTGCGTGTCATCGACGAAGTTTTTGTTACGAACACCGTTCTCATTGCAAACCGGGCGGCTTACGAAAACCCTGTTAAACGCAAAAAAATAGAACAAATCAATCTCCTTTTGCAGGGCGCATTAAAAGCGGAGTCGCTCGTAGGGATAAAAATGAACGCTCCCGCGGCAAAACTCGATGCAATTCTCGCCCTTTTGCCTGCGCTTAATTCCCCCACGGTCGCAAGCTTGAAAGATTGCGAATGGCTTTCTTTGGAAACGGTTGTGGACAAGAATTTAGTAAGGGATTTAATCCCGAAACTTCGGGAAAAAGGCGCTGAAGGCATACTTGAATACGCCCTCAATAAAGTTATTTGAACAAGCCCCTTTCGGGGCTTTTCTTTACCCATTCTGAAAAAAATATCAGTATAACATGCTGCATTAACAATCTTTTAAAATGCTTTACTCAAACCGCGTTTTGGCATAGAGTACATTTCTGAAATTATTGATAACCTATTTGAAATGAACAATAAAACAGCCTTCACAACAACGCTCACTTTTGACGATCCGAGTTTGGCTCAACAGCTCTTTGGTCCGCTGGAACTTTATTTAAAAGAACTCAGCCGATATTCCGGAGCTTCTTTCAGCACACGCGGAACAGAACTTTTCATTTCGGCAAATTCCGCAAAAGAACAGGAGCAATTGGCGCTTCTTTTTGCAAAAAGCTATGAAACCCTGCAAAAGGGAAAAGAATTGGATGCCCATTCCCTTATTGATGCTTACACACAATTAAAAGCAAACGCCGAAGAAGAACTTTTTCCGCAGTCAAATACCCTTGTCACACCCCGCAAAACAATAACGGCACGCAATAATTCACAAAAGATATTTTTGGATTTGATCCGCGAAAAAGAAATGATTTTCGCAACAGGCCCGGCGGGAACCGGCAAAAGTTATTTGGCTGTCGCAGCCGCTGTTTCAATGCTCCAAGCCAAGCGGGTAAAAAAGATTATTTTAACGCGCCCGGCAGTGGAAGCAGGAGAAAAACTCGGCTTTTTGCCCGGAGATATGGAAGAAAAAATCAATCCCTATTTACGCCCGTTATACGATGCGTTAGGCGATATGCTCGGTACAGCCCAGCTGATTGCCAAGCAGGAAAGCGGACAAATCGAAGTCGCCCCTCTTGCGTTCATGCGGGGCAGAACCCTCAACGAGGCATTTCTTATTCTTGATGAGGCGCAAAACACCACCCGTGAACAAATGAAAATGTTTTTAACCCGTTTGGGATACGGCTCGCGGGCGATTATCACAGGCGACCTTACACAGATAGATTTACCTCCCATCCATGTGAGCCAATTGCAGGAGGGAGAAAAAAAAGGCGAAACAAGATCTGGTCTTATCCATGCATTGAAATTATTGAAACATATCCCGGAAATCGGATTTATCCATTTTAAAAAAAGCGATGTCGTACGTCACCCCCTTGTGGGACAAATTGTCGATGCATATGACATTTTCGATACCAAAATGAAAAATGAAGACCTTTCCGACAACAGCATGAAAAATAATGAAAGCTAACCAATTAAATTTAAAACAACTGTACATCCATATCAAAGGCATGCTTTTATACCATGACCATGGTTACGGCATGCTTTCTTTGCTCGGCACAGCCCTTTTACTGGCTTTTTTTATCGGTATTCCTCACAATGACAGCCCTGTCCTTTTTGTCGCGGGAGAAATTGCCGATGAAACCGTCGTTGCAAAACGGGATTTTCTTGTCGAAGATGAAGAGGGAACCAAAAACCGCCGGGATAAAATCCGAGCCATCCAGCCCCTTGTTTTTGACTATAACCGTGAAGTCGCCACCCATGTGAGAGAAGCAATTCTCAATTTGCTGCACGCTATCAATACCTTTTCCATCCATAACGATATAAACGGATTGGAAAAAATTCAAAAACAATTCAATTCAACTTATGATACGAATGTCAGTTTGGAAGAATTCAAATCGCTTGCCGCCGCAAAACCTCAAGACTTCGCCTTTGACACGCTTCTTCCATGGATTGATTCCAGACTGTCCGATGGCATTTTGGCTGACAGCAGAATTTTATACAATACTCCCAATTCAATTCTAATCCGTGACACCCAAACCCTTGCGGAACGCTTACGCTCCACAAGCACCGGACTTATCGACTTGTCTTCCCTCACCGTCGCCATGGGCAATCAAATCAGAGCGAATTTAGAAATTTCTGAAAATTCCAAACAGGCATTTTTAAAAATTTTCCCTCATTTTCTTGCCCCGACCCTTTCTTTAAATCAAAAAGAAACCAATGATAAGACCCAAGCCGTCCTAGATTCCATCAAACCCATTTATTTTCAAATTCACAAAGGCGAAGTCATTGTGCGCAAGGGCGATATCGTCACCCGTGAAGCACAGTTGAAAATGCAGGCAATTTTTAACAACACAAGCACCAATTTCAATTTTTATAAGACAGCCGGAACATTTTTACTCAGCCTGATTTTAATGCTCGGACTTTTTATGACCCCCTCCGGACAAAAAGGCCGTATTCTCCACTCAAAAGACCAATTGTTCATTGCCGTGATTTTAATCTTGGTCGGAATGGGAGCAGGAAGTCTTGTCCTTTTCGGGCAGTCGTTTTCTTCGGAACTTTCCCTCAGCCTGCTTGCGTATTTCTTTCCGATTTCGGGTATTGCGGGGCTTGCCGTGCTTATTTTCGCCGCCCGCCGCTACTGCGTCATCGGATTTTTGGTATCTTTCTATACCTGCCTTCTTTTCCAAGGTGACATTTCCTTATTTTTATTCTATTTTGTCAGTTCCATGATCAATACTTGGCTGATTTTACGCTCACAGTCACGCCAAGACGTTGTCTGGAGCGTTATCCCGCTTTTCACCGCCTTGCTGATCACCGGTTTTTCTTCCGCACTCATCATGGGATTATCCCCTACCAAATACCTTACGCTCATTTATCTGCTTGCGGCGAATGCAATCTTATCCATTGTCATTCTCTTTGCCCTCAGTCCGATTTTGGAAATGATGTTCGGTTACACCACACGGTTCCGGCTCATGGAACTTATGAACCTTGACCACCCTCTTCTGCAAAAACTCATGATGGAAACCCCCGGAACATACCACCACTGCCTGGTTGTTTCCAACCTCGTGGAAGCAGGGGCGAAAGCCATAGGGGCGAACAGCTTATTGGCGAAAGTCGGAGCATTGTACCATGATATCGGAAAACTCGGACATCCGCACTATTTCAGTGAAAATCAGTTCGACGGTGTCAATCCCCATGACAAGCTTTCTCCCCGCATGAGCTGTCTGATTATTTTTTCCCATGTGAAATTCGGCATCGAACTTGCCGAACTGCATAAGCTCGGCAAAGAAATTACGGACATGATTTGCCAGCACCACGGAACAAGAATGCCCATGTATTTTTACCACAAGGCGGTCAAAGCCGGAGAAAACCCGAAAGAAGCGGACTTCCGCTATTCAGGTCCGCGCCCGCAAACCAAAGAAGCCGCAATCCTCATGATGGCTGACACCTTGGAAGCCGCAATCCGCTCCATGCCGGACCCAAGTTCCGCAAGAATAAGCAGCTCCGTTGAAACGCTGGTAAAAAACATCTATGCGGAGGGACAGCTTGACGAAGCGGATCTGACGTTTAAAGACTTAACAAAGCTCATTGATGGATTTACACGGACGCTTATCGCATTAAACCACCAAAGAATCAGTTATCCGACCATAAAAATCAACGATCCCAATACGAAAGAAGAACAAAAAAATTCAGAAAACAAATCTGAAACTAAAACGGAAAGCAAACCGGAAAACAGAGAAGAAAAACAAAAAATCCAATAAATACGCCGCATGATGAAAAACAAGTATGACATAAGAATTGACAGCCTCCCCCCCTATCCCAAAAAACTGTGGGAAGAAATACTTGTTCTTTTTCTCGGTCTTTTAGAAACGCATAAAAATTTTTCTTTTAAAAACTGTACATTAACCTTGCTAGTTGTCAAAGATAACGATATGATTTCTTACAACAAAGAGCAAATGAATGCTTATGGACCTACCAATATTCTGAGCTTTCCGGAAAACGACAGCAAAACGGTATTCATCGGCAAAGCGCAATCCGCCATTATGAAAAACCGCAGCAGTTTGGGAACTCTCATTTTAAGCATTGACACGCTTTTGCGTGAAGCATATTTGTACGGACAAAATCCCCAGACCCATGCGGTACGGCTTCTCGCCCATGGGCTCGCCCATTTGCTGGGATACGACCACGGAAAAGAAATGTGGGAATTGACAGATTTTTTAGAAGATAATTTTTCACGGCAAGAATATTCACACACCATCACCCCTTTTTGGAGTTTTACACATGGCTAAATCACATCGCTGCGGCTGGGTTGTCCTCATGGGACCGCCAAATGCCGGAAAATCAACACTCACCAATGCTCTTATCGGGCAGAAAGTAAGTATTGTCACCAGCAAACCGCAAACAACAAGAAACCGCATTATCGGTATTTGCTCCGAAGACAACGCCCAAGTGATTTTCATGGATACGCCGGGACTGCACCATGATAAAAATCAAATGCGCGGACCTCTTGGAAAACAGATGATTCAGGCGACATGGCAAAGCTTGTCCACCGCCAATGCGATTATGATGGTGCTTGATTCCGATTTATACATCCGAAAACCGGAATTTTTGGAGCGTGATATAGCTTCTTTCAAAATGGCGTTCGCACAAGAGGAACGCCCTGTTTTCATCATCGTCAACAAAGTGGATTTATTCGCCGATAAGGCGAAAATGCTGCCCCTTTTGGAAAAATTGCATGAGGATTTGCCAAAAGCAACGCTCTATCCTTTGTCCGCAGCACAAAAAGACGGCATAGCGGAACTCAAAAAAATGCTTATCGACGCAATGCCGGAAGGTGAGCCCCAATTTCCGAAAGACCAACTTTCAACCGCACCGACCCGTTTTTTGTGTGCGGAAATCATCCGCGAAAAGGTTTTCGACCATTTGCGCCAAGAAGTCCCCTACACGACTGCCGTCGATATTGAACACTGGGAAGAAATTCCTGAAAAAAATCAAACCATTATCAATGCGGTCATTTATGTTGCGCGCTCTTCCCACAAAGCCATGGTCATAGGACGTGCAGGAACGACCATTAAAGAGATCGGAACGCTCGCCCGCAAAGACATTCAGGAGCTTATCGGGGGCAAAGTCCATTTGGAGCTTTGGGTGAAAGTCAAAGAAAACTGGCTTGAAGAAATTAATTTATATACTGAAGAAATGCTTTAAAAACAGAGAGAAACACCATGAGCGAACTTGCGGAACGGTATTTTAAAGTTAAGGAACGCGTACATGAAGCCTGCAAAAAAGCAGGACGGAAGGAAGAAGAAGTCACCCTTGTCGCCGTTTCAAAATTCCACCCCATTGAGGCGATTATGGAAGTTGCGGAACTTGGACAAAAAGAATTCGGTGAAAATTATATCCAGGAAGCGCTGGAAAAAATTGCTCTGCGTCCGGATTTAAAATGGCATGCCATAGGTCCGGTACAAAGCAAAAAAACAAAAGAAATCATTGGCAAATTCAGCCTTATCGAAAGTTTGGCTTCCGATTCCTTATTGAAAGAACTTGAAAAACGAACACAAAACAGCAACCAGCGCCAAGATGTTCTGTTGCAGGTGAACATCGGACGGGAAGGACAAAAATCAGGACTGCTTGCTGAAGAAGTTCTTCCTTTTGCTCAAAAAGTTCTTCAAATTCCCGCTTTAAAACTCTGCGGGCTCATGTGTTTGCCTCCTTTGGACGACAATCCGGAACACACACGCCCTTATTTCATTCAATTAAGAGAATTAAAAGAAAAAATCGAAAAAGAACTGAATATGACACTGCCCCATTTGTCTATGGGCATGAGTGCGGATTTTCCCGTCGCCATTGAAGAAGGAGCGACAATCATCCGTGTTGGTACGGACATTTTCGGTCCCCGCAAACAATATTAAACATATTGCCTTTTTACAAATTTTCTGTATAGTTACGGCACTGGAGAATGAATATGGCAAATGAACCGACAAATCAAGAACAACCCAAGAAAAAAAGCAAATTGAAACTCATCATTATTCTTCTTATCCTGCTCCTGCTCATTTTAGGCGGCGTAGCCACGTATTGGTGGTTAAATCTCCGTGTGCCGGAACCTGTGAACACGGAAATCCCGCAGCAGACCCAAACAGCAGAAGCTCCGGCTGAAAAACCCAAAGAAGAAAATTCCCTTGTGGAAAACGTGAAAAATCTCCGTGAACAAATCGCTCCTACGAAAACTTTATTAAATATCGTCACCATCCCTACTGTAACGATAAATTTAGCCGATAAAGACAGTATACGGTACTTAAAAGTCGGTTTTGACATAGAGCTGAGCACAAAAGATGCCGCCGAAGCTCTTGAGGAACAAAAAGCACGCATACGCGATTCCATCATTATTTTGCTTTCAAGCAAAACCTATTCTGAACTTTCCACGACAGAAGGCAAGTTGAAAGTGAAAAATGAAATTTCAACACGCCTTAACCAAATTTTAGGTGTTCCTCGTGTTGTTCAAATTTATTTTAATGAATTTGTCATTAACTAAAGGATAAAATTATGAGCCAAGAAGAAATGTCTGAAGACGAAAGACTGGCGGCGGAATGGGCAGCCAGTCTGGAAGCGGAAGCGGAAAACAATAAAGAACTTGATGAGGAAAATTTTGGTGAAAACGCCCCTGCCGATGATGACGCAAAATTAGCGGAAGAATGGGCGGCTGCCTTAGCTACCGACGAACAGGAACAGTCAAAGAAAAAAAACAGACAGCTTGCGGCGGAAGTTTCAGAACCTTCATATAAAAACTTGACCGATGTCGCAAAAATCACTCCCCAAGACAATCAAAAGAGGGAACTTGACTTCATTCTTGACATTCCTCTTGATGTTTCCGCAGAACTTGGCAAAACAAGACTTCTGATTAAAGACTTGCTCCAATTAGGACAAGGTTCCGTTATTGAATTGAACAAATTAGCCGGCGAACCCTTGGAAATTTTCGTTAACGGCAAACTTGTCGCCCGCGGCGAAGCTGTTGTCGTCAACGAAAAATTCGGCGTCCGCCTTACCGATATCATCAGTCCAATCGAACGAATAACACAGCTAAGCTAAAATTTTTTATGAAAGAGATACTTGTTATCTCTTTTTTTTTAGGTTAAAAAAACACCATGAAATCAATAAGCATATTTTTCCTTTCCTTTTGCCTCATTTTCACAATCAGTCTTTTCGCACAAGACTCTTTCGCCGCCCCCGATCCTGTTCAAAATGACGTAGCAAGAGAAGAACAAAGCAAAGACACGAATACTGCCCAAGAACAAAAAACTCCCTTGAACCAAGTCCAAAAGCAGGAAGTTTTTGCAGCATCAAAAGAAATGCCGAGCACACCAAGCGCAACAAACACTCCAAGCACAACATGGGGAAATTATTTTCAAGGGCTTGGCATAATGCTTTTGCTTTTGTTCGTCTTTTGGTATATCCTCAAATTAATGCGAAAATACGGCAACGGAAGATTTTTACCCAATCAAAAACTCCTTCCCCGCGACAGCATGTACCTTGAGGGACAAATCCCTTTGGGACCGGGAAAAAGTGTTGTTATTGTCAAAGTTCTTGATGAAAGGCTCATACTTGGCGTTACGGAAAAAAATATTAATTTGCTTTCAAAAACAGGAATAAACCATGCTGAAACATTTGAAGAACTTATGCGGCAAACTGCCCATAAAGACAATACTGACGCTTAGTTTCGTTCTTCTTCCTTTTCAAGCCCTTGCGGAAGTTCCCACGTTCACCATGACCCTCGCAGGCGGTGAAGTCGAACCTTCCGCCGTGGCATTAAGTTTGGAAATCTTATTTCTTTTCACCATTCTTTCCCTTGCCCCCGCCATTGCCATGACAGTGACAAGTTTCACCCGGATCATCATTGTTTTCCACTTCCTGCGCCAAGCCATGGGCATACAGCAAATTCCCCCCACGCAAATTTTGGCGAGTTTGGCTATTTTCATGTCCGTCGTGATCATGTATCCGGTGGGGAAAGATATCAATGACAACGCCTTGCAGCCTTATCTGCAGGAAATGATCGGTTTTGATGAAGCCTTGCAGCGGGCGGAAATCCCCCTCAGGAATTTCATGTTTAAACACACGCGGGAAAAAGATTTGTCCCTTTTTTATTCTATCGCTCAAATGGACGCCCCCCAAAACAAGGATGAAGTACCGACTATCATGCTTGCGGCAGCCTACGTGATCAGCGAATTGAAAACAGCGTTCAGCATCGGTTTTTTAATCTATATTCCGTTCCTCATTGTCGATATGGTCGTATCCAGCACCCTGCTCGCCATGGGTATGATGATGCTTCCGCCCATGATGGTTTCCATGCCTTTTAAACTTCTCCTCTTCGTTATTGTGGACGGCTGGAACTTGATCATCGGTTCACTTGTAAACAGTTTTTTATTCTGAGGTAGTGTTATGAGTCCAGAATTTGTTATCGGTTTTATGCGGAGCGCCATAGAACTTACCCTCAGCCTCGCTCTGCCCATGCTGTTAGCCGGGCTTTCTGTCGGAATTATAGTCAGCATCATTCAAGCGGCAACGCAAATCCAAGAACAGACCCTTACGTTTATTCCCAAGCTTTGTGTGATATTCGGCATGCTTATTTATTCCTTTCCTTGGATATTGGAAAGAATTTCTTCTTTTACCACCAATATTTTGATAAATATTCCGCAATATGTCCGGTAGCAGGCTCTTATGGCAATAATAATGGGAACCGCCGGGCATATCGACCATGGAAAAACAACGCTTATCCAAGCACTGACCGGCATTCAATGCGACAGATTGACGGAAGAAAAAAAAAGAGGAATTACCATTGAATTAGGTTTTGCCTTTTTTGATTTGCCGGAAAAAAACGGGCAAAAGCTCCGCATGGGCATTATCGATGTTCCGGGACATGAAAAATTCATCAAAAATATGGTGGCAGGCGCCTATGGCATTGATTTCGTCCTTCTCGTCATAGCTGCGGATGAAGGGGTTATGCCTCAAACACGGGAGCATTTGGAAATTTGTTCCCTGTTGGGTATCCAAAACGGAATCATCGCGCTTACCAAAAAAGACATGGTTGACCATGAAATGCTTGAGCTTGCAAAAGAGGATATTCAGGAGTTCGTCAAAGGCTCTTTTTTGGAACATGCCCCGATTTTTCCTGTTTCCTCCCATACGGGCGAAGGCTTGGAAGAACTCAAGCAGGCTATTATCGAAAAAAATCATACTATACGCCCCAAACGCAGGAATAATATTTTTCGTTTGCCCGTCGACAGGGTTTTCAGCCTGAAAGGTCATGGAACGCTCGTCACCGGCACGCTTCTTTCCGGTTCCGCCCGCGTTGGCGATGAAGTTTGCATTATGCCCCGAAACATACCCAGCAAAATCCGCTCTGTCCAAAGCCACGGACAAAACTTGGAAAAAGCCCTTGCCGGAAACAGAACGTCCGTCAATTTAGCCAATATTGAAGTCAGTGACATCGAGCGGGGCAACACCGTCACCTATCCTCAAACCCTTTTCCCTTCTGCCCGCTGGCTTGTAAAACTTCATTGCCTTTCCGCTTCGCCAAAGCCGATCCGCAACAGGACGGAAATCCATTTCCACCACGGCACAAAAGAAGTCATGGCAAAACTCTACTTAAAAGATAAAAACAAACTGGAGCCGAACGAAACATGCCTTTGCGAAGTTAAATTTTCCGAACCGATGTGCGGCGTTTTCGGGGACAAATGCATTTTACGGAATTTTTCTCCTTTGCAAACCATCGCAGGAGCTTCCATCATCAATCCCTTACCCCATTTTCCAAAACTCAGGGAAATACCCGACCCGGAAAATCTCCTGAGCTTGGAACAGGATTTTCTTGATGAAAACACACGGAACAACGCCCTGTATGAACAGCTCAAATGCGGCAATAAAACGGGAATTTCCCTCAGGCGGTTAACCCTGCTGTGCAATCTTGACGAGAAAGACCTTGATAAGGCTTTGCAGCAATTAACAGCCCAAAAACGCTGTATTTCCTATGACAAGGAAAATAAAACCTATCTGGCTGCCCCTTATGCCCTTGAGCATGAACAAGCCATGCTTGAAATACTCCAAAAATACCATCAAAACGAACCATTGAAACAATATATGCCGAAAGCCTCTTTGCTTTCGCATTTTGAACAGCCCAAATTAGCCCATTATGTTTTGGAAACATTAATCAAACAAAAGCGAATCGCCGTTTTTGAAGACGGGGTATGCTTGGCAGAACACAATATTGCATTAAAAAGCCATGAACATACGCTCAAAACAAACCTTTATGATGAATTTATGCAAAATCCGCAAAATCCTCCCCTCTTGAAGGAACTCATAGAGAAATATTCCGTTCCCCAAAAAGAACTTCTTGATGTGCTCGCTTTGCTCATCCAGGAACATAAGCTTATAAAAATCACGGAGGGCATGTATTTTCTCAGTACGGAACTTGCGGAAATAAAAAATAATATCCTGCAATTTTTCAAAAACAACCAAGATATGAGCCCCGGTGACTTCAAGGAACTTTCCAAAGGGCTTACCCGAAAATATGCCATTCCGGTGCTTGAATATTTTGATAAGGAACGCATGACCATCCGTGTCGGCGATGTGAGAAGATTGCGGAATACGGGTCTGATATGATATATACCGCCATTGACTTTGAAACCGCCGACAACGGTAAAGACAGCGCCTGCGCCGTAGGTTTGGTTAAAATGCAGGACACCTGCATCATTGACAGCTTTTACCGGCTTATCCGCCCTCCGCGTTCCTGGATAAAATATGCTTATTTTCACGGAATCACATGGGATATGCTTAAAAATCAGCCGAATTTTGCCGAGCAATGGCATGATATTGAAGCGTTTTTAAAAGGCACGGAAGCTTTCATTGCCCATAATGCCCAATTCGACAAAGGTGTTTTGTACGGTACGGCAAACGCCTATGCCATCCGTCCCCCGGAAATTCCTTTTTATTGTACACTTAAAGGTTCCAGAAAATTTTTGCAGCTGCAAAAAAACAGTTTGGATTGTGTTTGCAGCGCCTTGCAAATAAATCTGCAGCATCACCATGCACTTTCAGACGCCGCGGCATGCGCTGAAATTTTCATTCATTTTCATAAACAAGGATTTCCGATAAATTCTTGCCTCTTACAGTGAGTTTTTATGCTTATCGATTTACACACACACACTTGTTACGGACACGGCAGCAATACTGTTTTTGAAATGTTCCAGGCGGGACGAAGAGCGGGCTTGGACGTACACGGTTTCAGCGAACATTCCCCGCGTCCTTCAGGGTACGATTACACCAATGAATACCGTGAACATTTAAACAAGCATTTTCAGGATTATCTTGATGAAGTCGAAAAAATAAAACAAGAACGGAAAGAAAACAAGATATTGCTGGCTTTGGAACTCGACTGGCTGGAAGACGAACCGGATTTCATGCAGGAATGCATGGAAAGGCATTCTTTTGATTATGTCATCGCAGGCATTCATTTTATCAAAAAATGGGGATTTGACGACCAAGCTTCCCATTGGGTAAACTTGTCCAAGCAAGAAAAACACGCCTATTATGCCGCCTATTACAAGACCATGATAAAAATGGCGGAAAGCAAACTGTTTCATATCGTGGCGCACCCCGACCTGATTAAGATTTTCAGCCGGGAAACCTTTGCGGAATGGATAAAAAACAACAAAAGCCTTGCGGAAGACGCGCTTCTTGCCTGTAAAGAAAACAAACTCTGCATGGAAATTTCTTCAGCCGGCTTACGCAAACCTTGCCAGGAAATTTACCCTTGCAGAACACTTATGGAAATAGCAAAAGATATTGATATTCCAATCACGTTCGCCTCCGACGGGCATTGCGTCAACACAATTGCCAAAAATATCGGCATGCTGCATGAGTACGCCAAAGAATACGGCTTTACGGAACAAAATTATTTTGAAAACAACACTCAAATCACAGTAGCGCTCTGATATGCCCAAACTCATTGAAATACAAGATTTAAGTTTTACTTATCACACTGAAAACAAAGAAGAAATCACTGCCCTTGACCATATCGGTTTTACCTTAAACCAAGGGGAACATGTCGCAATTATCGGTGAAAACGGTGCAGGAAAATCCACGTTCCTGCAAATAATGCGCGGAGAAATTTATCCAAGTCCCAAAAACGGCGGAAAAATTTATTGGTATGAAAACGGCAAGGCAAGCGATTCTCCCCTTTCGGCTCGTGAAATATGCGCTATCATTTCCCCCAAGGAGCAAGATTATTATGCCCGGCAGGACTGGAAAGTGAATTGCCTTGAAATTGTCTTGGCAGCCTGCAGCAACGATTATATCCTCTATCGGGAACCTGACACGGAAGAAATACTGCAAGCAGTTGAAATTGCAAAACAATTAGGTGCAGAATATTTACTTTACACGCCTATCAACAAACTTTCCCAAGGGCAGCTCCGCATTATGCTCATAGCAAGAGCGCTTATGAAAAAAAGCCCCGTGATTTTGCTTGATGAACCTCTGAACGGTTTAGACGGGGAAACGCAAAAACTTTTCTGGAACACCTTGGAAAAACTTGCCGCAAGCAAATTGGCGCATAAGCCCACCATTGTCTTGACAACCCACCTTTTTCCATTGCCTCCCTATATCAAGCGCTGTTATGAGATGAAACAAGGCAGACTCACCGCCATTGATAACGACAATCCCAGCGAGCTTATGAAAATCGCCGAACAATATCAGCCTATTCCTTTGCGGCACATTGAGAAGAACCAAGATCAGGCAATGGAAATCATCCTTGAAAACGCAAGCATTTATTTGGAACATGCCGAAATTGTCAAACATGTCAACTGGCATATCAAACCCAAAGAACAATGGACGCTCATCGGGCATAACGGTTCGGGAAAATCCACATTGCTCAACGGTATTTTAGGATTTTTGCCCATCGCCCACGGCGGAACGATTACCCGGAATTGGTATCAAAATATCCAATCTCCCCCGGTTCCCCTGACCATTTTGGATGAAATCAAGAAAAAAATCCGCTTTGTTTCCGATTCCCTGCAAATCCATTATACGTTCAACGATACTGTGTTCAATATCATTTTTGCGGGATTTGACGGAAATATCGGCGTATACCGGGAAAAAACGAGCGAAGAAGAACAAAAAATCCAAGAACTGATCTATCAGCTCAATCTCGGGCATTTAACCAACCGCCCCTTCCGTTCCCTGTCTACCGGACAAGCCCGCAAAGTGCTTCTCGCCCGCGCAATTATCGGCGACCCTGCCCTTTTGCTCCTTGATGAACCTTTTTCCGGGCTCGACCCCAGAAACAAGCAGGAAATCAAAGAATTTTTAGAATACAAAATCGCTGAAACTTCTTTGCAAAGCATATTGGTCAGCCACCTTGAAAGCGATTATTTATCGTGCTCCACACATTTCGGAACACTTTTCAAAGGCGAATTTTCCCTTATAGAATAATTACTCAAAAATATAAATTCATTTGAAGAAAATTATTTTCCTTAGATAATTCTTGATTATCTTATGATAATTCATTATCATGCAGTTGCCTTAGACAATTTTGATTAACTAATAACAAAAGGAAATACTATGTCTTTTCCAAGTCTTACCATCGGCGACCTTGTTGCTAAATTACCCATTGTGCAAGGTGGCATGGGAGTTGGCATTTCTCTTTCCGGGCTTGCTTCCGCTGTTGCAAACCAAGGAGGCATAGGCGTTATCGCAGGTGCTATGATCGGCATGCGTGAACCTGATATTGTCAAAAACCCTGTTGAAGCGAATGTGCGCGCATTAAAAAATGAAATTGAAAAAGCCCGCGCCCTCAGCCCGAACGGAATTTTAGGCGTAAACATCATGGTTGCCCTGACCACTTTCAAAGAAATGGTGAAAGCTTCCATTGAGAGCCGTGCGAATATTATCTTTTCCGGAGCAGGCCTGCCCATGGACCTGCCTAAAATCCTTTTGGCGACCTGTGAAGAAAAAAAAGAAGAATTTAAAACCAAACTCGTCCCCATTATTTCCTCCGCCCGCGCAGCTTCCGTCATCGCCAAGAAATGGGAATCAAAAACCGGACTTCTTCCCGACGCTTTCGTTGTCGAAGGTCCGAAAGCCGGCGGACATTTGGGGTATAAATATGAAGAGATAACGGACCCCAACCACAGCCTCGAACATATTGTTCCCGAAGTCGTTGAAACGGTAAAAGCCTTGGAAGACAAAAAAGGACAGGCAATTCCGGTTATTGCCGGCGGCGGGATTTACTCCGGCGAAGACATTGCGAATATCATGGCGCTTGGCGCTTCCGGCGTACAAATGGGCACACGTTTTGTTGCAACCAACGAATGCGATGCGGATATAAAATTCAAAGAAGCCTTTGTGAACGCAAAAGAGGAAGACATCACCATTATCAACAGTCCCGTGGGTATGCCCGGCAGAGCGTTGTTCAACAGTTTCATCGAGGCTGTCCGTGACGGAAAGAAACGTCCTGTTTCCTGCGCATTCCACTGCGTAAGCACCTGTACGCAGGAGAAGACCCCTTATTGCATCGCTGCCGCCCTTATTGCGGCGATGCGCGGCAATTTGGAAAAAGGCTTTGCATTTTGCGGAACGAATGTGAACAAAATAAAATCCATTGTTTCCGTAAAAGAACTTATGGAATCCCTGCAAGCGGAATACGATAACTTCAAGGCGAAGTTCTAACCGCGCATAAAATACAATAACATTCAGAAAAGCTTGTTAAAAATAACAAGCTTTTTTATTTTATATTTTCTTATCGACAAAATAAAAAATACTCGTTATAATCTATTTAAAATCAGAAAGGCAGCTTTCTGAAATTCACTCCATTACAGGAGGTAAGCTATGAATATAGACTTTACTTTCAAAAACTTCGAGCCCTCCGAACATCTTAAAAAATACGCGCGCCGCCGTTTTGAAAAAATCACCCGCTTTCTGGGAAAATCGCCCGCACTGCAAATGCAGGTAATCTTAAGTGTGGACAAATTCCACCACAAAGCCGAAATTTCCCTTACAGGCGAAGGACTCAACATTAATGCCGCCGAATCATCAAAAGATATGTATGCGACTATTGATATGATCAGCGACAAGATCAGTTCGCAAGTCCGCCGTTCTTCAGAAAAATTGCACAGCCGCCAAAAAAGCCGCGATGTCAATGTCGATATTTACAGCTATGACATTCTTGAAGAAGACGGTATCCAAGTTGTCAACGGCAAAGAAAACTTCGCTCCGAAGCCTTTGCACATGGACGAAGCGATTATGCAGCTCCAGCAAAGCGACAACGAAGTTTTAGTCTTCATCAATGCCGACCTTGAACGCATAAATGTCATTTACCGTAAAAATAACGGAGATTTCGGCATAATCGACCCTATTGTCTGATATTCCGAACAAACTATCTCAGGGAGTGGCAAGACTGCTCCCTTTTTTTATACGGACAATTTTGTATGGACACGCCAGAAGATAAAAACAATAACGAGGTTGAAGTGATTATCATTACCGGACTTTCAGGTTCCGGCATAAGCACAGCCATTCAAGTATTTGAAGATATGAACTTTTTCACCGCAGACGGACTGCCCCCTTCCGTTATTCCGGAATTTATCGCCCTTGCCCATAAACCTGAAATGCAGCATTTCCGAGGTATTGTTTTAGGTCTTGATTTAAAAAGAAAATACCTCAATGACCCATTGGCGGAACTTTTGCCCGTATTTACCAAAATACGCCAGACTGACGATACGAAAGCAACGCTCATTTATCTTGAAGCGGACAAAGACAGCATTCTCAGACGCTATGCCTCGACAAGACGCCCCCACCCCTTGGAACAGGAAGGCTATTCCCTTGAAATGGCTATGGAGGAAGAAAAAAACCGTCTTTCCGGCATACGGACCATGGCCGGTCATATCATCAACACCACGGGCTACTCCATACACGATCTTAGGCGCCATATCCAAAAACACTTTTCCAAAACCATGGAAGACAGCCATTCCATGTGGGTCACCATCATGAGTTTCGGCTATAAATACGGTATTCCCAAAGATGCCGATCTTGTTTTTGACATGCGTTTTTTGCCTAATCCGTTTTTCGAGCCCAAGCTGCGCGAATACACCGGGCTGCAGCAGGAAGTTGCGGATTATATTTTCAAAGATGAACCCGCTCAAAATTTCAGGCGGCAGCTGCTTGAGTTTTTGCAGACCATTCTTCCTTATTACGACAACGAAGGACGCTACCGCCTATGCATAGCCATCGGCTGCACCGGAGGCTGCCACCGTTCTGTCGCCATGGTTGAATACCTTGCCAAAAACCTTATGCAAAGCGGGTACAGAATAATAAAAGAACACAAACAGTTAACAAAAAAATAACATGAACACGATCTATCAAAAACGCCGCGAGGCGGTACGCCCCAAATTAACGGAAGAAAATTTGACAGCCCTGCTTGTGAGCTACCCAACCAACAGATTTTACCTTTCCGGTTTTGAACTGCACGACGGCCAATGCAATGAAAGTTCAGGGCATATTCTTATCCAAAAAAACGGAAACGATATTCTTTTTACGGATTCACGGTTTTATGAAGCAGCCAAAACCCTTTGGGACGAGAAAAATATTTTCATTTATTCAAATCAAATCGAAGATATGCGGAACTATTTAAAAAATATGGTCCATGGAAAAATCGGATTTGAAAGTAAGACAATCAGCCAGTATTTTTATGAAAACCTTGCTCAGGGCTTAGAACTTGAACCTTGTGACGGAATAATCGAAGAACTGAGAATAATCAAAGACGAAGAAGAAATCAAAGCCATAAAAGAATCAATAGCCGTAAACCACAAACTTTTCGAATGGCTGCCAAGCACGTTCCAAGAAAACAAAAGCGAAGCGGAACTCGCTTTGGAGATTGAAACATTTTTCAGAAAACACGGAGCAACGGAAAACAGCTTCGCTCCCATTGTCGCCATAAACAAACACGCCGCCCGCCCCCACCATATCCCGGACCAGGAAACGAAAATCACCGAAAATTGCCATATACTGATAGATGTGGGCGCACGATATAAGAATTATTGTTCCGACCAAACCCGTACCTTTTGGTTCGGCGATACAATGGATTCCCGCTTTCAAACCATGCTTGAACAAGTGCAAGAAGCCCAAATGGAAGCCATAAAAATTCTCGCCCCTGATTTGCCTTGCCAAGACGCACATTTAAAAGCTGTGGAAATTTTTAAAAAATACGGCGTTGAAAAAGCATTCAGCCATTCTCTCGGGCACGGTGTCGGACTTGATGTTCACGAAGACCCGCGCCTTTCCATACGCAGCAAGCGCCTTTTGAAACCTAACATGATAGTGACCGTTGAACCCGGACTTTATTATGGCGACTACGGCGGCATACGCTGGGAATATATGGTACGCATAACCGATGACGGATGCGAAATTCTCTGACAAAACTCCCTGCTTTGCCTAAAGCATTTTCACATCATATTCATAATATTATGTAACATTAAGAGCATGCAGAAAATTAGTATAAAAAGTTTTGTAACGAGGGTAGAGAAAGAAACTTTTTCGCTTTGACTGTTAACGAGCTTACGAGCTTTACGAATGGCGGCAGCAGAGATATAGTTTTTCCCTGCATAAAAAATTCCCAGTATTATGGAAATGTTCCAATCTTCAAAAACAAAATGAATTTTTATCGTTAATACCCAAAAAGCACCATGAAAAATGGTGCTTTTTCGTATTTTAATACCTGTTTATTTATTTTGAAGATTTTTTATTTTGTCCGCAGTTTTTCTCAATTTTTTCAATTAAATCATTTAACTGCCTGCCTACGGGGCTTTCCTTTGACACTTCTTCCTCAAGAGAGGAAATTCCTTTTATCACCGTGGAATGCCTGCGGTTAAACCCGTGTCCGATTTCTTCCAACGTCATATCGGTATGCTTACGGAGCAGATAAAAAGCCAAATTCCTTGCCAGCACATAATTTTGACAGCGGGAATTTGATTCCAGCTGCTGCCGCGTCACGCCAAAACCTTTGCACACCATATCGACGATACTTGGCAAATCAAAAGAAGGTTCGGTCTGCGATACTTGCTGAATCACATCATAAACAATGTCTTCCGTAATTTCCGTTCCCAAAACTTTCGCTCTGAACACCACATTCTGCAAACATGATTCAAGCATACGCACATCGGCATCGATACGTTTCGCCATAAGTTCGGCAATATGTCCGGGCAGGATAAGCCCCAGTTTTTTTGATTTTTCGACCAAAATATGAAAACGTGTTTCCATTTCGGGTTTTTCGATGCTCGCCACAAATCCGGAATGGAACTGCGAAGCCAAATAACTGTCAAGACCGGCAATTTCCTTTGGAGCGAAAGAACTTGTCAATACGACTTTTCCTCCGCGGCTGTGAATGGATTTTATAATGGAAAGAAGCATTTCCTGCGTCTTGTCTTTTCCTTGGAAGAAATGCACATCTTCAAGCAAGAGCAAATTGCACCCCGCAAAACGCTTTTTAAAATTATCAAAATCTTTGGAAAAACTTGCTTGGACAAATTGGGAAGTAAAGGTTTCGGCAGTTAAATACACAACATTCAAAGCGGAATTTTTTGTTTTTTCCTGCATAGCCATTCCGACCGCCTGAATCAAATGCGTTTTGCCAAGTCCGGAACAGGAAGAAAGAAAAAGCATATTGGTCAAGGCATTGTCCGTAATGATATTCTCCGCGGCAGCCACAGCCAGTTTATTGGAAGGACCCACCACAAAATCATCAAAAGAATATTTAAATTCAAAGGGCTGTTCATAGGTATACTGAAAAGGCAAAAGAAGCTGGGAATTACTGCCTGTCGCAAGCATTGCCGGCGCTGTGGCTATACTTTTTGCCACATCTTCGGAAGAAAAAGGTTTGATCACGGCGACATCCGCATTCAACGCCTCATAGGCGACATCAATCAAGGCGCTGTTTTCAATTTCCAAAACCTTTGCCGCAGCTTCCTGAAAAAACACGCTGTATTTACGCAGATATTTCGCAATATGGGTATTACGGGCATAAAGCACAAGACAAGGAATTTCATTCCTGTATTGAACTTCTCCGTCCAGGGTTGCTATCCAGACCGAATATTCCGCTTCCGGCAATATTTCACGCAACCGTGCTTGAATTTGTGACCATATTGTTTTCATAAAAGCATTAGTATACACATTTATTTAAAAAAGCTATCAGCAGAAAATTAAAATTGCTAATCCTTGAAAAGAAACTTATCCACAAAACAGCAAAGGATAATAATCAACAAAAACAAAAAGTTATACGTTTATCTATAAAAAACATTTATCCTGTAAAATCTCTATGATTACACGGCTTAGCAATAGTCAATCACTTTTTCAACAAAAATAAATTTTTTCTTTCCACAATATAAAAATAATTTTTCTTCATTTTACTCAATTTTTATCAATTTTACTCAATAATAAAAATTTACCATATCAAAATAAGAGGTTATCACAAAAATATTTTTTCAACTTTTTTATTTGCTATAAAATCAATCAGTTATCCGTATTCTTTAGTTTCTCCTCATAATCCAGCCGGTTACAAAAAGCTTCATAACACCGTTCTATGCTTTTCATGCCGTGAAAATCGATTTTCTCTCCGTAACGCTTCGGTCTTGGGGGAAAAACGTTTTTTAAATGCTTGGGTATTCCCTTATATTCAAGCAACGATTTTTTGCCTCGGATAAGTGAAAACTCAAGCCGTTCAAAATAATTCGCCAAACCATAAGCCTCCAGAAAAACATTCATTCTTTCGAGCAGTTCAGCATAATACATGCGGGTTTCCTGCAAATCCAGAGGATTATCCGCTCCGAGATAAAGAACTTTTCCCTTATAGGAATACGGCTTCACCAAATCAATGATTTCCTGCGGGCAAACCATATCCCAATTATCCCAAAGCTGACGCAAAATGTCCTGATGCGGGTTTTTCACATATTGTTTCAAAAGCTCAGGGCAAAAATCCTGCAAGGCAACAGGTGATGATGTTCGTCTTACTTTTTGTCGTTTTTTTCTCATAATTTTTATTTACCCTCTGCCGAAAAATAAATCAATACTTATAACCTATTATTTTTTATTTGTATTTTATTTTTTTTCAAATTTATTTAGATTAAATTTAAAGATTTTAATTCTTATTTTTCAATATATTGTACGCCAAATAAGGATTTTTTGGCATAGAAATACTTATTTTTTTGTGCTAAAGTGACGGTCTAATGTCCATAATAGGTTAGGAATTATGATACAGAAACCAAAAAATTTAGCTCCTGCGAATATTTCTGAAAATGCGGAGCTCGTACTTTCAAAACGTTATTATCGTAAAGACAGTGACGGAAATTGTATTGAAACAGCTTCTGATTTATTTTGGCGCGTTGCTTCAGCCATTGCAGAAGAAGAAAAAAAATATGCAAAATCAAATTATCAGCCTGAAGAATTGGCGGAAAAATTTTATTCCGTCATGACGAACGGGTATTTTCTGCCAAACTCCCCGACCCTCATGAATGCGGGTTCGCCTTTGGGACAGCTGTCTGCCTGCTTTGTTCTGCCTGTCGGCGATTCCATTGAAGAAATCTTCGACGCAATCAAATATGCCGCAATGATTCACAAATCAGGCGGCGGCACCGGTTTTTCCTTTTCAAATATCCGCTCAAAAGATTCACGTGTGGGCACAACAGGCGGAGTTGCTTCCGGTCCTGTCTCTTTTTTACGTATTTTCAACACAGCTACGGAACAAATCAAACAAGGCGGCACCCGCCGCGGCGCGAATATGGGCATTTTGCGCATCGACCACCCCGACATCATGGAATTTATCCGCGCAAAAGAGCAGGAAGGGGAATTTGTCAACTTCAACCTTTCCGTCGCCCTTACGGAAAAATTCATGGAAGCTGTTGAAAAAGGCGAAGATTATGACCTTATCGACCCTCATTCAGGAGCCGCCAGGGGCACATTGAACGCAAAAGAAGTTTTTGATATTTTAGTCAATAAGGCATGGATCAGCGGTGATCCCGGCATTGTTTTCCTTGACAGGATCAACCGTGACAATCCGACCCCGCAGCAAGGGGAAATGCAATCCACAAACCCCTGCGGTGAGCAGCCTCTTCTTCCTTATGAAGCCTGCAACCTGGGTTCGATCAATCTTTCAAAGTTTGTTATCCCCAATAAGACAAGCGACAATAAAGAAGAAGCCGTTGACTGGGACAGCCTGAAAGAAATCATTCATCTTTCCGTCCGTTTTTTGGATAACGTTATCGACGCCTCTAAATTCCCTCTTGAAAAAATTGCGGAAAAAGTACGGACCAACCGTAAAATAGGGTTAGGCGTCATGGGCTTTGCGGATATGCTCTTCGCCCTTGAACTTCCCTATAATTCCGAAGAAGCGCTTCAACTTGCCGAAAAAATTATGGAATTTATCCAAACGGAAGGGCACAACGCTTCCCGACAATTGGCAGAGGAAAGAGGCGCGTTTCCGGCATTTTCGGAATCCATATACAAAGACGGCAAACCTCTCCGCAATGCAACCGTAACAACCATAGCCCCAACCGGAACGCTTTCCATCATCGCAGGCTGTTCTTCCGGGGTGGAACCGATTTTCGCCCTTGCTTTCGCCCGCCATGTCATGGACGGCGAACGGCTTGTGGAAGTGAACCCGTATTTTGAAAACGCCTTGAAATCCTGTGATTTATATACGAACGAGCTTATGGACGCCGTGACCAATGTCGGTTCTATCGCAAGTTTCGACTTTCTGCCTCAGCATATCAGGGATACTTTTGTCACTGCGATGGATATTTCGGCAGAAGCCCATCTCAGAATGCAAGCCGCTTTCCAAAAATATACTGACAATGCGGTCTCAAAAACGGTGAACCTGCCCAATAACGCCACAATCCAGGATATCGACCGTATTTACAGACTTGCTTACACGCTGGGCTGCAAAGGCGTCACTGTCTACCGTGACGGCTGCAAATCAGGACAAGTTTTAAACATTGGCAGCAAAAAAGAAGAAAAACAAAATCAAAATCCGCAAACCGTAAGCATTGTCCGTCAACGCCCCGATATTGTTGACGGTTTTACCCAAAAAGTAAAAACGGGACTTGGCGTTTTATACCTGACTGTCAATGAAATCGACGGGCAACCTTTTGAAGTTTTTACAACAATCGGAAAATCCGGTCGTTCCATTACGGCAAAGGCGGAGGCGATCGGACGCCTTGTTTCCCTTTGTTTCCGTTCAGGCGTTCCGGTGCGTGACGTCGTACAGCAGCTCAAAGGTATCGGCGGCGAACACCCTGTTTTTCAAAAGAAAGGAATTTTACTTTCCATACCTGACGCCATTGCTTGGGTGCTTGAAAACAGATATTTAAAAGGAGAAACTCCTGTTCCCGCAACCAAAGACCAAGATCTGCAAAATCCATCCTGTCCGGAATGCGGTTCAGAAATGACATTCCAAGAAGGCTGCCATATCTGCCAAAATTGCGGATACAGTCGCTGCGGCTAAAAAATAGTTTTTTAAAACGGTTAAAAAGCGTTTTTCCATGATAGGCAAAACGCTTTTTTTTTGTTATGGTTATGCCATGGAAAATAAAACAAAAAATCTCATGCCTCAGCTTCCCGATTTTTCAAAAGAAATTGCAAATTCTGAAAAATTTTTAGCTGCCAATCCGGAAAAAAAAGAAGACGTGTTGCTTTTGCTTTTCGCTCTTCTGTACCAAAATCAAAACAGCAATTCTTTTGAAGCCTATAATTTTTTATTCGCCTTATTGGAAAAAATTTTCCCACGCTTGGAAGCGTATACGTTTGCAAAATTCCATTTCGCCTTAGTCACCGCACCGCAGCATCAAGAAAAATTCTTATCCCGGTTCCAAAGCCTTTTTTCGGCAAGTGAAAAACAAAAACTCTTAACAGAACTTGAACAAAGCCCATTTTTCAATTCCCCGAAAAATAAAGAACTTCTGCAACGCCTGCACGAAGATCCGGAACACACATCCCATGAAAAAAAATCCCTGCCCGGCTTGCTTTCCCTGCCGCAAAAACAGCTGCACTCCATTTCAAAGCAGCTAAAAGAAAATATTCCTTTTAAATTCACGCATACAGAAACGCTCACTTCTCCGCTTACGGATTTCCAAAAATCCCTGCAAGAATTTTTTGAGCCTTTTTATCCCGTTCTGAACCGTGACAAAACCTTGCAGCAAGAACTTGAAAATTTTTTACAAACATTGAAAAATCAAAAATACCACATAGTTATTGCTGGCGAAGGAAAAAGAGGAAAAAGTTCGCTCATCAACGCCCTTTTGAAACAAAATATAAGCTTAGTCGAAGAATCCATTCCTAAAACGGCTGTTCCCATTGAATTTTATTTTAGTGAAACTGAAGAATATCATGTTGAATTTCTTGAAGAAAAAGATTTGGCAAAACAGAAGAAAAGCTATGCCCTGCAAGGACTTTTTCAAAAAAAAGAATTTCCCGCCTCTTTCAGTTTCGGTAAAAAAATAAAAATCAAAAAACAGCAATTAGCCGATTATACGGATGCTGACGGCAAATTCGCACAGCAAACGGCAAAAGCTTTCATCGGGCTTAATAACGAACTGCTTGCCCAAGGCTTTTGCCTCAGCGACACTCCCGGACTGAACTGCGTTAACTCTTTCCACGATTATTTGACGTACAAAGAAAGTTTGCAGGCGGACTGCCTTATTTTCATTGTGGATGCAAGAAAACCGGATTCCGCCAGCGAACTCGGTTTCTTACGTGAAATCACCGCTAAAAGCAGAGCCATTAACCTGCTTGGGGTAATAAGCAATCTTGACAGACTGAACAAACAAGAAAAAAGCCAAAACAGCATCGACAGGGCTAACCTTCTTTTTCAGGAAGCCGCACAACACAACGCCATCAAATTTTTAGGGCTTTATCCTCTGAACCCGAAAGCACTCATGGAGCATTTTTGCTTTCAAAAAAGCCTTTCCGCCGGTGAACTGCAAAACTGGAACAACTTTCTCGACAGCATTGTGCAGGCAATTCAAAATGACACCAATATGGTTGAATATCAGCAAAAAATCAGCGACAATGCCGAAAAATTACTCCGGCGTATCGAACAGAATTTGGAAAAAAATCAAAAAGAAATTACACAGATTTATCCCAATAACTTTATTCAGATATTGGAAAAACACGAACAATCCCTGATTGTTGCTTTGGAAAAATATCGCACGCAGGCAACACAAATTTCCAAAAGTGCAGAAAAAGATATTTTAACTTGGCAAAAACAGCAGGAAGAAGCTCTTGATTTGTTTGAAGAAAAATTTATTCAAACCATACAATTAAAAACCCGTGAATTTGCGGACACCTTAGGTTCCGATATTGCAAAAAGCGACAAATGGAAAGAATTTGACCAAAAAGAAGCCAAGGAACTCGCCAGGACACTTGTTCAGGATTTTGTCCGGAAGCAAGAGGAACAATTACAGCTCTGGGAAGAAAAAATCAAAATTTTCCATAAGGATATCCATATGCTGTCCAATGAATGCCTTGAAACGATTTCTTCCGGCGTGCATACCATGGGCGATATAAAGCTTGAAAGCACAACGCTCAATAATGTGCTTATCCAAGGAAACCTCAAAATGAAACAACTTTCCCTCTTTTTAGCGGGAGCGGGAAGCGCGTTCATCCTCTCAACCTCATTTTTCAATCTTATCACAGTCGGCAGTATCGCTTTGGCGTTTTTGGGCGACCCCATCAGCATTTCCGGTTTGGTTTTAACGGGAATAGGAGCAATTACCCTGCATTTTCAAGGAGATATACAAAAACACAAGAAAAATATCTTGGAAAAGAAACAAAAAAAGATTGAAGCATGGGCAAAAAAAATCCGCACAGCCTTGGAAGAAGCTATTCAGGAAAAGCAGGATGAAATTTGCAGACAATATCAGACAATCATACAACAGAGTTTTCTTCCCTCTTTCGAGCTTCTTTTTTCAGAAACCATACATATTCACTGGTATAATGAATTTTTAAAACATCTGAACGAAAACGCAAATACGGAAAAACAGAACAATCGAAAATCCCTTGAAAAAGCAAGACATTTCTTAACTTCCTGAATAAACAAATGAAAGACAATTTATTCATCATAATTTTTTTCAAAAAAAGCATGCTGAAAATTTTTTTCGATATGCAAAGACGCTGCATAATTTCGGAGCAGAAAATCCATGCAGCATATACAGGGACAAAATCCATAGCATAAAAACAAAGGCTTTGCGCTTCGCCAAAATATGACGCCGGCGCAATACCATGAATAAAAAACACTTCCATTACGCTGCAAAAGTTTCCGATACACAATGAAAAAACAAATGCAGCAACACAAACCATACAAAAAAGCCCTTTTTCCCGCTTATTCAGGAAAAAGGGCTTTTATATGCGATTGTCAATAATTACAATTAATCCTTAAGCAACTCACGCACGGATATTTTCTTGAATAAGAGCCCGACAGCAATGGCGACAACAGCGAAGAATGTCGGAATAAAGAAAATACCAAGAGCCGTTGCTGTCACCGTACCGAAAAATACCGCTCCGCCGACGGCAAGCTGGCTCGCCGCACCTGCACCGGAAGATAACAGAAGCGGAATAACCCCAAGCCCAAAAGCCAAGGAAGTCATCAGAATCGGACGGATACGAAGCCTTGCGGCTTCTGCCGCCGCAGCCCGGTAACTCTTTCCTTCTTTTTCCATGATTTCTTTTGCAAATTCAACAACCATGATTGCGTTTTTCGCCGAAAGTCCCATTGTGGCAAGAAGTCCGACTTGGAAATAAATATCATTGGAAAGACCTAAAATAAATGTTCCCAACACAGCTCCCAAAACCCCGATAGGCACAATCAAAATAACGGAAAACGGAATTGTCCAGCTTTCATACAAAGCGGCAAGGGCAAGAAAAACAACCAAAATGGAAATGGCAAGAACGATACTTGTCTGGTTGCCCGCCTGAACTTCTTCATAGCTCATGCCGGTCCAGCTCAAACCGAAACCTTCGCCAAGTTTCGCCACTTCTTCTTCCATGATAGCCATAGCTTCCCCGGTTGTAACGCCGGGAACACCCACACCTTGAATTTCAACGCTGGAAATACCATTATACCGCTCCAGCATAGCTGCCCCCTGCACCCACTGAACATGGGCGATGGAAGAAAACGGAACCATTTTGCCTTGGTTATTCCTAAAGCTCAAATGCAAAAGGTCATCGGGAGTCATTCTGAAAGGACTGTCGACTTGGGCATATACTTTCTTGATACGTCCCCTGTCGATAAAGTCATTAATATAATAACCGCCGAGAAAAATAGCAAGATTCGTGCTGATTTCATTGACAGAAAGCCCCAAACTGGCAGCCTTCTGATAGTCAAAGGTGATTTCATACTGCACGTTATCTTCCTGCCCGGTAGGACGGACATAAGCGATTTTGGGATTTTGGAAAGCCGCCGCCATGAGCTGATTTCTCGCAGCAATGAGTTTTTCATGCCCAAGCCCTGCGTTATCCTGCAATTCCAAAGTAAACCCTGTGCTTGTCCCAAGCTCGATAATGGCAGGAGGAACCATGATAAAAATAGAACCGCGCAGGTCATTGGCAAAACGGGCGCTCATCCTGTTTGCAAAAGCAAAAACAGACTGATCCTTGTCAGGACGCTCCGACCAATCCTTTAAGGAAATGAACGCCACACCGACGTTCTGTCCCTGAGCTCCCATGCCATAACCCGCAACAACAATGATATTCTTTAAAATATCCCCTTCGTTTTCCATGGCATACTTTTCCATATCTTCAAGAACGGCAAGGGTTTGCGCTTGCGTGCTGTTTGGCGGCAAAGAAACGATGCCGATAACGATGCCGGCATCCTCATCGGGCAAAAAGCTTGTGGGCAAATTCAAATACATGGTGATAAGCGCCGCAAGGATTAAACCGTAGGCAAAAAGCATTTTTCTGGCTTGCCGCAGCAAACTGACGACTTTTGTATAATAGAAATTGGTAAACGTATCGAATTTATCATTAAACCAAACAAAAAACTTGCCGACCTTTTTCTCTTCCGCATGCGGTTTCAAAATCGTGGCGCAAAGCGCAGGCGTAAAAACAATCGCAACAGCCAAGGACATCAGCATCGCCGTCACGATGGTTACGGAAAACTGCCGATAAATACCCCCCGTCGAACCGCTTAAAAACGCCATGGGCAGGAACACCGCACAAAGCACGGCAACAATACCGATCAATGCGCCGGACACTTGCTCCATGGATTTTTCCGCAGCTTCGACAGGTCCCAATTTTTCCGTCGCCATAAGCCGTTCCACGTTTTCAACAACAACGATAGCGTCGTCAACAAGCAAGCCGATAGCCAAAACCATGGCGAACAGACTGAGCGTATTGACGGAAAAACCGAGAACAAGCAAGATAGCGAACGTGCCCAGCAAAACAACGGGAACGGCGATAGTGGGAATGATAGTCGCCCGAATATTCTGCAGGAACAGATACATGATAAGAAAAACAAGCACGATAGCTTCAAAAAGCGTATGCACGACGTTTTCCACGGAAGCCGTGATAGGCGGCGTTGTATCGTAAGGAACGAGAAGTTCCATATTATCAGGTAAAAATTGGCGGAGTTCATCCAATTTCGCATTCACGACTTTTGCAGTGTCAAGAGCATTGGAGCCTGATGCCAAAGAAATCCCCATGGCACCGGAACTGTTGAGCGTCAGCTGCGAAGTGGTGTTGTAGCTGGCACTGCCGATTTCAACCCGGGCCACGTCTTTCAAAAATACGCTTCGTCCTTCGGAATCGACACGAAGCAAAATATTTTCAAATTCTTCAACGGATTGTAAAAGGTTTTGCCCTTTGATGACAACGTTGATCTGCGCATTTTCTTCCGCCGGCAATGAACCCAACTGTCCGGCGGTAACTTGGGCGTTCTGTGCTGAAATTGCCGCGACAACATCGGATGCGGACATATTGTAATCATACAATCTTTGAGGATCAAGCCAAATACGCATAGCATATTCGTCACCGAAAAGGTTCACGCTGCCGACCCCCGGCAAACGGCTGATCTGGTCCTTGATATAGGACCCCATATAGTCAGCAAGGTCAACGGAATCAAGAGAACCGTCCTTACAAACCAAAGCGATAACCATGAGCATGTTGGAGTTGCCTTTATCAATGCGCACACCCAAACGCTGGACAGATTCCGGCAAAGAACTGATAGCGGTCTGAATTTTATTCTGCACTTGAACCTGCGCGATATCGGAATCCGTGCCTTGCAGGAAAGAAACGCTGATATTGGCTATCCCGTTGGAATCGGAAGTTGACTTCATGTAAATCATGTTATCAACCCCTGTGATGTTCTGTTCCAAAACCTGCGTGACCGTTTCTTCGGTCGTGCTTGCGGACGCGCCCAAATAGGTTGCCTGAATGGAAATAGTCGGCGGCGCGACTTCGGGATACTGGGCTACCGGCAAAAGGAATAATGCTAACACCCCTGAAAGCATGGTGATAATGGCAAGCACCCACGCAAAAATAGGGTGATGGATAAAAAAGCGTGCCATTATGCATTGCCTCCGGTACTTTCAGCGACAGTTGTCGCTATTTCATTTTTTTTCATTGAATTTTCCACTAAGTAATCAGCATCTTTCGGAATATTGATATCGTTTATCTTAATGACATTAAGATCCCCGTTATCCGTAACTTTTTGAATGCCTTCCAAAATAACGCTGTCACCGTCTTTCAGTCCTTCCGTAACAAGCCAGTTTTCACCATAGGTATCCCCTAACGTGACAAATTTACGGACGGACTTCGCTTTTGCAGGAGCTTCTTTGCTCACGGTTTGGTTTGGGGATAAGCCTTCAGCGATAAAAACATAGGCATTTCCCCTGTTATCGCGGAGAACCGCTTTTTGCGGAATTAAAAGGGCATATTCATCAACGCCGATCTGCACTTTCGCCCGCACGAACATTCCGGGCATGAGATGATATTTGGGGTTGGCGAAAGAAGCGCGCAGCGTCATTGTTGAAGTGTTCACATCAACGCCGACGTCCACAAATTCCAATTTACCGACTTGGGAATATTCTTTGCCGTTGTCAAAAAGCAGTTTCACAGGAACATTTAAATTTTGCAGATTTCGGGAAGCTTCCTCGTCCGTGCCTAAATCATTTTGTCTTTTCGCTTTGACAAGTTTTTCAACGGATTCCGTTAAATCCACATTCATAGGGTCGATTTGATAAATGGTCGCAAGAGCTGTCATTTGATTGTTGGAAACAAGCGTTCCGACAGAAACACTTGATTTACTGATCAATCCGCTGAGAGGTGCGGAAATTTCCGTTCTGTCAAGATTGATTTTCGCCGTCTGGACAGCCGCTTTCGCTGACTGCAAATCAGCATTCGCCTGTAAATAAGAAGCTCTCGCCTCATCATAATCTTGCTGGCTGATTGCATTTTTCTTGCGCAATTCACTCATTCTGCGTTCTTTTAGCTGCGTCAGGGTGACTGCGGCTTCCGCCTTGGCAAGATTCGCCTTCGCCCCTTCGTAACTTGCTTTATACATTTCATCATCGATATGGTAAAGCACATCGCCTTTATTGACAAAAGCCCCCTCCTGATACACTCTTTCCCGGATAATGCCGGTTACTTCGGGACGGACTTCCGCTGTTTCGTAAGCAAGGGTACGCCCCGGCATTTCACTGTATAAGATAACGGGGCGGGCTTTAACATTCACAACCCCGACAACGGTTGCCGGACGCTGCCTTTCTTGCTGGTTGCTGGAATCGCCGCAGGCGGTCAGTGCGAGCAATGCGACACCGCACATCAATATTTGTTTTAAATTAAAACACATTTTCAGTCTCCATTTATGCGCTATAAAACAATATAAAAATACTGTCATAATGAGGATAGTTACAACGTTTTCATTATATACATTTTTAAACTTATGTCCAGTTATTAACACCGACATCCATATATACTTTCCAACGTATTTCCAAGCAAATTTAGCTCTTGACCATTCTTTTCCGCTTTTATATAAAAAAAGCATGAAATTCTCAAAAAATTTAGAAATCATAGGCTGTGCGGAACATGCCGCCGACACGGAGAAAAAAGAAAAACTTCCTCTTTATCTTTCCGCCGTAGAAGCCGGCTTTCCCTCCCCTGCGGACGACTATATAGATAACGAAATCAATTTGCACGATTTTTTGGTCCGCAATAAGAATGCGACATTTTTTCTCAAAGCCCACGGAGAATCCATGCTCGGCGCAGGCATTCACGACGGGGATCTGCTCATTGTCGACCGTTCCGTTGAAGCGGGTCATAATAAAATCGTAATCGCCGCCATTGACGGAGAGCTTACGGTCAAACGCCTTTTGCGCCGCCCCCGTGCCGCAGTCCTCGCGCCGGAAAATCCCCTTTATCCGGAAATAGACATCATCGATAAAGAACATGTTCACATTTGGGGCGTTGTTACGTTCTCCATCCACAGCACACAATGAACACGGCAGAAACCGACAATAAATACGAGAAATTGCTCAACCCCGATGAACTTTGGGCTCTTGTCGACTGCAATAATTTTTATGCTTCCTGCGAAGAATTATTCCGTCCCGATTTAAAAGACAAACCCATTGTCGTTCTTTCCAATAACGACGGCTGTATCGTCGCCCGTTCCCAAAAAGCCAAAGAACTCGGAATACCCATGGGCGAACCTGAATTTAAAATCCGTTCTTTTTTGAAACTCCACAATGTGGCGGTATTTTCTTCCAATTATGCGCTATACGGGGATATTTCAACAAGGGTCATGCATATTATCGACGAGATCTGCCCCTGCGAACCCTATTCAATCGATGAAGCCTTTTGCCGATTAAAAAAGAGTCTCGCCCCAAACTGCCTTGAAATTGCAAAGCTTTTAAGAGAACGCATTCAAAAATGGACGGGAATAACCTGTTCCGTGGGCATAGCACCGAGCAAAACCCTTGCGAAACTCGCAAACCACATCGCCAAAAAAGAAAACGGCATTTTCATTCTCGACCCGGCACAAGAAAATTTCAATGAGCTTTTAAAGAAAATTCCTGTCCGGGAAATTTGGGGCGTAGGAAAAAAACAAAGCGAAAAACTTCGCACAAATTCCATAAGAACCGCTTATGATTATAAATCCGCCTCCGAAGAATGGATACAAAAAAATTTAACCGTTACCGGATTGAAAACCCTGCGAGAACTGCACGGTGTTCCGTGTATAGAAACAGATTTTTCCGATACGCCCAAAAGCCTTGTCTGTTCACGCTCTTTCGGTGTACGCATTCAAAACTTCGCGGAGCTTTTGGAAGCCGTTTCCTCATTTACGGCGCAAGGTGCGGAACGGTTACGCCGCAAAAATCTTCTCGCATCCGGAATGTGCGTCCATATACGCACGTCTTCCCATGCGCAAAACTGCTGCAAAAATACGGCAAACGCCCTTTTCCCCTATCCTCTCTGCGATACGAAGACCATGCTCCCCATAGCGAAAAAGCTTTTGGAAGGAATGTACAGAAAAAACCACGCCTATGTGAAAGCCGGCATCATGTTTTACGGCATTTTGCCTGCGCGCAGCATTCAAAAAAACGTGTTTTCCCTGCTCAATGAACAGGAAGAACAAAATACGGAAAAACTCATGCATGCGCTTGACGCCATCAATAAACGCCATGGAAAACATGCCATTAAATTCGGGGCGGAAGGACTGGAAAATACGGCATGGCGCATGAAGCAGGAGCATAAATCCCCTTACAACCCGCGGGATATCCGTAATCTGCCCATAGCGAAGTTGTCCTAAGTAATAAAAAACCCCATTTATTGCTTCATGGTTCCAATAAATGGGGGGCAAAACATAAATCAACTGCTTTCTATACTTTTCTGACCGTGAAATGCCTTGGATCGATATTGTATTTTTTTACCTTATAATTGACAATGCGATAACTGCTTTTCAATATTTTAGCAGCCTTAAGCACGTTTCCGCTCGCTTTCACCAATGCGTCCACAATCATTTCTTTTTCAAAACGCGCAACGGCGTCGCCAAGCGACAATTCATTTTCCGTATCCGTACTTTCGGCAGTTTGCAGACTCGGAGGCAAATCCCCTGCGCGGATGACCTGATCGGAACAGTTTTGCGCCGCCAATTCCATGCATTTTTGCAATTCAGGGATATTTCCGGGCCAATAATAATGCGTCAAAAGCTGCAATGCAGGGTAAGAAATCCTCTTCACAGCCTTTTCCGCCTGTCCGGAAGGACTCTCCTGCTCGGCAATCTGCGAGAGAAAATATTCCGCCAAAGGAATGATGTCTTCGCGTCTTTCCCGTAACGGGGGAATATACAAACTGTAAAGATTTAAACGGATATACAGTTCTTTTAAAAACTTTCCTTCCTGCACAAGCTGTTCCAAAGACACGCATGTTGACGCCACCACGCGGACATCGCAAGAAAACGGCTTGCCGCCCAAACGGCTTATTTCATGTTCCTGCAAAAGATGGAGCAGCGCTTCCTGCGCTTCTTTCGTCAAATATTCGACGCAGTCAAGAAAAATCGTTCCGTACTGGGCTTGTTCAAACAAACCTTTTTGGGTTTGCACAGCTCCGGCAAAAGCCCCTTTCTGATACCCGACCAATTCCGCAAACATCTTTTCTTCCGCGATGGTCGCCAGATAACAGCTCACAAAAGGCATATCCTTGCGGGAACTCGCCTTGTAAATACGCCGCGCCAAAAATTCCTTGCCGACCCCGTTTTCCCCCACGAGCAAAAGCGGAGATCTTCCTTGCGCCAAGTGGCTTGCCTGGTCAGCCAAATGCCGCATGACTTTTGAAAATAAAAAATAATTGCCCGTATCTTCCTGCATGAGCGTCACAGCGGAATCAACACGCCACAATCTGGAAATTTCTTCCTGCAAATATGCGGAACCATTGGCGATAAGCGAAGCCACCACTTCCAGAAACAAACAGCGCCATTCCAAATCGTCCCTGTCGCCTCCCATGGTATCGACATTGAGCGTTCCCAAAATATCGCGGGCGGTCATGGGATTTGCTTCAACAGGGGATAAAACAGGCACGGAAATAAAAGCGAGTTTTTCCATTTCCTCATCGGTACGATTGAAAAGCAAACTCAAAAAATGCTTATCGTCTTTAAGTTTTTCAACGATAATGGATTTTCCGGTTGCAAAAACCTGTCCGGTCACCCCGACCCCGGGAGAATAGGTGACTTCATTCACCTCTTGCGAGGAATACGCATGGCGTAAACGCAAAAGTCCCGTTTCAGGTTCGAACAGGACCAAATGCGCACGCATGAAATCATGCCGCTTTGCCAAAAGTTGCAAAAAAAATTCCAGATTAGACCTGAAAGAACGCTGCGGTCCCAAATAAGACGCCATTATTCTCAAGGTTTCAAGATAATCTTTATAATTTTCCGGCGCTTTTACCATAAAAACCCTATTTTGAAAGTTCTTTTATACGGTTTTGATAGAAAATCACATCTGTTGAATCTTTCAGTTCAAATAAATTAATCCCGTCCTGATAGGCTTTAATCGCTTTATCTTTATCGCCTAATTGTTCCGCCATTTCTCCGAGCTGAAAATACACGACGGACTGCACATCTTTGGGGCAATGACCGACAATATCCTCATAAATCGCTGCAGCTTCCGCAAAATTACCCCGGTGAGCGGCTATTCCGGCGGTATTCATCGCAGCGGCAATGCCCAAAGCGGAATATTTTTCTTCATTCATGACTGTACGATAAGCTTGTTCCGCCCTTTCATAATTTTCCTGCAAGCTCGCAAAACGCGCTATTTCAAGTTCAACGGCAAGAGCGAGCCCCCCCGGCGCTGTTTTTTTGAATTCTTCCAACTCGGCTAAGACGTTGGCGCTGTCGCTTTTTGAAATGATAAGTGCCAGCTGACCTTTCGCGTCCGCCATTTGCCCTTCACGGTACCCGCTGTAAAACGTATACCCGCCGATAAGCACGACAAGCGTAATGACAACGGCGGCGATTTTCGGCGCATTGTCATTGATATACTGCCACAACGGCGTAGCTTCGGGAGAAATTTCCTGCTGCATTTCCTTCAACAGCTCTTCTGCGGAACCGGCATAAGGGCTTTGATAACTTTTATCATCCACAAGTTCCGCTTCTTTTATTTCAGATTTTTTTTTCTTTTCATTCAAAGACATATCATCTCCTTAACAATACAAATCAAAAATAACGTTTTTGTAAAAAACATATTAACCCCTTTTTAACAAACACTCAAGACAAAAAATGTAAATTCTCTATTTTAATATTGCAAAAAACAGCTAACATCTTTATAATACATAAAAATTTAAATTGACAAACTTGTAACAGGATAAAAGTAATGGCAAACCTTTCCGAACATATTCATCATATCGCTTTTCAGGCGAAACAAGCCTCCCGTGAAATCGCCAAAGCGGGCCCCGAACAAAAAAATGCCGCCCTTCACAGCCTTGCCGAAATACTGCTTAAAAAGAAAAGAAGCATTTTGGAAGCAAACGCCCTTGATATTGCACAAGCGAAAAAAAATGATTTGTCTTTGCCTAAAATCGACAGGCTGACCATTGATGAAAAACTTATTGACAATATGGCTGATGCCTGCCGCTTTATCGCCGGACTGCCCGACCCCATAGGGGCTATGGACAAGCAATGGCAGCGCCCGAACGGACTGTTGGTCGGAAAAATGCGTATTCCGCTCGGGGTTATCGCCATGATTTATGAATCACGCCCGAACGTAACCGTTGACGCCGCCATTTTATGCCTCAAAGCGGGCAATTCCGTCATCCTGCGGGGAGGCTCCGAGGCATTTCATTCCAACATTCTTTTGGCTGGTCTTATCCAAGAAGCTCTCCTCCAAAACGGTTTTTGCAAAGAAATTGTCCAATACATCGAAAATACGGACCGTGAAAGCATTTATGAACTTTGCAAACTTTCACAATTCATAGACGTCATTATTCCCCGCGGAGGCGAAAAAATGGTGCAATCCATAGCAAGCCGAGCCACAATGCCCGTATTGAAACACGACAAAGGCGTTCCGCATCTCTTTGTTGACGAAAGTGCGGATTTTGCAAAAACCGCTGAAATCATCTTCAATGCCAAAACCCAAAGAACAGGCGTCTGCAACGCCCTTGAGGGAATATTGGTCCACAAAAATATTGCAGACAAATTCATTCCTCTTTTGGAGGAAAAACTTGAGCCGAAAAACGTGGAGATTTTTGCATGCGAAAAAAGCCTGCCTCTTTTTAAAAAACTTGCCGAACCGCTGCGGGAAGAACATAAAGGAAAAGAGTTCGGAGCATTGCAAATGGTTTGCCTTATTGTCGGCTCCCTTGACGAAGCCCTTGATTACATTCATCAATACGGCTCACACCATACGGAAATCATTTGTACCGACAATTATGGAAACGCCCAACGCTTTCTGCGTGAAGCCGATGCGGCAATGGTGGCGGTCAACGCATCTTCCCGCTTCAATGACGGCGGAGAACTCGGACTCGGAGCGGAAATAGGAATAAGCACAACCAAATTACATGCTTACGGACCCATGGGTGTTGAAGAATTAACCACAACCAAATTCGCAGTTTATGGTAACGGACAAATTCGCAAATAAAAAAATCGGTATCATGGGAGGGGCGTTCAACCCTTTCCATATCGGACACTTGCGCCATGCTATCGAAATTGCGGAAGAATTAAACCTTGACGCAATTGATTTGCTTGTCTCCCACAATCACCCGCATAAAAGCAAAGAGGGGCTCCTGCCTTTTGAAATGCGCGTCCAATGCATTGAAAAAAGCTTGCAGCATATTGATTTCATCCATATCAATCAAATAGAAAAAGAAATCCAAGGCAAATCCTATACCGACATAATTTTGACGGAATGGAAAAAATCACATCCTTTGGCGGCGCCCTATTTTTTAATGGGAATTGAAGATTTCAGCGCCCTGCCCACATGGCATAACGGGCTCAAGCTCCACGAAATCACCCGTTTAATCGTTGTCGCGCGGCATGGAAAAACAGCGCGGGATTTTTTTGAAATTGCAAAAACATATTGGAATAATTGCATAATTAAAGGAGAAAATGCGTCCTTACCCCTTCACGCGCAAAAAAAGGCGCAGCTTTACCTTTCAGAACAGAAAAATCCGCCTCAGCAGCCTGTTTGCACCTTCATCGATATTCCGACCCTGAATATCGACGCGACAACCATACGCAAATTATGGTGCAGCCGACACAATATCAGCGGTCTTGTTCATGACGGCGCAATACGATTTCTTGATGAGAACAAGGAAATCGTCAAAAAATACTGGGCATGAAAATTTTCTAAAATTTTCCTTTACAAAGCATGCGCTATATCCTAAATAAGAACTCGCAGGCTCAGTCTGCCTTTTTGTGTTTAAATTCAGCTATGTTATTGGTGAAAAATGAAACTCTATAAAAGCCTTTGTGTCTATTTTGCCACAATATGCGTTATTTCAGCTATCAGCACCCTTTTGTTCACATTTTCAACATTCGATTTTGTGCATATTGCGTTTTTAAGCGCTCCCGTATCTGTTTTTTCCGTAAGCATGGTCGGGCTTGTCGCCAGTTTTGTCATGTACAAAAGCACGCAGCAGACCCTCATCATTTTGCTGAAACGCCGATCAGGACGCGTTTATGCGGAGCTTCTGCACCATAAAATGCGCCTTATCGATGTTATTGACGGAAAAAGCTATGTCGATATTGAAAAATACCTCTATCCCAAAGACGCTTTCATCAAAATCAAAAAGCTTCTTTACGATGAATACTTCGCGCTTTTCTCCTATGACCCGTTTTTCAAAAACACGAAGTCATACAAAGCGGTTACGGACTTCAATTCCCTGCACCAAGACCTGCTCAACTACCTGCGCTCGCAGCATATTGACAACATTGAATACAACAACCTGAAAATCCTTTACCAAAAAGTATACAGACAACCTATCGTCGCCGATACGCCCGCGGAAAACTTCAACCACCCCGACATTATCGAGGCCATGGAAAATTTCCGTTCCGGCTTGGATTACGCCTTGTTCAATGCCGACACCATCATGACTTTCATCGACAAACACCTTGAAGCCCTTGATGAATACTTCCATACCGGCGAACCATGGACAAACATTAAAGAACGTTTCAATCAGGAATTTCAACACTGGGTTCAAAATCCGGAAGAAAACTAACAAAAGGGGGAACTCGTCCCCCTCTTTTTTTATACGTATGCAAGAAAAACTTATCCTTTTACAAAAAGAACTGGGCTACACATTCAAAAATCCGGAACTGCTCACAACAGCATTGACGCACAGTTCCTATATCAACGAAAATTCCTGTTCCGAACATAATGAACGGCTTGAATTTTTAGGGGACGCAATTTTGGAAATCCATATTTCCGAAGAATTGTACAAACGTTTTCCAAATGCGCGCGAAGGAATTTTAACCCATTTCCGCTCCGCTCTTGTCAATGAAAAATCCTTGGCGGAACTTGCCGGACAGCTCCGCATTTCCGATTGTCTGCGGCTTGGCATAGGTGAAGAAAATCAAGGCGGCAGAACGCGTCCGGCTCTCATTGCCGACGCTTTGGAAGCTGTTTTGGGCGCGATTTATTTGGACAGTGATTTTGAAACATCGAAAAAAATCGTGCTTTCGTTATTTAAAAAGAAATTTCCCAAACAGGAAACAGTAATTCAGAAAAAAAGCTATAAAACGCAGCTGCAGGAATTCACACAAGCCCATTTTCACTATACCCCGGAATATGAACTTGTTTCCAGGTCAGGTCCGGAACACGACAAAACCTTTACGGTACGCTATGATTCGCCTCAAGGTTTTGCAATCACGGCAAGCAGCAGCAGCATCAAGAAAGCGGAACACCAAGCGGCGAAGCTTGCTCTTGAAAAATATCGGAAACTCGTTGGTGAATTTAAATAAAAAAGTCTATTCACAATACAATGAATAGACTTTCAACATGTATACAAGACTATGCACATCCTTAAAACCTCCTCTCATATGCAAAAACGCACACAAGATTATAAGGATACAATTAATAAGCATATTACTCAGGGACTTCTTCTGCCAGTGACGGCAGAAGAAAATCTCTGGTATACCTTATACCTAGGCGGAGAACTAAAACTAAGAACAACCTTAGTTTAGCAAATATGTTCCTAAATATTATCCTATTAACTGCAAAGCCATTTGCGGTAATTGGTTTGCTTGTGAAAGCATGGAAACCGCAGAGTTGCTGAGAACTTGGTTTCTGACAAATTCTGTCATTTCCGTTGCGACGTCTACGTCGGAAATTCTGGATTCTGAAGCTTGGACGTTTTCCGCCTGAATGGAAAGGTTGCTGATTGTCGCTTCCAGACGGTTTTGCATAGCACCAAGGTGGGCGCGGATATTATCCTTTGACACAATAGCTCTGGTAATGGCGTCAAGCGTCAGCTGCGCCATTTCCTGCGTTGAAATGGAAAAACCGCCGTTTGTCTTTGAAGCTTCGCCTGCGTTGTTTCCGAGACCTAACGCTGATGCGGTGGTACAGCCGATTTTAATGTAATAGTAATCTTCGTCGGAATCGTTGCCTGTACCAAAGTGGATCTTAAGCTTGCCGACAGAATTTAAACCGCTTCCGTCGTGGGTATCGTCACTTAATGTACCGTCAAGCAATTTGATGTTATTGAAGTCTGTCGCCATGGAAATACGAGTGATTTCCGAAGCCATTGCCTGATATTCAGAGTCAATCATAGCACGTTGGACAGAGTCGTACGTACCGGTGGAAGCTTGTTCCGCAAGCTCTTTCATGCGGATGAGCTTTTCGTCGATGGTTTGCAAAGCACCATCAGCCGTTTGAATCAAGGAAATTGCGTCGTTGGCGTTACGCACACCTTGATGTAATGTTGAAATATCTGAACGCATAAGTTCGCGAATTGCAAGACCTGCTGCGTCGTCTGCCGCTGTACCGATACGTAAACCAGATGACAATCTCCGAGTTGAAGTTGAGAGTCTGTTATAGTGAGAATTCAAGTTTCTCGCTGTGTTCATTGCCATCATGTTATGATTTACAACTAATGACATAATTCACCCCTCCTAAGATTTAGGTATGCCTTTAGTACAGCAATGAGCATGCCAAAATATTTTTATACAATATTTTCAATATATTATTTAAACAGCATTAACAAGTCTGCAAAATTTTCCCAGTTTAATCCATATTTTTGACTTAATCGGAAATTCTTTCTCTCCCCGATTTTATTATAAGAATTTAAATTTAAAGAAAAATTTTCCTAACCGCGCCATGACTGAATATTTTGCTTTACACTTTTCCCAAGCCTTATTATGCTCGTTTAACATTAATATATTTAACAAATCAAAAAGAGGCCGCCGTGAGAACCCAAGCCAAAAAGAAAACGACAAAAAATACTTCCCGATATTCAAAACCTGAAAACACAGCAAAAAACAAAATTTCTACTAAAAAATCTCCCGCACATTCCGGAATAAAATTAAAAGATACCCCGATTAAAAATACTCCGACTAGAGATACTCCGACTGATGAAAATTTCGCCATTCCTCATTTGGAAATAGAAGAACTCGCCTATAACGCAAAACTGAGCCCTATTCATTATCAGCCCACGGAAGAAAAAAAAGCTCTTTTGGGTTCACTGCAGCCCATTGAAGGGTTCAAGCCTGAAATTCTCGCACCTGCCGGTGACAAAGCGTCTTTTTTGGCAGGGCTTGCCGCAGGAGCCGACGCGGCCTATGTGGGATTAAAAAACTTTTCCGCCCGTGCCGGAGCCGACAATTTCAGCATTTCCGAACTTTCACAAATGGTCAATCTCGCCAATGAATACGGAAAAAAAATCAATGTCGCTTTCAATTCGCTGGTGAAACCCAATGACATTCCGGCGGCGGGACGGCTTTTTAAACGGCTGGCGCGGGATGCCAAACCGAACGCCCTCATCATCCAAGACGCAGGACTTATCGATATTGCGCGCCAAGCAGGCTTTGAAGGTGAAATGCACCTTTCCACCCTTGCCAATATCACGCACCCGAAAGCATTGGAAAACGCCTATAACTTAGGAGCGGACCGGGTCATTCTCCCAAGGGAAATCAATATTGACGAACTCAGGCTTATTGCGGAAAACTGTCCTGAAAATTTAAGTTTGGAACTCTTTATCCATGGGGCATTATGTTTCTGCGTATCCGGACGCTGCTATTGGTCCAGCTACATGGGCGGAAAAAGCGGACTGAGAGGGCGCTGCGTACAGCCCTGCCGCCGTGTGTATAAGCAAAAATCCCGTGAAGGGCGTTATTTTTCAAGCCAAGATTTTTCTCTCGATGTTCTCGTCAAATCGCTTCTTTCCATTCCGCAGCTCAACTGCTGGAAAATTGAGGGTAGAAAAAAAGGTCCGCACTATGTTTACCATACGGTTTTAGCCTATAAACTTTTGCGTGACGAAGGAAACGCAGCCAAAAAAGAAGCGGAGAAACTTCTCGGAATGGCGCTCGGCAGAAGAAGCACCCATAGTCTTTTTCTCCCTCAAAACGAACAAGCAGTCACAGCGCCGGAAGAAAATACGGGCTCAGGACTTTTAGTGGGCAAAATCCAATTCGATATTGTGGAAGAAGCGAAAAGCAGCGCAAAAAAACAAGCGCAAAAAGATAAAAAAGCAAATAAAAATCAAAGCAGGCAAAATCTTTCCCTGCCTTATTTCAAACCTCGTATTCCTCTTATTCCGAAAGATCTGCTCCGTATCGGCTATGAAGACGACACTTGGCATTCAACCGTAAGCGTTACCCGCGCCATTCCCAAAGCAGGCACATTCACCATAAAAAGCGAACGCCACAAAACCCCGAAAGCGGGAACCCCGGTTTTTCTCATTGACAGAAAAGAACCCGGACTTATCGCGGAATTAAACACATGGGAAAAAAAACTGGATGCCGCCAAAGCCGTAAAAAGCAGTGCCGTGGAATTCACTCCCAATTTGCCCAAACCTTGCCGCGCGCGTAAACAGCTCAATATCAACGTGCGTATTTCCCTTCCGCAAGGCAAAGAAACAAAAGCCGCAAGAACTTCATTGACCGGCTTATGGCTCAGCCCGAGCACGGTACGCGCTGTATCAAAAACCCTTGCGCCCCGCATTTCCTGGTGGCTTCCTCCTGTCATTTGGACAAACGAAGAACATATCTGGCAAAAAACCATTGCCGAAGCCATTAAAAACGGAGCCTTGCATTTTGTTTGCAATGAACCGTGGCAAATCGCCTTTTTCCAAAACTACCCCGCTTTCACCGCACGTTTTGAAAATTTCGGACAAGAAACAAAACAGGAAAAAGGCAAACCGAACAGTCCGGGCAGTAAGATAAAAGTTCCGAGAGGCGGAAAAAACAATCAGACGCAAACCATGTTTTCCTTGACTGCCGGACCATTCTGCAATGTGGCGAATGCCGCAGCCATAGCCCTTTTAAAACGCATGGGGTTTGATAACGCCATTGTGAGCCCGGAATTGTCCAGGGATGATTTTCTTTTGCTTCCGCGCCAGTCTTCCTTGCCTTTAGGTGTTGTTTTGGAAGGCTTTTGGCCCATGGGGCTTTCCCGCCACGACCCCGCATACCTAAAAAGCAATATCCCCTTTGAAAGCCCGAAAGGCGAACAGTTTTGGACCAAAAAATACGGGCAAAACCTTTGGATATATCCCGCTTGGCCTATGGATTTGTCCGGACACAAAACCGAACTTGAAAAAGCCGGTTACAGCTTTTTTGTCAAACTTGAAGAACATTGCCCCAATGAACAGGAAAGAAAATCCAGCGAATTTAACTGGAATAACGCATTATTATAAGAAATTCCTCCTTACGGAGGAATTTCTCATCCCTTTCTGCGTTTATATTTGTAAAAAATATCCCGTACCGTTTTAAAAGGCTTTTCAATTTTCCGTATGAAAGGACGGCTGTCCCTCTTCAATTTCAATAAGCTCCTATACCAAGCAAATTGAAGTAAAAACTTCTTTCTTTTATTGTTCGCCGACATTTTCCTATACGGACCGCTTTGCCGTATCGCCAGCAGCTCTTCCGCAAAAACCGGAACTTCTTTCGCCATATCCCACCACAAATCAAGATTGGGGTAATAAAAAAACGTATAATCGTCCGCAACCCTGAATCCGTCGCTGTCCCACGGTTTCACGGAATAATGGATAATTTCGGGCGAATCCAAACCGTCATAAAACCCTTCACCCGCAAACGCTTCCGGCTGTTCTTTCCATTTTTTTTTAATTTTTTCCGGCGATACCGTATTGTGCCACATCAAATTCCACCTATACGGCAAAATTTTCACTTCGTCTTTAAAAACCGCGTTCAAGGCATCCTGGTCCGGACACAAGACCTGATACGCATTCAAAAAACGCATGACTTTTTCCTGTATGTTTTCTTTCCGCCAATTCTCCATATCAATCAGCATGACACCTGAATTGAAATAGCAAAAATGCCGTTCAAAAGAATATTCCCCCTCCCCTTTGGAACATTTCAGCCTATGTTTCAACTGCGGAAAATTCGGAACGGCTGCAAGCGTTTTACCCCCCAAATCCTGCACCATGAAAGCGCGGATATCCGTATTCACCAGCGTGTCGCCATCCAAGTAAACGGCACGTCTGACATTTAGGGGCAAAAATTGCGCTGCCATTATCCGGTAATAGGCAGAAAAATTTTTCCGCCAACGCGGAAAATCAAGAAAAAGCCTGTCGTCAAGAAAATGCAGTTCAACGGATACGGGATAAATTTCCTTTAACTGTTTTTCCAGTTCATTGATTTTCTGTATTGTTTCCTCTGAAAGAAAATCCGTCAAAATATGAAAGCAATATGCTTCTTCGCACGCTTCATCCGCATTGCCGGCACATAAAACAGTACGCCCCCGTTCCTTATACGAAACGTTTTCATCCGTATTTCTGACTATGCTTGTCATGCAAACGCAAATATAAGGAATATATTTTTCATTTCCATTAAAAATAATATGATACATGCCATCCTCGTTTGTTTAACGCATCAACTATACCGAGTTACAGGAAAATTGCAAGAAAACTCCCCCTTGGGAACGGGAAACGCCCTTCAAACTCTTTTCTTTACATTTTACAAAATTACACCTATACTTCATCTTCATCATTCACAAAAAGGAGCTATCCATGGCTTACGATATCCGTTTAGTAAAAATCGTCACAGGCGAACTCACAATCGGTAAATACGACGCAGAAGCGAAAGCGCTTACCGAAGTCGCCATTATGCAAACCGTTCCTTCCCAGCAAGGCGGCGTACAAATCATGCTTCTTCCTTATGGTTATCCATTCGAGCAAGAATTTTGCGGTAAAATCGAAGAAAAGCATTTTCTCTACGTGTACTCAAAAGTTCCGCAGGAAATTACGGATAAATACCTTGAAAACAGTTCAAACATCACGTTGAAATCCGGCGGATTGGATCCGAATCCTTCCAGCGGCATTATTTTATAATTTTTTAACGGTATCATTTTGAAAGTGAGAGGAGTTTCCTCTCATTTTCCTATTAAAAAGGGTTGTTATGCGTGAAATTTTAGCCTTGCTGCCGAAACCGAGCCGTTATCTGGGCATTGAAGAAGGTGCTGCCGAAGTTGATTTATCCAAAACACGGCTCCATACGGTTTTGGCGTTTCCCGACATGTATGAAGTCGGAATGTCATATTTGGGGCATAAGATCTTATACAGCCTTTTAAACAACCACCCCGAAATCACTGCCGAACGGGTTTTCACCCCCTGCCGTGAAGCCGCCCAAATTTTACGTGAACACGGTATCCCCCTCGCAACCCTTGAAAGTGACACCCCTCTCGCCAAAACGCACCTGATCGGCTTTAGTATCACTACCGAACTTTGTTTCACCAATCTTTTATATATGCTCGACTTGGCGGATATTCCCCTGCGCGCGGAAGACAGGGGCGATGATTTGTTCGCCTACCCTATAATCATGGCGGGGGGAGGCTGCACCATCTGCGCCGAACCTGTCGCACCGTTCATGGACATCATGGCGCTTGGCGAGGGTGAAATCATGATGCCTCCGCTTATGGAATTATTGATTGAAGCCCGCCGGAAAAAATGGACAAAAACACGATTTTTGGAAGAAGCGAGCCGTATTTCCGGAATTTATGTTCCGCGTTTCTTTGATTTGAATGCTGACGGAAGTTTGACTCCGAAATTGAGCGGCTACACGAAAATCAAACGCCGTGCGGTGGCTGATTTAAAAGACGCCCGTTATCCCGACAAACAAGTTGTTCCTTTCGGGGCGGTTCACAACAGGCTTTCCCTGGAAATCGCCCGGGGCTGCACAAGAGGCTGCCGTTTTTGTCAGGCAGGCATGACGCTCCGCCCTTCACGGGAAAGAAATGTTGAGGAAATAAAAGGCATTTTGGACTCTTGCCTTGCAAAAACAGGTTTTGACGATGTTTCTTTTCTCGCTTTGTCTTGCGGCGACTTTTCCATGCTCAAACATTTATTTTTAGATTCCGCCGAAAAATGCAAAAAAGAACAAGTTTCCATATCCCTGCCATCTTTGCGGGTCGGCTCTGTGGACGGCGATATCATGCAAGCCATGGCGGGTATCAGAAGAACGGGCGCAACCCTCGCTCCCGAAGCAGGCAGTCAAAGGCTCCGCGATGTCATCAACAAAGGCGTTACCGAAGAAGCCCTTATCCACCATGTCCGCCAACTGGTCGGTTATGGCTGGCAGCAGGTAAAACTCTATTTCATGATCGGACTGCCCACAGAAACCTATGAAGATTTGGACGCCATTGTCGAACTTTGCAAAAAGGTGCGTGATTGCTGCCGCATTCCCGATGAAAAAGGCTATATCGAAGGTCCCCGCATAGCAATCACGGCAGCCCTTTCCCCGTTTGTTCCGAAAACCCACACGCCTTTTCAGTGGGAAGCGCAAATTTCACTGGAAGAAATGAAAAACCGCATTTTTTATTTGCGTGACCAGTTCAAAAAACAAAAAGCCCTTGTCATGCGTTGGCACGAACCTGCCATGAGCCACCTTGAAGGCATTATTTCCCGCGGTGACAGGCGGCTTGCCCCTTTTATCGAATGCGCATACAAGAAGGGCGCAATCTTTTCCACATGGGTTGAGGGTTTCAGCCTTGAACCATGGTATGAAGCAGCCAAAGAATGCAATATTAATATTGAGGAATGGACAGGAAAAAGGGATATTTCCGCCGCGCTTGCATGGGACCACTTGGAAACGGGAGTAAGCAAAGAATTTTTGCTCAAAGAAAGAGAACGCGCCCTGCAAGAAAAAATCACGGAAGATTGCCGTTACCATGCCTGCCGAAATTGCGGCGCATGCGATACGAAGGCAGGTCCTTCGCTTCTCAAAGAAGACGGGGACGGTCCGCTGCAAACGAAACTCAACCAAACAAGCAGAGATCAGATTGAATTCGGTGAAATCCCGGCTCATAATCCCAGCCAAAAAGCGGAAGCGCCGCATATTGCCGACAGCCTCAAACAAAAAGCCGTCCGTTACCGTATTTGGCATAGGAAATTGGGACAAGCGGCTTTTTTAAGCCAACTGGAAATACAAGCTCTTTTCGATAGGGCAATGCGGAGAGCTAAACTGCCCTTGGCGTTTTCCCAAGGCTTTCACCCCATGCCACTGCTCACATTCGGCATGGCGCTGACAACAAGCATAGAAAGCGAAGCGGAATGGTTCGCCATAACCCTGCGAACCCGCATGAAAAAGGAAGAAGTTGTCAAAGTGCTGAACCCCCATATGCTGCGCGGCATGGAAATCACCCATATAGAAGAAATGCCCCTTACCGGAACAATAGGAAGCGCCGTCAGGGAAACCTTCCTTTTAGGGCATACGCGCTATGATAATGAAACCATTTGGAACCGTATGGAGCAATTTGCCCTGCAAAAAGAAGTCATGCACAGCAAAACAAATAAAAAAGGCGTATTGAAATCCCGCAATATCCGCCCTGTGCTCATTGCATACGAAAAGGCTGAACACCCTGATTTTGCCGTGAAAATGACCTTGTCTTGGGAAGAAGGCTATATTTCTCCCATAACCTTCAGCCAATTCATTCTTGAAAACAGCTCGGGCGCGGACATAAAAATCCGCAAGACAACACAGTATTTTGCATAACCCGCTTTTTTACTGATTAATTAATAATATCGGAATAACTTTTCAATCCATAGAGGGGGACTGCGGTTGTCACAGCCCGGATAAGGGCTTTTTCCATCACCAGCGTGCTGAATACGCCCAAGGCGTTGATATCCGTTTCTTTCTGTCCTAAACTCACGGTATAGACAGTGTCGCCGTCCGCCATGGTATGCACCGGGCTGATGACGCGGGCGAAAGCGTTATGCGTCACAGAAGAAATTTTTGCAAGACCTGCTTTGTCAAATCGGGCATTTGTAAACACAATGCCCAGTGTCGTATTGGCAATGCTTTCTTTTTGCGCAAAAATATTTTGCTCTTCTTTTGACAAAAATTTTAAAAATTCCGTCTGCACAGTTCTTTCAGCTGAAAAAGATTTTTTATCGGGTGCTAAAAGACCTGCTATTTTTTGTCCTGTTTCGGGAATAAAAACATCCCCCAAAGCATTTAATACAACGACGGCACCAACCTGTATTCCGTTGCATTCCGCGGCATACGCGCCAATTCCCGTTTTCATGGCATATTCCATACCGCAAATTTTTCCGGTGCTCGCGCCTATGCCCGCACCGACACAACCTTCTTTAAAAAAATCATTACGGGCATTTTGGCAGGCTTCATAAGCCATTTCCCGAGTGGGACGGATATAAGGACTTCCCACAGCCAAATCAAAAATGCAGGAATGGCAGACCAAAGGAACCCTCGTCACACCGACATCAAAGCCAATACCTTGTTCCTCAAGATACCGCAAGACTCCTCCGCTCGCATCCAAGCCAAAGGCGGAGCCGCCGGAGAGCACAAGGGCATGCAGCCCGCCCGCTCCCCTTTGAGGGTCAAGCAAAGGCGTTTCACGGCTCGCAGGTCCTCCCCCGCGAATATCACAGCCGACCGGGCTAAGTTTGTCAAAAAGAAATACGCTTACCCCCGTGCCTCCTTCGCTGTCATGAGCATGTCCTGCTTTAAATCCTTGAATGGCAAAAAGGGGAATTTCCTGTATCTTCATGATATTTTTTCTTTTATGGTTTGGCAGGTCCGTTTTCCTCACTTCGCTTCATTGCTGCTCCGCATGGGAAAACACATAGGTATCCTTGGCGACGAAACTGCAGACAAGAGCGAGAACGGCGCTCAATAAAACAAGCCCGCAAGCCATTTGATACGAACGTACCGTATCATAGCCAGCCTGCGCTGAATAGGTTAAAATTTTCCCGAACCATATTTGCGTCAAAGCCGTCCATAGGGGATAAAACATGTTGAACAAACCGAGTGCCGTACCGGTCAGCTCTTTCGGACAGATTTCCTTCACCATGGTATTGCAGATATTGGAACCTGAAACCCCGCACATGAACATGATGCCCAAAATGACAAACATGACGTAATTCAAATGTCCCGCGGCGAACACGAACAAGAAACAAGGAACTGCATAAATCACGGTGATCAGGATAAGGACCTTTTTCCTGCTGCGGAAAACCATGTCAGATAAAAAGCCTACGGAAAATTGAATAAAAATAAGACATGTCCCGCCAATGGAAATAACGGAAGAAAGCTGCATGAAACCATAGGAGGAAGTTTTTTGCATGTATTCGATAAACCAAAGATTTATCATCATATAAATGGAACCGGTCGCCACCATCTGCCATAAGCACATAGGCCAAAAATGCTTATTTTTCACAACAATCAAAAGCCCTTTCATCACCCCTTTGAATGTTGCTTTTTCTTTTTTGGGCGTCTGATAAGGGGAAATTTCCGGAATAAAGAAAAACCAGCAAAAGGTCAGCCCTAAAATAATCGCAGCCATAAGAAGCATAGCACCGCGCCACGTCAGAATTTGCGTGACAAACAAAAGCGGGGTCGCGGCTAAAACCGGTCCCAGTTCGCTTATGCCGCACAATATGCTGTTCGCCCTCGCGAAGGTCTGCGGGATGAACCAAAGGCTGAGCATGGTAATGGAAATAACGGATAAGGATACCCCTACCCCGATAAAGAAACGGGAAATAATCACCTGCGTCTGTGTTTGGGAAAAAGCGAAACAAAGGGTTGAAAAACCTGCAATCAAGGTAAAAATAATTAAAATTTTCCGAGGTCCGAAAGCGTCTGCCAAAATTCCGGCAGGCAGCTGCATGAAACCGTAAGAAAACATGGTTGCGGCGCTGACGTATCCGATATTCTGCGGTGTGAAAGCAAAATCAAGTGCCATGTAATCGACAAGCACGGTAGGACAGCTTCTTGACAAGAGGCTGAGCAAATACCCGACAGCACAAAGAATCAGAACAAAATAACTTTTTCGCATTCCGCACCCCAAAGACGATTAAAACTCCACTACCCGCCCGCTCTGCGCCACTTCTTTCAATAAAGCCAATGCCTCACCGGCTTCTTTTTCTTCAAGCACGCGAAGGGCGAAACCGGCATGAACTATCATGTAATCGCCAATTTCAGGAGGATTTTCCAAAAGCATGGTGGAAACGGTCAGATATGTTTCTCCCTCGCCCACACGGACTTTCGCCATATCGTCTTCCAAAACTTCCGTAACGCATACGGGAACTGCTAAGCACATAATCGCACCTCATTTTCAAATGGATAATTCCTTATACTTCTTTTCTTATCCTCTGACAAGCAAAAGCCCCATTAACCCGTTTTTATTTTTATTGCCAAAACAAAAAAAATAGTCTATTTAAATAAACGCGGGAAAATATATGATATACAAAATACCTATTGATATTTTCATAAAGATACTTGACACGTTGGGCGCACTGACCCTTTTTCTTTTTGATGCAGTTATTGCCACCAAAAATGTCCGTCACCTGTTAAACAAAATTTTCAATCAAGTTTTCGTCATCGGGGCGCAATCGATCTTCGTCATTTTGCTCATCGGGATTTTTACCGGTCTTGTGCTCGGACTGCAAGCTTTTTACGCCATGAGCATGTTTGAAGCGCAAGGCATGCTCGGCTCACTCATTTCTTTGACCCTCATCCGTGAAATGGGTCCTGTCCTAACAGCCATCATGGTTGCGGCAAGGGCGGGAAGCGCCATGACAGCCGAAATCGGCGTTATGCGTATCAGCGACCAAATCGACGCTCTTGAAGTTATGGATATTCATCCTATCGGCTATCTGGTCAGTCCCAGATTATGGGCGGCGCTGATTTCTTTTCCTCTGCTCACGGCGATTTTCAACATCATCGGACTTATCGGCGGTTATTTGTCCGCCTGCGTCCTTTTAGGGCTCAACAGCGGACGCTATATGTCCGGCATAGAATCTTCCGTAATGCTGAGCGATGTGAACGGCTGTATGCTCAAATCCCTTGTTTTCGCCGTTATCGTTATTTTAATCTGCTGCTACCAAGGCTATTTCGTGCATGACAGAAAAGACTCCAAAGGTCCTGTCGCTGTCGGAAATGCGACGACTTCCGCAGTTGTCACAAGCTGCGTATTGATTTTAGTTGCCGACTATGTTCTCAGCTCCATTCTTTTATAGGAACCATTATGAATTCGTCATTACAAAAAGCTTGGGATATTAAAATTGAAAATCTCTCTTCCGGCTATAAAGACGTTACGGTTATAAAAAGCATGAACGCCCATATCCCCGCACAAAAAATCACGGCTGTTTTGGGTGAATCAGGCTGCGGCAAAACAACGCTCATAAAAACTTTTTTAGGGCTTATTCCCATTAAAAGCGGAAAACTTTTTTTTGCGGATAAAGACGTGACAGCTCTCAATGAAAAATCGTTCCGTATCATGCGCAGGCGGTTCGGCGTTCTCTTTCAAGACGGCGCTTTGCTGAGTTCCCTCAATTTGCTTGACAATGTCGCCCTTCCTTTAATGGAACATACCAAGCTTTCCAAACAAACCATCAGGAAAGCCGTGCTTGAAATCCTTGATCTGGTGGGATTGAAAGACGCAGCCTACCGGTATCCCAGTGAGTTGTCAGGAGGCATGCGAAAACGCGCAGGGCTTGCAAGAGCTATCATCACAGAGCCCCCCCTCCTTTTTTACGATGAACCGACCTCCGGACTTGACCCGATCACGTCCCTGCGGATGGACAGGCTTTTGCTGGATATGCAATCTTACTATCAGCATATGACCACTATCCTCATCACCCATGACATGAACAGCGTAAGCCGCGTTGCCGACCATATTCTGCTTGTCAAAGACGGTATCGCCCACTTCAACGGCACAAAGGAAGACTTTTTCTCCTCTTCCGACCCCTATATCAAAAATTTTCTGGAACAGGAAGAAACGCAAAAACAAAACCATGTGCTTCCGGATAATCCGGAAGTGCGCCAAGCCCTTGATGCATGGCTCGAAAGTTAAACACATTAAGAAAAATATTTTGAGGTAATCATGGTAAAAAAACAAAGCGCTGTCGGAATATTTGTTTTAATCGGCCTTATCTGCCTTGGCTATTTAACCGTAAAACTGGGGAAAATGGAAATTCTCGGAAGCAACACCTACACCGTTGAAGCGCAGTTTTCCTCCGTCCAAGGGTTAAGAAACGGTGCGAACGTTGAAATTTCCGGTGTCCAAGTGGGACGTGTCAGCGCCATTGAGCTTGACACGGAAACATATACAGCCAAAATCAGCATGAAAATCAACAATACCGTTGCGTTGAGCGAAGATACAATGGCGGCGATAAAAACAAGCGGGCTTATAGGCGATAAATTTGTGGAACTCACTCCGGGAGGCTCTGACGAGCTTTTAGCCGAAGGGGCATATATTACGGATACAGAACCGCCTGTCGATTTAATCGCCCTCATTTCAAAATACGTATTTGGGAGTTTATGATGTATAAAGTAATCCTATCCTGTTTATTGGCATTATCGGTTTCCGTCTGCGCAGCCTTTGCCGACCCTGGAACACCGAAACAGCGTGTTGAAGACGGCAGCGCAAGAATTTTCAATCTCCTTTTGCAGGAAGAATTTCAAAATCCGCAAACAAGACCGAACGTATTGAAAGAAATCGAAAAAGAGCTGATCAGCTTCTTTGACTTTGAAGAGTTTGCGACCCGTACTGTCGGACCTAAATGGCGCCAGTTCACTCCTGAACAAAAAAAACGCTTTACTGAAGCGTTCACCGAATTGCTTAGAAATTCCTATATCGACACGCTCAATTCCTATAACGGGGAAACCCTCGCCTATGTCGGCGAAGTCCGCTCCAAGGACGGTAAAAAAGTTGAAGTCCATACGCTCTTTAAAGGACAGGAAAAGGATTATCCCGTATCATTCCGCATGATTGTAAAAAACGACATTTGGGTTGTCTATGATGTCATCATCGAAGGAATCAGCATGATTAAAAATTACCGCGAACAATTCCATGATATTTTAATCAAGGCAAGCCCGGAAGAGCTCATCACCCGTATCAAACAAAAAGCAAACGATAAGAAAAACGAAATCGGAACCAAAGAAAAAAACAAAGACACAGATAAAAAATAAATAATGAAAACACATATGCCAAAAATCCTTTTCACATTTTTTTTATGCGCGGCATTTTGCGTAAGCAATGCCGTTGGTTTTTCCTTTGCGAAACAGTTGATTATCCCACCTGAAGTCATTGTTTCCGAGGATTATTTCGATGATGATTATTTTGATGACGAATACGAGGACGAGGCTTCTTTTGTTCCGCATGATGACACGTTCAGAGCGTGGAACACGTTTTGGCACAATATCAATGATTATGCTTTGATGCGTGTTCTGAAACCGGCCCATAACAAATACGGCGACATCACCACCCCGGAAATCCGCACGGGTTTCAAAGCGTTCCGTGAAAACATAAAAACCCCGAAACGCATGTTAAATGCTTTTTTACAAGGAGATGTCGATCAGTTTTTTATTGAAATCGGGAGATTTATTGTCAACACGACAACAAGCCTGGGCTTTGTCGATGTGGCAAGCGTCAACAACAAGCCCCTTTCCCCTTATACCCCTGAAAATCTCCGCTTCGGCTACACGCTGGCAAAATGGGGCTTTCCGGAAGGAGCGTATTTTGTCATTCCTTTTTACGGACCTTCCACGATCCGTGAAACCGTCGGCACCGGGGTTGATGTGTTCAGCAACGCTTTCGACTATCTCATAGCGTGGTATGTCTATACCCCGACGGAACTTTTCTTGGCTTTCAACGGATTAGACGATTTTATTCCGCCTTATGAAGCAATCACCTCCCATGCCGTAGACCCGTATGTGGCGCTTAGGAACGCATATTTGGAAACTCTCTACCTTTCAAAACCCATTGTTTCAAAACCGAAAAAGTAAGGAGCTGTCATGCAAAACAAAACCGTCAATACTTTTCCCGTCACATGGGAGCAAGTTCACCGTGACGCTTTGCGTTTAGCCAATAAGCTGAAAGAAATACAAAAATTTGACGCAATCCTTGCCGTTTGCCGGGGAGGGCTTGTGCCCGCCGCCCTTATCGCACGGGAACTCAATATCCATGTTATTGACACTGTTTGCTTTGATACCAATCAAAATCAAGAACATATCATAAAAATTTCTTCTTTGCCCGACAAAAACCTGCTTGTCGTCGACGATATTGTAAATACCGGAAACACGGCGAAAACGGTCCGCAAACTCTTTCCTGCCGCTCATTATGCCAGCCTTTATATCAAGGAAGACTATAAAACGCTTATAGATTCGTATATCACAGCAGTAGACCAAAACACATGGTTTATTTTTCCATGGGAACATGAGTAAATGAACCCTAAACTGCAGTCACGGATTTTGGCTTGCCTTGCCGTTTTATGTTGGATTTTGCTTTTTCATTCACAGACAAATCTTATCATTATGGCAAGCGCCATAGCGTTTTTAACCTATCCTTTTTTTCAGCGGCTCAACAAAAAATTCAGCATTTGGTTTTCTGTCGGAATTTACTATGCCTGCCTCGCCCTGCTTTTTATCATTCCCATTGTCCTGATTACGGTTCTTGTCACTCCGCAGGCTGTCAACGGCTATAAAACCATTCTCCTGTGGGTCGATAAAGGATTGGAACTACCCCCTGTGGCTGAACAATATATCAATCATGTTTACATATGGCTGGACGCCATTCCCGGCTTTCAAGACCTGCAAAGTTCCACTGCGGAAATAAGCGGAACAATAAAACGAAACCTTTCCAAATTCTTGCAGCTGCTTTTAACGGGCGGTATCAGCTTTGCCGGCAGCACCATAAATATTGCTCTGCAGCTTTTTTTGATTATTTTCCTTGCCGGGCTTGCCGTTGTTTATGCAAAAACATGTTACAAACTTGCCGTCAGAATCACGGGGCTTCCGCAAGAGTGTATCGACAGGTTCATCATCGCCCTGCAACGAGCTGTGCGCTCCATTTTTTTGGGAATTTTCTTTGTCGCTTTCGTGCAGGGAATTTTAACAGGTATCGGATTTTTCATTTTCGGCGTGAACGATGCGGCTTTTTGGGGATTGGCAGCCATGATTTGCGCCGTCATTCCGATTTTGGGAACAGCCCTTATCTGGATGCCTATCGCCATTACGGTTTGGGTCGGCGGTTCTTTTTACAGCGCGCTCGGCATTGTGCTTTGGGGCATCATCATTGTTGCGGGGGCTGACAACTTTTTACGCCCTTATTGCCTTCAAAAGGGCATAAAAACATCCATCATCGTTTTATTTTTCGCTATCATATGCAGTATCATCGCTTTTGGCCCGATCGGGCTTATCCTCGGTCCCACCCTTGTGGCACTTGGCATTCAAGCCGTGGAAGAAAGCGATTATTTATTGCGGAAAGCGGAACATATGGAATAGAAGCGCTTACCCTTCTTAATGACCCGCAAGAATTAAATTCCATAAAAAAAGCAGGACATTCGCCCTGCTTTTTCGGTATTAGAAAAAAAGCCAAGCTAAAAATAATCCAAGTCAACGGCGGAATAGCCGTTTCCCATCATCAGCTTCACATACTGCACGCTCCGTTCATTGACCGGCAAAATAGGAAAAACATTCTGACAATTTTCACACTTCACAGAACGCGGGCTCGTGGGTGAAATCAACACATTTTTTTGCCCGCAGTGAGGGCATTCATAAACGAAAATAAGCTCCAAACCGCTTGGGGCAACCGGTTTCACAATATCCATATCATCCCCTCTATATCAAAGACCGGCCGTCCATTTCCGCCGGTTTTTCTTGTTTCCAAAGGGCAAGCAAGGTCGGGGCGATATCTCCGAGCTTTCCTTCTTTTTCGGTCTTAACCGACCCTGTTCCGCTGAGTATTAAAAACGGTACTTTGTTCATGCTGTGGGCTGTCTGCGGTTTGCCTTCACCGTCGAACATTTCTTCCACATTGCCATGGTCAGCGGTTACGCAAACATACATATTTTCCCGCAAAGCCGCTTCAATGATTTTTTTCGCGCAGGAATCAACCGCTTCGCACGCCTTTACCGCTGCGGAAAGATTGCCGGTATGCCCGACCATATCGGGATTTGCCAAATTGCAAACAATAAAATCAAAGCGAGAACTCCGTATTGCCGCCACAAGTTTATCCGTAACTTCAAAAGCGCTCATTTCCGGCTTCAAATCATACGTCGCAACGCTTTTGGGAGAATTTACCAAAATTCGCTCTTCGCCTTGAAACGTTTCTTCCCTGCCTCCGCTGAAAAAATAGGTGACATGCGCATATTTTTCCGTTTCAGCGATACGCAGCTGCTTCAAGCCGTGTTTCGCAACCCATTCCCCCAAGGTATTGGGCAAAACATCTTTGCCAAAAGCCGCGGGCAGAGGCAAATCCGCTTCATACACCGTCATGGAAGCCATAGAGGTTAGCGGAACAAATTTTCTTTGAAAACCGGAAAATTCCTTATCGAGAAAAGCATGCGCAAGCTCCCTCGCCCTGTCCGCCCTGAAATTGAAAAAGAAAATTCCGTCGCCGTTTTGGACGGTCGCTTCTTCTTTTGCCAAAAGCAAATGCGGTTCTATGAACTCATCGGTAATTTCTTTCGCATAAGAAGCGGATAAAACTTCTTCGGCGGAAGAAGCGGTATCCGACACGCCGTCGACCAGCATATTCCAAGCTTTTTCCACACGTTCCCAGCGCTTATCCCTATCCATCGCATAGAAGCGCCCGCAAATGCTCGCCAATTTGCCGCCATACTCATCCATGGCGCTTAAAATTTCCTGCACATAATGCATGCCGGACGTGGGCGAAGTATCCCTTCCGTCCGTAAACGCGTGCAAATAGACAGGAACATTCTGTTCTTTCGCCAAACGGAGCAGCGCTTTTATATGATTGATATGGCTGTGCACGCCGCCGTCGGAAAGAAGCCCCATCAAATGCAGGCGTCCGTGCTGTTTTTTGATTTGTTCACAAAGCCTAAGCAAAACAGGATTGCGGTAAAAATCGCCATTTGAAATAGCAGCGTCAACAGCTTTCATATCCTGCAAAACAACTCTTCCCGCCCCGATATTCAAATGCCCGACTTCGGAATTGCCGATAAACCCGGCAGGAAGCCCGACCGCTTCGCCCGAAGCTTCAAGCCTTGCCAAGTTACTGTCAGCCAACAGCGCATCCAGATAAGGCGTGTTCGCGAGTTTCGCGGCATTTCCGGCACTTTCTTCCGCAAGCCCGTAACCGTCCAAAATGAGCAATAACGTCTTAGGAACAGCCCCCATACTCATACCTTTTTCGCCCTTTCGGAAAGAACGACGCTTTCCGCCTCACGCCACAAATTTTCCAATTGGAACAATTCACGGGTTTCTTCCTGAAAAATATGCACGACAATATCATTCAAATCAACAAGAACCCAAGTTCCTGCCTGATACCCTTCTGTTGACAAAATTTCAAATTTCTCTTTTTTGCTTTCCATGATGATATGGTCCGCCAAGCTTTTGGCATGACGGGCGGAACTTGCGGAAACGATGACAACAATGTCCGTGACAGCGCTTTTCACATCCAACACTTTAATATCTTTAGCTTTGCCCTCGACAAGCCATGTATAGACATACTCGGCTTTTTCCTTAACGGGCAGAAGCGAAAACTTTTTTTCTTTCGCCATTCCTATTCTCCAAGGGATTTTTTCCCAGTTTAGCAAAATTTTTCCACAAGCACAAATAACATTTTTGTAAATTTTTTGTTCCCTATCCGCTTTATCTTGACCTTGCAAAAAAAATGATGCATAAAAAAAATAACTTTTGTGAAAGGTATGCTGTAAGGAGTGGATTAATTATGATGTTTCAACAAGATTTAGAAACCTTGCCAAGAGAAGAATTAAAAGAGCTGCAGCTGAGAAGACTGCAAGATTTATGCGCGCGCCTGTATGCGAACGTTCCATTCTATCAAAGAAAATTTGACGAAATTGGAATTACGCCGAAAGATATAAAATCCCTTTCTGACATAAAATACCTTCCTTTTACGGAAAAACAAGATTTGCGTGACAATTATCCCTACGGCTTATTCGCCATGCCTAAGGAAAATATCGTCCGCCTGCACGCCTCAAGCGGAACAACGGGAAAAGCGACGGTGGTCGGCTATACCCACAGGGATATCAACAACTGGGCGAACTGTATGGCACGATCTTTCGCATCCGTCGGGCTGACCCAAAAAGACATGATACATATCGCCTACGGATACGGACTTTTTACCGGAGGACTCGGAGCGCACTATGGGGCTGAACAGCTTGGCGCCGTAGCAATTCCGATGTCAGGAGGCTCCACCAAGCGTCAAATCCAGCTTATGCGCGATTTTGAAGCCACAGCCCTTTGCTGCACTCCTTCCTATGCCCTATACCTTTATGAGGCAGGGCTTGAATCCGACATCAATTTTAAAGAACTTCCTTTGCGTATCGGTGTTTTCGGGGCGGAACCATGGACGGAAAACATGCGGCACGAGATAGAGGAAAAACTTTCCATCAAAGCGTATAACATTTACGGGCTTTCCGAAGTCATGGGTCCAGGAGTCGCCTGTGAATGCGAAGCGAGCGCCAACGGACTCATGCATATCCAAGAAGACCATTTCTACCCTGAAATTATCGACCCGATAACCGGAGAACAGCTGGAAGACGGCGAAGAGGGCGAACTTGTTCTCACAACCCTCACCAAAGAAGGCGTGCCGCTTCTTCGTTACAGAACAAGGGACATCACTTCCATCAACACAACGCCCTGCGCCTGCGGCAGAACCTTTAGAAGAATCAACCGCCTGAAAGGACGTTCCGACGACATGCTCATCATTCGCGGCGTCAACGTGTATCCGCAGCAAATCGAGGGTATCATCATCGAAGCGGAAGGAACGGCTCCTCATTACCAAATCATCGTCACCCGCGAAGGCGCGCTGGATACTGTTGAAATTTTAGTGGAAATCGCAGAAGGAACCTTTACCGATACCATTAAAGGCTTGCAGCAACGCGAACAGAAAATTCAAAAGACAATCAAGGAATTTCTTGGGGTCACAACCAAGGTTCGCCTTGTCGAGCCCAAAACAATCGAAAGGACCGACGGCAAAGCGAAACGGATAATCGACAAACGTTAATAATGATAGACTTTCATATTGAAATCAATGAGCAACTCCCCCCGGCTTCCGCTGTTTTTTACGCAAAAAGTTTGGGACTGCGCGCTATCGCCCTTATTGCCGATACAGACCATATCCCTGTTTCGGCAGAAGCAATCCGAAACGGGAATACGCAGAAAGCCATAAACGCCTCACCGCATATCGCCTCGCTTTTGGAAACGCAAAAATATATCCATGAGCTCGCTGTTTATTATGATATGCAGGTGATTTTCGGAATACAGCTGCGGCATGTTCCGCCCGCTCTTCTTGAAACGGCTGTTGCGTTTTACCGCTCCATTAACATTCCTTTCATCGGCGTACACGGGGAAAGCATTTCCGACATTGTGGAAAAGGGCACTAATTTTTCCGCAATAAGGGCGAAAGCGGATATTCTTTTCAATGCGGGGCTTATTGACGAAAAATGCGTGGAACTTGCCAAAGAAAACAATGTGTTCCTTGAAGTTTCAACCCACCCGAAACACGCTTACGCCAATACGCATTTGGCAAAGCTTGCCGATAAGCACGGGGCGAAACTCGCCCTTGGAAGCAAGGCGCGCTCACTGCATGAAATCCATAGCCCTGAAATGCAAAGGATGATTTTAAAAGGGGCTTGCGTAGAAAAGGAAAACAGCTATGAATTATTACAAAAAATCCAATAAATTTAAAGGAGTACAATATGGCAGAATGTCCAAAATGTAATGGTTCCGGAAGGCAATCCTGCGGTGTTTGCTGGGGCGGGCAAAGACAAATTCTTTGCATGGGCTGCAGCGGACGCGGTTACATCAAACATGAAGACGGCACCAAAGAAACTTGCAAACGCTGCAACGGTGCAAAATTTTATATTCCATTAAGCTGTCCGAAATGCGATAACAGCATACCATGCCCGCACTGCAACGGAACGGGAAAAATTTAATCCTATCTGTTTAACATTAAAAAATGTGGGAATAGTTCCCACATTTTTCTTTTAATATTTTCATAAGAAAGAAAAGAGTCTAAGAAATCATCCCCAATAAAGCGATACCCATTCCCCGTCTTTCATATCTGTTTCCTGCCGAAATTGCCGTGCCTTGCCCATTCTTTCATAGGCTTTTTCCAAATCAGCGACTTGTATTCCTAAAAATCCTGATAAAATAAGCATATGGTTCGGGCTTACCGCATTAATAATATCCTCCGCCATTTCCCGCAATGGCTGGGCTAAAATATTTGCGATAACGACGTCAAATTGCAGCCCTTGCACTTTCTCAATGCTTCCCAGTCCGACAGTAAAATCTTTCACGGAATTTAACACGCAGTTTTCCTTTGCGTTATCCACAGCCAAAGACTCAATATCCAACCCGCAGCCCGTCAGCCCGTAATGCGTGCACGCAATGCCCAAAATACCCGTGCCTGTTCCCAAATCCAAAAAACGCTGACCTGCGCGGATTTTGCCCTCATGATACAAAGCGGTTATGGCTTTCAAACACAAAACGGTGCTGGCATGATGCCCTGTTCCGAAGGCTGATTTCGGCTCGATGATGATAGGATAAAGCTTTTGGGGATTTTCATAGCTTTTTGCAAGCCAAGGGGGCAAAATAACAAAATCTCCCGCTTCAATGGGCGTAAAATATTCTTTCCATGCATTGGTCCAGTCAGCCTGCACGATTTTTGAACGCAAACACTGTGCTTCCGGCAAGAAATTTCGTATCTGAACCGCAAGGGCATTTAAAAGCTCCCCGTCCTCGCAATGCAGCGTCAATTTTATCTGCCCCGTGGCGAGGCTTTCCTCTTCCCAGCCGTAACTGAGGGCTTGACCGACAAGTGCTTCCGCAAGAGCGAAATCTTCCTCTTCAACAAGAATTTCCAAGCGTTCAAGATATTTTTCTTCTGTATCCATACTGTTTTTCCTTATTGAGGAAGAAGCCTTACTTCATCGATTCCGTCCAACTCTTCCAAAAGCACGTCGATCTGTTCGCTTTTTGCCGTATTCACCTGCTTTCCGACATACGCGGCATAAATAGGCAGTTCCCTATGTCCCCTGTCCACAAGCACGAGTAAATCAATGGAACAAGAACGCCCGTAATCCTGCAAAGCCTCAAGCGCCGCCCTTACGGTTCTGCCTGAATATAAGACATCATCAATCAAAATCACCCGTTTTCCCTCAATGGAAACCGGAATATCCGAAGCCGTCAGTTCGGGAATTGCGGCAAGCGAAGTCCAGTCATCCCGGTACAAACTGATGTCAAGCGTTCCCTGAATGACTTTCCTGCCTGTTTTTTCAAACAAGATATCCGCCACTCTGTTGGATAAGTACACACCTCTGCGGACTATCCCGACTAAAACAACATCGTCCAAATTTTCGTATTTTTCCAATATCTGATACGCCAAACGCTCTAAAGTACGCGCCATTTCGTTTTTATTCATAAGAACTTTCATAACAACTCCTGTACGATGCAAGGCAAGCACCATAATTAATTGTACCCGAACACAAAATTATTGCAATGAAATTTTAGCAAGAATTTTATCAGAAAAAAATAACATGGTTAAAACCATGCTTAATCATTGGAAAATTAAATTCCATATCCGGAATAATCAAAATTCCGACATTGACAAATCCGTATTTGCAACCTATTTTAATAATACAAACATTCACGCATAGTGCGTTAGAGGAAAAAAGAATGATTAAATTATCAGAAAATGCCAAAAAAGAACTTGATGCTTTTTTCGCAACAAAAGAAAAAAGCACCATTCGTGTTTTTTTAGCTCCCGGCGGCTGACGCGGTCCTAAATTATCTTTGGCTCTGGATGAGTCCAAATCAGATGATACAACAGTGGAAGCAGAAGGATATACATTCTGCATTGAAACAAGCTTACTTTCACAAATTGGTGGTGCGACCATCGACATTACCTATTTAGGCTTTACTGTCGAACCTGAAATTCCGCTCAACGCGTCCGGTTCTTCCGGCTGCTCCAGCTGCAGCAGCGGCGGTTCCTGCTCCATCTAATTTATTTCAATGTATTCCCACAGCTTTTTGTGGGAATACCTTTATGACGCTATGATTGAAATCAGTTTAAACGCCCGAAAAGAACTGGAAACTTTCTTTTTATCCCAAGAAAAACAACCTATCCGTCTTTATTTAGCCCCGGGAGAGCAAAGCTCCAGACTGGAATTTATTTTGGATTCTCCGACGGAAGGGGACGAAGTTATCGCCGTGCAGGATTTTGTTTTCTGCATTAATGCTGAATTATTGAAAAAATGCGGCGGTATTCATATTGATGTCACTGATGATACGTTTATCGCAGCCCCCCGCATTCCTTTTCCGAAACGAAGCGCTTGTTCCGGAACAAGCTGCGGTACGTGCGGTTCTTCCTGCAAAAAATAGAGATAAAAAGGTTTGAAAAATGAAATGCCCTTTTTGTAATTCAATTCTTGAAAACGGATACTGCAAATCCTGCGAACGACAAATTCATGAACTTTATCGTCATCCCAAAAAAGCGGAACACGAAGAAAAACCTGAAAATGAAGAAGTGATTGAACCTGAAATCGTTGACGAGGAAGAGACCAATTCCCAGCGCGCTTATCGTAATTTCCGGCAATCTCCTCTTTTTACCCAATATGCATTCACAAATGTCAATATGCACGATTCCTGCCTTACCGGCATTATCAGCTTCGGACTTATCTTTTTCGTTTTTCTGCAAATGGGTTTTTTAGCCGCCTTAGGCTTCGCATTTTTCACGTTTATCGGAAAAATCATTTCCTTGATCATTTCCGTAAAAAGCCTTTTAAAAGGCAAAATCATATCCCCTATCATGCTCGATGTCGCCATTTGGATTATTTCCTATTGCCTTGTGACATGGCTTGCATGATTTAAACATAATCAAAACTTACAGCTAATATCATAATTATATTGCCATATAAACATAAAACAGCCCGGTCCATTCGGGCTGTTTTATTAATTTTAATTGCACTCGCCCTTTTTTTCCCTATTTTCAATCCGTTTCCTGTCCGGCAGTACCCTTTTATGCATACTTGCAGATTAAATCTTGACTAATTCAAATAATCTGCCAATATTACATACATTGCATCAAAAAATTCAAAACATTTTATTTTTTAGGAGAGGAAAAACATGAAAATTAAAAAAATATTGTTTCAGGCAGCCCTTATTCTGTTATGTTTGGCAGGAACAACTCCCGCCATGGCGTTTGATTTGAACAAAGCGATAAGCGGAGCGACAAAAGCCGTGAAAGCCGTCACCCTGACCGACGAACAAATGGCGGAATATGTAAAGGAATACGTTGACTGGATGGACAAGAACAACAAAGTTTGCGCAGCCAACGATCCATACACCGTCCGTTTGAAAAAATTGACCAAAGGCTTGGGCGATGCAGACGGTATCCCCTTGAACTTCAAAGTGTACCATGTGAAAGATGTGAACGCTTTCGCCTGTGCCGACGGCAGTGTGCGCGTATTTTCCTCATTGATGGACATCATGACCGACGAGGAATTGCTGGGCGTGATAGGCCATGAAGTGGGACACGTGGCGCACAGGGATTCAAAAGAAGGCTTCCGTACGGCATTGCTGACATCAGCATTGAAGGACGGCATTTCATCCAAAGGGGGAAAAACGGCTGTTCTGACAGATTCACAGCTGGGTGATTTGGGGGAAGCATTGGTCAACGCTTCCTATTCGCAAAAACAAGAATGTGCGGCTGATGATTACGGTTACGAATTTCTGAAAAAAGCGGGCAAAAATCCATGGGCTATGGCATTGTCTTTCCAAAAGCTGAAAAAAATGCAGGAAGGAGCAGGGGGTGCCAAGAAAAGCAGTGCGTTGAACCAGTTGTTTTCAACCCACCCGGACCTTGACAAGCGTATCGAACGCATGGAAAAGCGCGCCACAAAAGAAGGCATAAAGAAACCTGCAAACACAAAAAAATAACTCAAAGACACAAATTTTCCGAAATTGCGGAGATAAAAAATCCTGCATGCGTTGCAGGATTTTTTGTTCGCCGCTTCAGTGCGAAAAGAGCGGCAAAAGCCGCTCTTTTATTCGTCATTCACAAAACGCTCATTTTTTGCAGTTTGAGTTTTTAGAACATTTATCGCAATACGAACATGTGTTTTTGGTCCGTATTTGTTTAATCGCATAAATCACAGCCACGGCAATTAAAGCTATTACAATGATGTCACTCATGATTTTTTCCTAGTACTTGTTATAAGGGTTTCTGCGTATCAACATATACACAATAAAAACAACCGCACCAAAGCCTGCAAATGTTCCAAACGTAAACACGCCGGTCGTCATGAATGTTCCCAACTGGTAAATGATGAGAGAAACAACATAGGCGAGCGCGCATTGGAACGTAATGGCAAACCATGTCCATGCAGGATTATTCATCTCCCGCTTGATCGCCCCGATAGCCGCAAAACACGGGGCGCAAAGCAAGTTAAAGACAAGGAACGCATAGGCTGAAACTTTGGTAAAATCATTGGCGAACAAAGTCCAAAATTCTTCACCGCTTTCAGCAACCTCCGCAAAACCGTAAAGCACCCCGAGCGTGCTGACAACGTTTTCTTTCGCAATAAGCCCGGTCACAGTTCCGACGGTCGCCTGCCATGTTCCGAAGCCCACCGGAGCAAATAACGGAGCAATGATATTGCCAAGAACGGCAAGCAAGCTTTCATCGCTATTTTCCACAGCGGCAAAACTGCCGTTTTCAAATCCATACCCCTGCAGAAACCACAGCACAATGGAAGAAAGCAGGATAACGGTTGTCGCCTTTTTGAAAAATGAAACACCCCGTTCCAAAGTCACGCGCAAAATATTTCCAAGCACAGGCAAATGATAGGGAGGCAGCTCCATAACAAAAGGACTTGGAGTTGACGCGAAAAGCTTTGTTTTTTTCAGCATGATGCCGGAAATGACAATAGCGAAAATGCCCATAAAGTACGCTGACGGAGCAACCCACCATTCACCGCCGAACAATGCCCCGGCAATAAGGGCGATAATAGGAAGCTTAGCGCTGCATGGAATAAAGGTCGTCGTTAAAATCGTCATCCTTCTGTCACTTTCCGTTTCAACAGTACGGGAAGCCATAACTCCGGGAATACCGCAGCCGCTGCCGATGAGCATAGGAATAAAAGACTTGCCGGACAAACCGAATTTACGGAAAATTTTATCCATGATAAAGGCAATGCGCGCCATATAACCGATATCTTCCAATATGGCGAGAAGAAAAGAAACCAATAAAATTTGCGGAATAAAACCGAGCACCGCCCCGACACCGCCGACAACGCCGTCAACGACAAGACCCGCAAGCCACCCGCTTGTTCCGGAACGTTCCAACCATTCATTTAAATTACCCTGCACAAATTCCCCGATAATGATATCGTTGGTATAATCCGTGGCAAGAGTTCCCAGCGTCGTCACAGAAATATAATAAACAAGGAAAATGACAGCCGCGAAAATCGGAATGGCGTAAAAACGGTTTGTCACGATACTGTCAATTTTTTCAGAAAGCGTTACTTCCCCTATGTTCTTTTTTATGACCAAGCGTTCAATTTGCTTGGTGATAAACAAATAACGCTGATTGATAATGATACTTTCGGAATCATCATCAAGATCTTTTTCACAGTTTGCAATATGTTCCTCAATATGGGCGAGCTGTTCTGCATCGAGCTTCAGTTTTTCCTGAATATCGGCGTCACGTTCAAAGAGTTTGATAGCGTACCAGCGGACTTTATCGGCAGGAACCAGTTTTTCAATGATTTCTTCAATATGGGCGATGGAATGTTCAACAGTCCCTTCAAAAATCGAAGGCAAATGCTTTTGCTCTTTCTGCATTTTCGCAAGCTCGACAGCTTTTGCGACAGCCTCTCTTGAGCCTTCTTTCAAAAGGGCGGACGTTTCAAACACGGGACAGCCGAAAACCCTTTCCAATTCCTGAATATTGATGGTGTCGCCCCGTTTGCGGATGACATCAATCATATTGAGAGCAATGACAACAGGAATGCCAAGTTCCAGAAGCTGCGTCGTCAGATACAGATTGCGTTCTATATTGCTGGCGTCCACTATATTTAAAATAACGTCGGGACATTCATCCAATAAAAAATTCCGGGAAACAACTTCTTCCGAAGTATAGGGTGATAAAGAATAAATTCCGGGCAAATCCTGAATTTGAATTTCCTTTTCATCTTTAAAATAGCCCATTTTCTTTTCAACGGTAACTCCGGGCCAGTTCCCGACATACTGATTGCTGCCTGTCAAGTCGTTGAACATGGTAGTTTTGCCGCTATTGGGATTGCCTGTCAATGCAATAGTGATACTCATCGTTTACCCCTCCGCCTCAACTTCGATCATTCCGGCATCTTCCTTACGCAAAGAAAGCATATATCCTCTTAATGTCACCTCGACAGGATCACCAAGAGGAGCGGTCCGCACCAATTTGATTTTACAGTCTTTAGTAATTCCCATATCCATAATCCGCCGTCTGACCGGTCCCTCTCCGTGAACCTTAAGAACCTTTACGGAACCGCCGATAGGCACGTCTTTTAAAGTATACATAATTTTCCTAACTCACATAAACGTTTTGAGCAAAATCCTTATCGATAGCATAAGAGCTGTCTTTTGTCCTGACAATCAAATTTCCGCGTTCCGCCAAAGCAATTGTTATTTGCGCACCTTCGCAAAAACCCAATTCCTTAAAACGGGTTTTGATTTCATGTCCGGCTTTGATTTTGCGGATAATCAGTTTTTCACCTTTACGGGCTAAAGCTAACGGAAACATAGCCTTTTCCTCAACAGAAACAATTTGTTTTTTCAATATTGAAAATCAATTTCAATTTCATTTAATGCAAAACCCGTTTATTTGTCAAGATTAAACAGAACTATTTTTTTAAATATTGTTTTTACGCAGCTTAGGGATGACAGAAAGCAGAATAATGGCGCACCCAACAATCAAAATACCGAACGCTTTCTCAAGCGTCATTCCCTCGCCAAAATAAAATATCCCGATAAATACGGCGGTCAAAGGTTCAAGCACTCCGATAATGGCAACGAACACCGTTCCGATTTGCGGCAAAGCATAAATAAGAAGCATATTGGAAGCAACTCCGGTGATCAGCGCCGACCCCAAAATATACATCCATTCATCAACCGTGGACGCAATAAAAAAATTTCCGGAAAAAAGCATATAGACAAGGCTTGCCAATGCTCCGAACAAAAAAAGATAAAAAGAGAAAACCTCTCTTGAAACATCCCGTGCGGGCAATTTCATCAGCAAAACGATATACACGGCATAGCCGAGCCCCGCAAGCAAACTCAATACCAAACCGAGCATGCTTATCGCGATGTTTCCGGAAAAAAATCCCGAGAGCAAGCCAACCCCCAAACTTGTCAGACAGATAAGAACAATTTTATAACATTCCAGCTTTTCACGAAAAAATACGGCGGAAAGCAAAAGCACGAAAATGGGGTTGGTATAAAAAACCGTTGTCACCAAGCCGCTGTCCGCATACCTCAGGGCAAGAAACAAAAACAAGGCGATAATGAAATAATTCGCCCCATGCAGCATAATGCTGCAAAGCGATTTGAAAGAAATTGCAAAACTTTTTCCTTTTGCAAAAAGAAAAAGCCCCATAAGCACGGCAGCGGTAAAAAAACGATAAAACAACGTCAAATCGCTCGTATACCCAAGCTCATAAAGAGGCAAAGCAAAAAAAGGGATAAACCCGAAAAAGATGGAGGAAAACGCCGCCTGAACGGCGCCAACGCTTTTATTCATATTCTCCCCATAAAAAACAGCAGCGTTTTCTTATTTTTGAATAATGCAGTATAAGGCTTCCCTTGTCGCCGTCTGAACAAAAATCTTATGTCCGAAAACTTCGATTTGCGGTGAATTCATTTTCACTTCTGCGTATTCCGAAGCTTTATCCGAATGATTGTAAATTTTTCTGAATTGTAAAGTATTGCCTTTTTTTCCCAGATACACAAGGGAATAATTATTTTCAGAAAGGGCTGACTTCTTTGTTGTTGTCAGCTGCTTAAACGTTATGTCAAGCTTTTCCGTATTCAAATCTATCGCAACCATTTCCAAATTACTTCGCAAATAATGCCTTGTATCAAGCAAGCCTTTTTCCGTAATTCCGACATATACATCACCGGCTAAAACATAATGGCGGGGTTCCACGGTTTCAGAAGAATTTTCCAAAATCTCTCCCGCCCCTGCGCTTTCCGCCCTGCTCTGCGGCAAATAATATTCGGCAGGAACTTCTTTCAAGGTTTGCAGCGGATAAATGATATTCCTGTCAAATTCGACAAACTTCACTTTGTTGGTTTTAGTGCCTTGCTGCAGCTCTTTAAAAGTTTTCGGTTCTTCATAAGCGATTTTAACGCTTTTACCGGGCACAACATAAGGCAAGGATATTTTTTGCTCTTTTTCATTGGAAACCGTCAAGACGGCTTGATTTGCGTACACGGTTTTCGCTTTTCCGATGGTGAAATTTTTAAAAGAATGAATTTCCGGCTCGTGCACTTTGTCCCGCACGCTTTCAGCAATTAAAAACTCGCTCTGCGGATAATGTTTTTCAACCAATATGGCGGCGACTTCAACGTTTTGAGGACTGCATGCCGTAAGAATTGCCAGCGGAATAAGTAAAAAAACGTTTTGCGAAGGCAATTTTATCTTCAATGGTTTTAAGGTCTTTGTAATTATTTTCAACATACTGCAATCTGGGCTCCAATCCCCTGAAGTTCGCTATCTGAATGGCAAGTCCGGGACGCGCATTCAGCTCCAAAATAAGCGGTCCTAAATTTTTGTCAAGAACCATATCGACACCGACATATCCAAGTCCTGTCAGCTCCGTGCTTTGCGAGGCTTGATACAATAAAACATCCCAATAAGGAACTTGGAAATCTATCAAACTATGCAGCGTATCCGGGTGTTCCGTAATAGGCTCGTTCTTCCAAACAGCCCGTACGGTTTTTCCTGTTGCTATATCCACCCCTACACCTAAAGCCCCCTGGTGCAGATTCGCTTTGCCGTCCGACTCCTTTGTTGGCAAACGCACCATGGACATAACCGGAACACCGTGGAAAACAATGATCCGAATATCCGGCACGCCCTGATAACTGATAGGCGAAAAAACAGGATCGAACTCGACGCACGCTTCAATTATGGCTTTATCGGGCAAACCGCCTAAACTATACATACCGCTGATAATTTTTGAACAATGGTATTTGATGTCGGCAAGGGAATAGACGCTGCCGTCAACCTTGTAATACCGTTCGCCGAATTTTCTTTGGATAACCAAGATACCGTTGCCCCCGGAACCGCGCGAAGGCTTTATGGCGAAAGATTCACGCCCTTCAAGAACCTTGTCCAGACGGCGCAGTTCATATTGCGTATTCAGCAATCCATACAGTTCCGGAACCTTCAAGCCCGCCCCCAGCGCCAGCTTTTTCGTCAGAATTTTATCGTCCACCAATGGAAAAAGGGAACGCTTATTCAAAGGCAAAATATAATCCGCATTGCGTTTATTCAGGGCGATAACCCCGCACTCCTTCAAGCGCCTGTAACGTTGCAGCAAATTCATTATTTACCTTCCGCAAAAGCTTTGAAACGGAACAAATCCATTAATCTGTATCCCGTATAGCGGCCAACCAAAAGCGTGAACGCCAAGAAAACCAGCTGCACTTCCGGATAAACAAAAAGAATGAATTCAATATACTGGGATACGAATATCAAATAAGCCAAAACAGCGATGAACAAACTGCCCAACCCCTGCCTGATGGCGGCGCTCGCCCCGTTTTCATCCCAAACAATAGCCATTCTTTCAATGGTCATTGTCAAAATAATCATCGGGAACATGGCGACGGACAATCCGTAATTGAAGCCCAGCCTATAACTGACAACACTTAAAATCGCCATGATAAGCACGACAATGATGAGTATCGCCGCAAGACGCGGAACAAGAAGCAAATGCAGTTTTTCAAAAAGCAGCCTGAAAAACATGCCGATACCGACAATGGTGCTGAACAGAAGAATGCCCGCGAAAAGTTTCGTTTCCACAAAAGAAAGGGCTATCAAAATAGGCATGAACGTACCGAATGTGCTTACGCCTATCACGTTTCGCAAAATGACAAGCAGCAGCGCCCCGAGCGGAATAAGCAAAATGGTTTTAAAAAGTTCCTGCGTTTCGACAGGCAGGCTAAAAAGCGAAAAAGCCGTTATTGCAGGGGAAGTTTTTCCGATAATGGCGAAACTGTTTTCAATTTGCGATTCAATGCGCTTCTGCACGGAAATATTGACATGCAAATTGTCTATGCCCGTCCCTTTCGCCATAGGTTCGGAACCGCGCCACAAAGGCAGGAAGTTTTTCGGAACGGAAAAAATGCCGTTATTGAAATCAAAGGTTATCCATTTATTGTTCACATACACTTCAATCCAGTGTTCAAGAGAAACGTTTCTTCCGGCATACAAGGGAACGCCGTGCATGGCTTCTGATGCGACACCCGCCAAAGCCAAAAGACGCACCGTTAAATTCACTTTCGACAAGTTGCTTTTCAGCCCTTCCACAAGATACTTCGTATTCTGATCCTGCGGATGCTTGATTTCTTCCACAAGCAAAGAAATAAAACTTTCAGAATCAAAGGATTTTTGACCTATCAAACTTAAAACATTGTCGGCGGCGACAAGCTGCGCCTGCGTGAAAGTATTGTCGACAAGCAAGGGAGGGGGACTGTCCGGAACCGTATATTCTTCATTCTTTTGACGTATTGCGGCGGAATAATAAATCACTTGCTTGCCGTCAGCCCTGCGGATGGTGAAACGGACAGAGCGTCCCCGCTCTTTTTCCGAAACAACGGCGCCGTAACCGCGGGCGACAAAATGCTCATTGCTGATATCAAAAAGATAATCGGATTGTGGAATATGTAACTCAACACTGCTTGCGCTGTCATCCGCATTAAACACGATTTCCGTTTCAATATTCCACACGGTGGAATTTTTATCGGGCGTCAGCGGAAATCCTAAAACAAACACCTTATACGCCACGACGGTAAGTGAAACAACAATAAGCAGCATACTCAAAATATGGAAAAAAGAAAATCTTTTCATAACTAATCAGCGATAATGAATTGTTTTGAAGAATCAACTACAATGCCGTGTTTGAGAAAGTTCCTGCCCAGCAAAACCCGATAATCGAAACGTTCGCGGTCCGCAAGATTCACTTCCACATCATGGCTGATGTTTCCGACAGAAATATTGAGCATGACAACGGGACGCTCCTGTATGCCCCCTGTGCGAAGTCTGATTCTGGCGACCCGCACCCTTGGAACGGTGAAATTCACCTTATCGCCGTCGTCAGTCACCAAATTGAACTCCACATAGGTTTTCTTGCCGTCTTTATACGTACGCACGATTTCCGCATCAACGGAACAAACATCCGCACCGGTATCCAATTTCGCAGGAAGCAGCACCCCATTGATTTTAACATGTTCAATATAGCCCGCCACTTCCGTTTCTTCGCCGGAACAAGCCGTTATTACCGTCATAATCAATACGCCCGCCAACAGTTGAATAAATTTTTTCATCAAACACCTTCAAACTAAGCTTTTAAAAGTTTACTCAAATCAAATCAGATGTCAATGATGAAAAAAATCTATAAAAACAAAGTTTCATGGCATTAAAAAAAAGGTGCTCCGCAGGCACCTTTTGAAAACCCTTATTTGTTCAATTCCGAAGCATATTGATGAATACCGTTCGCAATGCCTTCCGCCAAACCGTTTTTGTATTTTTCCGATAAAAGGCGTTTCGCCTCGGCGGAATTGGACGTATAACCCATCTCAATCAAAATGCAGGGCATGGACGAACCTATCAGAACATGAAACGGCGCGCCCTTTGTGCCGTTGTTTTTTATGGAATAGCCGCTCTTTGCGATTTTACGGACAGTATTTGACTGAACTTTTTGGGCAAGGCGTTTTGATTCTTGGATACGGGCTTTGACCAGCATATCGCCTAAAATTTTCTCCATTTCTCCAAGCCCGCGTTTTTCAACGCCGGCGTTTTCAATCGCGGCAAGCCGAATTGCCTGTTCATCACCCGTGAAATCCAGATAATATGTTTCAAAGCCCTGCGCATTGGCGTTCACGCTCGCATTCGCATGCAGCGAAATAAAAAGGTCCGCTTTATGCTTTCTTGCTATATCAGTCCGTTCATAAAGCCCGACATATTTATCCGAAGAACGTGTCAGATAGACGTTATATCCTGCCGATTTGAGAACGCCCGCTATTTTTTTAGCAATTTCAAGATTGAAATCTTTCTCTTTGATAGTATTATTGATAGCTCCGGGGTCTTTTCCCCCGTGTCCCGGGTCGATTACAATCGTATCGACTTTCAAGCCCAGCTGATCCGCAATTTTCGCGGCAAAAGTCGGAACATCGGCTTTCTTCGCTTTCACGGTTTTCTTCACTGCGGCGGAACTTGCTTTTTCCTGTTTCTTCTGCCCGGTGTTTTTCGTTTCAACCTTTTTGGTGTTTTTTGACGTTCCACTGCGCACGTTAATACCGGAATCCAACTGCTTGGAAGAATTGGTCGCTTCGATGATGAGCCTTGCCGGCTCGCGTTCAGACTTTACGGCATAGCGCAGCAGCTTTGAAAACTCCAATGTCACAACGCTCGTTCTGTTTTCTTCATCATACTCTATCTGATAACCGATAAAAATCCCGTTCTTTTTAAACGTATCCACAAGTTCCAAATTTTCAGAAGGCGCAACATTGTTCAGGGTGACAACAACATGGGGGTTTTCTTCGTCCCCTTGATATTTCGCCCGCCATGAAGCGATGGTTTCCATTGAAATAGTAATGCGGACCACATCATTTTTTAATTGCGAATTGATTTTCGTCAAAGTAATACTTGCCTGAGCCGGACGGGAAATTTCGACAGTCCCCAAAGAAGCCAAAGCCCCGTCACCTATTTCCGCATAATATTTTTTGGCTTTCAAATGAAAATCACCGGTAGGATAATTCGCTATGCATTGTTTCAGATAGGCTTTTGCTTTTTTCGTATCACGAAGAACAATGTGAGCCAACTGGGCGGCATTGAAAAGAGCATCGTCAGCCAACGGGCTGAGTTCGTGCTTTTTCACCAAATACAAATACCGCTCTATCGCATGCTTGGCGTCCTGACGCACAAAAGAACGCTGCGCCATTTGGTCAAGAGCGTAGGCAGAACGAAAAAGAGCGGCAGGCCTGTTATTCCATGTCGCGTTATTACGATAGATTTCATAAAACTCATCGGATAATTTCAACCAGTTATGCCTGTATTCACTGCGTTTCTTATCGTGAATCAACCGGTTCAATTCGATTTTCGCATTGTCATACGCCGAAGGCTCCGAATAAGCCAACGCAAAACTGACCGCAATAACAAAAATTACAGCAACCAACTGTAAAAAAAGCAAAAAAACAGTATTACGCCAAAAAAACGAACGCATAAAAACACCAACTTTATTTGTATAATTTTCCCTATACAGCATTTCGGAACATAAGCCGATTAACTTTAGGAAAATCACAAGAACGGACTTTATCATAAAAGATAAAGTAAAGTCACTATATTATGCAGTCTTTTTTTTCTATAATAATTTTATATTTTTTCTATATTTTTTTTAGACTTTTTATAGTAAAATTATAATCTCACACAATCATTGTACAGTTTAAAAAAAGTTTTCTCTACAAATAAGAACTGTTCCTTATAAGAAAAACAAAAAAAATTAAAAAAATTTTTTGCAAACCTTAACAGACTGATTAAAACCGCTTTCCCGATAAAAACCGTTTTGCCGACAACAATATAAAAAACATTCACTTTTCAAAGACTTTTCCCCTTTAAATAAGCATTCGCTTCGTTCAAACCAAAAAATTGCCGTTTCTCCGACCCTTCCCTTTTTCCAAAAAAAAGTTTCTCTGAAAGAGAAACTTTTTTTCTTCAAACAATATTGCGCAGTTTATTTTTGAAACGCTCTTAAAAATTCTTTGACCGTCGCATCAATATCCTTTGCTGAACAAATAGCCGAAACAACAGCCACGCTTTCAACCCCCGCCTGTAAAATCTCCTGCGCATTCCGCGTATTGATTCCGCCGATAGTCATAAGCGGTATGGTGCATTTTTGTTCATCTAAAAACGCGCGCGCCCTCCGCATGCCCTCAATGCCCCAAGCGGGCGCCGTATCCTTTTTCGTCTCGGTCGGAAAAACAGGGCTGACAGCAATATACTGCACTTCTTCCTTTACGGCTCTTTCCAAGGTTTCCATTGTCGGAGCGGTTAAACCGATAATGCGTCTTGTTCCCATTAAACGGCGGGCATCGGCAACAGGCATGTCGCTTTGTCCCAAATGCACGCCGGCAGCCCCTGACGCCAAGGCGATATCAACCCTGTCATTGATAATGACAGGAATATTGTACCGCACCTGCACTTCTTTAACCAGAACTTTAGCCAGCGCTAAAAAATCACGGGTATTGTTATTTTTTTCCCGTATCTGAACAGCCTGCACGCCCGCCTGCACAGCCTGCAAAACAACATCGACAAGAGGACGCCCCAGACACAAGTCTTGGTCTGTCACCAAATACAGCCCGAAATCGCGAAAATCCGACCACTCCATAATCACTCCGATTTATTCCATAGTTACACGTTTTGCGGCATCGGCATAATCAGCAGAATACAGCTCATCAATAAAACACGGCAAAAAAGATCCCGGACCTTGGCATTTTTTTCCGGCTTTCTCTCCTGCACCGGCAAATAACGCCATGGCGGAAACAGCGCCGATAAAAGGCGTTTTCGCAACAGCCATGCAGGCTCCCGTCACCGCCGTTGCGGAACAGCCAATGCCGGTGACAAGCGTCATGAGGGGGTCCCCGCCTTGCACATAGGCAAATTGTGTTCCGTCCGTAATCATATCCACTTCACCGCTGACACTCACAACAGTTTGAAAATTCCGGGCGAGGCGTTTCGCCTGTTCTTTGACTTCCAGACTTCCCTTTGTGCTGTCCACACCTTTATTTTCCCCGAGTTCACCTGCAAGAGCCATGATTTCCGAACCGTTTCCCCGCACTATGCATGGTTTTACAGTCCGCAAAATGGAAAGGGCGGTTTCCGTACGCAAACGGGAAGCCCCCGCCCCGACAGGGTCGAGCACCACGGGTTTTTTATATTTATTGGCAAAATCACCCGCCACATTCATGGAAGCAATTGTATGTTTATCGAGCGTACCAATATTAAGAACCAATGCATTGATAATTTTGACCAAGTCTTCCAATTCTTCCTGAGCGTGCGCCATAAGCGGAGAAGCCCCAGCCGCCAAAAGCACATTGGCATTGACCTGCATGACAACCAAGTTTGTTATGCATTGAACCAAAGGGCTTTTTTGACGCATAGCCTGCAACGTTTCCAAAACTGCTTTTTGCATGATTCCCTCTTATTTTTGCAGCAGCAAAACATCTTTCAATGCACGTTTAGGAACCATGTTACAGCCCCTTTCATCATGATAATACTGCGTTTTTCCGTCTTCTTTCACTGTTGTTATTTCACGGTTTTGATTTGGTTTTCCCAAAAGCATCAATAAATCAGGGATAAGTTTCGCCCCTGATTCTTCATCGTAAAAAGAAACCCCCTCTTTTTGCAGAATATCCGCAACAACCTCTTTTTTAAACGCTCCCACCATACAGGCGGCATATCCTTTTTCCGCAGCCCCAAGCTGAATGGTCTGGGCGGCTATGCCGATATCCATAATACCGAACTGCGTTTTTTCCTGCGGCGCAAGCAAGACAATGAACGCCACGGGAGAATCGATTCCCCGCTGCGGCTTTTGCTCGGGAGGCAAAGCCCCGCCAAGCACAAAAGACTCTTCTATTTTGGTACGGAGGCTTTTATCCTGCACAATCACATAACGGATGATTTGCGCATTGCGGGCGGAAGAAGTAATGCGCGCCGTATCGACAAGGTCAATTAAAATTTCAGAGGGAATTTCCTCCTGACAAAAACGCCGGCAAGTCCTTGCCTGCATAACCAACTCTTTCAATTCCATACTTACTCCTTAAACGGTTATCGCACCATTCCACAATAAAAATTCCACACATTTCGCAACAGGCAAACCTATGACAGTATCCAAGCAGCCATACACGGAAGAAGACAAAAAACTTCCCGTACCGCTTATGCCGTATGCGCCGGCTTTATCAAACCCCTCGCCGGTTTTCGCATATGCTTCCAAAACGGCGTCCGCCCACGGCGCAAACGTCACCTCCGTCTTATCGGAAAAAACATAGCATGCCTTATCCGCCATATCGGTAAAAGCGACAGCGGTTATCACCGCATGGGTTTCTCCTTTCAGCTTTTTGAGCATGGCAAAGGCTTCTTGTTCCGACCTTGGCTTTCCCAAGACTTCCCCCGCCATGCAAACTATGGTGTCGGCAGTGATAATGGAAATATTTTTACTTTCTTCGGTCAAATGAGAGAATGAAAACGTTTCAAAAGGAAACGATAAGGGCTGTTCTGCGCAAGTTTTTTCAAAAACAGCGGAAATCGTATGCCCCTCTTCCAAAACCCCCAAATAAGACAAAGCGCCGTAAGCTTTTGACCGCACCATTCTTTTCACGTATTCTTCAGGCTTTTCATTTCCGCAAGGACGTTCTTCCCGGTCATGAACCCCCAACACGCCCCGTTTCGGGATGGAATATTCCCGTTCTTCATACAATTCATTTTTCTGTATGTTCAGCACCTGAAATTCCATGCCCAAATTTTTAAAAAATTGCTGCCTCCTTGGCGAACCGGAAGCAACAATGATTTTTTTCCTTGTTTGAAACATGTTATTGAACAGGTTCCTGCGTCACATCTTCAGGATTGATGTCGACAACGCGTCCTTGCAGCCAAAAAATCATATCGACTTCATCGCCGGCTTTCGGAACATATCCTTTTTGGCATGCTTTTGCAGGCACAAACATCAAAATACGGATATTTTCCTTATCTCCGAAAGTGGATACGAAACGGTAGATTTTTTCACCGCCTTTCGGTCCGAAAACAAATTCCTCCACTTCTTCGACAACGACACGCGCCTGATATTCGGAAGCGGTATCTGTCGGAGCGAGCAAACGTTTTCCTTGTATGTCGACTTTCAATGCCGGAACATCCAAACGGGTTTTGTCAGGATTTTCTTTCAGCCATTTTTCGGCATGGACTTCATAATAAGGACCGCTTGTGACAGTGATTTCGTCAAGCAAAGCGCGGCGCAAACCAAGGCAAAGCCCAGACAGATAAAAGGTCTGTTCAATGCCTTCGGTCAAATCGATTTTATGGTCACGGAAGAAGAGAGGATCGTAAAACCAAAGAATTTGCTCGGATTCTCCCGCAAAACAGCCGACTTCCCCTTCCAGTCCGTTTTTCCACGCATAAGTCGTTTCAATACGCAACGTATTCGGATATCCCTCCATAAAAGGAAAAATGGCTTTAGGCTCAAGCTTTCCCTCCGCTTCGCCGCCGACGATGATGCCTGCCCGCAAAAGCGGTTCCTTAGGCCAGGCCATTACAAAATTTTCCTGATTTCCGTCTTTGGCATGCCAAATGGGGCGGGTTCCCCCTTCATCAACGACGACTTTCATCACATAAGGCAATTCTTTCAAGTTATTTACAAGAACACTCCAAGGTTTCACCAAAAGTTCTTCATGTTTCATTCTTTATCCTCGCATAGAAAACTACATAAACTATGATATATTCATAACAGATTTTTTTTATAAGGTCCATATGCAAAAAAATGCAGCGCCGTATAAAAAATTTTACAATAAAAAAGTATTATATCAATAGATTACAATTTTTTTAAACAATTCTTGCAAAACCATGTTTCTTTATGGTATGCTTCACGGATAGGGAAATACGAATGATTATGAACGATATGGAAGAAGAAACGCAATCTTTAGGATACGCTCCGCTCAAAATTGAAGAGCTTTCACAAAATTTACAAGAAGCTTGCTTCAGTGCAAACTGGAAAACCCTCATGCCCGTCCAAGCGCATAGCCTTCCTTATACTTTGAAAGGCTATGATGTCATGGTGCAGTCCCAAACCGGCAGCGGAAAAACAGGAGCTTTCCTTCTTCCGTGCCTAAAAAACATCGATGCGGAAAAAAATGTCTGCCAAGCGCTCATTCTTGTTCCGACAAGGGAACTTGCCCAGCAAGTGGAACATGAAGCGAAAATCCTTTTCCGCGGTACGCTTTCCTGCCTTTGCCTTTACGGGGGAACAAAATACTCAAAGCAGCTGCAAGCCCTGCAAAACGGCGTCCAAGTCGTTATCGGAACTCCGGGTCGGGTGCTTGACCATTTACTGCGCCGTTCCTTAAATCTTTCCCAACTGAAAACGCTTGTTTTCGATGAGGCGGACCGCATGCTTTCCGTCGGCTTTTATCAGGACATGCAGGAAATCAAACGTTTCGTTCCGTCCCAAAACGTGCAGGTCGCGCTTTTTTCCGCAACCTATCCTCCTGATGTTCTCAATATTTCCAAAAGTTTTCTGCATGAGCCTAAAATAATCAGCCTCTCGCAAGGCGAAGTGCATGTTGCCAAAACCTCGCATTATTTCTGCGAATGCAGCCCCATGGATAAAGACAGATGCCTCACCCGCATCCTTGAAAAAGAAAATCCCAGCCAAGCGATTATTTTCTGCAACACCAAGAACAATGTGCATTACATTGCGGGAGTTTTGCAGGGTTTTGGCTATAACGCTTCAGAATTTTCCGCTGATTTGCCCCAAAACAAGCGTGAACAAGTTTTGGAAAAATTACGCAGCGGTTCGCTGCAATATTTGGTTGCGACGGATGTTGCGTCACGCGGTATCGATATTCCCCACCTTTCCCATGTTTTTCTATACGAAGTCCCGGAAGACAGGGAAGCGTATATCCACAGGGCAGGACGCACGGGACGGGCGGGAGCCGCAGGCACTGTCATTTCCCTTGTGGATATTATGGAAAAGCTTGAATTGGAACGGCTTGCAAAATCTTATAAAATAGATATGCTGCCTTATCCCGACCCGAGTAATGAAGAAATCGCCCAGCTTGTCAGCGAAAGAATGGCTAACCATCTCAACAAACTGCGGCGCGGCAGAACAGGATTGGAACTGGAAAGGGCGAAACGCTTCATCCCCTTACTCAAAGACCTTGCGCATGATTTTGATGATATTGAAAACATTCAACTTTTAACCATGCTTTTTGACAAGGAATATCAGCAAAGCTTATCGGATAAAAGAGAAGAAAAACCAGTAATTCAAAATACGAAAAGAAAATTTTATAAGAGAAATAAAAAAGAAACGACACGCACCAAGGGTTGATTATGAGTGATGCAAATTCTGATTTCCTTATGGAACAATATCAAGATGTTGCCAATAATTTCACGGCGCTTTTATCTGATTTTGATTATGCCGATGAAATGGAATTATTGAACATCAGCCGGTTGAATTTTGTTTTAAGAAAAAATCTGTCACAAGAATTTGAAGTGTTGTATATCGCATTATGGTATAATTGCCTCAAAACTTCGTTTCCGGAAACCTATGAAGCGATTTTTCAGCAATTTCTCAAATATAATCTCCCGCAGAAATACAAGAGCGCGAAACTCCAAGAAATAACGACAAGAATCCAAATGTATATCGAGTTAATGGGAAACAATGCGAGCACGGATTTGACTCCTATTTCCCACCATCTCCTTTCTTTTTTAAAGTTCGACGAAGCGAGCCAGCGCACCTATGAAATGAAAATCACGCTTCACCTCAGAAAAGTTTACACCTATCTTTTCGAAAGACTCATTTAAAGGAAATTTTATGCCGCAATACGGTGAGTTAACCTATCTTGTTTCAGTAAAAGACAAAAAAAAACTGCTCAGAATCAAAGAAAATGAAGATTGGCAAACACAGCACGGGCTTGTCCGCATGGAAGATATTGTCAATACCCCTTTCGGCGGAGAAGTAAAAAGCTCGCTCGGCGTGCCTTTCCGCGTTGAAAGGGTGGAACTTTTCGATTTGATTATGGGAATAAAGCGCCAAACCCAAATCATGTACCCAAAAGACATGGGACTTATTTGCATGAAACTCGGGGTCGGAAACGGACGGACCATTTTGGAAGCCGGTTCCGGTTCTGGCGGACTTACCATTGCCCTTTCCTGGTTCAGCGGCGAAAAAGGAACTGTGCACAGTTTTGAAGCGCGTGAGGAATTTCATAAACTCGCTCAAAAAAATGTGGCATGGGCGGGTGTCGGGCACAATGTGCATTTCCACCACAGGGATATTGCCGACGGTTTCGGTATCGACGATCCTGAAATTTTAAACGGAAAAAAAGCTGACGCGCTCTTTTTGGATGTCCGTACGCCTTGGGATTATTTGGACCAGGCTTTAAAAGCCCTTGTCGATGGTGCGCCCATCGCCTTTTTACTCCCTTGCGTCGATCAAGTTTCAACCCTGCTTCTCGCTCTTGAAAAGGGTCCTTTTGAAAATACGGAAGTTCTTGAAATTTTGGTGCGTCCGTGGAAAGCTGTTCCGGACAGACTGCGTCCTGCGGACAGGATGTGCGCCCACACATGTTTTTTGGTTTTCACAAAACACCAGCAAAAAAGCCCTGAATGGGATAAGCATATCAAACTCGGAACCCGTGAACGCAAACAATATGCGGCAAAAATGAAACGGTTGGGGCTTGATGCCGAAGAAGAGCAGGATTTTGACGAAAACGGCATTCAAGAGGAATAAACCTTTTTTCAAAAATGAAGATACCGGTCTAGACCTTGATTTTTTTACAGCACAATGAACATAACATTGCAAAATATATCAAAAGCCTATGGCGGCAAAGACATTTTAGTTGATTTTTCCTTGGATGTCGTTGACGGCATGCGCCTTTGCGTTTGCGGTCCGAACGGAAGCGGCAAATCCACGCTCATACGCATCATGGCTAACGCTTCTCCTCCGGATGCGGGACGTGTCATTACTCCCAAAAATTGCCGTATCGGCTATGTGGAGCAAATCATTGAAGAAAGTGAACTCGATTCCGAGCTGTTGGCTTGGGTGCAGTCCGCCTTGCCCGACTGGAGCGATTTTTGGCAGGAATGGGATAAAGCCCATAAGGAAAACGATGAGCAAACGCTGAACCGCCTTATGGCGAAACAACACGAATTGGAAATCCAATACGGCTATAATCCCGAACAAAAAGCCCAAACCGTCCTTTCCGGCTTAGGTTTCGATAAAAGCAAATGGACGCTCAGCTTGCGCAAACTTTCCGGCGGCTGGCGTGAAAGGGCGAAGCTCGCCCGTGTCCTTGTAGCCGGCGCGGATGTGCTTTTGCTTGACGAACCGACAAACCACCTGGATTTGGACGCAGTCGAATGGCTTGAAGAATTTTTGCTGTCTTTCAAAGGCTCTCTTATTTTTGTCGCCCACGACAGGGTCTTCATGGACCATATCAGTTCGCATATCCTCTATCTGGGCGCGTCAAAACCTATTTTGCGCAAAGCGACATTTTCCCAGTTTCTTGAAATGCAAGAGGAAATCGAAGCACAAAGGGAAAGGGAAGCAAAAAAACTGGCTGAAGATTTAAACCATAAAATGGAATTCATCCGCCGTTTTAAAGCCAAAGCAACAAAAGCGAGACAAGCCGCTTCCCGCCAAAAGCAAGCGAAACGTCTTGAAAAGGAAATGGAAAATTACAAGCCGGAGCCCAAAAGACGCGAACTTTCTTTTAAATGGCCGGAAGCCTCCAAAAGTGAAAAAATCGTTCTTTCTGTCGCTGATTTGTATTTTGAATTTCCTGACGGAGTGAGCTTGTGGAATAAACTCACGTTCACCCTGTTCCGCGGGCAGCGCATCGGGCTTGTCGGGCATAATGGCTGCGGAAAATCAACATTATTGAAAATATTGGCAGGCAAATTGGCAAAAACAAGCGGACAAATCCAAATGGGCTCGCTGACGAAACCCGGCTATTACAGCCAACAGCAAACAGAAACCCTTGAATTGAAAGGTACTGTTCTTGGCGAGATGAGGCGGCTTTCCGACCCCCGCACCACGGAAGAGGAATTGATGAGCGTGCTGGGCCTGTTCCTTTTAGGGCAAAATTATTTCGACAGACAAATTTCCGCCCTTTCAGGCGGGGAAAGAAGCAGGCTCGCTTTGGCAGTCTTATTTTTAGCCCGTTGCAATTTCCTCATTTTGGACGAACCGACCAACCACCTTGATTTGGAAAGCCGAGAAGCCTTGGCGGAAGCCTTGGAAAGTTTCGACGGAACAGTCCTTCTTGTCGCCCACGACAGGCATTTACTCTCAACCTGCGTCGATGAAATATGGGAAGTCACAAAGAACGGTTTTGTCATTTATGAAAACGGCTTTGAAGAATATGAAGAAAACCGCCAAAAAGAAAAGCAAAAAGCAAAAATTCATGCCATAGCTCAAAATCAAGCGCAGCAACCCGCCATAAAAACAAATCTCTCCCGCGAAGAACAAAAACGCATTAAACGTGAACAGGCGGAACAGCGTAACACCCTTTCACGGGAATTGAAACCTCTGCAGGAAGAATATGAAAAACTTGAAAGGCAAATGGAAACAACCCTTGAAAAGCAGACGGAAATAGAAGAACTGCTCGCCACGCAGGAAGTATACGAAGACGGGCAGCGCGCAAGCCGGCTTTTAAAAGATTTTCATGCCATTCAAATCCAAGCGGAACAAGAATTGGAAACGTTGAGCGCGCTTGAAAAAAAGATCAATGCCTTAAAAGAAACGTTCCAAACCTTTTCGGAAAATTAGCCGCACGTCACGGCTCTTGCCCGACCATGAAAATAACTCCCTCCCTTGCAGTTCCTTCCTATGTCATTCCCGCTTCAACAAAGGAAAACATCCTTTTTTTGCAGGACAAGACAAAGGAAATTTCCTTGCTTTGTTTTGAACCGTCTCTCCCCGTATTGGAGGATTTGTCCTCTTTTCAAGGTTTCTGGCACCTGCACCTGCCCTATTCCGTTCCCCATGATTTTTATCATTCACCCGAAAAATACATGCAAACAGCTCCCGCTTATTCGGCTCAAACGCTTTGGAATAACGCGTGGCAACACGCCGGCACCTTGCGCGATATGGAAATTTTTGCCAAAAGCTGCATAAAAATCGCATTGCACTGCCAAAAACTCAACCCAAAATACTATGTTCTGCATTTGCCCGACAGCCAAGAAAAAAACGCCGCCTCTTTTTTGGAATATTTTCTTCGGCAATGGCAAAAAGAACTTCCTCTTGAATTGTTATGTCTGGAAAATGTTAAAAACGCTTCCTATTTCGATTATGAAAAAATCATCCTTTCCTCTTCCTGTTCCCTTTGCTTCGACCTTGCCCACGCCCTGACCTACAAACAGGAAAACTGTCTGGAACAAAAAAAATTCATGGAAAAAGTCAAAATAGTTCATTGGTCCGCCCCTTTTGAAGAAAATACCCAACAATATGGCAAAGATAAACATTTAAACCTAAATCACTTGAAAAAACATGCAAGCTATTGTATAAAAACCTTAAAAAGCGTACCGCAAAACACAACCCATGTTTTGGAACTGTTTTCCTGGGAAGAAATTGAAAAATCCAAACAATTCCTTTTCCAGCTTTTTGACCGATGTTTTTAAGTTAAGGCGAAGAAATTATGGCGTATTTCCGTTTGCTCAATACACAGCTGACAAGCATCAACACCTTGCTTGCCAAAAGTGACAATTGGCTCATCCTTATCAATGCAGATCCCGATGCGATGGCCAGCGCCTTGGCGTTGCAGCGCCTTATAGGCAAAAAAGTCAAAAGCGTCCATATTGCAAGAATTAACGCAATCACCCGTCCTGACAATTTGGCGATGATAAAAAAACTGCATATCCATATGCGCAGCTGGGAACCGGGCATGCAAAAAAAATATCAAAAATTCGCCATTGTCGATTCCCAGCCTCATCACAGTCCGCTTTTTAAAAATATTCCCTTTTCCATAGTCATCGACCACCACCCGCTTCCCCACAAGGACAATCTTCCGTTTTTGGCTGAAAACAACGTTTACGATGTCCGCCCGGATTACGGGGCGACAAGCACCATGCTCATCGAATATCTTTATAATGCGCAAATCCGTCCGGGAAGGTATTTGTCAACAGCTTTGCAATACGGCATACGCACAGACACGGGCACATTCGGAAGACAAACGACGGAAGTCGATTTAAGGGCTTACCACTATATGCTCCGCTATGCCGACCAAAATCTTTTGACACAGATTTTGCGAAGCGAATATTTTCTTGAATGGCTTCCGTATTTTTCCCATGCCTTTGAAAAACTCCGCCCTTGCGGGCTGGGACATTTCACCTATTTGACCAATGTGGAAAGCCCCGATATTCTGGTGGTTATCGCAGACTTCTTCCTACGGGTATACGGATTGAAATATATCATTGTTTCAGGCGTATACGAAAAAACAGCCATTTGCATTTTTAGGGGAAGCAAATACAACTTAGGCGAACTGGCTCAAAAATCTTTCAGCGACATTGGTTCGGCAGGCGGGCACACTTCCCTTGCGCGAGCGGAAATTTCATTGAAAATGCTCAAAGAAAAAGACCCCGCTCTGCATATTGATTATCGAAGAAAAACATTTAAGACCGAAACCCATGAAAAAATCGAAGCCATACTTTTTAACATTTTAAAACAAAACGGTTCAGCACGGCAAATAACCAAATAAAAGAGGTGATTTTATGTTCAGCCAAGAATTTTTAACAAATCTTTTTCCACCGGAACGCACCAACGATTTCTTTGAAGCGCTTTTCGGCGATCCCGAAGACGGCGCTTATGACATAAAAATGAGCTACCAAGGCAAAGAAAACAAAACACTGAAATTTTATTTCGAACTGCACGCCCGCCCTAACCAATGCCTGCGCTGCAACCTTACAACCGGTCTGCCTCCTGTTTTTGAAAGACACCCCATTATCGCCGCCAAAGCCATGGCGGAAAAAATCGCCGAACACGCGGGCTTTGCAAACCACACATGGAAAATAGGGCAGACAATCCAGTACAGCGAAGCTGTCCACTATGTGCCTTTATATGTGACGGAAGCTTGACTTCCATAGTTAAAAAGGGCTTTCTCAACAAGCCCTTTTTAAAATATTTTCAAAATACCTTTTCCATGGAAAGGGTTTTACCGTTCCGACCAAATCAGGCGTTTGTTTTTCACTTTCAGCCTGCCAAGCACCAAACCGTTCCATGCCATAAGGACGTTTTTTTCTTTAAAATCACAGGAAAAACTTTGCCCGGAAAGCAAACCTTTTATTTTTTCAAGACCGTCTTTCCCCTCGAAATGAGTCATGGGCAAATCCCCTGCCATGCGCACTCTCGGCGAAAGCTGCACCTCGTTGGATTTTCCCGCTTTCCCCATATACATTCCCTGCCATGCAAAATTCTGCGGAAAAAATTTCGCCTGCCGGTGAACAAAATGCAGACTTTCCTTAAAGACGGCAATATCCCCATATTCAAGATAGTTTTCCGCAATTCCCAGTTCCTGCACATATTTTCTTGCTAACGGCTCCCCCCATTGTCTTTCCTCGGGAATAAAACTCTCCCCGCCATTTTTTTTGCGTAAACGGGCGACAAAAAAACCCTGCGTATCGCCTATGCGCGGTGAAAGCCTCCATACACCGTCCATGCCGAGCATAGGTTCATCCATGACAAATTCCGGAAGAGGAGAAAGTTTTTCAAGCGTCAAACCCAGCTCTTCCTGAGCGAATTTCACTTGCGCTTCATTTTCTTCAAGATTGGTCGTGCATGTGGAATAGACAAGCACGCCGCCGGGTTTGAGCAAGCGCTCGGCATTTTTGAGCAATTCTCTCTGCAGGCTGACAAGGGGCAATGTTTTTTCTTCTTTCCATATTTCCATGACACGGGGATTTTTTTCAACAGTGCCCCAACCGCTGCAAGGCGGGTCAAGCTGAATAAAATCACAAAATCCGCCGGGAAGAGGAATATGCTGCCCTTCAAAACAGCAGGACGCCGTTTGAAATAAACCCATTTGCTGTAAATTTCTGCGAAGTGTCGCAAGACGCGGCGGTGAAACCTCGTTTCCAAGAACAAAACCCTCTTCTCCCACAATGTGCGCAAGCTGCCCTGTCTTGCTTCCGGGGCTTGCGCACATATCCAGCACAAAAGCCCCTCTGTCAGGCATGAGGGCGACAGGCGGAAGCATGGACGCTCTGTCCTGTATGTAAATAAATCCAAAAAAACCCGCTATGGAAGCCCCCAAAGAAAACGGTTCTTCAAGCAAACGGCAGGCGGAAGAAAAAAAATCTTCCTCTTCCCATGAAAAACCTTGCAAAGAAAGCATTTCTTCTACAATTTTCCGTTCTTCGCCTTTACAAACAAATCGAAACGATCTTTTATACTGCTTCATAAAATTACCTGTGAGCTATTGCTTGCAACAATCATAAAAACAAGATATAAGTTGAAAATCTTGTTAAGACAAGAAAAAGAAACTATCAATCATTTGACATCCATAGGAGAATATATGCGTATTTCTGTTTTACCGGCTGCTTTTCTTGGTCTTTTTGCTTTTGCACAAAACGCCCATGCAGCAGACTATGCCATTGCACAATTCCAAGTAAACGGCTCCAACAGTTATCAATATCTTAAAAATGCCGTCCCGCCGATGTTCAACACGCGTCTTTTTGCCGCCGGGATGAACGAACCGGTTCCGACACAAGACAGTCTTGCCAATTCCGCTTCCCCTAAATCACAGAAAGAAGCGCAGGAACTTCGCAAAAAGCACAAGGCTGATTACCTTATTTACGGAACGGTCAGCGTTATCGGCGACACGGCAAGCCTGGATGTGAGCGTTGTCGGCGACAACAATTATTTTTGGCAAAAATCATCACAAAACAACGTCAATAACCTTCTTGCGGGTATCAATGCCGTTGCGGGCAACATCAATCAGGAAGTTTTTAAAACAAGCGGCGCAGCATCTGCTCAAGCGCGAAGCACGGCACAGGGAAGTTCCTTTATCAATGCGGAAACCGGCGCTCCGAGCACGAATTATTTAAATCCCGAACTTCGCTATCAAGGTGTTGAAGAAAACAAATTCCGTTCCCAAACCCAACCTTTTGAATCCACGGGCATGCAAGTTGCGGATTTCAACGGCAACGGTTTTAACGAAATATTGCTTGGCAGTGAAAACGAAGTCATCATTTATTCTTACAATGACAACCAATTAAAAGAACTTGCCCGCAAAAAGCTCTATTCTTCCGCCAATATCTTACGCATAAGCACTTTTCCCCATAAAGGAAGAAATTATATTGTCGTCGCGACCTGCGATGAAACCAACAACGATGCAAGAAGCTATATTCTGCTCTTCAACGGCAAGCAAATCCAAGAAATCGCCAATACCCGCTATTACCTGAACGTTGCAAAAACAAGCGCCCATGGCGACCCCGAACTTATCGGACAGAACGCCGATGCGACGCGTTTCGTGAAAGGTGCCGTGTTCAGAATAAATTTTGACGGAAAAAACATTTCCAAAGGCACAAACCTCAGCTCCCTGCCTTCAAAAGCCGATGTGTTCAACTTCACCTATGTGCCTTCTTCCCAAGACAGCGGCGATGTTATCGCTGTCATTGACGATCAGGACCGCCTGAATATTTTCAGCACAAGCGGAAAACTCCTTTCCAAAACGGAAGAATATTATGCCAGCACGGCAAACCGCGTATCCGTAACGCGTGATATCGGCGGATTTGTTTCTCAAGAAGGTAAAATTGACGCTTCCTACCATTATGTTCCAAGTGCTGTCAATGTGGTTGATATTGACAATGACAACAACTACGAACTGATTGTGACAAAACCCCTCAGCGTTGCCGCCAATCTTTTAAATAACTACCGCAATTATGCGCAAAGCGAAGTTCATGCCTTGCTTTGGGACGGTGTCGGCGCCAATCTTTTATGGAAAACCCGCCGTATCAAGGGAACCGTCGCCGACGTGAAAATCGCCGACCCCAATAACGACGGTGTCCTCGACCTTGTCGTCAATGTCAACACCTACCCCGGAACAATGGGAATAAGCAAAATCAGGACCTTCGTAACCCTTTACCCCTTGGATACCAATAATATCAACACTGACGCCATCAATTTTGCAGAATAAAAACCGCCCGCTTTTTGCGGGCTTTTTTTTCCGATGAAAAATGATTTGGAGAAACTGTTATGCATAAAAACACGCAATTGCCGGAAGTCACCTTTTCAACCTTTATCCTTTCGCTCGCCTCATCAACCCTTATGCATTTGGGGGAAGTTCCCAATCCCGACACGGGCAAAACAGAAAAAAACATTCTTTTGGCGAAACACAGCGTCGACTTGCTCAATATGCTTGAAGACAAGTTCAAAAACGGACTGAACGCCGACGAACAAAAACTTCTTCAAGATATTCTCTATGAAGTGAAAATCAAATACATTCAACAAGCATAAAAAGGAAAAACGATGTATAAAGCAGGACTTATCGGCGTCACCGGCTATACGGGCATGGAACTGGCAAGAATTTTGGCGACACACCCGCAAATAGAACTTACGCACGCGACCTCAAGACAAGAAAGCGGCAAAAAAATCGAAGACCTGTACCCTTTTTTACGCTCTTACAAAATCGGCTCGGTTTGCATAAGCGATTATGACGCCCAAGAACTCGCAAAAGAATGTGACATCATTTTTCTTGCCGTGCCGCACGGAACAGCCATGCAAAGCGCGGGCGAAATTTTCAGCATTGCGAAAACATTGAATAAAACGATAAAAATTATTGACCTATCCGCAGACTTCAGGATTAAAAATCCTGAAACCTATGAAGCATGGTATCAAATCAAACATACGGAGCAAGACCTTTTAACCCGGGCCGTTTACGGACTTTTCGATATTTATGCGGACAGCATAAAAAATGCCGATCTCATCGCAAACCCTGGCTGCTACCCCACAGCAAGCATTTTGGGTTTATATCCGGCTCTGAAAAATGCCCTCATACAAAACGATATTGTTATCGACGCAAAATCAGGAACAAGCGGAGCAGGCAGAAAAGCCCAGGCATCAAGCCTTTTTTGTGAAGTTTATGATAATTTCCGCCCTTACTCCATCGGCGGGAAACACCGGCATACCCCGGAAATCGAGCAGGAACTCTCCGCCATCGCCAAAAAAGAAATCTTTGTTTCTTTCAATCCCCATTTGCTTCCCATTGAGCGGGGCATTTTGAATACCATTTATGCTCCGCTTGCGAAAGCTATTTCTGCGGAAAAAATTCACGCCCTTTATGCCGGCGAATACGAAAACTCCCCCTTTGTGCGGGTTCTGCCTTCAGGGCAATTGCCGGAAACAAGAAACGTACGGGGATCTTTGTTCTGTGACATCGCCATAAGCGTTGATACAAGAACCAATAAGCTCATCATCGCCTCCGCCATTGACAACCTTGCCCGCGGCGCGTCCATGCAGGCTGTCGCCAATGCAAACCTTTGCTTGGGCTTGCCTCTTGCGACAGGTATCAATAATGCCCCCTTATGTCCGTAAACAAGCATTTTTTCGCACAATAAGCTCACGCCGTGGGCTTTTTTTCTTTAAGGCAACTTCAAAAATTACATTTTTGTTATCGACATCGTATTATTTTTTCTTGATTTTACGTAATATTTGCTATAAATTTCGACTTTCACACATTTTTAACAACATTAATGTTTAAAAAGGATTTGTTATGGATTCTACTGCTGCAAAACCTTCCGAATGGAATTTCCAACTTCCGCAAATCAACCCGGACACGATAAAACTTTCCCATACCCCGCGCAAAGCGCGTATTGATGATGTCAACGCCATGTCAACGCTTATCAATGAATTTGCTTCCGCCAAAATCATGCTTGCGCGCGGACCGCTTTACCTTTATCAAAGCATTCAGGACTATATGCTCATAACAGGCGAAGCAGACGGAAAGGAAGTCGTTGTCGCCTGCGGCGGACTGCATGTTTTATGGGAAGATCTTGCGGAAATACGCTCTGTGGCAGTGCACCCCGCCTTGCAAAACCGCGGGCTCGGCAAACTTCTGATTGACGCCCTTAGGGAAAATGCGAAAAGTATAGGCGTTAAAGACTTGTTCGTGTTTACGCTCGCGCCTAAATTCTTTACCTCTGTCGGCTTCAGCGAAATGCCCCGTGAACAAATTCCCCCTGTTGTCTGGTCCGAATGTTCCAAATGCCCCAAGTTTTATAAATGTGACGAAATCGGCATGATTCAGCACTTATAGGATTTCCATGAAACCATTAACTGTCATAAAATACGGCGGTCACGCCATGAGCGACCCCGTCCTCAATAAAGCCTTTGCCCAAAATATCAGCCTTGCCCGCGAAAAATGGGATATTGTCATCGGGCACGGCGGAGGACCGCAAATCAATGCACTTCTTGGCAAACTGAACATTGAAAGCTCTTTTAAAAACGGTTTGCGCATCACTAACGCCGAAGCCATGAAAGCGGTTGAAATGGCTCTTTGCGGCGATGTGAACACGTGGCTCGTAAGCTTGTTATGCAAAGAACACTGCAAAGCTGTCGGACTGACGGGCAAAGACGCCTGCACGCTTCTGGCAAAAAAAAATGCCGATACCGAGCTTGGCTTTGTTGGCGAAGTGACACAGGTCAATCCGAACCTTTGCCGTATTTTGCTTGAAAACGATCATATTCCCGTTGTCGCCCCTATCGGCTATGAAGAAAACACGGCAAACAGCCTCAATATCAATGCAGACACGGCAACGGGCGCTTTGGCGGGAGCTTTGAAAGCGGACGTTTTTATCCTTGTCACTGATGTCGCAGGAGTTTTGGATAAAAACAAAAATCTCTTGCCTCACCTCGAGTTATCACAAATACAAGCCCTAAAAGCTGATGAAACCATTTACGGCGGCATGCTTCCAAAAATTGAAAGCTGTGAACACGCCATTGACAAGGGCTGCAAAGCCGCCCTTATTTTTGACGGGAAAAATGCAGCAAACGTATCCGTTATTTTAAATGAAGTGCACTACGCTCTTTCGCACAACGATTTTTCAAAACTCAATTACGGAACACTGATTACCCAATAAGGAGAAGATATGGCTGTTTCTTTAATCGGCAGAGATTTTTTGAAAATTGCGGATTTTACAAAAGAAGAATTACTCTATTTGCTCGATGTTGCGGCTTTTTTAAAAAAAGCCAACAAATCCGGCACGGAACAAAAATATATGCAGGGCAAAAAAATTGCGCTCATTTTTGAAAAAGACTCTACAAGAACACGCTGTTCCTTTGAATGTGCCGCTTTTGACCAAGGCGGACACGCCATTTATCTGAGCAGCGGTTCGCAAATCGGCAAAAAAGAGTCCATGGCGGATACGGCGCGCGTCCTTTCCCGCATGTTCGACGGTATCGAATACCGCGGTTTCGGACAGGAAATTGTCGAAACCCTTGCCAAATATGCCGATGTGCCAGTTTGGAACGGGCTTACGAACGAATCCCACCCCACGCAGATTTTAGCGGATTTTCTCACCATGCGTGAGCACAGCACAAAAGATTTAAACGAAATAACGTTCGCCTATATCGGCGATTCCCGCTTCAATATGGCAAATTCCCTTATGCTCGGCGCTTCCATCATTGGCATGGATTGCAGAATAATTGCTCCCAAATCCCTGCAGCCTGAACAAAAATATCAAGACATGGCGCAAAAATTCGCAGAAAAATCCCATGCGAAAATCACCATTACGGACAATATCGAAGAAGGCGTTAAAAATTGCGATTTCCTCTATACCGACGTATGGGTTTCCATGGGAGAACCGAAAGAAGCTTGGGCTGAACGCATCGCCCTTTTAAAACCCTATCAAATCAACAGCCGTGTCATGGCGCTGACCCAAAACCCAAACTGCAAATTCCTGCACTGCCTGCCGGCTTTCCATGACAGAAACACCACTATCGGCGAAGAAATTTATCAGGAATTCGGCTTGGACGGAATCGAAGTCAGCAATGAAGTATTTGAATCGGATGCTTCCATTGTTTTTGATGAAGCCGAAAACCGCCTGCATACGATTAAAGCCGTAATGGTTGCAAGTTTTGCAGACGTTCTTGGTTAATCGTGCAAATGTTTAAACTTTTAACCGGCATTTCATACAACAACCGTACATAACTATTTTAATCGATACAAAAAACAGCCCTATGACAGAGTTATGACCATCATAGGGCTGTTTTATTTTGGTTAACCTATTGTTATTCTTCACTGTCCTGCGGCAATACAAAATCACCTTCAAGCTTTGAAACAAAAAGCGCACCGGTTGCGTCACCAAGAACGTTCAATGATGTTCTCATCATATCAAGTATTCTGTCAACGCCGGCAATAACGGCAATGGCTTCCAGCGGAATGCCGACTTGCGTAAATACCATGGTGATCATAATCAAAGCAGCCCCGGGAACACCGATACTGCCGATAGAAGCGAGCACAGCCATAACAATGATGAGAAGCTGCTTGTCAATGGTTAAATCAATACCGTATAACGCAGCGGCAAAAATACCCGCAACTCCCATGTAAATCGCGGCACCGTCCATATTGATGGTATTGCCCAAAGGAATCATAAAACTGGAAACAGGTTTTGAAGCACCGAGCTTTTGCACGCTTTGCAGGTTTGTTGAAAGGGCTGCCGCACTGGATGTGCTTGTGAACGCAATAAGCAAAGGAGAAGCGATACCTTTGAAAAATTGTCTGATTTTCAAACCGGTGAAACGGATACATGGGACATAGCATAAAAGGATATGCAATATGCAGGCAACAAACATAGTGATAATAAGCTCAAGCAGAGGCAGCAAAACATCCAAGCCATACGTACCAACGGTAAAGGTCATCAAGCCAAAAACTCCGATTGGGGCATAATACATAATGGCAGTTGTAATTTTAAGCATTATTTCCGCCAAGCCTTCAAACATGCGAAGAACAACTTCATACTCTTTTTTCAGAGTGCTGCAAGCCATACCGACAAAAAGAGCAAAGAAAATAACCTGCAGCATATTCCCCTTAGTGAGTGCTTCAAAGGGATTTAACGGAATAATATCCATAAAGACTTTTAAAAGTGAAGGAGGATTTACATTAAGAGCCTTAACTCCTTCCGTCGAAATGGTAAGACCTACACCCGGCTGAATTACATTCGCAATAACAACGCCAATGGTAACGGCAATAGCAGTTGTTCCAACATAGTAACAAAGCGTTTTTACCGCAATATTGCCAAGCTTATGCAAATCGCCGACAGAACTGGCACCGGCGACCAATGTTGTGAAAACAAGCGGAACAACAACCATTCTGATGAGAGTAATAAAGATGTCCCCAAGAGGTTTGAAATACGCAGGGCTAATGCCGACAGCAGAAACAATCAAACCGCAAACACAACCTAAAACCAATGCCAAAAGCATTTGTGTTGTTAAACTTATTTTCATAAGTTCCTCCTTGTTAGAATAAATGAAATATATATTTTTAAACTTATATAATGTCGACATTATATTATTTTATTCACATAGTCAATACAAAAAGCATTTATCCATGATATGTTGAAAAAATTTCGTATAAATTTCTTTATAAAATAAATAATTATCATAAGATGAAAATAAAATGGCTCAGCATGAAAAATGATATTGATACGGATTTAGAGATAACCCGTTTTAAATAATTTATGAAAGTTTTATTTTAATCACACAGCCGCAAAGTCTTATTTATTGCGTCTAAAAAGAAAATTTTTACGGTATTTAATGAGGATAGAGAATAACGCTGTGTGATTTTTTTAACTTCTATTCCATGAACTGACATTCAGAAATAATGGCAAAATTAATAAAACCATATTAAATACCAGTAAGAATACCATTTGCATTTTGATTGAAAAATAAACGCTACTAAATAAGAACAGGCTGGGATATCTCTCTAAATTGTTTAGAGTCATATAATCAATGTATTATAATAAAAATATGAAAAACAGGTAAACGTGATTTTGAACTTGGCAGTTCCACCCTTTGGGTGAGGGAGCGTCGGCACTTTGCTGTAGAAGAATGAAATCGAAGGGAATGCCCGATTTTACATCTTGTTAACCATTACGGCAATTGATAATGGAACGCTTGACAACAGAAAACAGAAAGTGTATTTATTTAATGTCGACATTATTATTATTTAAAGTTGTTATAAAAAAATCATTGCGAACGGCAAAGCTCTTAAATCACTAAATCCTTATCCACAAGCCGTTCAATTCAGCAGGTTAGCATGATTTCCGGGCAATTGGAAATCATCTCCTGAAATGAAAAACTTGCTGAAAACGCGTAAAAACTCAGGCAGAACAAACGTTAACATACTATATTCCTTTGGAATGAGACGAAAAAACAAAACATTGAAGAGGTGTAAAACCAACCGTAATCATAGCGAAATTGGGCGATTATAAAAATATCAGCACAATATATTCAACCAACAGTATTCAATAAAAAATTTTCCGGCATATTTCGCAGTGCCACTCACCGATTATTTTTAAACGCTTTGATTGAAATTGAGAGTATTGCCGCTTTGTAAAACGGAATTAAACTAAGGAGAACAAAGCATGAATTCAGCACAATTTCCACGCCGCGGGCATACGCAGAAAATATACGCTTGCCCAAAATCTTTTTAATATGAAACAAAGAGAGCCGGATAGATGAAAAATGAAACGGGTGCCACCACTGCAAAATGCATAGGCGTATTGGGCGGATTGGGTCCATATGCGGGGCTTGATTTCGTGCATAAGGTTTTTGACTGCACCAATGCCGCAACAGACCAAGAACACTTGCCTGTTCTTTTATACTCGTTTCCCAATGCCATTCCCCCGCGGGTGGAGTTTTTGCTGGGAAAAACGACTATCAACCCAGGTTATGCCATGGGGGAATTATTGGTGCGTTTGGCAAAAGCCGGAGCAAGTGTTATCGGTATTCCCTGCAATACCGCTCACAGCGCCTCCATTTTGGATGTCGCGCTTGATATTTTATACAAATCGGGCTTTCAGGGACAATTTGTGCATATGATTGCAGAAACGGCAAACCATATCCGCACGGCACACCCGGCTGCCCAAAATGTGGGAGTGCTTTGCACGCAGGGAGCATATCATTCCAAAGTCTTCGATATGCATTTCAATAGGTATGGATTGAATGTTTCATATTTGGAAGATGAAGGAAGAGCCCTTTTACAAAACGCTATCAGCAATTCAAGTTATGGAATTAAAGCTTTTTCAAGTCCCGTGACGGATAGGGCAAAAAATGATATTGGATTGCAGGCAGCACATTTGGCGGAAAAAAATGCCGATTGTATCATCATGGGCTGCACAGAACTTCCACTGGCGTTATCCGGCACGGATTTCCAAGGCATTCCTTTGTTAGACCCCACAAAAATTCTGGCTGAAAGTTTAATTAAGGCTTTCGATGCAACAAAACTGAAACATAATCATTAAAAAGACCTCTCTCCTCTGTATGCGAATACGCTCCGGGCTATCTTGAATAGCCTTTTTTTGCGATTAAGGATATGCTGCTGATAAAATCTTTAAACGCAATATATGATTACATGAACAAGAACATTTCCTGCTGATATTAAGAATAATTATCATCGAACAACCATAAAGCAAAACAACCTATCTTGCTTATTGCCAAAAAGTCTTGGGGAAAAACCATTTTTTTTACAATAGGAACATCAGAACGATTTTGTTCCGCCACCTTGGGCTTTTTTATGAATACAGCCACATTCTCCCCCCCCCTTTTTCCCGATTTCGGCTTGACTATCCTATATATATATATATTGGAGCGAGGAGGAAATATGGTTTTCAGTTCTTTTGAATATTTTTTATGCTTCTTGCCCATAACGATTTTTATTTATTATTTTTTCCTCTACACCCGCTGCACAAAGTATTTATTATTTATTCTTATCCTAAGCTCTCTCTTTTTTTACGGGTATTGGGAGCCAAAAAACTTATATATTATCATTAGTTCCGTCCTTGTTAACTATTTTTTCAGCAAACTTCTGCTTGCAGAAAACAAATACAGAAAACCAATTTTCATTCTCTCGATTGTTTTCAATGTGCTTTTAATATTTATTTATAAATACTTGGATTTTTCCATTTCCATAGTCAATTATTGCTTCAGACAGGAACTGCCCTATTTTCATATTATTTTGCCCATTGGCATCAGCTTTTTCACATTCCAGCAAATCGCATATTTATCCGACTGTTACACCAAAAAACATCTCGCTTCCAGTGAGGGTTTTCTCAATTACTGCTGTTTTATTTGCTTTTTTCCACAGCTTATTGCCGGTCCGATAGTTCACCATAAAGACCTTATCCCGCAATTTTACTCTATTCAAAATCAAATCATCCGTTGGAAAAATATCCACTATGCACTTTTATTTTTTGTCATCGGACTTTCCAAAAAATTGCTTATTGCGGATAATCTTTCCCCTCTTGTCTCCTATTGCTTCGATTCAGACATAAAACTTACCTTCCTTGAAGCGCTTTTTGGCAGTCTTTGCTATACGTTTCAACTCTATTTTGATTTTTCCGGTTATTCCGACATGGCGATCGGAAGCGCTCTTTTCTTCAATATCAAACTCCCCCACAACTTTTTCTCGCCCTATAAAGCTTTATCTATCAGAGATTTTTGGCGGCGCTGGCATATCACCCTTTCCATTTGGCTCCGTGATTATATTTACATTCCTTTAGGCGGAAACAGAAAAGGAAAATTCCGCACGTATGCCAACCTCTTTATCACTTTTCTGATCGGCGGGATTTGGCACGGTGCGTCCATTACTTTTATCATTTGGGGGATCATGCACGGGCTTGCTCTCATCCTCCACAGAATTTGGAATGAAAAAAACGCATTCAAATTACCCGCTTTTTTCGCATGGCTTCTCACGTTTTCTTTTGTCAATTTTGCATGGATTATTTTCAGGGCAAAAGAATTGAATGACATAACGAATTTTTTCAAAGCCCTTACCTTTCAGCGAAGTTTCAATTTCAGCAAACCTTTTATCCAAACAATCATCGAACCTATCCCCTTATATCCTGAAAAAGCGCTGCTTATTATTTCTGTTCTTTTTCTGATAATTTTCACCAAAAATAGCCAGCAATTGCAAAACAAATTCAAAACATGCCGGTTTACTGTTTATTGCGCAATTCTTGCCGTACTTTGCATTTTAAAACTTCTTCACCCTGAAAACACGCAAGAATTCATTTATTTTCAATTTTAATAGGTACCACTATGTATAAACAAAGAATTATACTTTTTTTCTCTATTGTTCTTTCTTCATATGCGCTCTTATTCATTTTAACCTCCATATTCAGTATAACATATCCTCTTTACATACCAAATGCGGCATATTGGCTAAAAGAAGGATTTTCCATAAAAGAACACCGGGCAAAAACAATAGACACCCAAAAAATTTTTCTTGTGAGCGGTTCAAATACGCTTTTCAGCATATGCACACCATTATTGGAAGAAAAAACAAACCAAAAAATTGTTAATTTTGGACTTAACGCATACACTCCTATAGAAATATATTTTGCAGAAATCAAAAAATATGCAAAACCCGGTGATATAGTAATAATGCCATTGGAGTATAATTTTTACACCAATGAGAAAATTCTAGAAGATTGGGTAATTCGAATATTATTAACATGGGGCTCTGAATTTATCAAAGAATTTTCTGTAAAACAAATTTTAGAAATCTTATTTAAATCATTACCATACCTGCCTGAACGCATAATAAACCATGATATTAAATTTCCCGGCCGCAGCTATGAAGAATACATGCAAAGTTTAAATTCCAAAAATCCGCTGGCAATACTGAGAAGGGCTGACGGCGGGAATGCTTATAATTCTTTCGGGGATAAAATTATTGACAATGAAAGCAAACTAAAACTTGATTTCTCCAACAGATATTTTTATCTGACAGATTTAAAAGACTTCCGCTTTCAACAACTCAAAGATTTTGCAGACTTTTTAGCAAAACAAAATATAAAACTTTTATTGACCTATCCTGTAACCATACAAAATCCGGAATTTGATTTAACCCAAAAAGAACATGCGGACAGACTGCAAAAATTGACCGACAAAATTAAAGAACACGGACTTGACATCATCGGTATTCCAAAACTGTCAAACTTTGAATTAATATTCTCCTACGACAGCATATACCACCTTAATGCCGAAGGTGCAATGCTAAGGACTTTATATGTTGCAGACACAATAAATTGCTATCTTGCAAACAAAACGCAAGAAATTCCAGACATGGAAGAATATAAAAAACAAAGAAAAGCGGAAGCGAAAAAGATGTTAGAAAAGTATAGGAAATTAGGATATTATCCTGAATAATATTAATAAAATTTTTCCGTAAAAAAACTCGGCGGTGTGCCGAGTTTTTATTTTTATCAACCTAGGGGATATTTCCCAATTAATTTAATATGTTTCATTTGAAAATTTTTTATTTTGTATAGTATGCCATGAATACTTGCAGCGGATTTCAACCCGACAAAAGGCAAGCTAACGAAGAAAAATTCCCTCTTTGCTCTCTCTCACCCTTGTTTCATTGTCTTTACCCGTGACGGCTAAGGAGCCGAAACCCCGACTTTTACCCGATTTCATTCTTTTACAGCAAGAAGCTGACGCTCCCGCCCCTAAAGAGTGAAACTGAAACTGTCCGAATTTTAAAAAAGTATCAATCAGGGATTTTATCCATATTTTCAATAACAAAACGGATAGCTTCTTCCGTATTTTTCACTTCGCCGATAACCTGCGCGTTAAGCAAGGCTTCGCGAAGTCTGCCGACTTTCGGACCGGGAGCAAGATTGGTGTATTCCATAATTTCATTGCCGTTGAGCAGCGGTTCACGCATGGACAGCGGTGTTGTGCCGCGTTCCATAAACTTGATATTATGGTTGAAGTTTGTATAATTTCCGTTAGGAATAGCTTTAATTTGAGCCCGCGCAAGCTCGATGAGCCGTTCCTGATGAGGAAGTTCCAAGAATTTTTGCATGCCTCTGTCCGTCATCATGGACTGAAAACGGATTTGATTGCCGATAATCGCACAAATCGTATCAATATCATCAGACTCAAAATGCATGCGGTATAAGATTTTACGGGTTATTTTCGCCCCTATTCTATGAAATTGCGTAAAATACCAACGGTCGTCAACCCTTTCCGCCGCATAGGCTTTTCCGATAGCGTGGAATAAGACCGCCACAGCTCCGACCCAATCATAGTGCAGCAATTCTTCCGGATAATATTTTAAACAGCGTATGGTAAAATCAAAAACACTTTCTTCATCGTTTGTTTTTTTATTGGTATGTTGTTTCACCGCAGTCAGCGCGCCAAGTTCCGGAATAATTCCGTGCAGGATAGAACTTTCTTTCAATAATTCAAAAAAGCGCCACATGGATTCCGCCGAAACCAGACGCCACTCTTCAACAAAAGCATGCCCGGAAATATAATTGACGATATTGCTTGCATTTTTCACAATAGCAACCCATGTATTCGGGTCTATGGGCAAATCATAGTTTGCAGCAAAGCGCAGAGCCCTGATAGCAAGCACGTAATTTTTGTTCAGCGTCAAATGAGGAATGCCCTGCAATTTTATATAACCGCATGAAAAATCAGCAAAAACTTCATCAGAGCGCATGAAATTTTCCGTGCTTACAACAGCTTCATACAGTTCCGGATTATACTTTTTGAGCTGGGTTACCATACGTTGTGTAAAAAACTTGCGTAAAGCCTCGGGGTGCGCATCAGCAGAGCAGTTGATAGGATAAAAGCGGAATATGCAGCCGGATTCCCCTTTTAAAACCGCAAGTTCGCCCGGCTCTTCGGATTCATCAAGATTGGGGAAAAGTTTTTGCAATGTTTCCGCATCAACATCACAGGCAATGGAAAATTCCTGAATATTTAAAAGTGCATTAATTTCATTCTGCAATGCCGTATTAATTAAATATGCATCATAACCGTTTCTCAATATTGTTTTGCAAATCGCTTTTGATTCACTCATTGGCATAAAACACACCTCTGCAAGGAATATGTAATTTTATATCATGGCGTTTCTTCAAAAACAAGTGAAAACATAAATTATTTTAACTTTTCTCCTCTGGCTTTTTTTTTCATTTTGGAATATACTGTCGGCGTTATAATTCTTATACGGAGCAATTATGATTTTAGCAGATATTCATACCCATACGAACTATTTCCACGGCAAAAACACTGTTCAGGAAATGTATAACGCCGCTGTCGACAGCAACTTGCAATACTATGGATTTTCCGAACATACCCCACTTCCGGAAGGATTTTCCTGCCTTCTTTACCAAGAGGGGGATATGAATATTGCATTTGAAAATTATGTGAACGACGTCTTACTCCTTAAGGAAAAAACCGCTGATTACAATAAAGAAAATCTTTGTCAAATTCCGGAAGTCCTGCTGGGCATGGAGTTGGATTTCACCCCGCAGTATCCGGATTACATGGACACCCTTATAAAAAAATATCCTTTTGATTATGTAATCGGCACCATCCACTTTGTCGGGGAACAAAACATCGGACTTTGGAACGCCGAAGACGCCAGCCTTGAGGAAAAATACGCTTTTTTTGAAGAATACTACGATTATATGATAAAACTGGCAGCATACGGAAAAACCGATATCATCGCCCATCCCGATTTTGTAAAAATACACTGCATAGACAGTTTCCATGCATGGTTAAAAACAAAACGCGCCGATGAATGTTTACATGAAACCTGCAAAGCCGTAAAAAAATCAGGCATGGTTTTGGAAGTTTCCACAGGCGGGCTGAAAAAAGCCTGCGAAGAAATACATCCTTCACCCAAAATTTTAGAAATTGCAGCAAGTTACGCTATTCCTATCAGCTTCGCTTCCGACACTCACAATATCAATACCGTGGCGTATAAATTTGAAGAACTGGCTCATTTTGCACGCCAATTCGGCTATAAGGAACATACCGTTTTTATTAACCGCCAGCCTATCCAATTAGCGTTTTAATGATTTTTCAATTTCTTGTTCCCATATCTCTTGCGGTTTGTATCGTCTTTGCATGGGGGGCGTATACCCTGCCCTTTTCCTCCAAAGGGAAATGTTTTTTCTTTGCGCTTAATGTATTTGGTTTAGCCTATATCATTCCCATCGGACCTTTTCTCGACCCCGCACGCTATTTGCCCTATCCGCTTGTTCTCGGTTTGGCATTGCTCAGCGCATTCGCCTTTTTTTACTTTTGGATAAAAATAATGCAAATAGGCATTGCAATAGTTTTATTCATTATTTCAATATGGTATAAAAAAACAAAGTCAATCCGGAATGCCGCTTTCACATCCTGCAAGGTCAATATCCTCCTTATTTCAATCTGTCTTATTACCGCCCCTTACAGCGTCTATGAAACGACCAAAGTTCCGCGCGTGAAACATGTGACGCTGAAGTATGAAACGCTTCCGGAAGAATTGGAAAATTATACGATAGCGCTGCTCACAGATACGCATACCGGCTTGATTTTCCAAGAAAAATGGCAGGAAAATATTGTGCGGAAAATAATGGAAGCCAAGCCTCAATTAATTGTCCATACGGGCGATATAGGCGATGTCAAACCGCAAGACATAAAAAAACACCTTGCCCCGCTCAAAAACCTTTCCGCTCCTGACGGAGTATACTATGTTTTCGGCAATCACGAAAACTACCATACGCTTGCATACTGGCAAAATTTTTTCAAAGAAAACAATCTCAATGTCTTGGAAAATGAAGCCATTCAAATCCATGAATATTTATCCCTTACCGGGGCGAGCCCGCGCCTGCGGAATTTTCCCGCTGACACGGCAGAACCGCTGAAAACCATTCCTACTCAAGGATTTAAAATATTTTTGGACCATTATCCGGCCAGCTTCAGAAAAACAGCTCCCCACATCGATTTGCAGCTTTCCGGGCATACGCACGGCGGAACAGTTTTTTTCCTCGCCCCTGTCGTCAAAAAATTCAATGCAGGCTTTGTAAGCGGAATATATGAACAAAACAAGGCGAAACTTTATGTCAGCAGCGGCACAGGAATTTGGACGTACACCGCCTTCAGGCTTTTTGTCCCCAGCGAAATCACGCTCATCCACTTGACAGGAAAAAACAATAGGGGTCACGAAAACCGATAAGCGACCGATTTTTTTTTCAAAACACGGCTTCCTGCAACCGCAGTTTAATGGCGAATAGCGATTGGTCTATTCTCAAGCAAATATCCGATAAAAACTGTTGATTTCATCCAATTTGCAATACTTACGGCAAACAGGAAAGGAAAAATATCAAATGGAATTTGTAAAAATTATTGACAACGATAAAACAAAATACATGGATTTGCTGCTTATCGCGGACGAACAAGCGGATATGATAGAAAAATATTTGTACCGGGGGGAAATGTTCGCTTTACGCGATGATAACGAAATAAAAGCGGTCTGCATTGTCACGCAGGAACAATCCGGCATTTATGAGATTAAGAACATTGCCGTTGTCCCCCTGTACCAGCGAAAAGGATACGGGCGAAAACTCATCTCGTTCATTGCCGATTACTGCAAAAATGGCGCGGAATTATACGTCGGCACAGGCGATACCCCTGCGACACTCCATTTCTACGAAAAATGCGGTTTTGAAAAATCCCACGTTGTCAAAAACTTTTTTACGGACAATTACGACCACCCCATATACGAAAACGGACAACAGCTAATAGATATGATTTATTTGAAAAGAAAACTGTAAAGCATACCTCCCGACAATAAATCAAAAGCATTTCCCGCGGCGGGATAACCATGAATTTTGAATGATAGTGAGGCGTTTTTATGAAAGAACATTCAATAAGATTATAATAACCAATAAAAAATATTCCGATATAGTCCGGGCAAGATATTCGGACAATTCAAATCCCCCTATGCCGGCAATGGTCAGCAAGATACGGCAAACAATCACCCTCGGTAATTCACAGCATTCCCCGCCGTTGCGGGCGTTTTTCATATTTCCGCCATTTCCTTTTAGCATTCAGCCAATTCTCATTTACTTCTTTTCCCCCATTCTCCTTTCAATTCCTGCGATAAAAAATGCAAATTTGCATTTACCGTTAGCAATGCGGGTTCAGCGTGACATTTGCGGCTTCCGGCGCATTTTATTTTTTTATCTCCACTTCCCAAAAATCAATGTGCCCGCTTTAAAGAAAAAAAGGAAAAATTTCTTTTTCCTTTCCTCTTTTCATGCAAAATTCACCTTGTTCTTATTTTAATGCATACATCCACACATAACATCAACGGGGCATCAATGGGGCTTGGAATTTTTTCCTGTCCAACTTTCAATAATAAGTTCAAGTAAAACAATACCTTGCACATGTTCAACATCAAAATATGCATTATAAAGTTCCGTATCCACTGCGCTGGTGTGTTTTTCGTTCTTGTCATAAAAGGAATTATGCTTTGTAACACATTGTAATGCATAAATTTTTTCATTCTCATCATCAATAATCCGCATAGTTCCGGTACCGCAAACAGACTCAAAAACCATGGAATAATCGCAAACGCTTTTACCTCTGTAAATGCTCACATCTCTTTCAATTTCAAAAGCGACATGAGGATTTTTCATAATCAAATCAAGCTTTTTTCCGCTCTTAGCCACATGAAAATAAAGGGATTTCTTATTTCCCTGATGGTCAAAACCATAACAAAGCGGCACAATATAAGGATATTTTTCATCATGGAAAGCCACATGGCAAATACGTGCATTTTGAATAATACGTAAGATTTCATCTTCGGAAGTGATTTCTTTATCTTTTCTTCTCATCGGCATACTCCTTATCGGTAAAAATGAGTATACAAAAAAAGCGCCGGAAAAACTAGCGCTTTTTTTATCATGAGCTTTTAAAATTTATTTTAATGCTTGCGTCTGTCGTTCAGCATTTTTACCGCGCAGAACTTGCCGCACATTGCGCAAACTTCTTCGTCCTTATGCGGAGCGCGGCGGGCGATAACAGCCTGAGGGTCAAGAGCAGCCTTTGTCATTCCGTCCCAATCAAGAGCTTTTCTCGCTTTGTTCATAGCGTTTTCACGCTCGACAGCATGCTTTCTGCCAAGAGCCAATTCTCCTGCCTGGGCTGCAATCTTGGAAGCGATGACACCTGCCATGACATCATCGACATTAGGCAATGCCAAGTGCTCCGCCGGCGTTAAATAACAAAGGAAATCAACCCCAGCCTGCACGCCAAGGGCTCCGCCGATAGCGCCTGCGATATGGTCATGTCCTGCGGCGCTGTCCATTGTAAGCGGTCCGAGCACATAAATGGGAGCATTATAGGTCAGCTGTTTAATAATCTGAATATTGGACGCGATTTGGTGCATGCGGACGTGTCCGGGACCTTCAATCATAGTTTGCACGCCTGCTTCACGGCTGCGGCGGACAAGCTGTCCAAGGGTTATCGCTTCTTCGATTTGCGCGGCATCGCCGGCGTCATCGCCGCCGCCGGGACGAAGCGCGTCGCCAAGAGAAATAGTGACGTTATGTTTCAAACAAATTTCCAATAATCTGTCATAATTGACCAAAAGAGGATTTTCTTTATCGTTGTCAAGCATCCAGCGGGCAAGCATGGAACCGCCGCGGGAAACAATGCCCATGACCCTGCCGTATTTAGGGTCCGTATCATCGCCGAATTGTGCGCCTTTGCGGGTAATGCCGCAGTGCAAAGTCATATAATCGACGCCTTGTTCGGCTTGCTTTTCAACTTCCTTGAACAGCATTTCAGGGTCCATGGAAGAAATGGGCATATCCTTGTCCAAAATTTGCTGCCCTACGGCATACATAGGCACGGTTCCGATAGGTTTATGCCAAGAAGCGATCATGGTTCTACGGATGGAATCCAAATCACCGGAAATGGATAAATCCATAATCGTATCGGCGCCGACTTCAACGCATGCTTTAATTTTATTTTTCTCGGAATCAAGACAATGGGTCAACGGAGAAGTTCCGATATTGGCATTTACTTTAACCCGTGCAGGCTGCCCGATCATAATGGGTTCGAGATTAGGGTGGTTCGGATTGCCGAGCATGACCATTGTTCCGGCATTGATGCCGGCTTCAAGCTCTTCAACGGATAAACCTTCATACGCAGAAAGGGCTTTCGCGTGTTTGTCAAAAAGAGTTTTCAACACTTTGTTTTTAGATAACATACTTACTTCCTTTTGACGCTATAAAAAAAGCGTCATGAAATTATGACGCAAGGGAGCTTTCCTACGGCAGAATAACCTGCGTCAGGTTCAAAGGGTCAGGAAAAATTTCCTATCTCAACCTTTCGGTCCCCCTAGCAACATTTTTTTTATATACCAGTTTGCTTTTGTTAGCAATAATTTTTATTTGATACGAGTTTCAAATCAAATTCCATGCTGCATGACTATTTTTATTTTTATAAAAGCATAAAAATACGTATGTTATTATTTGAAATTTAACTTATCATGCTTTTATAAAATCAAAAATAAATTTTATTCGCATATTAATTATAAAATATTGTATCAATATTCAATACAAATACTATTCATTCAATTTTTTATAAATAAAAATAAAAATCAAAAAAAAATAATGCAGTATAATTATATGCAAACATACAAGAAAAAGAGTAGGCAGAAAGTATGTATGAAAATTGATTTTGCAATAAAAACCACAAATTTTTCCTTTCAGCCATCCATGAACACAGACATCGTGAGGTTAAACGGAACGGCAGCCGCCCTGCGGACATGGTCAACACACCTTGCTCTTTCTGTGAACATATCTTTTTTCTGTCACAGCGCCGCAGTGAAATTTTCCTCATATCATCTCTTCTTTTCAGCTATATTTCTTTACGGCGAAACTTTGGCGCAGCGAAACTGTGACGCCCGCAACCCATTTGATATGAAATGAGAGCTGGCATTAATTCATACGGCGCCGCCCTCCTTTGATTTGACTGGCAACTCCAACGGAACATACCAAAATCAGGTTATACTCCCAAAAAAAGACGGGCCCGTATCTAAAAATTTCCGTTCCACCAGCTTAGCCGGTGTTTTTTTTTGAGCTAAAGCACACAAAAAAGGACACCCTTGCGGGTGTCCTCATATGTTTCGCGAAATCGCTCGCTATAAATCAAATTATGATTTATTTGAAGTTCTTTGCATCCAAGTGTTCGTACTTTGGCAAGAAACGAGTTGGAAGAGCAAGAGCGTCACGACGGAAAGGAGGAGCAAGTCTCCAGCCGTCTGTCATAATTTCGATAACAGCAGGACGACGGTTCTTTTGAGCTTCTTCAAGAGCGTTCTTGAGGTCTGCTTGGTTATTTACTTTATAACCGTCAGCACCCATTGCTTCACCGATCTTAGCATAAGAATTTGACCAAATATCGGAACCAACAAAACGGTTGTTGTAGAAGTCAATTTGGTTTTTCTTTTCAGCACACCATGCACCGTTGTTGTAAACAGTAGCGATAACAGGAAGGTTGTATTGAACAGCGGTTGGAACTTCGAACAAGCTCATACCCCAAGCACCGTCACCTGCGATTGAGAGAACGGTATCTTCTGGGCAAGCGAGTTGAGCACCCAAAGCTGCTTGATAAGCAAAACCAGTGTTACCGAAAGTAAGGGTAGCAATGTGGCGTTTTGGATTTTTGAAGCGGAGGTAGCTGTTAGCAGTAGAAGAAGTGTTACCGATATCGGTAGTAGCGATAGCGTTTTTGTCGTATACAAATTGACCGACAACTTCCAATGCTTTACGTGGGTGCATAAGGGTTTCACCGTCACGTGTACCAACAGGTTCGTTAGCGATATCGTTGATTTCGTTGTACCATTGTTCAAGTTCAGCTTTAACCATGTTGTAAACAGGTTGGAGTTCAGCATCGGTTTTAGCTTTAAGAGCAGCTTGGAGACGTTTGAAGAGTTCTTCGGAAGCGTCTTTAGCATCAGCGCAAAGACCAACTTCAACCGGGTGGGTTTTTGCGATGTGTTGTGGGTTGATGTCGATTTGAACGATTTTAGCTGATTTCGGGAAATAGTTAATATCGTATTGCGGGAGAGTACCGAAGTAAGACAAACGTGTACCGATAGCGAGGATAACGTCAGCTTTTTGGAGTATTCTCATAGCTGCTTTTGAACCCATGTAACCGATAGGACCGGTCCAGAATGGGTCGTCGCAAGGATATGCGTCGTTGTGGAGATAAGTAGTAGCAACAGGAGCACCCAAGAATTTAGCCATTTCTTGAACTGTTTTTACGCAGTCAGCATCAACAACACCGCGGCCTGCAACGATAACGAGGTTTTTAGCGTTTTTGATTACTTCAACAGCATGTGCAAATTGAGCCGGGTTGCCGATACCGCCAGGAGCGACGCGGTATTGGTGAGGTTTTAAAATTTCTTCTTCAAGTTCACCATAGAAGTAGTCACGAGGAATATCTACGAGAACTGGTCCGCGTTGCGCATAAGCGGTACGGAAAGCTGTACGCATGATGTCGCCGGCGCGTTTTGGATGAGGAACACGGATAGAAGCTTTAGTAATAGGTTTGAAGAGGTTCCATGTATCACATTCTTGGAAACCGTCCCAACCGATAGAAACAGAACCAGCACTTGGAGAAATGATAACCATTGGTGTATGAGCCATGTTAGCTGTAGCGACAGCGGTAACAAAGTTTGTGACACCAGGACCGTTTTGACCGATTACAACACCAGCTTTACCGGTAAGACGGCAGTATGCGTCTTCCATGTGGCCTGCGGTTTGTTCGTGACGAACAGAAATAAAGTCGATGCCTGCAGCTGGGAAGAGGTCGAGAAGGTCCATATAAGCAGAACCCATAATACCGCCAACGTGGGTTACACCTTCGTTAACAAGTACTTCAGCCATAGCTTCACTGGGGGTCATTTTAGGCATGATAATCCTCCGAGTAAATACTCTTAGTTAAATGTTAATTGAAAAAATTTCAATACCAATTCTTATTTTCATATCAAGAATGATATCATCCATAAAAAATCTAGTCGCATGACTAACTACTTTTTATATTGCATATAGTGTGCCGAATCTAAAAAGCACATATAAATCAGTTGTGAAAAAAATAGCAGTCACCTCCCAAACAACGAATAATGCATTTTTGAATTACCAACACCTCCTGTCAATCAAAAGCAATGCACTTTTGAATTACATCAATCGGTTCTCATATTTTTTCAATGAGATAAGACAAAAACATATATGCGAGTTCTTCATCCCTTTCCGGCTTGCACCCGCTGATGCCGATACCTCCGCATATTTCATCTCCAACAAAAACAGGAACGCCGCCGATAAGCCCTGTTGTTCCCGCTCCGCAAAAATCGGCGACAGACAAGCCTTCATGGATAAGCCGCTCATGAAAAGCCCTTGTCGTAACTTTCATCACAGCCGAGGTTCTCGCTTTGTTTACGGCTATATCATAAGATAACTGCGGCGCACCATGCATTTTCAACAAAAAGACGCACTCCCCCGAGGGAGAACAAACGGCAAGCGTCACGGGCGTATCGCGCGAAATTGCATGCGATTCGCAAAACCGCCGGGCAGCATCCAAGATATTCCTTTCATCCAAAACCTGCATACCGCCTCCTATAACAAGAATAAGGAAAGCTGCGGAATATAGGTAATAACCATAAGAACAGCCAACATCGCCAAAAGAAACGGTATTGACGCCTTTGCGATGGACTGTATCTTGGCATCAGCGATACCGCTGGCGACAAACAAGTTCACTCCGACAGGCGGCGTAATGAAACCGATTGCAAGGTTAACGACTATGATTACCCCGAAATGAATGGGGTTCATCCCGATCTGCAAAGCCAAAGGCAATAAAATCGGTGTCAAAATGACAATGGCGGCAAGGGCTTCCATGAACGTTCCTATCCACAGCAGCAAAATATTGATCAACAAAATGATGACAACGGGATTATTGGTGACATTTAAAATAACCTGCGCGATTTGCTGAGGAATTTGCTCCAATGTCATGACATTTCCGAAAATAGTCGCCATAGCCATCAGCATGATGATGACAGAAGACATATTGGCGCTTTCCACACAGGATTCATACAGTTTCCGCCAATTCAATTCCTTATAGACAAAAACGCCCACGATTAAACCGTATAACGCGGCAACTGCGGCGGCTTCCGTTGGAGTCATAAGCCCGCCGTAAATACCGCCCAAAACGATTACAGGAACAAGCACGGCCCATTTTGCATTCCAAAACGCTTTTGAAACCGAAGCGAACGTTCTTTTCCGGTTTTCACCTTTCCAATTATGTTTTCTGGAAATATAATACGTCACAATCATTAAGACGCCGCCGGTCAAAATTCCCGGAACAATGCCCGCTAAAAACAAGTCGCCAATGGAAGCCTGCGCCGTAACCCCGTAAACGACAAAGGGATTGCTCGGAGGTATCATAACCCCGATGGCGCCTGCGGCGGCGACAGTCGCAGCGGCAAACATCTTGTCATACCCCCGCGCGACCATTGCGGGCACGGTAATAGCCCCGATAGCGGCGACCGTTGCAGGACCCGAACCACTGATTGCGGCAAAAAACATGCAGGTGGCAATACTTGCAAGAGCCATTCCCCCCACAAGACCGCCCAGCAATTCATCGGCAAGATTGAGCAGTCTTTCGGACAGTCCCCCCGCTCCCATAAAAATCCCGGCTGCGATAAAAAACGGTATCGCCATAATGGGAAAACTGTCAATGGAAGTGAACGCTACCCCCGCGATATAATCAACAGGCAATGTTCCCGCCGCAATGACGGTCAGCAACGCGGACAAACCCAAACCGAAAGCGACCGGCACACCGAACATCAATAAAAGAATGAAATACCCGAAAAGCAAAAGTATCGCATTGGCATCTTCCGCAAAAAACGGAGGAACCGCAAATAAAACCGCAATAAAAGCCCCAATGCAGAAATCTTTGATTCCGGTACGTTTGAATTGTCCATACAACGATTCGCAAGTTCTTATCAGCATCAAGCCAAAGCCGAGCGGCAAAATCAAATAAGGAATGTAATACGGCAGGCGGAGAGCCGCCGTCACCTGCGGAAACTGCCTCTGCATATTGACAAATTCAATCCCCTTGTAAAAAATGGTGAACGTAAAAAACAAAAGCAGCAAATCAATAAATACCCAAAGCAAATTTTGAACACGTTCGGAAAATTTTACAAAAAGAGCGTCAACCCTGATATTGGCCCGCCTTTTTATTGCAAGGGGAATAGCCAGATACGTCGTCCAAATAAAAACATACCGTGCCGCTTCTTCCGTCCAAACGGCATACCCGACAATATTGCTCAAACGTTCACGCCAGGAAACAAATAAATCATTAACACCTGAAAAACCCAATGCTGAACCGAAGAAATCAAGAACGGTCCGCGAAGATAAAAACTCCATGGAAGAAGAAACAAAATATCTGAAAAACGTTTGATACGTGATAACAAAAATCATGAAAAGTATGCCGATGAAAAGAAAAGGCTTTTCCAAATTATCAGCAGCCTTTGTAAGCTTATTCATATAATTCTCCCAAAAAAGCCGCTGCCGGGGACAGCGGCTTTCATGAACACAAAAAAATCACTTTTGGGTGTCTTGCACCAACTGCACCAATTCGGTAGGCAATATAGGCAGGAATTTATCCCAAACAGGCTGTACCATTTTTCTTAGGTCGGCAAGCTGTTCATCCGTCAGATCGATGATTTGAATACCCGCGTCAATAAAACCTTGACGGGCTCTCGCTTCGTTTTCGGGGTATAAAACGGTTCTTTGATATTCCACAGCTCCGGCGGCGGCTTCGCGGATAAGCTCCTGCGCTTTCGGATCAAGGGAATCCCACCACTTCTTATTGGCCATCATCACCTGCATGCAGTAGTTATGTGCGGAAGTCATGGCATATTTTAACACTTCATGGTGTTTGGCGCCATAAAGATGCGGAAACGTATTGCCTTCGCCGTCAATGGTTTTTTGCTGCAATGCCGTATAGGTTTCACCCCATGCGACCGGTGTCGGGTTCATTTTAAGGACTTTTGCAACTTCAATTTCAACGGATGAATCCGTTGTTCTCATTTTAATACCCGCCAAATCGTCTATTGTTTTCATAGGCTTTACAGACACAAAATGCCTATAACCGTATTCCGCCCACATGACCGGCTCAAGACCGATTTCATTTGCGACATTTTTCATATAATCAGCCAGCGGACCGTTATCGATAGCGGCATAAAAATTTTGCTGATACTTCGGAGACGTGATGTACGGCAAATCAAATACTTGGAACACAGGAGAAAAACTTGCCATATTCGGAGTTGAACTGACAGCCATTTCAATGGTTCCGCGCTGAGCGGATTCCATCAATACGCGGTCACTGCCTAAAATAGCGTTTGGGAAAACCTGAACTTTTATTTTTCCGTCACTTTTTTCCTCGACAAGCTCTTTGAATTTTTCAAAAGCCAAGGTGATATGGTTTCCGGGAGGAGTGGTGTGAGCAACCCTGAAGCTCAGTTTCGGACCGTCATAAGCGGCAAAGGCGCTTGCTGCGCCAAGAAACAATGCCGCCACACTCATTAACAATGCTTTTAATTTCATAAAAACACTCCTTTAAAAAGATTGGACCAATAAGAAATTGTATTTGTACAAAATTTCATTTGGTTTTAAGTAGTTGAATAAAAAAAAAAAAAAAAAACAATGTCAATAAAATAATGTTATTCTTCACTATGATTTCCACAAAAAACATTCTGAAAATCAGACAAAAAGAAATTTCGATACAAAATCTTTTTTCTTTATGATTACAGCTTGTTATAAAATATCAATGCAAATACAACTTGATTTCTTCTTTTTTGTCTGATATTCAATGCAAATATAACTTGGCTTTCATTATTTCATTGTAATTAGGAATGTTATGTCAGAAACCACCTATCAAGAATTTTTTGAACAAATATTGCAGTCAACGCCCGTTTGCCTTTGCGCCTGTTTATTGCATGAGGAAACAAACAAAATTTTGGCAATAAACAAAAACGCCGTAAAATTTTTCAATATGGCTGAAAACAAGATAATCGGCAAAGAATTGCCGCAATTATTCAAAAAGTCGAATGTGCTCTTTCCTAATGACGAAAAGCAGGTTTCTTTTGACGATACCGTTAAAAATTTTTCCATTGAACACAGAAATTTTCTTTATTTCACAAAAAAAATTCAAAACAGCACGGCAGCCGCGGCAAACGAACCGCTTATCACTCTTTTCTGGCTGGAAATGCCTCATCAGAAAAACGAACGGTATGAGCTGCTGCTGCATGATTTCGAGGTCATTCTCGACTCCATCCACGACGGTATCTGGATTATCAACGGAAACGGAATAACGCTTTATGCCAATAAAGCCTTAAAACGCATTGCGGGCATCAATTCCCGGGACGTCATCGGAAAACACGTCACAGTTCCGATGATTCAGGGAAAATTCACCAATTGCGTGACATTGGACGCTTTAGCCCAAAAAAAAATCGTCACGCAGTTCGACGATTATTCCAATGGCAAGCATTGCCTCAATACCAGCACGCCCATTTTGGACGAAAACGGAAACGTGCAAAAAGTTATCGCCCTTATCCGCGATATGACGGAATACGACGATTTGCATAAGAAAGTCGTGGATGCGGAACGAACCTTGAAGCAGTATAAAGGGGAATTTAAAAAAGACGAGAAAAACTCGAAATACATAGGCTCAAGCAAAACATTCCAAAACTGTTTGGAACAATTGAAAAAAGTTGCGAAATCAAATTCTTCCGTTTTGCTCCTCGGCGAAACCGGAACGGGGAAAAGCATAGCGGCTTCTTTTATCCATGAAAACAGCGCCAGAAAGGATAAGCCCTTCATCGCCATAAACTGCGCCGCTATTGCGGAAACACTCATAGACGCCGAATTTTTCGGTTATGAGAAAGGCGCGTTCACCAATGCGGACCCGGCAGGGAAAAAAGGCTATTTTGAACAGGCGGACAAAGGCACCCTGCTTTTGGACGAAATTGGCGAACTTCCCCTCCCCATGCAGGCAAAGCTTCTGCATGTGCTTGATAATTACGGATTTTACCGGGTCGGCGGCACTTCCTTGGTCAATATCGATGTAAGAATTATCGCGGCGACGAACAAGCCTTTGGAAGAACTTGTCAAACGCAAAGAATTCAGGGAAGACCTGTTTTACCGTTTACATATATTAAATGTTAATATCCCCCCTTTAAGGCAGCGTCAGGAAGACATTCCGGAGCTTGCGAAATCTTTTCTGGCTGACGCCTGCAAACATCTTAACACGATTAAAAGCTTCGCTCCCAAGACACTGCTCATTCTTTCCTCCTACACATGGCCCGGAAACGTGCGGGAACTGCGCGGCGCCGTTGAATATCTGGCAGCCATGACCGAAGGCAACATCATACGCCCTTGTGATTTGCATCCTTATGTCTTTCCGGAAAAGCAAACGGAAAACGCCAATACCTCCGTTATCAACGTTAATGACAAGCCCCTTGAGGAAGCTATTTTCGAATTGGAATATTCCATGATCAAAGAAACCCTCATCCAGGAAGGCAGCACCTATAAGGCGGCGAAAAAACTCGGCATAAGCCAGTCAACCGTTGTGCGAAAAGCCAAACATCTCGGAATAAAAATTTCCGATTAAAATTTCAGAATAAAAAGCAAGTCAAAAATGCATTATTTAGTTTTTTTACACTTTGTTCTTTTTCATTTGTGAATTTTATATTTAGGCAAAAAATATTTTTTTTCTAAACTTTTCAACATAATAAAAAAATAAAAATTTTAAAAGCGATTTTTGGAACAAGAATTGCTATATAAGGTAAAGCTAGATAAACAGATTTCCTGTTTATATATTTTCAAAAAAAATAAATTTTAGGAGAAAAAACATGATTGTTAGTGTTCCAAAAGAAATTAAAAACCAAGAATATCGTGTTGGTATTACCCCTGCCGGCGTTAGAGCTCTTGTTGACGCAGGTCACAAAGTTTTAGTTGAAAAAGACGCCGGTACCGCTATCGGTATTGCTGACGCTGACTATACTGCACAAGGTGCTACCATTGTTAATACCGCTAAAGAAGCATGGAGCGGTGACATGGTTGTTAAAGTAAAAGAACCTCTTGAACCTGAATACCAATATTTCCGCGAAGGAATGGTTCTTTTCACATATCTTCACCTTGCTGCTGAACCTGAACTTACTAAAGCGCTCATCAGCAAAAAAGTAACAGCTATCGCTTACGAAACAGTTCAGCTCCCAACCCGCGTGCTTCCTCTTCTCGCTCCTATGTCAGAAGTTGCAGGTCGTATGGCTGCTCAAGTTGGTGCAAACCTTCTTACAAAGAAAGAAGGCGGCATGGGCTTGCTCATGGGCGGTACCGCTGGTGTTCCTGCTGCTAACTTCGTAGTAGTCGGTGCCGGCGTTGTTGGTTTCAACGCTGCTAAAGTTGCTGTCGGCATGGGCGCTAAAGTTACCATCATTGATAACAACATCGACCGTCTCCGCCAAATCGACGACCTTTACGGCAACCAAATCCAAACCATCTTCTCAAACTCTTTGAACATTGCCCATGCAGTGAAAGAAGCTGACGTTGTTGTTGGTTCTGTTCTTATTCCTGGCGCAGCAACTCCACAACTCGTAACCGAAGCTATGGTTAAAACAATGAAACCCGGCTCAGTTATCGTTGACGTTGCTATCGACCAAGGCGGTGCTGTTGAAACAACAGCTAAACACGGCGCTACAAGCCACGACAACCCAACCTTCATGTTCAACGGCGTTGTTTGCTACTGCGTAGGCAACATGCCTGGTGCTGTTGCACGTACATCCACCTTTACTCTTACAAACGCAACATTGCCTTACATGGTACAACTTGCTAACAAAGGCTGGAAAGAAGCTTGCAAAGCTAACGAATCTCTTGCTAAAGGTCTTAACACTCACGAAGGTAAAGTATTCTTCAAAGGCGTTGCCGACAAATTCGGTATGGAATGCCACGCTTTGAGCGAAGTGCTTTAATAAAACTTTATGTCCATAAGGGAATTTTTCCCTTATGGACTTTTCTTATAACAATCATTTCCTTTTGGAGGATTTATTATGGCTTGCTGCAAAAAAGAACTTTCAGCTGAAGAAGTTATTGCTCTTGATAAAAAATATGTATGGCACCACCTTACCCAACACAAAGTTTTTGAAAATTCCGACCCGATGATTATCGACCACGGCAAAGGTATGCACGTATACGATATCAAAGGCAAAGAATATCTTGACGCTGTTTCCGGCGGTGTTTGGACCGTTAACGTTGGCTACGGCCGTGAAGAAATTGTTGACGCTGTTGCAGAACAAATGAAAAAACTCTGCTACTTTGCCAACTCTTTCGGCAGCACCCCAACCGCTATTTTCGCTGAAAAACTTATTTCCAAAATGCCTGGCATGAGCCGTGTTTATATTTCCAACTCCGGTTCAGAAGCCAACGAAAAAGCATTCAAAATCGTTCGTCAAATTTCTATTTTGAAACATGGCGGAAAGAAAAACAAAATCATTTACCGTGACCGTGACTACCATGGCACGACAATCACAACCCTTTCCGCTTGCGGACAGGAAGAACGCCGTGAACAATACGGTCCGTTCACTCCAGGTTTCGTTTCTTTCCCTGCAGCTAACTGCTACCGCAACCCTTACGGTCTTGACCCAAGCGATCCGAAACTCGGTGAATTGTTTGCCAACGAACTTGAAAAAGTTATTTTGGCAGAAGGTCCTGACACTGTCGGCGGCGTTATCGTTGAACCTATCACTGCCGGCGGCGGTGTTCTTGTTCCTCCGAAAGATTACCTCACAAAAGTTTCCGCTATCTGCAAAAAATACGACGTTCTTCTCATTATCGACGAAGTTGTCTGCGGTCTTGGTAGAACTGGTAAATGGTTCGGTTACCAACACTTCGATGTACAACCGGACATCGTAACCATGGCTAAAGGTGTTGCTTCCGGTTATGCTGCTATTTCCTGCACAGTTACAACTGAAAAAGTATTCCAAGACTTTATTGCAGAACCTAGCGACCGTGAAAGCTATTTCCGTGATATTTCCACTTTCGGCGGATGTACTTCCGGTCCTGCGGCAGCCATTGCAAACCTCGAAATCATCGAAAGAGAAAATCTCCTTGAAAACACCGCCAAAGTTGGTGAATACTTCATGGGTAAACTTAACGAACTCAAAGATAAATACAGCGTTATCGGCGATGTTCGCGGCAAAGGTTTGTTCTGCGGTATGGAACTTGTTAAGGACCGTACAACAAAAGAACCTGTTGACGAATCAGTTTGCGGCGCAATTGTTGCCAACTGCATGAAACAAGGTGTTATCATCGGTAAAACTTCCCGTTCATTCAAGAAGTTCAATAACACACTCTGCTTCAGCCCTGCTCTTATCGCTACAACGAAAGATATTGACCAAATCGTTGCAGCTCTTGACAAAGCTTTTGCAGAAGTTTGCAAATAATAATTTGTTATTGGCAAATTCATAAAAAAGGTGGCTTCCGCCACCTTTTTTATTTTAATGCAGGCAATGAAACACGCATATAAACTTATAACTGCGCCAATTCTTCCAATCTGCCCAAATCAGTAATTTCCAGGCAATTTTTCGTACACTTTCCGATAACGCCTTCATTGCGCAAAAAACTTATTCCTCTGCATAAGGTATTGCGGTGGATATTGAACATAAGAGCCAATTCAATCTGCGAAAAACCGAATTTAAATGTCGAGCTGCCCGCCTGCAAGTATTGGCGGTATAAAAACCTGCATAACTGCGCTATGAACGTCAATTCTGTTTTTTCGCTGAGTTGTGAAAAAAAAGCCCCGGCTTTATACGATAACGATTTGACCAAATTGGTGATAAGTTCCGGATATTGCTTTGTAAATTCGACATCGCTGAGCATTTCTTTTGGAAAGAAATAAATGATGCAATCGGTCATCGCCAAAACTTCGGCTGAATACATATTGTGATAGGAATGAAACAAATTGATTTCCGTGCAGATACAGCCGTTTTTCATATAAAGAATTATCCGTTCCTTGCCTTGGGCGGTAATTGCGGAAAGCCTGATTTTTCCACGGTAAAGATACCCGAACATATCTTTATTGCCTTCAATGACGCTTCCTTTGGAATAATTCTTTTTTATTCCCTTAAAAAGCAATTTTTCCCAAATTTGATTTACCCCGTTCAACTCATAAACAGGAACAAATTTTTGCAAATCATCATTCTTTTCCATACATTTTTCCTTTCTTAAAACCTATCATCTTTTTTTAAAAAAGAAAAATAAAAAAGCAGGAATTACCCTGCTTTCTTATTGAAACCTCATTGCTTTTTCTCTTGAAGTCTACTCCGCATTGGCTATGCAATGCCCGGCAATGCCTTTGTACGGTTCAACGGTTCCCTCGACCTGAACTTCCTTTTCAACTCCCAAAGGCGCCGCACCCGGCACGCGGAATGTCGTCTTATCCAAAGCTGCGATTTCCCGCTCTTCGGGTTTCGGCAGCTGCGGCACCCATTCATAAGGAGCACGGTAAGCGCGGTAAATATAATTCATATTGTCATCATCTGAAAAGTACGGGCAAACATATTCCCAAACGATTTCATACTCTTTTGTGACTTCAATCAGCCTGCCGTCCGAACCTTCCGTAATGAGCGTATTGCCGTTGGGCAGCCGTTGGGCGGAACTGATGAAAGGACTGTAAAAACGGCACGCGTCAAGAGGAATGAGAAAACCCATTTCCTTTGGCGTGCATTGCCATACGATTTCCAAAGTGACCGGGTCAAACTCAAGAACCCTGGAATAATCGCGGATCGCTGTTTTCGTTCCGTCCGAAGCGCCCGGATTCGGCGCTCCGTATCCAGCCCAGCCGCCATTATCAAAAACCAAAATATTCCCTTCACCGGGCAAACCGCGAGGTATCATATGCGCATGGTGCTGTCCGATTATCCAGCCGAGTTTTTTCAATTCCGGGCTGCTGTTGTAATCAGGACCGACTTTCCAGACAATTTTGCCCGTTTTCTTGTCAATGATGAAGATAATGTTGCTTTCACGCCCGTCCATGATGATGTTTTCCGGATTGAACCGTTCGTCACCATTATCATACCATTTATTGGGTCCAAGCTTTGACATGGAATTGATGTGCATCCAATCGCCGACGCTCGGAGCTTCTTCCACCAAAGACCCGCCTCTGAAATTGGGATTGCGGCACATGGCGTTGAGCGCTTCCTGCGAAAAGCCCATTTCCTCCGCATGGTCGGAACATTTCCATTCCCAAACAATATCACCGTCCCAGTCCACTTCATACACGACATCGTCAAGCAGTGGTTTTTCCGAAATATACGGGCAATGCACTTCCTTATGCGCCAAAATCAAAGTATTTCCGCCGTCGATTTGCGGCTCCATACCGGGAACATAATATCCGACTGGATTGCCGTCGCGTTGGAAGTCGTGATGCTGGCGAGCCATCCATGCCGCTTCCTCACCCGGATCATCGATATATTCCGCTTTATTCCATTTCCATTGGATATTGCCGTCAAAATCAATTTGCACAAGGTCACGCTGATCCTGCAAGCCATATTTTGGATTTCTCACCCCGGAGCTTGCCAAAATTGTTCCGTCAGGAAAAATTTTCGTCGGAAAGCCCTCGAAATGTTTCCATAAACGGACTTCGCGTCCGTTCATATCGATAAGCAGTGAACCGAGGTTATGCAAAGGCATGATCGTATAACCGCTCCATGCCTTTTCAGGATTGTAACGCAAAACGCCGGTTGGATAAACGGTTGGATATCCCATATCATTCTCCTTTTGTGAAATTTTATTTTAACTCATCATACCCGATAAATAAGAAAATAATGCACCATATGGTGCAAAAAACAAATAAAATTAAGAAAAGCTTTCCAAAAATGCACCATTTTGTGCAGAATTTAACATGTTCTCTTTTATACTGGTGTAAACAATATTTTTGGAGGCAGTATGTTCACAGAAGAATGCACCATAAAAACATGGAGGCAATGGCTCGTATGTTTTGCAATAGCGGGATTTGTCACGTTTTTATTTTATGACCCTGAAAATACGAAGCTTAACCTCTATTGGTTCAGCAGCGCCCTCGCGCTGAGCTTATTTGCTTTTGAACTTGTCAGCATGGTTGTTGCGATTCTCACTCTGCTCATGTTCTATATCATTTCCGGAATTTCAACGCCTGATGTCGTCTTTAGCGGTTGGCTGGCACCTATTCCATGGATGGTTTTAAGCGGCATGCTCATCGGTATTTTAATGGAAAAATCCAACCTTGCGCAGCGTATCGCCCTTTTAATTCTTTCAAAAGTCGCTAAAACCCCGCTTAAACTGCTTATTGCCTTTTTTCTTGCGGGGGTTATTATCAGCGCCCTTATCCCCGATATTATCACCGTTCTTATCTTATTCATGACAATCGCAACAAGTATCTGCCAAAGCCTCAACCTTGAAAAAGGCTCCAAGGAAGCAAGTACCATTATTATGGGGGCGTTCTTTGGCGGAGCAATTTCTTCCGCCATGTATTTGCCTAACAATACGGGAATTATCGGTTTGCTCATGGTTAAGGATATGGGTGTTGAATTCAGCTGGATAGGATTTTGGATTGAAAACGCCGCCTATTGCATTGTCCATATCATTATCGGCATTACTTTGCTTTATTTCTTCGGAAACAAAGCCCTCACCCCCCATATCCGAAAATGCATCTCGGAGGCAAAAACAGAACTGGAGAAACTCGGCAAAATGAGCGCACTTGAAAAACGCGCCCTTGTTCTTTCCCTTCTTGCCTTGGCAGGATTTGTTTTTGAACCGTTACATCATTTACCGGGTTACTATTTATTCGCGTTTACAGTCTTTTTGGGATTTACCCCTTTATTCGGCACGTTTGAATGCAGCGACATTGAAAAAGTAAACTTCTCCATTTTATTCTTCATTGTCGGCTGTATGGCTATCGGCTTTGTTGCCGGAACACTCGGCATACCTGCTTGGTTATCTTCCAAAATCGTGCCTGTTTTACAAAGCATTGAAAACGGCGCACTTGCAAATCTATTCGCTTACTTTGTGGGAGTTATCGCAAATTTCCTGCTTACTCCTGTTGCGGCAGCCACGTCCCTCAGTGTTCCGATGGCGCAAATCGCCGTGGACTTGGGCATGACAATCAAACCCACTCTTTACAGCTTCCTTTACGGGCTTGACCAATTCATTCTGCCTTACGAACTTGCGCCGGCGCTTCTTATGTTCTCGACCGGTTATATCAAGCTTAGGCACGTCATCATTATCATGGGCTTACGCTTATTCTTGGTAACCATAGGTATTTTAATTTCTTCCTATATTGTATGGCCGATGCTTGGAATCTGATCCTCATCTAAAAAAAGACGGCATATGCCGCCTTTTTTTGCTCTATTCCATTTTCACTCTTTTTATTCTTTCCCGCTTTTTTCATTTGTTTCTTCAATAATCAGCAATTTATCCCCCTCGAGCAAAATGGTGCTTCCGTTGGGAATGAGATATTTCATATCCCGTTTTATGAGCATGACAAGCATGCCCTGCTTCATTTTTATTTCCGACAATTTTTTTCCTGCCAAGTCGTTACGCACCAATTCTTCTTTCAAAACAGAATTTATATCTTCCGATAATTCCACATCAAACGATTTTTCAATAATTTCATTTTCATCTTTCAAATCAAAATAAACGGCGCTTCGGGAAATTGTCATACCTTGAAAAATGAGCGATACCAACGTGATGAAAAAAACCATATTGAAAAGCTGGTTTGAATAATCAACACCCGCCACCATTGGGTAGGTGGCGAAAATAATCGGAACGGCTCCTCTGAGCCCTACCCAGGAAACGAAAAGTTTCGCCTTATTGCTCATTCCTTTAAAAGGAAACAAACAAATGAACACGCTGAGCGGACGGGAAACGAACATCATGAATATGCCGATGACAAGGGCGAAAACGGCGACTTGCCACATCTCATGGGGATTGACCAATAATCCCAGAACAAGAAACATCACGATTTGAAAAAGCCATGTGACCCCATCCATAAACGTATTGATTTCCCGTCTGAATTTACACTTGCTGTTTCCAAAAATTATTCCCGCCAAATAAACAGCCAAATATCCGTTTCCATTAAAATACACCGTCGCCGTGCTTGTGATGAAAACCAGCACCAAAAGCAATAAGGGATACAGCATGGTATTTTTCAAATTAATGGTATTTAAAAGTTTAACCATGCCAAAGCCGCTCAAAATCCCGAACCCAATGCCTACGATAAATTGTACCAAAAAACGCAGAAAAACACCGAAACCGGATATGGTTTCAGGGTCGACGATATACTGTATCAAAGCGATAGTTAACATATAGGCGATAGGGTCGTTGCTTCCGCTTTCAAGCTCAAGCATGGGGCGCAAGTTGGCTTTCAATTCCATTTGCTGTGAACGCAGCAAATTAAAAACAGAAGCGCTGTCGGTTGAAGACATGGTTGCGGCAAGCAAAAAAGAGGTAGCCAAAGTCAATGTGATGGGAATAATATCGAGCTGAAACAAACAAAAAATGAATAACCCCGTAAAAACAGTCGTAAAAACCACGCCAAAAGTTGAAAGCAATACGCCCTGTGCCAAAACGGGTTTTATTTGCTTTATCTGCGTATCCATGCCGCCGGAAAACAAAATGATGCTCAAGGCGACAATCCCTATGAATTGCGCTTGCTCGACACTATAAAAATGCAGCCCCAATCCGTCGCTTCCGAAAATCATGCCCAAAAACAAAAATAACAGCAAGGTGGGTATGCCCAGTTTATGGCTTGCTTTCGTCATAAGAATACTTAAAAAAATAAGGACGGAACCCAAAAAAAGGATGTTTTCCATAGTAAAATTCATGTATGCAGCCTCACAAAACGAAAAAATATGTAAGTTTTCCATGATTAATATATAAATTTTCACACTTAATGTAAATAAGAAAAAATATTGTTTTTCTGACAAGACATAAAACAAAAACCGCAGTGAACAATCAATGCGGATTTGGCTGTCATATCTGCAAACCATATTGAAATGTATTCCGCCATGTTCTTATGCCATAGGAAATGAAGCGGCAAAAACTCCACTACTGCTCACCGCATAGGGAAAAACAGCACGGTACAGAACAAGCACGCCCTAATGGCATATAATGCCGATGCGACAAAAAAAAGGCTGTCAAAAATGACAGCCTTTTTATCTGATACATAAAGAATTTTCTTATGCGTCTTTTTTAATAAGGGTATCTGAAATGCTTGCGGGCACTTTTTCGTAATGGTCGAACTGCATGGTGAATGTCGCACGGCCTTGGGTTTTTGAACGAAGGTCCGTAGCATAACCAAACATTTCAGAAAGCGGAACTTGGGCGCGGATTGACTGGGCGCCGGCTCTCGCTTCCATACCCTGCACGCGACCGCGGCGTCCGTTCAAATCCCCCATAACATCACCGAGGTAATCTTCAGGGGTTACGACTTCAACGTCCATGATCGGTTCCAAAAGCGCAGGAGCAGCTTTCTGCATTGCGTCTTTGATAGCCATGGAGCCGGCAATATAGAAAGCCTGTTCAGATGAGTCGACTTCGTGGTAAGAACCGAACACAAGGTTGACTTTTACGTCAACTACCGGGAAGCCTGCAAGAACACCGCTCTTCAAGGCGTCTTGAATACCTTTGTCAACAGCAGGAATATATTCTTTCGGAATTACCCCGCCGGTGATAGAGTTGACAAATTCATAGCCTTCTCCCGGATTTGGTTCGACTTCGAGCACAACATGACCGTATTGACCGCGTCCGCCGGATTGTTTTGCATATTTGGTATCGGTTTTGCTTTGTTTCGTGATGGTTTCACGGTAAGCAACCTGCGGTTTGCCGACATTCGCCTGCACGTTGAATTCGCGAAGCAAACGGTCAACAATGATTTCAAGGTGGAGTTCACCCATACCGGCAATAACGGTTTGTCCTGTTTCTTCATCGCCTTTTACACGGAATGAAGGGTCTTCTTTCGCAAGCTTATTGAGAGCTTGTGAAAGGGAATCACGGTCAGCTTTTGTTTTCGGCTCAATGGCAAGCTCAATGACAGGTTCCGGAATATTCAGGGATTCAAGCTTCACAGGCAAGCTTTCGTCGCAAAGCGTGTCACCGGTCGCGACGTTTTTAAGACCTACGAGAGCGACAATGTCCCCTGCGCCGGCCCATTTGATTTCGTCACGTTTGTTGGCGTGCATACGGACGATACGGCCGACACGTTCTTTCTTTCCGGTATTTACGTTCAAAACGCTCATTCCGGGTTCGACAACGCCGGAATAAATACGGAAGAAAGACAAGTGACCGATATACGGGTCGGCGGCAAGTTTGAACACCAAACCTGCAAGAGGTTTCTTATCGTCGGCTACGCATTCCAGCACTTGTTCTTCATTATCGGGATTGCAGCCTTTCATAGGCGGAATATCGAGAGGTGAAGGCAAATATTTGACAATGGCGTCAAGAAGCGGCTGCACGCCCATATTACGGAATGCTGTGCCGCAAAGAACCGGAACAATGGCTTGGGAAATCGTAGCCTTGCGAACGCAGGTTTCAATTTCTTCAACGGACAAAGTGCCTTCTTCAAGATATTTATTGAGAAGTTCTTCATCTTCTTCCGCGACTGATTCAAGCATTTCCTGACGTTTTTCATTATAAAGCGCCATCATTTCTTCCGGAATGTCTTCTTCCCAGAAGTCCGCGCCTTTGGTTTCTTTATCGAATTTAATAGCTTTTCCGGTAATAAGATCGACAACGCCCTCGAAAAGGTCTTCTTTGCCGATAGGAAGCTGCAGCATGATGGGCTTGGCACGGAGGCGTTCATGAATCATGTTCACGGCACGGAAAAAGTTTGCGCCGATACGGTCCATTTTGTTGATGAAACAAATACGGGGAACACCGTAGTTGTTCGCTTGGCGCCATACGGTTTCGGATTGGGGTTCCACACCGGCAACCGCGTCAAAAACTGCAACGGCACCGTCAAGAACACGCAGGGAACGTTCCACTTCGATAGTGAAGTCAACGTGTCCCGGAGTATCAATGATATTGATGGTGTGTCCTTTCCATGTGCATTGGGTTGCAGCGGAAGTGATGGTGATACCGCGTTCCTGTTCCTGCTCCATGAAGTCCATGGTAGCGCCGCCGTCGTGGGTTTCACCGATTTTATGTGATACACCGGTATAGAAAAGAATACGTTCGGTAGTAGTCGTTTTACCGGCATCAATATGAGCCATGATACCGATATTACGGATATCTTTGATTTGGAATGTACGTGACATAGGCGACCTACCAACGGAAATGTGCAAATGCTTTGTTAGCTTCAGCCATACGGTGCGTGTCTTCTCTTTTCTTCACTGCACCGCCGCGGCCATTGAAAGCATCAAGAAGTTCGGCAGCCAATTTATTGGTCATGCCTTTTTCACCTCTGGCACGGGCATAAGTAATGAGCCAACGGATAGCAAGTGAGCTTTGGCGTTCAGCACGAACTTCAACAGGCACTTGGTAGTTGGCACCGCCGACACGGCGGGATTTGACTTCGACATGCGGTTTTACATTTTCAATGGCTTTTTCAAAAGCTTTGATAGCTTCTTCGCCTGTTTTTTCCGCTAACGAATTAATTGCATTATAAAAAATAGATTCAGCAGGACCTTTTTTACCGTCATACATAAGACGGTTTACAAAACGGGTTACCAACTTGCTGTTGAAAATCGGATCAGGTAAAATCTCCCTGCGGGGAACTGGACCTTTACGGGGCATGGTGATTCCTCCATACATTACTCCAACGACAACACGGAACCACCGCGCCATCGAGTAGCAGTACACGAAAAAAAGTTATTATTTTGGACGTTTCGCGCCGTATTTTGAACGACGTTGACGACGATCGGCAACACCTGCGGTATCAAGAGTACCACGCACAATGTGATAACGGACACCGGGCAAGTCCTTTACACGGCCGCCGCGGATCATAACAACACTGTGTTCTTGCAGGTTGTGGCCTTCACCGGGGATGTAAGCAGACACTTCAATACCATTGGTCAAACGCACACGGGCAACTTTACGAAGAGCTGAGTTAGGCTTCTTAGGGGTGGTGGTATATACACGGGTACATACGCCACGGCGCTGCGGGCATTCTTGCAATGCAGGGGTCTTTTTACGCTTTACAACCTTTGTGCGTTCAAAACGAACCAATTGGCTGATAGTAGGCATAATTTCCTCCATTAAAAGTTAACACAATAAACCGAACAAAAATTATTAGGTTTATTTTATACTTTTGTCAAGCACTATACTCCGTTAATTAATTTTTAAATTATTCATGCAAAAATGCGTTCCGGCAAAACACTTTTTTTAAAACAGCCCCGTTCAAAAAGCTGTTGCTGCGGATTTTTTCCTTTTCATCGGTCATTAAACCAAATGCAGTTATAAAGAAAATTTTCTTGACTTAATACCATATAGTGGTATAAGGTATATCCATACAAAACATCATTCGGAGGAAATTATGAACTGCACCAATGAAAAAGCCCTTATCACCCGACTGAATAAAATCGAGGGACAGATTCGCGGCATAAAAAAGCTGATTGAAGAAGACGGCGAATGTGAAAAAATCCTTATTCAAATCAGTGCGGCAAAATCCGCCCTGCACAAAACAGGGCAGCAGCTCCTCGAGTCCCACATTGAACACTGCGTTCTCAATGAAATACGCCAAGGCAACGAAGAAGAAGTACTTAAGAAATTGAGTTCCGTGATCGAGCAGTTTTCAAGGCTTGGTTAAGGCGATATGTATTAATCGGAGTAAATCATGTTCAAAAAATTTTATGAAAAAGCAAACACAGTGTTCAATATCCTATATGGTGAAAAAGCGACCATTGTCAGCGGAATTTTCCTTGCCATGGGCATTGCTTTGCATTTTTTGGAAATCACCCTGCCTTTTGACCCTATTTGGCTGACAATAGCCATATCCGGCAGCCCCATTCTCTTTTTCGCCATAAAATACTTGGTACTCTATAAAAAGATAACGTCCCTCGTGCTTATCTCCATCGGCATAATCTCCGCCCTTGCCATAGGCGAAATTTTCGCAGCAGCCGAAGTCGCGTGGATTATGGCGCTCGGAGCCATTTTAGAGGATAGAACCTTTGCCAAGACAAAAACAAGCATACAAAAACTGATAAGTCTTGTCCCAAGCATGGCAAGACGTGTTCTTGACAGCAAAACGGAACAAATTCCCGCTGAAAACGTAAAACATGGCGATATCATCCGCATTCTTCCGGGGGAACAGATTCCCGTGGACGGAAAAATACTTGCCGGCAGCACAAGCGTGAACCAGGCGATTCTTACCGGCGAATCGCTGCCTATCGATAAAGCGCAAGGAGATGAGGTTTTTTGCGGAACACTCAACTTGCACGGCTCTGTCGATATTGTCTGCACCAATGAAAGCAAAAACTCTTCATTGCAAAAAATGGTGCGCCTTGTGGAAGAAGCCTCAGCCAATAACAGCCCCATTCAAAGAATTATGGACACTTGGGCGGTTCGCCTTATTCTGATAGCCCTCGCCATTGCGGGATTAACGTTTGTTTTTACCGGCGATTTGATCCGCACCGTGACGGTTTTGGTTGTTTTTTGCCCTTGCGCAATGGCGCTCGCGACGCCGACTTCAATCATGGCGGCAATCGGACAGGCAAGCAAACACGGCGTTCTTGTAAAAAGCGGACACGCGCTTGAAATCATGGGAAACGTCAACCAAATCGCATTTGACAAAACAGGCACGCTCACCACAGGCAAACTCACGGTCACAGATATTGTTGCCAATAAGAACCAGACAAAAGAGCATGTTTTGCAAACATGCGCGACAGCGGAACAACGCTCCGAACACCCTCTTGCTAAAGCCGTCATGGAACATTACCATAATACCTCAACGCAACCTCTTGAACAAAACGGCAGTTTTTCCATGCAGGCAGGACTCGGCGTTTCCTATGAACTTGCCAACACCCGCATCCGCTGCGGGAAGCTCGCCTATCTCAAACAAAACAATATCACCATATCAGCCGAGTTATCTGAACAAGAGATTATTTTGCGCAAACAAGGAAAAGCCCTTATTTTTGTTGCGGAAAACCAAGAATGCATAGGCATTGTCGCCCTTGCCGACAGTATACGCGGCTCAGCCCGAACGAGCCTTGCAACCCTGCACAATTTAGGAATAAAAACAACCCTGCTCACCGGCGACAGCAAAATTACCGCTGATTTTATCGCCAAACAAATCGGTATCGACACCATCCATGCCGAACTGCTTCCGGAAGAAAAAGTACAGAAAGTTCAAGAACTGCAAACGCAAGGCAATACCGTGTGCATGATTGGCGACGGCATTAACGACGCGCCAGCCCTCAAGATCGCCGATGTGGGAATCGCCATGGGACAGGCAGGAAGCGACATCAGCATTGAAGCTGCCGACATAGCCCTTATCGGCGAAGACCTGAACAAGGTAGCCTATCTGAAAAAACTTTCCAATGCCACGGTTTTCAATATCAAATTCAACATAGCCATTGCGCTGGGTATCAACATTCTGGCAGTCCTGTTAGGCGTTTTCGGCATAATCGGTCCGGTTATCGGAGCATTGACCCATAACGGCGGCTCAATTCTAGTGATTATCAACGCAGCCCGCCTGTATGACAAGAAAATTGGCTAACCATTCCAACCCATAACACAAAAAAGCGGGGAAAAACCCCGCTTTTTGTGTGCCGAATCAGATAAAAATTCCTAAATGTTCAAGTAAAATCTTACAGCCAAGGAGTATGAGGATAATACCGCCCGAATATTCCGCCTTTGAACCGATTTTTGTGCCGAATTTATGCCCGATCCCCACAGCCAAAACACACAAAACAGCCGTAACACCCCCGATACTCAGGGCTGCAAAACGAATATCAATCTTAGGAAGAACAGCAAACGTCACACCGACAGCAAGTGCGTCAATGCTTGTCGCCACAGCAAGCACGAGCAACTCTCCAAGACTGAAGCCGCTGTTTTCTTCTTCCCTGCGGGCTTCCTTTATCATTTTTCCGCCGATGAAAACCAATAAAAGAAACGCGATCCAATGGTCAAAGCCTTCTATATGCTGTACGAAATTTTTGCTCAGATAAAAACCGGCAAGAGGCATCAGCGCTTGAAAAAGCCCGAACAATCCTCCTAAAAAAAGAGCCCTTGAAAATTGAAACCGTTTCATTTCCAAGCCCTTGCATAAAGAAACGGCAAAAGCGTCCATAGCAAGCCCGACAGCAATAAGAAACAGCTCGAAATAATTCATGAAACACCCAAAAAAGCCTGCCCGGCACAACCATATTATTTATATGTTTCTTATGATTTCAACAAGATATACCAATGCCGTCAAGCCGCAGAAAAGATATTTTCCCAAAGCGACATACGCTTCGCCGACAGGTTTGCCGTGTCCAAGCTGCAATTGCCCGCGGATAAATTCAGGCTTGCAGACCCAAAAGAAAATCACCCCCGCAATCAACGCCCCGAGCGGAATAATATAAATACTGACTATATCCATCCACAGCCCGAGCGTTTCGCCGTTTTCCAAAAAAATTCCAAGCACAAAGCCGGCGCTCACCACAATGGAAACGGCGCTCTTGCGCGATAAACGAAATTCATTTTGCAGTGCCTCAATGGGCGTTTCAAACAAGTTGACCAAGGAAGTCAAACCTGCGAACAAAATAGCCAGAAAGAAAATCCCTGCCAAAACCGAACCCAAAGGAATTTGTTTAAAAATTTCAGGCATAACCATGAACATGAGGGGAGGTCCTGCGGCAGGCTCCATACCGAAAGAAAAAACAGCGGGAATAATGATAAGCACAGCTAAAACAGCCGCCGCAATATCAAACAGGACGACATATTTCGCCACATAAAAAATATCAACTTTTTCATCAAGATAACTGCCGTAAACCAATGTTCCGGACCCTGCCAGAGACAAAGCGAAAAATGCCTGCCCCAAAGCAAAAATCCACACTTTCGGTTCCAAAAGCATATCCCAGTGAGGCGTCAGCAAAAATTTATAACCCTCAAGCGCATTGGGCAGAAATGCCACACGCACCACCAGAAAAAGGAAAATAGCAAAGAAAACGGGAATGAGTATTTTATTCAACTTTTCAATACCGTTTTGCACGCCTCCAAACATAATCAAAAGCAAAGCCAAAGAGGCAATCAAATGCCAGTGCAAACTGCCATAATCCCCTGCAATCTGCACGAAAAAAGCCGTGCTGTCAGCATTGTAAACAGCAGCTCCGGTAAAGGCTTGAATGGTATATTTCAAAAACCAGCCCACAACAACCGCGTACCCCATGGCAATTCCGAATGAACCGAACACGGGGATAATCCCCAGCCATTTCCCCCATTCTTTTTTGCGTTGCTGCAAACCTTTTTTGAACGCCCCGAGCGGTCCGGTCCGCATGGCGCGTCCGAACGTCATTTCGGCAATAACCCCGGTCAAGCCGAGCAAAACTGTAAAAAGCATAAAAGGAATTAAAAAAACAGCTCCGCCGAATTCTCCGACACGATAGGGAAAAAGCCAAATCGCCCCAATGCCCACGGCAGATCCCACACAGGACAAAATAAACCCAACTCTTGATTTGAAAGAATCCCTTTGCTCCATTTGCGCCATAACAACCTCTTTAACGTAATACTTTTTTCAGTATAATGAAAACGCCTTTTTGTGTACAGAAATAAAATTTTATTTTTATTCAATAATTCAAATATATTATAGAAAAATCAATAAAAAACTCCGAACTTCGTAAAACAATGGACTATCCCCTCAGAACAGCGCCACGCTTCCTTTCATTCTTTTGCCGGCATAAACCACTAAAAGCGAATAAAGCACCGTGCTTGCGCAGGAAAGCCCGCCGGCTAAAATATAAACAAAGCTGATATGATAGTGCAAAACAGTCAGCATGACAGTGCACGCAAAAACAGCCGTTCCGAGCCAACCTGCCGTAAAACCGCGCAGAACAGCAACCGTTGTATACACGCCGTTGGCAATATGCGTGAAAGGAGCAATCACCACAATCATAATCGGAAAACAGCTTATATTTCCGCTCCATTGCGGACCAAGAAAATGAGCAGATTCTGTCACGCCATAAACCATAAAAGAACCAAACAAAATTTGCACCCAAATAATCCAACGGGGCCGTGTTGTCTTATAACTTTCAAGCTTTGGGCGAGGCAAAAGCAAAGACGCAATAAAAAAAGCACCGCAGGCAAGCAAAATCACAAAAGGTGAAAACTGAGGCAAATAATGCAAAAAATATCCGATACAGAAATAAGCTGCAACAGAGCAAGGCAAAGCAAGCCACCATTTGCCCCCAAAAACCGCAATCCACGCATAAACCAATGCCGTTACCGTGCAGCCGAGCAAACCGATCAAGCTGTTATATGAAGCAAGGAGAGCAAATTCCGCTCCCTGTTCATAGGTGATAAAAAAAGAAATAGGTCCGGAGAAAATGGGAAGCCCTGCGAATATTCCCCCGACAAATGCCCCCCAGCGTTTGACCAAATAGGTAGTAATCAAAATCACTACGGGCACTGTAAGCAACTTATATAAAACAATAAAATCCATTTCAAAAACCACGCTGAAACTATCTTCGCAATCTTATAAACCCATTCGGGTGAATTGTTAAGAATAATCTAAAGGTGATTTTTCCGCTTTTCGCTCAAAATGCCATGAAAAATTATGAGCGCCAAACGCATTTTTATTGATAACACAAGAAATTGACAGTTTTTTTCCTATCCCTCTTCCTATCTAAAACACAATGTACAGATTTATTACAATAAGAACAACATATTACGAATACAAAAAAACCACTCGCTAACGAGTGGTTTCTATGCTGGCAATTTATGCAAAAAATATTGACATCAGCCAATGATAGGAGCGACAAACGTACGCGTAGCAAGGTCTTTGTCAAGCATGAAAAGAGCTTTCTTATCATCTCCGATAAGGCGGAGTGTCGCAAGCAGACGTCCGACATTCGCTTCTTCTTCCACTTGTTCTTTTAAATACCAGTCAAGAAAGCTTAACGCCGCGCGGTCACGCACATCTTCCGCAACGTCCATAAGGGCGTTGATACGGGAAGTGACAAATTCTTCATGACGAAGAACATGTTCAAAAATAGTCAAGGGAGTATCGCCTTCGACAACCGGTTTTTCAATGGCTTCAAGCTGAAGTTTTCCACCCCGTTCATTCATGTAATCAAACATTCCCATAGCATGGGCGTGTTCTTCCTGAACTTGCACATCAAACCAATTCGCAAATCCTTGCAGATTTTGTTCTTGGAAATAAATCTTCATGGCAAGATAAAGATATTCGGAATACAATTCCTTATTGATTTGATCATTAAATGCTTTCTGCAATTTTTTGTTCATCATAATTTCTCCTATTTTTAAAGTAAACCAAGCCTGGTACTTTTTTAATCATTAAAAATATATAGTTACCAAATCAACACATTGTCAAGAATAATTTTTGATAATTATTATTGACAACCTGTTATTAATATTTTTATGTCCGTCTTCGGCGGATTGCCAAACATTTTTTTATACTCCCGGCTGAACTGAATTACACTGGCATATCCCACGACATAAGCAGCCGATTCCGCATTGTATGCTCCGGAAAGCATGAGCCGCTGCGCTTCATATAATCTCAACTGCTTTTGATACTGCAAAGGGCTTACTTGTGTCACTCTCCTAAAATTCTGATAAAATGTTGAAGGTGCCATATTGACTTGTTTTGCAACATCTTCAATATTCAGCTTTTCTTTAAAATTCTCTTTCAGGTAACCAATTGCTTGGACAATTTGATTTGCATAGGTTCCTTTCATGCTGATCAGCTGCAATTGACTGCCCAAAGGTCCCGTGATCAATCTATAGTATATCTCTTTGATAATGATAGAAGACAAAAATTCATCATAGGGCTTTTCTATAAGACATGCCAAACGGTAAAAAGCATCCAACAAAGCTTCGTCCGTATCCATAACAGCAAGGCATTTTTCATTATCATCAACAGCATGTGACAGTTTGCTTTCCATAATAAGCTGTGAAATCAAATTGAAATCAAGTTCCAAAATAAGTACGACAAAAGGCTCGTATGGCGAAGCTTCCACAACCCGGCTGGACACAGGAATATCCATGCAAGAAATCACACATTGCCCTTTGGAATACACAAGATGATTATTCCCATAAAGTATATGTTTTTTACCTTGCAAAACCAATATGCACGTCGGATTATAAAAACACTTGGCAAAGTCGGTAGATTTATCACGGCGTACCAGCCGAACACCTTTTATTGAGCAAGGATAATTTCCCGCATCGGGAACATTGCGTAAAATGATATCCCGAATAATTTCGTATTTGGATTGCATAAACCCTCCGACCAAACATAAAACAGTTTATACTGCAAGACAAAATTCCTTTCCGTATTAATCTTCTCTTATTCTCATATCATAATAGAATAAAATGTGACATCATTCAAGTCTTATTTCAATAGCGAGAGAATTAGATAAGAAAATGATTGAGGCAGATCTTTAGGTTTTATCAAGGATACACCATAATATTAAAAACAAAATACGATTGAGGAAAAAATGAAATACAGAAAATTACGGGAATTAGAAGTTTCAGCCATCGGTTTGGGCTGCATGGGCATGCATCATGCCTACGGAGCTCCCCGAAATGAAAAAGAAATGATTAAATTAATTCATAAAGCCATAGAGTTGGGAATAACATTTTTTGACACAGCAGAAATGTATCAGTCGGCAGACCAGCCGCACGGCAACGAACTCTTAGTGGGCAAAGCGCTCAAGCCGTATAAAGACAAAGTGAAAATCGCCACGAAATTTGGATTGGCTTCCAATGAAAACAAAACGCTCATTACTGACAGCAGACCGGAAACAATAAAAAAATCTGTGGAAGCAAGCCTTAAACGATTGGGCATTGAATGCATTGACTTATATTATCAGCACAGAGTCGACCCTAAAACACCGCTTGAAGAGGTTGCAAACACAATTTCCCGATTAATCCAAGAAGGAAAAATCGCCCATTGGGGCATGAGTGAAGCAAATGCGGAACAAATACAAACATCACATGCTATCTGCCCTTTGACTACCGTACAAAACAGATATTCCATCATGGCACGAAATTGGGAAGAAACAGTTTTTCCTGTTTGCGAAACATTAAATATCGGCTTTGTCGCTTTCAGTCCCTTGGCAAATGGATTTTTGTCAGGAGCATACACAAAGGACTCACAATTTGATAAGGATACGGATTTCAGAAGTTTTCTCCCTCAATTCCAGCCCAAAAATATGGACGCCCACCAGGAACTGCTGGTACTCCTAGAAAACTTCGCTCAAGAAAAAAATGCCACAAAAGCGCAAATTTCTCTTGCCTGGATGTTGGCGCAGCGTCCTTTCATCGTTCCTATTCCAGGCACAACAAAAATTTCAAGACTAATTGAAAACACAAATTCAGCTGATATCGAACTGTCAAAAGAAGAACTTTCAAAACTTAACGAAGCGCTCAGCCATATTGAAATCAAAGGCGTATATTTGGGTGCTTTAATCAAATAGGAGAAATCACCATGAACGTATTGCTCATTAATGGTTCACCCAATGAAAAAGGCTGCACCTACACCGCATTATGTGAAATCGCCGCGACACTTGAACAAGAAGGAATCGGCGCAGAAATTTATTTTATCGGCAAAGAACCGATCGCCCCTTGCAGAGCTTGCCGCGCATGTGCAAAAATCGGTCATTGCGTCATCAGCGACAACGTCAATGATTTTGTTGAATATGCAAGGAATTTTGAAGGATATATTATCGGCTCTCCCGTGCATTACGGTTCTGCGGCAGGCGTTATCGCATCATTTTTAGACAGAGCGTTTTTTGTTGACTTCATGTCAGGACATAATTCTTTTATCCACAAACCTGCAAGCGCCATTGTTTCCGCACGCCGCGCCGGCACGACAGCAACACTTGACCAACTCAACAAGTATTTTCAAATCAACCAAATGCCTATTATTTCAGGAAGATATTGGAATATGGTACATGGAGCGAATCCTGAAGAAGTGAAAAAAGACGAAGAGGGCATGCAAAACATGCGGATTTTAGCCCGTAATATGGCATATCATTTAAAATGCAAAGAAGCTGCCCAAAAAGCCGGGGTTATCCCTCCAAAACAGGAACACGTCATTTTTACCAATTTCATTCGCTGACAAAAATAACATAAAAGGAAACTCCTATGAAAAAAATCCTCTTTCTTTTTCTGGCATTGCAGCTCTTTCTCACAGGTGCTGCTTTTGCGGCAGTCCAAACCAATCAAGGAGAAAATATGAACGGCAGTAAACTGCTCATCGCCTATTTCTCATGGGGCGGAAACACGAAACATATTGCTGAAAAAATTCAATCACAAACAGGCGGAGATATGTTCAGAATTGAAACACTAACGCCCTATCCTGCCGATTACAATGAAACCGCTTATGGAATTGCCAAAAAACAACACGAAGAAGGCACGCTGCCGCCATTGAAAGACAATGGTGATGTTTCCCAATACGATATCATCTTTATCGGTACGCCTGCATGGTGGCATGAAATGGCGCCTGCGGTAAAAACATTCATCACCAGCAATGACTTCGCAGGAAAAACAATTGTCCCTTTCATTACCCACGGCGGGGGCGGAGAATACACCATTCATGAGGATATGACAAAACTTTCCAAAGGAGCGAATGTACTCAAACCTCTTGTGATTTTCGGCGACGGCAACTCCCATACCGACGATGAAATAAAGGACTGGCTCAAGCAAATAGAATAACTAAAACATTCCCTAATGACATTAGGAAGTTAAGCTATAAAATTATAAACTTTCAGAGGATAAATTTTTCCAAAGTTTTTCCCCTTACCTTTCAAAACGTTTTATTTGAATCAATTATTGTAAATGCTCCAGCCTAATCGAACAAATTTATTTTATACCAATAAAAACCACCGGCTAAGCCGGTGGTTTTCTCCAGCCCTGTAAGGGCATATTACTGGCTTACGCCTAAAGGCGTTTTGAAGTGTTCGCCAATCGCATTACATTCACAAGCTGCTACTAAAGTAGCTCACCATTGCCTTAATTATTCTTACTGCCCGTAAATGGGTCAAAGTATTCTTTGAACGTCATTTGGTCATTGATTATATCTTCATTCAATTGATTTCGAATGTATTCCGCTATTTTTTCTCTATTGCGTCCTACTGTATCAACATAATAGCACCTGCACCAGAAATGCCTGTTTCCGTATCTATATTTCAGAGTTGCATGTCTATCAAATATCATCAAAGAACTTTTTCCTTTCAGATACCCCATAAATGCCGATACGCTCAGGTTGGGCGGAATGGACACAAGCATATGTACATAGTCAATGCATGCCGTCGCTTCTATTATTGAAACTTTCTTTTGCTCGCAAAGCTGCCGAAGAATTTTTCCAATATCTTCTTCTAATTTTAAATATATTGCCTGACGCCTAAATTTGGGAGCAAACACAATATGATATTTGCAATTCCATTTTGTATGAGATAAACTTTGACTGTCTTGCATAAGACACTGTCCTCCTTTGATGTTATGATTGACGAACACATCGAAACATACCAAAGGAGGACAGGCTTGTATCTAAAGATTTTTATTCCACCAGCTTAGCTGGTGGTTTTTTTGAGCTAAAGCGCACAAAAAAACAAAAATGGGCAGCTGCCCATTTTTGTTTTATATTTTCCCAATATATATTCATTGCACATATAGTAACAATATATTATTAGCTACATTTTACCTATTTTTGAACAAAGACAAATCATCTGACCATTGTCCTTTAAGCTCACCGTTAAGATCAAATATTTTAATTTTCATTGTGTAATCAACAAGTTTTTGCCCATCAGGAGCACGGGTGATAATATCGGTAATTTCTGATTGCATAATATAATCAAAACTTGTTGCTGTTGTATCTAAGACCCGTACTTGTCCTGAATTGAATAATACTTCAATTATCCTATCATGAATATCTTGTACTCTCAAATTCTCGTCATGGGTATTTTGACGAATATCAGCAACAACAATGCGAGGAAGACGTTTTTGATTTATAAAAGCTGGAGACTGCAACATCTTATTGGTTAAGTTTTCAGCAAAAGCAATAATATCAGAAAGACTGATTTTTGTATCCAATTTAATTCTTTCAGAAGAATCTACAATGGAAATAGAAGTATTTCTTCCTTGATAAGCAGGCGAATTTGAAGCATTATAACCTGATTGAGTACAAGCACTTGCAAAAATCAATACAACAAAAGCAAAAGAAAGTCTTAATATTTTTTTCATACAATTCTCCTTTAAAATTACATTGTTTGATTAGTATTCATTGTTGAGGGATCTGGAGTTGGTACCCAAATTTGTACATCTTGTGCAAAGCGGAAATGTACAGTGACCTTCTTCGCTTTTATGGACTTACCCATATCAACAATAACTTTTTCTCCATTTTGAGGTAAGGTTATTCGTTGCCATGCAGAACTTGTGATAAGTGGTGCACCAAATTCATCTTCCCATGAGCATTGATACTCAAAAGGAACTTTATTAGGAATAACATTTTTTAATCGTACTATAACACGAGGTAAATTTCCTGTTGCATCTAATTGCCTATCCATTACCTTTACGGCATTATATTCAACCTCACTACCATAAATAATTGTAATGAGAGGGTGAGATCTATCTTCTAAAACAATGGGTTCAAGAGCAGTTACCGCATTATTTGTTTGCGCACAAGCAGATAAAACAAAAGTTACAAATAGAAAAGCAATGAATTTAATTTTCATAAATATTTTTCCTTTATTTATTCGTAATCCAAGACTGCTTATTTGCAAAAGCCTTTAATTGATTTTCATAACTTACAGCATATACAACGGTTGGACCTAATTCAGCGATATCTACGGCATATTGTGCCATAATTCTCTTTTTCTCGTCATAAGTTTGAATCGTTACATTTTTTGTCTTATTAGGAACATAGAAACGTGCAACAATTACTTTATTAGGCAAAGTTAACCAAGAACGAGTATCTGGTCTTTGAAGAGTTGCTGCAATATTGACACCTAAATCACCTAAAAAAGCACTTGCAGTTCCCGACCGTAACAAAGCTAGAGTAACCATGGCAGTTCTAAAAGGCAAACGATCTTGATCATCTCTTAAAATAATGGATTCCATTTTACTCAAAGAAGAAAATGTTTGGTTTCCTCCAGTATAAATAACTTTTGCACCTGCCACATTACTTGGAATAGGTGTTGCTGTAGCAAAATTTACAACTGCTTTTAATTTATCAATTTGATAACCTTGTACGCTTTCTTTGCGTTCAGGAGAAAAACCGTCAGCTAAAATTATATGAACAAGCTTTTTACCTTTAGGAACACCTCGACGAACTTCTTTAATAGCAGTTTTTGCAGTTCCACAATCCTTATTATTTTCTAATACTTTTTTATAGGCAATAATGGAATTATCACGAATGCTTTTATCATCAATACCATCTAATTCTAACAACAGTGCATCCATATAATCCCCAAAAGGATTAACATATGCATTTGGAACAAGTTCAGCTTTTTTCTTTATTTCTTCATCACGATTATCTACATTTACTTCACTAGCAATCTTTTTTTGATTATCAGCCTGTTTAGCTTGCTTTTCTTCAAATTCTACGAGAAGTTCTTTAAACTTTTCCCATTCTTCTTGTTGTTTTTCAATAGCCCGTCTTGTTACGTTATAGGCTTTTCTATCACCTAGGAGCATATAACATAACGCCTTATAATTTAGCAACATAACTTTTTCATAACCACGTAAAACATAATCATTTACTTCTTCAGAGCCAAAAAGTGTTGCTATTCCGCCTTTAGAAATGGTAGCCCCCAATTTATACATGCCACTTTCTGCTTCGCATTGTTCCATCTTCATTTCACCAGCATCAAAATACAATAAAGCACGTTCAAAATCACCGGCATTTAATATGAGTAGCCCCCGTTCAAGAATAGATAACTCACTATTATTTTTCACTAATTCCTCAATAATTTCATCACGAGATTTTTTATTACCATCTTCTGTATAATATTTGGATTCAATTTTATTAATTAACTCTTCTGCTTTACCTTCTTGAAGAGCAGTTCTTGCTGGAGCATAGGCTTCAGCATAAGTTTTTGTTGCTTCATTTTCAACTAAACCCAAACGATCACTTTTTCCTGCACAAGCAGACAAGCCTAATATCATAACAAATAATAAAAAACATTTTAACTGCATACCAAACCTCACATATATACTGTTTTAAAATTAAAAAGCATTTAAATCCATTGATACAGCGCCTTCAGAATAGGAAGAATCATACTGTTTTTTGTTTTCTTTACCATTAAAATCAGTTTTTTCATCAAAAACTGATTTTGCATTTTGAATATTGTCAAAACTATACGTCATAATTACCCCAACAACCTCATGCCCTTCTGGAGTTTCATAAATCCATTCTTGCAAAATCTGTGCTCCTTGTAAATAAGAACTTGTACGAGCTTGTGCTTGTTTATACATTTTATCTATAAGGGCTTCTTCTTTTGCTTTTTCAATCATTCCTGTTTTGCCTTCTTTAACCACATATTCTTCTAAAATTTTACCACGTTCTGTTTCAATTTCAGAAGTAAAACTTTGATTAAGAAAAGTTGAAATTTCTTTATAAGCAATATCCCTTGCTTGTTCAAAAGCAGCATCTCTATATTCTGCAAGCAATGTATCATCTTCACTTACAGAAGAATTCGCCCATTGTCCAAAAGCTACTAAAACTGGACCGTTATCATCAATGAGTAAACGTGAACCTAACATGTTATATAGTTTTTCATTATTATCCAATGGAAGAAGCTCTTTTAACGGTTTACCTAATTGTAACATTGCTGGTTTCTTACCCATTTTAAATGCATCCGCCACACTTTCAATTTTTGGAGAATACACAATAATAACACCAACAGCCCCAAAACCTTCTTCATTATTCCTAAAAAATGTCTGTATCGTTGTAATCCCACCTAAACTTTTTGAAAATCTTTGTACGGACTTCGTGACCATTTGATTACTAAGCAATACTTTCTTTTGATCAGCAGGAGAAGCATTAAATTGTACGGGGTCGATACCTAATTCTTTTAACGCAGCATCTAATTTTGCACCTGTAAGAGCCATAATTTTATCAATAAGTGATACAAATGAACTTTGTTCACTTGCTAACTCTTTATCAAAATCTTCACGGTTAGAACTATTATCGGCAAATACTTTTTGTAACGTTTCGCTTTTATACGTTATTGCTACAGAACGAAAAAATTTTGATAAAGCTTGTAAATAAGCTTCTTCATACGCTAAAACTCTATACCGGGCATAGTCAGGATGTGAAATTTCTTTATTAATCCTTACAATACCATAAAAAATTTGTCGCCCATTAGTTTTTAACTTATTTGTATTAATATAATTATTAATATCTGAAACTAATTCAACCTCAGGTCTTTGAACTGTTTTTTTCACAAGTTCTTGTGCTTGTACTGCAGAGTTTGTTTCTATAGCTATATTTTTCATAGAAGCCTGTTCTTCTGCGTAAACAAAAGAAGCTCCCAAAAGCACCAATACACAAATATAACTACTTAATATAAATTTATTCATTTCAGTCTCCTACCAATTTGGTTGCATTGTTTTCACTTTATTTTTTTCTTTTTTATTATTTTGACCATGTTGAGCATCAATGAGCCTTACAATATATTGATTGGTATTAACTATAGTAAGTTCCACATTAGAGTGTAAAATTTTTGCATGTGAAAACTTAGGTGCAACATCTATAATTTCTACCTTACCGATTACAATTTCATCTTTAGCTATTGCCTCATTTGTATATGGGTTCATAAGAACTTTTCCATATTGAATAAGATTATATTGTTGCCCAACTCGAATAGAATCCCCGCCTCTTGCAAGTGTCAATATTCCATTATCATGAGATAACACTAATATTGGAAACGTAATATCACTTATTTTTGTGCCTATTTTCTCACCAGCAGGACGAGCCAATTTTGCTATCCAATCAAAATCAATTTCTGAATTAATACGTTCCTCAAATTTTTCATCATGTACACCAGAAGCCATAATCATACCTGTTGGTACATTAATTAATCGCCATGAAATAGAAGAGATTCCAGTCACCATTAAAGCTTCTTTATTCAAATAAGGAACTTTTTCTTTTTTTACTTTAGCATTAAAATTTGTAATTGATCCCACTAAAATATAATCTGCACCAACAGAATTACCCACTCGTGTCCGTTCTTCTGCTTTTACATCATCACCTTGTAAAAGCTCAAACTCTGCATATTTATCTTTTAAATAATCCCTATCCAAAATTGCATAATTTCTTGTTTGAGTTAGAAAACTTACAATACCTTGATTTAATTCCTCAATAAACTGTAACTCATAAGGATTATTTTTATCCAGTACTTGAAAAAGCATAACTGCAATTTTTTTTCTTTCAACGGACTTTTCTGATTCATAATAATTTACAACAGCAGAAATTGTAACATCAATATTACCAGTACGTACAGCGGATTCACGTTCACTTAAAATAGAATATGAACGGATATATCCTTTAGCTTTAGAATAAATTTGATTTACTTGCTTCTCATCAAAAGAATTTTCACGAATGCTACTTTTTTCATTACCTTCAAGACTATCTTGTGAAGAAAAACTTACTAAGGCCTGACTTAATTGTTGTGAGTCAATATAAACACCAGTAACTTGTGCCAAAGCTTCAATAAGTGCTTTTTGAACAGCTTCTTCCTTATTTTTTCCCGTACCAGTTATTTCTACAGTTCTTTCTTTTATTCCTGAGGCATTGCACTCATAAGAAAATGCCCAAAAGGCACAATATATACATATAATAAGTTGTATTTTTTTCATAGCTGGACCTATTTAGAGGACTTTACAGGGCGTCTTAAAATATAACCTGTGCTTACAGAAGTGGCATTTCCATTAACCATATGCACAACACTAGCTTTTGGATTAATCCGTACAACTTTTACCTTACCAATCAAGGTTTCAGTTGAACCTAAATTCTCTCCGGTTGCAGGATCAATTAATTCCTCACCGGGCTCAAAAACTTCAAATACTTCCCCAAGTTTCATACCAGAATCATTCCCTCTATTAATCCAAATATCTTGATTAGATACAGAAACAATAGTAGAAGATGCTTTTATCGGAAAAGAAGCAACAACAGCTCCACGTTCTGTATCAATTATTTGTACTGAAAGCTCTATTGAGCAATAATCATTTACTTTAAATTTATTTTGTATATTAGGAACCTTTGAAGAAGAACGCCCAAAATTAAATTGTAAAACTTCAACTTGCACTAACGATTGAGCATTAGAAATATTTCCTGTCGCAGCGGCATCACCTGCAGCATATTCACTTGAAGCAAATTCTTGTTCTTTTCTTATTGCTTCCAACGCCGCACTGCGTCTAGTTAGAAGCTCAAACTTTCTTCCATTTCGTATTGCATTTTCAATATCTGCAATTAAACTTGAATTTTTAACTAGTTCTGCTTGTTTTGCAGGAACTAAATCACTGACAATTAAATCAGATACAGCAATTCCATATTTTGCAAGCACTTCAGCATTCACACTGCCCACCGCAAAAAAAAGAGGCTCTTGACCATTATCTTTTTCGATATTATGGTTAATAATAATGAAATTCAATAGATTAAGTAAGTATAAAATAAAAAAAATTATTAACTGTTTTTCAATGGATTTAACTGCCACTGCAACAAGTGAATTATTAAAGTTAAATAGTAAAACTGTTAACAATTATTTTACAGAATTTCGTGAGTTAATTCTTGAAGACAGTATTCAAAAACATCAAAAAGAGCTTGGAATATTTGAACTTGACGAAAGCTATTTCGGAGCCAAAAGAGTGAGAGGCAAGCGAGGACGCGGAGCTGCCGGCAAGACTCCTGTTTTTGGAGTGCTGAAGCGTGAGGGAAAAGTTTTTGTCAGCATAGTTCCACGCTGTTCCAAAGAAGAATTAATGCCTATAATTCAGGGTAAAATCCTCGAAGGCTCAACTATCCATACAGAAGGCTGGAAAGCCTATGACGGTCTTATTTTGAATGGTTACACCCATTATAGGTATTCCACCATGAAAACGAATTTGTGCGGGGAAAATCTCATGTGAACGGCATAGAAAGCTTCTGGAGTTTTGCTAAAAAACGATTGGCGAAATTCAATGGTCTGACGGATGAAAAATTTATATTGCATTTAAAAGAATGTGAATGTAGATTTAACCTCAGAAATGAAAATTTTGCTGTTTTTATGGAACAACTTTACTTCAGAAACAAAAAGTGATGGTCTAGAGCCAAAAAGAAACATAAATACAAAACTAATAACCCTCTTCATACCCTCTCCTTAAATAAAATATATGTTTTTTAATTGTATTCTCCTCACCATAACAATCTTCCATAATAAAAAATTCTTATTATTAATTTTAAATTATGCAACATTTATAATAGGCATGTATACAAAAAATTAATAAGATTAAATAAAAATCCTTTTTTATCTAACTAATAAAAAACATTTTTTCATATACAGAAATTTCACATTAGAATAATGCCCCCCTATTCGTCAAGCAACTTTTAAAAAAGTATTTTAATTTGAGTAAGTACTTAATTTATTTTCCAACCTAAGGTAAAATGAAACTATTCTAAAGAATATTCTTTAATCCATTGGGATAATTTTCTCTCTACACCCGCTAAATTTTCCTAATCCCCACCATTGATAAGTTCTTTTATGTGACGCCCTACAAGCCTTAATACCAACTCTTATCACTCAAGATTATGCTTTTACCCCCTCCCTGTAACCCTGCCTATAATTGATTATCATTTTGTTTTTATTACGTAAAGTAGCCCAATTCCATATATCACAAAATGGGTGTGCTTCTATCCTAAAACCTAATAACAGTATTACCAAGTTAGGTGCATCTTAACCTAAGCAAAATCTTTATAATTTGTTACCTAACCATGAAATAGCACACATATTTGGACTGCACATTTTCCTGAAATAAAAACGGTAATAAGCTCACTCCATTTACTCTCAATCAAATTGAGATAATTGCTATAATAACACATCTTATTATAAATGTTGTGACCAAACTTTTTATGTCGAATATTTCTATTATATTAAGAAAAGTCAAATAACGAACAGATTTTAAATGTTTAAATATTTAATAAATACAAATTGTTATTAAATTATTACTCAATTTTGTTCAACTATTCTTTCATCTAAATCAATCTAGAAACCTGTTCAATTTTAGTAGACTTTTTTAAACAAAAAACTTATTTAAGTTTTAATCCAAAAATAAAAAAATAGTTATAAGTTAAGTTTTTTCTTATAACCATTTTAATTTATGTATAATTTTAAAATGGTGTCCCTGGCGAGATTCGAACCCACGACCTTTCGCTTAGGAGGCGAACGCTCTATCCTACTGAGCTACAGAGACAATTCTGATTATTTTCAAGGCAGCTGCGGACATCATCCGAAATAAGAAGCATAAACCGTCATTCGGCAATGTTTACCCTTTTAATACAATTTATTTGCCAAGTAAAGGAATAATTTCCTCGCGCAGCACTTTCGCAGCGGCAAGGCTTGCGGTTTTTTCAATATTTGTTTCCAAATCGAAAATTTTGGCTTGCGCACCGGCAAGTTCGCTTTCAAGAAAAGCGATTTTTTCTTCCAAGACTTGAACCCCGCCAGAAATTTCAGACGGTTCCGAACGTTCGGGGCTTGCCGCACTTGCGAAATCAACACGTTCCATAAGGCTGTCCAAATTCTTCGCAAGTTCGTCATTAAGCATTTTTTGTTCAGAGAAAATATCGTCAAGTGTCGCGATTTTTGTTTCAATAGCCCGGATTTTATCCGTCAATTGTGCGAGCGCTTCCGTATCCTGCTGCCCATTGCTTTCAGCAGGCCGGGAAACAGCGCCGATTTCAGAACGTATATCTGCAAAATCTTCTTTAATCGCAACTTCCAATTCGGTGATTTTGGTTTCAAGCCCGCTTATCCTATAATTAAGCTCAAGACCGTAATCCTGCCATTTTGAATCAGAGCCGATCAACCTATGTTCCAAAGAAACCATTTGGGTTGACAAACTTTTTATCCTTGCGCCGACAGAATCATCCTCTCCGTCAAATTTTTCCAAATAGGCTTCATCGGAAGCCAAAACTTTTGACGCGGACTGAACAAGATTTATATCATCATTATGATCTTGCCCATTTTTCGGGGTTTCCAAGAAACGTATATCCCCTTTCAAATGGATAGGCATTGTGTCAGAAGAAGCTTCATGGGCAAAGGGGACAACCTCTTCATCCGTTTCATGCTCCAAAGACAATTCATTCAAAATATTGTCAAATTCGCTGTCGTCAATTTCTTCCGCTTCTTCCGCCATATCGCTTTTAAACTCTTCATCATCAGCTGCCAATGAAGCGTTTTGCCGTGCAGCCGGCGTCTTCTTAGCCTGCGGTTTGTTTTGCGGGGTTTCCGGTATACCCGCCCCTAAAGAAGATTGTGATAAGCCGTCAAGGGAAAATTCATCTTCTTTTGATAAGTCAATCACATCATTTTGACCCAGCTCATCTTCCAGCATTTCAGAAAAAGCGTTTTTCGGCTGCCCATTGCCCGCACTTTGAGACTGCACAGCCGCATTATCAGCAATATTTGCAGGTTCACGGTCCGTGCCGTCTATAATATCTTTTGTCAGTAAATCTATTTCATCTTCATCCTTTTCCAGGGAAGGAAAATCCATATCTTCCAAGGAGGGAATGGCATCGGTATCAAAATCTTCAGAAACGGCAAAATCTTTTAATTCTAACTCATTGTCCTGCAACGCATTCGGCTCTGCCGTGCCGATACGTTCTCCGGGTTCGCCGGTTTCAACATCGTTTTTTATATCATTTAAAATCGCATCAAAATTCGTATCCAAATCGGTATCTTGATTATTTGCGCTGTTTTCGCCAAGATCCAAATTGTATGAACTAATAAGATTATCTAAATTTGACAAATCCAAAACTTCTTCCGCATCGTCAGAAGTTCCGGCGGTTTCACTTCCGGAAGTGCCGCCTTTATCGTTTTCAAAATCGTTTACAAGGGAATCGAGAACATCTTCTTCATTTTTCGGGGTATCGTCCGCTTCCCCGGCTCCATTTCCAATACTGACAAGATCGGTTAAATCAATGATTTCTTCGGCGGAATTTGTTTTAATGCCATTACTCATAGCTTCCCTCATTTAAAAAATAAACCCTCGTCACCTGCAAAAGCAAGTGACGAGGAAATAACTATTAAGGATGGCAAGCGGATCCCTTACAGCTTGTAAGAACCTTCTTCTTAGCCTTATCAGTGCCGGCTACTTTGGTATGGCAGCCGATACAGCTGTTTTCCAATTTCTTATCGTGTGCTATACGATAATAGCTATTCTTGCCTTTCTCTTTAGCGCCGATAGCGTCATGGCAGCCTGCATCACTACATTTACCAAAATTTTCAACACCATTGACTTCATGGTGACAAACAGCACAGTCAACTGAAGTATGGGTATTATGATTGAAGGTAACTGTTTTTTTTCCTGTAAGAGCCATTTTAATCGGTCCTTCAGGAACAGCAGGACGAGCTGCGATAGCAGGCATCGCAAGAGCGACAGCCACAAGAACGCTTAAAGATAACAACAATATCTTTTTCATAGCAACCTCCTCTATTTTCTTGAGCAGCAACCCAAGTTTTTATTATCTTAACCTTGCTTGCCGATACTGTCAAGCAACGGAATAAGAAACCGTAATTCAGCCTTGTCCTTATTGTTTTGCAAAAAGTTCGGGCATAAGGATATCAACGTTCGCCTCTTGGTTCAGCATCAAGATATAGGCTTGAAACAGCATATTTTTTTGCGCGTCCTGCATATTCAACAAAACATCGTCCGCGATTTTTTCAAACTCGCCCTCACCAACGCTTTTAATGGTATTAAGCCTTGCAACGACAGCGCCTTCATCGCTGACATATGCATGCTTTAACCATGTTTTTTCGTCTGCCGCGAAAATTTCCTTAGCAAGTTCCGGAAGCGGTCCTAAATGTTCCACTTGTCCTTCACGGGTGAAGAAAGAACTTGTTTTAATATTTTCAGGTGCGTTTTTATCATAACCGAAAACGGCTTGAGAAGCTTTTTCCTTGGCGCTTTCCTGAGCTTTCTTCATTTTCAGTTCTGCGGCAATCTCCGCTTTCACCGCTTCAAACGGCTGAACAGAACTTGCTTTCTTTTCAACAAGTTTCACAACGCTGAGCTCATCATTCAAGGTGACGGCGCTGTCCCAGACATTGCCGTTTTCCATGGCGACAAGCGCATCAACATCGCTTTGCCTTAAGTTATAGGTATCCGCCAAAGAGGCAATATCGACAAAACCCGTTTTCGTGACTTTCAAATTATATTTTTTCGCTTCGTCTTCCATATTGCCATTTGCCATAATCGCAGCAATGGCGCTGTCAACGGTTTGCGCAAGATTTGCATTGACCCGTTCGACGGCGATATCATGTTTGATACGGTCTTTCACTTCTTCAAAAGGAATTTGTCTGCCTTCCTTTTTATCATCGACCCAAATCAAATGGTACCCGAACTGCGTACGCACAGGCTCGGACAAGGTGTTTTCAGGCAAAGCAAAAGCGACATCGGCAAATTCCTGAACCATCTGGGATTTGCCGAACCAGCCTAAATCACCGCCGGAGTTTTTCGTTCCGTCCTGTCCGTATTGCTGTGCCATTTTCGCAAAATCCTCAACGGTTTTTATTTGATCTGCAATATCTTGGATCTGGCTTAGAATTTTGTCATTTTCGCTTTTGGGCGCATCAGGTTCCGCCATGAGCAAAATATGCCGGGCTTTGACTTGTTCCTCTTCACTGAATTTCGCTTGGTTATCGTCATAATACGCTTTGATCTCCTCAACCGTCACAGCATTTTCATCCGCCATGAGCGCAGGCGTGAAATTGATAAATTCCAAAGAAACCTGCGCCGGAACGGTAAACAATTCTTTTCTTTCCTCATAAACGGCTTTCGCTTCGGCATCGCTCACATTTTGCTTATCCGTCTCGAAGGGGAAGAGGACATAATCCATAGAGCGCCGTTCCCCCTGGAACGCAAACATTTTTTGCGCGATGTTCTTATCGCCGAAAACGCCGGCAGTCACAACTTCTTGGAATTTTTGAGGCAGCAGATCCAAACGCAGATTATTTTCAAAAACTGCGGAACTTTGTCCAAAAGCTTTTAACCGCTGCTCATAAAGTTCCGCGCTGAATTTTCCGCTTTCATCGTGAAAAAAAGGAAGCGCCATCAAGGTATCACGAAGTTCTTTCGCACTGACATCAAGCCCGATGCGTTTCGCTTCGGACAAAAACAATTTCCGGATGATGACATTTTGAAGCACCCTGTTTTCCAGCTGAAAGCTCTTCAGCTGTTCTTCCGTCAAATCCGGAATGACGCTTTTTATTTCATTCGCCATTTGATTGTAGGCTTGTTGAAATTCATTGATAGTAATAGGCTCACCATTGACTTTTGCCACAATTCCGGAATTGGAAGTATTGCTTCCGATACCCCAAAAAATAAAAACAAGAATAATAAGCCCAAACGCAATTTTTATCACAAAGGAATGAGCTCCTGAACGCATACCGTCAAGCATTGTAACCTCTTTATTTATTTTCTATTTTTTATGAAATTCAACAATCCGCCTGCACGTACGAGCTGAAATTCCTGTTCGGACAAATCATGTTTGAAACAGATTTTTCCAAGCCCTTCCACTTCAGCGGCAGCGCGATTATTTTCATCAAATTCCAATGTGTTGACAAGAATTTTCGCCCCAAGCACAAGGTTATCATAATCTTCCGCGTTTTCAAAAATAAGGGGTAAAATTCCAAAATTAATCAAATTTGCCCTATGGATACGGGCGAAAGACAATGCCATGACAGCCCGTATGCCCAAATGACGCGGAGCAAGAGCCGCATGCTCGCGGCTTGACCCTTGTCCGTAATTTTTTCCCGCGACAATAAAACCGCATTTGCCGCTGTCACGCATATTTTTTGCGCGCGATACAAAATTTTCATCGACACGTGAAAAAACATATTCGGAAATAACGGGAATATTGGAACGTAACGCAGTGATTTCCGCACCTGCTGGCATGATATGGTCCGTGGTGATTCCGTCGCCGACTTTTAAAACAACTTCACCTTGAAGTTCTGCGCCGAGAGGAGCGAAACTTTCCAAAGCGACAATATTCGGTCCCCGCAGGACAGCCGTCTTTTTGCGTTCTTCCTCATCCTGCGCAGGATATGAAAAATGATGTTTTATAGACGGAATATATTCCGGAAACTGCGGCTTTTCAGGAGGAATCCCCCATGTTTTCGGGTCTGTGAAACAGCCGTTTAAAGCGCAGTAAGCGGCGGTTACGGGACTTACCAAATAGACCTGCGCATCTTTTGTTCCGCTTCTGCCCTCAAAATTGCGGTTGAACGTGCGCACGGAAACCCCGGCGCTATGCGGGGAAGAGCCCATGCCGATACACGGACCGCATGAACATTCAAGCAGACGCACCCCACTGTCGAGAAGGCTTGTCATGGAACCGTCTTCCATAAGCATGGACAAAACTTGCCGCGAACCGGGGGAAACGCAGGTGTCCGTATGCCGGGCGACAAATTTTCCTTTCATGATATCGGCAACTTGCTTCAAATCCGCATAGGAAGAATTGGTGCAGGAACCCATGGCGACCTGATCAACCTTCATTCCCGCCAACTCGCTGACCGGCACGACATTGTCGGGCATGTGCGGTTTTGCGGCAAGAGGAACGAGTTTCGTCAAATCGATTTCAACGCAGTCATCATATCGGGCATTGGCGTCGGCTTCCAAGAAAATCCAATCGTCTTCCCTGCCCATTTTGCTTAAAAATTCTTTTGTCCTATTGTCAGAAGGGAACAAGGACGCAGTCGCTCCGAGCTCCGCTCCCATATTTGTAATGGTTGCGCGTTCCGGAACAGATAAGCTTGCAACGCCCTCGCCCGTATATTCAAAAATTTTACCCACACCGCCTTGCGTGCCCAATAAACGCAGCAATTCCAAAATGATGTCTTTTGCTTGGGCAAAACCTTGCAGCGTTCCGGACAAACGGACTTCCACAATCTGCGGCATGGAAATGGTATACGGCTCGCCCGCCATGCTCAATGCGACAGATAAGCCCCCCGCCCCCATAGCCAAACATCCGATACCGCCCGCCGTCGGTGTATGGCTGTCGGAACCGATGAGAATTTTTGCCGGCTTTGCAAAATTTTCCAGATGCAGCTGATGGCAAATCCCTGTGCCGGGAGCGGAATAAACAGCCCCGTAACGGGCTGCGACTGTTCGTAAAAATTGGTGATCGTCAGGATTTTTAAAACCCATTTGCAGCGTGTTATGGTCAACATAGGAAACGGAAAGTTCTGTCTGCACGCTGTCACGTCCAAGAGCTTCAAACTGCAGCCAAGCCATTGTGCCTGTCGCATCTTGGGTAAGGGTTTGGTCAACACGCAATGCAATTTCGGAACCTGTTTCCATTTTACCGCCGACAAGGTGCGCTTTAATAATTTTTTCAGCAATATTCACAAGATACCTTCACTTTATTCTATTTCAATGCCCATACTTTTATATTCATTGAGCTTATTACGCAATGTTCTGACGGAAATTCCCAGCAATTCGGCAGCCTGCGTTCTGTTTCCGCGTGTCACTTCCAAGCCTTTTTTAATCATCAGCCGTTCCACTTCGTGCAGCGGCATAAGGGCTCCGGAAAATTCACCTGCACTTGTCTCCGAAGAAACTGCTGAAGAGCTCGGAGCGGAAGAAACAGCCTCTTCCGAATTTTCTTCCGTTATTTCAAAATCCCCCTGTTCCTGCTCCGCAAATTCATCCTCTTCGAACAAAGGCCAATTATCGGCATCAAGCAGAAAATGGGCGGAAACAATGTCTTTTCCCGCGGCAAGAAGGACAGCCCTTTCCATGAGGTTTTGCAATTCACGGACATTTCCGGGCCATTCATATTTTTTCAGCCAAAGCAGCGCTTCCTGTGAAAATTTCGTTTGGGGCAGCGCATACTCTTTTGTGTACATTTCAAGAAAGAATTGGGCAAGTTCAACAACATCGCCGCCGCGTTCCCGAAGGGCGGGCAAACGCAAAGGAATGACATTTAAACGAAAATACAGGTCCTGACGGAATTTTCCCTCTTTAACCCAATCCTCCAAATTTCTGTTGGTCGTTGCGATAACGCGCACATCAACTTTAACCGTTTCCGTTCCGCCGACTCTGTCGATTTCCCCTTCCTGCAAAGCACGCAAAAGTTTCGCCTGCAGCCCCAGTTCCATTTCGGAAATTTCGTCAAGCAGAAGAGTGCCGCCGCTCGCAAGCTCGAATTTGCCGATTTTTCGTCCTATCGCTCCTGTGAAGCTTCCTTTTTCATGCCCGAAAAGTTCGCTTTCAAGCAAATGTTCAGGAAGCGCGGCGCAGTTTATGGCAATGAAAGGTCCCTTCGCCCTGTCGCTCCATGCATGCAGATTTTTGGAGAACATTTCCTTACCGGTTCCGGATTCCCCATTGATCAAAACAGTCGCTTTCGACGGCGCGACCTGCTTCGCAAGGGCCAAAACCCTCCGCATGGCAAGGCTGCTGCCCACGATTTTCGGAGCGGGCGTTTTTACTTCACTCTGCTTGTTTTGAACCGGGGTTTTATTGTCAGGCAAAGCTAAAAATTTTTCAAGAACAAGCGGATCCGTCCAATAGTCGAAAGCCCCCAGTTCCATGAAATAACGGGCTTCGTCGGGCGTGCCTTTTTCAGCCAAAACAATGATGCGGGGATAGGAAACAATATTTTTTGCCTCTTCAAAAAGCTCTTCGACTTTAAATCCGGGCAGGCTCGGACGGCTGATTATGTATTGCGGAGAAGAAGATTCAATAAAAGCAGACGCTCCTTTAGCATTTTCCGCTAAAGAAGCTTCGATTTCTGCGCTTCGCAGTTGTGGAAAAATTCGAGTTACAGCAGATGCTGGTGTCAAAAATAATACACGTTTTAAGCTCATGGAAAAAATATAGTATAAAAAATTATTTCTTGCAAGATTTTCTCTTAGCTTCCAGCCGGCAAAATATGCCTCCGGCGCATTTTTTCATTCAGTCTAAAACGCATTTTGAAAAATCAAGACACATGATCCCCATATTTTGCAAATCGCGGCAATTCGTTTTTGCAATTTCATCTGTCTGGGCGGAACAGCAATCCGTAAGCACTGTCGTATGAAAATCATGGCAAAGGGCGTCAACCGCGGTTGCACGGATACAATTCGGATACTGCGTTCCTGCGACAAGCAAATGGGTGATGTTTTTTTCCCTCAGTAGCTGCAGCAAATTTGTTCCGAAAAACGCACTGAAACGGGGTTTTACGACAACCGCGTCCTCCGCATAAGGAGCCAGTTCCTGCACGATTTTCGCACCGTCCGTTCCTGCGATACAAAAACCTTGCCCTTTTTGAAAAAGGCTTTTGCGAAAAATTTCCGCATTATCCCCATTGGTATCATAAGCGCGGATAACATGGAAAACGGGAATATGTTTTTCATGACAAATCCGCATGGCGTTTTTTATGGCGGGAACTGTGGCTTTTGCTCCTTTCACCGCTGTTTTTTCCGTCAAAACAAAATCATTTTGCATATCAACGATAATAAGCGCATATTTTTTCATAAACGTATCTCCAACAAAAAAACATAAAAAAACGATACAAAAAAAAAGCCCTGCGAAGGGCTTTTCGTTATTTCAGCTGCGCAAGCAGAGTATCTTTTATGCTGTCAATGGAACCGCTGCCTTCAAGGGCGATATACACGGTCTTGCCGGCGCTTTTTTCCGCGACATCCTTAAAATAATACGCTGCCGCCAAGGTGCCGTTTTCCGTATTATAATAAATATCATGGCGTTTATTGATCGCGTCTTCATTTTGGTCGTCAGCCCGTGCGGAAAGTTCTCCGCCGCAAACACGGCAAACATCGCCGTTCGGCTTGATCGCGTCAATAAAGATATTGTTAGGGTGGTTATTGTTGTTTTTGCAAAGCCTGCGTCCCATAATGCGGTTACGGGCAATTTCACGGGCAAGCACGATTTCGACCACATAATCCAAATGCATGCCGGCTTTATCAAGCGCTTCTTTCAATTTGCGGGCTTGCTCCATATTGCGGGGAAAACCGTCCAAGAGCCAGCCTTTATTGCCTTTTTCTTTCAAAATTTCCAAAATCATAGGAATAGTGATTTCATCGGGAACAAGCTCCCCTCTATCCATATATTCCTTGGCTTTTTTGCCCAATTCGGTGCCCTGTCCGACATGCTGACGGAAAACCGCGCCGGATTCGATATGGGCGACACCGTATTTTTCCATAATAAGGGCACCTTGCGTGCCTTTGCCACTGCCATTCGGTCCAAAAATAAGAATATTCATACGCTTCCCTACTTTGATTGAAGTTTCAAATATAAATCCCCCTGCCATTTTCCGATCTTTTTCCCTAAGCCGCGCAAACGCATGGGCTTTCCGGGAACGAAATCTTTTGGCAGAGTCAATTCTACGGTTTGCAATTCATTTGTCAGTCCAACCCGGAACTGTAAACGCATTTTCACTCCGGGCTGCAATTTGGCTGCCGGAAAAAATAATTCCAGCTCCTCATCAATCTGATTTTTAAACCAGGAAGAAATACCTTTTTTTATTCCTTCCAAAGGTTCGGCACCCGCCTTGATGATGGCTTGGGGAATACTGTTTTCCTTATTAGCAGAAATTTCTTGTTCTGTAAAATAATCTTTTTGACTTTTTTCTTCTTTATTCCGATCGCTCTGGCTGTTCTGCCGCGAAGCATTCACATTGGTATAAGCCGTATCCTGCGACGTGCTCGCCTCCGCTTTTTCCTCTTTTGCGTTTTCTTCCGGCTGCTGATGAACTTTCTGTTCAAAATTTCCTGTATATTTATTGTAAATAGGTACGCCGAACGCGTTATACGCATTATTGGGATTTTTATATTGGACCTGTTCCTGATTTTTGTTTTGATTCTGCGCATGGGCTTGGCTTTCACGCTCTTTGCGCACTTCTTCCATTTGTTCGATAATCAGTGTTTTAAATTCCTGGGCTTTTTCTTCCAATTTTTTAATAAGATTTAAACGCTCTTCCTCTTGTTTCGCTTTTATTCTCGCTTCTTCCTTATCTATTTCTTCCTGCAGGCGTTTCCGGCGTATCTCTTCGCGCCTTGCCCTTTCACGGGCTTGGCGGCGTTCCATTTCTTTGCGTTCGCGCTCAATGCGTTCTTCACGTTCTTTTTCCTTACGCTTTCTTTCTTCAGCCCTTTTTTGTTCAGCCTGCCTTTTTTCTTCTTCAAATTTTGATTTTCTTGCTTTTTCGGCATTAACAAACTGGGCTTTGGCGGAATTTTTCTTCGCCTGACTATCCAGATACGTGATGACAGTCACATAGGCTTCATTCACACGCTGAAATTCCATGGCGGCATTTTCATTGTCCGGATGCAAATCAGGATGCAAAGCAAAGGCGCGCTTACGGTATGCCTGCTTCACTTCGTCAATACCCGCACTCCGCGCAACGTCAAGGAGCGCATACGCTTCCTGCAATGTTAATGTGTTCTTCGCCATTTTTTCCCTGTTCCGCGCCCCTTACTTCAATTCAGGCAATTCATTTTCATCAACAATCAATGCGCGCCCGTCAACACTCTTATCCTTGCAAAGCAAACCGTTGTTCTTTAAATACGCATAGCCGTCATGGGCGAAAAAAGCATGCGAAACGGTTTTCACAATTCCGGGACAATCCTCTTTCGCCATGGCGAAACTGAATTCATCAATCAAATTTCCGCGAAAATACGGCCAAGCCCTGCAAACATCGGGACGTGCCTCATGAATTGTGCAGCCCCGCCCCTCTTCAAAAAAATAGCAAAAATCGTCTTCACCTGTGATCAGAACAGGCTTGCCGTCAAAAATTTCCGTATACCGCGCCAAAAAATCTGCTTTTTCCATATTAAAATAAACAAGCAAACGCGGCAAATCCCTTTGCCCCACAACAATACCGCCCCGTCCATGGCAACAATGCCCGCAGCGCCGGCAAGAAAAACTTTTTTCCGACATGATCAGTTACCGAAAACCCGCTTATGCTCTGTTTCAATACACGCATCTTCAACCACGACAACCCCTTCTTTCGCCATGAGTTCTCCCGCCTCCTTATTGCCAATACCAAGCTGCATCCAAAAAACTTTCGGACGCCACGGCAAAGCCAAAATTTCTTCAGCATGCTCAAGACAAGCTTCAGACGTTCTGAAAAAACAGACAATATCAGGAACTTTAGGCAAATCCTGCAAAGAAGCATAGGTCGGCAAGCCCCAAACATCTTTCCGCACGGGGTGCACCGGCAAAACTTCATAACCTTGCCCTATTAAATACCGCCCCACATGTTCCACGGGAGAACCTGCCTTATCTTTAGCCCCGACAATGGCGATGACGGAGTTTTCTTTAAACAAGCGTTCCAGCTGCGTATCAAAAAGCATGTTTCCTCCTGCATGGTATCTGCTTTTTATCCATATCCTTTATTAAAAAAAGTTTCAATCTTTAAATTATCCCGTGCTTGATTATTGCAAAAAAACGCTAGTTGGCATAATCAAACAAAAAATACCATTCAAAGGCAGCAAACAAAAATGCACATACCCAAAAACGAACATATCGCCCGGCTGAAAAACATAAAAACTCGTATCTGCGAAAAACACCCGCAGCTCAGCGGTTTTTTCATTTTTTCACGGATTAATATCTATTATTTTACAGGAACGCCCGCCAACGGCGTTTTATACGTTCCCATGAACGGCGAACCGCTTTTGTTCGTGCGGAAAGGATTTGAAAAAGCGAAGCAGGAATGCCCGTTTGAACATATTTACCGCTACACGTCTTATGCGGAAATCGAAACCGTTTGTGCGGACTTAGGCTTGGCGCTTTCGGAAAATGCTTTGTACGGAATGGAAACAGCGGGGCTTACCGCCCAGCTTGCAATGCTTTTTTGCAGTAAAATCAAAGCGTTTTCCCAAAATATCCCCGCTGCGGTCGACAATGAGATAAAATATGTCAGAAGCATAAAAAGCCCCTATGAATGCGAAAAAATACGCGAAGCCGGCAAAAGGCAGGCTCTAGCCTTGGAAAAAATCCTGCCTTTTTATCTGAACGGCATACTGCACCATACCGTACCCCGTCCGCCTTCCATTCTTGAACAATACGGCAAGGAGCCCGCTTCACGATACGGACAAGACCCGTTCATTCTGTCAGAAAAAAATATAGCCAAGCACTGCGTACAAATTTACACGGAATTGGAGCATGGCTTTTTATGCCGGATGTCAGCGCACGGCGAAGAAATATTTTACGGACATGTCGCCTGCGGCGATAATTTAATCGCTCCGACCTATTATAACGGCGCAATGGGTTTTCAAGGCCTGCACCCTGCCTTGCCCTGTCTGGGGTCGGAAAAGGTTTGGCAAAAGGGCGAGCCGCTTTGCGTTGACATGGTGTTCAATTACGAAGGATACCATACGGACAAAACCCAATGCTATTTCTACGGACGGGAACAGGATTTGCCGGACGAAGCGAAAAAAGCCTACGAATGCTGTTTTGCCGTTCAGGAGCTCGTGCTGCGGCGGCTAACACACGGCGCCGTTCCGGAAGAAATATGGTCCGAAACCTTGAAACTTGTGGAAAAATTTAACTTTACAGAACAATTCATGGGTTATAAACAAAACAGAGTGCCTTTCCTGGGGCACGGCATCGGGCTGTCTGTCGATGAATTTCCGGTCCTTGCCAAAAATTTTAAAGAACCGCTGCAAAATTCCATGATCATCGCCTGCGAACCGAAAATCGCCCTGCCGAACTTCGGCATGGTCGGCATAGAAAACACGTTTGAACTTATTGACAATACGGTAAAAAATATCACATCCGCCCAAGACGGAATTATTTTTATCTCTTAAAAGAGGCTCCTATGAACATTCCTAAAAAACCGGATTATGCGAACCCTTATTTTTGGGTGGAATTTCCTGATGAAGACAATATGCGCAGCCCGAAAACGGAAGCGGATGTTTTTTTCGTACACGGCACGGTTCTGCACAGCAAAACGGAAATATATTACGACACATACGACGAGGAACAACGCAGACTGCCCTTGCGTCCCCGCATGACCCATGCGGGCGTCTATAAAAAAACATGCCGTATTTTTCAGCCCCATTACCGGCAAGTCAGTATGGAGGCGCATTTAAACGACTTGGCGACCATCAGAAAATATTATGAAATTCCTTTTGAAGATGTTCTGCAAGCCTATTCCTTTTTTAAAGAAAACTGGAACAAAGACAGACCGCTTATCTTGGCAGGAAACAGCCAAGGCTCTTTTGTGCTTTTGGAACTGCTTAAATATTTGGCGCATACCAAGCAATTACCCGAAAACATGGTGGCGGCATATCTCATCGGGGCAAGCGTGGTTCCCAGCGACCTTGAAAAAATCGGACTGCCCCTTTGCCAGAGCCCGACAGATTTGAATTGCATCATCGCTTACAATGTCTTGGCAAAAGGCGCCGTCAAAGGCTTTACCGTTTTTCCTGACGCCCTTTGCGTCAATCCGCTTTCCTGGAAAAACACCGAAGAAATTGCCGACAAATCCTTACACTTGGGCTTTGTCGAAACAAAGGAAGACGGAACGCAGCTTATCCGTAAAAACGCCACAAACGCTTGGATAGACAAAAAAATCGGAGCCGTTATCGTGGATATTTACGATATTGAAACAGCTCCGCCGCGGGAATATTTTCCGAAAGGAGATTTGCACAGCTACAATTATCCGCTCTTTTTCAAAAATATCGAGGCAAACGTCGAAGAGCGGATTTCAGCATACCTGAAAAACAGAAAAAATTAAAATAAAAATTTTTCACTTGCCAAAACAAAAAAAATAACCTAGATAAATTCAGTTATTCACCAAACACATTTTCACAGCTGCTTGGGGTCCCGAACAACCGAAAGCCACACAAAAAGAATAACTGTGTCATTTCAAGAAGATAGCAATATCAGGGTGCAAAGCATTGGGTGAAAATGGAAGAAAAAAACCCTTGGAGGAATTATCATGGCTTATGTAAGCATGAAACAAATGCTCGAAACCGGTGTGCATTTCGGTCACCAAACCCGCCGTTGGAATCCAAAAATGCGTCCTTACATCTTCGGCGCCCGTAACGGTGTGCATATCATCGATTTGCAGCAAACAGTAAAACTTTTCCGCACAGCCCACGACAAAATCGTTGAAACCGTGGCGAACGGCGGCAAAGTTCTTTTCATCGGCACAAAACGCCAAGCACAGGAAGCCGTTGCGCAGGAAGCCGAAAGAGCTGGCCAGCCATACGTAACCAACCGCTGGATGGGCGGCACCCTTACCAACTTCGTCACCATTCAAAAAAGCGTTGACCGCCTTAAGAAATTGGAACAAATGTTCGCCGACGGCACAATCAACCGCTATTCAAAAAAAGAAATCCTCACTTTCCAACGTGAACTTGACAAACTCAACCTCACCTTGGGCGGCATTAAAAATATGCAGGGCATTCCGCAGCTTGCTTTTGTTATCGACCCTCACCGCGAAGACATCGCCATCAAAGAATGCCGCAAGCTCGGCATTCCCGTTGTCGCCATTACCGATACCAACTGCGATCCTGATGTCATCGACTACATTATCCCCGGAAACGATGACGCAATCCGCGCAATCAAACTTTTTGTAGGCGCAATGGCGGACGCTTGTCTTGAAGGCGCCGCAATGGGCAAAGACGGCGAAGTCGTCGACTTGGAAACCATTGCCGCTAAAAACGAAGCTGAAGCAGAACAAGCTGAAAAAGCCGAACAAGAAACCGCTGAATAGTTCTTGTCCTGACAAATTTACAGTGCCGTAATCTTTTTTACGGCACTCTTTTCAACGTATAGCAATAATTGGAGATATACAATGAGCCAAATTACCGCTTCCATGGTGAAAGACCTTCGCGAAAAAACCGGCGCAGGCATGATGGACTGCAAAAAAGCGCTCCAAGAAAGTGGTGCCGATATTGAAAAAGCTGTTGACTGGCTTCGTCAAAAAGGTCTTGCAAAAGCTGCAAAACGTGCAGACCGCGCCGCCGAAGAAGGCATCATCATCCTCAAAACCTCCGGTGACAACAAAAAAGCCGTTGCCGTTGAAGTGAAGTGCGAAACCGACTTTGTCGCCCGCGGCGATAAATTTATTGAATTTGCCAAAGATGTTGTCGAACACGCTTTCGACAATTTCACAAACGATGTTGAAGAAATGCTCAGCCACAGTTTCAGAGGCACGACCATGAAAGAAGCTATCGGTGAAGCCGTTGCCGCTATCGGTGAAAACATTCTTCTCGGCAAAGCCCACAAAGCGGAATGCTCCGAAGGCGTTGTCGGCGCTTATGTCCACTCAAACGGCAAACTTGCCGCCTTGGTTGAAGTCCGCACCACCGGCAACGAAGCAGCCGCTCTTGAATTTGCCAAAAACGTGGCAATGCAAGTTGTTGCAACAAGCCCTATCGCTCTTAGCGCCGAAAGCGTCGACCCGGCTCTTTTGGAAAGAGAACGCGAAGTTTACCGCAACAAAGCAAAAGAAGAAGGCAAACCCGACAATATTATTGACAAAATCGCAGACGGTGCTGTGAAAAAATACTGCAAAGAAATTTGCCTCATGGAACAAGCCTATATCCGTGATGACAAAATGAGCATCGCCGATTACCAAAAACAAGCTTCCAAAGAAGCCGGTGCCGAATTTACCATTATCGGTTTCCAACGCATTGTTCTTGGTGAATAATTCAAGTTTTTGCTTGAAATTTTATAAAAAATAAGGCAGGATTAACCTGTCTTATTTTTTATGTGAAATAAATAAAAAAGATTTATGGTAGAAAAAAAAGCCAAACTGACTGCCCTGATTATTGTTTTAAATGGAGAAAGGACTATTGGTTCTTGTCTTCAATCTTTGGCTTTTTGTGACAACATTGTTGTTATTGATTCTTTCAGCACGGATAAAACAAAAGAAATCTGTCAGGAACACAAAGCGTTTTTTGTTGAAAACCCGTTCAAAGGCTATATGGAACAAATCCGGTTCGGTATTGACTGGATACAAAAAAACGCCCCCTCCGAATGGATTTTTTTCTTGGACTGCGACGAAATCTGCTCTTTGGAACTCAAAGAAAAAATCCAAAAAGCCCTTGCCCACAATTCGCCCGTTTCCGCCTATCAAGTTTCCCGCCTCACATGGTACTATGACAGGTTTCTCCGCCACGGGGGCATGTATCCTGACCGGCTGTTCCGTCTTTTCAAACCGGAAGCTATCGAAATATCCCAAAAAAACGGGCACCCTGTCTATATTCCCACAAAGGAACACGGCATTTTAGACGGCGATTTGCTTCATTATTCTTATGAAAGTTTCAGGCACCAAATGCAAAAAATCAACGGATATGCGACACGCGGCGCAAATTCCATGCGGGCGGAAGGAAAAAAAGGAGGGCTTGCAAAAGCGCTTTTCCACTCCTTTTGGCGTTTTTTCGCCATGTACGCTCTCAAAAAAGGCTTTTTAGACGGAAAAGCCGGATTTATCAACGCCTGTCACATCGCTTTTTATACATTTTTAAAATATATCCGCATAGACGAAGGAACATGGGGCAAACCTTTTGTCCAAAGTCTGTCAGAGTTAGCAACCAACAAACAAAAAAAGGAAAAACAATGAGCAAGTTAAAGTATCGCCGTATTATGCTGAAATTGAGCGGTGAATCCTTAGCTGGTGAAAAAGGCTTTGGTATCAATCCCGAAACAGTGACTGCCATTTGCAAAGAAATTGCTGATGTTGCCGATATGGGGCTTGAACTTGTCCTTGTTATCGGCGGCGGAAATATTTTCCGCGGCATTTCCTCTTCCGCCAAAGGAATGGAAAGGGCGACGGCTGACTATATGGGCATGCTCGCCACAATTTTAAATGCCATGGCAGTCCAAGACGCCCTTGAAAAAATGGGAAAACCCACCCGTGTTCTTTCCGCTATTGAAACAACGGAACTTTGCGAACCGTATATCCGCCGCAAAGGACTCAGCCACTTGGAAAAAAGCCGTATCGTCATTTGTGCCGGCGGAACGGGAAACCCCTATTTTACGACTGATACCGCTGCCGCCCTGCGCGCCATGGAACTTCGCTGCGAAGCTATCATCAAAGCCACGCGTGTTGACGGCATTTATGATAAGGACCCTGAAAAACACAGCGACGCCGTACGCTTTAATCGCATCACGTACAAAGAAACCCTTGATAAGGAACTGAAAGTTATGGACGCAACGGCGATAACGCTCGCCCGTGAAAATAAAATGCCTATTATTGTTTGCAATATTTTAGGCGGCAATATAAAAAAAGTTATCTGTGGTGAAAACATAGGAACAATTGTTGAAGGAGAATAATATGGATATGGATAAAGATACACTCATGCTTGACGCAGAAGAACGTATGGAAAAAGCGCTTCTCGCTCTTGATAAGGAATTTGCGAAGCTCCGCACGGGACGCGCCTCCACGTCCTTGGTTGACAATATCAAAGTCGATTATTACGGAACACTTACCCCAGTTCAGCAAATGTCAACAGTATCTTGCCCTGACAGCCGTACTGTGACCATTCAGCCTTGGGATAAGGGGGCAATGGCTCTTATTGAAAAAGCAATCTTAAATTCCGACCTTGGGCTGAACCCGCAAAACGACGGTAAAGTCGTGCGCATTTCCATTCCGCCCCTTACCGAAGACCGCCGCAAGGAGCTGGTGAAAGTCTGCAAAAAATATACTGAAGAATCAAAAGTGGCTATCCGCAATGTTCGCCGCGATGTTAACGACGGCATGAAAAAACTTGAAAAAGATAAGGTGCTCAGCGAGGACGAACTCAAAAAAGCCATGGACGACATTCAAAAAATAACGGATTCCTATGTTGCCAAAGCTGACCAAAAAGCGGCTGCAAAAGAAAAAGAAATTATGGAAATTTAAAAAGGCATGGCTCTTTAGCCATGCTTTTTACAAGGATTTGAGGAAATGACACTACCAAAGCACATAGCTATCATTATGGACGGCAATGGCAGATGGGCGAAACAAAGAGGGCTTTCCCGGAGCGAAGGGCATTTGGCAGGTGCAAATACGGTTGAACTTGTTATAAAAGAATGTTTACGCCATAAAATTCCTCATCTTTCTTTATATAGTTTTTCCACGGAAAACTGGAATAGACCGAAAGAAGAAGTTGATTATCTTTTTAACTTGTTTTGCCAATTCGTTGAAAGCAAACTCCCCCTGATGCTTGAGGAAAACATACGGTTTTCCATGATCGGCGACAAAAGCGAATTGCCGGAAGAAGCGCAAAACGCTTTGGAAAACGCCATTGAAAAAACAAAACATTGCAAAAAACTGGAATTAACGCTTGCCATCAACTATTCCGGAACACAGGAAATCCTCCATGCTGTCCGCCAAAGCGTCGGTGAAATTCTAAACAAAGAACAGCATAAGGAAAAAATTCAAGATCTTATTCAAAAAAATGAGAGTGAAGCCGTTATTTCCTATCTGACTTCGCTTTTTGACAAAAATCATTATACAGAGCAAAATTTACGCAATAACCTCTATTTGCCCTATTTGCCAAATCCTGATTTGATTATCCGCACAAGCGGAGAATTGCGGCTCAGCAATTTTTATCTGCTCCAAGCAGCCTATTCTGAATTTTATTTTACAGAAACGTTTTGGCCTGATTTTTCCGAACAGGATTTTGAAAATGCCCTTATTGCGTATCAAAACAGAAATCGCCGATTCGGAAAAATTGACAAATAAGGATTCATTATGGCTGAATCAAAATTTTCTGCAGTAAAAACACGGATAAGAACAGCTCTTATTTTAGTTTTAATTCTTTCGATTGTCCTGTATTTGGGTGAAACAGCAATTTATGCGTTCATTTGCCTTGTTTCTTTGCTTGCCCAATGGGAATTTCTTTCTCTTTTTTATCCCGGAAAAGAAAAACTGCATTTTAAAATTCTTTTTTGCGGACTTGGAGTTTTCCATTTCCTCCTTTCCTATTTTTTACCTGCCTTCCCCCTTGTTTTCAATATCTGCGCCGTCGCCCTCATCAGCGCGTTTACCGCCCTTGCCGGCTTCACCCATGAAAACGCTTGGGACAATATGAAAAAAGCGGGACTCGGCTTTATCTCATTCATCTATCTCCCTGTTGTTTTCAGCTTTATGAGCAAATTTTCCCTTATGCAGCAATTCCTTGTCTTACTCATTCCCATTGCTTCCGATACGTTTGCCTATTTTGTGGGGATAGCCGTCGGCAAACATAAGATTTGGGTTTCCGTCAGCCCCAAAAAAAGCGTTGAAGGCTGTGCCGCAGGTTTGCTCGTTTCCATTTTGATACTGCTCTATTTCGCCTATTGCCAGCATGTTGTCACCGCCCCGTTCCCTCTTTTGCTGCTCTTAGGCATCACGTTAGGCGTATTGGCGCAGCTTGGCGATTTTTTCGAATCAGCCCTCAAAAGAACCGTTGCTATCAAAGACTCCGGAACGCTTCTTGCCGGACACGGCGGAGTATTGGACAGAACGGACAGCCTTCTTTTCACCATTACGGGCTTTGAACTTTTCACACTTCTTTTAAGTGTTTTATAATCATGCAATATATCAGTCCGCTCAATACTGTTCCGACAACTTTTCCCAAAAAAATCGCCCTTATGGGGAGTACCGGAACGATTGGCTCGAACGCTTTGGCGGTTATCCGGGAAAGCAAGGAGTTTTTTCAGGTCATTGCCCTTGCAGGCGGAAAAAACATTAAGAAATTGGCGGAACAAGCCAATGAATTTACGCCTCCATACCTTGCTTTGCAATTTGAACAAGACATTCCGAAATTGAAGGAATTGCTCAAACCTCGTTACGCTCCCATAATTTTACACGGCAAACAGGGCTATTCACAAATAAGTTCCTTGCAGGAAACCGACATCGTGCTTTCCGCCCAAGTCGGCGCGGCAGGGCTGGCGGCGACGGTTTCCGCCGTCAGCGCAGGCAAACATGTCGCTTTGGCCAATAAGGAATCCCTTGTGCTTGCAGGCGGCTACCTCCGCAAACTCGCCCATGAGAAAAACGCCAACATCATTCCGGTTGATTCGGAACATTACGCCCTTTTTCAATGCTTAGCCCCGCATCTTGCGCAGGCGGACACAGTAAAATCCCTTATTCTTACTGCATCGGGCGGTCCTTTTCACGGCAAATCCAAAGAATTTTTGGAACACGTCACCGTTGAAGACGCCCTCAAACACCCCAACTGGAAAATGGGGGCAAAAATCACAATCGATTCCGCAAGCCTCATGAACAAAGGTTTGGAAGTCATTGAAGCCTGCCATTTATACGGCGTCAATTTGAAGCAGGTGGAAGTCGTCGTCCACCCTCAATCCATCATACACTCTTTGGTTTCCTGGCAAGACGGCTCAATCACAGCCCAACTGGCGACGCCGGACATGAAATTGCCCATTTGCGCGGCTTTTTCCTATCCCGGCATGCTGACCCAAAAAAATAACAGTGTCGCAAGTCTTGACTTAACGGCGCAAGGACTTAATTTTTATAAACCGAACAAAGAGCTTTTCCCCTGTTTGGATTTGGCATACCAGGCTTTTGTCCAAGAATTGTGCATTGAACTCAATGCCGCCAATGAAATAGCCGTTGAACGCTTTTTGCAAAAAGACATCCAATTTTTGCAAATTCCGCAGCTCATTCATGATATGCTTTGCCATGCCTCAAAATTGCCCAAAATATCATTGTTATCCCATACCATTGAAACGGCATTGAATAGTATTGAAGAACGCGACGCACATATCCGCGAACAAGCCAAAAACTGGCATTAACCTTTAACCCTGTAAAGACCTATGGATTTCATTATTTCAATTTTTTCACATTTAGATTCCGTCATCGCAATCATACTGGTTTTAGGCGGATTGATTTTTATCCATGAACTGGGACATTTTCTTGCTTTTCGCTCTTTAGGCGTCGGCATTGTCACATTTTCCATCGGCATGGGTCCCAAAATTTGGGGCGTCAAAAAAGGCAAAACAACCTATCAAATCGCGGCGTTTCCTTTCGGCGGTTATGTCGCCGCTGTCGGCGAATACAGCAAGGACGTGGAAGAAATAGGCTTTACCCAAGAAGAAGCCGTCAGCAACAGACCTGCATGGCAGCGCATGTATTTCGCCTTTGCCGGACCTTTTGCCAATTTGCTCACGGCTTGGGCGATTTATACGCTCCTTGCCTTCACCAGCGGCATGAACATACTGCTTCCGCAAGTCGGAGCTCTGCTTCCTGATTCCCCTGCCATGTCAGCAGGTTTGCAGGAAAAAGACCTTATCGTCGCCATTGACGGCAAAACCGTTTCCTCCTGGAATGAAGTTCCTGACATTGTCAACAATTCCGGCGGAAAAACCATGAAGTTCACCATTGAAAGAAATAATGAAAATATGGATGTTCTCATTGACCCCCAAAAAATGCCCCGTCTGAATATTTTCGGTGAAGAGGAAATTGCGTGGCTTATCGGCATACAGCCCATGGGAACCATCCGCACCGAAGAACTCGGTTTTGCAGCCTCCCTCAAACAAGGCGTAACCCAGTCCTGGGATATGATTGTCCTTACCCTGACAGGACTGAAAAAAATGGTCACAGGCTCTGTTTCCGCCGATTCTGTGGGCGGTCCGCTTCTTATCGGAGAAATGATTGCAAAGCAAGCCGAAAACGGTATTGTTTCCCTGCTTCTTTTAACCGCCCTCATCAGTGTCAACTTGGGGCTTTTAAACCTCTTGCCCATTCCCATTCTTGACGGCGGACTTATTTTCTTCTGTCTTGTGGAAATGATTATCCGCCGCCCGGTACCGGAAAAACTGCAGGAGCGCCTTATGCAGCTGGGAGCGCTTCTCCTCATCGCCCTTATGATTTTTGCAACATTTAACGATATCATGCGTTGGTTTAGATAACAATAATGGACGAATTGACCCTTATCCTGAATGCAGCCGAAAAACGCCTGCAATTCATTCTTTTGCAGGATGAAATTCTTTTGCATGCTGAAGAAAGCGAACCGCAAAAAAACGGCACGGACCCGCTTCTTTCCCATATCAACCATGCCTGCCGCCAACTCGGCACCCACCCGAACCGGATAAAAAAAATCGCCGCAACAGCCGGTCCCGGAAATTTCATGGGCATACGCCTTACCGCCGCCATTGCGGGGGCGTTTTGCCGCGCCAATAACGGCATGCAGGCAAGCATAAACTATATGCAAGCCCTTGCCTATAATTATTTCGCAAAAGAAGAGGAAATTATTCATATTGTCACGGCAGGTACCCGCGAGCTTGTCCATTCCCAGTGTTTTCAATATATAAACGGTATGGCGCAAGCCCTGCAGGAAATCCGGCTCATCCCTTTTGAACAGTTGTCCGGTATTCCCTGCGAGTTCTGCTGCGGCAGCGGCATACGCACGGAAAAAGTCCAGGAAATACTCAAAAACCATGGCTGCGCCCTTTTGCCAAGTTCCTTTGACAGCCCAAGCATCAACAGCCTGCTGCAATGTTTGAAAACCGTACAATGGCAAAAAGAAGACATTTCCCCCCTTTATCTCAAAGAATGCGACGCTGTCCAAAATCTTCCGCATATCGCCGAACTGCAGGGGAGAAATCCCGAAGAAAGCCGTCAGGAACTGGAACGCCTGCTCAAAGCATGAACACGCCGTAAAACAGAAACGAATAAATTAACCATAAAAAACGGATACTCTTCTGAATATCCGTTTTTCTGTTTTTGTGCAGCGTATGAATTTATTGCATACTGGAAACCGCTTGGCGTTTCTGATTGGCTAAAATTCTTTGTAAAACCGGGTCGTCCTCTTCTGTTGGCTGGGATAATTTCACGGAACTTGCTTTCAATTCTTCCTCTTCTTCCTGCATCATCTGCGCCGCGATTTGGGCGGAATTGAAAACCTGTTTTTTCGCGCCGGAAGAAAGTTCTTCCCCCGCTTTCTTTTCAATATCTTCAGCCTGTGCTTTTTTAGCGAAAGAGCTTAAGCTGACTGTGTCTTTTTCCGCGCCGATTTCATCAATCACATTGGCACGGACCGGATTTGCCGTCGGAATACGGCTGAGCGCGCTTTTGATACGTGCAGGGTCGTTCAGCAAATCGTTTCTGCCCTCTCGCTCAAACATGACAGCCGTGCCAAAACAAGAAAAATATTTGCTTCCGTCAGGATGAAAAGCCACGTTTTCATTGTATCCGATAATGCCTTGCGCGCCTTTGTTCACCGCCATGGCAGCCATTCCGAAAAAAGCCTCTTCCGAATCAAAACCGCGGCAGCACACAAGGCCGAGCACTTTTGCGATAGGGCGGTTTTCAATTTGTTGTGTCGTGACAACGGGAAAACGTCCCATATTGAATAATTCTTTCGCCTCTTTCACGCTTTGTGCCTGAGAAATTTCTTTTTTGGATTTTTTTTCGTTTCCACCAAGTAACATAAACATAACAGCCTCCACAAAAACATAATTTCATACGCATGCCTTTCTTATAGCAAACCTTGTGCCATGTTTTGTATTTCAAAGGGTTAGCGTAAAAATACATATTTTTTGTTTCCCGAATTCATTTTTTTGACAATCAATAACAAATTATTTTTATTTTTTAACTTGAAATTTTCTAAAAAAATTAGTATGGTTACTGTTGTCAAATAAGCAACGCACACAAATGCATGCATTAGTTTTCACTTCATGAGAAGAGAAATAAAGCAAGCTATGCGAACCGCATTTCGATTTGTGTGTATTTCTTATTGGTATTCCATGCACATATTAATTTAATACAAAACTATCTTTATGGAGGAAATATGGCAGCAAAAATGAAAACCATGGACGGCAACACCGCAGCCGCCCACGTTGCCTATGCCCTTAGCGATGCCGCTGCAATTTATCCTATCACCCCATCTTCCGTTATGGGTGAACTTATGGACGATTGGGCAGCCCAAGGTAAAAAGAACGTAATGGGACAAGTTGTCAACGTTCGGGAAATGCAGTCAGAAGCGGGGGCAGCCGGCACCGTGCACGGCAGTCTTGTCGCAGGTGCTTTGACTTCAACGTTCACAGCATCTCAAGGTCTTCTTTTGATGATTCCTAATATGTATAAAATTGCCGGCGAACTTCTGCCCGGCGTATTCCACGTTGCAGCCCGTGCTTTGGCAAGCCATTCCCTTTCCATTTTCGGCGACCACCAAGACGTCATGTCCGCCCGTCAAACAGGGTTTGCGATGCTTTGCTCCAATAACCCGCAGGAAGCGATGGACCTGGCTTTGGTAGCCCACCTTGCCGCCATTGATTCTTCCGTGCCTTTCTGTCACTTCTTTGACGGCTTCCGTACTTCCCACGAAATCCGCAAAATTGAAGTTATCGACTACGACGACATCAAAAAAGTTGTGAATTGGGATAATGTGCAGGCTTTCCGCGACCGCGCCATGAACCCCGAATATCCTCATCAAAGAGGCACCGCGCAAAATCCGGATACGTATTTCCAAAACAGGGAAAGCTCCAATCCGTTCTACAACCAAATTCCAAGCATTGTCGTCGACGCTATGGAACGGGTCGAATCAATCACCGGACGCAAATACAAACCGTTTGACTATTACGGAGATCCGGAAGCGGACAGAGTCATTGTCGCAATGGGTTCCGCCTGTGATGTTATCGAAGAAGTTATCGACTACCTGAATAACGGCGGTCAAAGAGTCGGTCTTATCAAAGTTCATTTGTACCGTCCGTTCAGCGTTGACCACCTTTTCCAAGTTCTTCCCGCAACGGTTCAAACCATTACCGTTCTCGACCGTTCAAAAGAACCCGGCTCTTTGGGAGAAGCGCTCTATCAGGATATTTGCTCCGCATTTGTTGAAAAAGGCGAAGCTATCCGCGTATTCCCTAAAATCATCGCCGGACGCTACGGTCTTGGTTCAAAAGACTTTACTCCCGCCATGGCTCTCGCCGTATTTGACAATATGCTCGTAAGCGGACCTAAAAACCACTTCACAGTGGGCATCAAAGACGATGTGACCTTCCTTTCCCTGGAAGTCGGTCATGAAATCGATACCGTTGCGGAAGGCACAGTCCAATGCAAATTCTTCGGTCTCGGTTCTGACGGCACAGTCGGTGCGAACAAGCAGGCCATTAAAATTATCGGTGACAATACCGATATGTTCGCTCAAGCATATTTTGCTTACGACTCCAAAAAATCCGGCGGTTTCACCGTTTCCCACCTGCGTTTCGGCAAAAAACCGATCAAATCCTCATATCTTGTCACCCGTGCCGATTTCGTCGCTTGCCATAAATCCGCCTATGTGCATTTATATGATGTTCTCGAAGGCATTAAAGAAGGCGGAACTTTCCTTTTGAACTCCGCATGGAATACCGTTAAAGAACTTGAAAAAGAACTTCCGGGTCAAATGAAGAGAATTATCGCGCAAAAGAAACTCAAATTCTATAATGTCGACGCCGTGAAAGTTGCGCAGGAAGTCGGTCTTGGCGGACGTATCAACATGGTGACACAAACCGCTTATTTCAAACTTGCCAATGTTCTTCCTTTTGAAGAAGCTATCAGCCTCTTGAAGGACTCCATCCGCAAAACTTACGGCAAAAAAGGCGAAAAAGTTGTTAACATGAACATTGCGGCTGTGGATAAAGCTATCGATGCTCTTGTTGAAATACAATATCCTGATTCTTGGGCGAATGCCGAAGACACTCCAAGCATTTACAACGATCAAGATCCGTATATCCGCGACGTTGTCCGTCCTATCCTCGCACAGCAAGGCGATAAACTTCCCGTTTCCGCATTCAGCCCTGACGGCGTTGTTCCTCTCGGCACGACGGCTTGCGAAAAACGCGGTGTCGCCATTGCCATTCCGCATTGGATTTCCGCAAACTGCATTCAATGCAACCAATGTTCTCTTGTATGTCCTCATGCTTCCATCCGTCCTATCCTTGCGACAGAAGAAGAACTCGCAGGCGCCCCTGAAAGTTTTGAAAGCGTCAACGCAATCGGTAAAGGCTTGGAAGGCTTGAAATTCCGCATGCAAGTTTATTCGATGGACTGCCAAGGCTGCGGTTCCTGCGCCAACGTTTGCCCAGCCAAGGAAAAAGCTCTTGTCATGAAGCCTCTTGCCGAACTGCAGGACCAGGAAAATGCCAACCTTGCTTTCGCCCTTGAAAATGTTGAACAAAAAACTGACGCCATGGACCGTTTCACCCTCAAAGGTTCACAATTCCAACAACCGCTTCTTGAATTTTCCGGTGCTTGTGCCGGCTGCGGCGAAACCCCTTATGTGAAACTTTTGACCCAACTCTTCGGTGAACGCATGGTTGTTGCCAACGCAACAGGCTGCAGCTCCATTTGGGGTGCTTCTTCTCCGGTAAATCCGTATACGACCAATAAAGACGGTCACGGTCCCGCTTGGGGCAACTCCTTGTTTGAAGACGCGGCAGAATATGGTCTTGGCATGCACGACGCCTATACGGCACGCGTGAACAAACTTGTTTCCCTTTGCGAACAAGCGCTCCAAGAAGATATTTCCGAAGAACTCAAAGAAGCCATTCAGAATTGGCTTGATAACAGAGGCGACGGCATTAAATCAAAAGAATGCGGCGAAGCTGTCATGGACCTTATTTTCGCTCAAGGCTCCTGCTCTGAAAATTGCGGCTGCGTTCTCCATGAAATAGCCCACATGAGCGACCTTTTCACGAAAAAATCTTTCTGGATCTTCGGCGGTGACGGTTGGGGCTATGATATCGGCTTCGGCGGCGTAGACCATGTTCTCGCATCAGGCGCTGACATCAATATCCTTATCATGGATACGGAAGTTTACTCCAATACCGGCGGTCAGGCTTCCAAAGCTACCCCTCTCGGTTCTATCGCGCAATTTGCCGCAAGCGGTAAGCCTATACGCAAGAAAGACATCGGCAGAATGATGATGAGCTACGGCTATGTTTATGTCGCGTATGTAAGCATGGGTGCCGATATGAACCAAGTGCTCAAAGCATTCAAAGAAGCGGAAGCGTACCACGGTCCTTCTCTCATTGTCGCTTATGCGCCATGTATCAACCAAGGTATCCGCAAAGGCATGGGCAAGAGCATGGAAGAAGCGAAACTTGCCGTAAAATCCGGTTACTGGCCTCTTTACCGCTTCAACCCTGAGCTTGAACAGCCATTCAGCCTTGACAGCAAAGAACCTGACGGCACGATGGAAGAATTCATGCTCGGCGAAAACCGCTTCGCACAACTTGAAAGCGCAAAGCCCGAACTTGCAAAACAATACCGTACAACCCTCATTGAACAATACAATGAACGCTATGCCCAACTCAAAAAAATGGCAGGCAAAGAATAATATTGTTCCCTAAATAAAACTTGAAAAGCCTGACAACATGTCAGGCTTTTTTTATGTCATAATAAATTCACCATATGATAATCCTTATTTTTTCCCTCTCAAAACATAATGGTGCAACGTGTGTTTCCTGTAATTGACCGCAAAAATTTGCCAATGCGGCAATAGAAAAAACGCTGCGGGAACAATCCAAAAACTGCCGTAACAAGCACAACGGATTTATTAAAAAACACAGGAAGCGAAAGAAAAAAGAATACAAAAAAACACAGAAAGTAAGCCAAGGAGAAAATAACCGGAATTTTTCCCAAACAAAATAATTCCGCGCGAAAACAAATACGAAAAAAACGCTCCGGTGATGATTTTGCGGCTTTTACAAATCTTATTAAAAAAGAACATAAAAAAAGCGGGAAAAATCCCGCTTTTTTTATAATGATTTCAAATCAATAAACAATATCTGAATAAAATCCCCGCAACGGCTCCAAACAAAACGGCTATTTCCAAAGCCCCCGTATTGCATCATGCATATCTTCCAAAATAACGTAAAAAGAAGGCACGATGACAAGGGTAATGAACGTCGCAAACAAAACCCCGAAACCAAGAGAAATAGCCATAGGCACCATCATGACAGCCTCTTTCGAGGTTTCAAACATCATGGGCATGAGCCCCATGAACGTTGTGAGCGTTGTCAACAAAATCGGTCTGAAACGCTGAATGGCTGCCTGCCTTACGGCGGTATAGCAATCCTGCCCGCCAAGCCTGCGGATATTTGCAAAATCGATAAGCACGAGCGAATCGTTCACAACGACCCCGGTCAATGCCACCATACCGAAAATACTGATGACGCTGAGGCTGTGTCCCAAAAGCATGTGTCCGAGAATTGAGCCCACAATGCCAAAAGGAATGGAAACCATGATGATAAAAGGCTGCGTATAACTTTTAAACGGAATGGCAAGCAGGGCATAAATGCCGAGCAAAGAAAACAGCAACCCGTAAATCATGGTATTCGTGCTTTCCTGCATATCCTGCTGACGCCCGCCGAAACGCCAATGAAGTCCGGGGTAACGCACCATGAGTTCAGGCAAAATATTCGCCTGCACGCTGCGCATGAGCATGCTTGTTGCGGAAGACGGATTGATATTCGCCGTCACCTGAATACTTTTCCGCCCGTTATCATGAATAATCTTCGCCTCCGCCATGGTATCGATGACCTGCACAATATCGCGCAACAGCACTTCCTGCCCGGAGGGGGAACGCAAAACCAAATCTTCAAAATACGCAAGCTGTGTTTCATTTTCCGGCAAACGGACACGCACGGTTATTTCATTTGTTCCGCGCTGCTGACGCAAAGCGATAACCCCCTCATAGGCAGCGCGCACTTGGGAAGCTATGTCACGGGAAGTGAAGCCGAGCTGCCCTGCCAAGGGAAGAAGTTTTAAGTCAAACTGCCGCCTTGTATTGGAAATTCCCGCATCAATATCCCCTACTTCAGGAAATTCCTGCAAAAAATAAGCAAGATCGGCTGCCGCCAAATTCAAAACATCCGTATCCCTATGGGATAAAAACACGGTCAGCCCCTTGCCCGATCCGGGACCTCCGCGGTCGGAAAGCATGCTGAGCGTTTCCACGCCGGGAATAACCCCCACTTTTTCACGCCATAAATTCGTAAATTCTTCCGTTGTGATTGGTCTTGTATTGGCATCGGTTAAAAAAGCGCGGATTTGAATGGAATCCTCGCTGATACGGGCATAAACGCCTTTGGAAAGCTTTTCCTCGCCATTTTCCGCAATAATTTCCTTTGCGGCATCGACAAGATGATTTTTAATCCTGTCTATTTCATGCTGCGGAGCGCCTGCCGGCATAGTCGCTTCCGCAAAAGCGTAATCCGATTCCGCCCGCGGCATGAGGTCAAAGCCCAGCCGTCCGGAAAGAGCATAGCTGATGCTGCAAAAAAGCAAGGCAATGCCTATTGCAACCGTGACATAACGGTTTTTTATGACATAATTGATAAACGCGCCGTAACGGTATTCCACAAAATACAAAAACGCCTTATTAAAAATATCTTGCTTCTGACAAATGAACTTAATGGGTTCTTTCCACCAGGAATACACCGCGTTTTCTTCAACAAGAACTTTCTTTTGATGTGAAAGGTGGGCGGGAAGCACAAATAAGGATTCCAACAAGGAACAGCTGAACACGGCAATGACGATAAGCGGCAAACCCGCCCAAATTTTGCCCATCATTCCGGGGACAAAAAGAATAGGCAGAAAAGTCAGCATATTGGTAAGAACACTGAAAACAACAGGAATCGCAACTTCGCGGATACCGCAGACAGCCGCTTCTATCGCCGGTTTCCCCCTGTCCTGCCATGAGCTGATATTTTCACCCACGACAATGGCATCGTCAACGACAATTCCGAGCGTCACAATGAAAGCAAACATGGTGATGACGTTGATTGTCAAATCAAAAGGGATAAAAAACCAAAAACCGCCCAAGATAGAAGTCGGTATTCCCAAACTCACCCATAACGCCAAAGACGGACGCAAAAAAACAGCCAAACAGACAAAAACAAGCAACACACCCGCAACAGCGTTGTTGATAAGGGTTTCCGCACGGTCTTTATAAATATCGGACAAATTATTCCGCACTTCCAGCCGAATATCACCCGGCAAAATTTCATTGTAATAATTGATGATTTTTAAAGCGGCATTGGCGACTGTCACGGGGTCGTTGCTTTCATTCTTATAAATGGCCAAAAAAAGCGTATCTTCCCCATTAAACTCGGACCAGCGGGTGACATCTTCCACCCCCTCCGAAATAGTCGCGATATCTTCCAGCATAAGGCGGCTGCCGTCTTCATTGGTACGCACGACAATATCCGCAAATTCAGCGGCGTAATCACGGCGTTCATCAACATTGAGCAAAATATCGCCCGCGCGGGTTTTCAGCGTCCCCCCGCCAAGCTCGATGGACATATCACCGATAACTGTCGCTATATCCTCTAATTTCAAGCCATACTTACGCAGATTATCCTGCGGAACTTCCACATGGATTTCAAATTCCTTCGTCCCCTCGACTTCGACATTGGCGATAAGAGGGGATTGTGACAAATCATCTTTGATAATATCAGCCCAATACCGTAAAATCTGATAATCCTTATTCCCGTATAAAAGCACGTTTAAAACCTCGACGTGCCGAAGCCGCAAAGCGATAACGGGGCGTTCCGATTCTTTCGGAAAAGTGGAAATCCTGTCTATTTCCGCTTTCACATCCTGCAAGACTTTGTTTTCATCCACGTAATCATGCAAAGTAAGGGTCAGCTGCGTTGTTCCCGGACTGATTTTCACCGCGGTTTCTTTTATTCCGTCAACGCTTTCAAGGGAATCTTCAATGACATTGACAATGCTTTTTTCAATTTCTTCCGGTGTAGCCCCCGGATAGCTCACGCTGATGGTGATAGCGCCGACGGTAAAGGAAGGAAAAACATCTTTCGTTATGCGCGTGGAAATAAGAAAACCGCCAACAAGCAGGACAACCATCAAAATATTGGCTGCCACGGGGTTTCTCGCCATCCAGGAAAGCGGTCCCTTATTGATATTTTCGTTATGAGCTTGCATGGTCACGAATTTTTAACAATATTGCTGATGGTTAAAGGCATGCCTTGGATGGCGGTAGGAATAACGGATGTGATGACATATTCGGAATTTTCCAACCCGCTGCGGATATAGACGTTGTCCAAATCTTTCCATGCGATATCGACTTCCCGAATATCAAGAACATACTGCACGCCGTCCTCATCGCTTCCGTCGTCCTTATTTTGCGTCACGGGCATAGCCACGAAAACGCTGTCGTTAGGCTGCAAAGCCCTGCGGGGCACGATAACGGAATTTTCAAGCGTTCCCGCTTTAAAAACAACTTCCGCATGGTCGCCCAAAATAAGGGCTGGAGCATTGTTTTTTATACCCAGCGGATCGGGAATGCTGATTAAGATACGCCCCATGCGCGTGGCGGAATCAAGACTCGCCACATGGCGGATAATGCGCCCCTCCCGCACAACTCCCGTGGACGTGGTGATCTGCACTTTCGAATTGGCATTTTTTTTAAGATTGAGGCTTGTCAACTTATCAATGGCAACAGCCGCTTCAATTCTGTATTCGTCAATGCCTACCAGGGTCATCAAATTGTCTTGGGTATTGGTAAGACTTCCCACGGAAACATTGCGTTCCGTAACCATGGAATTATAAGGCGCTTTGATTGTCGTATAATCCACATCAAGCTGTGCCATTTTCACGGCTGCTTCCGCCGCTTCCACATCGGCTTTCGCCTGAGCAAGCTGCGGCGCGCGCAAAGCCAAATCGGAAATGATGACCTCCCCGATAAATGAGGAAGAAAGCTGTTTCAACTGTTCCGCTTCCGCTTTCGCAACGCTTTGCTGCCCCATTTCAAGTTCGTAAGCCGCCTTCGCCTTCGCCAAATCACTTTTTTTCAATCGCAATGTGTTCACATAGGTATCCGCGTCAAGCTTAACCAACACTTCATCTTTTTTCACAATAGCGCCGATATCGGAATTTTCTGACAAAAAAACGACCTGCGAACTCACCCGCGCATTGATATTTGTTTCCTGATACGGTCTTATCGTGCCCAATGCCCTGATTTGCACGGGAGCCTCCCCGACGGAAACTTCCAGAACATTCACGGCGAACCGTGTCGTTTCAGCCCGTTTCCGCATGCTCACGGGTTTTGTCGCCATAAAAAACCATGAAACGGCAAACATTGCTAAAAATATTCCGATAACAATGAAAATCGTCCTTCTATTTTTCATCAACCGCTTCCTTTTGGGCTAAAACAAAAACCTGCTCTTCAGGAAAATACATATTGCCTAAGGCACGATAGAGATTAATCCGCACTTGAACCACATTGACCCGCTGTTTCGCAATAGTCCGTTCCAAATCCTGCGTGCTTTGCAAAAGGGTGAGAAAACGCATGACATCTTCCGAGCCTTCCAAATAAGAATTCAACGCTCCGCGTGTCGCACTTTTCGCCATAACGTACTGCTGTTCCAAAAGCCGGAGTTTTTCCTGCTGGGAATATTCCTGTGCTATGGCATTGTTCACTTCCGCCACAGCTTCCGCCACGGTTTTTATATAGGCGGTGACCGCTTCTTCCGCCATGGCCCTCATTTTTTCAACCTGATGCTTCTTCGCCCCGGCGTCGAAAAGCGTATAACTCAAACTCCCCATAAGCTCATTGGTCCAGTTTTCAAGCAAAAGTGAAAGACTGCCCGCATTGAAAACATGCGAAACAGACAGGTTGAGCTTTGGCAGACGGTTGGCCTGCGCTTCTTTCAAATCAAAATGTTTTGCCTGCACGTTTGCCCACGCGGAACGGATATCCGGTCTGTATTGAAGCAATTCGACAGGTATTCCCACATCCGGAATAGCCAAAACATCCGGCAGAGGGGCGTGCTCGTCAATATTCAATGCATTTCCGGGAATTTTTCCAAGTAAAATGCAAAGCGTATTTTTCAATTCCAAATTCGCTTGCAGCAAATCGGGAAGCTCCGCCTTCGAGGAAGCGAGCACTTCTTCTTGCTGCAACACATCAAGACTGCTCACCAAGGAATTGGAAAACCGCACTTTCTGCAATTTGACAAGACTTTCATTAACCCTGATCTGCTCTTTGACAATGTCTGTTTCCGCTTGATTTCCCAATAATTCCACCCACGCGCTTGCAATATTCGCCGTAATGGTCATCGCTGCCGTTTGCCAATCGTCCCTGCTCGCATAAAACCGCATGTTATCGGCGGAATACGCAGAGCGCACACGCCCCCACAAATCCAGCTCATAGGATGCGGACGCATTCAGTCCATATTTTTCAGTAGTTTCAGAAACCGTCCGCTCGGAAGAACCGCTTTTTCGTTCCGCATGGGCGCTTGTTCCTGACGCTCCGACAGTTATCAAAGGAAAAAATTCGCTTTCGGCGATATGCGCCTCGGCAGCATATTGTTTCATACGTGAATATGCCGTCAAAATATCATAATTTTCTTTTAACGCCGTTTGTTCCAATGTATTTAAATCAGCGCTGGCAAAAGTATCCCACCACAGTTTATTTTTATGGTTGTAAACTTCGCCCACTTCTTTCTTATACGGTTCCAATTCCGCATAAAAATATTCCCCGAGCATGGGCGAAGAAAGAAGTTCTTCCTGCAATTCGGACCGCAATCCGGAACCTTGACAGGCGGAACAGAAAAAAAGAAGAAAAAAGAGGCAAAAAAATCTATATAATATACGCAGCGTATGTTTTTCTTTCAACATTCATTTTTTATAGCACAAAATAAAAAAACTTACAATTCTTATTCGAACTGTAAGTTTTTTAATCCAACATCTTTATTTCTTATAACAAATGTTCCGCACGGGTTATGGCAGCTTTCAGACTGTGGCAAATATTATTCTCGCCCAAGGCGTTCATAATGCCCATTTTTTTCAGAATACGGCGGGTTCTTGCCGGCGGGTTAGCCAAAATCACATGAAAATCATTGGATTTCCTATGGGCTAAAAACGCTTCCAAAACGTGGATGCCGGTAGCGTCGATAGCCGGCACGTCACGCATATACAAAATATATACCTTGATATCGGGATTGCGGCGCATGAACATTCTTTGGAAACGGTCCACCATGCCGAAGAAGAACGGTCCGGATATGGAATAAACGAAAACCCCTTTCGGCAAATCGTCTTGATTGACAAGACTTTCGTCAAAATCACGCACGACTTCGTGTTCTTCCAACGCTTCAATGGAACTCATCACGCTCATACGGCGCATAAAGAGCAGGGAAGCCAAAAGAACCCCGACATACACGGCAACGGTCAAATCGACAAGAACGGTCAGCAAAAACGTCAAAAGCATGATGGACCAGTCGGATTTGGGACCCCGCAAAATATTTTTGATTGCATTGATTTCAAGCATGCCATAGGAAGTGATGACCATGACGGCGGCAAGGCAGGCAAGGGGGATTGCGGAAGTGAGGGGAGAAAGCCAAAGCACAAAGGCGAGCACAGTAAAGCCATGGATGATGGCGGAAACGGGGCTTCTCGCACCGCTGCTGATATTGGTTGCGGTTCTTGCGATAGCGCCGGTTGCGGGAATGCCGCCGAACAAAGAACACGCGATATTGCCGGAACCTTGCGCGATAAGTTCCATATTGGAATAGTGCCTGTCCCCTGTCATGCTGTCTGCGACAACGCAGGTAAGCAATGATTCCAAACCTGCCAAAATGGCGATGGTGATAGCATCGGGAAAAAGAACGATAATACGCTCCAAAGAAAAATGAATGGGCTGAAAACTCGGCAGGGTTGCAGGAATTTCACCGTAACGGGCAGAAATGGTTTCAACAGGCAAGCCGAAAGCCCAAACGACAAATCCCCCTACCAAAACCCCCACGACGGGAGCAGGAATGCGGGGTGTAAAATACCGCACCAAAAACATCAAAATAAGCGTTCCAAGGGCAATGGCGAAAGTTGCCAAATGCAAATCACCCATTTCAGAAAAATACAAAGCCCATTTTGAAATGAAATCAGGCGGAACCTGCTCTAAAGACAAACCGAAAAAGTCACCCATTTGGGAAGAAAAAATAGTCAGGGCGATACCGGCGGTAAAACCGGTCGTCACGGGATACGGAATATATTTGATAATGGAGCCGAGCCTGAAAAAACCTGCGAGAGCCAGCATGCAGCCCGCCATGAAAGAAGTGATGACAAGTCCGTCATAACCATGTCTGTAAACAATACCGTAAATGATGATGACAAAAGCGCCGGTCGGACCGCTCACCTGAAAACGGCTGCCTCCCAAAAAACCAATCAAAATACCGGAAATAATAGCAGTATACAAACCGTGCAGCGGCGTCACCCCGGAACCTATGGCAAAAGCCATGGCAAGAGGCATAGCGACAATACCGACCGTTATCCCCGCTATGATGTCCCGAAGCAGTTCGTCAAAACCATATCCGCCTTTGAAAACATGCAAAATTTTGGGGCACAGGGGGTCAAGGGACTGACCGAATTCCGCTTCCTTATGTACGTGGGCAAACGTATTGCGGTGTGAAATACGAAAACGAATTTGAGAAATTGTCCTCGCTAAAGATTTAAACATAGTCTTTTACTTCCATAATAAATTGATTTGGGTGAATTGATTTACGTTAAATATGTCAAAAGCACCGATAACCTATATCATTTCGCTATCTTATTCAAGTGATTTTTCTCTTTTAAATCATTTTTTCCGGCAGGCTTGGCGAGAAATCGCCCAGCACTTTTCGCTCATAAGCAAATACGGAAACAATATGCCCAAAACAAGGGCGGATAAGATAAACAGGGCTGAAAATCCATTATAAAAAACCTGTTCCAAAAAAACATGTCCGGTTCCCTGCTTTGCATTTAAAAATTTTACCAATGATATTATCGTATTATATGCGGGAATGCCCGGAATCATGGGCAATATGGCAGGAAACGTGAAAACTTCCAAAAGGATATGCATTTTTTTGGCAATGCAAAAAGCCGCAAAACTCAAACAGAACGCAGCCAGAAAAGAAGCGGGAACGATATGAAGCAAACATACGTTCATTAAAAAATACCGCAAACCATGCCCGAAAGCGCCTAAAAAACCCGCCGCAAGCAACGCTTTGAAAGGAGGATTGGAAATCGAGCCGAAACCGAAAGCGGCTAAAAAAGAAAAAAACATATCTTCAAAAATCAACCATGCGTGTTCCATACTCATAAATTTTCAAGCCCCAATAAAACGGAAGTCAAAAGCAATCCTAAAGCGATACAGACAATTACCGTGCAGGAATGAAGCAGTTTTTCAATGCCATTCAAAATATGCCCTTCCAATATCTCTATTAAGGAATTTATCAAAGGCACTCCAGGAATCAAGAACAAAACGCTTGTCGCCAGCGCTATGGGAGCTGTCGACCCTAAGGAAAAAAGCACGGTGCAGCCTGCGATGACTGAACTCACAAACGCGGTAAAGCTTATCACCAGCAAATGATTGATCCCTGTTCCCTGAATTTTTGAACGCACATGATATGCCGCCGCGGTGCCTGACAAAACAAAAAGCATGGACCAAAAATCTCCGCCGAAAAGCCGGCAAAATCCCATATTTGCCAAAGATACCGCAATTAAAACAAACCAATATGAATAGCGCGACGCAGTGATGATTTCATGATATTTTGCCGTAAGCACGGCAAAATCCATGCCTTCGTCATGCACTTGCCAGCTAAGGCGGCTGAGCATATTCTGAAAATAAAAATTCAAGGCGAAATTCGGAATATGGCGGATCGCGGTTTGCTGGACACCGTGATCTTCGGAATGGCTGAGCGTCAAAACCACGCTTTTCATTTGCAGCATGATATACACATCAAAACCATAAGCTTTTGCAAAACGTTTGACAATCCTGATCGTTTTGCCCGAATGAGCTCCGGCAACAACGAGCGTTACGGCAATATCAAGCAATAATTCCAATAACTGCACATGGAATATGTTCAATTCTTCTGTTCTTTCTTGCATGGCTTATTCTGAACGGGCTTTTTGCAGAGCCTTTTGAACTGTGCTGAACGTATAAATATCCCTGACAATGATGGGCTGATACGGATTTTTTTTGGGAAAAACCGCCAAAAGCGGTATGCTCGCGCTTCCGAGAGAAGTCAAAAGTTTTTGTTTTTCTTCGGAAAACTGCGTCATATCCACAAGAATGAACCGAACATCATCAGAAAAAATCCGTGCCAATTCTTCCTTATTTTTATTGGAAAACACTGTATTTTCAAGAACCTTGCAGGTTGGGCACCAATCAGCGGTGAATTTCAGCATCAATGTTTTTTCGCCCAAGCCCTGCATAAACTCTTGTTTTGCAAAATCCTGCCAAAAAAATGTTTCGGTTTCCGTTTCAGGCTGTATGAAAAGAAAAGTGAAGCTTCCCGCAGTACAGATCACCAGCAGTGCTTCCGCAAGGATTTTCCGCATTTTTTGCAGATATAAACGTGCCCACTTTCCCCAAACATACAGGCAACAGCTCAGGATTAAAAGAAAAATTAACGTTCTCACATGCAAAAAATCCGGCAAAAGAGAAAACAAATATAACGCTGTTCCCAAAAGGAAAAATGCCAGTATTTTTTCCATGGCGATAAGCCAGGTTCCGGCTTTCGGCATGAACCGAATCAGTCGGGGGCTATATGCAAAAAGAAAATAGGGCGAAGCCATGCCCAAGCCCATGCACAAAAATACAAGCAAAACCACAAAAAACGGCTGTAATACCGTAAAACCGAGCACACCGCCAAGAAGCGGACCGCTGCACGGCGTTGCCAAGATTGTGGCTAAAAAACCGCTCAAAAAAGCATCGACAGCGGCATTTTTTTGTTCCCGCACGCGTAAATTCAAAACAGGCAAATGAAAAACATCAAAAAGCGAAAGCGAAAGCATGAAAACCAACACGCACAAAAAAAGCATGAGCCAATATTTTTGGAATACTTGCCCCCAAGTCAGCCCCGCAAGACCAAGAAGCACGGCAAGAACCATGAACCACGCCAAAATGCCCAAGGCAAAAAAAAGCATTTGCCGCCTGAAAAGCCCGCTGTCCCGCTTTAAATCCGCGCCTAAAAAAGCATGGACTTTCAATGCCGCAATCGGCAATACGCAAGGCATGAAATTTAAAATAAATCCAGCAAGCAAGCCGAAAAAGACAGCCTGCGCGGCAGAGCGCACTTCCAATTCCTGATAAAAAGGCCGTATCTGAAAAGAATATGCCGCCGTTTCTTGCTTAAAAGGAACTTCCGTCTGCATCTTTTTTTGCAAATTTTCCAAAGAAAACGCTTCCAAATCATTTCCCGCCGTTTGCACGGCGGAACCATTTTGTTGGTTTTCCTGTGTGAAACCGGTTTCACCCCTCACAGATACGAGGGAGGAATTATTTTTTATTTCGCCAAGCCGCTCCGCTGCAAGAACACGGTTGGAATACGCATAGAGCATATCATACAGTTCATTTTTGTATCGAAAATTCGCGCTATCAATGCTTGGAACCCCGGATAAATCCTCATGCACGGAAAAAGGAACGCAATGCTCCTGTGAACAGGCAAGCAAAGATATTCCTATTGTTTGTTCGCTTTTTTCAGGAAATAAAGCATATATCCGTGCCGTGCCCTCAAAAACCCGCACGGTTTTATCCCCTGCGGCGTCGCGCTTTTTTGTTCCCAAAGGAAAAAGCAAAGGAATTTTCTGCGAACCGCCTTTTATGCTTATTTGCGTCGGATAAACGCCGTCCTGCTCCGGAGCATAGGTATAATAGCCCTTCTCAGGTTCCAGCGTAATGCATAAAACCGTATCCTGATCGCTCTCAATCCACATCAGCCGCACGGAATACGGAGATTGACCAAGGGCGGTCCCGGTATCCCAAAAAGCCGCAAGACACGATAAAAAGCAAATAATGATTTGTAAATGTTTTTTCATGCTTTCCTCAAAAAAAGCATACGCATACTTTACGGAAATTGCAAAACAAATATCGGCATAAATAAAAATAAGCAATAACAATAAATAATTACACTAAAAATTATTTTTTGTCCGTTTTGTTCCTTCTTTAAGAACAACGGAAACTTCCGCAATAAGCTTTAAAATAATTTTTTGTTCCTTTTCCTGCAAACCCTGCAAATTTTCCCTGATAATCCGGTCAATCCCGCCTTTTTCACATGGTTCGGCATGAAAAAGGGCGGAAACGGAACACTGCAAAACATCCTCGATCTCTTCCAAACGTTCAAACTTAGGAGCCGTTACCCCTCTCTCGATACGTGACAACGATTGCTGCCCTATGCCTAACCGCTCCGCGAGCTCAACCCGCGTCAAATACAATCCCTTACGCCTTTTACGTATATTATTGCCAAAAATCTTTGTTAAAAGAGTTACAAGCATTTAGTTTTTCATATTTTTTTTAGAGCATATCAAAAAATACTCCGCAAAAAAGAACACAAAAAAGATATTGATTTTTCTTTAAAAGCATATTAATATTTATTCTCATCTATCATTATTTTTAAAACAAACAATTAACCTTTGATAAGACCTGCGGATAAGACAAAGACCATGTTTTAATAAATTATTAACGTTTATTGACGTTATCAAGAAATGAAATAAAAATCTTTAACCATACCTTATTCATAACTGTTTTATTAATTGTATCTTACCGCAGCATGGAACATAATGAACAACGCTGAAAACTTTTTTTGTAAAAATTATACGAACAAAAAACAAATATACAATATTATCAGCCAAGCATACCAAACCAATGCCTTGTTTAAAGGATATTTTCAAAAAAGTACCATTGCTTTACCTGCTCTTACGCTGACCAACATCTCCCACGACCATTTATTTTTTTTCTGCGACATGCAGGAAAATTTGGAAATCAGCGCAAATACCGAATTGGTACTGACCTTTCATATCCCTTTAGCCAATTCCACATTGCCTTGTGAATTTACGGTTCCGGTTGTCACCTATACCCAAAACGGCAATAAATTTTTCTTCGTCACCATGTTTCCGTATACCATTTCACTTTTGCAGCGGAGGGAACAAATACGCTACCCCGTAAAAAGAGAAGCCTACCCTTTTTATGAACTCGCCTTTACCGATACGCAGGTGGTGAAAGAGGAATGGGAAACGATAGATAACGGCAATATTGTTTATCATGATATTTCCACGGGCGGTTTATATATACAATTAAAAAACATTGACACCATAAACGTCCCTACATTAAAATCCGTTTTGATATTGAAATGCAAATTTCCGCCTCTGCAGCGGCAGCCGGATAAAAATAAAAAAGAATGCTCAAGCTTCATTATCACAGCAAGAATATGCAATATCAGAAAAGTCAATAATGAATTGTATATCCGCGCGAAATACACCCATTGGACATATAATCTGTCCATAAAAAAATGGAATGCGGTTTATTCGCATGACGGAATAGTGCAATTGCAGCATTATATCGCGTCATAACCCAAAACCGCCATATCCTGTCTTAAGAAATATGCTGACATTGACCGGTCTTTGCTCTTCTCCCGACACCCAATATGCGGATTTGGAACTGCCTGTAATACAATGTGTTTTTGAAACGGAAAAAATCAAACTTGCCCCCATTAATCAATATTCCAATCTGTTATTGAATTTTTTCAAGCGAAAACCATTTTTTAAATGCAATTTTGAAGAAATTTTGACCATAAATAAAATCGCTCCCAGTCACAAGGAACGGTTAAAAGAAGAACTGCAAACGCTCTTAACCTATAAAAAACTTGTGAACAATGCTTCTTATTTCGATGAATATAATGAAATGTGCGTCGGGCTTTCCGTTATCGGTGAAAGTTTATACGATATAGGCCATATTCCGACCAACGATATTCAGAAAGATTTTTATACAATTTATTACGATGTCGCCACAAATCAATTTTTGGCAGAAGATGAAACAGAAAATATTTTGCCTGAAAAAGAAAGCTTTTTCTATAAAAAAGAATACCGTTTTTTAAAAAACTACCTGTTCGGTGACAACGGTTTTTTAAACAACATGCAATGCTCTGCCAAACTTCCCATCCCTCCGGGAGGAGATTCCTTTATCCAAAACCAAGGACAAAATGGCATTTCAGCAAGAATTTTGGACGGATATTATTTTTCCAAGCAACGGCTTACAAAGAAAAAGATCACTTCCAGATGTATTAAAAACGGATTGATTTTGATTGATGACGACAAAAGCCCTTATCACATCAATGAGAAATTTGAAGCTGTTTTCAGCAATTATGCCGATGAGTTCATACAAAAATACAACTTGAAAGTGAATGAAAGCATAAGAGCCGGCGATCTCAATTTCAACACAAACAAGAACACGCTGAAGTTTAATTCCTTAAGCAAAACGGAACTGGAAGCGCTTTTAGCCAATAAAGAAAATATCCTCTTTTTGCCCAAAGGGACTGAATGCCCCCTTTCTGCAAAAAACATCATCCGTATTTCAAAAACGCTCTTTCCCGTAAAATCGGAGTTTGCGTTTTATATTTTTGCCAAAGATTTCTTTTACAGCATTACCCCTTCATTTTTCACCATCGCAGGATTGAAAGATTATCTTTGCAATAAAATTGACAAAGAAAGCTTTTTCCAATCCGTCTGTTATTCGGACGATACTGCGGATATGGATGTTTTCCGCGAATTTTTAACCGTCATTGAACAAACAAATTCCATTGTCCTGTTTGCCAAACATATTAAAAAATCCAAAAAAATCACATTAAAAAAATTATTGTCCGCCCACGATCATTTTAAAAATTCAGATAAATGGAATATCTTTTTCAGGGCATATGTCCTTGAAATTCTTTTTAAAGATATCATGTCAACAGGTTTCAACCATATTGAAAAAATCATGCTCCTGCAAAAAACAGCAAACATAACAGATAAAAAATTGATGGATCTTATTGAAAAAACAAATTACCGTGTCGACACGCTCGGCAATATCGATAAAAACAACTACACGGTTTTGGAATGCCAATGCTTATGGTACGATACCTTATTGGCACAAAATTTTTCGAACGAACTTTTACATGAAGAAATCAGAAAATTAAAACCGTTCATAAAAGAAAAAAAAGAAATTTCCGAAACGGTTTACAACGTGCTCAGTGAAAATTTTAGACGTTTACTGTCATAATCGGCGGAATAAAAATCCGTTCGCAGACCTTTTCAAACCGATTGTGCGCATTTCTCGGCAAGATGTGCGTAAATTTGCACAAATTCGGCATTGATAGCCGTTTGCCGCGCCAAAAAAGAAAATGCTTCTGCTATGTTCTTTTTTCTTTCGCCTAAATTTTTTTGTCTGACCAACCGAACATCTTCCGCAAGAAGCGTATGGAAAAGTTCTTCCAAACGCAAACTCCGCGCTCTTGCGCTGTGTTTTTCCCAAACAAGTTTTCTGCCCTGCATGGCAACACGGTACAAATCGTCCTCTTTTTCCTTTGAAAGCCAATGCCTGCACAAATCAACAGCCTTCGCCACATCAAGACGCGGATAAGCCGGCAGCGAATTGACTCCGAAATCAAAAATCTCTCCAATACGGTTTTTCTTTGTGGGCATGTTATCCGCAAGACACCCGCAGCCAAGCGCCATTGCTTCAAAGGTCCTGAAATTGAGTTCTCCCACGGCACTTTGATTTAAAATAATTTTTGAACGGGAAAAAACAGGAACAAAATTGCCGCTTGTGATGAATATCGGCTGAAACACTTTAAAAAGCGTATAAAAGGTATGGCGGTCCGGATTGTTCTTATGTCCCATCGTTCCGACAAAAGCAACGGGAATATCGCGGTTTTTAAACCATTCTTCCTTTGTTTCTTCCGGATTGAAGCGCATGGCGAACAAAGGAAAATGCTCGGAACAAGGCATAAATTTTTCTCTTTCCTCCGCCTGGGCATAAAGAACATGATCGAAAGCGTGAGAAAAAGCGCCGTGCCACGCATGGCAATACGTATCAATAGAATAAAAAACGCAGGGAACAGGCAAATCTTCTATGCCGAAAATGTGCGGTAAACTGCTGTCATCCGCATAGAAAAAAATATCCGGCACAAAGCCTTTGCCCGCGCAAATCTCCAGCAAGCGTTTTGCGGAAATAACAGAAGTCAGCTCCAATTCGCATCCGGCAGATTCGCCGACATGCCAGACAGTATGCCCTAATTCCCGCAATTCTTTGGTAAAATAAGAATTTTTTCCGTACTGTAAAATATTCATAAGAAAAAAAGGCTTTCCCGAAAAGGGAAAGCCGCAAGACTAATTATGTTTGATTTCAACACCGAGCAATTTAATAAATTCACCGATCAAAGCGGGGTGGGCAGGCCATGCGGCGGAGGTCACCAAATTGCCGTCAACAACGGAATCGGACAATGTTTCATTGGAATTGGTCCAAATACCACCGGCAAGCTTGATGTCAGGCATAACGGCAGGGTAGGCGGTACATTTCTTGCCGCGCACAACATCCGCAGCAACCAAAAGCTGAGGACCATGGCAAATTGCGGCAATGGGTTTCTTCGCTTTTTCAAATTCCTGCACGATTTCCACTACGCGTTCATTTAGACGGATATATTCCGGTGCTCTTCCTCCCGGTATGTATAAACCTGCATACTCCGTTGTTTTCACGTTTTCAAAATCATAATTGAGCATGAAATTATGCCCGCGTTTTTCCGAATAAGTTTGATCACCCTCGAAATCATGAATGGCGGTTGCGACAATTTCACCGCTTTTTTTGCCGGGGCAAACAACATCAACCTGAAAACCGCACATCACAAGCATTTGATAAGGAATCATAAGCTCGTAATCTTCAACGAAATCACCGGCTAACACAAGAATTTTCTTAGACATTTTAAACTCCTTTTAAGGTTTGATATACGTATACCGTTCATTTTGCAGGCGGGCAAGCTCAACTATCCCGGCGGGAACAACCTGTACGCCGTCCATAAGCGTTTCTTTGGGCAAAGAAAACTTATTCATCGCATTTTGACAAACACGGATCTGCAGGCCTTTTCCCTGTAAATCTTTCAACGCGGGCAAAGCGGTTTCTTTTTTGAACAAATTCACGGCAGGACCATTGACAAGCATGACAACTTCCGCTTTTTGCCCTCCTATCGCCGTAAAATAATTGGCGATATTTGAAATTGCGATGTTCAGGACCGCTTCATCATTTAAATCCACATGAAAAACAATATCGTAATTCATAAGCCCTCCCTGCATGATTAATGGTTCAATTGTGCGATAGTCGCCAAATGGTGGACAGGACCGATACCTTTTCCGGGAGCGTATCCGTTTCGCAAAGCGCAGTTCAAATATTCCTGAGCTTTTTTCACTGCGATGATCAAAGGCTGTTTCTTTGCCAAATACGCCGTAATCGCAGCAGACAAGGTACAGCCTGTGCCGTGGCTGTTCGGCGTATCCACATGCGGCTGACGCAAAGCCTCGATAGTTCCCTTTGCATCAAAAAACCAGTCCGTGACAAGGATAGGCTTGGCTTCAAAATGCCCGCCCTTAATTAAAACAGCCTTCGCCCCCATGGCGAGAAGTTTTTTTCCCGCCTCTTCCACGCTTTTATCGTCAACAAGCTTTATTCCGGTAAGCACTTCCGTTTCCGGCTTATTGGGCGTTATAAGCGCCGCCAAGGGAAAAAGCTTCTTTTTCATAATCTCCACAGCGCTTTCCTCAATAAGGGCGTGCCCGCTTGTGCTGACGCACACAGGATCGACAACCAAAGGAAAATCAACATGTTCCAACTCGCTCGCCAAAGCCTCGATAATTTCCGCACTGAAAAGCATGCCGGTCTTTGCCGCGTGAATGGGAAAACCGTCAAGCACAGCCTTCAGCTGCTGTACGACGAAATCAGCGCTTGGAGCATGGATACCGGTTACCCCAAGACCGTTTTGCGCGGTAAGCGCCGTAATAACGCTTGTACCGTAAGTTCCTAAACTCGCAAACGTTTTCAAATCCGCCTGTATCCCTGCCCCCCCGCCGCTGTCAGAACCGGCAATGGTCAATACATTGGAAAGCACGCCTGTAAACATATTTTTCTCCTATAAATAAACAGCTTCAAAAACTGCCAACACGGAATTGTTTTCCAATAATTTTAAAATCGAACCATTGATTTGCCACGCGTCAGCTTTATTTAACATTTGGTTGAATTCCCTTGCCTGTTCTTCGCCATGGGGACAAAGCATGAGCGTTGCCCCGCCCTGCCCGAATTTAATGGAACTTTCTTCAATAGTTACAGGCATGAAGAAATTATTGCAGCCGTCAGAACCCGTTGCCATATTATCACGGATAATGATATGCGGCTCCCTTTGCCCTTCAAAAACTTCCACAGCCTTTTCACCGATTGCTGTCAGCCGCCAATAGGTATTTTCCAAACTTGTGTGCTGAAACATGGATTGACAAATTCCTTTATCTGCTTTGCTTACTTTTGTAGGATACATTTCAATTTCGCCATCGCTTTTTCTGCGGAGCACAACATCCATATCCACGATTACAGGACGGACAAACGTTTCCTGAGGGAAGTGCTTTGTGATAATTCCATTATGCACAGCGGGAAAACGGCACATGGACGTGCAGTCGGTAAAAGAAAAATCTCCGTTATTATCCTGCAATACACCGGAAACATTGAATTTTCCTATTTCAAACAATTCCTTTTCCCTGCGGGAAAAAGAAAGCATGTTTTTATCTTCATAATGCCTGAAAACAAGGGTGTTTTCATCCTGAACAGCCGCCACAAGCGGAGCATCGTTTTCTTGAGAGATTTCAATATTCTGCTTTCTGTCAATATATGCCCAGTGCGCTATCTGCATGGTTCCGTTCTTTTTTACAATAGCCAAGCCATTTTTTTCCAAAAAAACGACATCGCCCTGCGCACTGGCGAACTTGGCGGGCACAATCAATTCTTTTTCATTCACGGCTTGCCCCGCGCGATGCAACAGAATATTTTTCTCTTCTATATCAACAGGTTTTTCCGTTGCGAACAAAAGAATATTGTCATGATAAACAGAAGCTTCCATAAAAACGTTATCCCCGGCTTCAAGCACGCAGTCAAAGGAAAAAGGCAAAGGCGTTTTTCCCTCTGTGGGAATGAAATACAGGGCGAAAGGCACTGTTTCGTCATTTTTATACAAAGCATAGCGGACTTCCACACGCGGAGGAAGAAGCATGCGTTCCCGATAAAAAATCTCTCCGGTGAACGTTGTGACGGTTTGAGAAGATTTTTTGAATGTGAACGTTTGTCCTTCTGCCTCGACAGTGAGCGTTTTTCCATTCAAAGTAAGCGTGCATTCCTTTTCCTGCACGGCTCCGGAAGAAAGATACGAATAATGCAAAAGCACGGAATTTTCTCCCGTTCTTTGCCAGGAATAACCTGTGCGGGTCTTACTGTTTATGAAAGAAAACGTGCCGTCTTCTTTAAAATACACATACGTATCGGAATCCGTTTCCCAAAGCCCGGCAAGTTCATCGGCATAAGCCGGCGAAACCAAAAATAAACTAAAAAAAAGCACTGCGATGTATTTCATAAAATTCTCCTATACAAGGGCAACCAAATCATATTGCTGCGTTTCCGCGATGTCTGCTTCAACAATCATTCCCGGTTTGATTTCCACTTCAGGCGGAGCGGAAACATAGGTGATGCCGTCCACATCAGGAGCCTGAAACCATGTGCGCCCGACATAAAGTCCCGCCCATTCCTCATGCTCCCTATCAATCAGGACAGGCATGCGTTCTCCGAGATATTCTTCCAAAATTTCCCCGCTGATTTCAGCCTGCAGCCGCATAAGTTCGTCTTTGCGCGCATTTTTTACACGCTCTTCGACTTGCTGAGGCATTTCAGCGGCTTTTGTTCCGTCTTCCTGTTCATAAGCAAAAACACCCAGCTGATGAAAACGGGTTTTATCCACAAATTGATAAAGTTTGTCAAAATGCGAATCCGTTTCTCCGGGGAAACCGACAATAAATGTCGTGCGCAGCGCTGCTTCCGGAAAATATTTGCGTATCCTGTCCACGGCAATTTCCGGATTTTGCGCGAAAGGCCTGCCCATTCGGGCTAAAATATCCTCATGAGCGTGCTGCAGCGGAATATCGAAATAGGGTACAAACGTATCGCCTGCTTCCTGCAAATATTTCAGTAAGGTATCGGTCATTCCGGCAGGATAGAGATACATCAGCCGCAAACGTTCCAAACCGTCCAAACGGAACAGCCCGTCCAAAAGCGGACGCAAATCCTTATCGTCCGTATCACTGCCCCATGCCGTCACATCCTGCGCCACAAGAATAAGTTCTTTTATTCCGCTGCCGATAACGACCTTTGCCTCGGAAATAAGCATTTCCTTATCAAGGGAGCGATACCCCCCGCGAATGGAAGGAATAGTGCAAAAAGAGCAATTATGGCGGCAACCCTCGCCAACTTTCAGCCATGCATAGGAGGGAGCCGTGCTTACCTTTCTGCCCTGCACGGGAATCTGCATGATACGGTTATCATAGGTAAAAGCCTGATATTCCCTTGCAGGCAATTTGATGCCGAAGTGTTCCTGAACAGCGGCGGCAACAAGGCTTCCCCAACTATCAATATCTTTTGTTTCAAGCCAAAGATTGACTTCCGGAACTTCTTTTTTCAATTCACACGTTCCATAGCGTCCAACCAAGCACCCGCAAACGATAATGAAGCACTCTTCGCCGGCTTGCGTTGCTATTTCAACAATAGTCGCAACGGATTCCTGCACGGCGCTTTGAATGAATGCGCAGGTGTTGATGAAAACAACATCGGCATCTTCCAATTCATCAACAACGATGAAATCACCCAAAGACCCCAGAACATGCTCCGTATCAACTAAATTTTTAGGACATCCCAAACTATGCGTATAAATCTTCAACATCATGCTACTCTAATTTTTTTCCCAGGCGGCTAAAACGCAAGGAATTGTTTTCACTGTCCCAAGACCAGTAAATTCTCCAAGCCTTGCCGTAAATTTCATCACGATTGACCGTTCCCCAAGCGCGGGAATCTTCCGAATTATCCCTGTTGTCACCCATGCAAAAATATTCATCCGCAGGCACTTTGAAAGGCGGCATGTTGTCAAGCGCGCCATAATAATCCGGACGGGTTTGAATAATGTAATCTTCTTCCACCTTCTCCCCGTTGCGGTAAAACTGTTTATCACGCATTTCAACAATATCGCCGGGCAAACCAACAACCCGCTTTATATAGTCAACGGACGGATTTTTAGGATATTTGAATACGATGATATCCCCGTATTGCGGACCGTCCCCTTTGTAAATCCATGTATTTGAAAAAGGCAGTTTGAAACCGTAACTCAGCTTATTGACCAAAATATAATCGCCAATCTGTATGGTATTGAGCATTGAGCCTGACGGAATGGTAAAGACTGAAACCAAAAACAAACGGATGAAAGCCGCCACGACAAGGGCGACAAAAAGCGCTTCGCCGTATTCTCTGATAACGCCTTTCTTTTTAGGAGTTAATTCTGACATAGTTTCCTCAGTTCATGTAGTTGTCTGTTTTTATCATGCATCGCCAAGTCGCGCAAGTTTAATAGTTTTCATTTTCCCGCAGAAAGTCTGGCGGCTTTTTTCTAAAGCTTTTCCGAGCGCTTCCGATATGAAGATATGGAGGAATAAGGAATGGATGAAATCCAAATCGATTTTTCCACAGAAAACAGCTTTTCGCAAAACCAAAACACAAGAGCTGTAAACCTTGCAAAACCTGTCCAAAACTCCCCGTTTTCGCAAGGCTCTTCTCCTGCGCCCTTTTCCCTGCAATCCCAAACAAAACAAGACAATGTGCACATTTCGCGGTCTGCACAGCTCATTCAGCAAAATACCGCTCCTTTCTCCGCCCATGCTTCCGCCAATACCACAGCAAACGCCCGGTCCGTCGCCCTGCAAAACGGAACCCTGTCTTTGGCACAAAATAAAGAAAACGGCATAACAAGCGATTATCAGTGGAAAAACGGCACAAATTTCCAATTCACTATCAATCAAAATATCAATCTGCAGGAAAACGAAGATCAGTCCACATCTGTTTTCTTTGAACAAGACAATATCAGCAAAAAATATCACGCAAACGGCAACATCTCAAAATATCAGGGAAACATTTTAGACGGAAATAAAAAATCCGTCCGTATCAATGCGCAGGGCGGAACGCTGAACGCTGAAAACGATACTGTTTTCGCCTTGGCAGACAACACAACCGTCAATGCCAAAGGAAATAACACCATCATCCTCAAAAATACCATGCGTGACATGCAAATCAACACCCAAAACGGCGATAACACCATAGTCGGGCAAACCCTGCAAAATGTCACCATATCCCTTACAGGCGGCAAAAACACTCTTAATTTTAAAAATGCGGAAAACAGCATAATCGATGCCCGAAAAAGCAATGTGCATTTAAATACGGGCAAACTCGCGGGAAGCACCCTAAACCTCGAAAAAGGAACACATGCTCTCAATATCCAGCAAAGTTCGCACAATACCATCCATTTTGCGTCCGGCTCTTTCAATCAAGAGTCGAAACTGAATATTTTCGGAAAAACCGAAAACACCCTCATTCACGCCTCAGGCGAAAAAGTAAATCTTTCCTTGCAACATAGCCAAAATAATTACATTCAATCCACGGCGAAATTCACGCATGCCACTTTTTCAAAGTCTAAAAGCGATGTCGTGCAATTCGATACATACAGCAGTATTGTCAGCACCGGAACCCTAACGGACAGCAATATGGAAATAAACGGAACGCAGGCTGTCAACATGCGGGGCAATGCACTGACCGGAAATTCCAATCTCGCACTTTCAGGGCATTCCGCGTCTCTTGCTCTCAATACGCTTTCAGAAAATGCGGCAGCGAATATCGACACCCGGCATTTCGCCCATAGCCAAATTCAAAATATTTCCGGTAATGCAACCCTTGATATTCAGGGGGGATATTACAATAATCTCGCAGTCAATACTCTGAAAGACACCGCCTTTGCAAATATTTCAGGCGACGGCGCTGTTTCTGTCAATACCATGAAAGATAATGCCGGAATCAACTTGGGGGAAGGCATACTCAATGTCACTATCGGCGCAGTTTCTGACAATGCGGTAATCCAAGGCGGAAAAAACGCCCTGCAAAGCAGGATAGGCGCAAGCTCCAAGGCAGACACGGAACAAAACCAACCCGGCAACATTCATAACACGTTTCAAAATACCGCTATTACCCAAAACCAAGAACAGACAAGAGCATTTAACGCATACCGCACAACGGCGAATAATTTCCCGAAAATCACAAACACACTACAAAATCAAATAAAACTCAATCGGCTTGTGTGAAAATCATTCTTTGCAAAATCATCCTGCCAGTATACTTTAAACTCTTTCTTCCAACAAATACAATATGGTTTGTCCAGCTGTATAATTATTTTTGGCTCTAGACCACTATCTTTTTCAAGATTATGGTTAATGATAATGAAATTCAATAGATTAAGTAAGTATAAAATAAAAAAAATTATTAACTGTTTTTCAATGGATTTAACTGCCACTGCAACAAGTGAATTATTAAAGTTAAATCGTAAAACTGTTAACAATTATTTTACGGAATTTCGTGAGTTAATTCTTGAAGACAGTATTCAAAAACACCAAAAAGAGCTTGGAATATTTGAACTTGATGAAAGCTATTTCGGAGCCAAAAGAGTGAGAGGTAAGCGAGGACGCGGAGCTGCCGGCAAGACTCCTGTTTTTGGGGTCTTAAAGCGTGAGGGAAAAGTTTTTGTCAGCATAGTTCCAAGATGTTCAAGGGAAGAGTTATTGCCCATAATACAAGGAAAAATCCTCGAAGGCTCAACTATCCATACAGACGGTTGGAAAGCCTATGACGGCCTTATTTTGAATGGTTATACCCATTACAGGGATTCCACCATGAAAACGAATTTGTGCGGGGAAAATCACATGTGAACGGCATAGAAAGCTTCTGGAGCTTTGCTAAAAGACGGTTGGCGAAGTTCAATGGTCTGACAGATGAAAAGTTTGTCTTGCACTTAAAAGAATGTGAATGTAGATTTAACCTCAGAAATGAAAATTTTGCTGTTTCTATGGAACAACTTTACTTCAAAAACAAAAAGTGATGGTCTAGAGCCTTTTTTATTTTTATAATCAATTATTCTATGTAATTTCATATACTTACGTACAATATCTATATGAGATACTAGTCAAGAACATTATCATTTTTTGTGAGCAATACACATACGATAAATTGTAAAATTATTATTCCAATATAAATAGCAGAATATAGTGTTAATGAATCATTAAAAATAAATGAAATAATAGGATAGACAATCAAGGCAACAATTGGATTTATTTGCATGGAACTACCAGTTAAAATTAATGTTCCAATTAATGACCACAAAATACTATGTGAAAAATTATATATATCTAATGCTACAATAATAGAAAGTACAATATTTAAAGTAATCATAATTATAAACATTATATAGTTTCCCCATACCATACAAAACAATCTTACATAAATTATTAAGTATTATATTCTCTCTATTTGAATTGTCAAGTCAAATAGATACGTTGTAAAAAAGATCTAATTTCTCAAGAAGTTATACTCCTATTATGACGTAATCAGGTTAACTTGTTTATGTTATGTTTGTTTCTTACTTTTGCTTTTATTTTTTAAATCATTGATAATTGAAATCTGAAGTGTAACATTTGAGATAAAAAAATAGTTCAAAAATAAACCTTGTTGCAGAATTATTTTGTGTCGATTTACAGGAGGGGTTTAACTAAGGTATTCCGCACAAACAAAGCCTGCGGGTAGGAAGGGGCAGGCGGTTATGTTAAAACAAAAACCCCCGTATATGGTTTATCGGGCGTTTAAAATAGGGAGCTGCTCAAGAGTCTAAAAAAATATGGGCAAGAAACGTATCAACAGAATTTTTCCAATATCTTCTTTTAATTTTAGATAGATTGCCCGACGTCTGAATTTCGTCGAACCACGATATGATATTTGCAATTCCATTTCGTATGGAATAAACGTTGACTGTCATTCATGCCGTACTGTTCTCATTTGGTTATGCCGAGCACATTGAAACATATCAAAGAAGGACAACTTAGCTGTTTTTTTATGTTGAAGCGGACAAAAAACGCCCGTATAAAAAATACGGGCGTTCAAATAAAACAACAACCTCCTCTGAGTTTTTCACGGAGGCGTCAGAAAAAC
>Ga0137298_10015_pt1 | contig 200853 bp, 167 predicted proteins | sample RamsorincwithD2O_2_FD_97182 | JGI IMG/M metagenome (GOLD analysis project Ga0137298, IMG submission 97182) | Mouse cecal microbial communities from Vienna, Austria - Glucosamine amended with D2O | ecosystem: Host-associated > Mammals > Digestive system > Large intestine > Cecum | place: Austria...
TGTAGCTGTTATAGCACGCAATCTCGCTTACCGCTACGTAATGACACGGTGTAAGATGATCTACAACATCGATATAGCCGCCGACAAGCTTGCCGACGATTCGGCTAATGATTCAGCAGAGGCTACATCGCTCAACAATTATATCATGAAAATACTGAACTCACAGCCCCAGATGCGACGCAAAGTGTTCATGATGAGCCGATTCGACAATCTGACATACGCTGAAATAGCCAACCGTCTGAATATCAGCGAACGCACTGTAGAGGCACACATCTATGCTATGGTGCGGGAACTAAAAAAAATGCTCGGATATGTACCTGCTACGGTTATGTCGTTGCTATATTTGAGTGTTAAATTGTATTAAACGCGCTATAAGTACTAAGTACCCTCCCCCACTTTTTGACTAATAATAACAAACGGTCGCCACAAGGCGGCGCAATCATCAATATGCATCATGAACATCAGCCTGCTTCATCACTTGATTGACAACACCCTGACTCCTGAAGAACGCAAGGAGCTAATGGAGTATGTGCGTCGAAACACTACCCGCGAAGAGTTTTTCAGGCTATTCGATGAAGTATGGGTCGCTGAAAAAAACGCATCGATACCTCGCGAACTTCAAGACCGTATGTATGCCCGTATCATGGAGCAGATCAATCCCGGAGCCGATGGACAGCATTCCGGACCGGATCGAATCCAATTCTACAAGCACGCAGTCACCGGAAAGATAAAGAGGGTGATTTTCAGCGCGGCAGCCGCCTGCGTGGCGGCAGCGCTCTGCATTCTCGCCACACATCTTTTCATCCGCCACACATATCAACCTGCGACTTTTGCCGTCACCGCCGAACTCGGACAAAGAGCCAGCGTAACACTCCCCGACGGCACTCTCGTATGGCTCAATTCAGGCTCATGCATAAGTTATGACTCCGACTACGGTCACAAAATCCGCTACATCTCACTCAACGGCGAAGCAAGTTTCGACGTCGCCAAGGATTCCGAACATCCCTTTATAGTGGAAGCTCGCGGCATCACTACAGAGGCTCTCGGAACCAGGTTCAACATATCGGCCTACGACACCGACAACTTCCTCACCACCTCGCTTTACAAAGGATCGGTGAGAGTAAACTACAGCAACGCCTCGACTATTCTACAGCCTCACCAACAAGTCACCATCGACTTACGCAACATGAAAGCGACTGTGACATCAGATGACATGGAACTGAGCGAAGCCCCCTGGCGAAACGACGAACTAACCTTCGACGGGCAGTCGCTTGACGAGATTGCCATCATACTCAGTCGTGTTTACAATACCAAAATAAAGATCGATGATCCGTCGCTTGGGAAGGAATGCTTTGCGGGCACGATCCACAACACCAACATCCGCAACTTCATAGACATACTCAATCTAACGACACCGATCGACTATTATTTCAAAGGTGATACAATCCATCTGCGCAGACGCTAACCTGTAAAAACAAATCAGCGATACAACAACATTATAAACCAATCCAAATACGCTATGCCTATGACATAAGAGCCTCCGAACCATAAAAATCAGAGAGTGTCCGTCTACATATAGACCGACACTCTCACTAAAAACCACAATCATTCGCCTTTATAATACCTGACATCTGTTTGCAGACAGACCAGGCCACGAATCAATTGTATTCGCAAAGTTATAAAGGATTATTTGTCATCACTTAAAAAACTTGCACATTTTTTTACCATGAAGCAGTTTATGAAAAAAATGATGTCACTTTCGCTGCTTATCGCGGCGTCGGTATCATCAGCATCTGCACAAATCTCGCTCCACATGAGCGATCGGCCTGTAGCTGAGGTCATAAAGCAGATCGAAAAATCGACTTCATACCGTTTTTTCTACAACAGCAATCTCGACGGGATGCGCAAAAATGTCAATGTGTCGGCCGAAAACCAGAACATTGACGAGATAATGAATCAGATTTGCCGTCAGGCCGACTTGTCATACGTCATCAAGGACGGGAAACAAATAGTACTGACAGCCAAAGAGAAACAGTCTGAACCCATACAGAACAAAAAAGTCATAAAAGGCACCGTGCTTGATCCCTACGGCGATCCTGTAGTCGGCGCGACGGTGCGCGTCAAAGGGACCAACCTCGCAGCGATCACCGACATCAACGGCAACCACTCCATACAAGCTCCTGACGGCTCTACAATCGAAGTGACATGCATAGGCTATGTCACCGGCAAAGGCAAAGCCTCAGGCGACAAGCCGCTCAATTTCAACATGGAGGAAGATGACAATTATCTCAACGAGGTAGTCGTTGTCGGCTACGGCTCACAGAAAAAAGTCAACCTGACCGGATCGGTGGAAAATATTTCAGCCAAAGCCATCGAGAACCGCCCCATACGCAGCGTGACAGACGCTATCCAGGGGCAGATGGCAGGCGTCACCGTACAGTCAGGCACTGGTCAGCCGGGACAGTTTTCTTCTATAAAAATCCGAGGCAACACATCGGTCAACTCCGGAGGCGCCCTTGTGATCATCGACGGTCTACCGGGCGACATAAATCTTGTCAATCCTCAGGACATAGAGTCAGTGTCAGTGCTCAAAGATGCGGCTTCGGCAGCTATTTACGGCGCACGGGCAGCCGAAGGCGTGATATTGATCACCACACGTCAGGGCACCGACTCCAAAGTCAAAGTCGAGTACACCGATAACTTCTCCTTCAATAAACCCACACGCATTGTCAAGAGCAACAACAGCTATGACCACGCGATAATGCAGAATCTTGCATATACCAATGCCGGATTGGCTCCGAACTTCTCCGAAAAGGCTCTTGAGGCGATACTCGATCCATCGGTCACAGCATTGCCCAACGGCAACGACTGGATCTACACCGCCGACACTGACTGGATCAGCATGATGTTTGATCACAGTTTTCAGCAGACCCACAATCTGGCAGTCTCCAAAGCATCCGAATCACTTCGCTACCGTTTTTCGGCCGGATGGCTCGACCAGGACGGCATGTTCAGCGAGTATGGACCTGACAACTACGACCGCTATACACTGAGATCAAACGTCAATGCCGATCTCGTCAAAAACAAACTGAATTTCGACAGCAAAATGACATATACCGGCACAACCTCAAAGACTGCCGCGCAGTTCAGCAGCTGGACGATACCCTACATCACCATGATACAGGCGGGACCCAATATGCCTGTATATGATCCCAACGGCAACTATGCCCGTTACCGCATGCAGGCCAACCCGATTCAGGCACTCAAAGAAGGAGGCGAGAACCACACCCGCCGACAGCGCATCGAAGGAGTTTTCACCCTGTCATACAAACCGGTGAAAGGTCTTGAGGTAAAAGCTGTGGGTGCCGGACGAGTCATCAACTCGCAAAGCAAGAACTGGCGCCGCCAATATGGAAAATACGGTCCGAACGGACTCAACTCGATGGGAGCCGGCCAGTCGGGACCCAACAGGCTCACACAGTCGACAGATAACACCCGCTATATCACAGTACAACTCACCGCCGATTACAATTTGAAAATTAAGCGGCACAACCTCCACATACTCGCAGGATGGTCGGCTGAAAACAACAGCTATGAGAGCCTCACCGGCGAGCGCACCGATATAATCGGCAACGAACTGCCAGCACTTGTCATGGGGTCGACCGACCAGTGGAGCAACTCCGCCAGCGAAACCGAATGGGCACTGCTGTCGGGATTCGGACGCATAAACTATAACTTAGACGAACGCTATCTATTCGAAGCCAACATACGCATGGACGGTTCATCGCGATTCTCGAAGAAACACCGATGGGGCTACTTCCCCTCGTTTTCGGGAGCATGGCGCATCAGCGAAGAGGCATTCATGAAGGGCCAGCACATAGTCACCAACCTTAAGCTGCGGGCTTCATGGGGTCAGCTCGGCAACCAGAACGGCCTAGGCCTATACGACCATATCGCCAAATATAACATCAGCGGATATTACCCGTTTGCCAACGAACTCGGACAATGGGCAAAGGTCAACAGCCTCCCCTCCGAAGACCGCACATGGGAAACTGTAGAAATGACAAATATCGGTATCGATCTGGGCTTTCTCAACAACCGCCTCACGGCCGAAGCCGAGCTCTTCTGGAAACATACCAAGGATATGCTTGTCAGCATCGAGATCCCGAGCATGATTGGCATCACAGTCCCCACCGGCAACTACGGCGAGCTCAAGGTCCACGGATGGAACATAGCCATAGGCTGGAACGACCGCATAGGCAACCTCAACTACTCGGCACGCTTCTCGCTCTCCGACCAAAAAGACAAACTCACCAATTACGGTAAGGAATTCAACGGATTCTCATCTGGCGTAGGCGTATATACCGAAGGATATTCCCTCGGCGCCATATTCGGCTACAAGACCGACGGTTACTTCAAGACTCAGGAAGAGGTCGACAACTATCCCGTATTCCGCAAAGGCATCACTGCTCCCGGCGACGTGAAATATATTGACCTCGACAACGATGGCAAAATATCGGCACCCAACGACATCGCCTATCTCGGTTCGACCAATCCACGCTATGTGTTCGGGCTGAACCTGAGCGCCGATTGGAACGGCATCGATGTCAGCGCACTCTTCCAGGGTGTAGGCAAACGCGACTACTACCTGTCGTCGGAAGTGATGGCTCCGTTCCGCGACACCTGGGGCAACTTCTCCTATACCCTTCACAACGACTACTGGACGCCCGACAACACCAATGCCGCCCTGCCACGCCCATATGCCGGCACATCACACAACTATCAGATATCAGACCATTGGCTACAGAATGCGGCCTATATCCGATTGAAAAACCTGCAGATCGGATACACTTTGCCGTCGCGTATAATGCGCAAAGCGGGCATAGACCGTCTACGTATCTATTTCAGTGGCGACAATCTCCTTGAATACAGCAAGCTGCAAAGCGACTTCGATCCTGAACTGTCAAACATCAACGGCTACATGTATCCGATGCTCCGCAGCTACTCATTCGGCATTAATCTTACTTTTTAACAACAGGAATCCATGAACAAGATAATATATACCGTATTGACAGCCCTTATGGGACTCGCCGCACTCAGCAGCTGCAGCGACTTCCTTGACAAGGAACCTAAGACCGAACTGTCGCCTAACACTTTCTGGAAAACGGAATCTGATCTTCGCCTCGGCCTCAACAGCCTGTATGCCAGCATGAACCGTAGCTATACACTCGACAACCAGTCGATCGACTGCTTCGCCGCGATCGGCAACCCCGTGAGCAGCGGCACATATACGGCATCGAACACCGACGGGATATGGACCACCGCCTACAACAACATACGTGTGGTATGTGACTTCCTCGAAAACTACGACAAAGCAGAGGTCAGCGATGCGGTCAAAGCGCGTTATCGCGGCGAAGCTCTCTTCTTCAAGGCTTATTTCTATTTCAATCTTATAAAACGGTTCGGCGATGTGCCTTATGCCGACCATACGCTTGATCTTGCCTCAGAGGAACTTTACGGACCACGCATCGACAAACGCCAGATACTCGACATCATTCTCGCTGATCTTGCCGAAGCCGAAGCGGCCGTGCCTCAGAAAAGCGCGATGAAAAATGATCTCGGCAGAATCACCAAAGGAGCGATCCAGGCACTCACGGCACGCATCGCGCTGTATTTCGGTACCTGGTACAAATATCATGGCGGAGCCGACGGCACACAATACCTCGCCATAGCCCGCGATGCAGCCCGACGGCTTATGGACAGCAATGAATACAGCATATATCCTGACTACCGCAATCTATTCCTTCTGCCGGGTGAAGACTCTTCGGAGCACATCCTGTCGTTCCGCTACTCCGACGAAACAAGCTCATACAATGCCCGCATACGAGGCGTGATTGTCGATTTCATACAGGACCCGACCAAACATCTCGCCGATGCATTCCTGTGCAAAGACGGTCTGCCTATAGGCAAATCGGCCTATACGGTCGAATATCTGCCTCTCGGCAAGGAGTTCGACAACCGTGACCCGCGCATGGCCTTGACCATCTGGCGGCCGGGCGACCCGTTCAGGAACGAGGCTTTTGTACCCAATCTGGCCAACCAGACCAAGACCGGCTACATGTTCAAGAAATATGGCGATGAAGACTCCTATGCCAATATCCAGTCGAAGATCGACGAGATACTGATACGCTATGCCGAGGTGCTCATCACGTATGCAGAAGCAACCTACGAACTTGACGGCAGCATCTCTGATGCAGATCTCGATATTTCAGTAAACACCATCCGCGACCGATTCGCCGGCAACCCCGACTGTCTGCCTCACCTCACCAACGCCTTTGCAACAGCACACGGACTGGATATGCTTGAGGAGATACGCCGCGAACGCCGCGTGGAACTTTGCTCCGAATCACTGCGCTACGATGACCTCATCCGCTGGAAAACAGCCGAACATGAACTGCCGCAATCAATTCTCGGTGCTAAATTTGATGCCGGATCATACCCTGCGCTGACCACCGGCAAAGACATAATACTCAACGCCGACGGGTTCATACTCGTGCAGGATGGCAACTCACGCACATTCGACCCGGCAAAGGACTATCTGTTCCCATTGCCGCTTCGCGAAGTGCGCCTCAATCCTCAGCTCACACAAAATCCCGGATGGTAATCAATCGCAATGCAAGCAACATGAATAGATTCACCAAATATATCGGAGCCGGCATAGGACTCCTGTCGGGAGCTGTTGCCGGCGCTCAGGATCGCCCTAACATAGTGGTCTTTCTTGTCGACGACATGGGACTTATGGATACATCCCTCCCATTTGTCACCGACAAAGAGGGCAACCCTGTCGAGCAGCCTCTCAACCGCTGGTACCGCACTCCAAACATGGAGCGCCTCGCCGCGCAAGGCACACGCTTCACACAGTTCTATGCACAGAGCGTAAGCTCTCCGTCGCGCACATCATTGCTGACCGGACATAATGCAGCCCGTCACCGCACCACCAACTGGATCAACGCCGAAAGCAACAACCGCGACAAATACGGCCCCTACGACTGGAACTGGAACGGCCTTACATCAGGCAGCATCACTTACCCTGGAATACTCCGTGAAAACGGCTACAAGACAATCCATGTCGGAAAAGCTCATTTCTCCAACATGCACACCGACGGCCGCGATCCGCGCAATCTCGGGTTTGACGTCAACATAGCAGGTTCGGCTATCGGTCATCCTGCCAGCTATCTGCCTGAAAACGGCTACGGCAAGTACAAAGGCTGGAAAGCTCGCGCCGTGCCCGACCTCGACAAATACCATAACACCGAGACCTTCCTTACCGATGCGCTTACCATTGAAGCGGCGAGCGAAGTAGACAAAGCCGTAAACGAGGGCAAACCGTTCTATCTCAATCTGGCCCATTACGCCGTACATGCACCTTTTGACATCGACAAGCGTTTTATCGACCACTATACCTCCGATGAATATCCGGTCAACGCACCGGCATTCGCCGCTCTGATAGAAGGGATGGACAAGAGTCTCGGCGATCTCATGGATCATCTCGACTCCATAGGCCAGGCCGAAAACACACTCCTGATATTTCTCGGCGACAACGGCAGCGACGCACCGATGGGAGACAAAGCCGGCCACACCTCCTCGGCTCCCTACAGAGGTAAGAAAGGAATGGAATTTGAGGGGGGCATGCTCGTTCCGGCCATAATATCATGGGCTAAACCGGCGCCCGACAATAAATTCCAGAAGGAATATCCCATAAGCCAAGGCGGCATACAGACGCAGATGGCGACAATCATGGACATTTTCCCTACAGTGCTGTCTGTAGCCAGAATCGGCAATCCCGAAGACCATACACTCGACGGCTCTGACCTGAGGACACTGCTCAGCGGAAAGCATGATCCGCGTCACCGCGACGATTTCCTGATGCACTTCCCGCATCATAACTACGGTCAGTATTATACTGTTTACCGCAAAGGTGACTGGAAAATCATCTATCGCTATAACCCCGAAGATCCTCAACATCCGGGCTACAGCCTGTATAATCTGGCCGATGATCCATACGAAAACCATGATCTCGCCACGGCAGATCCGGCAAAACTCAGTGAGATGTTCTACCTGATGGAAGCCCGTCTGAAAGCCGAAAACGCCACATACCCCGTAGACGCCGACGGAGTCACTCTCCTGCCCAAAGCTCCGTAAAAGAGCTGCACGTCAGCGCAATCGCCGTATGCCCCACCATAATACCACACGACACTGTGACTGAATCGATGATTCCTGACACAGTGTCGTGTGATATTGGTCGGTCTGTGAGGACGGGTTAAAGACCTTTAATCCTCATTACCTCTGTTTTTGGCTTTGCTTTTTGATTTTGTGGCCGACGAATCGATGTCTTTTTCCTCCTTGAGATCGATTTCGTTGCCTTTGGCATCGAGCACTCTGTATTGCAGATATGCGAGGCTCTGATCGGGACGGACATTGAACTTCTTGCCTGTCTCCATGCGCCAGCGGCGAAATGTGGATATCAGTCCTTTTTTCAGGTATGCATCGACAAACGGATGTACGTACATCGTAAAACCGGTCTGTTTCAGCTCGTCCACAAGATAATCTATTTTTTCACGCAGCAGATCGGTGAAGAGCAGCGACGGCTGCACCTTGCCCTTCCCGAAGCACGACGGACACTCTTCGGCGGTAGTGATGTCGAGCGCCGGCCTTACACGCTGGCGGGTGATCTGCATGAGTCCGAATTTCGAGAGCGGGAGTATGTTGTGGCGCGCACGGTCTGTAGCCATGATCTCCCTCATGTGCTCATACAGTTTCTGGCGGTGTTCGGACTTGGCCATATCGATGAAGTCAATCACGATTATGCCCCCCATGTCGCGGAGTCGGAGCTGACGTGCAATCTCGTCGGCAGCGCGCATATTCACCTCCAGCGCATTGGTTTCCTGGTCGGCGGCGGCCTTTGAGCGGTTGCCCGAATTGACATCAATCACATGGAGCGCCTCTGTGTGCTCTATGATGATGTAGGCTCCGCTTTTGAACGAAACAGTTTTGCCGAACGACGACTTGATCTGTCGCGTGATACCGAAATGATCAAATATAGGCTCCGGTTTCTGATAGAGCTGCACGATCGAACTACGGTCGGGTGCGATCAGATTGACATATTTCGAGATCTGCGAATATACGTCGGGATCGTTGACGTGGATGCTTTCGAAATCGGGATTGAAGATGTCGCGGAGCACTCCGACTATGCGGCTTTCTTCCTCGAAAATCAGCGCCGGCGCAGTCGCACACTGTGCGCGGGCCACCGTGTCTTCCCAGCACTGGAGCAGCGTGCGGAGCTCATGATTAAGCTCTGTGACACGTTTGCCTTCGGCCGAGGTGCGGATGATGATGGAAAAATTCTTTGGCCTGATGCTCTCGATAAGCCTCCGGAGGCGGATCTTCTCCTCGGAGGTTTTGATTTTCTGCGACACTGATATCTTGTCGCCGAAAGGTATGAGCACCATATAGCGCCCCGTAAGAGTTATTTCTGTGGTGAGTCTGGGACCCTTGGAGGATATCGGTTCCTTGACTATCTGCACCATCAGTTCCTGCCCGGGCTGAAGCACGTCGGTTATCTGTCCGTGCTTGTCAATGTCGGGCTTCAGTTTCATTTTAGGCAGCGACGGCTGATGCTTACGGTCATCGAGCGCCTGCTTCAAAAAGGTTGAGTAGCTTGCGAAGCTTGAGCCAAGATCAAGGTAATGGAGGAAAGCGTCTTTTTCATACCCGACGTTGACGAAGGCGGCATTCAGACCCGGCATAAGCTTTTTGACTTTCGCCAGGTAGATGTCGCCGACCGCATAGGCTATGTTTCTCGACTCCTTCTGGAGCGAAACAAGCCTGGAGTCCTCCAGAAGTGCTATCGACACTTCCTTTGGCTGCACGTCGATAATGAGTTCGCTTTTCATTTTCTTGATATTATACTGTGATTATCCGGGTATGCGCCACACTTGGCGTTCTCCCGGCAAAAAAAACAAAGGACAAAGCTTCCGGACCCTCGGAGCGGACCCTGAGAAGTTTGTCCTTCGCTGTTCGATTTCCGCGCGGTCTGTTGATTTAGAAGCGGAAGATTCGATGAGTGTCCGCTGTCGGGCCTGACGGCAACACGCAGCGGGTATGACTCACTTCTTCTTGTGACGGTTCTTCTTCAGACGTTTTTTGCGCTTGTGAGTAGCCATCTTGTGGCCTTTTCTTTTCTTTCCGCTTGGCATTTTATGCGATATTTAGTTGGTTGTTATTATATTGGGGAATGCTGATCACTTAGCGTTCTTGACATCTTCCATGAACACCTTGGCGGGCTTGAATGCCGGGATCTTGTGCTCGGGGATGATTATTGTGGTGTTCTTTGAGATGTTGCGGGCGGTCTTCTCCGAGCGGGTCTTCACGATGAAGCTGCCGAAGCCACGAAGATATACGTTTTCGCCATGACCGAGGCTCTCCTTCACAACTTCCATGAACTTCTCTACAGTCTCGAGCACACAGGCTTTGTCGATGCCGGTGGTCTTCGAGATTTCGCTAACGATGTCGGCTTTTGTCATAATTCTATATTTTTTGATAATACATTGATACGCAACTGATTGTTGACAACATTGAACTTGTCTTCAATTTGCAAGTGCAAATATCGCACTTTTTTTTTATTCACATGCAAAAAATCAACCACTTTTTTGCAATAATCATCACTTTTCTACCTCATTAAGGGCGAACCTGAATTTCACGCCGACCAACGACAGTAGACTGTGCTCGCACTATATTCACCCCCATGTGAAATTACTGCGTCGCCGACGCCATGCCGACCAACGGCGTCCGATGGTACGGATCGGCTGGACTAACCACAAAAACAGCGCCGACCATCCCTGACGACCGCCTTCGAGCACCGCACACACTTTCCGCCACATAAGAGATACGGGTATCCACATCCCGGCGAACATGACTACGGCTACTATCGGAGGCACTATCGACGGAGCGCCATACACCACCGACACAACCGAGGCGAGAAGCCATATCCATAGCGCCACACTGACACTACCCATAAGCCGGAAAGGCGCACGCGGAAGCATGGCAGAGGTAAATTCGCGCCGTAAGGATTCGGCACGATGGGAATAAGCCATATCCGATTCGTGCTGATCCACTATGGCATCGGGATATATTTCAGCGACACAGTTGTATGCGGTAGCAATTTCATTGACAAACAAATCATCGTCGCCATAATTAAGCTGCAGCGCCGATGAAAATCCCTTGTGTTTGAAAAACACCGACCTGCGGTAGGCCAGATTACATGCTGTGCCACGCAATGGCTTTCCGACAAGCGCCGAACCGACCCAAAGCAAAGCAGACCGTAAACGGTCGAATGTGCGCCGGCCGCTTCCGTGGCCATGGTCGGGGGTATCATCATTGCCGCAATGGCGTCCGTAACCAATCACCACTTCCACTGATTTGTCAACAAAATGACGCGCCATACTCCGGAGCCACAGGCGCGACGGTATTGTACAGTTGCTTGTTGTCAGCAACAGACAGTCGTGGTGGGCCGCCTTCACGCCGAGCGTGATTGCGAGCTTGCGCCGGCTAAGGCTGCGGGTATCATCGGGCAGAAAAGTTATGAACAGGTTGCGGTGTTCGACCTGAAGAGCGCGCACTATGTCGTCGGTGTGGGAATGACCTTCGTCATTGACCACCACTATCTCAAACGGTGCATTATAGTCCTGATCAAGTATATCGGCCAGCAACTGGCGAAGTCGTCCGGAATCGGCATGAGAACAGACTACGACCGACACCGGAGGAAGCTCTCCGTCATCATCCCGGTTTTTGACAGCCCGCGATGCGTTCAGAATACGCTTGAGCCTCGGCAATACCACCGCCAGCACATACACCGCCGCAATAAAAGCTGCTGCAACCGATATACCTACAACCGGCGTGAGAGGCACAAGAAAAAATTCCGGATCCACAGACATGGCTAACATATTCCTATCGGTCAAATGATTCGAACGGCACTCTGAACGACACCCCGCGCTCCATCAGCCGACCGAGCGCACCGGGCAGACGGCGGCGGAATGAATCCCACGACCGTCTTGATTCAGGAGTCCATCCGGCCTCTGCAAGAGCCATGGCTCTCGGATAGGCCATATAGAAAGCACGATTGATGTCGTTGATGGCCTCTCCCCAAAGAGTTCCCATCACTCCCGTCACATTGGCGGCCGAAGGCATCTCGATCGCATAGGCCTGACGCAGTGTGGTCACCGGCATACCCCAGTTGTTATGTTCCGGAAGATCGCCGCGCATCTGGGGATAGTCGAGATAAGCGTGCTCTCCGGGCGCCATCAGCAACGGGTTGCCGTGAGCGGCTGCCAGTTCGATGCATTTAGGCGTCAACCCATTGCGCCATGTCACGAGAGTTACATCGGCAGGATATTCCATCAGATACTTCTCAGCCGGCATATAAATATTGTCGAGCTCGCACCACAATATAGCCTTTTTGCCACAGCTGCGGACGGTGGCAAGCATACGCCCGAAAAAATCGTTCATCAGCTGTGCGGCATCGGTATATCCACGTTCGGACATCATGCGGCGACAATCGGCGCACAAAGCCCAGTTGCGTTCGATTGCGGCCTCGTCGCCGCCAAGATGGATATAAGGCGACGTAAACATCGACGCGATACTGCGTATGACATCGTCATAAAGAGCATAGACCGAATCATTTGCCGCGCATACCATCACTCCGTTTCCCGGCGCTGACGCGAGCGCCGCGCTGTCGGCTATGTGGCAGCCAAGGCCGGGATGCACGGTAAGCACAGCTGAAGTATGGCCGGGAATATCCGCTTCAGGCACGATCTCTATGTAACGCTGTGCAGCATAATCGACCAGATCCGCTATATCCGACGCTGTGTAATGGTCTGTGCCGTCAGTCAGCTCCGGATGCCCCTCTACGGCCACCCGCCAGCCTTCATCATCGGTCAGATGAAGCTGCAGCACGTTGTATTTATACGACGCCATTACATCTATAAACCGCTTCACATCATCTACAGGAAGAAAATGGCGTGCAGGATCGAGCATCAGAGCCCGACGCGGATAAGCGGGAGCGTCATCTATGATTATCGGTGAAACATTTCCACTGGCGGTCATGACCGCATCGCCCCAAAGCAGCTGATCAAGAGTCTGCAACCCTCTGAACAGCGCCTCCTCCGAAGCGCCACAGAGCCTCAAAGAGACCGAATCGACCTCCAGACGGTAATGCTCGCTGCCTGTCATCGTCGTATCGACACCGATATAAGCATCCACTCCCGCACCATCGCCGAAATGACGGGTCATGATCTCTCCATAGACCGACAGAAGTCTGTGATCCGATGGCAATGTAGACCTGACTATAGCCGCGTCACTGACAGACAAAGCCTTGCCTGACGGCATGACAACCGATGCCGGCATAGGCATCAGAGCCGAAGTCGGCCCCAGTTCTCTTGCATGCACAGCAATCCCGGCCGCCACTGCAAGCGATATTGTGATAATTTTTCTGAACATGATGCAAAGTTACGCATTTTTCGTGAATGTCTAAAAAAGCCATACAAACCGACCGTCAATGACGTCGCAGCCAACAGTCCGCACTGTCAGTTCTTACCATGGCACTGATGATTTTTGTTTTTATCTCGCGAATTCTTCGTATATTTGCAATAATGAATTCATCCACCACAAAATCAAAAGGCGCCGACAGCGACGCATCATCAGCCACACATAGGCCTACACTGTATCTTCTGCCTGTACCGCTCTCTGACGTTGATCCGTCAGTCGTCATGCCGCAGTCCAACATAGAAGTGGCCCGCAATGTGCGGCACTTCATTGTAGAGAACCTGCGGTCAGCACGCCGCTTCCTGAAGCGGTGTGACCGCTCAATCGACATAGACTCGCTGACCTTCGACGTGCTCGACGAACACACCCGGCCGTCGGAAGTAGCGGCTATGCTGGCTCCTATGGAACGCGGCGAGGATATGGCCATAGTATCCGAGGCCGGATGCCCGGCTGTGGCCGATCCGGGTTCTGATGCTGTTGCCGAGGCACAACGTCGCGGCTATCGCGTATGTCCGCTCGTCGGGCCTTCGAGTATTCTGCTCGCCCTTATGGCTTCAGGATTCAACGGCCAGACTTTTGCATTCGCAGGCTACCTGCCGGTAGACCAGCATGCACGCACGGCGCGGCTACGCGAAATGCAGCGACGCATCGAGCGCGAACGACAGACGCAGATATTTATCGAAACACCCTACCGCAACAACCGTCTGATACGCGAACTCACCGCAACCCTGCCGCACGACATGCTGCTATGCGTGGCCACCGACATAACCGGACCGCGCCAGAATATAACCACGAAGACACTCGCACGATGGGCCGCAGAGCCGGCCGACATAGACCGTGTGCCCTCGATATTCCTTCTGTTCCGGCAGGACTGAACACCTTTACAGCACACACGTCAGATGGCAAAAAAGAATAAATTCCAGCCAAGTCCGCTACGCCAGCCCGGACTGTTTGACATATCCGACCCGAATACAGACGGAGGCGGCATTTTCGGCGAAGAACTGCCGGTACATCCGTCGATACTCGACTTCGTAGTACACCATACCGCCACAACGGCCGATAACGCCGCAGCTCCGTCAAACCCTATCGAAGAACCGATCAAAGACTATCCGGTAGAACGCGGATCGCTGCTTCTGGTCAGCTTCGGAAGCGGCAGCAGCGGCAACTGTGCGTATCTCGGTACACGCAGCGGCGGCATACTGATCGATGCCGGGGTCGACGTGCCGACTGTAACCAAAGGGCTCGAATCTATAGGTCTGACACTTGAAGATGTCAAAGGGATACTCATAACCCATGACCACAGCGACCATATCAGATTCGCCTATTCGATCGTAAGAAAACATTCATGGATGGGAGTCTACTGCACTCCCAAGACCCTAAACGGCATACTGCGCCGCCACAACATATCACGTCGCCTCAGCGACTACCATCGGCCGATATACAAGGAATTTCCGTTCGAGCTGGCTGGATTCCGCATCACAGCTTTCAATGTAAGCCACGACGGATCGGACAATTCCGGATTTTTTCTCGAATCAGGATCGCAGACCGTGGCCGTGGCCACCGACCTCGGATCCATCACCGAACGCGTCGACCACTATATGCGTCAGGCCAACCATATCATCATCGAGGCCAACTACGACGCCGAGATGCTTCGATGCGGCCGTTATCCCGCCTATCTGAAAGCACGGATCGAAGCCGACGACGGACACCTCGACAACACCGTCACCGCGCGCTTTCTATCGTCGCTCCTGACTCCGCGGCTCCACAACATATTTCTCTGCCATCTGAGTGAAGACAACAACACACCTCAAAAGGCTATCGAGGCAGTAGGCGATGCACTACGCGGACATCCCGACGTCGCGTCAGGCGACATCACGATGCCACGGCTCGACATATTCCCCCGCTACGAGCGGTCGACCGTCTACAGCCTCCACCTATGACCGAGATACAGACAACAGGCAAAACAAACTGATTTACAAAAAATGATACACTCCAACAAACTACTCGCTTTGGTCGCATCGGCTGCCATGGCCATACCATCGGCCGACGCATGCACAAGCCTTATCGCCGGCAAAAAAGCCACAGCCGACGGAAGCATCATGATCACATACGCCGCAGACAGCCACACCCTCTACGGCGAACTATACCATCAGCCGGCAGCCGACCACGCTCCCGGTACGATGAGGCAGATCACCGAATGGGACACCGGACGTCATCTCGGCGAGATACCCGAAGCTCCACACACCTACCGCACTCTCGGCAATATGAACGAACACGGGCTCACAATAGCCGAAAGCACCTGGGGCGGACGACATGAACTCGCCGGCACAGGCCTCATAGACTACGGTTCGCTGATATATATCACGCTGCAGCGAGCACGTACGGCACGCGAGGCACTGAAGGTCATGACCGATCTGGTAAACGACTACGGATACGCTTCGGAAGGCGAATCGTTCTCAATCGCCGACGCCGACGAAGTGTGGATCATGGAACTCATAGGCAAAGGCAAATCCGACAAGGGAGCCGTGTGGGTGGCGCGACGCGTCCCCGACGACTGCATATCGGGACATGCCAACCACTCACGCATACATCAGTTCCCGCTCGACGATCCTGAAACGCTCTACGCGCCCGATGTGATCAGCTTCGCCCGCAGTCAGGGATATTTCGACGGGAAGGATGAAGATTTCAGTTTCTCACGCGCCTATGCCGTGACCGACGGCGGCGCCCTGCGCGGATGCGACGGCCGCGTATGGTCGTTCTACAACCGCTTCAATTCCCCGGAGGCAGCTCCATATCTCGACTGGGTGCTCCGCGGACAGGGCGACCCTCTACCTCTGTGGATCCGCCCGCAGTCAAAAGTCGACGTGCGCCAGATGCAGGCCATGATGCGCGACCACTTCGAGGGCACGCCGATGGACATGACCGCCGACGTCGGAGCCGGCCCGTATAAAGTGCCTTACCGCTGGCGTCCGCTCACTTACGAGGTGGACAGCACAGAATACACTCACGAGCGCGCTATCGCCACACAGCAGACCGGTTTCTCATTCGTCAGCCAGATGGACTCCAAAGCACCCGCTGCCATGCGCGCCATATTGTGGTTTGGAGTTGACGATGCCAACACCTGCGTCTACGTTCCCGTCTACAACAGCGTCACTGAAGTGCCTCATGAATTTGCTGTAGGCAATGGAGATATGTACAATCTTTCATGGGATGCAGCATTCTGGGTCACCAACTATGTGGCCAACCAGGCCTACAACCGGTATTCTCAGATGATACCCGATATACGCCGCGTGCAGAACGAGATTGAAGATTCAATAGCCGCAGAGGTCGACTCCATGCGCAGCGCTGTAGCCTCCATGCCGGAAACAGAGGCTTCAGCCACACTGACAGCCCACACCGCACGCTGGGCCCGCGACTACACAAAACGCTACAAACAACTTGGCGACTACCTGCTGGTGAAATATCTCGACGGCAATGTGAAGCGCGAGAAAGACGGTAAGTTTGAGCGTACCGCCGACGGAATGCCCGTATATCCGCTCTTCCCCGGCTACGATGACCGCTACTACCGCTCGATAGCCACTGATCCCGACGGAGGCGACAGGCTCAAATCACTGAAAATCCAATAACCACTGACCCATGACCGACGATCCGATCATCATACCGCGTAGGCGCACATCGTACCATGAACTCACGGACAGCGACCGTGAGCTTGTGGACGCCGCGCGCAGAGCCACCTCGCGGGCTTACGCTCCCTACAGCCATTTCCATGTCGGCGCAGCCATACGCCTGTCAGACGGAAGCATCACGGAAGGCTCCAATCAGGAAAATGCGGCATTCCCATCCGGCACATGCGCCGAGCGCACGGCCGCATATTATGCCCACTCGGCCCATCCCGACGCACGCTTCGAGGCTATAGCCATTTCAGCCATGGGCACCGACGGACAGCCAACTCCGACACCCACCCCGCCTTGCGGAGCGTGTCGTCAGGCACTGCTTGAATACGAGAAACTTGCCGGGCAACCGGTCAGAGTGATACTTGACTCCCCCGGCGACATATACATACTTCCCTCCGTGAGTTCGCTGCTGCCGCTGTCGTTCAGCGATTTCTGAAATAGACCTCACCGATATCGTCAGCTGTTGTAGGCTCCGGGCAGAGAACCGCTTACGCCATATCGGTCGGTACGCACTCCACACAGGATAGCCCTTGCCGGGCTATCCTGTTTCAGTCTGTAGTCAAACACATATCGCCCGGCATCCACATCAAAGAGCGGATCACAATTCCACAGACAGCCCACAAACATATTGTCATCCGAGCCATGGCTCCTGAAAGTGCACCGCTCAAATAGCGCCCCTGACGGATTCGCCGGGCTAAGATCCGGGCACGAGCCAAAAAAGATCGACTCCCCTACCGCCACTGCCGCTTCATCCGACAGCTGCAGCAGCGCGCCTGTGGAAGCAGCAAACAGATAGTCGGACGCGAATGTGCAACGGCCGAATGACGCACGTCCGCCATTCAGCACAACAACGCCATCAGGCGACGACGAGAACTCGCAGCCCACAGCATCGATACAGCTCGAAGCCGCATCGACCACACGCTGCGAAGCATTTGTCAGACGACAGTTGTCAAGACTGACTTCGGCTTCTTCGCCACACTTAAGCGCAACCACCGGATTAAACACGTTGACACACTTCATGTCAACACTTCCCCCCTCGACCGACACACCGCCCCACTGACCCGGTATGATATCAAAGGGTATCGAGGTCACGACATTTCCGAGTCTGTCGCCGCAAAGCTTTATCTGCGCATCCGGAGTGCCCTGTGCCACGAGCCGCCCCGTCACGCACAGCGAAGCGCCATCATGAAAATATACCGACGCACCCTCCTCTATTAACAGTGTTGCACCATCGGCAACCGTCAGACATCCGAACACTCTGACGATCGCACCGGCTTCCAGCCTTGTGTCAGCAGTGACGGTGACATCGCGCAATATCAGCGGATCAAGCGCCTCGCCGACAAAAGGCAACGACGTCACAGCGCCGTTGACACTAAAATCGATCCGCCCACCGATCACCGGTGCTTCAGGGAGGAGATCGGCCAGCACTATTATGGAATCGCCAGGACGGATATCCAAGTCATGAAACGCAGTTCCCGAAAACCCGTCGACATTGAGCCGCACATCAGCCCCTCTGACTCCGCTCACCGACACGTCGGTAATCCTCATCACCTTGTCGCAGCGGTTATAGACAGTCACTGCCACCGCCGGACTCGTTTCTCCCATCCACACCTGCCCGAAACGCAACGAATCGGACGAAAACTCCGGACGGTCGGACGATGAAGAAGATATCTCATCGGAAATACACGCGGTAAGACACGCGGATGCAGCAATCACAGTGCATAATATCTTTATTAATCCTCGCATAAACTGAAAACGCACAATACTGCCGAATATTTTACTACCTTTGCAATTGTGCACCTGAATTCAAATCCGAGTCACTTAGCGAATGAACACAACCACAATCGACACATCAGACAAAGAATTGTTCGGAATGGTAGAACGTCTTATCACCGAAGCCTTTCCGGAAGAGGAGCGCCGGCCACTTGAAGCATTCCGGAGCATAGCCGACAGCGACGACCGGTTCAGCGTTATGATTCTGAATGACGGAGACACTCCGGTCGGCTTCATAACGTTATGGGATTTCGAACAATTCATATATGTGGAGCATTTTGCGATCCTGTCCGAACTGCGGTGTCGCCACTACGGCGCCCGCGCGCTTGAAGCTCTCCACCGGTCCGACCGTCGCCCCATTGTGCTTGAAGTAGAACTGCCGACCGACGACCTCACACGGCGACGCGTAGCATTCTACAAACGTGCCGGCTTCTCGCTTTTGCCCTATGACTACACACAGCCCCCCTACCGGCACGGAGGCGCATCGCTCCCCATGAAGATAATGGTCTGGACGCCTGAATCAGGAGTAATTCCGGACTTCGGACTGATACGTTCGACACTCCACCGTGAAGTATATGGCATCATTGATGCACAATAATTTGTGACAAAATTGGCACAAAAAGGTTAAAACATCGCACTTTCGGGAAATATTGTGGAATTTTGACTACTTTTGTAGCTCATAATACCAACACACAGTGACTCTCGAACTCTTCTTTTCTACCATTGCAGCGGCGCTAAAACAATTCGATGCCGAAATGCTACTGGCAGTCAACGGGCTGAACACCCCCTGGCTCGACCAGATAATGTGGGTGGTTACCAATCGTTTCGCATGGATACCGCTCTATGTGGCTCTTGCGGTCTATATCGTCAGACTCGACTGGCGCAAAGGACTCACATGTCTGATATTCATAGGACTTCTAATCCTTGCCGTCGATCAGACCATAGCTTCGCTGATACGTCCCGTCGTAGGACGCCTGAGGCCGTCGTGGGACACAGCCATGTTTGGCGACTCGCTTCACCTGGTCAACGGATACCGTGGCGGCATGTACGGATTCCCGTCGTGTCACGGCGCCAACTCTTTCGCACTTGCCACATTCATTATATTGTATTTCCGCACACGTCGGGCAGCCGCAGGCATGACACTCTGGGCCATGCTCCATGCCGGATCAAGAGTATATCTTGGCGTACATTATCCGGGCGATATCTTTGTCGGTGCCATGATAGGGACCGGCTATGCCATACTTTTCTATCGCCTGATGAATTTCACCACGCGGACAATCCCACTGTTTCAGTCTATTTCGGGAGTCAGGATCGCCTCCTGAGGCTTTATACGGTTCCAGTCCATTTCACCGATTATATCGGTCGGTGCCACCGGCTCGGGGCGATCGATTATCCCTGCCGCAAAAGCCAGCCGCCCGACAACCGACTGTGGTCTTGCACCTCTTGCCCGAAGGCTCTCCAACGACGCCGAAGCATCGCGCTTCGACAGCCGCTGACCGCTTGCATTGACCAGTAGCGGCACATGCGCGAATGAGGGTGCGTCAAATCCAAGCAACCTGTAAAGATAAAGCTGCTGGGCGGTTGAAAGCAGAAGATCGCATCCACGCACTACTTCCGTCACCCCCATCAGAGCATCATCGGCGACAACCGCAAGCTGATAGGCCCACGCACCGTCGGCACGCCTGACTACAAAATCGCCGCAATGACCGGAAAGCGCCACGCTCTGACGGCCAAACACACGATCGTCAAAACAGATCTCCTCGTCAGGCACCATTATCCTCACCGCATGAGGCTCCGACACGGCTCTGCGCCTCGACTCTCCGTATCCAAGCCTTTCGGGGCGACACGTCCCGGCGTAGACGATCCGTCCGTCAGTCTGATGCGGCGCCTGAGTGGCCATGATGTCGGCGCGGCGGCAAAAGCATGGATACGTCACTCCAAGCCTTTCAAGCCTCCCGAGTATCTCGCCATATATCTCTCCGCGACGGCTCTGGCTGTATGGACCGGCTTCGCCACGATCGTCCATTCCCCCTTCGTCCCAGTCAAGTCCGAGCCACCGCAGATCATCCTCTATATGCAGCGCATATTCCGCTTTGGAACGCTGCGGGTCAAGATCCTCTATACGAAGAATCCATCGACGTCCCGACCGGCGCGCCGACAACCACGACAGAAGAGCCGTGAAAACATTCCCCAGATGCATGCGTCCTGAGGGAGAAGGAGCGAACCTCGCCGCCCCGGCCGAAAAATCAGCATCCATAACTTTCATAGCGCAAAAATACACATTTTTGAGTTACTTATCCGGCGACAAACGGAGGTATTTCGGACGAAAATGCTTAAATTTGCATCCATCATGACTATTCCGGAATTAATACAGCGCAAAGGCTCCAAGGGATTTTCCATAGAGGTGCTCCCTCCGCTTAAAGGCAAAGGTATCGACCAGCTGTTTGCAGGTATCGACAGTCTGAAATGTTTTGAGCCACTATATATCAACATCACCACGCACAGAAGCGAAATGGTGTATAAATCAACGGCCGACGGCCTGTATCAGCGCGTAAGCGAACGTTCGCGTCCGGGCACTGTGGCTGTGGCCGCCGCCCTCCAGCAACGCTACGGCATTCCGGCCGTTCCGCACATAATCTGCAGCGGCTACACCAAGGCCGAAACAGAGTATGCGCTGATCGACTTGCGTTTTCTGGGCATCACTAACCTGCTCGTGCTCCGCGGCGACAAAGCCCGCCACGACAACCGATTCATACCCAACACCGGAGGGCATGCCCACGCCGTGGAACTGCAGAGACAGATCAACGACTTCAACAACGGAACTTTTGTCGACGGCACCACCATGGACTCGGCCAACGACTCCCCCTTCAGCTACGGAGTGGCCGGATACCCGGAGAAGCACGATGAGGCGCCCAACCGCGACATAGACATAGCATGGCTGAAAAATAAAATAGACAACGGCGCCCAGTATATCGTCACACAGATGTTTTTTGACAACGACAGCTACTTCAGCTTTGTCGAACGCTGTCGGCAGAGCGGCATCACAGTGCCTATCATTCCCGGGATCAAACCGATCGTGACCAAGGGGCAGCTTACGGTGTTGCCCAAGGTGTTTCATGTCGACATTCCGACCGATCTGGCCCGCGCCGTGATGGACTGCAAGGATGACGTTCAGGCCAAAGAAGTGGGCGTGGAATGGATGGCCATGCAGATGCGCGGCCTGTACGAGGCCGGAGTGCCTTCAGTGCACATCTACTCACTCAATGCCACGCGCAGCGTGGAGAAAGCCCTCCGACTGGTATTATGAGATTTGCCGACATACCGGGACATGAGGCTGTGAAATCACGGCTGCGCCAGATGGCCGATAGCGGCCGCATCCCACACGCACTGCTGCTCGAAGGCCCTGCGGGAACCGGCAAGATGGCTCTGGCAAGGGCTTTCGTCCAATATGTCTGCTGCACCGACCGTCAGGGAGGCGACAGCTGCGGACAATGCCCGTCGTGTCTGCAACATCAGAGTTTCAATCATATCGACACCCATTATACCTACCCGACAGTAAAGAAAGAGGGATCTGACTCGGCACCCGTATCAGACGACTATGCCGCCCAATGGCGCGACTATATGCACGGCCGGCTATATATGGACTTCGACCAATGGGCCGACTCGTTCGGACGCCGCAACGCGCAGCCGGTCATCTACGTCAACGAAAGTGCGGCTCTGATCCACAAACTGTCGTTCACCAGTCATCGGTCGCCCTACAAAAGCGTAGTGCTATGGATGCCGGAGCGTCTCAACAGCGACACAGCCAACAAGCTGCTTAAGCTGATAGAAGAGCCATATCCCGACACCATTTTCGTCATGGTCAGCGACGAGCCGGGCAAAATACTGCCGACAATCTATTCGCGGCTGCAACGCATCGAGGTCAAGCGGCTGCCCGACGAAGAGGTGGCTGCATATCTGACCGCACGCCACGCCATAGATCCCGCCGAGGCGCTGATGCTGGCGCACAACGCCGAAGGCTCCACAACGGCCGCGCTGAGGATGATCGATACCCGAAGCGACACTCATGCGTTCTTTGAGTTCTTCACACGCCTGATGAGGCTCGCCTACCAGCGAAAGATAGCCGAGCTGCGGGGACTCGCGTCGGAACTCGCCGCTCTCGGCAGAGAAAAAGAGATAAAATTTTATGATTACTGCGCCCGGCTTACCAGAGAAAATTTCGTCTACAATTTCAGAGTCGACAAGCTCAACTACATGAGTCGCGAAGAGCAACAGTTCAGTGTCAACTTCTCCCGGTTTATCAACGAAAACAACGTCGAGAAGATCATAGCTACCTTCGATGATGCCCGCACCGACATAGCCGGCAACGGCAACGGCAAGATAATCAACCTCGACGTAGCCATAAAAATCATCCTGCTCCTCAAGCAATGAAATCGTTTCTGCGCCGTATAGCGAACCGTTATATAGCCAATGAGGCCGACGACATAGGACGGGTATGTTTTGTGTTTCCCAACAAACGTTCGGCCACATTTTTCCGCGAAGCGGTCGAACTGGAATCAGACGGACGCATCAGAAATATTCGCACCAAGACGATCAACTCTTTTGTGGCCGGATTCTCACGCGCACGCGAGGCCGAACGCCTTGAGGCACTGTTTGTCATGTTCCGGGAGTACCGCCGGATCCTCGAAGAACAGACCACTTCTTCGGCCGACGACGCGCTTGACTTCGACCGATTCGCTTTCTGGGGCGACATGCTGATCAACGACTTCAACGACGTGGATCGCTATCTTGCCGATCCCGACAAGATATTTGTCAACGCCAAACGGTTCAAAGAGATCAATTCCAACTATCTCACACCCGAGCAGGTCGAAGCGATAAAGCGATACTGGGGCGAGGACCGCAGCCAGATGTCGGTGGAGAATTTCTGGACCCACGTCGACAGCCGCGGGCGATCGACTGTCCATACCAAATTCCTGAGACTTTGGGAGGTAATGGCGCTGCTCTATCACCGCTATCGCGATGCACTGCGCTCCCGCCGACTGACTACTTCGGGAGCTATATTCAGAGAGGCCGCCGACGCCATACGCAAAGGCGACTCACTGCGACGGATGCCCTACAGACGCTATGTGTTTATCGGATTCAATCTGCTGTCGACATCCGAACACATCATTTTCAGTCGACTCCGCGACAAAGGCATGGCTGATTTCTACTGGGACTGCGACTCACCCATACTGTTGAGCACCGATAATCCGGCCGGCAGATTCATTCGCGCCAACATGGCAGAATTTCCATCGCTATATCAGATCGACGGCGACACGAAACCCACGTCGCCGATGATAGATATTGTCGGAGTTCCGGGCAATATGGCCCAGATCTATGCCGCCTCGCAGACGCTGGCCGACTGGATTAGCGGCGGAAAGATAGCCGACCCGGCAAATGCCATAGACACCGCTGTAGTGCTCCCCGACGAATCACTGTTCGTGCCGCTCGTACACAACATGCCGGAGGAGATCACCGATATCAACGTCACGATGGGCTTCCCGTTCAGGCAAAGCCCCGTGTCGACCCTGCTGCGCCTTATAAGCTCACTGCAGATGCATTCACGCGAAGGGCGCAACGGCCCGACATTCTTCCATGAGGATGTCAGCAATCTGCTGGTTGATCCCAACGTGCGCAGGGTTGCGCCTGACGAGGCCGACGCGCTGGCCGACGAGATACTGAGCAGCCGACTGTTCAGAGTCGAAGAGCGTCTTATACAGAACAACTACCCCTCTCTGGCTCCGATATTCACTGCTGTCAGACTCACCGACAGCACCGACAGGATATGCGACTACCTGCGCCAGATGGCCACCCTGCTGCTTGACAGCACAGCCGAACAAGGAGTGGCACGCCACTTTCTCGACGCATATATCGCCAAGATCGACGAGATACAGGCCACCATACAACACCACGGCATAGAGATGCGCGGAGCCACGCTCGTGCGCATGATCGAACGCTCTCTGCAGAGCGAGATAGTGCATTTCAAAGGCGAACCGCTTGCCGGCCTGCAGGTGATGGGTGTGCTTGAAACGCGTGCACTCGATTTCGACAACATCATCGTGATGTCGATGAACGAGCGGATATTCCCACGGCGCAACCATGCCAATTCGTTCATTCCCGAATCAATCCGACGCGGCTACGGACTCCCTACCTCGGATTTTCAGGAGAGCGTCTATGCCTACTACTTTTACAGACTTATATCGCGAGCGTCGAGAGTGACACTGACCTACGACGTGCGCACATCGGGTCTGCGCACTGGCGAACTGTCGCGATATGCCGTGCAGCTTCTATATCTGTCTTCAGGAGCGACGGTGACACACCGACAGCTGAAATTCAACAACGGCAGGAATGAACGCCATGCCATAGCCGTAAACAAAACGGCCTCCATAATGAAGAAACTGATGAGGTTTACTTCGAAGGCATCCAAAGGCAATGAACTGAACCTGTCGGCAAGCAATATAAACACCTATCTCAGCTGTCCGCTTGAATTCTATCTGCGCTATGTGGAAGGATTTGATCCAAGCGACGAACTACATGACTATATCGACGCCAGTACCAACGGCACTATCGTACACGACACAGCCGAGGCATTCTACAATATGCTCAAAGGCGATGCGTCAGAGGTGACAGTCACAGCCGACATGCTGCAGCACCATATCGACCACCCCGAAGCGGCACTTGAAAAGATCATAACACGGGTGATCAACAAAAACTTCCTGCGGCTTGGCGACAACTGCCTCAATCCTCTGAAAGGAGAAGCGCTGATAGCCGGGAAACTCGTGGAATCCCTGATCCTGACCATGCTCAGAAGAGAGAAGGATCTGACGCCTTTTAGGTTCATCTCGGCCGAAGAGCCTTTTCTGGCACATATAGATGCCGGACTCCCTTTCACACTCCGCCTGAAACAGCGGATAGACCGCATAGACCGCGTGGCCGGACGTCTGCGCATTGTCGACTACAAGACCGGCGGCGACAGCACCACCATCGACGCCGATCTCGACCGTCTTTTCGCCCGTGGATACTGCGACGTGAAAGCCGTTAGACAGCTGATTATATACTGCATGGTCTATGCCGCGCAGCACGATCCGGAAGAGCCTATACAACCCCTGATATACAAATTCCGCGACATGGCACTGGGCGGCATACAACCGCTACGCATCAAGGCTGACCGCTACCGGCTCGAGGATCTGACCGACTATCATCAGGTGATCGACGGATTCAGAGAGCGGCTCAACGAAGTGCTCCGGGAGATTTTTGATCCGTCGGTGCCGTTTTCGGCCACCGACGACGAAAAATCATGCACCTTCTGCCATTTCAAGGCTATCTGCGGACGCAACGGCAAAACAGACTGAAAGGATCTGCGACATCCAATCATCTTCATGATAGCGATTTACCAATGATATACGTCCACGTACCTTTCTGCCGTTCGAAATGCGCATATTGCGACTTCTATTCGCTGCCCCGCATAGAACTTGCCGAACGATATTGCGACACGCTCGAAGCCGAGTGGAACTGGCGTCGCAATGAAACCGACGGCCTCAGATCACGGCCGACACTATACATCGGAGGAGGCACCCCGTCGGCACTGCCACGCCACCTGCTCCAGCGAATAATCGGACTGCTTGCCACGCCGGATATGACTGAAATCACCATAGAAGTGAACCCGGAAGATGTGGACAGCGAATTTGTCAAATGGCTCGACGACACTCCCGTCAGCCGCGTCAGCATGGGCATACAGTCGCTGCGCGATGAAGAACTGACCGCCGTAGGCCGACGTCACACAGCCTCCGACGCTCTGAAAGCACTCGATCTGCTGACTGCCTCACGACTCGATGTCAGCGCCGACCTCATATACGGACTTCCGGGACAGACACCGGCATCGTTCGCCTCCAGCCTTGCAGAACTGACAGCACGCCGACCGGAACATCTGTCATGTTATCTACTCTCCTACGAACCGGGGACACGTCTTCACGCCATGCGCGCCAGAGGGAGAGTCAGTGAAGCCACCGACACGGAAGCAGCCGAAATGTTCGACATACTGCGGCATACGACATCCAAAGCCGGCTATGAGCACTATGAGATATCCAACTTCGCCCTTCCGGGACACCGGGCCATACACAACAGCGGATACTGGGATCTTTCGCCATACATCGGCCTCGGCCCCGGAGCGCACAGCTTCGACGGACGGCTCAGGCGCTACAACCCTTCGGACATAAAGTCGTATCTGGCGAGCGGAGGAGAGGGGTTCGCCACTGCCGAAGAGGAGAACACCGACGAGCGCATCAACGACTACCTGATAATACGCCTTCGCACGGCCGAAGGAATCAATCTGTCGGAATTCCGCAGACTTTTCGGCAGCGGACCGACACTACGGCTCATTGACGACGCCGCCCCTCACATTACCGCCGGCCGACTGATGAAAACCGACGACACAATTAGTATGAACCCTGACCACTGGCTTGTGACCGACATGGTGCTCACCGACCTCATACATGTCTGACAGCTACAGAATCAATCATGATGATATGGCTCTCCACGCAGGATAGTCATCGCGCGATAGATCTGCTCGGCGAAAAAAAGCCTCACCATTTCATGGGAAAATGTCATCTGCGACAGCGATATCATGGCATCGGCTCTTGATCGGACAGCGTCGGAAAAACCATAAGGACCTCCTATCACGAACACAAGCCGACGACGCCCGCTGACGGCCTGACGCTCGATATATCCGGCAAACTGGCGCGAGGTCATCTCACGCCCGTGCTCATCGAGCAACACCACCATATCCGACGGCTGAAACGACTGCAGCAACTGTTCGCCCTCCTTGTCGCGCTGCTGCTGCATGGTCAGCGACCGTGTCTGGCGTATATCAGCCACAGTCAGCATCTCCACCGGCATGTAATGACACGCACGGCCGATATAATCGTCGGTGGCTTTGGCAATGTAAGGAGTGGTGGTGCGCCCCACGGCCATAATAGTAATTTTCATCGTGACGGAAGTTGCGGAGTCGGGATAAGATTATTAATTTTGTGTGCAAAAATACATAAAAACCGACATGGAAACAAACGACCAGCTTATCACCGAACTGATTCGGCTCGCTTTTGCCGAGGATGTGGGCGACGGCGACCACACCACCCTATCGACCATCCCTGCCGAAGCTCGCGGACGGCAGCGTCTTATCATAAAGGAGGAGGGAATCCTCGCCGGAGTCGATGTGGCACGCCGCGTGTTTGAATACTTCGATCCGGAGCTGAAGATGACCGTGTACATGACCGACGGCACACATGTGAAACCCGGCGACGTAGCCTTCGAAGTGGAAGGCAGCGTGCGCTCGCTGCTGCAGACTGAACGCACCATGCTCAACATCATGCAGCGCATGAGCGGCATAGCCACCACTACAGCCCGTTATCAGGAACGGCTGAAAGGCCTTGACACCAAAGTGCTCGACACCCGCAAGACCACCCCGGGCATGCGCCTGCTTGAGAAAGAGGCCGTGAAGATCGGAGGAGGCGCCAACCACCGCATCGGACTGTTTGACATGATACTGATCAAGGACAATCATGTGGACTTCGCCGGAGGGATACCCGAAGCTGTGAAACGCGCCAAAGAATATTGCCGCGCCAAAGGAAAGGATCTGAAGATCGAGGTGGAAGTGCGCAACGAAGACGAGATCCGTCAGGCTCTCGAAGCGGGTGTAGACCGCATCATGCTCGACAACTTCACTCCCGAACGCACACGCGAAGCCGTGAAACTTATCGGCGGCCGTACCGAAATCGAATCGTCAGGCGGCATTACGATCGATACACTGCGTGCATACGGCGAATGCGGAGTGGATTACATATCGGTAGGTGCACTGACACATTCTGTCAAAGGCCTCGACATGAGTTTCAAGGCTGTCTGAGTCAGCTCATAAGCTCCACCAGACGCTCCAACGGCAACTCCTGCCATGACGATATGACGACATCGGACAACGGTTCCACCCGGCTGACGGGATATGTAGTGGCCAGTCCGACGACAGTCGCTCCTGAAGCCCGTCCGGCAGCAAGCCCCTGAAGCGAATCCTCAAAAACCACACATCTTTCAGGCTCCATCCCGATCTCGCGAGCGGCGCGACAATATCCCTCGGGATGGGGCTTGGAATGTGTAACCATCGACCCATCTATCACAGTCACAAACAGGCCTCGCAGCCGAGGCATCATGTCAAACAGCCGCTGCATCTTGACGGCATCGCTGCTCGTCACCAGCGCGGAAGGTATCCCCGCCGCCGCGAGCGCCTCAAGCATCTCCACCGCTCCGGGCAGAGGCGTGAACCGCATTGAAGCCTGAAACTCCATCAGACGGCGAGTGATCTCACGCCTTATCTCTTCGGTAGGATATTCCTCCATTATCGACTCAAGAGTGCGACCCTTTATGGCTATGGCATAGTCAGGTATCCCTGTCGGGAACTCGGCCTCTATATCGTTCCAGAAACCGGTATATAGCGTTTCACTGTCGATGATCACCCCGTCGAGATCGAAGAGCGCACCGAATCCGTATTGATTGGGGACTGTAGTCATTGCTGTAGTTTTTTTTGCAAAATTAATATTCCGCATTGTCATTAAGCCAACAAATAAAGTTAATTTTGCAGAATCGACTTGGAACGAAATGCCTACAGATACTTCAAAATCACCGATGACACTGGGCACCGAATCAATCAGCCGACTGCTGATACAGTATTCCGTGCCGGCCATCATCGCGAGCGTGGTCACCTCGCTCTACAATATCATCGACAGCATATTCATAGGCCGAGGCGTAGGCGCCATGGCCATATCCGGACTGGCCATCACTTTTCCGCTGATGAATCTCGTGATCGCCTTCTGCACCCTCATAGCTGTGGGCGGCGCCACGATATCATCCATTTTCATGGGTCAGAAGGATATTTCGAGAGCCACCGATGTGGTCAACAACGTGCTGCTTCTATGCATCATACAGTCGGTGGTATTCGGCGGCATCACACTGCTGTTTCTCGACGAGATACTGTATTTCTTCGGAGCCACCCCATCAACCATTGATTATGCCCGCGAATTCATGGAGGTGATATTGCTGGGAACCCCGATAGCCTACGTGTTCATCGGACTCAACAACCTGATGCGCGCCACCGGCTATCCGCGCAAGGCAATGGTATCGGCTCTTTTATCGGTAGGGGTAAATGTGATCATGGCTCCGATATTCATTTTCGTCCTCGATCTGGGAATACGCGGCGCAGCCATGGCAACCGTGATCGGACAGTCGGTGGCCTGTGTCTGGGTGCTCGCCCACTTCATTTCACGCCGCAGTTTCATCCATTTCAATCTGCGCAACCGGTGGTTCACGCCGTCAATAGCACGCCGCATCTATGCTATCGGCATGTCGCCGTTTTTGATGAGTGTGTGCGCCTGTATCGTAGTAGTGTTCATCAACAAAGCGCTGCTCGACTATGGCGGTGATGCCGGCGACCTTTCGGTCGGAGCCTACGGCATACTCAACCGCACGACTATGTTTTTCGTCATGATCGTGTTTGGAGTCACGCAGGGCATGCAGCCGATACTCGGCTTCAACTACGGTGCCGGAAACTGGGAACGGGTCAAACGCACTCTGCGCATAGGCATATGGCTTGGCATGGGCATCACCACCGTAGGATGGGTCATCACCGAGCTCGTCCCTGACACAGTCAGCTCCCTGTTCACCACCGACCTGCAGCTAATAGACATAGCCGGACACGGGGCGAGGATCTTTTTCCTGTTCTATCCGGTGATCGGATGCCAGATAGTGATACAGAACTACTTCCAGTCGGTGGGCAAACCGAAGATTTCGATATTCCTGTCGCTTACGCGCCAGCTTCTGTTTCTGATCCCGTTCCTCATAATCCTCCCGAAACAGTTCGGGATTGACGGAGTGTGGGCAAGCATAGCCGCAAGCGATCTGATAGCCTTTGTCTTCGCCATAGTGACACTCTGGTGGCAGATGAAGAAACATAACCAAGCGATCTCTACACCATGACCGAACAGCTACAACTACGCGTCGACCCGGCCACTGCCGCCTCAGAACTGCGACTGACCGCACTGGCAAGCACCCGCCTTAATATCGACGCCAACCGCATAAAAGGCATCAGGATCATCAAGCGCTCGATCGATGCCCGCCAGCGCAATGTGATGATAAACCTGACGCTACTTGCGTATGTCGATGAAGATCCGTCGGCGACACTGTTCGCGCCCGAGCCTTACGACCGGCTGCCGGAATCGGCTCCTGCGGCTGTCGTAGTAGGCGCAGGCCCAGCCGGACTGTTCGCGGCTATGCGGCTCATACAACTCGGCATAAAGCCTATAGTGATCGAACGCGGAAAGGATGTGGATTCACGACGGATCGACATGGCCCGACTGTCACGAGAGGGGATCGTCGATCCTGACTCCAACTACTGTTTCGGCGAAGGAGGCGCAGGAGCCTATTCCGACGGGAAACTCTACACCCGCAGCAAAAAACGCGGCGACACCGATCGGATATTACGGATTTTCTGCCAGCACGGCGCACAGACCGACATACTGGCAGACGCACATCCACATATAGGCACCGACCGTCTTCCGGAAGTAATCAAGGCCATGCGCCACACCATCGAACGCTGCGGCGGAGAGGTGAGGTTTTCCACCCGTGCCGAACAGATCATCACCGATGAATCGGGACATGCCACAGGAGTCTCGACCGGCCGCGGCGACATCCGCGGCAAGGTGATACTGGCCACCGGCCACTCGGCGCGCGACGTCTACCGCACTCTGCGCGCTTCGGGGATAGGCATGGAGGCGAAAGGGATAGCCATAGGAGTCCGCCTCGAACATCCGCAGGCTCTGATTGACCGCATACGCTACCACAGCAAGGAGGGTCGTGGCAAATATCTTCCGGCGGCAGAATATACGATGCTGACCAGGGTGGAGAACCGCGGCGTTTACTCGTTCTGCATGTGTCCTGGCGGATTCATCATACCCGCTTCGAGCGAACCCGGGCTACTGGTGGTCAACGGCATGTCGCCCTCCAACCGCGGCACACGCTGGGCCAACTCCGGCATGGTAGTGGAGCTGCTCCCTGAGGATGTGGCCACACCCGAAGGTGAAGATGAGACATTGCGCATGATGCTATATCAGGAGGAGATCGAGCGACGCTTTTTCAATGCTGGCGACGGCACACAGAAAGCTCCCGCACAGCGCATGACCGACTTCGTCGCCGGCCGTGACTCCGACACTCTTCCGCCATCGTCGTATGCCCCCGGACTTTATCCAGCGAGAGTGGACAAGCTTCTGCCCGACTGCATCTCGCGCCGGCTGCGAAAGGGTTTTGAAGAGATGGGACGCAAAAACCGCGGATTCCTGACTCAGGAAGCCACCGTGATCGGCGACGAAACGCGCACATCGGCTCCCGTAAGACTCGTGCGCGACCCTTCCACACTGCAGTCGCTGACCACTCCAGGACTGTTTCCTTGCGGCGAAGGAGCCGGATATGCCGGCGGAATCGTGTCGGCTGCAATCGACGGCGAGCGCTGCGCCGAGGCTCTCGCCGCATCACTACAATCTAACTGACACTCTATGCCGGCAAACTCATTAGAGAGAACAGTGTTTAACTTAAGACGGATCTATCCTGACTGAACTCCAAACAAGTAAAACAAATGTTTACCGCATCCGAAAAAAGAAAAGAGAATATAGCCGAATATCTGCTGTATATGTGGCAGATAGAGGACATCATACGCGCCAACGATCTCGACATAGACCGCATAAAGGCCAACGTGATAGACCGCTACACAGGCCTGTCGGACGAGCAGCGCCTACAGATGACCGAATGGTATGAGAGCCTGATCGACATGATGCGCCGCGAGGGTGTGGCAAAAAGCGGGCATCTGCAACTCAACCGCAACGTAATCGTACAGCTTGTCGATCTGCATCTGGCACTGCTCAAAGATCCACGCTTTGCCGAATATACCGCCGAATTTTACCGCACACTACCCTACATAGTGGAACTTCGCGCCAAAAGCGGCGACGAACGGCCCGGAGAGATTGAAACCTGCTTCAACGCACTCTACGGAATGCTTATGTTACGGCTACAGCACAAAGAGATCACCGATGCCACACGCCAGGCCATCACGCAGATATCAAAATTCATCGCCCTGCTGGCCCACAACTTCAAGCTCGACGAAAACGATGAATTATTCCAGCAAGAACAACAATAACCAATATCACTGATATGAAACTACCATTCATGACCCTCGCAGCCGGAGCATTCCTGGCAGTATCGTGCGCCAATGCGGCCACAGCGACCGACAACTACACTGTCACTCTCCCGCTTTCGGAGGATGAGGATGGCCTGACAGCCTACATCATCGACTTCGACACAAGTGCCAAACTTGACTCGACGGTGGTTGATGGCGGAAAAGCCATCTTCAAAGGCACTGTGACCACTCCGGTGTTTGCCCGGGTGATCCTCGACGGCAACCGTGCCGGACAGTTTGTGCTCGAAGAGGGCGACATAGCCTTAAATCCGACCAACCGCATGGCCACAGGCTCACCGACCAACGACGCCCTCGTCAACCTCATGTCGGAGCAGCAAAAGCACGTGGCCGAATACCGTCAGCTCGGCGACACCCCCGATGACAAAGCAAAAAAGAAAGAGATACAGCAGAGCAATAACGATCTGTTTGAAAACGCTCTCAAGGCCAATGCCGGCAATCCGCTCGGTTACTACCTCTTCCTTCAGCAGTGCTACGGATATGATCTGCCCACATTCGACGCCAAACTCAAGGAATATCCGCAGTTTGCCGATTCGAAACGCGTGCAGACACTCCGTCAGGGTCTTATAAACAAAGAGGAGACATCAGTAGGCCACAAATTCAAGGATTTCGAGATCACCTACGACGGCAAGACCTCACGTCTGAGCGACTATGTGGGTCGCGGCAAATACACGCTTGTCGACTTCTGGGCGAGCTGGTGCGGTCCATGTATCCGCGAGACCAGAGTCATCAAGGAACTCTACGAAGAGTATGGCCCAAAAGGCCTTGACGTGCTTGGCGTAGCCGTATGGGACGAACCTGCCAACACACTCCGCGCCATAGAGCAGCATGAACTGCCCTGGCCGCAGATCCTCAATGGCCAGAATATTCCGACCGATCTCTACGGTATCGCCGGAATACCATGCATCATACTTTTTGATCCGGAGGGCAATATCATAAGCCGCGACAAGCAGGACGACGAACTCCGCGCCGATGTGGCCGCAGCCATGTCGAAAGCATCTGTAAAGTAATCGCCCGGAGTATATTCCCGACTGAAAAAGCATTCAAAGACTGCGCCGTAATGAATCATGCATTACGGCGCAGGTTTTTTATCGCAGCTTTTATAAAAACATTTGTGAAATACGGCGGTATCAGACGAACTATTACAGCAAAAAATTCGTAACTTTGCATCCCGTTATGAAATACGGATTTGACAACGACAAGTATCTCAAGATACAGAGCGAGCACATAAAGGAACGCATCGCTCAGTTTGGCAACAAACTATATCTGGAACTGGGAGGCAAACTGTTTGACGACTATCACGCGAGCCGCGTATTGCCAGGATTCCAGCCCGACAGCAAACTCCGGATGCTCAGCCAACTCAACGATCACGCGGAAATAGTGATCGTGATCAGCGCCATTGACATTGAGAAAAACAAGGTACGCACGGATCTTGGCATAACATACGACATGGATGTGCTGAGACTTCGCGACGAATTCCAGAAACGCGGATTTATGGTAAGTTCGGTGGTCATCACCCACTACAACGGGCAGAAAAGCGCCGACGCCTTCCGTCAGCGCCTTGAACGTCTCGGCATCACCACCTACTACCACTACACGATCGACGGCTATCCGACCAACGTGGATCTGATAGCCTCCGAAGAGGGCTTTGGCAAAAACGATTATGTCAAGACCACACGACCGCTTGTTATAGTAACGGCTCCCGGCCCCGGCAGCGGCAAGATGGCCGTATGTCTCAGCCAGCTGTACAACGAACACAAGCGCGGCATAGAGGCCGGCTATGCCAAGTTTGAAACGTTCCCAGTGTGGAGTCTGCCACTGAAACATCCGGTCAACATAGCCTATGAGGCTGCCACAGCCGACCTCAACGATGTGAACATGATAGACCCGTTTCATCTCGAGGCGTACGGCAAGACCGCAATCAACTACAACCGCGACATAGAGATCTTCCCGGTGCTCGACTCCATATTCGAAGGGATCTACGGCCACAACCCATACAAGTCACCCACCGACATGGGAGTAAATATGGTAGGCTTCTGCATCAATGACGACGAGATATGCTGCCAGGCTTCCAAAAACGAGATAGTCAGACGCTACTTCACCGCCCTCAACCGTCTGGCACAAGGTGACTGCTGCGACTCTGAGGTGGACAAGATAGCACTGCTTTTCAAACAGGCCAATATCGACACCAAGTTCCGCCGCACCATAGCCGCTGCCAGAGAACGCGCCGAACAGACCGGCGTGGCCTGCTCGGCTATAGAACTGCAGGACGGCACCATAATCACCGGCGGATCAAGCGCGCTTCTCGGTCCGAGTGCCGCCGTGATACTCAACGCCATCAAGCATCTTGCCGGCATAGACCATTCGGTGAAGCTGATACCACAGGATATGATCGAGCCTATACAGCACACCAAGACAACGTATCTGCAGGGACATAACCCGAGACTGCACACCGATGAGGTGCTGGTGGCTCTTTCGGTATTGAGCACACACGACGAGAACTGCCGTCGCGCACTTGAGAAACTGCCAGAGCTCAACGGATGTGAAGCCCACTGCACTGTGATGCTTGGCGAAGTAGACCATAAGATATTCAAGAAACTGAAGGTGGGGTTGACTTGCGATCCCGCAAAAAAAAGACCCTCGTCAATATGATCTGACCGAGGCAGGAAATACTGCAGCTGTCGTATAAACGGATACGTGAATATCAATTCATAAAAACCGGCCGAGCGACATCCCGATATTACTGAACCGCGCTCCATGGATATTTGTTTTATCCGTGGAGCGCGCTCCGTATCTGTCAACAAATTTCAGCAGATGTTAATAATCAACAAAACCTTCTGTGAACACTTGCACAGGTGATGTATTTGATATAACTTTGTATTCAGTACAATATGCCATTAGGATTCAATGATTAAAACAGACCGTAACAGACTCCACTATAGACTGAGCGAAGCGGACATACGTCCGTCGATGCAGCGGCTTGCCATTTTAGAATACATCAATTCGTGCTACTGCCATCCGACAGCCGACGAAGTGTATTCCGAACTGGTCAAAGAGCATCCGACACTGTCGCGCACCACAGTGTTCAGCAGCCTGAAACTGTTGTCGGAAAAAGGCCTTGTCAACAACATAGACATATCGTCGGACTCCACACGCTATGACGCCGCCGACCGTCAGCCCCATGGCCACTTCATGTGCAAGGAGTGCCGCCGCATATTCGACATCACGCTCGACATGTCGTCACTTCGGCTTCCCGACGAATATGTATGCAACAATGTAAACGTTTTTTTTAAGGGCATCTGTCCTGAATGTAACCAAAATATCTCAACAACAACAAAATAACACACGATTATGAAAGACTTAAAAGGCACCAAAACCGAACAGAATCTCCAGCAGGCATTTGCCGGCGAATCTATGGCTCGAAACAAGTACACCTATTTCGCATCAAAGGCACGTAAAGACGGCTACGAACAGATCGCCGCCATATTTGAAGAAACAGCCCACAACGAAAAGGAGCACGCCAAGCTCTGGTACAAACTGCTCCACGGAGGCGAAATTTCCGACACCATGGACAACCTCCGCGAAGCTGCCGAAGGAGAGAACTACGAATGGACCGACATGTATTCGCGCATGGCCGAAGAGGCCGAGGCCGAGGGATTTCCCGAAATAGCCTTCCGCTTCCGTGCCGTAGCCGAGATAGAGAAACATCACGAGGAACGTTACCGTCGCCTGCTCAAAAACATTGAGGAGGGACTGGTATTCTCCCGCGACGGTGACATGGTGTGGATATGCCGCAACTGCGGACATATCGTAGTAGGCAAAAAAGCTCCCGAGGTATGTCCTGTGTGCCTGCACTCGCGCTGCTTCTTCGAGCTTGAGGCACAGAACTATTAAACGACACACAAATCATGAACCTTACTCCTCTTCAAAAGATCACCTACGGGCTGTATGTGGTCGGATGCTACTCCGACGACAGGCCCGTAGGGTGTATCATCAACACCTGTTTTCAGGTGACAAGCGAAAATCCGGTTCTGGCGATATCGCTCAACAAAAACAACTTCACCCTTGATGCCATACGGCGCAACCCACGCTTCAGCCTTTCAATCCTGGCCGAAGATACAGATCCGTCGATCATCGGCAAATTCGGTTTTTGCTCGAGCCGCGACAACGACAAATATTCCGGCTACGGATATAAGGATCTTGACGGCGCGCCGGCCGTAAATGGCAAATTCTGCGGGCGGCTCATTCTTGACGCGTTCGACTTTGTCGACTGCGGGACGCACATAATTGTCATAGGACGCCTGAAGGCCACCTATGAAAGTGAGGGACGTCCGATGACATACTCCTACTATCATGAAGTGATCAAGGGCAGTGCTCCGAAAAACGCACCGACCTATCGCGAAGAGCCGGCATCCGAAACGCAACCGGCGGCAAAACGTGTCTATAAATGCGACGTATGCGGATATACTGTAGAGTGCGACGGCGAACTGCCTGCCGACTTTACCTGTCCGATCTGCGGCGTAGACCGCTCACACTTCAAAGAGGTCTAATCCACACACTGTGACTATGAATCTTCCGTCAATGGATAGTAAAAACACACTCTTTAATCAAAAAGCCTTGCGAAACGATGGACGCAAGGCTTTTTGCTTTGTTCTAAAAAATCTGTCAGCGCGGCGAGATGACGAATGGCAGCGGAGCACGCAGCTTCACCGATGCGTCGGACTGCAGTCTGCGTATTTCAGCGGCTGCCTGCGATGCTGTATCGGTAGACATTGTCACGACATAGTACAAAGGCTGCGGCGAAGCCAGCACTGCAGTAGAGGCATATCCTGACGCGATAAGACGCTGACGCATCTGGCGGGCATTGAATATCTGCCTGAACTGACCGACAACGACATTGTAATTACGGATCTGCGAGGATGTCAGTCCCTCTCCGGCCACAGCGCTGACAGGCTGCATGAGCAACTGCAGAGTGTCGCCGTCGATCACTTTAGGATGAGGCTGCGCATAGCGCTCAAGCCGGTGGGATGACGTGCTCACCGTATCGGCATTCTCGTATCTCTGCTTCGCCACCTCGTAGGCCTGGCGATAATTGGCTTCATTTGTCTTACAGCCTGCGAGCAGAGCGCAGGCCGATAATAAGATCATCAGTTTCTTCATAAGTATGCGTTCAAATTTAATCGATTATCAATTGTCTCCACCATAGTGACGGCCAAGAGTGATCACATCAAGATCACGTATGTCGCCGGCATCGAGAATCAGCCTCACAAGCGTGCGTTCTCTCTGCCAGCCCTGCTCGCCTGCCGCTCCCGGATTGACATGAAGCAGTCCCAGCTCCGGATCGGGCATGACCTTAAGGATATGGGAATGGCCGCAGACCATAAGCCGGATACCGTCGGCCGCGAGCAACTTTTTCATACCAGGACGATATCGGCCCGGGTATCCGCCGATATGAGTCAGCAACACCTTCACTCCCTCCACTTCAAATTCGAGGAGTTCGGGGCACTCCCGACGCACTTCGCCTGAATCGATATTGCCACTGACGGCTCTCACCACAGGCGCACACTCACGCAGCCGCTGCAGCAGACCGATATCGCCAATATCACCCGCATGCCACACTTCGTCGCATCCGTCGAAATGCGCGGCATAGCGCGGATCCCATTTAGAATGAGTATCGCTCAGTATTCCGATCCGTTTCATTGCTGTAATAATTCATCTGTCAGCCTTATAACCCTTACATTGTCGACAAGCACCAGATCTGCCGCCGACGACCCTCCGAGATTGTCAACAACCGACAGAACTATATCGTTCGATCCCTTACGTAGCCGAGCCCTTACGCTCGACGAGTATCCGGTGGATAACCACCAGCCCCCGCCACGCGGCGGCATCACTACCATGCCGACATCCTCACCGTTGACCGTCACTCGGCGCAACGCCGTGGCCGACGGCAATCCTGCCGATCCGTTACCGTTGGCATAACAAATATCTATAAGGCAATCCACCTCGTCGGACTCTGTCGCCGTAACCTTAATATCGGCCAATCCCCCACGACCCGACTCCACATAGCGGCGTGATGTGCGCCGGTCGCGCACGAGATCCGTGCCAGGGCGATTGCACTCCTCGACCTCATACCGGCTCACAGCCCCACGCGGCACACAGAATCTCGGCATAGAACAGAAGCCCGACAATCCGTCGTCAGCCACACCTACCACTGCCGCCACCGACGTCGAAACCAGTCCGGATACTGACACCTCAGGCGATGTCAGTCTGACATCCCGAAGTCCGTTGACAACCATATAATAATCAAGCGAAACGGAATAATCGGCTATACGTCCCGACGACATCGACCGCCATACCACCTCCGGCGTCGGCGGGCACCATTGCAGCCCGACATCCTCGACGCCTACCTCGGTCATCGTATTATTGGCCATTAGTATCTCGACCTTGTGATACCCGCTTAGAGAGTCAGCGATATTGTAAGTCACAGAGGGCACCCCGTCAATCTCAAAACGTGCGACACGATTGCCAAAGCCCTTTATCGCCACATCGACCACCGCATCACCATAGCGCAACCCATTCAGTGAGAGACCACCCCCAAGACACTGCGGCACCGACGGATGAAAACCAATTGTCGCCGGCTGCAAACCGATCCCAAAAACAACACGCATCACCAGCAGGGCGAGCCATGATGAAGCGCCGCTCTCGGGCTCTGACGCATGAAGCCGGCACAGCGAAGCGATGGCTGCCAGCAGAGATTCCTCGCGCGAATCCATGACCGCAGCCATGGCCCAGAGAGTCTGCATCATCGGAGCACCGGTTAAAGCCGCCTCCACCTTCATGCCCGCCATGAGCGGATATAAATCGGGCACCATACCCCGAATGTAACCTGTCCGCGACAACACCGACGACACCATCGGCTCTGACGCCACACCCCATATCATTGCCATCGCCTGACCGATATTGTCAGTCACAGGCGCCTGCATATCCATCAACCTGCCACCGTAGAGATAAGCACTGTAACGTCCACGCGACGGATCCCACAGAAGCGAATTGACACGCCTCCTCACATAACTGGCACCTACTGCCGGACACTCTCCGCCGGCATCCGCCACAGCCCTCATACGCTCCAACGCGGCAATTGCCTCCGCAAGAGCCACATTGGCGGTCAGCGACACCGACTCGAAACGCCGCACCGCATCAGCCCAGCGCGGATACGGCAGCTGCTGCTCCCCGCTCCATGCCGGCATACTGCCGCGAAGCAGTCCGAGCGACGAATCCCATCCGACCTCAAGCGAACGCGCGATAATATCCTGCGCGACACCGTAAGCCTCGCGTAGCCAAACCGTATCGGATGTGGCACAGAACGCGCTCCATGCCGCCGGTATCCAGAGCAAAGCTCCCTCAGAGATAGGCCACCCGCCAAAATCAGTCTGACAGGCCTGCCGACGCAACATCGCCACAGCACCATCAGGATCGAGCAAACTTCCTCCGACAGCCACAGCCATGTCAGCCTCCAATCCCCCGCAGGACGAATCACTGGCAAGCATCATGCCGAACCGGCTGATACCATCGGCAAAAACAGCATCGATCAACGGCGAAGGCGAAGCAAGAGGCGAGGCTGCGGCCAGTGAATCATCGGGCATCCAGACACTACCGTCGGCCTTAGTGATTCCGGTCAGGCTCACCAGACAACCATCGCTCTCATAGACCGCACTGATATGCTCATGGCGATCGGTGCAGGCACCGACCGCCATGGCAGCCGCAAGCGGCAAAAGATGACGCAAGCCGATCATAGGCCTCAGAGCCCTACGGCTTTCATGATTTTAACCGGAATGTCGACATTGTCCTGCGCCGGCGCGAACAACTGCTGTCCCTCGCCCTCGGCAAACACCGGAACAACAGCCCCCGAGTGGTCGCCGGTAGTCCATCCCACGCCGGTCAGAGCGCTCATCAGATCATACACCTTATCAGTAAAACGGTCGAAGCTGCTGTAGAGGGTCGACTTCTTATCGCCACCCATGTGAGACAGCGTGGTCTCATACAGAGCCTTCAGAGCTTCCTCGTCGGCTTCATCCACAGCCACCGCGCCGAACAATCCCACACGGCGGGCAAGCTCACCCTTCATATCCTCCCATGCCGGAGCGTTGCCCGACTTGATGACCGAAGATGTCCATTCGGCGAACGCATCCTTCGACATACGCTGATGAGCCAAAAGATCAAGCCTCTGATTATAGTGATGACGCAGCGAGGCCATACCCATTCCACCGGTTTCATGATCGGCGGTGACGACTATCAGCGTCTCACCCGGATGGCTGGCCGCGAACTGCCTCACCAATCCTATCGACCGGTCGAAATCCAGAGTCTGCATCACCACCGTAGCCGCATCATTGGAGTGAGCCGCATGGTCGATAGTGCCACCCTCCACCATCATGAAGAAACCGTCGGGACTTACCCGCATGAGATGCTTCAGACAACTCTCGGTGAGATCCGCCAGCGTCAGCACTCCGGCGATAGAATCGATAGTATAACCGACATTGTTTTTCTTCACTGAATCGGTGTTGAGCATCATCACTCTGCGCGACGTCGACTTTGCGGCCGCCTCACGGCCACGAACCACATCGACCCCTGCATCGGCCAACCGTGCCATCAGATCAGTGTTTTTAGCGCCGCGCAGATTGGCTCCCCCGATAAACTCATAGCCAGAGCGCGCCGCATCGCAGCCTATCTCATAGTACATGCTGCGACGTGGCACATGGGCATAGAACGCCCCCGGCGTCGCATCGTCGGGCGCAACCGTAGTCACCAGTCCGACACCGAACCCGTTGTCGTGAAACCGTGCGGCTATCGACTGCACCGCTACAGTATCGGCATCCATACCGAGCATTCCGTTGCGCGTCTTGTGCCCACAAGCCAACGCCGTACCGGCAGCCGCCGAATCGGTGACCGGCGACGACGCCGAATAGGTCTGCGACATCGAAGCCACAGGCATCTGCAGCATCTGCAGCATAGCCCCATCGCCATCCACAGCATTAAGGAAACCCTGGGCTGCCGAAACAGCCCCCATGCCCATACCGTCGCCGATCATATAGAACACATATTTCGGATTTCCGGCAAAAACTGTCAACGACGCAGCAAACGACGCAGCAAGAAAAACGTTACGCAACTTCATATAAACAACTGTTCAATTAATAAAACCGGCAAGCAATCCCGCATATCACTGTTTCACGTCGAAACCGTTCTCGCGCAAAGCCTTTTTGATATCGGCGATATGCTGCAGATTGCGGGTTTCCATCTCCACACGGAGAGTACAGCCATTGATCTGGGTATGGCTTGAATTGCGCTCATGCTGCACGGAGAGGATATTGGCTCCATGATCGCCGATGATGCTGCACACCTTCGACAGCTGTCCCGGCTTATCCGAGAGGTCGATCGCGATGGTAGCGTCTCGGCCGCTCTTGACAAGTCCGCGTGTGATCACACGGTTGAGCGAAGTCACATCGATATTTCCGCCACTCACCAGACACACCACCTTCTTGCCCTTGACAGGCACCTTATCGAACATAGCAGCCGCCACCGACACCGCACCAGCGCCCTCGGCCACGAGCTTCTGCTCCTCGATAAGCTTGAGAATAGCTGCAGCGATCTCGTCGTCGCTCACGGTCACGATCTCGTCGACATACTTGCGGCACATCTCGAACGTATTGATTCCAGGCTCCTTGACCGCGATACCATCGGCTATCGTAGAAACGCTGTCGAGATGCAGACGCTCATTGCGCTTGAGCGAATCGGCCATCGAGGGAGCGCCCTCAGCCTGCACACCATAGACTTTCACCTCAGGCTTGAGAGTCTTCAGCGCGAACGCCACACCGGAGATAAGACCACCGCCACCCACAGGCACGATCACAGCCTCCACATCGGGCATCTCCTCGAGGATCTCAAGACCGATAGTGCCCTGTCCGGCGATCACGAGCGGATCATCGAACGGATGTATCAGCGTATATCCATGCTCCTTCTGCAGTTCCAGCGCCTTAGCATAGGCATCGTCGTAGACACCAGGCACCATCACCACTTCCGCTCCCAACCGCTTTGTCGCCTCCACTTTGGAGATCGGCGCACCCGCCGGCAGACAGATGATGCTCTTGATACCGTTGGCCGTAGCCGACAGCGCCACACCCTGCGCATGATTGCCCGCCGAGCAGGCTATCACACCCTTCTGAGCCTCTTCGGGTGTAAGCTGCGAGATCTTATAGTAAGCGCCACGGAGTTTGAATGCTCCGGTATGCTGAAGATTTTCAGGCTTGAGATACACCTGTGCGTCGGGATTTATCTTTGTAACACCTATAAGACGCGGATGACGCGCCACATCTTTAAGCACCTCTGCGGCATTGAACACCTGTGCTATGTCTAATTCTTCCATGATTGGTAATAGTTGTTTTTTTTGACTATCGCAAAGTTAGTAAATACATTTTTTTTGTGAAATATTTTTTGCGAATTAAAAATTATGCATACCTTTGCAGTGTACTATTTCACTATTACACTAATGCTCGAAATAAAAGACATCACATTCAGCTACGGCCGCCACCGGCCGCCCGTGCTCAACGACTTCTCGGCAAACATCCGCGACGGAGGCATCTACGGCCTGCTCGGCCGCAACGGCGCCGGAAAGTCGACCCTCCTCTACCTCGCCGCCGGCCTGCTCACCCCGCAGAGCGGACACGTGTATTACAACGGCACGGACACGCGCTTCCGCCGCCCCTCGACCCTGTCGGACATATTCATCGTGCCCGAAGAATTCTCGCTACCGAACATCAGACTCAGGGAGTTTCTGCGGCTCAACTCACGGTTTTATCCCAACTTCAGCCTTGACGACATGCGCCGCCACCTCGACACATTCGAACTGGAGTCGGATCTGCACCTCGGATCCCTGTCGATGGGCCAGAAGAAAAAAGCCTTCATGTGCTTCGCTCTCGCGTGCAACACCTCCCTGCTGCTGCTTGACGAACCCACCAACGGCCTTGACATACCGGGCAAAAGCCGATTCCGCAAATTTATCGTATCGTCGATGACCGACGACCGCACAATTCTGATCTCCACCCATCAGGTGCGCGACATAGACCGCATACTCGACCATGTGGTCATCACCGAACGCAGCCGGGTGCTGCTCGACCGCAGCACAGCCGAAATAACCGAACGCCTGCGGTTTGTCAACTCCGACTCCCCCGCCCTGATGCAGCAGGCACTGTTTGCCCAGCCGGCCGTGGGAGGCAGCGCTCTAATCCTGCCCAACGACAACCCCGATCATCCGACCGAACTCAACCTCGAGAGCCTTTTTGAGTATGCTCTTAACAATCCAGAAAGTCTAACCAGCAGATTCACACAGCAATGACAAACACCGACCGATTCAGCGCGGCAAGAACACTCAGCCTTACCGCCCTCTACATATCCGAAAACCGGCGCAAACTACTGCTCCGCACCGCCTTGTTAGTCGGAGTGATGATATGCATAGCCATAATAAACATCCCCTACAGCTACAATTGGGAAGAATGGCCTCAGAGAGAAGATATCAAACTCGGCGACATGACTGCGTTATATTACTTCGGAGGGTTGATACTGTCATGCCTGGGCTCATCACTGATGATGGAGGACATCAGAAGCAAAGAGGGCCGCATCAGACTGCTTATGCGCCCCACGCCAATAACCGAAACATTTCTATCGCGCTGGCTCATATACGTTATAGCCTTCCCGGTGATATTTCTACTATCTGTAGCACTCGCCGACGCAATCAGGGTAGGAATCGCAGCCATAACACTGCCCGACTATTATGCCGAATTCATTTTCAGGCCGATATTTATCGACAATGAAAACACGCGTTCAGTACTCGGCCCACCGCACTACCGCACCACATTCGTCGCATCCTTCATATACATCTACTTCTTCATCCAGTCGCTGTTTGTGCTCGGAAGCACGATATGGACCCGGAGCTCGTTTCTAAAAACATTTATTGTATTCGGGGCGCTGACAGCCATATATATGATATGCGCCATGATGACCGGAGAATATCTCATGTACGGAAAAATATGGCCCGAACATCTATGGATCAAGGATCATTTCAAAGAGATCATGTTCGCGATGGCGACAGCAGCTATCCTGTTCAACTGGACGCTGGGATGCATCAGACTTCATGAACTTGACGTGACCACCACCAAGCGATAGACGCGAAAGACCCAGATTGTCAACCCAATCAAAACCGACATGCAGTTTGACACCAACAAAGCGATATACCTGCAGATAGCCGACCACATTATGGACCGCATAATGGACGGCACCTTCAGCGCCGACCAGAGAGTGCCGTCAGTAAGAGAACTTGCCGCCGAAATGGAAGTGAACCCCAACACGACAGTCAGATCATACGAATGGCTTGAGCAACGTGGCATAATATTCAACCGTCGCGGCTGCGGATACTTTGTCGCCGCCAACGGCCACGAAATCGTCAGCGGAATGCGACGCGCCGAATTCTACGCCGATGAACTTCCACGGTTTTTCGAACGTATCCGCGCACTCGGCTGGACCACAATGGAACTCGCATCAGAATATGAAAATTTCTTAAAGCAATGAAAAAGACCACCATAATAATGATCGCCACCGCCATAGGCGGATTCATACTCACGCTCAGCGTGATTGCGATCACAACATCATACGGCATCAGAGCAGACATGTCGCCGATCGTCATCTCAAACGAATCCACAGAGAGCGTAGCCATAACCATGGCCGACAACATAGAAGTGACGCAACCCGAAGACCGGTATCTGGGCATTTCCCTATCCGCAGGCATCGAGATCATCGTAGCCGACACCACCGGCTCGCCCCGGGTGGAATATCCGTCGGGACTGGCTCCGTATATAACTGTCAGCGAACGCAACGGCAAACTCAATCTGCTCATAAGCCGACACGACGGCGACAGCTCCACCGGAAGAGGCTACTACCGACATATCGAGTGCTCCTATCCGATCCGCATCATCACACCGGCAGCTCCGGCAAAGATCAGAAGTACGCTCAGAGAGGTGCCTGTAGTCCTGAAAGACGCATCGACCGACAGCATCCATATGCAGATCAGAGGAACGACGCATTTCTACGACTGCCGCCTCGGCCTTGCGACAGTTAATCCGGACGACCTCGGCCAGTATCCATATATCAAGATCCATAACACGTCGATATCCACCATTGCCTTAGGAGAGCGCACACTCCGACTGAGTATTAAGGCCGACTCACTTTCGACTGTCGAAGCCATCGACTGGCACAGCACACTGGATGCCGATGCAAGCTGCAGTCTGGAGACAGGCAGTCTGCGCATAGCCCGGATCTCATTCAGCAGCGTCAACGACAGTACGGACTTCGCGCTTCATACATCCGGAGCGTTCACACTCAACACCATAAGCAAGTAACTTTCAAAAAAACAATTCAACTCCATGAACACAAAAATCATCCTTTCGGCCACAGCTGCGATAGCCATGACATTATGCGCCTGCGGGAGCGATCAATCAGACAGACCGCTGACAGTAATCGACATCGAATCGCTTGTCGACGCTGCAGACACCGGTGAAGGACGGCTGGAGATGCTCATCCACCCCGAAGTAACCGACTCCACGATGCTCGGCATCAGCAATATAGCCGGAACGGTCGGTAACCGGCTGTTCGTATCGGACAAAGGTCAGCTTATCACCTTCGACACAAAGAGCGGCCGTTGCCTCGGCGCTTTCAACCGCCGCGGAGGCGGCCCCGGCGAATACCACAGCGCCATACAACCCTATCCAAGCGTTGACGGCAACGGCTGGGAAGTGTTTGATCTCATCAGCGACAAACTTTTTCGCTATGACCTGCACGGGAATCATCTCGGAACAATCGACACCCTGGGCATAGAACGCGACTTCCCCCTGCCCGGCGGCTACTGGGGCGGACTTACACACGCAAAGGATGGGGAAGAGTTGAGCCTGAAGATATTCGACCGCAACTGGCGCCTTACCGACTCCATACCCAGCGGAGCCTACTACCTCGTAGCCCACATGGGCAACTCGACCGTCGGCATGGGAGCCGACATCATAACCGGAAAAGATATAGCTTTAATCCAGTATAACTTCAACGACACACTCTACAGCATCGTCTCCGGTGAGAAGAACTTCAAACCATACGCCGTGATCGATCCCGGCAAATATGCCATCCCCGACCCGCGCAAATACTCCAATCTCGACGCATGGGAAGCTGACCGCAGAAACACCATCAGAGTGAGATTCATACCCTCGGCCGAACAGATGATGCTCGGATATATGTATGAGAACAAGCTGTATCTCCAGGTCGTAGACCTCACCGACGGCACACTGCTGTTTTCGAGAACTGTCGATCCCGACACCCGCGGCAAAGGCTTCGTGATGGACTATGACGGCAAGGAGGTGCTCACGATGCCGATACCATACAGCGACGGCGACGGCTTTTACTTCCTGATACTTGACGAATCAATGAGCGAGCTGACCGGAGTGGAGGACACCAATCCAGCCATTGTGAAAGTCAGATTCTGAGCCGTAAGCTCACATTGACAATCACATATTTTCCCGGATATTTTCCCAGATAGACTTTTTTAAGGAATAAAACGACAACCAAACATACACTCCAACGGTTATTTTTGTATATTTGCAAAAATATCCGCCACCAACCCCGGCTCAGTGATCCACAGCCGGGGTTGCGGCGTCAGCGGTATAATGACATTCACATTTTCAAACACATAGCACACAGATGTCGACAGTAACAAAAGAAGCGGCCCTTGAATATCACCGTCAGGGCAAACCGGGAAAAATCGAGGTGATCCCCACCAAACCCTACAGCACGCAGCATGATCTCGCTCTGGCCTATTCGCCCGGCGTGGCATATCCGTGCAAAGAGATCGAAGCCAAACCGGCCGACGTGTATGAATACACCAACAAAGGCAATCTCGTGGCAGTGATATCAAACGGTACGGCCGTGCTCGGCCTCGGCGACATAGGTCCGCTTGCCGGCAAGCCAGTAATGGAAGGCAAAGCATTACTCTTCAAAATATTCGCCGGGATAGACTGCTTCGACATAGAGGTGGACGAAAAAGACCCGAAGCGCTTCATCGACATAGTCAAAGCGATCTCTCCCACATTCGGAGGCATCAATCTTGAAGACATCAAGGCACCGGAGTGCTTCGAGATCGAGCAGCGGCTCAAAGAGGAGTGCGACATACCGGTGATGCACGACGACCAGCACGGCACCGCCATTATATCGGCTGCCGGCCTGCTCAACGCGCTCGAGATACAGGGAAAGCGAATAGAGGATGTGCTGCTTGTTGTGAACGGCGCCGGCGCCGCAGCCGTATCATGCACCAAGCTCTACATAGCGCTCGGCGTAAAGAAAGAGAACATCGTGATGTGTGACAGCAAAGGCGTGATCACCACACAGCGCAAGGATCTCAACCCTCAGAAAGCCGAATTTGCCACAGATCGCCCCGTCAGCACCCTTGCCGAAGCGATGAAGGGAGCCGACGTGTTTCTCGGCCTCTCCGTGAAGGATGTGGTCACGACCGAGATGGTACAGTCGATGGCCGAACGCCCGATCGTATTCGCCCTGGCCAACCCTGATCCGGAGATCTCCTTCGACAAAGCCATGGCCTCGCGTCCCGACCTGATCTTCGCCACAGGCCGCAGCGACTATCCCAACCAGATCAACAACGTGCTCGGCTTCCCCTACATATTCCGCGGCGCCCTTGACAGCGGCGCCACCACCATCAATGAAGCAATGAAGCTCGCTGCTGTCAGAGCCATTGCAGCGCTGGCCAAAGAGCCTGTGCCGACAGTGGTCAATGCAGCCTACAACATGACCGACCTGAAATTTGGCCGCGACTACATACTGCCCAAACCGCTCGATCCGCGTCTGCTCACGAGGGTGGCTCCGGCTGTGGCACGAGGCGCCATGGAGAGCGGCGTGGCACGCCGTCCGATAGCCGACTGGGAGGAATACTGCGAGCGCCTGCGCCGCCTGATGGGCTATGACAACAAGATCACCCACCGCCTTTACAACGAAGCCAAACGCCATCCGAAGCGAGTGGTATTCGGCGAGGGCAACACCGACAATATGCTCAAGGCCGCCGTCATGGCCCACAAAGAGGGCGTGCTTATCCCCGTGCTGCTCGGCAACGAAGAGATGATCGAGAAGCGCGCTGCACGCCTCGGGCTTGACCTGACAGACGTGGAGATCGTCAACCTGCGTCACGACCGTGAGGCTGACCGCCGTCAGCGCTACGCCGAACTGTTTGCCGGCAAGCGCCAGCGCGAAGGCATCACCGAAGCCGAAGCCCTCGAAAAGATGTATGACCGCAACTATTTCGGCATGATGATGGTGGAAACCGGCGACGCCGACGCATTCCTTGCCGGCACATATTCCGCCGCCCACTCCGTAGGCAAGATCGCCAAGGAGGTGATCGGCATACGTCCGAGCTACGACCACTTCGCCACACTCCATATAGTCAACACCAAACGCGGCACATTCTTCATTTCCGACACCCAGGTCAACAAAACCGTTGACGAAGACACCCTTGTCGACATAGCCCGCCTGACCCGCAACTCGGTGGAATACTTTTCTCACGATCCGGTGATAGCCATGGTGTCGTACAGCAACTTCGGTTCGGGCCGCGAAGAGGAGTGCCTGACGGTGCGCAAAGCGGTGGAGCGGATGCAGACGATGTATCCCGACCTTGCCATTGACGGCGAGATGGGACTCAACTATGCCCTCAACAGCAATCTGCGCGACACCATATTCCCGTTCAACCGTCTGAACGGACAGGAAGTGAACACCCTCATATTCCCGAATCTGAGTGCCGCCACCACCGCTTTCCGCACGATGCTCGAAATGGGACTCGGCGACGCCATAGGCCCGATACAGATGGGCCTCAACAAGCCCGTGCATTTTATCAGCGTCAACGCCGGAGTACGCGACATCATAAACCTCGCCACCATAGCCAGCCTCGACGCCGCAGTGCTCGAACGCAACTCCACCCCCATCGACAAATAAACAGCTGACCTGAGCGACACATCACACAATCATAACACTTCATGCCTGCGGCTTCTCTGTCTGTCATTACTACAGCTACAGAAACCGCAGGCATTTTCGAAAATACCGCCTTGAACAGCAACGGCAATAATCATATACCTGCAGGTTGTATGCTCCGTGGAGCATCCCTACAACTTGCCTAAGGACAACCGAAGGGGAGATGGAACAATGTATTACTTTTTTTTGCACTAAGTAACTCTTAAAAATTAGTTGATATTATTAAATTCATCAGTAACCCGTGCCTGCTGCGGCGCTTTTTGATGTTGTCCGGCGTTTTTTGCTTTCACCCTCAGTTGTGTAGCTCGCTACACGCCCTCGTTTTCAAGCAAAAACCACTCGAACAAATCTCAAAAATCACTCGCAGCTAATTTTTGCGAGTTACTTATAAAAAAATGATCTGACATTCTGTCCAAAAATCGGTTAGATATTTCCGATATTTTGCGGTTTTTGTTAAAGAAAGAAATGTCTGCGCAAATTCATTGCGCATCGGTGTCGCAACTTTGCAAAAAAAAGGACATGAAAATTATAGGTAACTCAACATCGGCTGAAGTTTTCACTGAAAACATAGAGCAGGCGGCTCTTGACTGGATTACAGGACTTTGTGATCACCCGGCTATGGAGGGTGTGCCAATTGTGCAAATGCCTGATGTTCACGCCGGAAGTTTGTGCAATGTAGGCACAGCCTATCCCATAGGAGTGTATGTAAATCCCGATCATGTCGGCGTCGATATAGGCTGCACCATTTCGATGCATAGACTATCGTGCAATGTCAATCCGGAGGATTACCCTCTGCTTGATCATCGCATCCGCGAGGCAATTCCTGCCGGAGCCGAGATTTGCAAGAAGAATTCTCTAAATGAGAAAGAGCTGTGCCGGTTTCTTAACTCGCAATATCAGAAGGCACGCTCGGCTGCTCCAGATCTGATAAATGAGACTCCCCGCATCGACGCACGATTCATCGCCGACTTCTGTCGTCGTGTAAAACTTCAGGAAGGTGTGTTCTACAAAAGCCTTGGCACACTTGGCGGCGGTAACCATTTCATTGAGTATGGTGAAGAATCCGAATCAGGAGCCGGATGGCTGACGATCCATTGCGGGTCGCGAAATCTTGGAGTCAAGGTTGCCAATCATTGGCGGAATATCGCACAGAGTCCCAAAAGATCCAAATACATCGGTTATCTTTGGGGTGATGCTCTACGTGGTTATCTGTCCGATATGATTGTAGCTCAGGCATATGCGTTGTATAACCATCAGATAATCAGTGAGCGTATTTTCGCGATACTCAAAAAGTTGTGTAAGGCGAAGTGTATCGAATCCATCTTTACTACCCACAATTATATATCTGTAACCGACGAGCGCCCGATGCTGCGCAAAGGTGCGATTGACGCCACCGAGGGTAGAAAGATGGCAATACCGTTCAACATGCGCGACGGAATTGCTATCTGTGTAGGAAAGGGGAATGAATTGTGGTTGAAAAGTGCTCCACATGGTGCCGGGCGCATTATGAGTCGGGCTCAAGCCAGAAAACTGATATCAATTGGCGAATATGAAAATTCAATGACAGGTATCTATTCATCATCTGTATGTACAGGCACACTGGACGAATCTCCCATGGCATACAAACCCACAGAGGAAATACTTGAGCTTATCAGTCCGACAGTCGATGTCGTATGCATGATTATACCTAAATTAAACATCAAAGACAACGGAGAATGATAAAAGAGTCTATGCGAGTAAAATACTATATACAGATCACAGCAGGGCGTGGTCCGGTGGAATGTGCAAGAGTCGTCACGCTCGTGTCACGTGAATTGCTCAAAGTCATTCCGTCGCTCCAACTTGCAGATTACGAACCTCACAATATGGAGTATGGCTGTTTCATGTCAATGACATTTGCCACTGAGGAAGCAGTCCCTCACTCCATTGTAGAAGATTGGCAGGGCACGATTCTTTGGCGCTCTACCAAAAATCCATATCGTCCGGGACACAAGCGTAGCAACTGGTTTGTCGGTGTCAATTTTTTCGATGAAGTCGAACTACCGCAGATTGATGAGGTGGACATAGTTTACGAAACATGCCGTTCCAGTGGCAAAGGAGGTCAGAACGTCAATAAAGTTGAAACAGCAGTCCGTGCAATTCATACTCCATCAGGACTATCAGTCAAATGTTCAGATGAACGCTCTCAGTCGCAAAACAAAAAGCTCGCCCGCGAAAGACTGTTGCTGAAACTCCGTCAGCTAAATGACAGATCCATTGCCGAATCGCATTCGCGCCAATGGAGCAATCACGACAGTCTGGGACGCGGCAATCCGGTCAAAAAATTCTCAGGGGCATTGTGATGTCGTGGCAGATATTGCATTATTAAACGCGATGTCAGTATCGTGCAGTGAAACAACAAAAACGATAATCATGCCGGCGTGAGATATTGACGAGAATATATTCTGTGCAGGGAGAGAAAAATTGTTAAACGGGTGTCCAAATATATGTCGTCGGTGCATGACTTCGACAAAAAACATTAACTTTGCAAAAATTTCAGCCCAGATATGGAATTACAGCGCTCGATTGACATACCGGATATAGAGCAGTTCACAAAATACGTAACCGAAGGGTCGCAATTTGTGATAACCTGCCACATGACTCCCGACGGTGATGCTCTGGGGTCGTCGCTCGGCTTGTGCCATATATTGCGCCGGATGGGCAAATCGGCAGTTGTGGTAACGCCCGACACTCCGGCTTCCACACTTGATTTCCTGCCCGGCTTCCAGGATATCGTGATAGCATCGCGCTATCCTGAAAGAGTGAGGCGTATGCTGGCCGATGCAGACACTATAGTGTGTCTTGACTTCAATTCGCTGAAGCGCATTGACCGTCTGGCTCCGATGATAGAGCGCTGCGAGGCGGCCAAAATACTGATAGACCATCATCTGAATCCCGACGATTTCGCTGATCTGACAATTTCACGACCGGAACAGTCGTCGACGTGTGCTCTTTTGTTTCATATCTTATGGCAAGCAGGCTTGTATGATCTGCTGGACGAGGAATCCGCAACATGCATTTACACGGGTATGCTTACGGATACTGGCAATTTTTCATATAACTCCAATGATCCCGACTTGTACTCGATAATATCATTGTTGCTTGCAAAGGGACTGGACAAGGATGAGGTGTACACGCTCGCATGGAATACACATCGGGCCGAATCGCTGAGGATCAACGGCTATGCATTGTATCGCAAGATGCAGATCTTTCCAGATCATCAGCTTGCTGTTATAATCCTTGACCGTAAGGAACTTAACGAGTTTTCATACGTAAAAGGCGACACCGAGGGACTTGTCAACAGGCCTCTGGCGGTGCCGGGAGTGACGTGGAGCGTGTATCTGCGTCAGGATGAGGCTGATTTTGTGAAGGTTTCGATGCGAAGCAAAGGACGTTTTCCGGTCAATCTCGTGTGTGAACGTCTGTTTGGCGGAGGCGGCCATCTGAATGCTGCCGGCGGAGAGTTCACCGGTACGGCAGCGGCGGCTCTCGAAAAGATCATGGGTGCGCTTGATGATTTTGACAAGCATCTCGATCCGGCATGATGGCGTACATAGAATTAATAATAAACAGATACAATAACAAACAGAAATGAATATATCTAACAGAATTTCGTGGTTGGCTGTGGCTGCCTTGACTGCATTTGCAGCAGTACTGACCGCGTGCGATGATGACAAGAGCTATGCCGAGCTTCTTGAAGAAGAGAACAAGGCTGTGAACTTATATCTTGCCGACCAGACGATCGAAACGACTCTGCCTGAAGATAATGATTTCATCACCGGCGAGGACGCTCCTTACTACCGCCTTGACAACGACGGCAATGTGTTCATGCAGGTGGTGAAGAAGGGTGACGGCGAGATGGCGCAGTCCGACCAGCTGATATATTTCCGGTTTATGCGTTATAACCTTATCAATTACGATGGCGTCAACACAATGCCGGGTGAGGGCAACAGCGATTATGTAGAGGGTGGCAATATGTCGTTCCGTTATCAGAATTTCACACTTGAATCGTCATCGGCGTGGGGAATGGCCATACAGATGCCGCTTCAGTATCTGCCACTCAACAGTGAGGTGCGTCTGGTGGTCAAGTCGCAGTATGGCTGGACATCAGAGATATCATCCGTGCAGCCGTATCTGTATCATATCAGGTTTTATAAGAGCCAGATCTGACAAATATTCCATAGTCTGAATATATACACTTAACACAATAACCAATCATGTCATTAATAAAGTCGATTTCCGGAATACGTGGCACTATCGGCGGTGCTCCTGGCGAAGGTCTGTCTCCGCTTGATATCGTCAAGTTTACGGCCGCTTATGCAACGTTCATAAGACGTAATACAACCAAAAACACCAATCTTATTGTCGTTGGACGCGATGCAAGAGTCTCCGGAGAAATGGTGAGCGGCATTGTTGTAGCCACACTTTGCGGCATGGGATTTGATGTGGTCAATATCGGCCTGGCATCTACTCCGACTACAGAGATCGCTGTCACTGAAGAGAATGCCTGTGGCGGTATTATAATAACCGCAAGCCACAATCCCATGCAGTGGAACGCGCTTAAACTTCTGAACGAAAACGGCGAGTTTCTCAATGATGCACAGGGCAAGGAGGTGCTTGCTGCGGCAGAGGCCGATGCCTATACGTTCTGCGACGTGATGGATCTCGGCCATGAACTGGTCAATACGACATACGACCGCAAGCATATCGAAAAGGTGCTTGCTCTAGATCTGGTGGATACTGATGCTATATCCAAAGCCAATTTCACAGTGGCGGTGGATGCAGTCAACTCTGTGGGAGGTACTGTCATACCGCAGCTGCTCAGGGCGCTTGGCGTGAAAAATATAATAGAACTCAACTGTGAGGTGACCGGTCGCTTCTCGCATACTCCGGAGCCTATTCCTGAAAATCTCACCCAGATATCAAGTCTGATGCGTGACGGAAAGGCCGATGTGGGATTTGTGGTTGATCCCGACGTGGATCGTCTGGCGATAGTGATGGAGAACGGCGATATGTTCGTGGAGGAATATACTCTGGTGGCTGTCGCAGACTATGTGCTGTCGCACACACCCGGCGCAACTGTGTCAAATCTCAGCTCTTCGCGTGCGCTCCGCGACATCACCGCGGCTCATGGTTGCCAATATGCGGCATCGGCGGTGGGCGAGGTGAATGTCACCACGAAGATGAAAGAAACCGGTGCCGTGATCGGTGGCGAAGGTAATGGCGGTGTGATATATCCGGCATCGCATTACGGACGTGACGCTTTGGTCGGTGTGGCTCTCTTCCTGTCGCTTCTGGCCAAGAGCGGCAAGAAGGTGAGTGAACTCAAAAAGACTTATCCGGCTTACGCCATAGCCAAAAACAAGATAGAGCTTACTCCTGAAATCAATGTAGACGCTATCCTCGAGGAGGTAAAGAAGCGCTATGCCAGCGAAAAGATTACCGATGTCGACGGCGTGAAGATAGATTTCGCCGACAGTTGGGTGCATTTGCGCAAATCCAATACGGAGCCGATCATACGAATCTATTCCGAGGCGCATACGATGCAGGAGGCCGAGCAGCTCGGACAGCAGATCAAAGATGTCATAACTGAAATGACAAAGCACTGATTGCGATGAGAAAATACCTGATGACGCTTGCGGCGGTGACATCGATTGTCGTCGGGGTGTCGGGTCAGAATAAAACCCCTGCCGACGATAGTCGGTGGGGGCTTGTCGATATATCCGTGGCCTGTGTGAGGGCAAAGCCATCGCATGCGTCGGAACAGACCACTCAGGCTATATGCGGTACGCCCGTGAAGATGGGTGAACGTGTCGGCGATTGGTATGGTGTAGAGCTGCCCGACGGTTACCGTGGCTATATAAACAGAGCCAATGTCACTTTGCTCAACGATAGCCTCATGTCGAAGTGGCGCAGGTCAAGCCGTATGATCGTGACCTCTCCGGGCACCATCGGTGTATGGGCTGATTCGCTTATGACAGGACACCGTGTTGCCGAGCTGGTCGAGGGGGATATCGTGGAGCGATTGTCGGATGACGGCGGACAGTTTGTTCGGGTCGGTATGCCGGGTGGCAGAGCCGAAGGATATGTCGAAAGACAGTCGGTCGAGGATTTCGCTGCTTGGTCATCGGCAACGCCTGATGGGTCGGCAGTGCTGTCGGCAGCCATGGCTATGGTCGGTTCTCCGTATGTGTGGGGTGGCATGACTTCCAAGGGACCGGATTGCTCCGGTCTGGTCAAGGCTGCTTATTGGCAGTCGGGGCTGATATTGCGGCGCGACGCTTCGCAGCAGGCTCTTACCGGACGAGATGTCGCAATTGACGATCCGACAGAGTGGCGTGCCGCTGACCTGCTTTTTTTTGCTGGGAGCGACGGCATCCGCATAACACATGTGGCTATCCATATCGGTGGCGGTCGTTATATCCATTCTTCGGGTCGTGTTGGGTATGGTAGCATATATCCCGGCGAGGCTGATTATGTGCCCCGCAAAGTTGTGAAAGTTCGCCGTATTCTTGGCAGTGAGATGACGCCCGGCATTACTCTCGTAAAGAATCATAAATGGTATTTTGAATGAAACGTATTCTTTTGAGCCTGCTGCTCGCAGTTACGGTTTTTGCAGCTGATGCGCGTAGCTATTTTCTCGATGATGTCGGACAGGTCGTGCCGCTAATAGCCGCTCCAGCTATCGGTGTTGCGGGCGTCGACGCGCGTCACACGTTCAGAGAACGTTTGGCAGTGACTGTAACAGCTGTCGCTATTGATGAAATACTTGTGCAGACAATGAAGCATACCATCCGGTCGCGTCGGCCTGACGGCACAGACAATCATTCGTTTCCGTCGGGACACATGGCTCGTGCCACTGTCGGTGCCGAAATCATCAGAAGCGAGTATGGCTGGGGCTGGGGTGCTGGCGCCTATCTATGGGCGGCCGGCGTTGGAGCTCTGCGGATTCATCATCATCGTCATCGTTTCGGCGATGTGGTCGGAGGGGCTGTGACAGGATTTGTGTCGGCCAGACTGGCCTATCTCCTGCTGCCGTTGGAGCGGCGTCTGTTTGGTTGGGATAAAAGTCGTATTACCGTGACTGCGCTTCCGGCTGTGGGATCTGACGGAAAGTCGGTGGCGGCTGCGGTAAATCTCATTTTCTGAAAGCAAAAGAGTTGATTGTTGATCAAATAATCGTAACTTTGCAACTTGATTTAAGACAACATTCGCGATGTATAATAAATTCAAGGAATATGACAGTTTCAATCTGTCGGGAATAAATAAAGAGATGCTCGACGACTGGACCCGTCAGGGGCTGTTCGGGCAAAGCATAAAGGAGCGCGAGGGATCTCCTTCTTTTGTGTTTTACGAGGGGCCGCCGTCGGCCAACGGTATGCCGGGCATCCATCACGTGATGGCTCGTACGATCAAGGATATTTTCTGCCGTTACAAGACCATGAAAGGTTTTCATGTGAAGCGTAAGGCCGGATGGGACACTCACGGTCTGCCGGTGGAGCTTGGCGTGGAAAAGAATCTGGGTATCACCAAAGAGGATATCGGCAAGAAAATAAGTGTGGACGATTACAACGCCGCCTGCCGTTCGGAAGTGATGAAATACACCCGCGAATGGGAGACGCTCACAGACCGTATGGGATATTGGGTGGACATGAACGATCCGTATATCACATACGACAACCGATATATAGAAAGCGTATGGTGGCTTCTCCGCCAGCTATACGACAAGGGATATCTTTACAAGGGTTATACCATACAGCCGTATTCGCCGGCGGCAGGCACCGGACTTAGTTCGCATGAACTGAATCAGCCCGGATGTTACCGCGATGTAAAGGACACCACCTGCATAGCCCAGTTCAAGATAATTGACGCTCCTGAAAATCTCCAGGGATGGGGTGAACCCTATTTCCTGGCATGGACCACAACTCCGTGGACTCTTCCTTCGAATACGGCGCTGGCGGTAGGTCCGTCGATAAGATATGATATCATACGCACATTCAACCCATATTCGGGAGAGAAGATGACGGTTGTGTGTGCTGATGCGCTGGTCGGATCGGTATTGAATCCCAAGGGTGCCGGTCAGCCGCTTGACTCCTATGTCAAGGGCGACAAGGTGGTGCCTTATGAGATAGTCGGTTCCTGCGATGGCAATTCGCTTGTGGGCATGCGTTACGATCAGCTTATCAAGTGGATGAATCCGGGCGAGGGCGCTTTCAGGGTGATCCCAGGCGATTACGTGACCACAGATGACGGTACGGGCATAGTGCATATAGCCGGCACATTTGGCGCTGACGACCTTCGTGTGTCTCGGCAGAACGGCGTGCCGCCTCTGACTCTTGTGGATCGTGACGGGAATATCCGTCCGATGGTGGACCTGACGGGTCGGTTTTTCCGGATAGAAGATATTGATCCGGAATATGTCAAGAGCAATGTCGATGTGGAGGCCTATAGACCGTGGGCCGGACGATATGTAAAAAATGCGTATGATCCCGCACTTGCGCCTGATGCTGAAACGCTTGATGTGGCTATCTGCATGATGCTCAAGCAGCAGGGACTCGCGTTCAGGATAGAGAAGCATAGCCACAGCTATCCTCACTGCTGGCGAACGGACAAGCCGGTGCTGTATTATCCTCTCGACAGCTGGTTTATCCGCACTACGGCCGCGAGGGAAAAGCTGATGGAGCTGAATGGCGATATAAAATGGAAACCTCAGTCGACCGGCAGCGGACGTTTTGGCAAATGGCTGGAGAATCTGCAGGACTGGAATCTGTCGCGAAGCAGATACTGGGGTACGCCTCTGCCTATATGGCGCACTGAAGATGGCAGCGAAGAGCTGTGTGTCGACAGCGTAGCCATGCTTTATGACGAGATAGAGAAGGCTGTCAGTGCAGGAGTTATGAAGTCAAATCCTTACAAGGATCGTGGATTCGTGCCGGGTGTCTTCACAAAAGAGAACTATGAGCTGATAGACTTGCATCGTCCGTATGTCGATGATATCGTGCTTGTAAGTCCGACCGGAAAGCCGATGAAGCGTGAGAGTGACCTAATCGACGTATGGTTTGACTCCGGATCCATGCCTTACGCGCAGATCCATTATCCGTTTGAAAACAAGGAAGCGTTTGACCGTGGCGATCTTTTCCCGGCCGATTTCATTGCTGAGGGTGTCGACCAGACTCGTGGATGGTTCTTCACGCTCCATGCCATAGCCGGTATGGTGTTCGGTGATCGAGCCTATAAGGCAGTCATATCCAACGGTCTGGTTCTTGACAAAGACGGAAATAAAATGTCAAAGCGTCTTGGTAATGCGGTCAATCCGTTTGATGCGATCGAGAAATTCGGATCGGATCCGCTGCGCTGGTACATGATATCCAATTCTTCGCCGTGGGACAATCTGAAGTTTGACGAGGCCGGGGTGCAGGAGGTGTCGAGAAAACTGTTCTCAACCCTGTACAACACGTATTCGTTCTTTGCATTGTATGCAAATGTCGATGGATTTACCGGTGCGGAGCCGGCCGTCGACATGAAATCTCTTCCGGAGATCGACCGCTGGATATTGTCGTTGCTCAACTCGCTCGTGAAGGAGGTAGAGGAGGCGCTTGAGGACTACGAACCGACCAAAGCTGCCCGCGCTATAAGCGAATTTGTATGCGACAATCTCTCCAACTGGTATGTTCGTCTTAACCGCAAGCGTTTCTGGGGTGGCGAAATGAATGCCGACAAACTCGCAGCCTATCAGACGCTGTACAAGTGTCTGGTGACGGTGGCTAAGCTGATGGCTCCTGTATCGCCGTTCTTTGCCGACAGGCTGTATCGTGACCTGAACAGGTCAGACCGGTCGGTGCATTTGGAACTGTTCCCGGAGGCGGATCTTGCGATGATCGATAAAGAGCTTGAGGATCGAATGCATCTTGCACAGACTGTCACCTCAATGGTGCTGGCATTGCGTCGCAAGGCCGAGATAAAAGTAAGGCAGCCGCTTCAGAAGATACTCGTGCCGGCAGTTGACGATCGTCAGTGTAAGGCTCTTGAGGCGATAAAGGGTTTGATATTGAGCGAGGTAAATGTAAAAGAGCTTGAAATAGTAGGTGATGACGACCAAAGCATACTGGTGAAGCGTGTCAAGCCCGACTTCAAGAAGCTCGGCCCGAAATTCGGCAAGCAGATGAAGCAGGTGGCTGCAGCCATTCAGGCGCTCGGACAGCAGGAAATCTCGTGTCTTGAGCGCGATGGAAAGATCACTCTGATGATCGACGGCACTGAGGCGAGCGTGGATGCTGCCGATGTGGAGATCATATCGGAGGATATCCCCGGCTGGCTTGTGGCGAATGAGGGTAATGTGACAGTGGCTCTTGATATTACCGTCACTCCGTCGCTGCGTCAGGAAGGTGTGGCGCGTGAGATTGTGAACCGTGTTCAGAATCTGCGCAAGAGCCGCGATTATCAGATCACGGATCGGATCAATATCGTGTTTGCAGCGAGTCAGCTGACCGATGATGCTGTGGCGGGCTATGCCGACTATATATCGCGTCAGGTGCTTGCCGACACTCTCGAGGTCGGTGAGGTGGCTGACGATGAACTGACCGAGGTGCTTGATATAGACGGAACCGATGTAAAAGTAAGAATTACCCTTTCAAAATAAATCTAATCATGTCGGAAAAAACAAGATATACCGATGAGGAATTGCAGGAATTCAAATCGCTGATCCTCGAAAAACTTGCAAAAGCGCAACGCGACTATGAGATGCTTCGTGCGGATCTCACGAATACCGGCGGCAACGACACGGCCGATACATCGCCTACTTTCAAGGTGCTTGAAGAGGGAGCGGCTGTCCTTAACAAGGAAGAGGCCGGTCGACTGGCACAGCGTCAGATGAAGTTCATACAGCATCTTCAGGCCGCATTGGTGAGGATCGAGAACAAGACGTATGGAATATGCCGTGAAACCGGCAAGCTTATCCCGAAGGAGCGTCTTATGGCGGTGCCTCATGCCACGCTGTGTATCGATGTAAAGATCAACGGTAAGAAATAATCGGGGCTGATGAAGATTACAAAGGGACAGGCTGCCGCAGCGATCATCCTTGCGACGATAATTCTCGACCAGTTCATAAAGATTTGGGTCAAAACTCATTTTTATCTGGGAGAAGAATTGCGGATCGCTGAATGGTTCAGACTCGTGTTTGTGGAGAACGACGGGATGGCTTTCGGCATGCAGATGGGTTCGAAGCTGTTTCTTACGCTTTTCAGAATCGTGGCTGTGACAGCGTTGTGCTGGGTAATAGTGCGTTTCTGTCGCAGGACTGATGTCGGTTACGGATTCATAGCGTGTCTGGCGCTGGTGACAGCCGGTGCGGCGGGAAATATAATCGATTGTGTATTCTACGGAGTGCTGTTCAATGATCCGATGCCGCCGGCGGTGGCTGTCATGATGCCCGATGGAGGCGGATATGCTCCTCTGTTATACGGCAAGGTAGTGGATATGTTCTACTTCCCGTTGTTCAGTTTCGACTGGCCCGAGTGGATGCCATGGGTCGGTGGTGAGAATTTTCTCTTTTTCCAGCCGGTGTTCAATCTGGCCGATGCTGCTATATCTGTCGGCATGGTGGTGATAATTCTGTTCTATACGAAGCATCTGTCGGGCAGTCATTCTGACGAACCTGCGGTGGAAGACCAAACAAGCCGGTAATGCGAAAGGGACTACTTATAACTATAGGAGCCGCTATGCTTATGGGTGTAGCGGCTTGTTCTTCGCGTCCGTCGGGCATACTTCCTGAAAAGAAAATGGCAAGGATCATTGCCGATATGAATATAGCCGAAAGCGTAGCGGAGTCATCAGGCAATGATCTGCGAACGGATTCGGCCAAAGATGTGCTGCGGCAGGCCATATATCTGCGCAATGGCGTGAGTCAGGCCGAGGTGGACAGTTCGATGCGCTGGTATGCGTTCAATATGGAAAAATATGTGGAGGTGTATGATCAGGCGATCGAGATGATAGACCGTGATATAGCCAGAACCAGAACGCTTGCCGGAGCCAAAGGCGAATCGACTACGATGCGGTCGCTTGTGCTCGACGGTGATTCGGTGGATGTTTGGCCTGGTATGCGTTTCCGTCAGTTTGGTCCGGCTATGCCGAGCGATATAATAGAGTTCGACATGCCACTTGACCGTAATTGGGAAAAGGGTGATGTCTATGTGTTGTCGGCAAGGATCACTGGTTCTGCCGGACCGACAGAGATCGCTGTCGCGGCTCAATATCAGGACGGAAGCAAGGATTATAATACTATAAGCACTGATGGTGACGGCTGGAAACGCATTCGTCTTGCACTTGACAAAGACAAGACCGCGACGGACGTATATGGCTATCTGCGCTATGACAGCGGTGATGAAGTGGCATTTGTCGATTCGATAAGTCTTGTCAGAATGCGTAGCGATTTCAGAGGGGCTTCGTCGGTGGCTACAGGTCAGAAGTGTTATTCCGGTAAATATGGCCGATAGGATTGTCGGTGGGCCGCTGAAAATAATGGCTCATGAGATTGTGACATCTGCCGGGCGCTACTCAATGCATATAGCGGTCATCGATGAGTCGGGTAAAATAACACTCCGCCCCTTCGAAGGCGAAGAGAGCGGAGTGGAGTTTGTCAACGGCAGGGTAGTGCTGTCGGAATTTACTGACCATTACGGACGTGTGGCCATACGGTTGAGCTTCGAATCAATGTGAGGCTCTACGATACAGTACTACTGCTATTATTGTATAAATGATGTTGGGTATCCACATCGCTATCAGAGGTGATGTCATTCCCGATATGGCAAATGTGGATGTCACGGTCATGAACAGGATATAGCTGAAGCTGAGCACAAGTCCGATGCCTATGTTGATGCCCATTCCTCCTTTGACTTTGCGCGATGACAGTGCCATGCCGATAACAGTAAGTATGAAAGCTGCGGCAGTCATGGCAAACCGTTTGTGGTATTCGATCTCAAATCCTTTGATATTGGCCACGCCTCTCATCTTCTGGTGTGCGATGTATTCCGCCAGATCGGGTGTGGTCATTGTTTCATGATCATTTTTTGAGATCAGGAAGTCACGTGGTTCGATCGGTATTATGGTGTCGAGCCGTGTCCCTCTTCTGATTTCTTCGCGTGTGCCCTTGAAGTCGCGTATCATGTAATCGCGTGCCACCCACCGGTGAAGTGTATCGTAGCGTATTGTCTGTGCAGTGAGGCGCGATACAAGCTTCTTGTTTTCGAATTTTTCGAGCGAGAATCGGTAGCCGGTGCTGTTGTTGTTGTCGTATCGGTTGATGTAGGCTATCACTCCGTTACTGACCTGAAGCTGTATGTTTGATCCGTAGTCTACGCGCTTGTTCTTGACATAGGTGTTGGTGTAGTCGATGCGTTTTACATTAGCAGGCGGTATGACGTAGGCGCTGAGGACGAAGGTCAGGCAGGCAATGACCGCAGCGGATATCATGTAAGGTCGAAGAAGTCGCCTGAAGCTCATGCCTGACGACAGGATGGCGATGATCTCTGAGTTGTCGGCGAGTTTCGAGGTGAAGAATATGACTGCGATGAATGTGAACAGGGGGCTGAACTGGTTGGCGAAATATGGCAGAAAGTTCAGAAAGTAGTCGAATATAGTGGCTTTGAGCGGGGCTTTCAGGAATGAATCGAGCTTTTCGTTGACGTCGAACATGATCGTGATGGCCAGGATCAGCACGATGGCAAACACATAGGTGCCCAGAAACTTCCCTATGATATATCGGTCGAGTATCTTGAGTCGGAAATGTGTCATAAGCGGTGGGTCAGTTGGGGTATGATGGCTCGTTTCCACTGGCTGAAATCTCCCTCTATGATATGACGGCGCGCTTCATCCATCAGGTGGAGATAGAAGCAGAGGTTGTGGATGGCTCCGATCTGGAGTGCGAGCAGCTCCTGACTGACAAACAGATGCCTTACATAGGCCCGTGAGTATGCATGGTCTACGAAGCTTGTCCCATCGGGGTCGAGCGGCGAGAAATCGTTAGCCCATTTAAGGTTTCGCATATTGAGTATGCCGTTCATTGTGAACAGCATACCGTTGCGTCCGTTGCGGGTGGGCATCACGCAGTCCATCATATCCACTCCGCGATCGATGGCTTCAAGCATATTGGCCGGTGTCCCGACTCCCATCAGATATCTTGGTTTGTCGGCCGGAAGTATCTCGTTGACTACCTCTATCATGTCGTACATCACTTCGGTCGGTTCGCCGACGGCGAGGCCGCCAATGGCATTGCCCTCTGCGCCGAGATCAGCTACGAATTTGGCCGATTCGCGTCGGAGTTCGGGATACGTGCATCCCTGTACGATAGGGAAGAATGTCTGGCTGAATCCGTAGAGTCCTTCTGTGGCCTTAAATCTGTCCCATCCTCTTTTTAGCCAGCGTTGTGTGAGCTGCAGTGAATGATAGGCGTAGTCATAATCGGCTGTGCCGGGAGGGCATTCGTCGAGAGCCATCATTATGTCGGATCCTATGATGCGTTGTATGTCGACAACTTTTTCGGGAGTGAAGAGGTGCTTGGATCCGTCTATGTGCGATCGGAACCATGCTCCTTCTTCCTTGAGTTTACGGTTTGCAGCAAGCGAGAACACCTGAAATCCGCCGCTGTCGGTCAGAATCGGGCGCTCCCATCCCATGAATCTATGGAGTCCTCCGGCCTGATGCAATATTTCTGTGCCTGGCCTGAGGTATAAATGATATGTGTTGCCGAGTATAATCTGGGCTTTGACGTCATCGGCGAGATCGCGCTGATGCACTGCTTTGACAGACGCCACTGTGCCGACTGGCATGAAAATCGGGGTCAGTATGTCGCCATGGGCGGTGGATATCATGCCGGCTCTGGCGGCTGAATCCGCGCATGTGTGTTGAAGGTTGAAATTCATATTGCAAAGGTACAAAACAATTGTTCTTCCGGCAAAAATTTGGGCGTTTCGCAAAAACTGAGTAATTTTGCACCGTACACGTAAGGCGCATATGGCGTAATTGGTAGCCGCGTTAGACTTAGGATCTAATGTCTGCGGACGTGGGGGTTCGAGTCCCCCTATGCGCACGAGTTGACCAAAGAGGAATTTCCGCAAGGATTTTCCTCTTTTTATCGTTTGTAACTCTCAGTTATCCTACGTATTACTGCAAGCCCTGCATTTTCTGTAATGGTTCGATAACCGTCATTTTCTTTATCCCGATAAATACCATCAGGGAATAACATATTTGGAGTTTATGAGCTGTAAGCAGGTCTGCTTGCTTCCACATAGTCACTAAATGACAACACATTAGCAGCACATCACTTATCTTATTCTCAAGGTTCGATAACTCATTATCGTATTTTGAAAGTTCTAACTCTTCTTTATTTTTCCGCATAGCGTTGTGAAAGTATAGTAAAGCACTTTGTCTATTATGACGGGCCTGTCGTCCATCTGTGGTGGACTGACAATAGAGAAGAAGTGATGATATACACTATGCTTAGTCCAAATGTGATTAGGTCTGCACAAAACTGCCGTATGCCGAACGGCACACTCACGTTGGTGTGGGAGAAGGGAAACGTGAGTAGGTACGGGTCAATATCGGGGTAGCACGGCATAAAACATAAAAAAAGACGCGACTCGGCTATTGTAGTCGGGTCGCGTCTTTTTTTGTCTATGCTGAACTCCCTCGTGGGGAGCCGGTGCATGAGCAGGGGATTACTCTACTGCGGCTACGCCGGGAAGCACTTTGCCTTCGATTGCCTCAAGCAGTGCGCCGCCGCCGGTCGATACGTACGATACCTCGTCGGCGAGTCCGAATTTGTTGATGCATGCCACGGAGTCACCGCCGCCGATGAGTGAGAATGCACCGTTTTTGGTGGCTTTCACGATTGCGTCGGCGATGGCGCGTGAACCGGCAGTGAAGTTGTCGAATTCAAACACTCCTGCGGGGCCGTTCCAAAGAATGGTCTTGGAGGGTTCGATGACGGCTTCGAATGACTTGCGGGTTTCGGGACCGGCGTCAAGTCCTTCCCATCCGTCAGGTATTTCTTTTACGGAACAGATCTGTGTGTCGGCGTCGTTGCTGAATGCGTTGGCTGCCACGCAGTCGGTGCCGAGCACGAGATTTACGCCTTTTTCCTTGGCCTTCTTCATGATGTCGAGAGCGAGATCGAGCTTGTCGTTCTCGCAGATCGAATCGCCGACGTGGCCGCCCATGGCTTTTGCGAAGGTGTAGGTCATGCCGCCACAGAGTATGAGGTTGTCGACCTTGTCCATGAGGTTTTCGATGATGCCGATTTTTGTGGATACTTTAGATCCACCCATGATGGCGGTGAAGGGGCGACGAATGTCCTTAAGTATGTTGTCGACGGCTTTCACTTCTTTCTCCATAAGGTAGCCGAGCATCTTGTGGTCTTTGTCGAACGAATCGGCGATTACGGCTGTAGAGGCGTGTTTGCGGTGGGCTGTTCCGAATGCGTCGTTGACATATACGTCGGCATAGCTTGCAAGGGTCTTGGCAAACTCCTTCTGGCGTTCTTTCATCTCTTTTTTTGCTGCTTCGTAGACGGGATCGGTCTTTTCGATGCCGGTGGGCTTGCCTTCTTCTTCGGGGTAGAAGCGGAGGTTTTCGAGGAGCAGCACTTCGCCGGGCTTGAGTGCCTTGGCTGCATCGGCGGCTTTAGCGCAGTCGTCGGCAAACTTCACTTCGCGGCCGAGAGCCTTGGCTACATCGCCCTTGATCTGCGAGAGGGAGAATTTGGGGTTGACCTTACCTTTGGGCTTGCCCATGTGGCTCATGATGATGAGGCTTCCTCCGTCGTTGAGTATCTTGTTGAGTGTGGGGAGGGCTCCACGGATACGGGTGTCGTCAGTAATGTGGCCGTTCTCGTCAAGGGGAACGTTGAAGTCAACACGTACGATGGCTTTTTTGCCGTCGAAGTTAAAACTGTCGATTGTCATAGAAATATGGTTTTAGTTTGTCGTTTCGGTTATGGTAATATTACGTGGCAAATATACTTATTGTTTTCTTAAACTGAAAACTTTTTGAGTTCTTCGGCCATCTGTTGCTGCAGTTTTTTTGCTTCCTCGGCGGCTCTTTGAGCAAAGTCTGTTCCATCGGAGGCGAATATTATGCCACGCGACGAGTTGACCAGCAGACCGCAGTCTGGTGTCATGCCGTAGCGGCACACTTCCTCCAGGCTACCTCCCTGTGCTCCGACTCCAGGCACGAGAAGGAAGTTGTCGGGAGCCAGACGACGAATGTCTTCAAACATGCGTCCCTGTGTGGCGCCGACCACATACATCATTGATTCGGGAGATGCCCATCGGCTTGATGTCGTAATGACCTTTTCGAACAGGCGCGTGCCGTCGGTGTCCTCTGTGAGCTGGAAGTCGTGTGATCCTTTGTTGGATGTAAGTGCAAGTAACACGACCCATTTACCTTCGTAGCCTAAGAACGGTGTGACACTGTCCTCGCCCATATATGGGGCGACGGTCACGGCATCGACTCCCAGATGTTCAAAGAAGCTTTGTGCATACATGCGCGATGTGTTGCCTATGTCGCCACGTTTGGCGTCGGCGATAATTAACTGGTCGGGATAGTGCTCGCGCAGATAGTTCACTGTCTTTTCGAAGGCAATCCAGCCCTCGGTGCCGAGAGATTCGTAAAATGCGAGATTCGGCTTATATGCCACGGCGTATGGGGCTGTGGCGTCAATGATCTGGCGGTTAAATTCAAACAGTGGATTTTCGCAGTCAAGCAGGTGCTGTGGTATTTTTTTGATATCGGGATCCAGCCCTACGCATAGAAATGACTGTTTGCTTTTTATGTTGTCGATCAATTGTTTGCGCGTCATATATAATCGTTGTTTTGGTTAAAGTTCGGATTCTTTTAGTTTTTCGGCGTTTTCAGCCACAATAAGGGCGTCGATACAGTGCTGTATGTCGCCGTCGATAAATCCCGCAAGGTTGTAGGAGGTATAATTGATGCGGTGGTCAGTCATGCGTCCCTGCGGGAAATTATAGGTGCGTATTTTGGCTGATCTGTCGCCTGTCGACACCAGCGACCGGCGTTGTGAGGCTATGTCGTCGTCATATTTCTGACGTTCGCGGTCGTATATGTAGGTGCGAAGACGGGAGAGTGCCCGTTCTTTGTTTTTGGGTTGATCGCGCGTTTCGGTGCATTCGATCAGGATTTCCTCGCTTTCGCCTGTGTTTGGGTTTCTCCAATGGTAGCGTAGGCGCACTCCGGATTCCACTTTGTTGACGTTCTGTCCGCCGGCTCCTCCGCTACGGAATGTGTCCCATTTTATTTCACCTTCATTTATAACGACGTCGAATGGCTCTGCTTCAGGCAGCACCGCAACGGTGGCAGCCGATGTGTGTATGCGGCCTTGTGTTTCGGTTGCCGGCACTCTTTGGACGCGATGCACTCCGCTCTCGTATTTCAGAGTGCCGTAGACGTTGTCGCCGCTTACTCGGACTATGACCTCCTTGAAACCTCCCGATGGGCCTTCGCTGGCCGACAGTAGTTCGGCGGTCCAGTGCCGCGACTCAATATAGTGGGCGTACATTTTGAGGAGATCGCCTGCAAACAGTGCGGCTTCATCTCCACCTGTTCCGGCACGTATCTCAAGCATGGCATTGCGGCAGTCGGCCGGATCAGCCGGTATGAGCAGCAGTTTTATGGTTTCTTCCAATGCGGGGATTTGCTCCTCTATTGATGCGATCTCGATTTTGGCCCAGCCGCGCAATTCAGGATCGGATTCCGAAGCGAGTATATTTTTAGCATCGTCAAGATCCGACAGCGCCGTGCGGTATTGTCGCGCGGCATCAGTCAGTTTCTGAAGTTCACGGTATTCCTTAGACAGACGCACATATCGCTCTCTGTCAGCGATCACATCCGGATCAGTGATGAGAGTGGCTGTTTCCTCGAAGCGCGATTCAATGCCGTCGAGCTTGTCAAGTAGAGGGTTTTCTGCCATGGTGGAATCTCTTGAATTTTTGGCGAAATTAGTAAAATTCCACGATAATATCAACCGGAATATAAAGATTGGGATATGCAAAGTGTGAAAATTGAATAAAATTGGGCGACGGATTGCGGATTATTCCCTTTTTTGGTAATTTTGCATTTCAGTTATTGAAAAATCAATTTACTTACATACATAACGTAGATTTATGAACGTAACCATGCAAAAGACTGACGCTGTCAGCGCACGCCTGACGGTGAATGTCGAAGAGAACGATTACAAGGATACCGTTGTCAAGAAGCTCAAGGAGATCGGCCGGACCCATCAGATTCCGGGTTTCCGCAAAGGACACGTAGCCATCGCCGATCTGCACCGCCGTTTCGGGGCTGATGTCACAAGCGATGTGATCAATCACGACGTGTTTGAGGCTGTCATGAAATATATCGATGACAATAAGCTCAATGTTCTCGGCCAGCCTGTGCCTGTCGAGGTGAAGGCACTCGATTTCAAGAAAGAGAAAGATTTCACCTTTGAATATGATATGGCTCTCGCTCCCGAACTTGACGTGAAGATCGACAAGGATGAGCATATACCTTATTATACTATCGAGGTGACCGATGAGATGGTCGACGAGCAGGATAAGGCTTTCCGCAAGCGTTTCGGCGCACAGGTGCCTGGCGAGGAGTTTGAGGATGACGCTCTGGTGAAGGGCGCTATAGAGCAGCTTGACGAGAACGGTAATGTTATCGAAGGCGAAGGCGCGATTCAGGTGACCAACGGCATCGTAGCTCCGATGTATTTCAAGTCGGACGATCAGAAGGATCTCTTCAAGGGAGCGAAAGTCGGTGACAAGATCACTTTCAATCCCTGGATGACCTGTAATGGTGATCCGACCGAGATGTCATCGATGCTGCAGGTAGACAAAGCTAAGGTGGCCGACCTTCACAATGATTTCCGTTTCACCATCTCTGAAATTATTGTGGTAAGACCCGCTGAACTCAATCAGGAGTTCTTTGATCAGGTGTTCGGCAAGGACAAGGTGAGCGATGAAGCCGGCTACCGCAATGCTATCCGCGAGATGATCGCCGGAGAGCTGAAGCAGAATTCGGAAATGGTGTTCCGCATGTCGGCACGCAAATATTTCCTCGAGAAGTACGGATCGATGGAGCTGCCTGCCGCAATACTGAAGAAGTGGCTCATAATGCGTAACGAAGGTCTCAACGACAGCAATATCGATGAGGAATACGGTCGCATGGAGCCGGATCTCAAGTGGCAGCTGGTGAAGGAGAATATAGCCCAGAAGCTTGAGGTGAAAATAGAGGAATCGGATCTGATCGATATGGCCAAAGGTATCGCAGCCCGTCAGTTCGCCCAGTATGGCATGACCAATATTGATGACGAAACTCTGACCAATTACGCCAAAAACATTCTGGCCGACAAGAACTACCGTCCGCGTCTTGTGGAACAGTGCGGTGATTTCAAGCTGTTCCAGAGCATTGAGAACGGTGTGACTCTCGACTGTGAAACCGTAAGCCTTGACAAGTTCAAGGAGATAGCGTCTACAATCTGATGAGATCGGCCGGAAAGGCCGTCGGATGTCATAATAATGACGGGATTCCCCATCGCAAAAGGGGAGTCCCGTCAGTGTTTTTAGTCGTTAAACTAATGATGCTGTTTCAAAAAAAACATCTTAAACTTGCAATTCAGCCAAAATCTTACTAACTTTGATAAAGAATTTACAAGAAGGAAAAGATTGAACACAGAGAATATGAAAAATGATTTCAGAGATTATGCCGTGAAGCATCTCGGCATGAACCAGCTCGCGCTCGACAAGTATGCTGCGACTATCACGTCGAGCTATATCTCTCCGACCATTATAGAGGAGCGTCAGCTTAATGTGGCCCAGATGGACGTATTCTCACGTCTGATGATGGATCGCATTATATTTCTAGGCACTGATGTTAACGACTATACGGCCAATGTGATACAAGCGCAGCTGCTTTATCTTGACTCGGCTGATCCGGGCAAGGATATCAGCATATATATCAATTCTCCGGGCGGCTCTGTGTATGCCGGTCTTGGAATATACGACACTATGCAGTATGTGTCGAGCGATGTTGCCACAATCTGTACCGGCATGGCGGCGTCGATGGCTGCGGTGCTGCTTGTGGCCGGGGCTAAGGGTAAGCGCTTTGCTCTGCGTCACTCGCGGGTAATGATACACCAGCCTATGGGTGGCGCTCAAGGACAGGCCTCGGACATCGAGATTACGGCGCGTGAGATACAAAAACTCAAGAAGGAACTGTACACTATCATTGCCGATCACTCGGGGATGAGCTATGACAGGGTGGCGCAGGACTCCGACCGTGATTACTGGATGACGGCCGAAGAGGCTCGGAACTATGGCATGATTGACGAGGTGCTTGTAAAGGCCAAGCATTGATCGAGTTTCAGAAGTGAGCGTCTAGAATGACGCCGCTGGATTTTCAAAAAACACCAGAAGACAAAATGGCTAAGAAGAACCAGATAAAATGTGCTTTCTGCGGCCGGCCGGCTGAGGCTTCGGAGGTGCTTGTACCAAGTCCGGTATCGGATACACATATATGCTCTGAATGTGTGGAGCAGATCAATGAGGCTCTTGCGCAGTACCGTCAGGATGTGCTCGGGCAAAAGCCGTCGAAATCCAAGCCCGACAATAGAGAGTCGATGGACAATGTTCCTAAGCCTAAGGAAATATGCGAGTTTCTTAACAGCTATGTAATAGGTCAGGACGCAGCTAAGAAATATCTGTCGGTAGCAGTCTACAATCACTACAAGCGTCTGGCGCAACACAATGACGACGTAGATATAGAAAAGAGCAATATAATACTTGTCGGACCGACCGGTACAGGCAAGACTCTTTTGGCCAAAACGATAGCGAGAATGCTTGATGTTCCGTTCACTATAGTCGACGCCACGGTGCTTACCGAGGCCGGCTATGTGGGAGAGGATATTGAAAGCCTTCTCACGCGTCTGCTGCAGGCCGCTGACTATGACGTGGAGAGAGCGCAGAAAGGCATCGTGTTTATTGACGAAATCGATAAGATCGCACGCAAGGGCGACAATCCCTCGATTACTCGCGATGTGAGCGGAGAGGGCGTACAGCAGGGTTTGCTGAAGCTTCTCGAAGGATCGGTTGTCAATGTTCCGCCTCAGGGAGGACGCAAGCACCCGGAGCAGAAGATGATACCTGTCGACACGAAAAACATACTGTTTATATGCGGAGGTGCTTTCGATGGCATAGAACGCAAGATTGCGCAACGGCTTAACACGCATGTGGTAGGATATTCCAATAATACCGCGCGCGGAAATATCAAGCGCGATAACTTCCTGCAATATGTGGCTCCCCAGGATCTGAAATCATTCGGACTCATTCCTGAGATCATAGGCCGATTGCCGATATTGACCCATCTTGAGCCGCTCGACCGCGAAGCTTTGCGCCGCGTGCTCACCGAGCCTAAAAACGCGATTATCAAGCAATATGAGAAACTGTTTGATATGGATGGCGTGAAACTGGTCTTTGCGCCGGAAGCTCTTGATCTTATCGTCGACAAGGCCATAGAATACAAGCTTGGCGCACGCGGATTACGTTCGATCGTGGAGTCTATCATGACCGATGCCATGTTTGATGTGCCTTCAAGCGATCTAAAGGAGTTTGAGGTGACTGCAGAGTATGCCCTTGACAAACTTCGTCAGGCAAATTTCGAAACAGCCACATTCAAGTAACCTCCCGATTATCCTTAAACCGCTCCTCACAAACCAACGTAGAACTAAACCAATTGTCAAAGCGAACAGTAAATAATATCAATCCCTCACATTCCTTCCATGACTCATCCAACCCTCCTCGCTGAAGCTCTCAAACATCATTTCGGCTTCGACACATTCAAAGGCAATCAGGAAGCTATAATGCAGAGCCTGCTTGACGGCAATGACACTTTTGTGCTTATGCCTACAGGCGGTGGAAAATCATTGTGTTTTCAATTGCCGTCACTACTCATGGAAGGAACGGCCATCGTGATATCCCCGCTCATCGCGCTGATGAAAAATCAGGTCGATGCCATGCGTAATTTCAGCGAAGAGGATGATGTGGCTCATTTTCTGAACTCGTCGCTCAATCGTGCGGCCATAGACAAAGTAAAAGCCGATGTGGCTTCTGGAAAGACTAAGCTGTTGTATGTGGCGCCGGAATCGTTGACCAAAGAGGAAAATATCGAGTTTCTTAAAACCGTAAAGATATCATTTTATGCTGTTGACGAGGCACACTGCATCTCTGAATGGGGTCATGACTTCCGTCCGGAATATCGTCGTATACGACCTATTATCAACGAGATCGGCAAGCGTCCTGTAATAGCACTGACGGCTACGGCGACTCTTAAGGTGCAGCATGATATACAGAAAAATCTGGCGATGCTTGACGCACGTGTGTTCAAGTCGTCGTTCAATCGTGAAAACCTATATTACGAGATTCGACCAAAGACGCCGACTGTAGACCGTGATATAATCAAGTTTATCAAGAATAACGAGGGCAAATCCGGTATCATCTACTGCTTGAGCCGTAAAAAAGTGGAAGAACTGGCTGAAATGCTGCAGGTGAACAATATCAAGGCGTTGCCCTATCACGCCGGCATGGACGGTCAGACCCGTTCGGAAAACCAGGATGCATTTCTGCATGAGAAGGTTGATGTCATAGTGGCTACAATAGCTTTCGGCATGGGTATCGACAAGCCTGATGTAAGGTTTGTCATACACTACGATATGCCCAAAAGCCTAGAGGGATATTATCAGGAGACAGGACGAGCTGGCCGTGACGGAGGCGAAGGAAAGTGTATAACATTCTATGCTGCTAAGGATCTGCAGAAGATGGAAAAATTCATGCAGAACAAGCCTCTGTCGGAGCAGACCATCGGACGGCAACTGCTGCTGGAAACCGCCGGATATGCCGAGTCGAGTCTGTGCCGTCGAAAGTCGCTGTTGCATTATTTCGGCGAAGAATACAAGCCTGAAAACTGCGGGAGCTGCGACAATTGTCTAAACCCAAAGAAAAAAGTGGAAGCAAAAGATGAATTGTGTGCTGTCATAGAAACGGTGGCGGCGCTTAAAGAGAAATTCAAGGCTGACCATATAGTCGATGTCATGCGGGGCAAACGTACTGCTGATGTCAGAAATCTCGGACATGACGAACTGGAGTTGTTTGGATGTACCGAAAAATCTGATCAGAAATTTCTGTCGGCAGTGATCCGACAGGCTGTAATAGCCGGATATCTTGAGCGTGACATTGAAAACTATGGCTTGCTCAAACTTACTCCCAAGGCAAAGAAATTTCTTAACAAGCCGGAGTCGTTCAAAATTGTGGAAGACCGTGAATTTAATGAGGAGGAAGAGGTCGAGGTGCTTAAGAGTGGCGCCGGATGTGCTGCCGACCCCGAACTGTATTCCATTCTAAAGGATCTCCGCAAGAAGATAGCCCGTCAGAATTCGTTGCCCCCTTACGTTATATTCCAGGATCCTTCACTTGAGGCTATGGCAACCACGTATCCGGTGAATATCGAGGAACTTGCCGGGATAGCGGGCGTCGGTGCAGGAAAGGCTCGTCGCTACGGCAAGGAATTTGTGGAGGTGATCCGCCGGCATGTCGAAGAAAATGATATAGACCGTCCGGAAGATCTTGTAGTACGCAGTCTTGCCAACAAAAGCAAGGTGAAGATTTCGATCATTCATGCGATAGACCGTAAGATAGATCTCAATGAGATAGCGGATTCGAAGGGTATGGAGTTTGACGAACTGCTCGATGAGATCGAGTCGATAGTCAACTCCGGCACTAAGATAAATATCAATTATTATATTGACGAGATGCTCGACGAGGATCAGCAGGACGAGATTTTCGACTGGTTTAAGCAGAGTGAGAGCGGTATGCTTGAAGAGGCCTATCAAGAGTTTGGCAGCGACTATTCGGAGGAAGAAATCAGGCTCATGCGCATAAAGTTTATCTCTGATATGGGATACTGATATTAAACGATAATCACGATAGTCAGGATAATGGAGAAAATCATAGACTATAAAGGTGTAGAACTCCATCGTAAGGAGCTGATAGTGTTGAAAAACGTTGACTTTACGCTGGAAGAAGGGGAGTTCGTGTATCTGATCGGAAAGGTAGGCAGTGGCAAAAGCTCGTTGCTGAAATCCATGTATGCCGAGATTCCTGTAGCTGCCGGTCATGCCGAGGTGCTTGGATATGACCTACGTACACTCCGTCGGCGTGATATCCCGATGCTCCGCCGCAAGATCGGCATAGTGTTTCAGGATTTTCAGCTACTGACCGATCGCAGTGTCTATGACAATCTTCGCTTTGTGCTTGATGCCACCGGATGGAACGACCGGCATGAGATAGACGCACGTATCGAGGAGGTTCTGACCGAAGTGGGAATGCTGACAAAGTCATATAAGATGCCTCATGAGCTTTCGGGGGGTGAGCAGCAGCGCATAGTGATAGCACGGGCGCTGCTCAACCGTCCGCGTCTGATACTTGCCGACGAGCCTACCGGAAATCTTGATCCGGCTACGAGTGAACAGATCGTCAACCGCTTACGCGAAATATCGCGCAAGGGTACGGCCGTTGTGATGGCTACCCACAATCTCGGTTTGGTCGAGGAGATGCCCGGACGTGTGCTCAAATGTGAGCGCAAGGGAATATCCGAATTTGCGTGAATGTATATCTCCGTTGCCACGCCTTCGTGGTAGTGGCCTGAGGAGGGTGAGATGGCAGAAGGTGAGATGGCAGAAGGTGATGAGAAATTGGCAAACACTTGCACCGATACTTGGCGTTTAGGGCTTTTTTGATTACCTTTGTGCCGATAATGCCATAGTATGTTGGCATTTATAGAAAACGAACATTATTAATACATACAATACACATAGGATGAAAGTCTTGAAGTTTGGCGGCACCTCTGTAGGTTCGGCTCAGCGAATAAAAGATGTAGTGGAGCTTATCACTAAGCGTGGCAAGAACATAGTAGTGCTTTCGGCCATGTCGGGAACTACCAATACGCTCGTAGAGATATCCGACTATTTCTACAAGAAGAATCTGACCGGTGCGAAAGAAACCATCAACATGCTTGAGGCCAAATATCGTGCTACGGTCGAAGATCTCTACGCTACCGATGAATACCGTGCCAAAGCATGGCAGGCCATAGAGGAATGCCTCGGCTTTATCCGGTCGTTCAGCAAGCCTATTTTCACTCTTTTTGAAGAGAAGGAGATTCTTGCCCAGGGAGAACTGATGTCGACGGCTCTTATGATCAATTATCTGCACGAACGCGGCATCAATGCGGCCATGCTTCCGGCACTCGAATTCATGCGGACCGACAAGAATGCCGAGCCCGACATGCAGTATATTACTGATAAGATCAACGAGCTTCTGCAGGAAAACTCCGACGCCGACCTATATATCACTCAGGGATATATATGCAAGAACGCATATGGAGAGACCGACAACCTGCAGCGTGGCGGAAGTGACTATACGGCGTCGCTGATAGGTGCGGCCGTCAAGGCAGAGGAGATAGAGATCTGGACAGATATAGACGGAATGCACAACAATGATCCGAGATTTGTGGAAAACACTCAGCCGGTAGGCGAACTGCACTTCGAGGAGGCGGCGGAGCTGGCATATTTCGGAGCCAAGATTCTTCATCCGACATGTGTGCTTCCGGCCAAGCTCAATAATATACCCGTGCGTCTGCTCAACACCATGCAGCCCGAGGCTCACGGTACGCTGATATACAACACGCGGCCGACACGCAAGATCAAGGCTGTGGCAGCAAAAGACAATATCACAGCCATCAAGATCAAGAGCAGCCGAATGCTTCTTGCCTATGGATTCCTGCGTAAAGTGTTTGAGATATTCGAAACACACCGTACGTCGATCGATATGATCGTCACATCTGAGGTGGGCGTGTCGGTGACGATAGACAATGAGCGCAATCTGCATCAGATCATCGAGGATCTCAAGAAGTTCGGCACAGTGACGGTGGATCGCGATATGGTCATCATCTGTGTGGTAGGCGATCTTGAATGGCAGAACCGTGGTTTCGAAGCCGATGTGATCAATGCGCTCCATGATATACCTGTCAGAATGATATCATACGGTGGCAGCAATTACAACATATCGCTTCTGGTAAAGGCGTCCGACAAAGTCCGTGCGCTTAATTTGTTGAGCGCACAGTTGTTTGAAACAAAACCGGAATAATAACAATGAGTATGAAATTTCCGATCGAGCGATTTCGCAAAGCGGCTACTCCGCTGTATTATTACGACATGGAGTTGCTGCAGCAGACACTCGACAAGATCAAGGGATCTGTTTCGCGATATGGTTTCAATGTGCACTATGCGATGAAAGCCAATGCCAATCCGGCTATACTGCGCCGGATTAGCGAGGCCGGATTTGGAGCCGATACGGTCAGCGGTGGAGAGATCGCGGCAGCCATTAACGCCGGTTTCAAGGCTGAGGACATAGTTTTTGCCGGCGTTGGAAAAACCGATGGCGAGATACTGCTTGGACTGCGTGAGGGTATAGGATGCTTTAATGTGGAATCGGCCCAGGAGCTCGAGATTATTGAGCAGCTTGCTCTTGAGGAAAGAAAGGTGGCGCGTGTGGCACTGCGGATCAATCCGAACATCGATGCTCATACCCATCACTATATCACAACAGGTCTGGAAGAAAATAAATTTGGTCTTGATATCAGTGTGGTGCCGCAGATGATACAAAAGTGCATGCAGTCGAAGGCGCTGTCATTTGTCGGACTGCATTTCCATATCGGATCCCAGATAACGACTCTGGAGCCTTACCGTATGCTTTGTGAACGCATCAATGCCATACAGAATGATCTGGAGCAACAGGGTATGACTTCGATAAAATCAATAAATGTAGGGGGCGGACTGGGTGTTGATTATGATGATCCCGACAAGCATCCGATAGCTGATTTCGATCCGTATTTCGCACTTTTCCATAATCATCTGAAGCTCCGTGACGGACAGCAGCTTCATTTTGAGCTGGGCAGGGCTGTCGTGGCTCAGTGCGGGTCGCTGATTACACGTGTGATCTACGTCAAGGAAGGAATTGGCAAGCGATTTGCCATCGTCGACGCCGGCATGACTGACCTCATACGTCCGGCATTGTATCAGGCACATCATAAAATAGAGAATCTGACAGGCGCAGGCCGGGAACTCAGACAATATGATGTGGTCGGACCGATATGCGAGTCAAGCGACGTTTTCGGTCACGATGAGATGTTGCCTGAAGTGCACCGCGGCGATCTGATCGCGCTTCGCTCGGCCGGAGCCTATGGCGAAGTTATGGCTTCGCGATACAATCTGCGCAGTCTGCCAGGATGTATTGCGGAGTGACTGACTGACCGATAAACTAAAAAACAGACCGGAACCGGTTGCGATTGAATCGCTATACCGGCTCCGGTCTGTTTATGTCTTGATCAGTTCATTCTGTCGCGATATAGCGGCGCAGCAGTCCGTCGTAGGCATCTATGCGCCTGTCGCGCAGAAATGGCCACCAGCGGCGCACTTGTTCGCTCCGATGCATGTCGACACTGATGATTTGCGTGCATTCCTGATCTGTCGGCGCTTCGAAGAGCAGTTCGCCCTGCGGACCGGCTATGAAGCTGCTTCCCCAGAACTGTATGCCGCCGGTCGCCGCCGACGGATCGGCTTCATGGCCGACCCGGTTGACGGTCACGACCGGGAGTCCGTTGGCCACGGCATGGCCACGCTGTACAGTCATCCATGCCTGACGCTGGCGCTCCTGTTCGTCGGGAGTGTCGGTCGACTCCCATCCTATGGCTGTAGGGTATATCAGCAGCTCGGCGCCGGCAAGAGCCATAAGGCGTGCCGCTTCGGGAAACCATTGATCCCAGCATACGAGGATGCCCAGACGTCCGATCGAAGTGTCAATCGGTCTGAATCCGAGATCGCCTGGCGTGAAATAAAATTTCTCATAATATGCGGGGTCGTCGGGGATATGCATTTTACGGTATCGTCCGGCCTCGGAGCCGTCGGTGTCGAATACGATCGCAGTGTTGTGGCAAAGGCCGGGGGCGCGGCGTTCAAACAAAGATACGACGAGTACTATCCCATGTCGTTTTGCCAGATCTGAATAGAAGTGGCAGACTTCGTTTTCTTGATTGATGCCGACGGCCAGATCGAAGCATTCCACGGATTCTGTCTGACAGAAATACAATGTGTCATGCAGTTCCTGGTTGACGATCAGTTTTGCGCCGTTAGCGGCGAGCTGTCCTACTGCTTCGGCAAGACGACGTCGGTTGTCGGCGATATCGGCTGTCTTGGATTGCTGTATTATTCCTATTTCAAGTGTTGACTTCATAAGCTGATAATTGATAGTGGGTGTGGTAACCTTCGTTTTGCCACTCTTATATACCGGTGTTATTGATGAGCTGGCGGGGTATCTGCATTGTAGCGCAATGCAATGATCCGTGCTGCTCTACAAGCACACTGCAGTCGATCCCGATGACCTGACGTGCATACACTCGTTCGAGGATTTGCGCAGCTTCGGTGTCGAGATCGGACTGATTGTATGTCGGCATCAGTATGGCTGACGGGGTGACGAGATAATTGCAATATGTTGCAGGAAGCGGATCGCCGTTGTCATCTTTCATCGGTCGAGGCAGCGGCAACTCCACCAGCGTGTATGGTTTGCCTCGGTCGGTCGTGAATGTGGCCAGCTGCGCCCGCATCTTCAGCAGGCCGTCGCGTTGCGATCCTTTGATTTCGCCGGCGCCGGTGTAGACAATCGTGTCGGCGGAAGCGAGGCGAGCCAGTGTGTCGATATGGCTGTCGGTGTCATCGCCGTCGAGTCCGCCATGGTCCAGCCACAGCACCCTTTTTGCTCCAAGTTTTTTGACTAAAGCCAGCTCTACAGCCGCCCGGTCAAGATCGCCGTTGCGGTTGGGCGATAGCAGGCAGCGCGATGTGGTGAGTATCGTCCCTTGCCCGTCGCTCTCGATTGAGCCGCCTTCCAGAACAAATCCAAGCTGGTTCTCATAACCGCCGCCTATGATTCCTGCATTATGTAGCGCTGAAGTGACAAGATTGTCGCGGTCAGCTGCAAACTTTAACCCCCAGCCGTTGAACTTGAAGTCGCAGACTATCCATTTGTGGTTCTCTTTAACGGTTATCTGGCCATAGTCGCGTGTCCATGTGTCATTGGTCATGAAGTTAAAGGGCACGACCGATTTCGCAACATCCGAAGGAAGTGATCGTCTGATCTCATCAGCGTCGGGGTGGACTATCAATACCGGTATTTCGAGGGAGGCGAGTGCTTCAGTTATATCTCGGTAGCAACGGTCGACCCGGTCTAATATCGGCATCCAGTCTGTATCGGCATGTGGCCACGCGAGCAATACAGCGGGAGCGTATGCGCCTTCAGGCGGTAGAATTCGATGTAGTATGGTTTCAGAAGTTGTCATCGTCGTTGTCATTCAGTGTCTGCCAAACATCATCCTGCGAACGGATGACCTCCTCGCAATAATCCTTAAAACCGTTCTTCTCGGAACTGCCTACCATGTGGCACCATTCGCGGTAAGCATCATGGAGATCTTTGTCTTCATGGATGTTTTTTTTGAATTCCGACTCAGCTATGTCAATGCTGCCATATTGACTTAGATAGTGGCCGAAAAGTTCCGTGATGTCATTCATGTCTTGATAGCATAAAATGCTTTGATAAGTTTAGAAAAGGGTTGTCCTGTAAGTCCGTGATAAACGGACGTTCAAATTTAATCTTTTGCATTGACATGGGCAAACATCTATGATGAAAAGCATGGCTTTTCTGGAGCGAATCGTCATAACGGAATCTTCAATCGCATCATCAGCGGGATCTTTGGACTATCCTATAGCCTGAGATTTGAAAATGCTCGTCGGAGTACTGAAATGAATTCTAATTTTCAAATCTCAGGAGGTTGTCAGTGGACTGTTATTTGGAAAATTGTCGTAAAATTGAAAGGGGGAGTGGTGCTAATATAGTTGTAATATGGTTAATTTTAACGAAATACACAATCTTTAACCGGAAGGAGCTATCTGTTGAGGGAGTAGTAGTTGTTATAATATTGAGTCCCGAAAAAGATTTCAATCTGCAAATTGGGGATCTAAACAGTATTGTGTTTGCAAATAGAAACAAAACAATGCAAACGGGAACAAGAGAAGGCTGAGATTTCAAAAGTGAATGATTTTCGATTGCAAATACCGCTATTTACAAATGTAACAACAACGGGAATTTAGAGTTGCAATAGCCAAAGTGATGCATTTCTAAATCAATCTCTGTAATTCACAAATGCAGTTAAGATCTCTGCGAATAGCTGTTAACAAATATTGTGCAGGTAGCTGTTTTGCTTGAAAATCATGCGAATTACGTTAAAAATATAAACAATCTCTTCAATAAATTCACCAGAATTATTGATTGATGTGCGTATTTCGGTTTGATTCATTAAGTTATGTTACTGAATGTCATACTTATACATGTCAATATATGTAGTGATGCTTTAATATATTACGTCGCGGGTTGTGTGCTGTTGGATTGTGGATGTAAACATCGTTTGCGAAATAAAATAACAGCGTGCGTAAAATGAAATTTGCATTATTCAAAATGTGTGATTATATTTGCATCATCGAATAATGCAAACACAAATTCAGATGGACATCGTTGCAAGACTAAATTCCTTTATTAACCAGCTGGGAATGCCTATAACTCAGGTGGCTGACAGCTGTGGTATTCCGCGTCCTTCCATGACGCAGTTGTTAAAAGGTCGCAACCAGAAGATCAGTGATGATGTGTTGCGTAAACTTCATGTGCGTTTCCCACGGCTTAACATTCTGTGGTTGCTGTGTGGCGAGGGAGATATGCTGCTTGGTGGAAATAATGAAACCTCAGAGGCTCAACCAGGGAGTGAAATGGACGCTGAAGCAGCAGAATTGTCTGTAAATCAGATGTCGCAACAGACAATAGATTTCGGTAATAAATCTTCGTCAGCTGATACTGTTTTAGCAGATTTCGGCTCTACGGTGGATGATAGCTCTGTGGCGTTTGAAAACAGTGGTGTGAACGTTGACGAAAAAGTATCGCCGGTATCCGCAAATGTGGATAAAAAAACAATCTCCTTCGTCCCCGGTGTGTCAGGGGAGAAGAAGATTGTAAACATTATAATTTATTATAACGATAATAGTTTCGAGGCTTTCGTGCCAAAGGATCAGCGGAAGGATTGATTCCGCCGGCGATTCCTGACGCTATTGGAGCGGTAAGGACCGGTTTCAGATTACTCCTATCAGGTCGTTGATATTGTCAACTCCGTGGCGTCGGCAATAATCGTCGATGTAGTCAATTACTTTGATAGTTGCCTGTGGGTCTATAAAGTTGGCTGTGCCTATTTCAATAGCTGAGGCGCCGGCAAGGATAAACTCAAGTGCGTCGCGTCCGTTCATGATGCCTCCGAGGCCTATTACGGGTATTTTTACGGCCTTTGCGGTCTGCCAAACCATTCTTACGGCCACCGGTCTTACTGCGGGTCCGGAGAGGCCTCCTGTGACAGTCGACAGGCATGGACGACGGCGTTCGACATCCACTGCCATTCCCATGAGTGTGTTGATGAGCGAAACCGCGTCAGCGCCCTCGGCTTCTACTGCCCGGGCTATCTCGGTTATGTCGGTGACATTAGGCGATAGTTTGACAATGACAACTCCCGGAAACGCCTCTCTCACGGCACGTGTGACTGCGGCAGCGCCTTCGGTAGTGGTGCCGAATGCCATGCCTCCCTGTTTGACGTTGGGGCACGATATGTTGATCTCCACGGCATTGATCGAAGTTCTGTCCGCTATTCTGCGGCATACCTCAGCATAATCCTCAGGCGAAGCTCCCGACACATTGACTATGATCTCACTGTCTACGTGTTTTATGCGCGGATAGATGTGGTCGATCATATAGTCGATGCCTTTGTTCTGTAGCCCTACGGCGTTGAGCATGCCCGATGGCGTTTCGGCCATGCGCGGATATGGATTTCCCTCTCGGGCATGCAGTGTGGTGCCTTTGATTATAAAGCCTCCGAGGCGGTTGAGATCTATGAAATCGGAAAACTCCTCGCCGTAGCCGAATGTGCCCGAAGCCGTAAGCACCGGATTCTTGAGCGTCAGCGATCCTATTCGGGTGGTCAAGTCTACTGCCATGTCAGTTGTGTTATGTTGAATACGGGTCCTTCGGTGCACACGCACACATTGCCTTTCACTGTGTTTTCCACGCAGCATAAGCAGGCGCCGAGTCCACAGGCCATCATGTTTTCGAGTGAAACTTCGCAAGCGACGTTGTTTTGCCGTGCTATGGCGGCCACGGCTTTCATCATAGGCGCCGGTCCGCAGCAATAGATGCAGTCTATGTCCTGACTGTTTATTACCGGATGCTGGGTGACGAGCCCATGAACTCCGGCCGATCCGTCGTCGGTGGCTACATGTACGGTGCCTATGCGTTTGAATTCATCAAGCTCGAGCAGATCGGCGCAGCTGCGCGCTCCAAGCAGAAACTCCGGAGTGTGGCCGCCGCCGGCAAGAGCATGGCCGAGATAAAGCAATGGAGCCACGCCAACACCGCCGCCAACGAGTAGCAGCCTCTTAGGTGTGCTGTTGTTTTCTTCAGGCATTGAGAATCCGTTGCCAAGAGGCAATATGATGTTGAGATGTTCTCCGGTCTTCATTTCGCAGAGCCGTGAAGTGCCCTCTCCGGCGTTTCTGACAAGAAGCCAGAGGGTGTTGTCGCTACGGTCTATGAAGTTGACCGATATCGGTCGGCGCAGAAATGTGTTCGGAGCGTCGGGGACTGCTACCTGTACAAACTGTCCGGGCATGGCTGTAGTCACTTCCGTGCCGTCTGTCGGAGTCAGCTTGAGGAGGGTATATGCCTCCGACAGATGTTGTGCCGATTTGATTGTGAAATCTGTGATTGTTTTTTTTGCCATCTGTCTGTTGTGGATTATTGGCGGTTAGGCCGATAGTGCAAAATTAAAGAAAAAAGATGAAACAATCGTGTTTTTCTGTCGTTGTTTTAATATGGCAATACTACGTCTTTTACACACATTGTTGATCAGGGGTGCCATTGCGCTGGGTCTGTTCGCGGTTTCAACGTCATTGTCGGCTGCCGACTGGCTCCCTGATTCGCTTGGCCGCGGATTCGAAAAAAGCTATGTGGCGCAACCTGATGATTATGCCGGCAGTGTACGGTGCACAGTAGTAAGATACGACGCCCATGGTGCTGCCGAAAAGTCGCGCAAGGGTGTTCTGTATATCCACGGTTTCAACGACTATTTTTTTCAGAAGGAGATGGCTCAGCAATTCGATTCGCATGGCTACAGGTTTTATGCTGTGGATCTCCGTCGTTACGGTCGGTCGCTCATGCCGGGCCAGAAGCCTTTTCTTGTCAGAAAGATCAGTGAATATTTCGCCGACATAGATTCCGCCATAAGTATCATGACCGATGCCGGCATCGACAGTATAGCCATCATGGGGCATTCCACAGGAGGATTGGTGGCATCGTGTTACATGGAGCACAATCCGCCGACAGCTGTGCATGCGCTGATACTGAACAGTCCGTTTCTGGAATGGAATCTCGCGTTGCCTGCCAGAATACTGGTGCCGGCCATTGCCGGGCTTGGTCGCATTTTCCCTTCTCTGACGATCCCTCAGAGTGGTTCGGTCTATGGCGAAAGCCTTGATGCCCGATGGCATGGGGAGTGGAGTTACAACCGTGCATGGAAACTACATGATTCCTCCGACGTGGATGCCGGATGGATCAGGGCTATCGAACGCGCACAGCTCAGTCTCAAACGGCATCCCTATGCCATCAAAGTGCCGATACTGCTTATGTACTCGGCACGCAGCTACAAGGGCGACAAGTGGACTCCCGAAGCACAGCGGGCCGATGCAGTGCTCGACGTGGCCGACATCCGCCGGGTAGGGATGCGTCTGGGTCATAAGGTGACTCCGCTTGAGGTTGAAGGCGGCATGCACGACCTTATATTGTCTTCGCCGGATGTGAGATATCCGTTATATGACAGAATTTTTGCATGGCTTTCGGAAAATTTATGAACATAATCAGCCGCAACTGTGTTATATTTGTGCATTGACAAAACCAAACCGTTAAACTCACAGCGATGAAAATGCCTACATACATTCAGCCAAAACTACCATACGCTCCCGACGAACTGGCACCGGCTATTTCGCAGGAAACAGTCGATTTTCATTATGGGAAACACGAAAAGGCCTATATCGACAATCTTAACCGTCTGATAGAAGGGACCGAATATGCCGACATGCAACTTGAGGACATAATCCGCAGCGCCAGCGGTCCGCTTTTCAATAATGCTTCCCAGGCGTGGAATCATATATTCTACTTCTTCACCTTTTCGCCTGATGGCGGCGGTGAGCCCGAAGGAGATCTTCGCAAAGCTATCGACAGTCAGTTCGGATCATTTGAGAAATTCAAAGAGGATTTTGTGGGAGCCGGTGTTTCGCTTTTCGGTTCGGGCTGGGTATGGCTGTCTAAGGACAATGATGGAAAACTGTTCATAACACAGTCATCCAATGCCGACAATCCTCTCACCGACGGTCTGACTCCGTTGCTCGCATTTGATGTGTGGGAACATGCATATTACCTTGATTATCAAAACCGGCGTGGCGACGCCCTCAATGCTCTGTGGAGCATCATAGACTGGGACGTCGTCAGCTCGCGTTACTGACACACAATACAACAAGCACAAGACAAAGCATAATGTGATGAATGGAAGGGGAGGTACCTGTGAAGGCGCCTCTCTTTTTTATGTCATGGAAATATCTCCAGAGGGGTGTGTACACAATGCGCGGCGGTCTGGCAGTAGTGGATGCCAGGCCGCCGCGCATTCAGTCATTGTGCCCGGTCACATCTCGTGTCTGTCGTCGTTGACAGTATCTCGTTCCGCCGTTTCGTCGGTCACGACCGATCCGTCAAACAGGTTGATTGTCCGTCGGGCGTATGATGCATCGCGCTGGGAGTGGGTCACCATAACTATCGTGGTGCCCTCGCGATTGAGCGAAGTGAGCAGCTCCATCACTTCCCGTCCGTTGGATGAGTCGAGGTTGCCGGTCGGCTCGTCGGCAAGAAGTATCACCGGATCGCCGACAATGGCTCTTGCGATAGCCACACGCTGTTGTTGTCCGCCCGACAGCTGTTGCGGATAGTGACGCGAGCGATGCGACAGATTGAGCCGTTGCAGCAGGTTGTCGACCTTTATGCGTCGCTCCTTTTTGGGTACTCCGAGATATGTGAGCGGGAGTTCGATGTTTTCGGCCACTGTCAGCTCGTCGATAAGGTTGAAGCTCTGGAATACGAATCCTATGCGCCCTTTGCGCTGTGATGTGCGCTGGCTCTCTTTGAGCGAGCCCATTTCTATGCCGTCGAGCAGGTAATTGCCCGATGTCGGATTGTCGAGCAGTCCGATGATGTTCAGTAGGGTTGATTTGCCGCATCCCGAAGGCCCCATTATAGCCACGAAGTCGCCTTTGGCTATGTCGAGATTCACATTGTTGAGAGCCTGAGTTTCCACATCCGATGTGCGGAACACTTTGTTGAGTTGTTTGATCTGTATCATGAGTGTCTGTTGTATTCAGTTATGTTTCGTTCAAAACAAATGTTGAGCCGATTATTCCGAACGCAGAGATTTTGACGGGTTTTCGTTGGCTGTACGCAGTGTCATGCCGGTTGATGCCAGAGCGATCAAAATAAGAATAATGATACCCGACAATAGATACATCGCTGTTATCGACGGAGCCTGCACGCTGAATTGTTCGAGCCAATAGCGGCCGATGAGCCATGCGGCCACCGAACCGAATATCACTGCCGGTATGGCTACTGTCATTACTGAACGGCATATCATCTCTATGACCTCGGCTGTAGAGGCGCCGTTGACTTTACGAATTGCGATCTCACGGCTGCGACGGTGCATCTCGTCGCGCATATAGCCGAAGAGCCCGATCATGCTGATAAAAAGTAATATGATAGCTCCGGTCATTATCATGGTGCGGAACACTTCCACGCTATGATACGTCTGCCGGTATTGAGTGCCGAGGCTGACGCAGCTGAAATTCGATGCTCCCTCCATGAGTTCTTTCTCATCGGCCATAAGGCTTGCATAGCTTTGTCCGAACGGTTCCTTGAGTTTCAGGAAAAAACGCTGACTCCATCCGTTGTCTTCGGTCATGGCCATGTAAGGTTGTTGTTCCTGATACAAAGTGCCGGTTATGAAATCTTTTATTATTCCGCACACAGTCACATTCTGGTCGGATATCCTGAACTGTCGGCCTACGGCATCATTATCCTTCCACCCCATCAGTCTGGCAAACTCCTGATTGATCACGGCTTCCGAGCCGTCGGTGGCCTCCGGATATCTGCCATGCAGGAGTCTGAAGCCCATGAGTTCGGCAAAATCTTTGTTATTCCAATTGTCATAGCGCGAAGAAAACAGTGGGGATCCGTGGTCATCGCGTACAAACTCGCCGCTATATCCATATCCCGGAGGCATGCTGCCTATTGCCACCTGATCTACGTATGGAAGCGAAGCATAAACTTTCATCAAAGCCTCACGATGTTCTTTGCCGTCGTTGGAGCGGGTGATGCACACCACATTATCAGGTTCATATCCCGGATCGAGATCCATTATATAGTGATATTGGGCTATGACCATGGCCAACAGGCCGCCCATGAGCGACATTCCGGCAAATTCCACGAAAAGCAGAGAGTGTTTCCATCGGTGTTTTTTCTCTACAAAACGTCGGAAAACCTGACTGACAGGTATCTTGCTGAATACTACCGACGGTATAAGTGCAGCGATGCCGAATGTGAGCACTACGACTCCGGCAACCACCCAAAGACGGTCGGCCGAAATATAGGCGGCGAAATTGTCGTAGATGCTTTCTTGTGCAAACCGGCGTGCCACATAGAAGCAGAAGGCTGCAAAAACAAGCCCGACAGCGATTATGATCAATGTTTCTATGGCAAACATTGCGAATATCGTGCCTCGGCCGGCGCCGGAACACTTGTGCACGCCTATGGCTTTGGCGCGGCGGCTCAGAGCCGACAGCGACAGCAGCACGTAGTTGAGAGCGGTCACGATCAGAATAAGGGTGGCGAGAAGCGACAGAGTCCAGGTCGACATTCTGACAGACTCCTGCCCCCGGTACACATCGCGCAGAGGTATGGCGGCCGCTTTTAGCGAGAAATCATCAGTTGGTGGCACATTGGCTTCGATCACCTCCATTATTTTACGGTTTAGGGCTTCAGGGTCAGTTCCATCCTTAACCAGAATGTAATCAAACCATGAATCCCCGCCTTTCCATCCAAGGCCGCCCCAGTGGTTCTCCAGCAAGGTCGAAAGTGACACAATGAAGTCAGTGTTGATGGTGCTCTCTTCACCCCAGTCGCGATACACTCCGCTGACCTGAATCGGAATATCATCCCAGCCCGTCAGCATTCGTCCGACAGGTGATTCGTCGCCAAAGTATTTTCTGGCCATACGGTCGCTTATGTACATTTTGCCCGGCTGTGCGAGCCCATTATGGTCGCCATCTATGATTTCGACTCCGAATGTTTTGAAAAACAGTGAGTCGGCCACCATTACTATGCCTGGAAGAATTTCATTGTCTCGTGATATGTTGTTGCCGAAAAAGCGTCGTGTCATCACAGCCGCCTCAACCATATCTTCTCCGAGGGCACTGTAGACTCCTTCAGTGAGTTTTCCGACACACATTTCCTGCCATGACAACTCGTTGCCTCCGATCTTAAACTGCATGTTTAGCTGATATATGCGTCCGTAATCATTGAAGCAAGTGTCAATAAGATTGTCGTAAGCCACTCTCGCGAACAGGAAGCAGCTCATTGCGAGTCCAAGCCCGATTGACAGTATTTTCACGAGTGTGGATCCCCGTGAGTGCAAGAGGGTGCGGATCGCGAAATTAATTTTTTGCATTGTAGTGATTTTTTATGGTTGGTTTTGACGTATAATGATGCATTTATTGTGCCAAAAATGCAAAGTGTTGATAATTAGCATCAATTGTTCGATAGTCAGAAGTCAGATTGTTCGATATTTTTACACTGCTGTAAAATTAATTGACACGGATGCGGCCACACTCTTTATTGTATGGCCGTCAGTGAGGCGTATGCGGCATAGTATCGCAACAAAAAAATACCTACTTTTGCATCAAATGAAGAATGACAGTCATATACTCGTGGCCGACGACAACCGTGGTGTGCTTGAAGCGTTGGAATTGTTGCTCAGGCGACACTTCAGGCAGGTCACGCTTATTCGTAATCCGGCGGTGATAATGTCGGCTGTGGCTGACGGGCGTCCGGATGTGGTGTTGCTCGACATGAACTTTACGTCAGCGTTCAATAATGGCAATGAAGGACTATACTGGCTCGAAAGACTACGGGCAACCTATCCGCAGCTTCCGGTTGTGCTGATGACCGCATTCGCTGACATTCCTTTGGCTATCAAAGGCATCAAGGCAGGAGCTGCAGATTTCATACAGAAACCGTGGGATAACGACCGCATAGTGGAGATATTGATCGCCGCGGCCTCAAAGGTCAGAAAACATCGTGATGTTTCATGCAGTCCGGTCATGTACTGGGGAGAATCCGATGAAATGTCGAGGCTTAAAGATCTTGTCGGGAAAGTGGCTGCTACCGATGCCACAGTGCTTATAACAGGCGAAAACGGTACCGGAAAGGAACTGCTTGCCGAGGAGATTCATCGCTTGTCAGGGAGAGCAGAGCGTCCGATGCTTAAGGTCGACATGGGAGCTGTCAGCGAAACTCTCTTTGAGAGCGAGCTGTTCGGACATCGAAAAGGAGCGTTTACCGGCGCGGTTTCTGATCGCAAGGGCAAGTTGGCAGAGGCTTCGGGCAGCTCTCTGTTTATGGATGAGATCGGAAATATGCCGCTGCATCTGCAGGCCAAATTGCTGTCGGCTTTGCAAAACCGCCAGTTGACCGCGCTTGGATCCAATCATCCGGTATCGTTTGACATCAGGCTTATATGTGCCACTAATCGCAATATCGACGCCATGGTGGCTGATGGAGCGTTCAGAGAGGATCTGTTATATAGAATCAACACCATACGTCTGCATCTTCCACCGTTGCGGCAGCGAAAAGACGACATTCTGGTGCTTGCCCGACGCTTTGCGGCAGAGTTCGGAACGCGATACCGCGGATGCGAAATGTCTCTCAGCGATAGTGCGGCAAACCGTCTTGTAGGCTATCATTGGCCCGGAAATATCAGAGAACTACGTCATGCTGTGGAGAAGGCCGTGATAATATCCGGATCATCCGACACGCTTTCGGCTTCTGATTTCGAGCTGTCGACTGTGGCTTCTGTGAGCCCGGAGATACCTAAGGCTGCAATGACTATAGAGGAGATGGAGCGACAGATGATCAGTGAGGCCATTGACGCATGCAAAGGCAATCTCAGTGCGGCAGCACAGCAGCTCGGCATCACCCGACAGACACTCTACAACAAAATGCGACGCTACGCTCTATGAAAAAATTGTGGATCTCCATTGCGCTCTTGGTGATTGCTTCGGGGCTGGCCGGAGCCCTGCTTAAATCGGGAGAGTGGATTTTCGGTCTGATATCTATGGCTTTCGTGGCATGGGCAACACGTAATGTATTCGTTAAGACGACGCGTGAGAGAAGAGCTGTAGGCCTGCTGCTTGATGCTTTGCGCAATGACGATTATTCGCGACGTATTACCGGTCTGTCGGAAGAAACGGCCCTGCAGCTCTATGATATCGCTGGTATTCTGAGAAAATTAAAGAAAAACGCAGTAGAACAGGAACTTGTCCACTCTACAATATTGCGTCATATCAGCTCGGGCGTGATCCTGGTGGATAGTCGGGGATATGTCTTGATGGCCAATGACAAGGCATTGGAAATATTGGGTGTCAGTGTACTGACACATATCGATCGTCTGCAGGAGTGTGCGCCGGATATCGCCAGGAGCATAATCGAAATGCCTTCAGGAGGGGAGTGCCGTAAGGATATCGGTGATGGCTGTTCGGGTCGCAGAGTGCTGCATATCCACGCCCGCGTGCTTGAAGTCGCCGAAAAGACATTGACAACGATTGTTATTACTGACATAAGCCGGGAGATAGAGCGCAACGAAACTGAGTCGTGGATCAGGCTGACAAGGATGTTGGTGCATGAAATCAACAATTCGCTTACTCCCATAGTGTCCATAGCTGATATGCTGAAAGAAGAAAGCGATTCGGATGAAGCCGTGAGAGGCTTATCGGCTATAAGTCGTATATGCGGTGATATAAAGGAGTTTGTCAACGGTGTTAGATCTTTTTCGCATATCGCGGAGCCGAGCATGAGGCTCGTGGAGATCAGACCGCTTCTTGAAGATATATTGCAGTCGTGTCAAGGCGCTGGTAATGCTGACGTGTCAATAGTGTGCGACGGCAGTGTGATGGCCTGGACCGATCCGGCATTGTTGGGGCGCGCAGTCGGCAATGTCGTTCTTAATGCCTTTCAGGTGATGGAAACAGTCGTGACTCCACGATTATATATCCGAGTACGGGTTTCGGCTGATGAGAATGTGGTCATAGATGTGTCAAATAACGGCCCGAGAATATCCGATGCCGTAGCTAATGATATTTTTGTACCGTTCTTTACCACCCGTAGCGACGGGCAGGGGATCGGTCTGGCTTTGAGCCGGCGCATCATGATAGCTCTTGGCGGAAATCTGTCGTTCGTACCCTATTCGGCGTCCGATAGTGATTTGACTACTTTCCGTTTCGAAATCCGGTGATATAGCTTTGCCGCGACCCATGAGATCCCCTTGAAGCGCATGGCAGCCATTATCAACCGATATTTGGCTGACGGTCTGAACGGCAGATAATCAGCAAGGGAGCGTAGGGGAGTCACACGGTCAGTCAGATGGCCGTGGATTATCTGGGCGGCAAGAAAATCCATGATGTTGCGATAATAGAGACGCATATCGCTGTCGGCTACAGCATATTTCAGATGGAGTCGTCTGGTCAGTCTAACCGTACCGATATAGAAGTCAAATGTCTTCGAAAAAGATTCCTCTGAGCTGACTGATTTGTGCCCAACACTGTACAACAACGTTTTATCTGGCAGATAGGCTACAGCCATGCGCGATGCCATGGCGGCAATGATCTGTAGATCCTCACATGTATTATCGCTATGTCTGAACAGTTGCGGATCTTTTAGGTATTCGGCCATCATGGCGTCACGCCGCCACAATGCCGTCGATAGATGTGGGTATGGTCTTAACTCTCTGTTGAGAAGTGGCATCAAAATCTTTCCCTTTTCAAAGACTATTGTTTTCTCACTGTTATGCCGATAGGAGATTGTCTGTCCGTTGATGATGTCGTGAAACTCCCATGCCGTGTGTACCAGCCCCACATGGCTGTTCTGTTCCAAAAAATCAAACTGTTTCTGCAATTTATACGGATCACTCCAGCTGTCGTCGCCCGCACAGTCGGCCAGGTATCGGCCTGTGCAATTCAGCATAGTGTCGAAGTAGTTGTCGATCAGCCCCTTGTTCCTTCGGTTGCAATATAGTCGTATTCTGTCGGGATAGTCTGTCTGATATTTTCGGCATATCTCAGCTGTCGCATCGTTTGAGCCATCTTCACCTATCACTATTTCTATTCGTCCGTTGAAGCGCTGGGCGACAATCGATTCCAGACATCGGGCTATTGTGGCCTCCTGATTATAGGTCACTACGATGACTGAAATATCGGGCCTGTCTTTGGATATGGATTCCTGTGTTGATATTACCGATATCGGGTTCTCTGTGATTGGCATTACAAGATGAAATTTGGTGGCCTGTATCAGCAGACCCTATGATGCTCGTATTAGCAGATTGTTTTATGTTTGTATTATCAGACCTGCATATTATGACAACGCGAATTTAGTCACTTTATTGGCACAGCCAATTACATATCATAGCTTTTTCTTTATGAGACCAAGTCCATAGGTTTTATCTGTCTTATATGTCTTATATGTCCGATTAGCTCTATATAGTATATTTCCGGAGAGTTTGGAGCAGAGGATTCCCTTTATGTCCTATCCTTTGCCGCGCAATTTTACATAATAGCGGTTATGGGCAAAAAGTATATAGTCGTGAAAATGGGTATCCTACCATGTCATCAGTCAGAATCGTAAAAGTCGTTAATGATGGATATTCAGATATTCAAAACCCTGATATTTTGAAAATAAAGATACATTACGTAACTTTGCGAAAAGAACCAGATCACGATTATATTGCATGCAGTCAGCCATATTATCATCAACAATAGCAACGGTCATAAACCGTTCAGCCATGCGGTTTATGACCGTATTGGCCGTTTCGGTTATGTTGATGTTGTGCGGCTGTCTGCAGTTTCATCATCATGATAATGACGGGCATCTTTGCATGCATGTCGCTGCGTCAGATCATCATGCTGACAAAAATGACATCGGATCCGAACCCGATGAATGTTCGCTGCATCTGCCGTCGGTTACCGACCAAAAACGTATAGAACACTGTGTGTCAGTGCAGCAGTTTGATATCCTGTCGGATCTTTGTCCCGCTTATGGCTGGTGTCCGATCCTTTTGTTTGCAGTCACCAAGCTAAAGACCGAATATCAATATCCCGTATTATCCGATAAACCATTCAGATACATTAGTTTCAGAGCACCACCGTGTGCATGATATTTCTGTCATAGAAAATATCTACACGTTAAATAAAGCTCTAACTATACATCTGAAACAAATATGAATCGGAATATCAGTATTATACTCCCCTGCTTTGTCGCGGCCTTTTCAGTCATGTCGTGCGGGGAACACCACCATGCGGAATCAAAAGAGGAAGCACATCTCGATCATGATCACGGTGAGGAAATCGTGATACATCATGAAGAAGCCGAACGGTTCGGAATCAAGACTACAACTATTGCTCCGGCTGAATTCCATAGCATCATTCCAGCAAGTGGTTCAATAGAATACGCACCTGAAAGCAACATCATGATAAGCAGTCCTGTCGCCGGACGACTTACATTTGCAAGCCGTATTTCGGTGGGTTCGTCAATCAGCGCAGGCCAGCTTATAGCCGATATACGGCCTGAAGGCGTAAGTGGAGGCAATGTCGATGCCGCAGCCAAGGCTCGTATGGATGCCGCCCGCCGCGAATTGGATAGAATCACTCCTCTGTATGCCGACGGCATCGTCACAGCACGCGATCTGAATGCCGCACGTCAGGCCTATCAAGAGGCTCAGGCGGCCTATTCGTCGACTGCGGCATCAGGCAGAGTCACATCGCCGATCGCCGGCATTGTCGCCGCATTGCCGGCTAATAACAATGAGATCGTAGGCGTCGGTACGCCAATAGCCACAGTTGTACGGCAGGGACGCTTGACCTTAAGAATCGAGGTTGCTGAAAAGTACTACCCTGCTCTTGCCGGAGTGACTTCATGCAACATTCTTACTCCCGGATCCGACCGATGGATTGCGCTCAGCGAGCTCGATGGCCGCAAAGAGGGCGTAGTTTCAGGCAACGCCACTGAATCAAGACAGGGATATGTGACAGTCATATTTTCTTTTGTCAACGACGGTTCTGTCAGCCCAGGTGCATTCGCCGAAGTCAATATGTTGTCACAGCCAATACCTGACGTTATTTCTATCCCGGCTGAGGCTGTAACCGAACAGCAGGGACAGACATTCGCTTATCGTCGCATAGACGATCACGGATATGAAAAAGTGCCAGTAACGTGCGGAATGACCGATGGCCGGATGATAGAGATTAAAAGCGGACTGAAGCCCGGCGATGAAGTCGTGACCGAAGGCACTGTGTTCGTCAAACTTGCTGAAACCAAGGGGAATGCTCCTGAAGGACATTCTCATAATCATTGATTTTTTTGACGATATGCTAAACAAGATATTAAGGATATCGCTCTCCAACAGAGCGATCACACTCATTATATCCGGGCTGTTGCTCATCTGGGGTTGTCTGACCATGCTTCGCACCGATGTCGATATTTTCCCCGATCTCAATGCGCCCACGGTGGTAGTGATGACTGAAGCTCCTGGAATGGCGCCTGAAGAGGTGGAAAAAACAGTTACATTCCCTATTGAAACGGCGCTTAACGGAGCTACCGGAGTCAGACGGGTGCGCTCTTCGTCATCTACAGGATTCTCAATCGTATGGGTGGAGTTTGACTGGGATTCCGATGTCTACAAATGCCGCCAGACCGTAGGCGAAAAACTGTCGGCTGTGGCATCGGGGCTTCCCTCGTCGGTCGGCGCTCCGACCCTTGGGCCGCAGTCGTCAATACTCGGCGAAATGCTGATTATCGGCCTGACAAGCGATTCCACATCAATGATGCAGCTCCGGTCGATTGCCGACAGGATCATAACTCCTCGCCTGCTTTCGCTTGAAGGCGTTTCGCAGGTGTCGGTGATAGGCGGTGACGTCAAGGAATACCAGATTTTGCTCTCTCCCGAAAGAATGATGCATCACGGCGTGAGTCTTGACAACGTCATGGAGGCTGTGGAATCTTTCAACGACAATGCTTCGGGAGGCATCCTTTACGATTATGGCAACGAATACCTGATCAAGGGTGATATCACGACTGTCAGGGCTGAGGAAATAGAGCTTGCGGCAGTGGCAACGTCGTCGGGAAAACATGTGACTATCGCCGATATTGCCGAAGTGAAGCTCGGACCGCAGACACCACGGCTCGGAGCCGCATCGGTCAATGCTGAACCGGCTGTGCTTATCACAGTCACCAAGCAGCCGCATCAAGGCTCCAAGGAGTTGACAAATAATATCATATCGGCTCTTGACGATATCACTGCCACACTTCCCGCCGACATCCACGTGTCGACCGACATATTCAGGCAGAGCGATTTCATCGATGCATCTATATCCAATCTGCAGACCTCACTGTTCGAAGGCGCGGTTTTTGTCATCGTGGTGTTGTTTTTCTTTCTTATGAATCTGCGCACGACATTGATTTCGCTTGTAGCGCTTCCACTTTCCATCATTGTCACACTGCTTATTCTTGGCAAGTTGGGATTTACGATCAACACCATGAGCCTCGGAGGCATTGCGATCGCAATCGGATCGCTTGTGGACGATGCCATAGTGGATGTGGAGAATGTATATCGACGGCTTAAATCCAACCACCTGATGCCCCCTTCGTCACGCCAGCCGGTGATCAGCATCGTCTACGAAGCATCGCGAGAAGTGCGTCTACCAATCCTCAACTCATCACTGATCATCATAGCAAGCTTCCTGCCGCTATTTTTTCTTTCAGGTATAGAGGGCCGCATGCTTAAACCGCTCGGCATATCGTTTATAGTGGCTCTGACAGCATCCACGATCGTGGCGCTCACAGTCACCCCCGTTCTCTGCAGCTATCTGCTTGGCTCGGAGAGAGCGGCTAAGGCACTCGACAAAGATCCGTGGCTGACACGGAAGATACGTGCCGTCTATGCCGGTCTGCTCGACTGGGCTATGCGCCGTCAGCGCATTGTGTTGGTTACCACTGCCCTGCTCTTTATGGTCGCAGCCGGAATATTCTTCACGCTTGGTCGCAGCTTCCTGCCTCCGTTCAATGAAGGATCGCTGACGATCAACATCAGTGCGCTTCCCGGCATATCTCTTGAGGAGAGCGACAAGGTCGGACGTGAGGCCGAACGCATCATTCTTTCCACACCGGAGATCATCACCACCGCCCGAAAAACCGGCCGTGCCGAACTCGACGAGCATTCATTCGGCGCCAACGTTTCGGAGATTGAAGCGCCATATCGTCTTGACGGACGATCGCGACGTGAAATGGTCAACGAACTCCGCCATAACCTGTCGGCTTTGCCCGGTGTCAATATCGAAATCGGACAGCCCATAAGTCATCGCATCGACGCGATGCTTTCAGGCACAGAAGCACAGATAGCCATCAAGATCTTTGGCGACAATCTTGAGACGCTGCATCATCTGTCGCTTCAGATCGGCGAAAATATAAAGCAGATCCCGGGAGTGGTGGATGTAAATGTAGAGCAGGCCACCGGACGCCCGCAGATTGATATCAGGCCGCGACGTATCATGATGGCCAAGTATGGGGTCACCAATCAGGCACTGGCCAGAGCCATCAACGTTATGATTGCCGGACAGCCCGTATCGCAGGTATATGAGGGCAATATGCCCTATGATGTGACTGTAAAAGCTTCCGACAGAGCCCGCTCTACTATCGACAATATGTCGGAAATAACCGTAGAGAGCGATCAGGGTCCGATACCCTTGAGCTACGTCGCCGAGATCGTTTCCACGACCGGTCCAAATACAGTCAACCGCGAGAATGTCAGCCGCCGGACTGTCGTTTCGGCCAACGTCGACGGGCGCGATCTTCGCAGCGTCATCAATGATATCAGGAGCAGCATCGATGCAGATGTCACACTTCCTGAAGGCTATCACATCGCTTACGGCGGACAGTTTGAAAGCGAGGCATCAGCTTCGCGCACTCTTCTGTTGGCTTCAGCCGCCGCTCTGTTGGTGATCCTGTTGCTGCTATATCAGGAATATAAGAACTTCAGGCAGCCGCTTATCATCATGATCAATATGCCGCTGGCCATGATAGGTGGTATTCTTATACTTCGTGTCACATCCGGCGAAATCAATATTCCGGCCATTATCGGCTTTATAGCGCTGCTCGGCATAGCCACCCGCAACGGAATGCTTCTTATATCGCGCTATAACACTCTCAAAGCCGAAGGAGAAGGATTGTCAGAACGTATCCGCCATGGATCGGTCGACCGTCTTAATCCTATCATCATGACGGCACTGACATCGGCGCTCGCACTCATTCCTCTTGCTGTAAGAGGATCAGAGCCGGGCAATGAGATACAATCCCCTATGGCTATAGTGATTCTCGGCGGACTGCTGACGTCCACTTTCCTCAACCTTGTTGTTGTACCGGTCATTTACAGAATTTCAGAAACATATAATCAACGGAAATGAAATCGATACTATTGTTTTTGGCTATTATATCGCCAGTCGCAGCGTCGGCGCAGACTGCATTGGATTTCAACCGTGAGGCCTATATAATGGCTTCCGGCAGCTATTCGCTTGCAGTCGATTCGCTGTCGCTTGCTGTCGACATGGAGGATCTCAAAAGTTCCAACAATCTGCAGGATCCTGAAATAGAGATAGGATACCTGTGGGGTGAGAAACCAACCGGCAATAAATGGAATGTCAGCGTAAGTCAGGGATTCGACTGGCCCGGAGCCTACTCGGCCAGAGCCAAGGGGATCAAGGCTGCTCAGGAAGTCATAGGACTCACCCGCCGTGCAGGCCTGCTTTCAAGAATGCTTGAAGTCAAACAGGCCATGATCGACGTTGTTTATTCGGCTAAAAATATGATGCTTACGCGTCAGATGACCGATACAATAGCTTCAATGTGTGCTATATCCCGCAAGGCTATGGAAGGTGGAGAGATCACCCGGCTCGACATGAATATGATGGAGATCGTGCGTATCGGCATGGAGGAGGAACTCCGCACTGCCGTGGCGGATTTCGACGACAAGGTTGCCGCACTGACGGTGCTGAACAATGGGCGCGACTGCTCCGCTCTGGTTGAGCGTCTGACTGATTATCCCGATGAAATGATACTCCCGTTGGAGTCATATCAGCGTCATATCACCGAAAATGACCCGATGATTAAGGCAGGGCGCAAGCAGATGAAAGTTGACGAAAAAATGGTCAAAGCCAGTCAGATGATGTCATATCCGGGGGTCTCTGTGGGATATACGTATGAAAACGAAGGCGATGAACGATGGCATGGAGTCACTTTCGGACTGACATTGCCTATCTTCTCCAACCGGCATGCGACATCCAAAAGCCGACTGACAGCCATGCAGAATCGCCTGAAGGCCGAAACCGCTCTTAACGAGGCGACAGTCATGATTGAGAACGATCGTCGCAAAGCGCTCGATCTATATCGCAATTACACGAAGTATGATAAAGTGATAAACGGCGATGACAATATCGCACTGCTCAGGAAGGCGTATCGTGCAGGACAGATGACCTGCATAGAATACCTTACGGAAGTCAAGTTCTTTCTTGAGGCACGGCGCACTTTCCTTCAGACAGAGTATCTTTATCACCTTGCCCTCGCACGCCTCAACCGTTATTCGATGACGTTCTGATTCCCGCTCAGTGTTCCTGAGGATTCCACCATGATTTCTCAAACTATAATGCAGCAGCGCCCGGTGTCGTCTGATATCACCGGGCGCTGTTGTTTTAATGGATCAGATCACTCTTTCTCTCTGAATGTGCGAGCCATCTGGCTGCGTGCCACGTCGAGCTGGCGTTCCAGACGAGTCTTCTCAAGCTGCGCCTTATGAAGGCGTCCCACTATCACCGATGCCTTGTGCACGCTTCCAAGAGCCTCGGCTTGATCTTTAGGAAGAGTCATGGTGTGATTTTTCTTTTCGCCGAAAAATGTGGCCTTGATCTCGTCGCCGGTATGCCTTTCGGCAAATACGCCGAGAGTGTCGCATTCCGAAGGCATAAAATTGATGATCTCTACTCCGCGGCTTCTGTCGTTGCGTTCGCCGTCGTGTGCTACACGTGCCGACATCACTTCATCATCGCCCGATTTAAGGCCTACGGCCGTGCTCTCTGTGCCTTTGGGACAACTCGATACAACAGTATATATACCGTCGGCACTCATTCTCGCATAAAGTCCCGGTTTTTCGGCCGGCACCTTCCCTTTAAGGGCTTTGGTCGTGTAGTATCCCTCAAAAGAATCTTCTACAAAAGCCATGACATCCTTGACGGCATCGGCCTCGATGGTGAGCTGTACAATCATGCTGTCGGCCGTCGACAGCTCTTTGAGCGTTAACATTTCCATTATGCGAGGGCGAAGGCTCATGGCGTCGCGGCGCACCTCTACCTCCGCGGCATAACGTGAGTCGACCGAATCAAGCAGTGCAAGTGCACCGGGATAATCGCCCGATACCGCCATTGACTCGGCCTGCGAAAGCAGTTCACGGGCAGCCTTTGAATTATCCGAACAGCCCGACAATATCATTATCGAGAGGCTTCCGGCAAGCATACTTTTACAAAATGCGTTCAACATCTTTTACTCCTTTTACAGTTTTGATTTTTTTGATCAGATTGCCTAATGTGGCTATGTCGGACACGCCAACTGTCATTGTGCCTTTGAACAGACCGTCATGTGAATCAATGGCGATGCTGCGCAGACTCGTGTCCTTCTCTTTGTTGATAATTGATGAAATGTTGGTCACGATGCCGATATCGTCGTGTCCTACGACATGGAGCGTACATGCAAACTGATGCCCGTTTTTGCCCGACCATCTCACCGGTATCACCCTGTAGGGATAACGCAGTCGGATGTTCGACGCGTTCGGACAATCCTCCCGGTGGATCTTTATGACACCCTCTGACGAAACAAAGCCAAACACCTTGTCGCCATATATGGGATTGCAGCATTTCGACATACGATAGTTGACCCCTTTTATATTGTCGCCGATCACCAGCACATCGTTGGCCTGCGAATCGTCATCGGTAGGCTGTTGCAATGAGAATTCCTCGGCCGATCGCACCTCTGCCGCGACTTCCTGATGACTGTCTATGTTTTCCAGACAGGTCATCACTGTTGCAGGATCGATAGCCTCCTCGGCAATACTGCAGTAAAAGTCGGTAGCTGTTTTGAAACCAAGCTTCTTGATCACTTTCGTGATTGTCGCGTCGTCGGCTTCCACCTTTCGGTTCTTGAAACGGCGCTGCAATATCTCTTTACCGAGTTCGGCCGATCTCTGCCGGCGTTCGTTAAGGCTCTGGCGTATCTTGTTTCTGGCCTTCGAAGTGACCACAAAGTTGAGCCAGTCGGCCTTCGGGGTCTGATTGCTTGAGGTTATGATCTCTACCGTGTCGCCGCTGCGCAGCTTATGGTTTATGCGACATGTGCGGCCATTGATTTTTGCCCCTGTGCAGGTGCATCCTATTTTCGAGTGGATATTGAATGCGAAGTCGAGCACTGTGGCGCCGAGAGGCAGCTGGAACAGATCGCCTCTCGGAGTGAACACAAACACCTCTTCCTGATAAAGATCCATCTTGAAATCCTTCATCAGTTCCAACGGTCCGCCCTGAGGATTTTCCATCGCCTCCCTCACCTGGTTCATCCACGCATCAAGATTGTTTTCGCTCTTGATACCCTTGTATTTCCAGTGCGCGGCCACACCCTTTTCGGCTATTTCGTCCATCCGGCGTGATCTTATCTGCACTTCCACCCAGCGGCCGCCGGGGCCCATCACTGTGATATGCAGCGATTCATAGCCGTTGCTTTTAGGTATGCTTAGCCAGTCCTTCAACCGGGCTGGATTGGGCTGATACATGTCGGTGATAATGGAATAAACAAGCCAGCACTCGCTGCGCTCACGCTCCGGAGCCACATCCAGTATCACACGTATGGCGAAAAGGTCGTAGATATGTTCCAGATCATTGTGCTGTTTCTGTATCTTGTTCCATATCGACGATATGGACTTTGTGCGGCCCTTGATGTCAAATTTCAGTCCCTGACGCTCGAGAGCCTCCTTTACAGGCGCTATGAACGAGTCGATATATGCGTCGCGGCTCGCTTTCGTTTCATTTAGCTTGCGGGCTATACGTGTGTATATGTCGCGATTGGAGTACTTTAGCGACATATCCTCAAGCTCGCTCTTCATCTTGTAAAGTCCGAGTCGGTGTGCGAGCGGCGCATAAAGATATCTGGCCTCCGACGCCACTGTCATCACCTTCTCTGTGTCGGGATGATGATTGATCGAGCGCATCACCACCGTGCGTTCGGCGATCATTATGATTATCACCCTGATATCCTCGGCAAAAGTGAGCAACAATTTTCCGAAATTGGCATTGTCAACAGCCGTTCTGCGCGAGTAAAGTTCCGACACCTTGTTAAGTCCGTGCAGCAGTCGTGCTACATCACTACCCCACTGCCTGACTATTTCATCTTCTGTAAGATGACCGGCGCTATAGAGAGGAGAGAGTATCACGGCGAGCGACATCACACGGTCGGGACTCAAACCCTCGCACAGCAAAATGGCTGTATCAAGGCTATGGATTATCTCATTGAGGCCGAATTCATCCGTAAAGTCTGTGCCTGAGGCGACTGCGCGTTGATATGCCTCGCGGAGGCTGCGATAGTCTTGCGGAGCCGACACGTTTCCCGACAGCCGTAGGAAACATCCGGCTCTCTCCAAAAGTTGCCGGCCGAAGTCTGATGCCGGCAAATCTCGAGTATCGGGTGTGATTTGTGTCAACATAGTTCTGGCGCATTTGTTAAATTGCAAATTTAATACAAAATTTAATACGATGCCCAAGGTGGTGTAAAAAATATGTTTTTTATCACCTCAATGCGAAAATCACGATTTTTATAGTAAATTTGCAGCACAATATTCAATATCAATAGCGACAACCAAACAACATTACTCCATGATATTCACATTCCGGTTAGTATCCGACGAAGTCGACAACTTCAAGCGTGAGATCAGCATCGATTCCGATGCCACTTTTCTTGACTTGCGTAATGCTATCTGTGATTCGGTCAATTACGACAAGGGACAGATGAATTCGTTCTTTCTGTGTGATGACAATTGGGAGAAAGGCAAGGAGATAACTCTGGAGGATATGGGTGCCGACTCGGCCGACGATGTCTACCTTATGGAAGAAACGCCACTCTCGGATTTTCTCGACGACGAAGGGCAGCGGCTCATATTCGTGTTCGATTATCTTACCGACCGTTGTTTCTTCATGGAGCTGAAGAAAACGCAGCCGGGACGTTCGCTCAAAGATCCGGTGTGCTCTCTCGCTTTCGGAAATCCCCCCGCACAGTTCGTTAACCTTGATGAATTCGAGGCACGCATTGACGAAAAGGCTGAGAAAACAGCTGCAGCCGATCCTGATCTTGATGAGAGTTTCTATGGATCTGACGAATACAACGACGACGAATTCGACGCCTCGGGATTTGACGAGGTCAATCCATACGAATAAGAACAATTCCTATTCCGGGGTTAATAGAGAAATACATCATTCGAGCCGGGCATGACATCCTGTCGCTGCCCGGCTTCCATATCGTCCACTTGAATACGGCGCGCATGGTTGAGGCTTGCAATAACAGACGCCGGACAAAGTCAGAAATACCGCAGCACAAACTGCTGGTGTGCTGATAGTTTGATAATCTCAACTGATTTTGAAAAGTAACTTATCATTTATGAAGATAGCGATAGTAGTGGCAATGCAGAAAGAACTTGATCTGCTGCTGCCACATATCTCCGAGATAGTTAAATCCGAAAAAGGACGTTTCATCGTCTATCACGGACAGATGGCCGGATGCGAGATCATTGCTATGCAGAGTGGCATAGGTAAAGTGAATTCCGCTCTTGCTCTGCAGTGTATGCTTAATGATTTTGCACCAGATCTGGTGATCAACACCGGAGTGGCCGGAGGCACCGGACGTGCCGGAATACTCGATGTCGTGGTCGGCAGCCGTGTGGCCTATCACGATGTATGGTGCGGACCGGAAACCGTCCCGGGACAGGCATCTGGCTGTCCGCAGTTCTTCGAGCCACCATGCGGCTTGCTCGATATACCCGCTCTTGATCCTGCCGGCGGAGTGATACATGGACTTATCGCTTCAGGCGATATTTTTGTAGCGTCATCCGAAGAAACCGAGCGAATCCGCGGGCTTTATCCCGATGTGGCGGCAGTAGATATGGAATCGGCATCCATGGCGCAGACTTGTTGGCTGAGCGGCGTGCCGTTTGTTTCAGTCAGAGTGGTCAGCGACACACCCGGAGCCGCTGATAATCTCTCGCAGTATGAAAACTTCTGGACTGATGCGCCAATGCGCACATTCTCCGTTCTCATGCCACTTGTAGAACAAATATCACAGCAATGGAAAAAATAGCAAGCTTCACTGTCGACCACCAGCGTCTGCTCCGTGGCATCTACGTTTCGCGGCGCGATGTCACCCGGTCGGGCGATACTCTCACCACATTCGATATACGCATGACTGAGCCCAACCGACAGCCGCCGTTGTCGGGAGCCGCACTCCACACTATCGAACACCTTGCCGCAACATATCTGCGCAACCGGGCCGACTGGAAAGACCGTGTGATATACTGGGGGCCGATGGGATGCCGAACCGGCAATTACCTCATTCTGTCGGGAGATCTGCAGCCTGAGGATATAGTAGGGCTGATGACTGATACGTTTCGCTTCATAGCCGATTATTCAGGGGAAATTCCGGGAGCCTCTCCACGCGATTGCGGCAACTATTCGTATATGGATCTTGATGATGCCAAAGCGCAGGCTCGACGCTTTCTTGAAGAAGTGTTGCTGTGCATGAAGCATGAAAACACCGCATATCCTGAGTGAACCTTTGACCGGCGTCGGTTGTTAATGAATCCAAACACGTTTTAACTCATGAAAAGATTCATTATAGCCATCTCATCACTCGCAGCACTCATGCTGCTTTTCAATCCGCACACTGCGGCGCAGACCACCGACTACACGTTCAGAGAATGTCTTGGCAGTTCAATGCCTTATCCCAATGTCAGTTCCACGACGCAGACCCCTGACTCGCTCCGACCTATCATGATCAATCATGTGGGGCGTCACGGAGCCAGATATATGTCGTCGGGCAAAGCTGCCGACAATGTCCGAAAGGCACTTAAAAACGCTGTCAGACTCCGCACGATTACTCCGCGCGGCCGACGGATGCTGAGGCTCACTGAGCAGATAATCGAGCGCACTGCCGGCCGCTGGGGTGTGCTTGACACTCTCGGCAAAGCCGAACAGATGGGAATAGGTATGCGCATGTATAGCGATTTTCCGTCGTTGATGCGCAATGGCCGCATCAAGGCCATCAGCAGCTACGTCCCACGCTGTATCATGAGTATGTATGAGATGACCCATCAGATCGCACGTCTTGACGATAAGGTGGAGATCCACACTTCGTCAGGGCGTCAGAACAATCCCCTGCTCCGTTTCTTCAGCGATAACCGCGAGCTTGAGGAACTGTTTGCTACCGATAATTTCCGGCTCGCACTTAATGAGGCTTCCGACTCGATGGTGCCGCGAACAGTGCTCCGTAAAATGCTCGGAAGCGGCTATCCCTACAATGAAATCCACGATCAGGCAGCCCTCACCATGGATATATATTCATGCCTTGCAGCCACTGCAGCCATGGAACTGCGCTGTGACATATCGCAGTATGTCACCCGAGAGGAATTCAATGCCATGTGGTCGTTCAAAAACTACAGCCAGCATCTCGTGCATTCGGCTTCAGCCATATCCGACGCGCCTGCCAAAGCAGCCCGAGCATTGCTCGACGATATCATCACCACCACCGACCGATTGATAGAAGGTGACTCGACGGTGGCACCGGTGCAGCTGCGATTCGGTCATGCCGAAACCCTCATGCCCTTGCTGGCATTGATGAGAATCCCCGGATGCTATCTTGATTCGGACAACCCCGATGAGGTCAGTCGTCAATGGCTCGACTTTCGTATAGTGCCTATGGCTGCCAACTTCCGTATTATCGTGTTCCGCGGACCGAAAGATGTGATATATATCCGTGCCGATCTCAACGAACAACCGATCAATCTTATAGAAGACGATCCGCGCATATATCTGCCGTGGGATGAAGCCAAGGCCTATCTGCTGCTGCGATCCATGTGATTCTGTTCCCGACAGCCTTATAGCTCTGTGACATTGCTAAGCCACAGGGCTTTTTTTATGTCAGTCTGTCAGACTGCTGACTGACTTGGAAGGGAGCTCCTGCGAGAATTATACAGTGTCTTTCACCTATCTGGAGTTTGGCGGCCTTTTGGCTGTATAGTAAAAATGTCGTAACTTTGCAGACGCAGCCGGACGTTCCGTCGCGGGTCGGCATTAGCCGGCATGAGGAAAGTCCGGGCAACACAGAGCACCATGTTTCCTAACAGGAAGCCGGCAGCGATGCCGGGGCAAGTGTGACAGAAAACGACCGCCACGATCCTTCGGGCCGTGGTAAGGGTGAAAAGGCGGGGTAAGAGCCCACCGGGCTTCATGGCGACATGAGGCGCCGCACATCCCATGGGTTGCAAGGCCAAGTATACCGGCATTCAAGGATTGCTCGTCCATTGCCGGGGGGTAGGCTGCTTGAGCCATGCGGCAACGTATGGCGTAGATAAATGACGGAACGGCCCTGATGGCCCCCTCGGGGAAGTGTCAGGCCGACATAACCCGGCTTACAGTCCGGCTGCAAAGCATTAATTCCGCCGACAATTTTCTCACAATGAGGAATTGTCGGCGGAATCAGTTTATTTCACAATATTATCGGCGAGGCCGATATGGCTGGACTGTTACCGATTCATGCGTTTCAGAAGATTGTATGATGGCACCACACCCAGTTCGCCCGCTTTGCTGACATCAGCCGATCCCTTGCTGCTGTCGCCGAGCATATAATATACATAGCCGCGGTTATAGTAGGCTTCTCCGAAGTCGGGCTTAAGTTCTATAGCGCGGTTGAGAGCCTTGAGTGCCGAAGTGTAGTCCTGCAGCTGAAGCAATATCACTCCCTTGTTGTAGTAAGCCACAGGCATTTCAGGCGAAAGCTCTATGACTTTGTCTATGTCGGCCATGACTTCGGCCATATTGGCGCGGCGCTGCTGCATCGATGCGCCCGGAATGACTGTCGGCATCGCCTGATGAATACGTCCGTCGCCTGGCTGCGTCTTCGCACTCTCTTCGGCTTCCGATTCGAGTTTCTGCAGGCGGGCTATGCCTCTCATGAAGTATGCCATGGTGAAGTCGGGCGTAAGTTCCAGCGCTCTGTTGAAGTCGGCTATCGAACCATCATAATTGCGTAGCGTCAGCAGGTCCATTGCTCGTCCGAAATAGTCTATCGCACGAGGCTTATGCGATGACAGATATGAATTGTAATAATTCACCGAATCGAAATGGCGCTTTATCTGGTCTTCGTCGTCAAGGCTCGGCACAGAATTGGTCACCTGCAACAAGAATCTCAGTGCGCGTGTGCGGTTGATCTCATCCACCTCCTTGATGTATTCGGGGTTGGGGCGCAGTTCAGTGGGTGAATTGTAGTATGAGGCTGTGAATATCGGCTCGTATGAGATGCTGACATTACGGTTCTGCACCCTGCCTCTAATGCTTTTATTGATGAACTCCTGCTCTATGTTGGTATTGTCGTTGACCGTAAGAAGTGATGTGAAGCGTGCCATCACCTTGTCGGGCGACTCGGACGCGCCGCGCATTATCTCTTCGAAATCTTTGTCAAACGGAGTCGGCTCACCGGCAGTCTGAGGCTCGGTGCTGTTGCTGTCTGACGAGGTTTTGCTGCTGTCCTGGCCTCCTTGCTTTCGGCTGTCGTTGCGACCCATAGTCCCGGCTTTGTTGCCTCGGGCTAGGGCGAGAGAGCGGTCAAGATCATCTTTCGCCTTCAAATCACCCATGTCGCGGCGTATCTCTGATCGCAGGAAATATCCTGCCGCCAGATTGGGATATGCGGCTATGATGGTATTGATGTCGGCGAGCGCACCTTTGAAGTCGCGTTTTTCCTTCAACACGAGAGCGCGGTTATACAACGCCCGGTAGTCTGTGCCTCTCAGGGCAAGCACTTTGTTGAGATCAGCAAGCGCCTTGTCGAAATCTCTAACTTCACACAGTAGCAGAGCACGGTTGAAATAACCGGTATAATCTTCCGGGTCAAGTTGTATGGCATACTCATAGTCGCTCAACGCGCCGTAATAATCATCAAGATTGTGGCGAAGAAACGCGCGATTTATGTAAAACCCCGGAAATTTGGGTTGCAGACGTATGGCTTCGTTCATGTCGTCGAGTGCCGCCGCATAGTCGCGGTGGGAGTTTATGGCCACGTCGGCTCTGATAAGGTATGCGTTGACAGAGCGTTTGTTAAGGTCAAGCGCTTTTTCCACGTCGGCGATAGCCCCGACGGTATCCTTCTGCTCCAGACGCAGGCGTGCGCGCCCAACGTATCCGCCATCAAATCCGCTGTGCGTGGCGAGCAGCGCATCGAATGTGGCAGCAGCCTCGTCATACCGCTTCAGTTCTTGATATGCGAGAGCCTTGTTGAACAGTATCACACGGTTTTCAGGCAGAGTGCCGAGCACTTCGTCATAATCGTTCAGCGCGTCTTCAACGTTTCCGATATTCTGGTTGGCCACCGCGCGCAGCTCGTAGGCGTCAAGCAGAAACGGATTCTGTTCGATAGCTGTCGATGCATCGGCTACAGCTCCGCGGAAATCGTCGAGATTGTATTTGGCTATCGCCCTGAAAAAATATGGTTGTGCGAGATAAGGCTTGGCGGCAATGACTTGGTTGAAGTACTGTATCGACAGCATATAGTCTTCGAAATAAAGCGCGTTGCGCCCTACCTGCATCACCTGGTCGGTATTGATCTGTGCGTGTGTCGGCATATTGCATGAAAGCAGTGCCGCCAGACACGATATCCTGATTATAAAACGTGATAACATTGGATTTGTAAGTAAGCTGTGGGAATATACCCCGATCATTCCTGCAAATGATATAATGATCAGATTATCCCATGCAAAGATAATTCATTTGCAGGGGCAAAAGCAAGCTATGATGGTGAAAAAACTGTAATTGCCGTCATTTTGCCACTGTAGAGCCCAGCACAAGCAGTCCGAGGCTGACCATGAGAATGCATAGGTCGGCTGCCTTTGCTTTGAAATTCTTTTCGCGAAGCATTACAGCTCCGTAGATGAATGGGATAACGACACTGCCGCGACGTATCATCGACACGACAGAAATCATCGCACCATCGAGCGACAACGAATAGAAGTAAGCTATGTCGGCCACGGTCAGAAATATCGATATCAGCGGGATCGTCCATCGCCACGAAAAAACAGAATGCGATGACGACGACCATCGTCTTACAGCCATCAGGGCGCACGACATGATGATGCATTGATAAAACGAATACCATGCCTGGACGTCGAGCGGTCGGAAATGCCGGAGGAGATACTTGTCGTAAAGCGCGCTGACGGCGCCAAGCAGTGCGGCTCCGACAGCCATCCATAGCCATCGGCTGCTTCGTAGCGAGATCCCCTCGCTTGCGCTTATGCGAGAGATCATGTAGAGTGATAGAAAACCGAGCGATATGCCGGCCCACTGCAGGAGATTGAGCTGTTCGCCGTACACAGCCACTGCGCCGACAAGCACCATCACCGGACGGGAGGCGTTGATAGGTCCTTGTATGGTCAGAGGCAGATGTTTCACGGCGAAATATCCAAGGATCCATGACCCGAGCACGATAAACGACTTGATTATGATCATGCCATGGGCCGCCGGCGATGATATTGAGCACTCCCCTGTCGCAATACCGCCGACAAGTATCGGCGACATCAGCACGGCGCCGAAAACGGTGTTGAGCATCAATACCGTCAGCACGTCATTGCCACGCACCGACAGTTTCTTCATCACGTCATAAAATCCCAGACATGTAGCCGAGATAAGAGCCAGAGCCACCCACATGATCTATATTTTGCGCTTATGCAAACAGCAGTCGGAAGGCCTCTTCCACTTTGCTGACTTCAGTGATCTTTATATTCAGCGATCCGAGATCCATACCCTTGACATTGCTCCGTGGTATGATGATTTGCTCCATGCCGAGTTTCTCAGCCTCCTGTATGCGTTGTTCTATGCGGGTGACAGGGCGAATCTCGCCGGTAAGTCCCACTTCCCCGGCCATACACACGGTATGAGGCACCACAATGTCCACATTGCTCGACAGGATGGCGCTGATCACGGCCATGTCAAGAGCCGGATCATTGACCTTCATGCCTCCGGCTATATTGAGAAACACGTCCTTCTGGGCCAATTTGAACCCCACGCGCTTCTCCAGTACGGCAAGCAACATATTCATCCTTTTGGCGTCAAAGCCGGTTACCGACCGTTGCGGTGTGCCATAGGCGGCAGTGCTCACAAGAGCCTGCACCTCGATCATCAGCGGACGAATACCCTCCATCGTCACACCTATCGAGGTGCCCGACAGATTGGTGTCGGTCTGCGACAACAGTATCTCCGAAGGATTGGTGACCTCCCGCAGACCGCTACGCACCATTTCGTAAATACCGAGTTCGGACGTGCTTCCGAATCGGTTTTTGATCGACCGGAGCAACCTATACAGATAATGTCGGTCGCCTTCAAACTGCAATACGGTATCAACAATGTGTTCCAGTACTTTAGGCCCGGCGATATTGCCCTCTTTGGTTATGTGGCCGATCACAATCACCGGCACACCGCTCTCTTTGGCATATCGCAGCAACCGTGCCGAGCACTCTCTTACCTGGCCTACGCTTCCGGCCGGAGATTCAAGTTCATCGGAAGCTATGGTCTGTATCGAATCGATGACGATCAGTCCGGGATCTGTGTTCTCGATATGCTCGAAAATGTTTTCAAGCGATGTGTCGCACACGATATACACCGTGTCGCTCTGACGTCCGAGGCGTTCGGCACGCATCTTTATCTGCATCGCGCTCTCCTCGCCCGAAACGTAAAGCACGCGACGCGATTGTATCGACAATGTGTTCTGTAGCACCAGGGTGGATTTCCCTATGCCGGGCTCGCCGCCGATAAGCACCATCGAGCCGGGGACAAGGCCGCCGCCGAGCACTCGGTTGAGTTCCTTGCTCGGCATGCGTATGCGTGGAGCGTCGGATGTTTCGATTTCCGACACACGCAGTGGGCGTGGACGCTGTCGCGATGTCATTCCGCTCTTGGCGCGTGTCTGCGACGATATAGTCACCTTCTCTTCCACAAGGGTGTTCCATGCTCCGCACGCGCTGCATCGTCCTTCCCATTTCGGAAAGTCGTTTCCGCACGAACTGCACACCCACACGGTCTTTGTCTTTGCCATTGCTGATGATCTGTTTTTTTCAGTTTAATAGATTGTCTAAATTTATATAATACGGATTTTGAGAAGGATTGTCAGATGGATTTTTGTTTGTGATGAGGGAGTGTAGCCGTAGCTACATGACCGGGGAGCAAACAAAAAGACGCTGGAAAGACTCTCAAAAGCAAAGTGATATGAATTTTAGACAATATTCTAAGCAAGTGCTCGGATTTAATGAAACAATATGAGGTTGATTCGAACACTTGCTTATTGCATTTGTCTGCGGCGGAATTCAGCCATGATTATAGCTGTGGCCATGCCGACGTTGAGCGATTCGGCGCCATTGCGTTCCGGAGGATATGCTGGAATCTTCAGCCGCATGTCCACCATCGATGCTACGGAATCGGATATGCCATGTCCTTCACTGCCCATTACTATCACCCCTGACTGTGGCAGATCGCTCCGGTAGAGGTCTGTTCCGTCAAGAAATGTGCCACATACTGTAGCCTCCGTCTTTTGAAGCAGTCCTGCTATATCAGTTCTGACTGGCCTTACCCTTGATATTGATCCCATGCTTGCCATTATCGCTTTGGGAGAATATGGATCAGCCGAGTCGGCTGAACATACCACGGTCTCGACTCCAAACCAGTCGGCCACACGCATGATCGTACCCATATTGCCCGGATCCTGTATGCCGTCGAGTACAAGCGCGAGGTTGTCCACGCCTATGTTCAAGGGTATGCATTCCTCCGGCATGTCATAAACGGCTATGACCTGAGGAGGCGTCGACAGATGACTCATCCGCTCCAGATCGCGCCTTGTCACCACAGCCATCCTGTCGGCGGCCAGGCTGACAAGGCCGTCATTGGCTTCGGCCCAGGCTGCCGTGGCATACAGACTGTGGAGTGTGAAATGTCCGAGAGTGTCGTTCACACATTTCTGGCCCTCGGCTTTGAATAGACGGGCCTGACGCCGGGTGCGTGCCTCGTCGAGTGCGGCCACATCCTTCCTCATCTGGTTGGTCAGTTGCATAGCTGTATGTTTATTCTGCAAAATTACTGTAAAATCACGAAAAACTGCGTAACTTTGCACTCCAAAAAGCAAAAACCACAAACCAATGTCACAACTGACCGACGAAATAAGCCGACGACGCACATTCGCGATCATATCGCACCCCGACGCCGGTAAGACCACACTCACCGAAAAGCTGCTACTCTTCGGAGGCGCCATACATATTGCCGGAGCGGTAAAATCCAACAAGATTAAGAAAACCGCTACCAGCGACTGGATGGAGATCGAGAAACAGCGTGGCATTTCAGTGGCCACTTCCGTTATGGGATTTGAATATGACGGCTACAAGATCAATATTCTTGACACTCCGGGTCACCAGGATTTTGCCGAGGACACATATCGTACACTGACTGCGGTCGACAGCGTAATCATAGTCGTTGACGTGGCCAAAGGCGTGGAGCAGCAGACACGTAAGCTGATGGAGGTGTGCCGTATGAGAAACACTCCTGTGATAATCTTCGTCAACAAGCTCGACCGCGAGGGACGCGATCCGTTTGATATACTCGACGAGCTTGAGCAGGAACTGCATATCTCCGTGCGCCCGTTGAGCTGGCCTATCAATATAGGGGCTAAATTCAAGGGAGTCTACAATATTCATGAGCATTCACTCGACCTGTTTACGCCCGACAAGCAGAAGGTCACCGAACGTGTCGAGATCGAGAGCATTGATGATCCGCGCATCGACGAGGCTGTAGGCGAAACTGATGCCGCAAAGCTCCGCGAGGATCTGGAGCTTATCGAAGGAGTATATCCGGCCTTTGAAACGGAAGAGTATCTGGCAGGAAAGGTAGCGCCTGTGTTTTTTGGCTCAGCGCTCAATACTTTTGGCGTAAAAGAGCTTCTCGACTGCTTTGTGAAGATCGCTCCGTCGCCGCGGCCGGTTGAGGCTGTAGAGCGCAAGATAAGCCCCGAAGAGGAGACTTTTTCAGGTTTTGTGTTCAAGATTCACGCAAACATGGATCCTAACCACCGCTCATGCATTGCATTCGTGAAGATATGTTCCGGAAAGTTCGAGCGCAACGCGCCCTACCGTCACGTGCGTTCGGGAAAGACGCTTAAATTCGCGGCTCCCACGGCATTTATGGCGCAGAAAAAGAGTATTGTCGACGAAGCTTTCCCCGGCGACATAGTCGGCATCCCCGACACCGGCAACTTTAAGATCGGCGACACTCTGACCACCTCCGAAGAATTGCATTTCAAGGGATTGCCGAGTTTCTCTCCTGAAATGTTCAAGTATATCGAAAACACAGACCCGATGAAGTCCAAGCAGCTCGACAAAGGCATACAGCAGCTGATGGACGAAGGCGTGGCCCAGCTGTTCACCAATCAGTTCAACGGACGCAAGATCATAGGCACGGTCGGACAACTTCAGTTTGAGGTCATACAATACCGTCTGCTGCACGAATACGGTGCACAATGCCGTTGGGAACCGATTTCGCTTTACAAGGCTTGCTGGATCACAAGCGACGATCAGGAAGCGCTTGAGGCATTCAAGCGTCGCAAACACCAGTTTATGGCCACAGACCGCGAAGGCCGTGATGTCTTCCTGGCCGATTCATCCTATGTGTTGCAGATGGCACAAAGCGACTTTCCAAAAATCCGGTTTTATTTCTCCTCCGAGTTCTGACCGTGGACACATAGGTCTATTGTAACCACCACACGTAAGTAATAACACACACAACTGCATCATAAACGCGCGGCATATTCAGTCCGAAGCGTTTATGATGCAGTCGTTTTGTTTTCAAAAAGTCAGTGACCGCAACGGTGGGTTCAGATATGACTCAAACGAGCAGTCATGATACGATCCATTATGATTCGAGGGTGATGACATCGGTCTCCTCTTCGCCGGGCGGTTGGAAACCGGCATGGAATGCATAAACTTCCTGTCGACTGACAATCTGATCGTCAGAACCATCACCTTTACGTCGGTCAAGTCTTTCGATCAGAGTGGCAAGTGGAGTCTTCAGATACATGAACAGTGGCTTGACTCCACACTCCGAACACACAGCGCGGATAGCCGATCGTCGCACAGTTTTGCACATCGTGGAATCCACCACCACCCGCTCCCCTTTCCTTATAAGGGATGCTAACGAGCTGTCTATTTCATCGGCAGCCCATATAAATGCCGTTTTTCGTGTTTCGGAATCAAGGCCTGGAAATCTGTCACCGTATCGACTCCAGATAATTTCATCCGACGACAGTCGTAAGAACCCTTTCCCGACGAATCGCCTTGCCAAAAACGTCTTGCCTGAACCGCTGACCCCGCACATCACTATGACCTTATGCCCTTCTGCTATTTCATCAATTTTTATAAGATTGTCGTCATTGGTCATATAGTTGATTTGTCCATGCTGTGATGTTATTGATTCTGTTCACGTCGTCTTACCCATTCGGTTTCCATCAGATAGTAGTCGGGTTTAGGGGCTCCGCGAAGCTCGGAGTCAAAAAAAGCTTTCCATCGCTGGTAATACAATTCGCGCAGCAGTCCGCTCCATTCGCGGTGACTGTAATCGTGAAGTCCGCGTAGATTGGACGCCACACTGTCGCCCCACACGGTGATCAGCTGGGCGGCATTGCGCCGGTAAAGCTTTCTGATATTGTCGTCATCTCCGGCAAGGCAGGCAGCATCGTCGAGCCATGTGTCGACACACATTTCGGGCTGTCGTGCCAGCGTGGAATCCTGTTCCAGAATCAGATTGAGGAAACGGTCGGAAACTATCGTCAGACTGTCGGTGATACCGCGGTCATGCAGATCGGACATCAGTCTTATAAGACGGTTTCCCTCATCGGCATTGGCCTGTCGCCGGATATCGGCGAGATCAAAGGCGTAGTTGGCGTTGCCGACATAATCAGGAGCCGCCTGGAGCATAAGTGCCGCCGCTTTGGCTGTGGAGTCGGGTGAATAAAATAGTTCCGAACTTCCCCATGTGGAAGCGCTGCGGGGATTCCACGACGGTCGTGCACAGAAAAGAGACTCTACAGTGCCTTGTCCTTCCATTTCTATCGGCGCGTTATACACAGTGTTGCGCAGGGCATCCCATGCTGCCATTACTTCGGGAGTCACCTCCCTGCCATAGCGTGCCGTCAGATACGATCGGAGCCATTCGCGTGTGTCGAAACGTTCGCTGCGCCAAGGAAGTTCCATGGCCAGCTCATACATCACAGGGTTGTTTTCGATACCTTCCGGGGTCAGCCCGACTCCGGTGAGGCGATGCAACGAATCGGCTTCCTGCGCATCGTAAAATCCGTCGACAAACATGTCCATGCGTCCGTGCAGCCCTACGTTGCCTCCGAAGTTAAGAAGCATACAGTAGATCCATTCATGGTCGGCATATATGCCTTTGCGACGCCATTTGGCGTCTTTGTCACTATAAAGGTCGAGCACTTTCATATCGCCTGCCTTCACAGTGTCGATCATGGCCAGCATCGGGTTGCCGCCCCAGCTCTGTATGACCCATGATGATTCAGGATTTGTGCGTTTCATCGCTTCGGCTATCCGGCGGCCGGCGAGGGGCAGATCTACGCCGGATGTATTACCTCCCTCATGAAACGGATCCATCGAATAATATTTTGCCTTGCCGTAAAGGCTGTCGAGTTCCTGATAATACAGGTCGGCAAGATACGAAAACTCCTCCGTGTCAGGCGAGAGGAAAGCCGGACGGACAAAGCCGCACCACTTCCCGGGATCGGCCACTTTATATCCCAGTTTGCTGTTTATGTCGTGAGGCACCATTCCGGCATATCCCGGATATACCGGCTCTATGCCGAGCGAACGCATCCGTGCCACTATTTTATGCTGAAGCGCGCTCTGGCGGTCATACCATTGGTCTGGCAGCGGACCGCCCCATCCCTCAAGATTGTTCATCTGCCACCATGCTAGAAATGCCGGGCCACTGATAAACCGGCCTATCTCTTCGTCGTCGTATCCGAGCTTTTTCAAGAGGTTGCGCCATACGGTTTCGATGCCGGTCATCATAAGCGGCATATTGATGCCGTGTAGTGCCATCCAGTCAATCTCTTTCATCCACCGCTCTTCGTCCCAAAAGGGCATGGAGTATGAAAAGGTGCAGTAGTTGAGATAATACCTGTCGGCTACAGAGGCCTTTTTGCGTATTGTTTCTTTAGGCAACGGAAGCTTGTCAGGCAAAGGTTGGGTCAGATTGTTCCAGGAAATATGTATTCCGGCCACATATTTAAGATACCAGTTAAGTCCCGTGGCAAGAGCCACTTTGCTGTTTCCGTCAATTACAACTCTTCCGGAATCGGCACTGATTTCAAAAAACTCGGGTCCGGCCGACGGAATTTCATTGAATATGATGCGTCCGGCCGAAGTACCTTCGGTAACCCTCATGGCCAGTGAGTCTACGGGACTCATACTCTTGGCTGACAATGAGATCATGCATAATGCGACAAGGGATAAAACACTACGAAATTTCATGGATTTTTGTTTACAAAGTAACATAAAAAAACTGAATGTGACAAACCGGTCAATCAAAAACACGCAATGACACAAGCTGCGAGAAAGTGAATGCAAAAAAACAGACGGACTCCTCATCAGGAATCCGTCATGTCATTTTGGGGTGAACAGTGGGATTCGAACCCACGACCTTCGGAACCACAATCCGACGTTCTAACCAACTGAACTATGCTCACCATTATGTTGTCTTGGCCTTTTCGGGTTTCGACGGTGCAAAGGTAGAACTATTTTTTGATACTGGCAATAGTTTTGTGATTTTTTTTGCGAAAATTCTCTCTGCTGTATTCTACGAGGTTGTCCTGTAAAGGAATATGCCCTGTGCACCCAATGCGTGCATACATTGAGTTTTGAAATAAGAGGATATTATCGAGTCACTTCCATGATACTTTTCTGAGACTCAATGTAATCAACTATCTTCTGAGGATTGTCACATCCAAGGACATACTTGTCGCCGATCTTCATTTTGACAAGAAAGCAATCCGAAGCCTTGCCAAAAAAACATAATAACGGCCGATGTCACTTTCTCTGAATACTCCCCAATAGCCCATGAATCCGCCGGAGGCAAATATTCGTATCGCACCCATTGTAGGCTGGAACAGTTCAACGCGTTCGATATCTCGCACAGATATCTTACGGCTTTTGCACAGGCTACCCATGAAGATGTATTCTGGATTGAGTAAAGAGCCGTGAAATATCCGTTTGTGCTCTGATCGTTCTCTGATATGACAGATGCCGGTCATTTTGTCGGTTGCAATAATTTTTATTGGTAGCCGACAAGACCTGATTAAGGTGACTTCTACGACAGCTGTCGGAAACAGGATCAGTTATTGCCTCTATGGTTGTTGTTTAATTCCTTGGTAGCTTCTTTGACGAGTTCCTTGTTGACCTTGTCGTTCAGACCGAGATCTGTGGCCACTCCGGGATATTGTTTTGCTTCCTGATCGTTGGCGTGGGCTTTGCCGTTACAGCTGCATCCGCACTTTTTTCCGTTTTCTTTCATGATTGCTGATGTTTTGTAGTTGTGTGTTACAATCTATCAACAACATCACGGTGCGTTTGGTTTACTCAGTCGGAAGCCGGTTCATCTCGTCGATATATGCCAGCAACTCCTCTTTGCCACTTCCTTGTGTGCTTGAGGTGACAAATACAGGAGGCAGGCTCTCCCATGTTTCGAGTAGTTTGTTGCAGTAGCTCTCCACGTTTTTGCGTGCATTTTCCTTGCTGAGCTTATCGGTTTTGGTGAACACTATGCTGAATGGCACTTCGTTCTCGGCCAGCCATTCCATGAACTCCATGTCGATTTTCTGTGGCGAATGGCGCGAATCTATCAGCAGAAACAGATTGGTCATCTGCGTGCGGTTGAGGATATACCCCTGTATCATTCGCTGAAGCTGCGCCCTGCTCTCCTTGCCTCGCTGGGCGTAGCCGTAGCCCGGCAAGTCGACTATATACCAGCTGTCGTTGATTCTGAAATGATTTATAAGCATAGTCTTGCCCGGAGTCGACGATGTCATGGCAAGACTCTTGCGTCCGGTAAGCATGTTGATCAAGGATGATTTTCCTACATTTGAACGTCCGATGAACGCATACTCATGCATGTCGCTGTCGGGGCATTTGCGATAATCGCTGTTGCTTATCTCGAATTTTGCAGACTTGATATCCATTTTCCTAATTTTAGAGTGTAAAGTTAGTCATTTGTTTTGGGATTTGTTTAATTTTGCATGACAATGAGCAGAAATCCCGATAGAGAAACCGTTTTCCGATTCAAGCGGTTCGCGGTATGCAACCGCGAATGCGCCATGAAAGTCAGCACCGACAGCGTCCTGCTTGGAGCATGGGTGTCGGTCGAAGGTGTCGCTTCGGCCATTGATCTTGGAGCCGGATGCGGGATTCTGTCACTCATGCTTTGTCAGCGCGGCGTGGCTCATGTCACAGCCATGGAGATTGATGCCATGGCTGCCGTAGAGGCGATGGGCAATGCCGCTTTGTCGCCATGGGCAGGGAATATCGATATTGTTGTCGGCGACGCGACCTCATACAGTTTCGACAAAGTAGATCTTGTGATCACCAATCCGCCATATTTCGACAGCCCTTTGGTGTCGCCCGATAAAGCTCGGGCCATGGCACGCCATCAGGGTAGTATGAATTTCCAATGGATTATATCGTCAGCTCCGGCGTTGTTGCGTCGTGGAGGGCGGCTGGCCATGGTCACACCCTTCGAGGCATCCGACGAGATCGAATGGCTGTCGTCGCTCCACCGTATGGCTGTCGTGCGACGGTGTGTGGTTCACACCAATCCTAAACGCAAAGGTCGCCGGATATTGTGGGAACTGGCGCATGACGCCGACACCACCTCTCCTGTCGAATGTGAACAATTGAATATCAGAACAAACTCCAATCAATACACAGAAGAATATGTCAGACTTACTTCGGATTTCTACATCAAATGATCATGGCACATTGTCATTCAATGTCGACGAAGGCCGTAGACTTTTGTTTTTTATCTGTGTCTCGGCTGTTTGCCTGGTGATGACCAGCGTGGTGATCGCGATAGTGCTTCGCACTCCGACCACTCCGCATCTCCGGATAGCTGCCATTCTGCAGGATCTGCTCATGTTTGTAGTTCCGACAATTGCTACGGCCGTCATCGTCACAAGGTATCCGGCTCGATTGCTGATGATTGACTCGCGCCCTACCGCATTCGGAATATTGCTCACGGTGCTTGCCATAATTGTCATGATTCCGTTTATGAATGTCATAGTGGCTTGGAACGAATCAATCCGGTTCCCTGAATCAATGTCGGCTCTGGAGGAATTTATGAAAAACGCCGAGGCCAATGCTGCTGCCATGACACGACAACTGATGGGGACTGACACTATAGGCAGTATAATCATGTCGATATTGATCATAGGTCTGCTTGCCGGATTCAGCGAGGAACTTTTTTTTCGTGGCGCTCTGCAGCGGCTTCTGTCTACAGCCGGCATGAACATCCATGTGGCCATATGGCTGACAGCTTTTATATTCAGCGCGGTTCACATGCAGTTCTACGGCTTCGTTCCGCGGATGCTTCTTGGAGCGATGTTCGGATATATGGCTGTGTGGAGCGGATCGCTGTGGATCGCTGTGATAGCACATGCCACAAACAACAGTCTGGTCGTCATAGCCCAGTCTGTAGCCGACTCAGGCGGAGCCGATATCAATCAGATGGCCACTGATGCCACTCCCCTTTCTATGGCCATTGCGGTCATCAGCCTCATGGCCACAGTGGGTATAATGTATATGTTCTATAGGATCGGAAGAATGAAATGATACCCTGACGGTCGTTGCATGGTTGCGTGCTCGTGATGGTATAAGTCTGTGGCATGTAACCGACCATAAGGGAAACATCCGTGATCAGTCGAACTTCTTGCGATTGAATATGAATCCGCGCCCGAGATATTTTTCCCTGACGACGGGATTTGCCGCGAGTTCCTCCGATGTTCCCTGAAAGAGTATCTTGCCCTCGAAAAGCAGATAGGCTCTGTCGGTTATACTCAGCGTTTCAGGTGCGTTGTGGTCAGTGATGAGGATGCCTATGTTCTTCTCCTTGAGTTTGTAGACGATATACTGGATGTCCTCCACCGCTATGGGGTCCACTCCGGCGAAAGGCTCGTCGAGCATGATGAATTTAGGATTGATGGCCAGACATCGCGCTATCTCCGTGCGACGGCGTTCGCCTCCCGAAAGCTGGTCGCCAAGATTCTTCCTGACTTTCTCCAGACGGAATTCCGATATCAGGCTCTCGAGTTTGTCGCGTTGATATTCTGGAGTGGTATCGGTCATTTCCAGCACGGCCTTGATATTGTTTTCCACGCTGAGTTTGCGGAACACCGAAGGCTCCTGGGCAAGATAGCCTATACCGTTCTGCGCCCGTTTATATACCGGGTATTTGGTTATATTGAGATCGTTGAGATAAATCTCGCCTTCATTAGGCGTTATCAGTCCCACGGTCATATAGAAAGTCGTGGTCTTGCCTGCACCGTTCGGGCCGAGCAGCCCTACTATCTCACCCTGTGTGACATTGATCGACACATGGTTGACAACAGTGCGCTGACGGTATTTCTTGACCAGATTTTCCGTCCGGAGCACAATCTTGCCGTCGTCGTTTTTTTTCGGCTCTTCGGGCTTGTCCGATATAAACTCGTCGGCCATGGAGAAGTCTACTTCTCTGGCATCGGTCTTTGACTTGCGCAAGTCGTTCAGTTTTATGCTTATGCCCATACTCAGGTCAATCGATAGTCGTGATGTAATTGCTGCAAAATTACACATATTATACGTAAATGCCCAATGAAATCAGAGGAAATTGATTACCTTTGCACACAATAGATGTTATAATATTCACACATAGTTTTGAATAAACTTTTATAAAATGAAAGTTCTGAAGTTTGGCGGCACGTCCGTCGGAACTGTAGAGAGCCTGACTTCGGTCAAGAAGATTGTCGAGGGGCGTCGCAAACCGGTCATAATAGTGGTTTCGGCGCTCGGAGGCGTCACCGACATGCTCATCTCTACCGCAAAGGCCGCCGCTGCCGGCGAAGAGGATACATATCTTGAAACTTACGCCAAAATCATAAAGCGACATCACGATGTGATCGAAGGCATGGTTCCGGATCACCTCAGATCGCAGACATTCAATGATGTCGACCGGATGCTCGACGAACTTGGCAACATATTCAAAGGCGTAAGTCTGCTGAACGATCTGTCATCGCGTTCGCTTGATACGATCGTCAGCTATGGCGAACGGCTTTCAAGTCTGATTATAAGCCGTATAATCAAAGGCGCCAGACTTTTTGATTCCCGACAGATCATCAAGACCGTCGACCAGTTCGGCAAACATGTGCTCGACAACGACGCCACACTCCCGCTTGTAATGCAGACGCTCGGAGCGAAAGACTATGAGGTGGCTGTAGTGCCGGGGTTCATTTCATCCGATTCCGCGACAGGCGACGTCACCAATCTCGGACGTGGAGGCAGCGACTATACAGCCGCGATAATAGCAGCGGCTCTTGATGCCGACTTGCTTGAGATATGGACCGATGTTGACGGATTCATGACAGCTGATCCGAGAATCATCAGCAACACCTATGTCATAGATCATCTGACATTTGTCGAGGCCATGGAGTTGTGCAACTTTGGAGCCAAAGTGATTTATCCCCCGACAATATATCCGGTATTTCATAAAAACATACCGATTCTGCTCAAAAACACCTTTAATCCCGACGCGAAGGGAACGCTTATATCGTCGAGCAGCGATGCCTCCGAAGGAAATTCCGACGGCAAGGCCATCAAGGGAATATCATCTATAAGCGACACCTGCCTGATTACCGTGTCGGGTCTCGGAATGGTTGGAATTGTGGGTATAAACGCACGCATATTCAATGCTCTTGCCCGTGAGGGAGTCAGCGTGTTCATGGTATCGCAGGCTTCCAGTGAGAATACGACATCGTTTGCCGTAAAGAACGAAGATGCCGCGCGTGCCGTGGAAGCACTCGAAAAAGAATACGCGGCCGAACTCGCCTCGGGTGAACTAAACCCCATACATTCGGAGCACAATCTTGCCACAGTGGCTATCGTCGGCGAAAATATGCGTAATGCCGCCGGCGTAGCCGGACGTCTGTTCAACACTCTCGGCAGGAACGGTATAAATGTGATCTCCTGCGCTCAGGGTGCTTCCGAAACCAACATATCGTTTGTAATCAAAATCAAAGATCAGAAAAAGGCGCTCAACGTCATCCACGACAGTTTTTTTCTCTCTGACACCCAAGTACTCAATCTCTTCATAATCGGAATTGGCAACATTGGGCGTCACCTGCTTCAGCAGCTTGCCCTGCAGCAGGAGAAACTTCTCCGCGAAAAGGCTCTGAAGCTAAAGGTAGTGGGCATCGCCAATTCCACTAAAGTATATTTCGACCGCGAAGGCATGAATCTCGACACCTGTCTGGATCGCCTTGCAGCCGAAGGGCTTCAGTCGTCGCCCGAACTGATCCGCGACGAAGTCATCGGAATGAATATATTCAACTCCGTGTTTGTCGACTGCACTTCAAGTCCACAGATCGCCGCGCTATATCCCGATATGTTAAGTCATAACGTCAATGTGGTTGCAGCCAACAAGATCGCGGCCTCAGGATGCTTCGACGGCTATCGCGAACTTAAGGCCATAGCCCGCCGGCGCGATGTGAAGTATCTTTTTGAAACCAATGTCGGAGCCGGTCTTCCGATCATCAACACTATCAATTCGCTGATTAATTCAGGCGACAAGATCATACGGATAGAAGCAGTGCTGTCGGGCACCCTCAACTTCATATTCAACACCATATCCGACACAGTGCCGTTTTCCGAAGCCATCAGGCGTGCCATGGCCGAAGGCTATAGCGAACCGGATCCGCGTGTGGATCTCAGCGGCACCGATGTGATGCGCAAACTTGTGATTCTCGCGCGTGAAAGCGGATATCAGGTCAGTCTGCATGATGTCATATCGACTCCCCTGCTTCCTCCCGCGATGTTCGACGGCTCGGTTGAGGATTTCCTTGAAGCGGTCAAGCAGCTCGACGACGATTTTGAAAGCCGCCGCGGCAAGGCCACCCGGGAGGGTAAGCGTTTCAGATTTGTGGCACGCCTCGACAACGGGTCGGCATCTGTCGGACTTGAGATGGTAGGATCGGATCATCCGTTCTACAACCTTGAGGGAAGCAACAACGTAATACTGCTCACCACCGAACGCTATCACGACTATCCGATGGTGATCAAAGGATATGGCGCCGGCTCCGATGTGACAGCCGCAGGAGTCTTTGCCGATATCATAAGCATCGCCAACATACGCTGATCCACTTCACTGCTCCACACATGAAAACACTTCTGGTGATCATAGATGGAGCGGCTGATGTAGCCGATGCGTCGACCGAAGGTCTTACCCCTCTTCAGGCAGCCGATATGCCGGTGGCCGATACGATAGCATGTCGTTCGGCCACCGGGCGTCTGACTACATCGCCCGATGGCAATGCCCCGGGGAGTGAAACGGCAATCATGTCGATTCTCGGCTATGGCAACGACCGGCCGATATCAGGCCGCGGATGGCTGGAGGCTCTTGGGCTTGGAATGGAGGTCTCTCCTGATGACACCGTATGGCGGTGTAATGTGGTGCGTGCCATGCCGTCAGGCAGAGTTGTAGATCCGATGCCTGAGGATATCACGGCCTCGGAAGCCTGTCGTTTGATCAAATCAGCGGTAAATTATAGTCCGATTGTAGATGCCCGACATATCGGAGGTCTGAGCGGTATTGTTGTTACATCCGGGACGTCACCCGAAATAGATGGAATCGTGTCGCCTTACGATGCATATATATCAGGGACGGCGTTACGGCCTGTTTTCGGCCTGCCTGATTGGATGTGGCTGTGGTCGGCCGGACATCCACTTTCTCTCCCGCCGCTTCCGTATAGAGCAGCTCTCATAGCTGCCACCCCCTTGGTCAAGGGCATAGGGAAGGCTCTCGGCATGGATTGTCTGGACGTTCCGGGGGCCACAGGCGACTGCTCCACATCGCTTGAAGCTAAAGCTGCGGTAGCTGTCGGCGCGCTTGATTCCGACGGCTATGACTTTGTAATGGTTCACATCGAAGGTGCCGATACGGCTTCGCATACCGGCTCGTTCCGTCTGAAACGGTCATTTCTTGAGGCGATCGATTCTCGCTTGCTGGCTCCGTTATGGCAGCGAGTGTCCGATGGTGGCGACACAGTGTTTGCGCTGTTGCCCGACCACGCTACTTCATGGCGACACCGGCGTCACACATCGGATCCTGTACCGGTCAGTCTGTATGTCCCATGGGAGAAAGGAGATAATGTCGACCGGTTCGACGAAACGGCTGTGACCTGCGGATCGCTTGGAGTCATTCCGGCTGGCGGACTGGCCGGAATCATCGCCGGTTTGCGCAAACATAAGAAAAGTGTGCAGTCTTAAGGCGTCCTAACAATATATTTGTTATTTTTGTTGACTGACAAATACACCTACCAATTATGGCAAACAAAAGAACACTGAAAAAACAGATCCGTTATATCTGTGGCGACTGCGCCGCAGAGTGTGCTATGGCATGCGAGATAATCCCGGGAGTTGACTGCGACAAGCTGAGCGAAGTGATATGCGGTCTGGCGAAACTTCAGACAGAGTCACTTGCACGGACTACTTTCAGTTTCGACAGATCACGCTCTGAATTTGAAAATGCCGGAGCATATCGCAAAGCGCGCACAGCCTACAACACTGCCGCATTCAAAAAGCTTCGCAGTGAATTCAACGAACAGCTGCTCCGCATCGTCAAGGAAATGAACTCGGCTCTTCCCTCCAGAAACAAGTCGGAAAAAGTATCTGAAGCGCAATGAGTCTGAGCGGCCTTATCCTTAAATTGGCCGGTTGGAAAGTTGACATTACACAGCCTGATTATCCCAAAAGCATTGTATGTGTGGCTCCCCACACATCCAATTGGGATTTCGTGCTGTGTAAGTTTGCATATGCTGCTGCCGGGCGCAAAGCCGGCTTTCTGATGAAGGAATCATGGTTCTTCTTCCCTCTTGGCATTGTTCTGCGGGCCATAGGAGGCATACCTGTGCCGCGACGAAATAAAAAAGAGAAGACATCGCTGGTCAGTGCGATCGTGGAGCGCTTCAACCATTCCCACCGGCTGACGATAGCCATTACGCCTGAAGGGACCAGAAGCCGCACCGCCCAATGGCATAGCGGTTTCCTTCGTATCGCTATGGAAGCGCGCATACCTATACTGCTTGGAGCGATCGACTATCCTACCCGTCACATGTATATCACCGATACATTCCATCCGACAGGCGATATTGAGGCTGATATGCGTGAAATCAAGCGCTACTACAGCCGGTTTACCGGATTATACAAAGACAAATTCTGCACCGACAACGATGCCTGAAAGCAATCTCAAAGTGGCCGTTATGCCACACGATATAATCGAGAACGACGCTAAGGCCAATATTGAGGCCGTCAGCCGTCGCATCTCATCGATCGACCCGGATACAGATCTGCTGGTACTGCCTGAAATGTTCAATACCGGCTACTCTAATATCAGGGAGCAACTGCGCCTGAATGCCGAGCCCGACAATGGCCCTACGATGCAGGCAGTGGAAGGATGGGCTAAAGACTATAATATGGCCATTTGGGGCGGATTTACTGCTGTCGACGAAAAAGATCGCATATACAATCGCGGATTCATGACCGATCCTGACGGCAATACAGTGTTCTACGACAAACGCCATCTCTTCAGGATGGGGGGAGAACACAATCTGCTTAGAGCCGGCGATAGCCTGTCGCCGGTGATCAGTTACTGCGGATGGAAACTTAAGATGGCTATATGCTATGATATACGGTTCCCGGTATGGAACCGCAACGTCGCCAACGAATACGACGCTCTCATAGTCCCGGCCAACTGGGCGCATTCAAGAGTCTATGCATGGAGGCAGATGCTTATTGCCCGTGCGATCGAAAACCAGTCGTTCGTAGTCGGGTGCAACCGTGAAGGACGCGACCGGTTTGGCGACTATCCCGCCGGAGATTCCTTCGTTTTCAATCATTGGGGCGACGATATCGCCGACCGACGCGACGACGGCATTGTATATGCGACTTTCAATGGCGCGCAGCTTGATGCCGACCGCAAGCGTTTTTCGCCCTGGATGGATGCCGACAGTTTCTCGATCAAATTGTGACCGATACGATCGAAAACCCATACCGCTGAAATTATTCTCTGTCGAGTAATGCAAGTAACTGAGGTATGACTGCCGTCACACCGTCGTTGACTATTGTCTTTACATTTTGGTGCTGCCTGGCAGCTTGATATTCATCCTGGACAGCCATGCGCAAACGTGCATCATCTTCATTCATGCCTCTGTCCACCGCCCTTTGAAGTCGCAGCTGAGTTGGTGCACTGACTTCCCACACTTCATCGGTCATCAGGTCTATGCCGCTCTGATACAGAATCGCCGTTTCAATAAACGACGGCGAACCATCGCGCACGGATGCCCATTCGGCAATATCATCCTTGACGGCCTGATGTACCATACTGTTCAGGCGATGCAGAGCAGCATTGTCGTTAAACACCTTTTCTGCCAGCCGCCTGCGGTCGATATGTCCGTTTACCACTGCATCCGAACATATATCCGTTGCTATGCGTCGCTGCAGCGCCCTGTCGCAGTCCATGATCTCACGGGCATGGCTGTCGCAGTCATACACATCATACCCCATCACGGCAAGCGCACGTGACACAATGCTCTTACCGCTGCCGATTCCTCCGGATATAGCTATAAGCGTCATTGTCTTGCGTGCTTCTCGATGATATATTCAACGCTGTCAGGCTCGACTATTACATTATGATATAGTTCGGGCATCGGAGTGAGGTTGAGTTTGGCTCTTTGTCGACGGTTGTCGATCGTATGGAAATCAACATACGCACTTACCGGATAATCATCGTTATAAAAACTCATAGGTACGAGATACGACACTTCGGCTACTGACGGAAAAGTGATAAGTCCCACACCATCGGGTAATCCGGTCACATCGATCCTTACCTTCTTTTTCTTGACGATCAGAGGCTCTACCGGTACTGTCACAATCACACGGTCGGGAATTATACGCATGCCGTCCATAGGCATAACTGCCACTTCAAACCGTGATGTATCCCGAAGACCCGACCGTATCAATGGCTCGGTTATAACCTCTGTGACTGATGACGGAAGACCGTTCGGAGCGAATACCCTGACAGAATCTACATTGGCCGTAATCGGCCCGCTTAACACGTATTGTAGATCTGTATGTATGTCTGAATTGATGTCAAGTTTGACCATTACTCCCGGCACAGTCGTATAGCGGATCCTCAGCGAGTCGGGGCGCATCGACTGTATCTGCACGCCTTGTCCGAAATATTCGCGAAGACGGCTTTCGAGCTTTGGTCTTGGCAAGGCGAACACATTCTCTTCAGTCACATTGTCAAAAAACCTGATCCGCATCAAAGGCATCTTGCCCCACATGAACCGGATCAACTGATAACCCTTGCCCTGTACCGATACATTTAGGCTCGATGGCACACGCCCGAGCATGGTGATGCTGTCAGGCACATTCTCTATCTCTACCGGGACATCATAGTCGCGTTGCTGTTCCGAGTCAAGCGACAGAAAAAACCAGAAAACAAAAGCTACGCATACAAACATAAGATAAAGGAGCAGATCACGCCCTTTTGAGGAGTGAACGGCTCCTTTAGCCTTATCAATAATGCGTCGATAGTCGACCATTCTGTTATCGGTTTCCGTGAGATGTCACGGTTTCAGGATTGTGGCGGATTACTTTGACGCTTCGTCGACCTTGTTCTGGTCCTGAGAGGCATCGGCGGCCGAAGGATATACTGATCCTTTGTCGACACGGATCACAACATCCTTTGCGATCTGAAGACTTACGATATTGTCGTTGATCGAGCGGATTTTGCCGTATATGCCTCCGGCAGTCACCACGCGGTCGCCCTCGCTGATCGAATCACGGAATTTTCTGATTTCTTTCTGTTTCTTCTGCTGCGGACGTATCATGAAAAAGTAGAATATCGCAATCAGAAGAACGATCATGATGAGATTCATTGCACCGGCGCCTTGTCCGCCGTCAGCCTGAAGTGTCAGGAGATTAAAAATCATTGCTGTATGTAGTTAAGTTTGTAGAACTATGCAAATATACAAATTATTTTTTAAGTAAGCGTTCGAATCTGACAATATTCCACGGCTCTGTCATTTAAGAGGTAGTCCTATAGAGTGTTTGAACACTTACTTACGGGAATTGTTCGGCTGATTCTGTCAGTTCTTGTTCAGTCTGCCCTCTTCGCGCAGATGATTTATCACAGAGTAGAGTATGCCGTTGACAAACTGTCCGCTGCGTGAAGTGCTGTAGGAGTTGGCGATTTCGATATACTCATTCAGAGTCACAGGTATGGGTATCAGCGGATAGCTGAGCAGTTCAGCGATGGCCGTCACCATCACCACCAAATCCATAAATGCCAGTCGTTCGGGATCCCATGAGGTGGAGTTGATGAACTTTTCCACCAGCGAGCGGTATTCGTCAAAGTTGCTCACTGCGTTCATGAACAGTTCCGAACCGAAACGCGCATCCTCGTCATCCTTGTATTTTGGCAGAAGGCTGACAGGGGCTTCGGGCGATGAAGCGATCCGTTTGAGAGTCTTGAGTACGAAAGTTCCCATAATCTCAATATCATCGTTCCAATACACCGATCTTGACTCAAGCGCCTCTGCCAGATCATCCGACGGAAGGATCACATTCTTCATGATCGAGCGCCAGAACTCGCAGTCGGTCTGATAGTCGGTCGACGGAGCTTCCATGTAGTCTTGATAGATCTTAGATTCCATAATACGATCAAGAAGACGCTGTATCATGTCAAGATCATTGTCCCAGCTGAAAGGATTCGCCTTCAGATATTCGGTCATGTCATTGCACTCTGCTATCTTTGCGGGGATTGGATTCTCGATCATCCTTGTGTTGGGATTCAGATCTTCGGCCGTAGCCAGAAACTTATGGCGTGCGGCCTCGATGCGCACATCTCTGAGAGCGGTTATCTCGGCCGGAAGCAGAAGCAGAGCATGATAAAGTTCATATGCCTTGTCGAGCGAGGCGGTCAGCGAGCGCGACGCATCGCGGAGCATATAGCGGTTGTCGCTGAAACTTTCAAGAGTGGCAACAGCCATATCCACACCCTTTTCAAGACCGGATATGCTGAAATCTGGATTCCTACGGGCGCATTCTACAAATTTCTCGTTTTTCAGCACTACAGTAGGCAGCACTGCGGCCCAGAATTTCACATCGCCGGCCATCTCATGGTTTTTCGACTTAATGTAGTTCTTGTAGGCCGAGGATTCGGTCAGAGAAAAATATATCGGAGATATGGCATCCGACATTTCATCGGTCTGTTCGCTTTTTCTCACTATGATCCCTTTTATCTGGTCGTCATCGCGGAGAGCGCGCACAAGTTTGCTGGATGAAAGTGCCGGATGGATAGTGTGTCCTGCCAGAGGCGAAAGCTGGCGAAGTCCAGCGTTGTGACCCGACAGACGAAGTATCATCAGCAGTGTGTCTATATAAACCGTGTAGGCAAATCTCTTGTCCCTTGTAGCCGATTCAGGTGCCGGCTCAATCTTAAACTCGCTTTTGGTGAGCAGATAGGAATAAAGCATCTGCACCACTTTGATTCTGATCAAAACACGATTTATCATGACTGTAAATGTACTTTTTCGTTAATTCGCGCTGCAAAGTTAGAAAATAATTGCCGCCCGCACCCAATATTATAGATGAAATATCGATGTCGGACGTCAATTTTTTATCAAATTTTTTATCAACAGGCCGGACTGCTGCTTACTGGTTGAGATGATTGAAGCCTTGGGCGCGAAGGGGCATCTCTGTGCCGTCGCGGGTCACGAGCGCGCACCCCAGATTTTCAGAAGTTATATGTCCTATGACTTTGACTCCGTCGATCTTTTTGATCTGCTCGTGACAGTGGAGCGGCACCGTGAACAGTAGCTCATAGTCCTCTCCGCCGTTTAGAGCCGCTGTGACAAGATTCATGTTAAGCTCCTCAGCCATCACAGCTGTCTGATAGTCGATCGGAATACGGTCTTCATACACTCTGCATCCCGTCTTGGAGGCATGACATATATGCAGAAGCTCCGACGACAATCCGTCGCTTACATCTATCATAGATGTCGGCCTGATGCCGGCCTCGGCAAGCCGTGCTACAATATCTTTGCGGGCTTCAGGCTTCAGCTGCCGCTCTACCAGATATTCTTTCCCTTCAAAGCGCGGAACGAAATCCTTCATCCCTGCCGATGCGGTTTTTTCACGCTCCAGAAGCTGAAGTCCCATATATGCGGCTCCAAGATCGCCGGAAACGCAGATGAGATCCGTGTCGTGCGCGCCGTCGCGTCCCACAGCCTCCCCTTTGGCCACATCACCGATACAGGTGATACTTATTACCAGCCCCGAGCGTGACGACGTGGTGTCTCCTCCTACAAGATCCACTCCATATATCTCACATGCAAGCCTGATGCCTGAATATAGTTCGTCTATATGCTCTACGGTGAAGCGCTTGGAGATCCCGAGGCTGACGGTGATCTGCCTCGGAGTGCCGTTCATCGCGTATATGTCGGAGAAGTTCACTACGGCAGCCTTATAGCCGAGGTGTTTGAGAGGCACGTATGTCAGATCAAAGTGCACTCCTTCAAGCAGCATGTCCGAACTCACAAGAACATCCGTGTCAGGATATGACAGCACGGCTGCGTCATCACCCACGGATTTTACGGTCGATGGATTGCCTGCGGTCAGTCCGGATGTAACCCTGTCAATGAGTCCGAATTCGCCTATGGTTGAGATCTCTGTTTCCATCCGGTCAGCCCTCCCGCTCTATAAGTTCACGCATGATCTCCATCATATATGGCTGAGCGGCTTCAGCCGCCTTCTGCACCTCTTCATGGGTAGGGACATCCGTCACGTCTTTACCGCCGAGATCTGTTATGACCGATACGCCAAACACCTTCATGCCGGCATGATTGGCCACAATGACTTCAGGCACGGTCGACATGCCGACGGCATCTCCGCCGATTATACGGAAATACTCGTATTCGGCCGGGGTTTCGAAGGTCGGACCCTGAGTCCCGACATATACACCCTTCATCACCCGTATGCCCTTTTTTGCAGCTATCTCTTCAGCGGCAGCCACCAACCGCTTGTCGTAGGCTTCGGTCATGGCCGGGAAACGTGGGCCGAGCTCTTCATAATTCTTTCCGCGAAGAGGATTCTCCGGAAACAGATTGATATGATCTGTGATGATCATGATGTCGCCCACACGGAATTCCTTGTTCATTCCTCCGGCTGCATTGCTCACAAACAGAGTCTTGACGCCAAGCTGCTTCATGACCCTTACCGGGAATGTCACCTCCTTCATGTCATATCCCTCATAGTAGTGAAATCGACCCTGCATCGCTATCACCTGACGATTGCCGAGTCGGCCGAATATCAGATTGCCGCTATGCCCCTCCACTGTCGATACCGGAAAGTTCGGGATCTCCGTGTAAGGAATATATTTTTTCTCAGTGATATGATCCACGAGCGCTCCAAGGCCGGTGCCGAGGATTATTGCGGTTTCGGGCACATTGCCTGCTTTGCTTCTGATATAGTCTGCTGTCTGCTTGATCTTCTCTATCATATTGTTGAATTTCGGTTGATGTTTATTTAATGTTTATGCGTATGGCATTGTTCAGTCTTTACGATCTTATGCTGCCTTGGTTGCGTATGAGTTGCCTAAGTATGTTGGCAAGAGGCGGGTCGCCCGACTGTATTTGTTCTACCGCGATAGGTATGTAATAGGCAAAACCTCTGAGTTGCGGCGGGAAATATGGATTGTTGGCCAGTCTGACGGCGTCCTTTTCAGTCGTGACGACATATCGATGACGTCCCTCCATGTTATTGTATTTGCGGAGTATCGACTGCATATCGGAATTTGTGAAATTATGATGATCCTCAAAGCGCAATATCTTCACCTTTGCTTTGTAATGTGAGCGCAGATAGCGGATGAATGGACGTGGATTGGCCACTCCTGTTACAGCAAGCAGAGTGTCCTCACGTGTCAGACATCCCATATCAAGTGTCGATTCGGGAATTACGTTCTCCGGAAACAAGGCTTTGGGCAAAAGGTATTTGTAGCGGGTGAACAGTAGCTTCTGAAACGGAAACAGATTGAATGTTTCCTTGAAGATACGGAAGTCAACCGGTTTCATTTCGTCGGGACACTTGGTCATAACCACTACGTCAGCACGATCCAACGCGCGAGCCGGTTCACGCAGTCGTCCGTAAGGCAGCAGTGAGTCGTTATACACCGGTCTGCTGTGCTCTGTCAGCACTACGGATACAGTAGGTTTCACGTATCGGTGCTGAAAAGCATCGTCAAGCACTATCAGATTGAGCGTAGGATTTAGTTCAAGCATGGTTTCGATGCCCTTCACACGGCTCTCGCACACAGCCACCATCACGCCGTCATGGCTGAATTTTCGATACATCTGATATGGTTCGTCGCCTATGTCCTGGGGACGAGAATTGGCTCCTGCAAGCACAAAACCCTTGGTATTGCGCTTGTAGCCACGACTGAGTAGCCCGATCCGGTACTCCCCCTTGAGTATCTCGATTATGTGCTCGGAGTGAGGTGTCTTGCCGGCACCTCCCACCGTGAGATTACCTACGGCGATTACAGGAATGTTGAACTTGCGCTGTTTGAGAATCCCTTTGTCAAACATCATGTTGCGCACGGCCACCCCCAGCCCGTACAGGAGCGAAAGGGGGTAGAGAATCAGAAACGGTATAAGTCCTTTTCTTCTGGCCATGATCAGCAAATAGTCTTTAGGTTTTAAAGGGATGAGTGCAGGTTGCGTCAGTGGATTGTTATATATTCCATCCGGCATTGCAGAGCCGAGAGGTGGCCGCATTCGCGGGCCATACGGTAGAGAGGGGCATATTGTCCGAGTTCAGTTTCCACCACCGATGCCTTCATGTTGCTGCTCATGTTGAGCACCTCTTCCCACCATTTGAATTTCAGATCGGGATACTCCTTGATCTTGTAGTTGTCAGCAGCATCAAGTTCGGCTGCCATGTCGGCCAATGCCATGTCAAGACCGCCGAGCCTGTCCACAAGCCCTATGCGTGACGCTGTCAGACCGTCCCATACACGGCCTTCAGCAATGGCTTTTATCGAGTCGACTGATACGCCGCGTCCCTCTGCACACCGTTTTACGAATAGTTCGTAACCACGATCCACGTAGCTCTGCATTGCGTTGCGCTGGTCGGGCGTCATGGCATTCAGCAATCCGGGGAACTGCCCTCTATTAGTGGCTACTGTCGATGTGTGCACACCGATTTTGTCGTTGAGAAGCCGGTGAGCATCGGGAATCAGGCCGAAGATGCCGATCGAACCGGTGAGTGTCACAGGTTCGGCATATATTCTGTCGGCGCCGCATGATATGTAATAGCCACCGGATGCGGCCACATCGCCCATCGAAACGTAATAGGGTTTGCCTGTGAGCGACTTGAACTGTTCGAGAGCTTCCCATATCTGTTCAGAGGCGTACGCACTGCCTCCTCCTGAGTTTACACGCAATATAAGTCCGTCGATATCCGACTCTTCGGCAAGATCAAGTATCTGCGGCACGAGCCTGTCTGATGTTATGCCGTCATTGCCTGATTCAGTGATGTCTCCTACGGCATACAGCACCGCGATGGTCTTGTCGCCATGGTTCTTTTTTGACGACAATATCGTCGCATAGTCCAAGATGTCGACCATCCGGGGATCATCATCCTCTTCCAGCCTGGTGGCATCCACCAGAATCTTGTCCGTTTCATGACGGTACATCGTACGGTCTACTATATGACGTGCGGCCAGTTCGCTTGTTTCGAGAGAGAAAGTGAAGCTGTCGGCCCAACTGTTGACAGCGGCCGTATCCACACCACGTCCCTCGGCGATCTTGCCGGCGATTTCGTTCCAGATATTGCCGAGATAGGCCTGCTGCTGTCTTGTGTTGGCTTCGCTGCTCTGATTGAGCATGAACGGTTCTACAGCGCTCTTGTAGGTACCCACTTTCACCACCTGCACATCAACGCCTATCTTGTCAAGCATATCTTTGAAATACAGAGTGGTGGAGGATAGCCCATGTATGTCGGCCATGCCTATCGGGTTGATGAAGATACTGTCGGCGGCTGTGGCCACGAAATAGTCACCCTGAGAGTAGGTATCGGCGTATGCGTATATCCACTTCCCGCTTTCCTTGAACCTTACCAGTGCCTGACGCAATGCCTGGAGTTGTGCCATTCCGGCCGATATTCCTGCGCAGTCAAGGAATATGCCGTCGATGTCGTCATCTTCGGCAGCATGTTCAATCGCCGCGATCATCATATTGAGGGGATATTGTTTAGGCTTGTCACCGGTAAGCTCGTTCATGATGTTGACCGGTTGTTTGCGGTCGGTGATCTCGCCTGACAGAGTTATTCTGAGCACACTGTTGCTGTCTACTGTCACCATAGTATTGTCACTCGCCGAGGTGGCTGCCATGACCCCTATCATTATGATGCCGAGCAATCCGAACAAAAACACCGAAATCCATATTCCGGCCAATGCTCCGAGCATGCTTACGAAAAATTGCTTCATCAGATTGAATATTATTGATTGAGGATTATTATTGGTAGTATAATGAAATATCTCGCAAAAATATAAAAATACTTTTGCAAAGAAAAATTATTTTATGCGATGCCTTAATAATTTGCCTGTAGGAGTTCGCGGGAGTTCTCTCTTTACGATATATCCCTTCGGTTTATGGCGATGGTCGATGTGAAGTGAAAGCGCGCGGTCTATGGCTTCTATATCAACATCTTCGCATTCGATCACCATGACCAGCTCCTCACCCCATCGTTCCGACTTCCGTCCGGTCAGATAAAATGCGTGAGATCCTGTATATGGTGCTATTTCCCGTTCAATCTCTTCAGGAAACAGCTTGATCCCCCCGGAGATGATTACATTGTCATATCGTCCAAGCCACTGAAATGACTTGTTGTCGTGCAGTTTTACTATATCATTAGTGACAAGCCTTCCGAACGACATCGATCCGGACTCGATCACAAGACATCCGCGGTCGTCTGTATGAAAACTAAAACCGGGTAGCGCTTCAAACCGCCGGCTGTCAATCCGCCTCAGCGCTACATGGCTACAGGTTTCAGTCATCCCGTACGTGGCACGGAAATCAATGCCGGAATCAGTCATAATGCGTTCTTGCTCCGGTGTGACAGGCGCTCCGCCGACTATTACCGATCGCAATCGGCCACGGCCGTTTGCGAGCAATCCCTCTATCTGCGACGGTACGATGGCTGTCAGATCCGCCCGGTCAAGAGTCCAATGCGCCATTGGCGTGGACGAAGGCCGTTCCACCACCACGGTCGCGCCGGCTACAGCAGCCCTGACGATCATCATTTTTCCGGCTATGTAGTCTGTCGAAAGCGGACAGAACAACACAGATTCCGGCCCGATGCCGAAGTGATGGCATGTAGCGCGTGCCGACAACTCCATGTCGGCTTTCAGAAGATGTATATCTTTTGGCGTGCCTGTAGAGCCTGACGTCCTTGCCGTTATATGGTCCTTATCATTTTGCCATTCTTCGACAAATGCTGCGGCCAGCCCTTCGGGATCGATGATTCGGTAGGATCGCGTCATGGTGGTAATAAGTGACTCGCAAAAATTAGCTGCGAGTGATATTTTGAGATTTGTTCGAGTGATTTTTGCTTGAAAACGATGGCGTGTAGCGAGAGTTACTTATTATTTCCGGACGTTCAGCCTCTATGGCAGGGTTATAATACAGCATCGCCCCTCTGCGTTCTACCGGCGAACGGAAATTGTTGGTGTATAGCTGGCCGGTGCCAAGTCCGGATGGCATATCACATTTCATACTGGCTACCCATTGGGCAAGAGCGTTCAGGCCTATGTTGGACTCCAATGCCGATGTGACCCACCATCTGATGCCGACATTTTCAGCGGCTTCAATCCATTCGCTGCTGCCGGAAAATCCGCCGCACAACGCCGGTTTGAGGATTATATATGCCGGCCTGAGGTATTCGATCATCCGTCGCTTCTCATCCACGCTAAATACACCTATCAGCTCCTCGTCAAGAGCTATGTCTATAGGCGATACATTGCAGAGACTCTTCATCGCATCCCATTGCCGGGACGCTATAGGCTGCTCGATGGAGTGTATGTCGAGTGTCGCTAGCCGACGAAGTTTTTGCAGCGCTTCGTCAACATCGAATGCACCGTTGGCATCAAGCCTTATCTCAAGCTCTTCAGGAGCAAAACGGCGACGAAGCTGTTCGAGCAGATGCAGCTCTCTTTCGAAGTCACATCCGCCTATCTTCAGTTTTACGCATCTGAATCCCTCAGAGATTTTCTCCTCCGCCCGGCGGGTCATCTCTTCCACCGATCCCATCCATACCAGCCCGTTTATATGAAGTCCTGACCCGCCATCGGTCCAGTCCGACGGAAACGGCATCATCCTGCCTCCGTTACGCAGATCGGCCAAAGCGGTTTCAATCCCGAACACAATCGAAGGCCATTCCGTCAGGTCTGCAATCTTTACAGCGTTGATCCTGCTGCAGATATCCGACAATACGCTTTCATAATCCTCGCGGTCGTCAGCACTGAGTCCGCGGAACAAAGCACACTCCCCTGTCCCGACAACCGTAGGGTGCTCGTCGTCCCACACACAAACAAAGTATGTGGACTTGCTGCGCATACGTTCGCGCGAGGTCACGGCTTCAAATCCGAAGTGCAGGGTATAGGGCGTGAATGAGGCTCTCAACATGGCGGTCAACCGGGGAATTTGGGGAACTTGCCAAAGTCGGGATCACGTTTTTCAAGAAATGCGTTCTTGCCTTCCTGGGCTTCATCCATCAGATAGTAAAGAAGCGTGGCGTCTCCGGCAAACTCCATTAAACCTCTCTGACCGTCCAGTTCGGCATTGAGCGCACGCTTTATCATACGTATCGCCATCGGGCTGCGCTTCAGTATGGTTTCGCACCATTCCACAGTTTCATCCTCCAGACGGTCGAAAGGAACGACCTTGTTGACCATTCCCATTTCTTCGGCCTCCTGTGCAGTGTACTGGCGGCACAGAAACCATATTTCTCTCGCCTTTTTCTGCCCTACGCATCTTGCGAGGTACGACGATCCGAATCCGGCATCGAAACTGCCCACTTTAGGACCCGTCTGGCCAAATCGTGCGTTTTCCGATGCGATAGTGAGGTCGCACACTACCTGCAATACATTTCCACCTCCGATAGCGTAACCGTTCACCATCGCTATCACCGGCTTGGGTATGGAGCGGATGGCTTTGTGCAGGTCGAGCACGTTAAGGCGCGGCACGCCATTGGAGTCGATATATCCACCGATCCCTTTTACATTCTGGTCGCCTCCCGAACAGAAGGCCTTGTCGCCGGCTCCGGTTAAGATCACCACTCCGATTTCCGGGCATTCACGACAGTAGGCCATGGCGTCGAGCATCTCCATGTTGGTCTGCGGACGGAAGGCATTGTACACTTTCGGCCTGTTTATGGTGATTTTTGCTATGCCGCCTAATCGTTCGAAAAGAATATCCTCGTATTGTTTGATGGTTGTCCAGTTTCTCATATGTCTGTTTGTTTATGATTTATATATTCCGATTTACGGTTGAAGTAATTCCGCAGTATGCGTGCGCTCTCTTCTGCCGGCGTATCGACAGCAAGCAGTGCGGCTCGCGGCGCCGACAGAAATTGACGGAACACGCCACGTAACGATTGTTCATCGGCGGCCTCGAAATAATCAAGACCGTAAGCTTCGGCAATCTGTCGGGCCGGAAACTGTCGGGGATGAGCAAAATACTTCTCAAGCTCGTCCAGATAACATGTCGATTCCACAAATCTGAAAATGGCACCCCCGCCATTGCGCATCACAATGATGCGAAGCCGCGGAGCGAGCGAGGCGTATGCAAGTGCGCCGACGTCATATTGAGCCGACATGTCGCCGGTGACCAGCACTGTTATGCCCGGATATGCCATGGCAGCGCCTATTGCGGTCGAGGTGCAGCCGTCTATGCCGCTGACCCCGCGGTTGCAGTCACAGCGGTGATAGTCGCGCGTGGCAAACAACTGTGCATATCTGACCGCTGTGCCGTTTGACAGTTGTAGATTGGCATTGCGTGGAATCATCGGCATGAAAACGGAGAATGCCCGCATGTCGCTCCATGGTGCTGAACCGACGTAAGCCTGATGGGTTGCCTCGGCTTTGCGCGCAAGCAGTTCCCAGCGTCGGCTGTAATCGCAGGAGGCCTGATGAGGCTGCATAGCCGATGCCAGTTGTGGAAAGAACACTTCAGGGCGCATCTCGATGCGTAGTGAAAGATGTCGGAAACAGTCTACTGTCGTATGTGTATGGCCGACGCTCCAATGTTCGGCGTTGTCGATTGATCTTATGTAGTCCTTGATATGGCGGCTCACCAATGCCCCTCCGAGAGTGATCACGACGTCAGGCTTGAGCGTGTGTCGGTCATCATCGGTCATCTGGCTCAACGTGGTATCGATGCGGCTTATGAACGCCGGATTGTGCATATTGGCGATGGTCTCGGTCATGACCACGAAATTCGGCAACCGTGCAAGCCGTCCCAATGCCTGGTTCAGACGGCTGTCTGGCGTCATGAATCCGGCTATTATCATGACTTTCCGCGGTGATGCCAGTTGGCGGCCATATACTCGTGCGTCGCCGACTGTGAGATCCTCCCTTGGCCGTAGTGTAGCTATTTTTCTTGGCTGTGGGTGTCGGCTGTCAGATTGTCTTCCCAAAGGACAGTCAAGTCTGACATTGATATGGACAGGACCCTTTCGGCCACTTAAGGCAAGGGTCATGGCGTCGTTGATCATGCGGTTGGCATACCATTTATCGGCATCTGTGACTGATTCGTTGAGATCATAGCTTCCCTTGGTGAAGTTGGCGAATGTGCCTGGCTGGCGTATGGTCTGCGAGTCATCCTGGTCGATCCATTCATATGGGCGGTCGGCCGATATCACTATCAGTGGCAACGCCCTGTAAAAAGCCTCGGCAACGGCCGGCCCGTAATTCAGTACGGCTGTCCCCGATGTGCATATGATTGCAACCGGTGCGTCCGACACCGCCGCATATCCGAGTGCAATGAAGGCTGCGGATCGTTCGTCGGCCACAGGTATCACCTCTATGGCGTTTTCTCTCGCTGCAGCGACCAACAGCGGCGCATTTCGCGATCCGGGTGACGCTACGATTACATTGACGCCGTATTTCTTCAGCATCGATATCAACTCGCGGCATATCCATTTATCGGTGTTTTCAGCCATCTTTTTTTCGGATTTGGTTCAGCAAAATTACTAAATTTTGACGACATTCGACCTATTACTTGTCGTAGTGCTTTAGAACAAATGCTAATGATGACATTCCACACATATTTAAGGTCTGATACTACGACAAAATTTACCGTCATAGTACTGTAGGTTTTATGTGATGATGCATCCGTATGTAAACTTTTATTTAACCACCGGAGTTGAAAGTTATCCAAAACGGAAATATAAACACCTATGTTGTAGCGTTTTGAAGAATTTAACACGTTCAAAAGTTATCCAAAACGAAAAAGTTGTAGAAAACTTTAGTCGAGAAAAATTGTCTGTTCTTGTAAGAATAAATACTTTTGCAACATCAAATGGAAAACTAAAAACAATCCGATAAAATGATACAGATCGTGGTAAAGCGCGACGGCCGCGTCGTGGGATATAACGAAGAAAAAATAATGGCAGCCATACGCAAGGCCATGCTTCAGACCGAAATGGGAGAGGACGAGGCTCTGATCCATAAGATTGTCGATCGTATAGGCGTGACCGGAAAAGAGCGCATGACCGTAGAGGAGATTCAGGATCGCGTGGAGATAGAACTGATGAAAAGCCCGCGCAAGGAAGTGGCCAAGCGTTATATCGCCTACCGCGATCAGCGTAGCATCGCACGCCGTGCCAAGACACGCGATATGTTCCTTGAGATCATCGAAGCCAAGAACAATGACATCACGCGCGAGAATGCCAACATGAACACCGACTCCCCTGCCGGAATGATGATGAAGTTCGCAAGCGAAACGACAAAGCCGTTTGTCGACGATTATCTTCTTTCGCAGGAAGCAAGAGAAGCCGTGAAAAACGGTTATCTCCACATCCACGACAAAGATTATTATCCGACAAAGAGCCTCACCTGTGTACAGCATCCTCTTGACCGCATACTTAAATACGGTTTCTGCGCCGGTCATGGCGAGTCACGTCCGGCCAAACGCATCGAAACAGCCAGCATCATAGCATGTATATCGTTGGAAACAGCACAGAACGAAATGCATGGCGGTCAGGCTATTCCGGCATTTGATTTCTATCTTGCTCCCTACGTGCGCAATTCATTCATTGAGGAACTGAAAACACTTGAAAACCTCACAGGCACCGATCTCAGCCATCTGTATGACTCCGAAGTCGCCGATTTCATCTCGCAACCGCTCGATGGTCTTGAAGGAGATGAGCGGATGAAGCAGCATGCAGTCAACCGCACTGTAGAGCGTGTTCATCAGGCTATGGAGGCATTCATTCACAATATGAACACGATACACTCCCGCGGCGGCAATCAGGTAGTGTTCAGCTCCATCAACTATGGCACCGACACTTCGGCCGAAGGACGATGCGTGATACGCGAACTGCTTACATCCACTTACGAGGGCGTAGGCAATGGAGCCACCGCCATCTTCCCCATACAGATATGGAAGAAAAAGCGTGGAGTAAGCTATCTGCCCGGCGATCGCAACTACGACCTTTACAAACTTGCATGTAAAGTCACGGCAAGGAGGTTCTTCCCCAACTTTGTCAATCTCGACGCCACTTATAACCAACACGAGAAATGGGACGCCAATGATCCCGAACGTTACAGATATGAAGTAGCCACCATGGGATGTCGCACACGTGTGTTCGAAAACCGCTATGGCGAGAAGACATCCATCGGACGTGGCAATCTCAGCTTCTCCACAATCAATATAGTCCGCATCGCCATCGAATGCATGATGATCCAGGATAAAGAAGAACGCATCCGCCGTTTCATGGAGAAGCTCGACGATGTGCTCGACATCACGGCCCGTCAGCTTTGCGACAGGTTCGATTTTCAAAAGACCGCTCTTGCCAAGCAGTTCCCCCTGCTCATGTCGCGTCTGTGGAACGGCAGTGATAAGATGACACCCGGCCAGACCATAGAAAGTGTCATCAATCAGGGCACTCTCGGTATAGGATTTATCGGACTCGCCGAATGTCTGGTGGCGCTTGTCGGTGCGCACCATGGCGAAAGCGAGGAGGCTCAGGCTCTCGGATTGCGTATCGTAAGCCACATGCGCAGCCGTGCCAACGAGTTCTCTGAAAAATATCAGCACAATTTCTCTGTACTGGCCACACCGGCCGAAGGCCTTTCAGGCAAATTCACTTCCAAAGACCGCAAAAGCTTCGGCGTGATCCCCGGAGTGACCGACAAGATATATTACACCAACTCAAATCATGTGCCGGTCTACTACAAATGCTCCCCGAGCCACAAGGCCAAAATAGAGGCTCCGTATCATGAACTGACAGGCGGTGGCCATATATTTTATGTGGAGATCGACGGCGATGCCACACACAATCCGCAGGCTATTGCCGACATTGTCGATCTCATGGACCGTAACAACATCGGCTACTGCTCTGTCAATCACAACCGCAACCGCTGCATGGAGTGCGGTTACGAGGATGCGCACGACGGACTCGAAACATGTCCTAAATGCGGAAGCAAAAATATCGACAAGCTGCAGCGAATCACCGGATACCTCGTCGGCACTACCGACCGGTGGAACAACGCCAAGCTTGCCGAACTCAACGATCGCGTGGTACACAAATGAGAATACTCGACATCATAGAAGGCACATCGGTGGACGGTCCGGGACTCCGGACCGCCATCTATTTTGCCGGATGCCTTCACGAATGCCCCGGATGTCACAATCCTCAATCATGGCCTATGGATGCCGGCAAAGAGATGTCGGCCGATCAGTTGATAGAAATAACTGAAGAAGCTGACGCCGACGTCACACTGACAGGAGGCGACCCGGTTTATCAGGCAGCGGAAATCATGCCCCTCTGTCGCGAACTGAAACGCAAAGGGAGGAATATATGGCTTTATACGGGATTCCGCTATGAGGAGTTGATGGCCGTGAAGGTGTCAAGAGAACTCCTGGACTACATCGACGTGCTTGTCGACGGGCCGTTTATAGAACGCCTCCATGACCGGTCGCTGCTCTTCCGCGGATCATCCAACCAGCGGCTTGTCGATGTGAAGCGCTCGATGCCCGGCCGGATTGTCGAATGGCAGTCTGATTTCTGAGACGATCAGTACTGGAGATATACAAACGGTACGATGTCTGATCCTCTCACCTGTATGATAATCAGGATCACAATTGCCAGCACCACCGTCTGAATGATCAGCGGCATACGTGTATACAATCCTTTGAGCCCGCGGGTCCAGTTCTCCGGAGCGAAATGCATCAGAAAAGCGCCCGCCATCACAAGCACTATCGCCAGATAGCCGCTGACAAACGCCGGAGCCACCGACAGATGGAAATCGCCGAAAATCTGTCCCAGCATCTGCTCTACCGACTCCATTGAACGGGCGCGGAAAAACATGAACGCGAAAGCGATCAGATTAAATGTGATGAACACATTGAACACCCTTCGCCACCAAGTGGGCCGACATGGCGGCAACGCTCTCTTGATCTCCTTGTGGACGATCAGAAACGAGCCATGAAGACCACCCCATATCATATACATCCACGACGCGCCATGCCACAGACCTCCAAGCACCATAGTGGTCATGAGATTGGCATTTTTTCTGAATCGTGAACACCTGTTGCCTCCAAGAGGTATGTAAAGATAGTCGCGAAGCCACGAAGAAAGCGAAATATGCCATCTGCGCCAGAATTCCGAAGGATTCTGCGATTTGAACGGCGAACGGAAGTTGTCGAGAAAATTATATCCGAGAAGCAACGCTATACCTATGGCCATGTCGCTATAGCCTGAGAAATCGCAATATAGCTGGATTGAAAAACCATACACGGCAAGCATATTTTCAAAGCCGCTGAACAATGCCGGACTGTCAAACACACGGTCTACAAAATTCTGACTCAGATAATCTGCCACAACCACCTTCTTCACCAGACCGCAGATAATAAGAAACAATCCTTCGGCCATCATGGCGCGTGTGGCTCTTGGATTTGCATGCACCTGAGGCAGCATATCCTTGGCCCTCACCACCGGACCGGCCAAAAGCGGAGGGAAAAAGGTCAGATAAAACGTGTATGCCAGAAAATCGCGACACGGCTCAATCTGACGACGGTAGATGTCAACTATATAGCTTATCGACCGGAACGTGAAAAACGATATGCCCGCAGGAAGTATTATATCCAGCGCGTCGAATTCTTTGTCGGCAAATTCGGCCACAGTCTGTGCCAGCAGATTGAAATACTTGAAGTAGGCAAGCATACCGAGATTGATCAGCACATTGATCAACACAACCGCTTTTCTGAGCCATATTCTTTTAGCCGCACCGAGTCCTATGCCGAGCAGATAGTCCGACACACAGACGCCTAAAAGGATGAAACAGCATTCAGCCGATGACTTATAATAAAAATACAGAGAGAACAGTATGACAAATACCATCTTCAGGTATTTGAAGCGGCTTAACAGCGCATATACGCCTATAAAGGCTGCGAAGAGAAGCATGAACAGACCGGTATTGAACAGCAAGGGATTGGCTGCGTCATACTGCAGTACATCCGCCATCCGTTCAGGGTCGACATCAGGCAACTGCCAGTCTATATCAGGTATATTCGGGAAGTCGATCGACATATTTGTAAACTACTGTTTTGGTTCAAAAAGATTCATAAGAGCCTCATAAAGGAGCATTCCCTGCAGTCGGTAACCCGACGCGGTCAGATGCACGCGATCCTTTCCCATCAATCCGGCATCGAGCCATCTTGATGATGCACCCTCTCCTCCGGCCACATCATAAAGGTCATAGACTGCAATATTGTGTTTGCGTCCGAAATCCAGTATCTCGTTACGGTATGCCGCTACATTGGCATTGACCGAGTATGATGCCGCCCGGCGACGGCGTCCTTTGCGACGGACATAACTGCGCCGCTGGCATTCCATCGGTGTAACAAGTATTATAGGCACCTTAGGCGACCCTCGGCGTATATTGTTGGCCATTGACTGTAGCGACGACCGAAGCGCGGCTCTGTCAAGACGGCCGAAGGCCTCGTTGGTACCAAGTGCCACTATGACAAGATCCGGAGCCAGACATGATATGCCCGATGAAAAAGAGCCAATTGAATTATACGTCGAGAATGTCGCCCCATTGTTGCCTATCACACTGTAGGTCAAACCAGGACGCAACCCAGACAGATACGAGCCATAATAAACATAACCTCCTGTGGCCGAAAAACGTACAGTCGCGGCATTGACACTTCTTCCGAGTGTTATCCTGACGCAGTTTTTCTCTGAGACAGATTCGTATGGTATGGAATTGCCTTCTTGATCCGTCACGGATACAACGTCTATCTTGCCTTTTCCAAAGAGAGTGATCTCGGCAAACGGATCAAACGTGTCCTCATCGTCGCGGGTGACGAATGTGAGATTGCCGGTCGCTCCGCTAAGCCGCAACGCAAGGCCGTTAAAGCCCATGTCGGCGTCGCTTCCCGACTTAATGGCACGCGTGGCTGTCCATGACGATGTGCTCTCCACCTTGTAATCCGACGGAGGATTGGTCGAAGCAAGTTTCAACGGCGCCACCAGGCCGCGTCCGGCGTCGCCATAGACAAACTGCAGCATATCGCGTGTCACCTGAGTGGAAAACTCCGCCTGAACATGACTGTCGCCGATGTGAAGTATATCTATCCTGCTTCCGGGAGAAGCAAGTTTATTGTACAAAGTCGAGAAGTCCTCGCCATTGTCTTTTATCGCGTTTTTAGAGCGACGGATAAACGACGGCACATGACCCGAAAAAGGCAGCTCGATCAGCTCGCTCTCTATTACAGGATTCTGACGCATATCAGCTTGGTCATCAATAAAATCCTCCAAGATGCTGTCATTATCGGCAGTCACGGCCACGCATTGTTCAGAGCGCATGACCGGTGCCGACGACATCATCAGCAGCGTGGTTGCTACAGTTATTGTTGTGTGTGTGTGTTTCATTGCAATTGCATCATCAAGGCATTGTAAAATTCCTCGGCCAGAACTTTGCCTCCTTTATGCGACATGTGTGTGTAATCCTTGCCAATCAATCCTTTCCGGCTCCATTCCACTACGGCGTCATTACCACCCTGGGCTTCTCTGATATCCCAGAAAAGACATCCGGCTTCACGGGCTGCATCACGCTGTGCCGACACCATATTGCCTACTGTCGACATCGAATGCAGCTCTCCGCCACGTTTCTGTCCGCGGTCGCCCACTCCCATCAGTATGATCGAAGCCGAGGGAAAGCACTCGCGCAGATGACGTATCACCTTGATCATTTCACGCGAGTACACCGAATAGTTCTTTTGCGATGCCGACATGGCATTCAGCCCGAATTCCAGTATGATCATGTCATATCCGAGCTTTTCGTCCATCTGTCGGCACAGATCATAATTCAGGCTGCTTAACGACAGACCGGAGAATCCTCTGGTCGACATGCATTCGACCGACACTCCCGACGACGACTCAAGCCATACCCCCAGAGCCTTGATCGATGATGTTGAGGTAGAGAGTGATATCGAACCAGTGATTTTGTTTATTACCATTGACTGCACGGATGACGACGGCGCGAATGTTGACGTATGGTTCTCTCCGTCGCTATCGGTCATGGTCACTGTCGCACCGTCAGGGGCGACAAACAGAAATCGGCTGATCTCCCATTGATCCACATGTTTGATTTTTTTGTCGCCCTTGTATGTCGATAAGGCTCTCGCACCATCTTTGGGGGTGAAATAGTGCTGTGAAAGCCCTACGAATGCGTTCAATGTCCCCTTTTCGCCATGCTTGTGAGCGTTCCATCCTGATCCACCCTGATGCACCGAGCGTCGGAATCCCGGAAAATCTGTGTGCATGCTGACGTAGCCGACTCCGCTGCCTCCGAAGCGACTCTGTAGTTTCTCCCGGAGATCCTGCGTGAATATGTCGCCCTCAATGTAGCTGTCGCCTACTACGGCTATTCTGACCATACGGCCCGACATCAAAGCTGATTTCATAGCCGACAGGCCGCTTTTTGAAGGTGTGTAGTCCTCTATGGCCACAATGCCGTTCTCATCGCGCAATGCAGGCTGTGCATCCGGCAGGCTGACCACTGTATCCTGTGCATCCGGCTTCGTCATAGCGGCCGAATCGGTCGTATGCAGTGTCATGGCTGCAAAAGCGGAATCAACCCGGGCGGCAACAGTTTTGTTTGTCGCCGCATCACGGCTTTCGGCTATCGCCTTCCGAAGCAGCGGATCGATAGCCTCGTCTTGCAATACGTCGATAGTATCGGATTGCTCTTGTGATTCAATCACAGCAGATACATCAGCTAACAGATTATAATCATCGATCAATCCGTCGGTGAGTTTGCGCAGAGGCAGCACCGATACAAAAGCAACTATCGCCACAGCCGTTATGACTGCGAATGCTGTGCGCCACTGCGCGCTATCATTAGGTCTGCGACTCATCTTACTGTATGCGAATAAGCTTCATCATAACCGGTAAACGACAGGCCGTCCGATGACTCATCGGCATCCGTATCAGTCACAGACCGGTAAAGCATTCTGGCCTTGGCTGCCGCTTCGTTCCATTCGTCGAGCGGATCGGATGCTTCGGTAATGCCGCCACCGGCGTAGATATTATAGCGATAAGTGTCATTTTTGCATGGCGTGACCAGACAGCTACGCAGATCCACGTAGGCTGCAAAGCCGTCGTCATCGGCCAATCCAACCATGCCTCCATAGCATTTCCGGTCATGCATCTCATAGCTGAGAATGTTGCCGAATGCCTGATCGACAGGAAAACCGCACAGTGCTGGGGTAGGATTAAGATCATCGAGCAGACTGATGGGGTCTGTCTCACCCCTGCCGGAAATGACCTCACATAGATGCTCGATGTTGCCGAATGCTACCGCTGAATAAGGTTCTATATCCGTTTCAAGATTATGATTACGGAAATGAAAATCGATAAAATCGGTCACATAATCATGTTCCACACGGTTTTTTGTATCCCACATATCATCCGATGGCTTGCGTGTACCGGCAAGTGATATTGTTGAGAATACACCCGAACCATATTTGTGGCTGAGCAACAGTTCCGGGCTTGCCCCTATCCACAGGCCGGTGGCCGGAGTATAGAAAACAAATCGGTATGTGCCGCCTGGAGCAGTGTCGACATAGCGTCGGAATGCGTCGATCGGATCTATAGTCGAATCGACAGCTATAAGCCGCGATATTACGGTCTTCCCGTGGTTCTTCTTCAGTGTGGCTGTGAGTTCTCTGAGCGAGCTGCAGTATTTCATGAAATCTGTCGAACGATCCACTGCTACAGTTTCAGCTTCAGGCATATCGCCGCAAGTCTTTATAAAATCACTGTCGAGCAACTGACCGGCAGTCAGTTCAGCAGGTATGTAGACAGCTTCCGACGGTGAATCGCCGAAAAAAGACGCGAAAAACCCCGGTTTGAATCGCTTCCCGCCGTGCTCAAGCGCGGATTCTCCATCCGAGAGCGACGCGAACAGTATCGACTTCATAGCGCCTGGCGGTATGACTAAAGCAAAAGGAATCCGGCGGTCGACACAAACGGAGGCCGCCTTTATATGTTCTTCCGATATGATCATATCACCTTTGCCATGAGTTCGTGCGGTAGTGCTTCAGTGATCTTCACCATGGAAAATTCACCCTGACGCAGAGAAGGATGCTTCTCGACAAGAACTTCGGGGTCTACTTCAGGCGAATCCCATTCAGTGCGGCCTACAAAGTATTCGGCTTCCTCACGGTCAATCATCACACGAAGATCCTTCCCGACCTTTTCGTTCTGTATCTCCTGCGAGATACGCTCCTGCAATGACATCAGACGGTCGAGGCGCCGCTGCTTGACCTCCGGGTCCACGTTGTCGGTATAGTTTAGGGCTGAGTAAGTGCCCTCTTCCTCGCAGTATGCGAAAGCACCCATACGCTCAAACCGCTGTTGTGCTACAAACTCCATCAGCTCTTCAAAATGCTCTTCAGTCTCTCCTGGGAAACCGGTCATGAGAGTGGTGCGCAGATGTATGCCCGGAACTCGCCTGCGTATCTCGTCAAGCAGCTCTATTGTCTGGCTGCGGGTTATGTGGCGACGCATAGCCTTGAGCATCGGGTCTGATATGTGCTGCAAGGCGATGTCAAGATAATTGCACACATTGGGCCGCTGTGCCATTACGTCAAGCACGTCCATAGGGAAATCCGCCGGATAAGCATAATGAAGTCTGATCCAGTCCACTCCCTTGATATCCGACAGCCGCGATATCAGCTCGGCCAGTCTGCTGTGGGAGCCTTCAAGATCTGTGCCATATGCCGACAGATCCTGAGCGATGACATTGAATTCCCTGACACCGCGTCCGACAAGCATCCTTACTTCCTGCTCTATCTCACCGACCTGACGTGAACGGTGACGCCCGGTGATCAGCGGTATGGCGCAGAATGCACAGAAACGGTTGCAGCCTTCGGATATTTTCAGATATGCATGATGTGGCGGAGTCGTGAGCTTGCGGTCAAATACTGGTGTCTGCAATGCATTGCGGGCCGACAGATCGCTCACAATCGTGTCCCAGTCAGTCTTGCCATACCAGCGGTCCACCTCAGGGATTTCCGCGGCAAGTTCCTCTCTATAGCGTTGCGAAAGACACCCCATCACATAAAGGCATGACACGCGTCCGTCGGTACGCATCGCCGCAAAATCAAGTATCGTATTGACCGACTCTTCTTTCGCATCGCCGATAAATCCACAAGTATTGATTATAACTATATCTCCACGCAATGTCGACGACGGTTCGTGCACAGCCTCGAAACCAGCATCCTCCAGACGTTTCAACACGCGCTCCGAATCAACCAGATTTTTCGAACACCCGAGAGTGTAAAGACACACGCGCTGCGGTTTCATCATTTGGATCCGAATAAGGATTGAACGAATTCTTTCTTGTGAAACACCTGAAGATCGGCGATGCCCTCACCCAGCCCGATATATCTTACAGGGATCTGCATGCTCTCGGATATGCCGATGACCACTCCCCCTTTGGCCGTGCCGTCGAGCTTGGTCACTACCAAGCCGGTCACATCGGTGGCCTCGGCAAAGCGACGGGCTTGCTCGTATGCGTTCTGTCCCGTGCTACCGTCCAGAACAAGGAGCACTTCGTCGGGAGCTGTGTCGACAATCTTACGCATCACATTGCGTATCTTGGTCAGCTCGTCCATCAGAGCTTTCTTGTTGTGCAGACGTCCGGCCGTGTCGATGATCACCACATCTATGTCACCACGGGCTTTGGCACTTTGCAAAGTATCGTATGCCACCGAAGCGGGATCAGCCCCGATCTTTTGTTTCACGATAGGCACTTCAGCCCTCTTGGCCCACTCTTCAAGCTGCTCCACCGCGGCAGCACGGAACGTGTCAGCCGCGCCGAGCATCACATTGTATCCTGCCGCTTTGTATTGTGCAGCGAGCTTACCGATCGTTGTTGTCTTGCCGGCGCCGTTCACTCCCACCACCATGATTACATACGGCCTGGAGCCGGATGCCGGAAGGCGGAAGTCGTCCGACGAGGCGTTGTCAGGCTTATCGGCAAGCAGAGCCTCGATCTCCTCGCAAAGCAGCCGGTTGAGTTCGGATGTACCCACATATCCGTCACGCTTCACACGTGCCTGCAACCGTTCTATGATTCGTAGCGTCGTGTCTACTCCTACATCCGAAGTTACAAAGATCTCTTCAAGTTCGTCGAGAAAATCATCATCGATATTCTTCTTGCCGGCTATAGCCCTGGCTATTTTGGAGAAAACGCCCTGTTTGGTGCGTTCAAGCCCCTTGTCGAGCGTTTCCTTTTTGTTGTTCTTTGAAAATAGATCGAAAAATCCCATTTTGTGAGTTCCGTGATAATTATTAGCAAAATTACTAAAAAATTCGCCCTCCGACCACAAACATTCGATTTTTGTTTGAAATGATTAGCCTGCGACATCATATTCGTGCAATACAGGCCGACATCATGACATAAACAGATCCGGTCGGCCACCAGGTTTGTATTCCCTGAAGGCCGACCGGCGATTTGCTTTCTCTGAAGCTGCTGTCGTAGCTTCAAGGTCTCATCAGATCCAGCGTACGAACGCGAAATCCTGACGATGTGCGAGATTGGGATTGATCGGATATAGACGGAATCCATAACGGAATACGCCTGTATCGCGAACTTTCTCGTCGAGATGGTATGTCAGAACGTTGCCATCGGTCTTTGTCACCTTGAACTGCTTTGTCTCATAGAGGTGTTCCACACCGTCTTCTACGCGATACGACACGTATTCCAGACCAAGATCCTTGCCGATGCCATTTGTGTCGATCACAGCAGTGACGTCGAGCTTCTCTCCGGTGAGATTGGGGTTGGCCTCCTTGATATCGAGCGATACGACATTGATGCCGTTCCACTTCTCGACCACACTCTCCTTCCATGCCACAATCTCCTTGGCAAGCTTGAAGTCGTCAGCCTTGAGAGCTGTCGAACGCTTCTTCTCGGGATTGTAGAACCGATCGATATAATCGTTGATCATGCGGGTCATGGTGAAGTGGGGCGCGATATGTCCGATCGAACCCTTGATATACTGGATCCACTTGGGCGAGTAACCCTTTGAGTTTTTTTCGAAGTAGAGAGGCACGATCTCGTTCTCAAGCATCGAATAGATGGTCGCAGCGTCGAGCTTGTCCTGCTGGGCCTGATCGGTGAAAGTGCGGCGGTCCGTGAGAGCCCATCCGGCCTTTTCATCGAACTTGTAACCCTCATACCACCATCCGTCGAGCACAGAGAAGTTGAGCACGCCGTTCATCTCGGCTTTCTCGCCCGATGTGCCGGATGCCTCCAGCGGACGGGTCGGAGTGTTGAGCCAGATATCCACGCCGGTAACAAGGCGCTTGGCCACAATCATGTTGTAGTCCTCAAGGAATATGATCTTGCCGAGGAACTGCGGCATGCGCGAGATCTCCAGAATGCGCTTGATAAGACCCTGACCGGCTCCGTCGGCAGGATGCGCCTTGCCGGAGAATACAAACTGTACAGGGAAGCGCTCGTTGTTGACGATCTTGGCCAGACGGTCGAGATCAGTAAAGAGCAGATGAGCGCGCTTGTAAGTGGCGAAGCGACGCGCGAAACCGATGATGAGGGCATCCGGATTGATCTTGTCCACGATGCTCATCACAGCCGACGGATCACCCTGGTTGGCGAGCCATTTGGCTTTGAAATCGCGCTTTACGAAGTTGATGAATTTGTTCTTCATGCGCATGCGGAGATTCCAGATGTCTTCATCGCTGACATTGAAGATCCCCTCCCATGCCTTGGGATCGCTCTGGTTGGCAAATACTTGCTCTCCAAGACGCTCGGCATAGAACGACTTCCATTCCGAAGCTGCCCATGTAGGCATGTGCACACCGTTGGTGACGTATCCGACATGGCTCTCCTCCCACGAATAGCCTTTCCAGATACCTGCAAACATCTTCTTCGACACTTCGCCGTGAAGCCAGCTTACACCATTGGCCTCCTGGCAGGTGTTGAGAGCAAACACACTCATGGAGAAGCGTTCGTTGGTGTCGGGATTCTCACGACCCATGTTCATGAGATCCGCCCACGAAATACCAAGACGCGCAGGGAATTCACCCATATATTTGCCGAAGAGACCTTCGTCGAAATAGTCATGACCGGCGGGAACGGGAGTGTGGACTGTGTAGAGCGAAGTCGAGCGCACGATTTCCAGTGCGGTATTGAAGTTAAGTCCCTTTTCCTGAACATAGTCCACCAGGCGCTGCAGATTGAGAAGAGCCGCATGGCCTTCGTTGCAGTGGTAGAGATCGGAGTTGATGCCGAGCTTCTTCAGCATCAACATGCCGCCTATGCCAAGCAGATATTCCTGTTTTATACGGTTCTCCCAGTCGCCACCGTAAAGCTGGTGGGTGATCGAGCGGTCATATTCGCTGTTGAGGTCGAAATCCGTATCCATGAGGTAGAGCTTCATGCGGCCTACGTTCACACGCCAGATGTGCGAGTAGACGATGCGTCCGGGATATGGCACCTCAAGTATTACGGGCTTGCCATCCTCGTCGGTCACCTGCTCGATGGGGAGTTGGTTGAAGTTCTGAGGCTCGTAGTTTGCTATCTGCTGGCCATCGACCGACAGAGTCTGGGTGAAATATCCGTAACGGTAAAGGAAGCCGACGGCTGTCATGTCAACGCGACTGTCGGAAGCTTCCTTTATATAGTCGCCGGCAAGAACACCAAGACCGCCGGAATAGATCTTCAGACAGTTGCACAGACCATATTCCATCGAGAAATATGATACCGAGGGTATGTCTGACCGCATGGGAGTCGCCATGTAGTCGTTGAAACTTTTGTAGACGCTCTCTATGCGACCCATCATCTCGGAGTCTTTGAGCATCTCTTCAAGACGTTCGGATGAAAGACGCTGCAGGAGCATTACGGGGTTCTCACCTGTGGCTCTCCACATGTCGGGATTGATGTCGCGGAAAAGGTTCTTAGCATCGCTGTTCCAAACCCACCAAAGGTTTTTCGCAATGACTTCAAGAGGCTTGAGCTTTGCAGGGAGATCTGCGCTTACAGTAGCCTCATGCCAGACGGGGGCATTGGAGTTGCTTACCTGTATTTTCATTATGTTGATAAAATTGTGATTTATATTTCTGTTTTATTTACGGTTGGTGTTGCGGTTGGCAAGAGCCACTTCGAAGGCATCGATATAATATGCTACAAAATAGCTCCAGGCCGCGCGCGAGGAGGTGTGCATGGCCGCCGATGATATTTTAGCGGTCTCCTCTTCATCGCATTCGTTGAGATCTGCAAGGGTGCGCGCTATATTGTCGACTACCTCGGAATAGTTGTAGTCGCCACGGCCTATGACATTGACTCCACATGAATACAACTGATTGTCGGTAGTCGACAATATCCACTGTCCGAATCCGGAGAGTGAAGTCGTTACAGTCGGAACACCGAACGCGATACTCTCAAGCGGAGTGTACCCCCAGGGTTCATAATACGACGGGAACACGGTGGCGTCCATGCCGATGAGCAGGTCATAGTACTCGGCGTTGAATATACCGTCGGTGCCATTGAGATAACATGGTACGTATATCACATTGACGTGGCTGTCGGCCGAATTCGTAAAACCTATGGCATGGATGCGGTTGATGATCGGATCGCTGTCGGGATTGTTGAGCGTATGGGTCATCACCGGATCCGGCAGACGATGCCAACCTTCGTGATCCGACTCCAATGCTTTGACAAGATCCTCACGAGCCGCTTTAGACCATGCCGGCACCATGACAAACGCAAGAGTCTCGCGTCTGGGAGCGCGAACCCCGAGCGCGGCTATCGCGTCAAGGAACATATCTATACCCTTGTTGCGGTATTCGCATCGACCGGATGTGGCTACAATCATCGTATGTTCAGGCAGTGTGCGGCCCACAAGTGCCGACGCGGCCTCAAGCATCAGTTTGCGTGCCGACTGGCGCTCCTTCTTGAAGCGGCTACGCGGCGGCACAAAATTTTTCTCAAATCCGTTGGGCGTGACAACCTGCGGGCGCAGATCGAGAAGCTGCTCACACTCTATGGCCGTGATCTCGCTCACCGTTGTGAAGCAATCGGCCTGATGAGCAGCTATTTTTTCCAACGAATGTTTGGCTTCCATATTGAGTTCCCGGGCCATCTGGTCGCCGTTATAGTTCTGAAGCTGTCCGTAGAGCGGCTTGCCGTTGCCACAGATGCTTCGGCCTATGCTTGTGGCATGAGTGGTGAATACGGTGGCCACCTGAGGGAGTTTCCACTTCACATATAGAAGCCCCATGCCGGTTGTCCACTCGTCGAAGTGGGCTATGACATTTTTATGCGATCGTGGTCCGACCTTGTAATAGGAGCATAACGACTCGATGACAATGCCCGCTGCGTGAGAAAACGCACACGCTTCTCCATAATCGCCGTAAGCATGAAGCGAATCGACTCCAAACCGCTGCCACATCTCTCCGAAGAGGGTGTCATTGAGCGCATACATTGTGTCAAACTTGACAAGAATCACGATTGGTTTGCCCGGCACGTCCCAGCGTCCGGTGCGCACCTTGATGCCGTGAGGCAACGACACTGTCGAAGCCCACCCTTTCAGTACCGACGGATTTTCTATGAAATATGGCGAGGGATTCTGCTCCGACCACACATCCGGGCCGATGAATATCACCTTGTCTTTATATAGTTCATGGAGTGTGTCCGCTTTGGTAGAGAGCACGGTGTATATGCCTCCTATCTTGTTGCAGACTTCCCAACTGGTCTCTATAAGCAGGTCAAGTGCCACTGCTGGTTGTTCCATTATCTTTCTGAAATAGGATTAAATCGGGTGGCAAAATTACGAATTATTAGGCAATTTGCAAAATATAGACTGAAATTAGGTGTCGAATATTTTGTACATTCATCGCGAATTAGTATTTTTGCCAAATCAACGATATAGCGTTTCAGTTCATGACCCTGCCCGCCATGTCACATTCACGACAAGACTTAAACGAGATCTATGCCCACATGTGACCCCTCCCTGCGAGCAGTGATATATCAGAAGATCAACTGTATGAGACACCGTGCCATAATAGCCTTTCTTATCATGGCGGCCATGACGGCTCCGCTGTCAGCCGCTATGCCCGATGGCTTATCGGCCGACGGAAGGGAGTCCATGGCCGCACGCGTCAGTATGCCTGATATCATGGTCGGCGAAGGCATGCTGACACTGAAAGCTGCAACCGGGAAGTCTGAAACGTTTCATATTTATGGCATCACAGGTCAGCTGATCAAGCGACTGGAGATTAAGGCCGGAGATTCGGCGCAGCTTGAGTTGCAACGCGGTGTGTACATTGTGAAGTGCTCGCATTGGGCGCGTAAAATCATGGTAAAATAACCGACACTATGTCTGGTCGCAGCACTATATTTTCAATCATCACAGTTAGCTATAACGCCGTAGGCGATATAGAACGCACCGTGCGTTCTGTCATGGAGCAGGACTTCCGCGACTTTGAGTATCTCATTATCGACGGAGCCTCAAAGGATGGCACTCCCAAAAAGGCCGCGGAGATAACCGGACGGTATGACGACATCAATGTGACCATCATCAGCGAACCCGACAGCGGCATATACGACGCCATGAACAAAGGACTCGACCGTGCCGTCGGAGAATATCTGATATTCCTCAATGCCGGCGACGCCTTTCATGACACCGACACACTCTCAGTGCTCAGCAGAGCCATCGAGAGCAACAACCTACCCGGTATCGTCTACGGACAGACCGACATCGTCGACAAAGACGGCAACAGGCTTGCCGGACGACATCTCACCGCCCCACCTCAATTGACACTGTCAAGTTTCTCCAAGGGCATGCTTGTCTGCCATCAGGCGTTTGTCGTGCTTGCCAGGATAGCTTCCCCGTTCAACACATCATATCGCTTTTCGGCTGATTACGACTGGTGTATCCGATGCCTGCAACACTCACGCCACAACGTGTATGTCGACCGCACATTGGTCGACTATCTTGCCGAGGGTACGACTACGGCTAATCGGCGCGCCTCGCTTATAGAACGATTCCACATCATGACATGCTATTATGGGTTGCCGCTCGCCATATTGAGACATCTGCAGTTCATACCGCGCTTCATCCGACGGCGTAAACTTGAAAAACAAATATTCAATAATCCACATAATATAAAGCAATGAAATATTATCTCGCAAACAACGGACAGCAGGAAGGACCATTCACTCCTGAAGAACTCGCTTCGAGAGGTATCACCCCGTCGTCGCTCGTATGGTGTGAAGGCATGACCGAATGGACTCAGGCCGGACAGGTGCCCGAACTCAGCGCATACCTTCTCGGAGGTGCCCAGGCTCCGTCGACACTTCCCAACGGAGGCTTCACCAACTGCCAGCAACAACCCCAGTCGCCATTCGGCGGACAGACTCCCTTCGCGCCTCAACAGCCCGAAACTGCGGTATGCCCGAAAACATGGCTCGTTGAGTCAATACTTGTGACACTTTTCTGCTGTCTCCCGTTTGGCATTGTAGGCATCATCAAAGCCTCGCAAGTCGAAAGCCAGTTCCGCATCGGCAACTATGCCGGCGCACAGCAGTCATCGGCCGACGCCGGAAAATGGACCAAGCTTGGGTTCTTCATCGGACTCGGAGTCAGCCTTTTGTATATCCTTCTTGTATTGGTAGGTGTTGTCGGCAGCAATCTTTAATACTACATTTTATGTAGAACGGCAGCACGCCGACAGATTTCTGTCATGGCTGCGTCTGACATACATTCCCGAGGCACTCGCCTCGGGAATGATTACTGACGCCATGCTTATGAGACTGAGCGAGCCACCCGATCCATCAGCCGAGGCGTATGCGCTACATCTTCGTGCCGAAAACGCATCGGCAGCAAACGACTGGATCAACACCATAGGCCATTCACTCATAGGCCTGCTGGCTGAAGAAATAGGGCGGGAACGCCTGCTGCATTTCACAACCCCAATGGAACAGATCGAAATATGAATTCCGTCAAGACTCCCGGCGACAGCCCTGTCAGCCTTAAAGAGTGGGATCGGATTATAATCGGAGTGGATCCGGGTACGAATGTCATGGGCTACGGCATATTGGGTGTGAAGTCAAAGAAACCGGCCATGATAGCCCTTGGTATCATTGAGCTGAACAAATTCGAAAGCCACTACCTTCGGCTGCGACGTATTTACGACCGCATATTATCGCTTGTCGACCAATACCTGCCCGATGAAATGGCTATCGAAGCACCTTTTTTCGGGAAAAACGTGCAGTCTATGCTCAAACTCGGACGCGCCCAGGGAGTTGCCATGGCAGCAGCCCTGAGCCGCGATGTCCCCATCACTGAGTATGAACCACGCAAAATAAAGATGGCTATCACAGGCAACGGAGCAGCATCTAAAGAACAGGTAAGAGAAATGCTGCGACGCATCCTCGCCATACCCGAAGCCAATCTGCTGCCACAACTCGACTCCACCGACGCACTCGGAGCGGCATTATGCCACTTCTACGAATCGCAGCGTCCGGCAGCCGCAGCCGGACCACGCACATGGAAAGAATTCCTTGCAAAACATCCCGACCGCGTAAAATAGCTCCGGCCGACTCCGCCTCCGGCTCACAAACTTTAATGCTTAAACTTTGCGTATAAACGCAAAAACAGCCTTGGAAATCAGCTTGCATTTATCTGATTTTCAAGGCTTTTACTTGCGGAGCGAGGGGGATTCGAACCCCCGAGCCGCTTTTGGCGACTACACGCTTTCCAGGCGTGCCTCTTCAACCACTCGAGCATCGCTCCATAAAATGGACGGTTGAACTTTGTGGGTGCAAAGTTAGTTTTTTTTTGCGAATTAAGCAAGCGCTTATCTCACTTTCTATGCGTAATGCAGCTGTCAAAATGCCTTATTGTGCGTATTAACCTGATTTACAGAAGCATACATAGCGAAGTCAGTCATTTCATCAAAAAACAATAGTATGGGAAATATGGCGCAAGGCAGATATCTGTCTTGGCATCCTTATGGCGTGCATCCTCTCCGAGCAAAACGCTCAGGTGATCCCAGAATGGTTTCCGATGATGTTTGTGACGAAAATGAGCCATTTCGTGAAGTATCACCCCGTCAATCCAGTCGCTTCGGAATATTACGAGCATCGGTGGGAGATAGATGACATTGTCGTAAGTGCATTGGCCGAGCACATTTTTAGGCAAGCGCTTTATTACGACTCCACCGCCGGCAAGTCTTTTGTTTTCGAGCCAGTATCTGACTCGTTCGGGCAGCACTTTTTCGGCCTGCGCAGTAATATGGTCGCGAAGCGTGACACGTAGCCATTCCTGAATGCCAGTATCATTGAAGTCTGTCGACGGGGAATAGATAATATCTATCTGCGGCAGATCGGCGACGATGATCATGACAGTATGGCCGTCGACGATATATCGGCACGAGGCACACAGATATTCGCCCTCGCGGTCTATTATGCCACCGTCTACCTGATGCCATGCCACATTTATATGAGCAGTCCTTAGCCTCAGCGACGGATTGATGATGAATTCAGGCTGTTTCATGCTTTCCATTTGCGGTCGAGCAATGCATCGAAGGCTTTGCTGTTGGAGTTGATCTGTAGTCCGTAGAAACGTGTGCCTTTGCTCTGCGCCTTTCTTACACGCTCGGTATTGGCTCGGTCGGGCGGATTGAATATGAAGTCGGATATGATCAGCACGTCCGCCATACCATAGTCATCCGATTCCAGCAGCCTCAGTGCCTCGATCAGCAGTTTTTCCTCGCCATTGCCGCCTGTGAATCTTTGTTGCAGAAACGATGTAAGGGCACGCATGTTGGCCCCACGCCCGAGATCGATAGAGCGGATTCTCACAGAAAATGTGATCAGATAGCAACTCCGATGTTCGGCGCGGGCTATTCTGACAAGCTGTATCAAAAGTGATTTGGCCATCTGCTCCGGTCGCCCGTACATAGATCCGCTGGTGTCCACCGCTACAATTATCGGCCCCTTTTTAGGCCGTGGCAAGGGGTTGTTGATCTGAGTCTTTAGAGGCGCCGCCGATGGTGCCGAAAACTGTTGAAGCTGTCTCAAGGCATAGCACTGATAAAACAGCTGCTCGGTGTCGGGAGTCGACAGCAGGAGGGTTTCAGAGGGGGTGACACGTTCTATATCATTACCGAACGAAATTTTAGAAATACCTTCGCCCGCATCATTCGACGACAATCCCTTCGGGAGATAGCTATACATGAGATTGTCTACTGTGCCGTCGGCATCACGGGCGCGGCCTATGATGTCTACAATCTCGCTCAACACAGGCGACTTATAGACTATATCCTCAATCTTGCGTCGTTCGATATAGTCCTGATCGCCGATCTCACGGAAGCGCTGTGCCCAGTTCTGTTTCGAGCGCGCGAGCATCTCCCTGCGGGTCTCTTCCGCATGGTTGCGACAGGCCGATTCCCAGTCGGAGGTAAGCGCGGCGAACACTGCATCGTTGTTTTCGCCGTCAAAGCGTTGTGAATATCCGTCGATGTTCACCTCATACTTGGTATACCGTTGCTTTATATGCCCTACCACTCCCGACCATTGCCGGCGCTTCTGTTCGATCGACGCACTTCTGAATCGATTTATCATCGCGAGTTCGGCAGCAAGCTGCTGTTCGACGATGGCGAAATGCTGCAGCAACGCCTGAAAAAAATCCATAAGATTCTCTTTCAGCACCTCCGCCCAAAGCGGATCGACGCTGACCAGATGAGGATTCTCGTCGATCACTTGACGCATGTATGCGCCAAGCTGATCATCAGCAGCGATCTCCGGAGGCATTTCCCTGCGCTCGATATAGAAATCGAATGCTTCGGAGTACGTGTCGATCCGGTTATTTATGCGTTCCGTATCGCTCATCACAGCAATGATGCAAGATTCTGCAGTTTGATCTCTGTTTCGGTCACCGATTGTTCAGCCTCGGCTATTTTCTTCCTGACCAAAGCCATATCGGTCGACGAAAGGAATATATTGACCGGTGTCTTCCAATTGTGATCTACCATCGCACGCCATTCGTCCAGGAGCGTTGCAAATTCGTTTTTAAGATCGTCGACACGCTGATATACAGGCTTGGCCTTTCCGGAACTCACGGTGTCAGCCTCGTCACAGTCGGCTCTTGTAAACGTATATGGAATGCCGTCGACAAACAATCCTCCCCTGCACTTCTGCAATTCGCACCGCCTTATACTGTCGCCATCCGATGACTTGCTCTCAAGCGGACGCCCCGGGAGCATGGCATGGATGACGAAACGCTTGCGTGCTTTGTCGAAATATTGTATGCCTGCCACACTCCGCGAATCGTCCAGACCGTTGTAATCCCATTTGGCAAACAGGCATTCGCCGTCGGGATAATCATCTATCCGATAATAAAAGAAATCGAATTCCTTGAACCGCCCGGCGGCATTCCGTTCAGTCTTGTCGGACTCCGACGGACGTAATATCCGCTTTATTTCCCGATCTACCGACGAAAGCCGCTTCAATATCGGCGACACCATGGATTCGAGCACGGCTTTGATGACCGGTTCACGGCTCTCTGCATCGCTCCAGAAACAGTGGATCAGCAATATGAAGTCAGTCATATCTATCTGCCGGCGACCGTTTAGTAATGCTGACGTCTGCATAAGCCCGAACGATTTTTTCCAGCGCCGGTCGGATATATAGAAACGCAGATGGCCCTCATCATCCTTTTCAAGCGTCATCAATGCCTTACGCAATGCCTTGATCGAAGCAGCCACATCTGTTCCCAGTCCGACGCTGCGCGACTCCTTCTGCCATCGCCCATACTCTTCCGATGTTATAGCCCTGTCTGAATCCAGAGGAGAGTTGTCCATGGCATCGCCTTGGATCATCTTCATGAATGCTGATTCGCTTTCGATGCAATTGGATACCATTCTTACCAGAAAGCGATCCCATAGAGCCTCCAGTCCTTCGTTTTTAGCCGGGAGTTCATTGCTTGCGGCTATGAGTGTCTTCATGGGGATTCTGACTGTGCTGCTTCCGTTATGATATATATGTTCATTGACGGCGGTCAGAAGCGTATTTTGTATTGATGGTCCGGCCTTCCATATTTCATCAAGAAACACCACATCGGCCGTGGGCAGATAGCCGTCAGTCAGACGCTCGTAGCGATCCTCGTTTTTGAGCTTAGATATTGATATCGGGCCGAAAATTTCATCAGGAGTGCTGAAACGCGACATCAGATAATCAAACGACCGGGCATTGTCAAAAACGTCCTTGAGCCTTGATGCGACAAGACTCTTGGCTGTACCCGGAGGTCCGAGAAGAAACATATTTTCCCCGGCCACGGCACATAGCAGAGCCATAGCCACAATCTGATCTTTCTCATACACTCCCCTGCTCATCCAGGATATCACATCCTTTATGCGCGCCGTCATTGACGCATCGTCGCTACTGTCTGCCGCTTGCCTCGGTCTTGTTTTCTTGGCCATAAATCCAATCGTGTGTGTTGTCAAAAGGTTATTGATCAGTTTACGGCACAAAATTATAATTTTTGTTCCACATAATCTGACACGCCGCCCATATATTTTTCTAAATGGGTAGCCGCTGCATGTGAAAGCTGATGTCGGTTTTATTCGAGATGTATCAGCGCCTTGAACCTCTCTACTGTATCAGGATCGCCTGAATGTTTTCCGCGGTCTTCGCTCAGTTTGCATGTCTGGAAGTAGAATGGCCATGACTCGGTTATCTTCACGGATGTGAGCTTTATCACAATATTCATTGGCCTGACATTTGCAAAATCGTTTGTGAAGTGCGTGCCTATGCCATAAGATGGCTGACATTTCCCCTCGGCATAGCGCTGCAAGGCTATCGCCTCGTCGACATCGAGCGCATTACTGAACACCACCTGTTTTGTCAGCGGATCGATATGAAGCGAACGATATTTGGCCGTGATTTTGTCGAGTTGCTCATAATTGTCGCCACTGTCCACCCGCAGCCCCTTGAACATATTGGCGTAATCCTCTGAAAAATTCAGGCTGAATATATCCCACCCGTAAGTATCGTAGAGATATGTTCCCAATGCGCCACGGTATGTATGACTCCAGATGCGCATAGCCATGTAGTTGGCCATCTGTGGGCCGTACATTCCGGCTATGGCGCATATCAGCTCGTGGGCCATAGTGCCGACCGGAGTCAGATCATGCTTCATGGCCAGATACACATTGCTTGTGCCCACAAAGCGTCCATTGCCGCCATTGTCGCAGCGCGAACTTCCGGCGAGCGAGGCCACAGCCACATCCTGCGCCCGGAACGATGCGCGGCGACGTGTCCCGAAGTCACTGAACACACATCCACCCTCCACAAGACGTCGCCCCTTGGCTTCAGTACGCTGTCCGAACTCTGCATAATCAAGTCGGTAGGCATCTCCGGTCATGATATAATACAGCTCCGAAACCATTGCGAGCACCTTTACTTCAAGCAAAATGGTGCTGCTCCAGCTCCCCTCGAAAGTTATGTCGAGGTGTCCTTCGTCGTCCTGAAATACGCTGACCTGACGCGAATCGTATCTGAAACCTTTCAGGTAACTGTAAAACCAGTCGGGAATATAGCTGCACCGACGCTTCATGAAGTCGATCTCCTCGTCGGTTATGATCACCGATTCCAAAGCCTTGATCTGTCGACGCAGTTCGTCGGCAAACCCAGCCGGATACACCGTGTTGTTGCGGTCGTTGAAGCGATATTTCACCTGTGTGCGCGGAAAATTGTCTATCACAGCCACACACATTGTGAATTTATACAGATCGTCGTCTGTGAAATGGGTGATTATCTGCTGCATGGGTTGTATTTTTGTTCTTAGAGTGTGTTTACTTTTGACTTATGTTAAGATTTAGAGAATATGTTCGAGTCAATTTTTAGATTTTGTGAAGGAGTTATGGGGTTCCATAATGACTGAACAAAAGCTTAAAATTGGTCGAAAAGAGCTATAAAGATTTCATAAAGTTAAAAGTAAACATACTCTTAAAAATACAACGCTCAGATATGGCTGACGGTTTGATCCAGCGGCTTGCGCGAGAAATGATTCGGCAGCGGTCCGGCACCCGGAGCGGCATATCCGAGATCAAGAATCATCAGTATTTCCTCATGTTCGGGCAGGCCGAGCGCCTCATGCAGTTTGTCAGGATCAAAGCAGTTGACCCAGCATGAATCCACGCCACAGTCGGCCGCCGCAAGCATAAGATGTGTGGCCACGATCGAGGCATCCTCTATGCCCGAGTCGCGTGTGCCTCCCGGATATGTATATACGTTATTTTTGTCAAATGCCACTATCAACACCACCGGCGCTCCGTAGCGGCAAGGTGTCACAGCATCGATGGCTTCAAGCGACTTGGCCGATCTGGCCACATAGATATGCTGCTCCTGAAGATTTTTTGCTGTCGGCGCCAGCCGTGCCATTTCAAGTATCGACTGGATGGTTGCCTCATCCGGCACTCTCTCGGAATATTGCTTGCATGAATATCTGGTGCCCACCAGCTTGCTGAATTCCATATTATAACGTTTTGAGATAGTTGTAGATTATATCACTTACGCGCTGATTCCGACAGCAGTGGATCTATCAACGGAAAAATCTGCGGCGATGCAGTGACGACAGAGATATTGCGGTCATCGCGAAAAAAACGGTGTCGAGCCCCGGCCTCATCGGCTATCAGCAGAGCCGCGCTTACGTCCCATCTGTGGAGATTAAGTTCCCAATGTGCATCAAGAAAACCGGCGGCCACATAGCATATTTCAGTTGCGGCCGATCCAAGCCGGCGGATACCTCTCACCATAGGCATGACACGCTCAAGATTATCAAGATTGTTGTCGGAGGTGACATTTTTGTCGACCGGAAAACCTGTTGCGACCACTGCCCGGCTAAGACTGTCAATGGTCGACGGCTTCAGGGGCTTTCCGTTCAAAAAAGCGCCCTGACCTTTAACCGCATGGAAAAACTCGTTGAGATATGGAGCGAAAACAACTCCGATCACGGTTTCTCCTTTGTATTCGACACCGATGGAAACAGCATATACCGGCAGTCCGGAACCGAAATTTGTTGTGCCGTCAAGCGGATCGATCACCCATCTCCAGCCGCTGTCGCCATCAGTGGCGCCGCTCTCCTCCGACAAGATCGCATGTGACGGATAACATTCCCGTATATGGCTTATCAGCAGCGCTTCGCTCGCCTTGTCGGCAGCTGTGACTATGTCGCTGTCATTTAGCTTGGTATGTATATCAAGATCATCGCCACGGAAATATTTCAGAAGCAACGCTCCGGCCTCACGGGCCCAGCTCATAGCGTTGAGCGCTATGTCGTCGATCATTCGGTCCATAATCGTTGACATCATTCAATCGGCACCTGACGGCGGAATTCCTCTTTGAAAGATATAAGCGTTTCCGTGCGTCCCGCACCGATAGTCTGGAAATTGTCGCGTATTATCTGGAGCATGTGGGCATTATTGCGCGCATAAAGCTTCACCAGCAAATCGTACTTGCCTGTAGTGTAATGGCATTCCACCACTTCAGGAATATGGCGGAGCTGCTCCACGACCGTTTCATAGCTCGACGGCTCATTCAGAAAGAAACCGACGTAAGCACACGTTTCATAACCCATTGCCGATGGATTGATCAGCGATTCGAATCCGTTTATCACACCTGAAGCTGTGAGTTTCTGAATACGCTGATGTACAGCCGCTCCCGAAACATTGCACTCCCTTGCTATCTCCAGAAAGGGAACCCGTGCGTTTTCGGTCAGCATCTCGAGAATCTTCCTGTCGAGGCTGTCATATTGTTGTCGTCCCATATGTTTTTGTCAATTGTCATGCAAAATTAAATAAAAATTGTCAGCCCTACAACCCTATCTTATTGTTTAAGCATTCTTCCATCTTTGTGAAAAATGACCGAATAAATACGACATAAAGATCAAAACCAAATGTCGGATATGTTGTTGTAATATCAGGTTTCAACAATTGCAGACTTGCAAGTTGTCGACACATCAACACTTGTCTGCCGGTCAAATTTTATCATTTACTCTCATGAATGATCGCATTATTTGTCTTCTGTCTATGATATGCATCTATGCATCCGCATACGCACATGACGCCACCCTGCCGACCGACTCAGCCCACTATATCGGACATCAAGCCGTGGGACTCGTGCTCAGCGGAGGCGGCGCCAAAGGCATTGCACATATCGCTGTCATAAAAGCACTTGAAGAGAATGACATACCGATCGACTATATCGCCGGCACCTCGATGGGAGCGGTGGTCGGCGGCCTCTATGCAGCCGGATATACTCCCGACGAGATGATGGCGCTTATCAAGTCTGAAGGTTTCGCCGACTGGTCGACGGGTAAGATTGATCCCGACTACCTCTACTATTTCGACCGCGAACCCTCCTCGCCCGCCATGGTCAAAGTCAACCTCGGATCGTCGGGCAACGGACGCCCTGTATCGGTATTGCCTACCTCGCTGATCAATCCGTTGCCGATGAATTTCGCGTTCATGGATCTGTTCGCAGCCTACACGGCTCAATGCGGCGGCGACTTCGACCGGCTGTTTGTGCCTCTGCGCACGGTCACATCCGACGTCTACAGCAAACACAAGATAGTGCTGTCGCACGGATCGCTCGGCGATGCCGTCAGAGCGTCAATGAGTTTTCCGCTGGTGTTCCGTCCGATAGAGATCGATTCCGTGCTGGTATATGACGGCGGCATATATGACAACTATCCATTCAATGTGATGCGCACTGATTTCGCTCCGGATATAATGATAGGATCCAACGTATCCGGACCGGATAAAAAACCACAACAAAACAACGTGCTTCAGCAGCTTGAGGACATGATCATACAGAACAACGACTATGACATGCCGGCCGACTGGGGCGTCAGCATCAATGTGCCGGTGCGCATGTACGGTGTGCTTGATTTCGACAAGGCCGACACGATATATGCCATCGGCTACCGTGCCGCCATGGAGATGATGGACTCGATCAAGACACGCGTGACCACACGCATCCCATCAGAAGTACGGCAGATCAGACGCATGGCGTTCAAGGCCGCCACACCTTATGTCAGATTCGATTCAGTCAGTGTAGAGGGTGGAACTTCACGTCAGAACGAGTTTATCCGCTATCTGTTCACCCACAATACACCGGACACATTCGGTATAAAAAGAGCACGCGACTCCTACTACAGGGCTATCACCCCGGGCAAACTGGAGAATCTTGTGCCACAGGCTGTTTACGACGATTCTACCGGCATGTTTAACCTTCGGCTAAAGGCCAACGTGAAAAACAACTTTCAGGTAGCCGCCGGAGGATACGTGTCAACATCAACTTCGTCTATGCTCTATTTTTCAGGCGGATATAACACGCTATCATTCAATTCGCTGACTACCAGTGCCAATATCTGGCTCGGCCAGAGCTATCAGGCCGCGCTCATCGACGCCCGTTTCAGCCTGCTCACCCGCATTCCTTCCGCCTTGCGCTTTCAGGCTGTAGCGTCGCGACAGAAGTTTCATGAAAGCGACGAACTCTTCTTTCAGGACAACATACCCATATTCGTCACCGATACCGAATTGTTCGGCAGGATAAGCTACGTCATGTCGGCCGGACGTCCGGCCAAACTCGAATTCGGTATAGGAGCCGGACTGATAAAAAACCGTTTCTTCCCGACCTCAGGAACCGATTTCCGCTCATCATTGCGCGATCATACCTACCGGCATCTTGTCGAAGGACGCCTGGGCTATGAATACAATACGCTCGACAATATCAACTACCCCACGTCAGGCTCCCACATCAATATCAGGCTGACAGGAGCCACCGGTCGATATCGATTCGAACCGGCCGGCACTGACCACACGGCCGATATAAGCCGACACACCATTATCGGACAGGCCGAAGTCAAGGCCACACATTATTTTACCATCGGGCGTAAAGCTGCTTTAGGCACGGAAGTTCAGGCATTGATATCCAACCGTGGTCTGCAGTCGGGCTACGGCGCCACGCTTGTCATGGCACCCTCCTACACTCCAACGCCATCGACCTACAACTCATTCAATCCGGCATTGAGAGCCAACTCGTTTGTCACCGCATCGATGGTGCCGATATGGAAAATAAGCTCCAGTGTGCAGCTTCGCACTACATTGTGTGCTTTCATGCCCTATCGTCGTATTCTGGAAAATCCCGATGGCACAGCGCGTTATGGCCGCAGATTTGGCACAGCACACTTTTTCGGCGAATCAGCCCTGGCATTCACTTTGCCTTTCGCCACATTGAGCGCATATGCCAATTATTGCTCATATCCGGCACGCAACTGGAATTTCGGCATCTCACTCGGGCTGTTTGTGCTCGCGCCTCGGTTTCTTCACTGATTTTTCGTAATTTTGCCGAAAACTCCATTCTGATCATGATTGAAATTATCGGCATTCTGGCTGCCGGCATCCTTGTCGGCAGGATATGGCGAAGTAATGCATGGCCGTCGAAAATCGCCGGACTGGTCACCGTGACAGTGTGCATATTGGTATTTGTGCTCGGATTTACAGTCGGAGCGGCTCCTGCCGTCAACAACGATCTGGCGGGAGTTATGGCCGATGCCGTGACGCTGACAGCACTCGGACTGGCCGGCAGCTTCACGGCTGTATTCATCCTGAAAAAATCATTACGCAAAGGTCGTTGATCCGCCTATTTATATCCATATAATAGTCATGAAGGGTAGTATTATAGTGCTTCTGTGCTTTATTGCCGGATGGATCACAGGGAGCTTGACCGGTGTCATCGATGGATTCCATAGCTTGTCGATTTGGCTATTGTATTTTCTGATGTTTCAGGTAGGACTTGGCATCGGAACCAATCCCGACCTGGGACGCATGCTCCGTTCGCTGCGTATGACCGACGTGCTTTTGCCGGTCGCCACAATGTGCGGCACACTGATTTTCACCGCTGTCGGTTCGTTTTTCATAAGCCGTTGGAATATGGCTGAATGTCTGGCCGTCAACAGTGCCTGCGGATATTATTCGCTATCTTCCATACTCGTATCCCAACTCAAAGAACCCTCTCTCGGCGTCGCCATAGCCACCCAGCTCGGCACTGTGGCTCTGCTCGCCAACATTTTCCGCGAACTGACAACGCTTGTCGGCGCCCCCTTGATCCGGAGATGGTTAGGTCCGGAGGCCGTCATTTCTTCCGCGGGAGTGACATCGGTCGACGTATGTCTTCCGGCCATACGCCGATGGTGTGGCCCATCCTATATTCCCTCGGCGATCATACACGGAGTGCTGATCGACATATCCACTCCTTTTTTCATATCTTTTTTCTGCTCCATCTGATTGCTGCCACATTTTCGATTGTCCGAAGCATAGTTTTCAAAAAAAACGTGTAAATTTGCATATATAAGAATTTGCTGAGTTTGGTCCTGCCACTACTATATATCGCATTATTGCAGAACCGGTCCTGGCTTTTTTTATAAACATCAGATTCAAGCATATATCCCAATGAACCCACTTCAGATCAGCGTCGACTATCTTCAGACAGCCAATTATGCGCTGTTTCACAACCATATCCCCGTATGCCACGCTATAGAGCTGACCAATATATCGGAGCGACCGGTCGACGAAATCACAGTGTCATGCACCGGAGAATTCATATCACGCTATGACAGCGAAACCATAGCCGGGATCAACCCCGGGGAAACCGTCAGGATAGGCACATTCAGCATTATTCCCGAAGCGTCCGAGCTTGCTTCAATCACTGAACGAGTCGTGACAGAGTTCACTCTGACTGTTACAAGCCGCGGAGCTGTCATCTGCGAAGAAAAACACGTCATAGAACTCATGCCCTACGATCACTGGACCGGAATAAGAACGCTTCCGCAGACGATCGCCTCATTCATAACACCAAATCACCCGGCCATCAACAGCATCGTGCTGAAAAGCCGAAATGCTGAAACGACTCACCGGGTCATCATCGCTCAATGAATATCAGACCGGCGATTGTAACGACGTGCGTCAGCAGGTGGCAGCAGTATTCGCCGCCATACATGGACTCGGCATAGTCTATCGCGGAGTGCCTGCCAGCTATGAGGCTGTCGGACAACGCATCACAATGCCGGATCAAGTCGTAGCCACTAAAATCGCCAACTGCATAGAGCTGACACTACTGATGGCCACCGTACTCGAAGCCATTGGCATCAATTGCGTGATCATATTTCAAAAAGGCCATGCATATCTCGGCGTATGGCTTGTCAACGACTGTTACCCGTGCAGCGTATGCGACGATCCGTCATATATAGAAAAAAAATGTTCGTGTGGCATCGACGAGATGCTTGTGATTGAATGCACACATGCCTTACATGAAAACGCTTCATTCGGGCAGGCTGTCAAGATGGCCGACGCCAACCTCGCACAACACAACATGTTTGAGCTGTTTGTTGATATCAAGAGAAGCCGCCTCGAACGGATATTGCCACTCCCATCCAGAATAGAGAACAACGGTGCATGGAGCTTCGACAACACCGGTGTAGAGCATGACTCATGTCTGCTTGATGTAAAGGAGCATGACCGGTTTGATCTGAGCCGGCTTGCCAACACCGGCAAAGAACTGACTAAATTCGATATGTGGGAACGCAAGCTGCTCGACTTCTCGCTGCGCAACACCCTTCTCAATCTGTCATTCCGCCGACGGTCTATACAATTGATCTCTTTCGATATCGACAGAATAGAGGATCATCTTCACGATGGAAAGGAATACTGTATCAAGTCGAAACCTGACACTGAATTACCCATGCCGCCGGCCGACTACGGATTTGTCAGATCGAAACTGTTCGAACCGCTTCATGATCTTATTCATGATGACATCGAGCACCATCATCTGCTCCACACTTTCCTGGCCGAAGCGGAAACTGTAAGCATTCTCAAGCATATCTATCGTACAGCACGCAATACAATAGAAGAGACCGGTGCCAATCCGCTGTATCTCGCTATCGGGGCGCTGCGGTGGTTTGAAACACCCAAGTCCACGATTCCGCGCTATGCTCCCTTGCTGTTGCTCCCGGTAGAGATGGTCTACAAAAAGAGCAATTATTATATCCGCACACGCGACGAAGACATTTCGCTCAATATCACATTGATGGAATTTCTGCGTCAGAACTACGACATCATCATCGACGGTCTGCACACATTGCCTGCCGACAATAGCGGCGTCGATGTAAGGATGATATTCGCCATCATACGTGACGCGCTTAAAGAGCAGAAAGGATGGGATGTGGAAGAAGAATGCCTGCTCGGAAATTTCTCGTTCAGCAAGTTCCTGATGTGGAACGACATCCATACCCATCGCGAGCAGCTTGCGCAGAACGACATCATCAATAGCCTGCTTGCCAACCGACTGACTTGGACTCCCACGCCCGCAGCGACGGATCTTAAAAATATCGACCAAAGTGTCCCGCCGACAGATCTGGTGCTCCCCGTATCGGCCGATTCCTCACAGATCGCGGCCGTCATTGAAGGGAGCAATGGCAATTCGTTCATACTCTACGGACCTCCCGGAACCGGTAAGTCGCAGACCATCACCAATCTGATAGCCAACGCACTTTACCAGGGCAAACGGGTGCTGTTCGTCGCCGAGAAAATGGCGGCGCTGAGTGTCGTGCAGAAACGTCTGGCCGACATAGGTCTTGATCCGTTCTGCCTCGAACTTCACTCCAATAAATCCACCAAACGCCATGTGCTGCAGCAATTGGAAAAAGCTCTGAAAGTGGTCCATATAGTTGCACCGGCAGAATTTACCGACCGGGCCGACAGGCTTTTTGCCCGACGGAAGGAGCTTATAGCATATATTGACGCACTCCACACTCCGGACACGATCGACGGGCTGTCGCTCTACGACTGCATAATCAGATACGAAGAGATCGGAAGCGAACCGCTTGAAGGATTCGTTTTTGACGACAATCTCGATGCGCTGCTGCAGAAAGAAGGAGTCAAAGGGATTGAAGATCTGCTGGGAGGTGATTTTGAAGCCGTACTTAAACTTGTCGGACAGCCGTCAGAACACCCCCTTAACGGACTTTGTATTGACCGCGACATGGTCATAGACAGAAATGAAGCAACCCGACGCATGGCCGACGATGCTCTCACGATCACAACGCTCCGTAAGGAGGCCGGCACCCTTTCCGACACAAAAGCATTACGCGAACGGCTGCTTCGCGACAATCTGCCGGCCATATTCAGCGAAGATCCTGCCACACTCCACCGCGAATGGCGGAGAGCCAAGTCAAAATGGTTTATTCCGCGTATGTTCGCCAAACGCAGTTTCATCAACTATCTCCGGCAGTTCAACGAATTCATCACTGTCGACGAAGTGGATCAGCTTATCGAAAATCTCACCGCATACCGGCGGCAGCATGAGAAGATCGACGACCTGAGGCATATACTCCGCCGCCACCTCAACATTGACATTCCCGAGGATGAAATGCCCGATATTTCGCTTCTCGACCGAGCGTCTGAACAGCTTGGGCGATGGTCGAGCCACCCGGAACTGATGCGCGACTGGTTTCACTGGTCGGAATACGGCGACCGGCTCAAAACTATGGGACTCGGATGCGTGGTCGACGTATTGGCTACACGCTCATGCGACATCAGCGCCCTCAGGAACGCATTTCTTAAGGCTCTTTTCAAGTACAAGACCGACGTGAAAATTAAAGGATCGGACACCCTTGCCACTTTCGAAGGGATGCTCTTCGACGAAAAAATAGCTTCCTACCGGCGTCTGACCGACGAATTCCAGACCATCACACGCAAGGAGCTATATGCCCGGCTTGCAGCCGGAATTCCACGGATGACCGACAACACTCCCGGCAGCAGCGAGATCGGGCTTCTCAACCGCAACATAAGCAATGGAGGCCGCGGGCAGTCGCTGCGCGACCTTTTCGACCAGCTGCCCACACTGATGCCGCGACTGTGTCCATGTATGCTCATGAGTCCGATGAGCGTGGCACAATATATCGATCTGTCGGCCGACAAATTTGACCTCGTGATATTCGATGAAGCGTCGCAGATGCCCACAAGCGAGGCTGTCGGAGCTATCGCGCGCGGCAATGCGCTGATTGTGGTCGGCGACCCGAAACAGATGCCCCCCACAAGCTATTTTGCCAACACTGTTGAAGCCGAGGACGCAGGCATTGACGATATGGAAAGCATTCTTGAGGACTGCCGGACACTCGACATGCCCTCTCTGCAGCTTTCATGGCACTACCGCTCACGTCATGAAAGCCTGATCGCTTTCTCCAACAATGAATATTATGACGGCTCGCTCATCACATTCCCTTCCGTCGACGACAGAGCCACCAAAGTGCATTATGTGCCGGTGACTGGATGCTACGACAAAGGTGGCTCGCGAAGCAACAGAGCCGAGGCTGAGTCCATTGTCAGCGAGATCGTGCGGCGTATTGATGATGAGGCCCTGCGCCGATACAGCATCGGGGTCATAGCCTTCAATGTGATGCAGCAGGGACTTATTGAGGATCTTCTGCAGGAACGTTTCGATCGCGACAGATCGCTGCAGGAACTGGCCTCATCCATGCCTGAACCTATCTTTGTGAAGAATCTGGAAAACGTTCAGGGCGACGAGCGCGACGTGATACTCTTCTCCATCGGCTACGGACCCGACCGGGAGGGACGTATCTCCATGAATTTCGGACCGCTCAACAATGCCGGAGGCGAACGCCGGCTGAATGTGGCTGTGAGCCGTGCCCGTCATGAAATGTATATATTCTCCACCCTCAAATCGTCCGACATAGACCTGCGGCGATCCAAGGCACGCGGCGTGGAAGGACTGAAACACTTCCTGCAATATGCCGAAACACAGGCATTGCCATCCACTATACTTACAAGTGCCGGACATCAGCGCACACTGATAGCCCGACAGATAGCGGACGAACTCCGTAAACGCGGATATGCCGTCGCCACCGACGTCGGCCGTTCACGGTTCCGTATCGACGTGGCCGTATGCAACCCCGATAGCCTCGGAGTCTACGACCTCGGAATACTGCTCGACGGAGAGGCATACCGCGACACCCACACCACACGCGACCGCGAAATAGTGCAGCCCGCCGTGCTTACGGCTCTCGACTGGAAGATAATGCGGGTATGGAGTGTCGACTGGTTCAACAACAGGGAGCGGGTGATCGACCGGATCATTGAGAAAATCAACACACAGTCCGGCTCCGTCGCTACTCCTTCTCTCAAGCCCGCATTCGACATTTCGGCCGAGCAGATCGAAAAAAAGAAATCAGCCGCTAAAAAATATGTCAGATACTTTGCTGGCATTGACGAGGCGATCAACATGCCCGATGCTGAGCTGATGCACAACATCATATCCATCGAACAACCGATCTGTTTCACTTATCTCTGCCGCCGCATCTCCAGTCTGCGCAATATTCCGCGTATGTCGCAGGCAATGGTCAGAAATCTCCGGATTCAGACCGATCGGTTCTATACCGACAACAGCGACGCATTGTGGATTAGCCCCGATGACAGCCATGAGTATGTATGGTACCGCTACGATTCCGGACGTGACATTTCGGATATCCCCGATGTGGAGCTGGCCAACGTCGCTACCGAAGTGCTGACCGAACAGGTGGCGATAAACACCGTCGACCTGATATTCATGGCGTCGAGAAAACTCGGTTTCTCACGTCGCAGCACAAATATCGACGCTGCATTCCAAAGAGTGCTGACCGATATGAAATCGTCGGACACAATCGAATATGTCGGAGAAAACATCAGGTTGAAGACACGCCAGTAAACAATCGATACAACAGTAATTCAGCATCATACAACCACCAAAGTCATCATTGGCAGCCGTGTTTTTCGTCACTTTGCTGCAGAATCCGGCGTTTTTGCGTAACTTTGCAGTAATAAGTGACTCGCAAAAAGCGCCGCAGCAGGCCACGGGTTACTGATATAAAAACTATTTTAGAGAGTTACTTATTGACCTTAAAGTGACACAGACAATAAAAAACATAGCGATAATAGGTTCCACCGGATCGATAGGCACACAGACGCTCGACATAGCACGCCAGTGCCCCGACCGGTTCAAGGTGACGGTGCTCGCTGCCGGCACGCGCGTGAACGATCTGATCGAACAGGCTCGCATACACCGACCCGCACTGGCTATAATTGCCGACCAAAGCAAGTACGCCGAACTGCGCGACGCCCTCTCTCCACTTGGTATAGCCACCGCTGCAGGAGCGAAGGCCATCGCCGACGCCATGGAGCGTGACGACTTCTCCACTGTGGTCACCGCCACGGTAGGCTACAGCGGACTCGAACCTACCATCAGAGCTATCCGCGCCGGCAAAGACATCGCATTGGCCAACAAAGAGACACTCGTTGTGGCAGGTGAACTGATCGACCGGTTGCTCTCAGCATCCGCGAGCCGGATCCTGCCTGTGGATTCGGAGCATTCGGCCATCTACCAGTGTCTGGTGGGAGAAGATCCCGCCACTGTCGACCGTCTGATAATAACCGCCTCCGGCGGACCGTTCCGCAACCACACCAAAGAGCAGCTCGCCGATGTAACCGTGGCCGACGCCCTTCGTCATCCCAACTGGAGCATGGGCAACAAGATCACCATAGACTCGGCGACAATGATGAACAAGGCGTTTGAGATCATAGAAGCACGATGGCTCTTCGGACTCGAAGCTGACCGTATCGAACCTGTGGTACATCCGCAGAGCATCATCCACTCCATGGTACAGTTCTGCGACGGCGCAGTAAAGGCACAGCTTGGCATACCCGACATGCATCTGCCAATCCGTTATGCGCTTGGCGACGCCACACGTATCGACAGCCACGAACGACGGCTCAGAATCGAGGATTATGCTGCGCTGACATTCTTCCGGCCCGACATGTCGAAATTTCCTTGCCTCGGACTGGCTTACACCGCTCTTGAGCACGGAGGCACCGCCGCTTGCGCCATCAATGCAGCCAATGAAGTGGCTGTAGCGGCATTCCTGGCCGGGCGCATCCGGTTTACCGACATTTATCAGGTCATCGAACAGACCCGCATGGCCACCACATTTGTACCCGCCCCCGGCTACGATGACTACGTAGCTGTCAACAGCGAGGCGAGAGCCAAAGCCGACGAAATAATAAAAACACTCTAAGTCACATACTATACTCTGACATAAAATGGAATCATTTCTCATCAAAGCGGCACAGCTCATTGTGGCACTGGCCTTTCTGGTCATCATACATGAGTGCGGCCACTATATCTTCGCACGCATTTTCGGCATAAAGGTCGAGAAATTCTATCTGTTTTTCAATCCGTGGTTCTCGCTTGTGAAGTGGAAACCGCGCCAAAAAGACCGCGCGACCGACGCACAAGCCAATGAAAAGCCCTCCTGGCGCGACACTGAGTATGGCATCGGATGGCTGCCGCTCGGAGGTTATGTGAAGATCGCCGGAATGATCGACGAATCGATGGACAAAGAACAGATGGCACAACCCGAAAAACCATGGGAATTCCGGGCTAAACCGGCATGGCAGCGTCTGCTTGTGATGCTTGGCGGCGTAATGTTCAATTTCATTCTGGCCATAATCATATATGCCGGCATAGCATGGCACTGGGGATCAGACTACATACCTCTGCAGGAAGCCTATGAAGGCATGGACTTCGTAGAGGAAGCCCGGACTATCGGGTTCCGCAACGGCGACATCCCTCTTAAAGCCGACGGCAAAGAGATCGACTCATCCACAGGTGACTTCGCCTACGTAATAGCCTCGGCATCGAAAGTCGATGTGCTCCGCGACCATCGCGACACAGTAAGCATCGCCATACCCGAAAACTTCATTCTGAAGATCAACGAACGCGGAGGATTCATGTCGTTCCGTGTGCCGGCATTTGTCGGCCGACTGCAACCCGGTGGCCCCGCCGCCGAAGCAGGCATCAGGGAGGGCGACCGTATCATCGCCGTTGACTCCACCGCTACTCCGGCCTTTACCGAACTTGTTCCGGCGCTTCTCGCCAAAGCCGGCCGCAAGGCACAGATCACGCTGATGCGCGACGGACAGACCATGACAGTTGAAGCCACACCTACCGAAGGTGGCAAACTCGGCTTTCAGCTGAAGCCCATTACAGAAATTTACCCCACCGTTCGCCAGCATTTCAGCCTGTTCCAGTCATTCCCCAAAGGATGGGAAAACGGCACCGGAACTATGGCCAACTACGTCAGCTCCATGAAATACGTGTTCACATCCGAGGGTGCGCAGAGCATCGGCGGATTCGGAGCCATCGGCAGCCTGTTCCCTGAAAAATGGGACTGGTATGGATTCTGGCAGATAACGGCATTTCTTTCGGTAGCTCTTGCGTTCATGAACATAATTCCCATACCTGGACTTGATGGAGGCCACGTGATGTTCCTGCTCTACGAGATCATCTCGCGCCGCAAGCCCAATGAAAAAGTCATGGAATACGCACAATACGCCGGAATGCTGTTCCTCCTGCTGCTGCTCGTCTACGCCAACGGCAACGACATATTCCGTGCATTCAAATAAACCCACCCGATAATTTTGACAATGACCCGCTACAAGAACATAACTCTGCGCAAAGGCAAAGAGGAATCACTGCTCCGTTTCCACCCCTGGGTATTCTCCGGAGCCATCGACATACTGCCCGACGGCCTCGAAGAGGGCGATACGGTGACGGTGACTGCATCCGACGGCCGACTGCTCGGCACCGGACATTTTCAGATCGGATCCATCGCCGTCAGAATGCTGTCGTCGGCCGACGAACCTATCGACGAACCGTTCTACGCATCACGGCTCCGACAGGCCTGGATAATGCGAAAGACCATAGGCGTCATACGCCCCGACACCGATGCCTACAGACTCGTACACGGCGAAGGAGATTTCCTTCCGGGACTTGTAGTGGATGTCTATGGACCCACAGCTGTGGTGCAGGCCCACTCTCCTGCCATGCATTTTGCGCGCGACATCATAGCACGCGCTTTGGTGAGCCTGCCTGAAGCCGGTATATCCAACGTCTATTACAAATCCGAAACCACACTGCCGTTCAAAGCCCGCCTTGATCCGCAAAACGACTATATCATCGGAGCCTACGCCGGCAATGTAGCGACAGAAAACGGACTGAAATTCCATGTCGACTGGCTTAAGGGACAGAAAACCGGATTTTTCGTGGATCAGCGCGACAATCGTGCGCTGCTTGAAAGATATAGCGCCGGACGCCGTGTGCTAAACATGTTCTGCTACACCGGCGGATTTTCGGTCTACGCCATGCGCGGCGGAGCCTTGAGCGTCGACTCTGTCGACAGTTCGGCCAAAGCGGTCACACTGACCGATGCCAACATACATCTCAACTTTCCCGATGACACACGCCACCGCTCGCACGCCGAAGATGCATTCAAATTTCTTACCGATATGCCGCATGGAGCCTACGATCTGATAGTGCTTGATCCGCCGGCTTTCGCCAAACACCGCAGCGCCATACGCAATGCTTTGCGCGGCTATCAGAGGATCAACGCCAAGGCATTCGCCAAAATCGCCCTGGGAGGCATACTGTTCACATTTTCGTGCTCACAGGCCATCACCCGCGAACAGTTCAGGCTCGCGGTATTCTCGGCTGCAGCCGAGAGCCGGCGTAAAGTGAGAATACTGCATCAGCTCACACAGCCCGCCGACCATCCTGTCAATATATATCATCCCGAAGGCGAATACCTCAAAGGACTGATACTTTACGTCGAATAACCCCATCAATGTCAAATCTTACAATTATGGAAAAAAAAAAAACCGCCACACTGGCAATAGCCATAGCCGCTTCATCGCTCGCATCTCCGGCCATGGCCGACGACTTCGATTATGTAGTCGACCGTTTTGCCGACATTCAGGTGCTCCGCTACAAAGTGCCCGACTTCGAATCACTGTCGCTTCGCCAGAAAATGCTCGTTTATCATCTGACCGAAGCCGCACTCGCCGGACGCGATATACTGTGGGATCAGAACAACCGATACAATCTCTCGCTCCGCCACCTGCTCGAAAACATTTACAGCAACTATGACGGCGACCGCAATTCGGACGATTACAAGGCGTTTGAAACATATCTCAAACAGGTATGGTTTGCCAACGGCAACCACCATCATTACTCCATGGACAAGTTCGTGCCCGCTTTCAGCCGCGACTTCATGGAAAAACAGATCGCCGCGCTGCCTGACGACAAACGACCAGCCGACAAGGATCAGCTGCTCCGCTACATATTCGATCCGGCGTTCATGCCTAAAAAAGTCAATCAGGTGGCCGGGGAGGATCTGATACTCACCTCAGCCGTAAATCTCTACGACGGAGTGACACAGGCCGAAGTGGAGCAATACTACGCCTCCCGCAAGGATTCGACCGACCTGACACCGGTAATGCACGGACTCAACACACGCGTGGTAAAGGACTCCGACGGTAAAATCGTGGAGCAGACCTACAAGATCGGAGGAGTCTATTCCGAAGCTATATCGCGGATCGTCGATCAGCTCGAAAAAGCCCGTCAATATGCCGAAAACCCCATTCAGGCATCGGTCATAGACAAGCTGATAGCCTACTATCGCTCGGGCGACCTCAAAGACTTTGACGAGTACTCCATACTATGGGTGGGCGATACCGATTCGCGTGTCGACTTCATCAACGGATTCATCGAAAGCTACGATGACCCTCTCGGCATGACCGGTTCATGGGAATCGATTGTCAACTTCAAGAATCTCGAAGCCTCACATCGCACCGAAGCCATCAGCTCCGATGCCCAGTGGTTTGAGGATCACTCGCCTGTCGATCCCCGCTTCCGCAAAGACAAAGTGCAGGGAGTGACTGCCAAAGTGATCACTGCCGCCATACTCGCCGGCGACTCATATCCGGCTACACCCATAGGCATCAACCTGCCCAACTCCAACTGGATACGCGCCAGCCACGGATCCAAGTCGGTGACAATCGAGAACATCACACAGGCCTACGACGCCGCATCGCACGGCAACGGCTTCAACGAGGAATTCGTGCCCGACACCGCCACAAGAGCGCTCATAGATAAGTATCTTTTTGTTACCGACAATCTGCACACCGATCTGCACGAATGTCTGGGTCATGCATCTGGCCGACTGTTGCCCGGAGTGGATCCCGACGCCCTGAAAGCCCATGGCTCGACTCTCGAGGAAGCTCGCGCCGATCTCTTCGCCCTCTATTATCTGGCCGATCCCAAGCTTGTGGAACTCGGTCTGCTTGACAACCCCGACGCCTATAAAGCACAATATTATCACTATCTGCTCAACGGCCTCATGACACAGCTCATGCGCATCGAACCGGGCAAGGACGTGGAGGAAGCCCACATGCGCAACCGCAAGCTTATAAGCGAATGGGTGCTCGATCATGGAAAGGAAGCCAACGTCGCATCACTCGACAAGATCAACGGCAAGACCGTGCTCACGGTCAACGATTACGAAGCCCTGCGCCGACTGTTCGGAGAATTGCTCGGAGAAGTACAGCGCATCAAGAGCGAAGGTGACTACGAGGCGGGTGAAACACTCGTCGAAAAATACGCAGTGAAAGTCGACCCACAGCTCCACAAGGAGATCCTCGACCGCTACTCCAACCTCTCGATAGCACCCTATAAGGGATTTGTCAATCCTCGTTACGAAGTAGTGCGTGATGATGCCGGCAACCCTGTCGATGTGACGGTCACCTACACCGAACAGTATCCCGAACAGATGCTGCGCTACTCACGGCAGTACTCCACTCTCTGATCCATCGCACATCCGCTCGTGAGTGTGCGCCAAGCCGCTTTGCAAACAAAGCTGACATAAAAAAATGGTTTGTCATCCCGACAAACCATTTTTTTTAACCTTAAATCTAATACCATGAAAAAACACAGTGCAAATATAGTAATTATACTATCATAACACCACCATAGGAGAGTGGTTCGCGCATATCGCCGTTTTAACACACATTAACGCCGCCGATGCCTATATAATTAGTAACTTTACATCGCAAGAACGAAGCATTCACATCATCTATATTTCCTAAACGACAATGAACAACAGAATACTGGTAATAGACGACGAAGAATCACTCTGCGAAATACTCAAATTCAACCTTGAAAAAGAAGGATATGAGGTCAATTGCGCGTACAGTGCCGAAGAAGCGCTCACGCTTGACCTCTCGGTATATTCTCTGATGATTGTCGACATAATGATGGAACGGCTCAGCGGATTTGATTTTGCAAAACGCATCCGCAACAGCTCAGCCACCGAAACCACCCCCATTATATTCTGCTCGGCTCTCAACGGAGAGGACGACACCGTCATGGGGCTTAATATCGGCGCTGACGACTATATCACCAAACCTTTTGTCATAAGCGAGGTGCTTGCCCGCGTAAGAGCCGTGCTCCGTCGCAGCCAGTCCCACCGCCAGTGGACAATGTCGGCTCCCAAAAGCATCTACGAGCCCGACATCACATTCAACGGTCTGCGTATCGACCGCAACGAAAAACTATGCTATCTCAACAACCAGGAGATCAACCTGACCAAGACCGAATTTGACATACTGCTATTCCTTATATCCCACCGCAACCGCATCCACTCGCGCGAAGAGATAATACGCAATGTGTGGTCAAACGATGTCGTGGTCACCAACCGTACCATCGACACCAACATAGCCCGTCTGCGCAAAAAGATAGGAAGCTACGGCGACAACATCGTGACCCGTCTCGGTTTCGGATATGGCTTCAAAGAGACAGTTTAGTTACCGCTGGCGACTGTTCATCCCCATGCTGGTACTGATGTGGACCGGCATGCTCGTACTGCTGTATCAGCAGTATAAACATGAATCGGCCATACGCACCGAACAGATCAGCAAGGAACTGAAGTTTATCAACAGCCGCATCATCAATGCCTATAAAAACGACATTGACATGCGGCCGTTCATGAACTTCATCAACGACTACTTCGCCAACTCCATGTACGAAGGCATTTCGGTATGCGTCTACGACAAGGAGGGGCGACTGATCTACAATGCCGGCGACACACCCATCATACAGGACTTCTCGGAAGCCGCCGAACGCGCCGAATTCCGCGAAGCCGAAGCCACCGGCGAAGGATCAAACGAATATCAGGAAGACGACCAGTTCTTCTACTCCGCCGCACTGAAAAGCAACGACGGGAAGATCTACGTGCAGACTACCGTACCCTACACCATGACCATCGGCGAGGCCATCAGAGCCAATACCAACTTCTGGATCATATTTGTGATATTCGTGGCCATGGGAGGAATCTGCTACTTCTCCACACGATATCTGACAAAAAACATCGGACTACTGCGCGACTTCGCCACCAAAGCCGCCGACAACATCGAGACCGTCGACGAAACCGACTTCCCCCACGACGAACTCGGCGACATATCACGAAAGATCATCAAGCTCTACCGCGACAAAGCCGACGCTGTCAAGAAAAGCGAACGCGAGCACAAGATCGCCCTTCATGCAGTAGAGGAAAAAGCCCGCATAAAACGACAGCTCACCAACAACATCAACCACGAGCTGAAAACGCCTGTAGGAGTCATCAAAGGCTACCTCGACACCATCGCGTCAAACCCCGACATGGACACACCCACAAGGCAACGCTTCATAAGCCGCGCGCAGGACAACGTGGAACGCCTGTGCATCCTGCTCGGAGATGTATCCACCATGACACGCCTTGAAGAAGGCACTGGAAATATACCGGTAAAGGAAATCGACTTCCACGACATCGTTTTCACTATCGAAAACGACCTGACTGCATCAGGAATCAACGGCAACATGAAGTTCAGCTACAATCTGCCCCTCGACTGCATGATCAGAGGAAATGCCACTCTCCTCACCGGAATGATCTCCAACCTCATCAAAAACGCCGCTATCCACTCCGGCGGAACCGAAATGGGACTCGACCTGATAGTCGAATCCGAGCGCTACTACACATTCCGTTTCTACGACAACGGCACCGGTGTAGATCCGCAGCATCTGCCTCATCTCTTCGAACGTTTCTACCGGATCGATGCCGGACGCTCGCGCAAGGTCGGTGGGACAGGACTCGGACTGCCCATCGTCAAAAACACCGTCGAGGCTCTTGGGGGAAGCATTTCAGTACACAACGGCCCGATGGGCGGACTCGAATTCCTCTTCACATTAGAAAAATGGAAAGACTGACTTCGGACAATGGATCAGTCAGCGCGCCAATACATAGCTATTGACCTGAAATCGTTTTACGCATCAGTGGAATGCGTCGAACGAGGTCTTGACCCGCTCGACACAAATCTTGTCGTGGCCGACGCGAGTCGCACATCCAAGACCATATGTCTGGCAGTATCACCATCGCTAAAACGCCTCGGGCTGGGCGGACGGCCACGCCTGTTTGAAGTGGAACAGAAGGTCAGAGAAACCAACCGTAAGCGTACGGGCAGCGGATGTAGCGGACGGTCATATTCGGCCGCGAGACTTGACGCCGACCCCAGTCTCGCCGTAGACTACATCGTAGCGCCGCCGCGGATGGCACACTATATCGACTACAGCAGCCGTATCTACAGCATCTATCTGCGCCATGTGTCGCCCGATGACATGCACGTCTACTCTATCGACGAAGTGTTTATCGATGCCACCGACTACCTGCGCCTATACAATCTCACCGCTCACGATTTCGCCATGCGGATGATCCGGGAGGTGCTTGCCGCTACTGGCGTCACTGCCACCGCCGGAATAGGAACCAACATGTATCTGTGCAAGATAGCCATGGATATTGTAGCCAAGAAGATGGCGCCGGATGCCGACGGAGTCAGAATAGCCGAACTCGACGAATTTTCCTACCGGTCAATGCTTTGGGATCATAAACCCATAACCGATTTCTGGCGCATAGGCAGCGGCATCGCCCGCCGCCTGGCACCATACGGCATCGATACCATGGGCCAGATAGCCCGCATATCGCTTACCAACGAGAAGCTCTTCTACGACATGTTCGGTGTCAATGCCGAGCTGCTTATCGACCACGCCTGGGGATGGGAACCGGTGGAAATACGACATATTAAGGCCTACAGACCCGAAAGCCGATCCATAAGCAGCGGTCAGGTACTCACCTGCCCCTACGACACCGGCAAAGCGCGGATCGTGGTCAGAGAGATGGCCGATGCCATGGGGCTGAAACTTGTAGCCATGAAGATGGTCACAAGCCAGATCGTGCTCCACATAGGCTACGACGCCACATCGCCATATCAGAACCAATCTGACGACATTCCTGTCAAACGTGACAGATTTGGCCGTACGGTGCCTGTATCATCCCACGGCTCCACAACGTTTGCATATCCTACATCATCGTCCGAGGAAATCTCCACTGCCGCCGCGACACTCTACGATCGCATAGTGAGAAAGGATATGCTTGTCAGACGCATCACGATCACAGCAGCCGATATCACCGACGAATCACTGAAATCCAATGCCGGCGACAAAGCCATTCAGCTCGAGCTGTTCAGTCCGACGGATATAGAAGCCGGGATCATGCATCAGAAGCGTGAGCGATTGCTTCAGGAAGCTATGTTGAAAATAAAAAAAGCCTACGGAAAAAACTCCATATTAAAAGGACTCAACTTTGCCGAAGGTGCCACACAGCGGCTTCGCAACCGCCAGATAGGAGGACACCATGAATAAAGATAACAACCGACAAGACAATCCAACCGTCCACACCCTGCATGGTCATCCATATGCCGACATACTGTTCCGGCCACACCACGTCAGCCCGGTCCATCCGCAAATGTCCATGAGAGCGAGAGCCGCGCAGTTCGCTCCCTTTGCAGCTCTTCCCGGCCATAGCGACGTGCTGGAGGAAACAGCCCGATATACCGACCATCCTGATGATCTGGCCGACGACGAACGCGTATGGCTTGACAATGCGCTCGCGGCAATATTGGACTCACACTCGCGCAAAGCATCGATCACATATCTTGAGCCTGACAGTCACAAAAGCGGAGGCCGTATCGTGACCGTCAGCGACTCCATTATCTCGGTTGATCCTGTGCAACGTACTGTAAGGTTATCCAACGGAACCCGTATCGACATATCCATGATCCGCCACATCACTCCGATAGAACCATAAAACAGATGACGCCGCAATCATCAGACTGCGGCGTCATGCCTTATAAGTGTATTCACAACCGTAATTCACCGATCTTCACCGGCCATACGGCTTGAGGCTGCTGTTCAGGCGTTCTTCACCTTCTCTACGATAGCCTTGAATGCGGCGGGATTGTTGAGAGCGAGATCGGCAAGCACCTTGCGGTTGATCTCGATTCCGGCCTTATGGATAAGACCCATGAGCTTCGAGTAGCTGAGATCCTCCATGCGTGCGGCAGCGTTGATACGCTGGATCCAGAGAGCACGGAAATTGCCCTTCTTGTCCTTACGGTCGCGGTAAGCGTAGGTAAGACCTTTTTCCCAGGTGTTCTTGGCAACGGTCCACACATTGCGGCGGCAGCCAAAGTAACCGCGGGTGAGTTTTAAGATTTTCTTTCTGCGAGCTCTTGAAGCTACATGATTTACTGATCTTGGCATTTCTTTTGTCGTTTATTGGGTGTTAGCGCTCGTGCCCTATGAGCACGGGTCTTTTTTGCTAAACATCCGGTTAATAACTGTTATAAAGTCACGAATTATACATGAACTGTATTGCGGAAAACGCTTCCGGTGCCTGATTTACTTGAGGGCGAGAAGCTCCAGCACGGCGCTGCGGTCGGCCGATGCCACAGTAGCGGCATGGGTGAGGTTGCGCTTCTGCTTTTTGGTCTTCTTGGTCAAGATGTGGCTCTTGAAAGCATGTTTTCTCTTGATTTTTCCTGTTCCGGTAAGGGCGAACCTCTTTTTGGCACCGGAATTAGTCTTAATCTTTGGCATTTGGGTTACTTTTGTTGATTAATTCGAGTTTATACTGTACCGCTGCCGACTCGCGACCGCGGCTGTTTCTTTGCACGCGCTGTGTCAGTCACTTCTTTTTCGGCGAGATCATGATGATCATTCTCTTGCCTTCAAGCACCGGCATCTGCTCTACCTTGCCATACTCCTCCAGATCATTTGCAAAGCGGAGCAGCAACACTTCGCCCTGCTCTTTGAAGAGGATCGAGCGTCCCTTGAAGAATACGTATGCTTTCACTTTGGCACCCTCCTGAAGGAAACCCACAGCATGCTTGAGCTTGAAGCTGTAGTCATGATCATCGGTCTGCGGACCGAAACGGATCTCCTTCACCACGACTTTTGTAGCCTTGGCCTTCTGCTCTTTCTGACGTTTCTTCTGCTGATAGAGAAACTTCTGATAGTCGAGTATCTTACATACCGGCGGCTCGGCGGTAGGAGAGATCTCAATCAAATCAAGCCCCTGCTCTTCGGCTATTTTCAAGGCCTGGGCTATCGGGTAGATGCCGGTCTCGACGTTGTCACCCACCAGACGCACTTCACGGGCATGGATACGTTCGTTGATAGCGTATGGATCCTTTGAGGCGTTGTTCCTGTCGGGCCTTCTGGCGCCTGGATTGGAGCTGTTCGGTCTGCGCGGACCGGGTACGTAGGGTTTTTTCTGCATTAAAGCGTTTATTGATTTGTGAGATTTTTGACTTCTTCAGTCAAATTCGCTGCAAAGGTAGCAATTTTCATCGTACCTTTATCACCTTCGCCCTGTTTTCTTACAGAAACTTCGCCATTTTGTGCTTCTTTTTCTCCGACTACCAGCAGATAGGGGATACGTTTAAGCTCATTGTCGCGAATTTTCTTGCCGATCTTCTCGTTGCGGTCATCCACGATCGCACGCACATCGGCCTCGTTGAGCTGACGTGCCACTTCGAAGGCATAGTCGTTGTATTTCTCGCTGATCGGGAGCACCACGGCCTGATCGGGAGCAAGCCACAGCGGGAAGCGTCCGGCCGTATGCTCCAGAAGCACAGCTACAAATCGCTCCATCGATCCGAAAGGAGCGCGGTGTATCATCACCGGACGGTGCTTCTGATTGTCGGCGCCGGTATATTCAAGACCGAAGCGTTCGGGCAGATTGTAGTCCACCTGGATGGTGCCGAGCTGCCAGCGGCGGCCGAGAGCATCCTTCACCATGAAGTCGAGCTTCGGACCATAGAATGCGGCTTCGCCAAGTTCGGTACGTGCTTTCAGACCCTTCTCCTGACAGGCCTCTATGATGGCCTGCTCGGCGAGATGCCAGTTTTCATCCGATCCGATATATTTCTCCTTGTTATTGGGGTCGCGAAGTGAGATCTGTGCCTCGAAGTTCTCAAATTTCAGAGCCTTGAAGATGTAGAATATTATATCCATCACCTTGAGGAACTCATCCTTGATCTGATCGGGAGCGCAGAAGATATGGGCGTCATCCTGCGTGAATCCTCGCACACGGGTCAGGCCGTGAAGCTCACCGCTCTGCTCGTAGCGGTACACTGTGCCGAATTCGGCCAGTCGCAGAGGCAGTTCGCGGTAGCTGCGCGGAAACGCTCTGAATATCTCGCAGTGGTGCGGGCAGTTCATAGGCTTGAGCAGATACTCTTCGCCCTCCTCCGGAGTGTGGATAGGCTGGAAGGAGTCTTTGCCATATTTCGCATAGTGACCCGATGTCACATAGAGCATCTTGTTGCCTATATGCGGAGTGATCACCTGCTGGTAGCCGTAACGGCGCTGTATCTTGCGCAGGAACTGTTCCAGACGGTCGCGCAGTGCGGCGCCCTTGGGTAGCCACAGAGGCAGACCGGCTCCGACATTCTGCGAGAATGCAAACAGTTCCATCTCTTTGCCGAGCTTGCGGTGATCGCGCTTCTTGGCCTCCTCAAGCATCACGAGATACTCGTCGAGCATCTTCTGCTTGGGGAATGTGATGCCGTATACACGTATGAGCTGCTCGCGCTTCTCGTCGCCGCGCCAGTATGCGCCTGCAAGCGAAGTGATCTTCACAGCCTTTATAGGAGCCGTATTGGCGATATGCGGGCCACGGCACAGATCGGTGAATCCGCCCTGTGTGTACGTGGTGATATGTCCGTCCTCAAGCTCGCTGATAAGCTCGCACTTATACGACTCGCCACGGTCACCGAACAGTTTCAGTGCATCCGATTTGCTGATGTCGGCTCTCACTATTGCATTCTTTTCCCTTGCAAGTTCGAGCATTTTTTTCTCAATCTTGGGGAACTCGGAGGCCGTGATTTCATTACCGTTGGGATCGATGTCGTAATAAAAACCGTTGTCGACAGCCGGTCCGATGCCGAATTTTACGCCCGGATACAAAGCCTGAAGAGCCTCGGCCAGAAGATGAGCCGAACTGTGCCAGAAGGCATGCTTGCCTTCCGGATCATCCCACTTGAAGAGCTTTATTGTGGCGTCCTCCTCTATGGGGCGGGTGATGTCCCATTCCTGACCGTTGACATATGCGGCCAGAATGTCTTGTGCAAGCCTGGAGCTGATACTTTCGGCTATGGCGAGAGGCGTCACGCCGGCTTCAAACTGCTTTACCGAATTATCGGGAAAAGTTATGTTTATCATATTTTTTTGATGTCCACGATTTACGATAGCGTGTTAACGGCTGCAAAATTAATGAATATCCTTGTAATTTTCAAAATCATTTGACGCTGAGCCTGAATATTGTCAGTCGCCCATGGTGCGGAGCAGTTCGTCGTTGTCGGGCGTACGCTCCATGCGGTCCTTGACAAATTCCATGGCCTCGATCGAATTGCGGTCCGAGAGGAAGCGGCGCAGTATCCACATGCGGTTGAGTGTCTCCGTGCGGAGCAGCAGGTCGTCGCGACGTGTGCTTGACGCCATGATGTCCACAGCCGGGAATATGCGCTTGTTCGACAGCTTGCGGTCGAGCTGAAGCTCCATATTGCCAGTACCCTTGAACTCCTCGAATATCACCTCGTCCATCTTGGAGCTTGTTTCGGTCAGAGCGGTGGCTATGATGGTCAGCGATCCGCCGTTCTCTATATTGCGCGCGGCTCCGAAGAAGCGTTTAGGCTTCTGCAGCGCGTTGGCATCCACACCGCCGCTCAGTATCTTGCCCGATGCCGGCGACACCGTATTGTATGCACGCGCCAGGCGCGTGATGGAGTCGAGCAGTATCACCACGTCGTGGCCGCACTCCACCATCCTCTTGGCTTTTTCCAGCACAAGGCTAGCGATCTTCACGTGCTTGTCGGCCGGCTCGTCGAAAGTAGAGGCTATCACCTCGGCATTGACACTGCGGCTCATGTCGGTCACCTCTTCCGGGCGCTCGTCGATGAGCAGTATCATTATATATGTTTCGGGATGATTCTCGGCTATGGCGTTGGCGATATCTTTAAGAAGTATCGTCTTACCGGTCTTGGGAGGCGCCACGATAAGTCCGCGCTGCCCCTTGCCTATAGGCGAGAACATATCCACAACGCGGGTAGAGAGATTGTTGGCCCGCCCTCCCGTCAGATTGAATTTCTCCTCAGGGAACAGGGGCGTAAGGGTTTCGAACGGCACACGGTCACGAATAAATTCGGGCGAACGGCCGTTGACACTCTTCACCTTGTCCATCGGGAAATATTTGTCATTTTCACGCGGAGCGCGTATTGTTGCTTCCACGACATCGCCGGTCTTCAGACCATAAGCCTTGATCTGCTGCGGAGTCAGATACACATCATCAGGCGAGGGCAGATAATTGTAGTCGCTCGAACGCAGGAAGCCATATCCTTCGGGCACTACTTCAAGCAGTCCGGTAGTCTCTATCAGCCCGTCGAAGCTGTACGACGGTTCTTGACGCTGCTGATTCTGATTGCGGTTTTTCTGCTTGTTTTTCTTGCCCTGCTGTTGCTGCTGCTTGTCCTGCTGCCACGGCTCGTTGAGCTGTATGGGTGCTGTAGCTGCGGCCACGGCGGCCTGTGCTGCGGCTTCCTCTTTCTCACGCTGCGAGCGCGGCACGAACCTCCGGCCCTCCGAGCGCGGGAAGAATGCGCCAAATCCGTCGCCCTGATTGTTTCGCATATCCTGACGCTGACCGTCATTATTGCGGCGTTGCTGATTGGCCGCCTCTGCCGCAGGCTCATGCTGCTGCGCCGGCGTATGATTATCGGCAGCAGGCGTTGTCTGCGACTGATTCATCGTCTCTTCAGCCTTGACTACGGTCGCGGCTTCGTCCACACTCTGTTCAGACGCCTCGTCGCTTTTTTTCAACTCTGACTCCCCTTCCGTTTTCTGGCGGCTTCCTTTCGGACGACCCCTGCGTTTCTTCTCCGGCGCCGGATTCTCTGCCGACGCTTCTGTAGCCGCGACGGCGCTTTCAGCCTGTGGCTGCGCTTCGGGTTCGACAGACGCTATGCTGTCATCGCTACGTTTCTGCTGAGGTTTACGGCCTCTTTTCTTCGCGCCCTGACCATCCTGCTGGTCATCGGATGGAGATTGATTGTCGCCATTGCCCGACACAGCCGCGTCATTCTTTTTCCGACGAGGCTGACGTCGTTTATCGTTCGACATATTGGCGGCCGCCATGGCTGCGAAGTCTATGGCCTGCTGATCGAGAATGGCATCGATCACCTCGTTTTTTGGAAGTGATGACATCTTTTTCAGTCCCATGCCTTCGGCTATGGCGTGAAGTTCAGAATCTACCTTTTCTGATAACTCATCAAGATTGTACATAAATCTAAATATATTCTTGTAAGGGGAATTGTGTTGCTTGTGAATGTGCTTTTGGAGCGTACCGACAGATTTCATACGCATTTTACATCAATGCGCTTCAGCGCTATCATGCTGACAATCTGACTGAACAACTACAAAATTAAGTAATGAGGGGAGGAATGATAGTGCGGTGAATATTTTAATGAAAGGATTTTTCCGCTCTTTTTCAAGCGCAAAATTAATCATTTCTCTATTAAAAACAACCTGTTTGCGCAAAATGTTTATAAAAAAACATCAACATCAATGAAGTCACACCCTGCAATAAAAACAATCAAAGCTTCGTGAAACTGATTCCGAAGCTTTGATTCGAGTAGCGGGATCGAGAATTGAACTCGAGACCTCCGGGTTATGAATCCGACGCTCTAACCAACTGAGCTATCCCGCCGTTTTGGCTTTGCGAGTGCAAAGTTACATCCAAAATCCCATATAGCCAAATTTTTTGTGCGTTTTTTTGCACTAAAAATTCATTAACGTTAACTTACAGCAGTTTACAATAACATCATGTGCCAAGCTATCGTTCAAACAACATCAATCAGACCCACCTTCTGCCCTGCATCTACATCAGCACGCACTTGAAGCCACTTAATTTTCACAACATTTCGACGGCAGCCGTTGTAATATATTGCAGCAAATTTCTTAACTTTGCTTCCAATAGACAACAACACTAATACCTATTCGACAAATGTACAGCTTCGATAAAAGAGTAGTCATCACTCTCGATGCCGGCGGCACCAACTTCGTTTTCGGTGCCATGCAGGCCAACAAATTCATAGTCGAGCCTGTGAGCATGCCATCCAACGCCCATGACCTCGATCTGTGTCTCTCCACAATGGTCAAGGGATTCCGCGACGTCATCTCCAAGCTCGATCGTAAGCCCGTGGCTATCAGCTTCGCGTTTCCCGGTCCGGCCGACTATCCCAACGGCATCATCGGAGGCTACCTGCCCAACTTCCCGTCGTTCCGCAACGGAGTGGCTCTCGGACCATTCCTCGAGGATATGTTCGGAATTCCGGTATTTATAAACAACGACGGCGACCTCTACGCATTCGGCGAAGCTCTCGGAGGCGCTTTGCCTGAGATCAACCGACGCCTGGAGGAGGCTGGAAGCGCCAAACGCTACCATAACCTTATAGGCTATACATTCGGCACAGGACTCGGCATAGGCATCGTGGTCGACAACAAGCTCAACCGTGGCGACAATTCATGTGTCGAGACATTCTGTCTGCGCAACAAGAAATATCCCGAAGCTTTTGTCGAAGAGGGAGCATCAATCCGCGCCGTCAAGAGGGTCTATATGGAACGCTCCGGCATTGTCGACCCCGATCTCACCCCCAAGGATATATGCGACATAGCCGACGGTGTGCGACAGGGCGATGCCAAAGCCGCGCGCGGAGCCTTCGAAGAGCTCGGAGAAGTGGCCGGCGATGCAATGGCCACAGCCGCGACACTCATCGACGGACTCATAGTGATCGGAGGAGGACTAACCGGAGCCCACCGGTTCTTCATGCCTTCGCTGCTTAAGGAAATGCGCGGCAAGATTCACTCGCTCAAAGGCGAAGAACTCGATAGGGTGCAGATGCGCGTGTTTGACCTCGACAACCCCGAAGAGTTCCGGCAGTTTGCCTGCGGAGAGTCGCGCCCGCTCAAAGTCTATGGCACCGACCGCACCATAACATACGATCCGATGAAACGCATCGGAGTCATGATATCCAAGATCGGAGCCAGCAACGCCATCTCCATCGGAGCCTATGCCTTCGCGCTGTCGCAGATCGATAGCCAGAACCCCATGCCTGAAGTAAAAGTTTCGGAATGACCAAAAAAGACCTGAAAATAGTATTCCTCGGAACTCCCGAGTTTGCAGTTGAAAGCCTCCGCCGCCTTGTCGACGGAGGCTACAACATTGTTGGAGTCGTGACCATGCCCGACAAACCCGCCGGAAGAGGTCACCACATGTTCCAGTCGCCTGTCAAGCTGTTTGCGATAGAGCATGGACTTAAAGTCATGCAGCCGGTGAAGCTCAGCGACGAATCATTTGTTGAAGAATTACGTGCGCTCGAAGCCGACCTCTTTGTGGTCATCGCTTTCAGGATGCTGCCGAGAGTCGTATGGCAGATGCCACCGTTGGGCACATTCAATCTCCACGCCTCACTGCTGCCGCGCTATCGCGGAGCCGCACCGATCAACTGGGCCGTCATCAACGGCGATGACAAGACCGGAGTCACCACATTCTTCCTCAAACATGAGATCGACACCGGCGACATAATCGATCGCGAAGAAATCGTCATCGCGCCCGACGAGAATGTAGGATCGGTCCACGACCGTCTGATGGAACTTGGTGCACGACTGACACTCAAGACTGTCGATGCTATCATTGACGGCACAGTCAAGCCAATACCGCAGAGCGCGCTGAGCATCGATGAACCCACCCCGGCGCCAAAGATATTCAAGGATACATGCCATATCGACTGGAACAAGCCGGCACAGGCTGTACATAATCTCGTGCGCGGACTCTCGCCATACCCCGCGGCATGGACCGACATGGGCAACAATGAGTCGCTCAAAATATTTGCCACACGCATCACCGGACAAAAGGCCGAGACTCCCGGCACGGTACATGCCGACGGATCAACACTGACCGTCGACTGCTCCGACTACCGCATAGAGATACTCAGCCTTCAGCCGCAGGGCAAAAAACGTATGGATGCGGCATCATGGCTTCGCGGAGTGCGCGGACTGCCCGAAAAGTTCAGCTGATAACCCCGTCACGCCTCAGCAGAGCCTCAGGCTCCGGATCACGGCCTCTGAACCGGCGATACAGTTCGTCCGGTTCATCCGTCGCACCCTTTTCAAGTATCTCGCGACGAAATGATTCAGCTGTCCGGCGGTTGGTCACCCCCTCCTCCAGAAAACGGCCGAACGCGTCGGCTTCTATCACTTCGGCCCATTTGTAGCTATAATATCCCGCCGCATAACCTCCGGAAAAAATATGGCCGAACGACGGTGACACCACGCTTCGGCATTCATTAGGTATCGCAGCCATGGCATCAGTCACCGACAGCTCGAATGCCACCGGATCATCGACCGGCTCGGTGACTGTATGCCACGCCATGTCGGTCAGACCAAACATAAGCTGCCTGATGCAGTCATATCCGCAGCCAAACTGACTGCTTCGCACCATTTTCTCCACAGCCTCGTCGGGAAGAGGCTCACCGGTCTGATAATGTCGCGCGAAAGTATCAAGAAACTCCCTGCGGCGCATGAAGTTTTCATTGAACTGCGACGGAAGCTCAACAAAGTCACGCGCCACATTCGTGCCCGACAGAGCGGCATAGCGGCAGCGGCTGAACAGTGAGTGAAGAGCATGTCCGAACTCATGCAGCAACGTGTTGACCTCATTGGGAGAAAGAAGCGCCGGAGTCGAAGATGTCGGCCTGGTGAAATTGGTCACGATACTGACATGGGGCCTCACATCACTGCCGTCGGGAAGCATCGACTGCTCCCTGAAATCGGTCATCCATGCACCGGCGCGTTTACCGTCGCGCGGGAAGAAATCCATGTATAGCAGACCGAGATGGCTTCCGTCGATATCCTTCACCTCATACACCTCCACATCGGGATGATACACCGGTATGTCATGCCGTTTTACGAAGTCTATGCCATAAAGCGTGCGAGCCAGTCCGAACACACCTTTCACCGTAGTGTCAAGTTTGAAATATGGTCGCATCGACTCAGGATCATAATCATAACGGCTGATGCGATACAGACGGCTGTAATAGGCATAATCCCACTGCCGCGTCACAAAACTGTCACCTTCCGTGACTCGCGCGAAATCGGTGATAGCATCCACCTCGGCGCGCTGAACCGGCATATAAGCGTCCTTCAGCCGTCGAAGAAGGGCGTCGACATTGCTGCGTGTGCGTGCCATCTTGTTGGCCAGCGCATAGTCGGCATAAGTGTCATAGCCAAGCAGACGCGCCACTTTGAGCCGAAGCCAAGCCATACGGCTGACTATAGCGAGACTTGAGTACTCGCCCGCGCTGTTGCGCGACGAGTAGGCTCTGAAAAAACGCTCGCGCAGATCACGCCGCGACGAGTGCGACATGAAAGTGCTGTAGACCGGAAAATCAAGCTTGAAACAATACTCTCCCGCTCTACCCTCTGATACAGCTCTCTCGGCCGCCTCCTCTACAAGCCTCTCGGGAAGGCCGTCAAGATCATCGGCGCCGAGATATATCTTCATTCCGGCATTCTCCTTCACGAGATTTTGTCCGAATTGCTCCGACAGCTGCGACAGCTCTTTTTTCGCTTCACGGTAAGCTTCGCGGTCGGCGCCCTCAAGCAAAGCGCCTGATCTCACAAACTTCTCATATGTGTCCTTGAGAAGCATACGGTCTTCTCTGTCGAGCGCCGCCGATTCCGATGAATCATGCACACTGCGTATCCGTTGCCACAGCTTCTCGTCAAGACTCACCCTGACCGAATGCTCAGTAAGCATCTCCGACACCTTCACGGATATATCCATCATTTCATCGTCCGTACAGGCCGACGTAAGTGGGAAGAAAGCTCCCGCCACACGCTCAAGCATCTCTCCGCTCCTCGCCAGCGCCGCGATGGTATTGGCAAATGTCGGCGCCTCTGCATTGTCACGTATGGCCTCGACTTCACTCCAGGCCTGCCCTATGGCGGTTTCGAATGCCGGCAGATAGTCGGCATTGCTTATCTTGTCGAACGCCACCGCACCGAAAGGGGTGTCGAATGGACGCATGAATATATCTCCGTTCATATTATTTCCTCTATAACTATTGCCTTGATTATATCATCCACACCGGCCTCTTTTAGGGCTACGGCGTCATCCTCCATCGCTTTCAGAAACCACTGCGAGTCCTTGCCCGGCTGTTCCGACGCCTTCAGATAAAGCGACGCGGCCTCGCGTGGATGTTCGGCGGAAAGCTCTATATGGCCTGCATTGAGGTAATCCTCTGCCTTTGGAGATGATGCGAGTATCTTGTCGCTATAGGCTCTTGCCCTGGCCATATCACCCATCCTGAACGCGCACCACACTATCGGACGCCATGCCCTGTCGGAATGCTCGTCGAGATACTCCACTTTGAAAAACTCCTTCATAGCCTCCTCGTATCGGTGCAGATCCATCAGGCACATTCCTATATTGAGCGTTGTCAGCAGATCATCGGACTGCAAGGCGGATATACGTCGATAATACTCGATAGCCGTCCCGTTGCGACCGAGCATACGGCTGCACTGAGCCATGCGGCGAAGAGTCCATACATTGTCGGGATTAGTCAGTTCGCTGCGCCCGTACATAGCCAGAGCCTCCTCGATACGTCCGAGTTTCTGCATGCAGTAGGCCGTCTTCTGATACACCTGCCACTGATCGCTTCCACCGCGGTCGGTCAGCCGGCCGAACATAGCGAGAGCTTCGGCATAATATCCACGTTTGAAATAAAACTCCGCTGTCTCACGTATGAATACAGCATCGTCAAACCACTCCGACAGCTCATCTATTTCAGGAAGATTTATAAATCCGGCAAACGGATTGGTAAATTCGTTCTTGCGCCTGAAAAGATTGAAAAACCTGTAAAGATTCTGTATATACCGGTTCACTTCACTCTCGGCCCTTTCAGCCTCCGGACGCAACGACGATGCGGTTATCTCCGCAAAATTGATATTGCCGGCCCTGAACTGCTGCATCATCATGGCCCGCTGTTGCTCGGGAATACTGTTCATCGACAGCATCATCGAATACTTGTCGCTGTCGCATAGATACGGCATTTCAGCCACAAGCTCTTTGAGCGCATCGGCTTCGGGAGCGTCAAAAAAACTGATCGACGAATGATCCTTGTCAAACACAAGAAACCAGTTGGCCGGATCCGAGAAAAACGGAAAATTCTTAAGCCGCGAGAAAGTGACCATCATCACATCGCCGCCATCGCTCTGCAGCTCGTTAAGTTCGCGGAGTTTCTCGGCCAGACCGCTGCGCTCGAACACCTCCTCCCACTCGGGATTCTCCTCCATCGCGCCCTCGAGATCCGACAGATCCTTAAGCTCCTTTATCTTGCGGTCGAGTTCGGGCTTGATTTTCATCATGTCGGGTATCACCTCACGCTCCATCTTCCCGGTGATCCGCTCCGTATCAGTCGCCTTCAGCAATCTCACGAACACCATCCGGAGATCCGAAGTCCATGATGGCAACTCTGACGCCGCAGCAAGCATGTCGGCCAGCCGGCGGTCTGACAGTCGCCCGCGGTTGCCCCACATGGCTATCAGCAGACTCGCAAGAGCTATCAGCCGCAATTCGGCCGATATTTCTCCGCTTCGGTAATATATCGAAAGCATGATCCTGAGCCGTGCCGCATCGAATATCTCCAGCGCGCCAAGCATCAGCGACGATATCAGCTGCTGTTTGATTCCACGACCGACAGTCGGATCGCAGATAAAACCTTCTATGGCTGCCGCATCGGCGTCCGACAGCGGATGAGTCACCCAGAGAAGGGCGAACAGACGCGAAGCGAGTTTCTCCTGCACGTCGCGCATCGACCGGTCATCGGCGGCATTATCCATCCCGCCAAACAGAGCCAGGCCCGTCTTTCTGACATTTTCAGTATAGCGCTCCAACAGCGACGTGATCGACGAATCGGGCTGCATGTTCTCATATCGGAGCGTAGAGAAGTAGAGCCGTGGCGAATCGGCCGTCCGCGAGGCACGTATCACCTCGTCGGTCATCCCGAGAAGCTGCGACGCTATGGCATCGTAAAGTGACGTACGGCCGGGATCAGCCACACCGTCGAGCGCATACCGCCGCAGATAACCGTAATCGGTGCGTAGTTTCTCTATCCGTTCACGCAGCTGCCAAGGCGCGTTGTACACCGACAGAGTTGCCTCTACCTGGTCGATCGCCTGCGCCAGACGGCGGCGCGAGATGAGATCGGAGATATTATCGTGGAGAGTTTTGAGAGAGCTGTCTGACATATTGGATTTTCTTGTTTTTAGGCCTGTGATTTGGTGTTCAGGCATAGCTTGTTTTCGGTCATGGATACATCAAAAACCATGCCAGAACCGACCTCTGTCGGCTCATTTACGCCAGAATCCCGGAGTGAACAGCAGCAGCACGGTAAATATTTCAAGTCGTCCGGTAAGCATCAGCAGCGACAGCACCCATTTTCCCGAAGAGGGTATTATGGCATACGACTCTCCGTATCCGGTCACACCTGTGCCGAGTCCCGTATTGCTGACACACGAGAACGACGAGAAAAACGCATCCACCAAAGGGATATTGAAAGCTGTCAGAAGTATACCCCCCGCCGCTATGATCATCACATAGATACATAGGAAAGCTATCACTTTCGACACCACATCGGGCGCGATCACCTTGTCGTTTATGCGCACGCTCATCATTGTGTTGGGATGTATGCAGCGATACACCTCGTTGCCACTGTTTTTAAGCAGAAACAGTATACGGTCTATCTTGGCGCCGCCACTTGTCGATCCGGCGCACGAACCGAAAAACATAAGCAGAAACAAAAGAGCGAGCACAAAAGTTCCCCAGCTCTCAAAATTATTCACCGTCAGGCCTGTCGATGTAATGGTGGAGATGATCTGAAACAACGGATCGAGCGTGAATGAGCTTAAATCCGTCACCTGCCCCCTTCCCACTATGGCTATGACAAAAAAGATGTAGAACACCAGAATAATACGTATGTAGGCCTTGAACACGTCGTTGCGCCAGAAACACCTCAGATTGCCATGCATCGCTTTATACATCAATCCGAAGTTCACACCGCCGAGAAACATGAATATCGTGATCACCAGTTTCACATAGGCCGAATTCCATGCTCCGATACTGTCGTCGCGGGTTGAATATCCGCCTGTGGAGATCGACGAGAACGCATGGCACAGACTGTCGAAAAAATCCATCGGCCCTATCCACAGCAACAGGGTGAGTATCGCCGTCAGCAGAAAATAAAGAAACCACAGCCCTTTGGCCGTCTGCGATATGCGCGGGCGGAGTTTATCATGGGTTATGCCAGTCACTTCGGCATTGAACATCTGCATTCCCCCCGAATGGTTGAGCATCGGTATCACTGCGAGAGTAAACAGGATTATACCCATGCCGCCGATCCACTGCATCAGGCATCGCCACAGCAAAATGCCGTGTGAGAACATCTCCACCGAAGTCAGAGCCGACGCTCCTGTGGTCGTAAACCCCGACATAGCCTCGAAAAAGGCGTCGCTTAATTCGAGTGGATGACTGCACAGCATGAACGGCAACATACCGAATGCTGAAAAAAACACCCATACGAGCGCCGTCAGCAGAAATCCCTCCCGCTTGCCCATGTCAGTGCGCGAAGGCCTGATGCCAAATGTCATCAGCAACCCCGTCAGAGCTGTCGCTACTGCGCTTATGGCAAATGCCTCCATGTCGGTTTCACCGTATGCGGCGCATGCCATAAGAGGCAATACAAGAAACGCTCCCTCGATCATCAGAAGCCATCCCACCACACGCAGCACCATGGGGAAATTGATTGTCGTCAGCCTTATATGCTGTCTGCTCATCCGAAAAGTCTTTCGATTTTATGTATTGTACCCGACAGACAGAACACCACCACATGGTCACCGGGTTCTATCACGGTCTGGCCGGTCACAAGCATTCCTCGTCCGTCGCGTATCAGTCCGGCTATGGTCACATCACGGCTCAGACGCAGGCTTCTCACCGGCCCGCGGGTTATTTTTGACCCTGCTCTGACCTCGATCTCGGCCACGTCGGCATCGGCCAGTGCGAGAAACTTCGATGAAGATGAGTCTGTGGCCAGCAGCATCTGGAATATAGTGCTTGAGGCGAGCAGCTTCTTGTTGACGATAGTTCCGATGTTGAGATTTTCAGCAGGCGAGATAAACTGCAGATCCTCCACCTCGGCGATAGTCTTCTTTATACCATGCTCCTTGGCGGTCAGCGATGCGAGTATATTCGTTTCCGACCGGTCGGTAAGGGCTATGAAAGCATCCATATCGTCGATACCCTCCTCGTCGAGCGTGTCGATGTCGCGCGCGTCGCCGTTGACAATCTTTGCATCGGGGCAACGCTCGCAGAGTTTCACACAACGCTGACGGTCGATATCAATGATCTTGAACTTATATCTGTCACCTGCTATCGCCGCCAGTCTCACTGCTATGCGGCTGCCACCCATCACGAGCACCTTGCGGATGTTCACCTGACGCTTGCCGCACATCTCGCGGATATTCTCTATATGGTCGCGTGTCGTGGTGAAATATAGTATATCATTGTGTATGATACGGTCATCGCCACGTGGAATGATCGTCTCGTTACGGCGGCGTATGGCTGCCACATGGAAGTTGTGTCCCGAAGCGGCCAGATCCTTCAGCTGCATGCCGCACAGAGGAGCATTGTCGCGGATCTTCACGCCTACCACTGTCAGCTCTCCGTCGTGGATGTCAAACCATGTCCGCACCCATGTGCGTTCGAGCGAAGTCAATATCTCCTTTGCAGCCAGATATTCGGGATAGATCAGATTGTTAACGCCGAGAGCATTGAAGAAAGCGCTGTTGCGCTGTTCCATAAACTCATAGTTGTCAATGCGCGCCACTGTCTTTTTTGCTCCAAGGTTTTTAGCTATGGAGCAGGCTATGACATTGGTGGTTTCGAACGGGGTGACAGCTATGAACAGATCGCACTGCGCCACTCCGGCTTCCGAAAGCACAGTGAACGAAGTCGGAGAACCGCAGTTGGTCATCAGATTGTAGTTGGCATCGATCGCCGCCAGTTTTTCGGCATCGGCATCGACAAGAATCACGTCCTGTTCCTCTTTCGACAGAAGTTTGGCCAGATGTGATCCGACCTCGCCGGCTCCCGCTATAACGATTTTCATTTCTTGAGTTTCATTATGGTTTCTGCGATCGAGGCCGCATCATAGCGACACAGACGCCGCAACTGCTCGACTGTACCCTGCGGAACGAAAGCGTCGGGAATACCCATACGCACCACTGGCAGGTTGTGGCCTTTGGCGGCAAGCCATTCGAGCACGGCACTGCCAAGACCTCCGTCGATTGTTCCGTCCTCTACAGTCACGATCGGACGGCCGCTCGCGGCCACCTCCTTCATGATCTCGTCATCGAGAGGTTTGAGAAACACCATGTCGTAATGAGCCACGGACACGCCGCCTGCAGCAGCCAGTTTCGCTCCTTGAGCCGCCTCGAAAGCTATCGGCCCGATGGTGAGCATCGTTACATCCTCGCCCCGGCTCAGACACTCTCCGCGGCCGACGGTCATACGCTGCATCGGCTTGTGGCTGTCGTGGCCGTAACCGCGCGGATAACGTATCGCCCACGGACCGCACCGGTCAGGAAGCTGCGAGGTGTAGAGCAGCGAACGCAGCTGGTCGGCGTCGCGCGGCGAAGCTATG